>ERZ1645192.21-NODE-21-length-95117-cov-13.435747_pt1 | contig 95117 bp, 92 predicted proteins | sample MGYA00575354_ERZ1645192 | MGnify/ENA primary metagenome ERZ1645192 (study PRJEB40844, sample SAMN11349763) | freshwater sediment metagenome | isolation source: river sediment | host: Sediment | place: India: Faizupur Khadar , New Delhi | collected 2017-02-21 ... | reverse complement strand
ACGAGCAGCCCCAGGTGCGCAACCGGCTGGCCGACACCATCCGCTGGATCGTCAGCCAGCGGCTCCTGCCCAAGATCGGCGGCGGCCGGGTGGCCGCGCTGGAGATCCTCTGCACCAGCCTGCGGGTCCGGGATCTGATCATCAACGGCGAGACCGAGGAGAAGACCTTCTACAACGTGGTCAAAGAGGGGTCGACCCGCGACATGCGCACCTTTGACCAGCACCTGATGGAACTCTTCGCGGCCGGCCTGATCACCGAGCAGTCGGCCATCCTCTACTCCTCCCACCGCAGCGAGATCAAGCGCGGCCTGGACACGATCAAGTCCGCCCGCGGCGAGAGCACCTCGAACATCGACAACCTGCGCATGGAAGAGGAAGAAAAAGACCCGTACCTGCGCTGATCATCGCGACTGCGACCCGGTTTCCCGTATCCGCCCTCCTGCCATGCACAAGGAACGATCATGCTGACCCATTGCCCGCACTGCCAGCAAGCCCTGCAACTCACCGCAGAGCAGGCTGCCAGGATCGAGCAGGCCCTGACCCGGCTCGAACCCGGCAAGACCCTGACCTTGAAATGCCCCCGCTGCCGCGGCGCCATCACCCTGGACAAACCCGCCCCGGCAGCGCGACCGGACGAGGCCCGGGTGGTGCCCCCGCCGCCGCCGAACCTCGACTGGCTGGAAACGGGTGTCTACCAGGGCGAGGAAAAGGTCGAGGACGTGCCCATGGCGCTTGTCCTCCACCTGCCGGACGAGCGCCAGGCACGAATCGGCGAGGCCCTGGAAAGCGTCGGCTACCAGGTGCTGCAGGCCACCTCGGTTGCCGACGCCCTGGAGCGGATGCGGTTCGTCAACTTCTCCTGCATCGTGCTCCAGGCGGAGATGGAGGAAACCCTGGCGCGATCGGTCTTCCATGCCCACATGCGCCTGCTGCCCATGGAGCGCCGGCGCTATATCTTCTACATCCTCATTGGCAGCGACTTCCACACCCTCTACGACCTCGAGGCCCTGGCCCTGAGCGCCAACCTGGTGGTCAACAGCGACGACCTGGCCCACCTGGACGTGATCCTGCGCAAGGCCATCCCGGCCTATGAAGAGCTGTTCGGGCCGATCCTCGAGGAACTGAACGCCTACGGCAAGCGCTGAACCCTGCGCGCCCCGGTTCGGACCGGTTCACCCCCCGGTATCCAGCATCCGGAGCAGGGCCGCCACATCGGTGCAGGCGGCCAGCCGGGCGCGATGCCTCTCGAGCACCGGCCGGGCCTTAGCCGCCATCTTCGCCGCCGCGGCAGACAGGCCGCACTCCCGCTTGATCATCACCCCGGCCGCGCGGATGAGCGCCTGGAACAGGGCCTTGTCCTCGCCAGCGGCGCGCAGCCAGGCTTGCTCCAGCACCTCGTGCACCTCGAAATGCAGCCCCAGATCCCAGAGCGCAAACCCCAACCGGAGCGGATCGGTTTCGTCGTCGGCCACCCCTGCAAGGAAGCGGCCGTACCGCTCCAGGCGATCCTGGATATAGGCCGCGTACACCGGTGCGGGATGGCAGGCCAGGTAACGGTCGGCCACCGCGCGGGCCGGGAGCAGGCGTCGCTCGCGCAGGCAGGTGAGCAGCGACTCGGACAGGTCGTTGCGGATGTCCCGGCTGAGTCGGTCGTTGAAGGGGTCGAACATCGGATCGGCCATGGCAGGCTCCTGGTTTCGGACACGGGAAGGGGAAGGCCGGCGCCGGCGGAACTCGAACACAGCGGCCGCCAGGGCGGAGGGCGGCACGGGCGCGCCGAAGGTGCGGTGCGGTCTCGTCAGCCGAGCAGGACGAACAGCCAGACGACCACGAAGTGCAGCAGGGCGAAGCTGACGGCAGCGGAGCCGAGATCCTTGGCCCGACCGGACAACTCGTGGCGTTCCGGGCCGATGCGGTCGACCACCGCCTCCACGGCGCTGTTGAGCATCTCGACGATGAACACCAGGATGACGCTGGCGGCCAGCAGGGCGCGCTCCACGCCGCTGTCACCCAGCCACAGGCCGAGCGGCAACAGCACCAAGCCGGCGAGCAGTTCCTGGCGGAAGGCCTCCTCGTTCTTCCAGGCCGCCGCCAGTCCGGCGGACGAGCACCGGAGCGCCCGCTGCAACCGCGCCAGCCCGGTCCCGTTTTCTTTCTGCTGATCGTTCATTGGCTGCTGCACCATCGCTGCGGCGCGTCCTGTCACCAGTTCCGCGCGTTGCGTCGTTGTCGTTTGAAAGGCTCGGCCGAACGGCCGCCCGATGGCACGAAGGTACCCCATCACGCCGATTTTTTCCATGGCCATTTCAGCCGCCAATGCCCGTGATCATGGGTTTCGCCCGCCCCGCGCCCCAGTGAAAAGCGATTGCCGCTCTGCTCACTGTGTGGTATCTCTTGGCCAACGCAATCTTCCTTCCAGGTGAGTATCATGGATCGTGAAACATTCGTCAGCCTGCGGGCCAAACTGGGAAAAACGCAGAAATCGCTCGCCGAACTGCTGGGGGTCTCCCTGAAGGCCGTGCAAAGCTACGAGCAGGGCTGGCGGTCGATCCCCGTCCATGTCGAGCGGCAGCTGTTTTTCCTGGTCGTCAACCAGCGCGGTGAAGACCGGGTGAAACGCAAGGACTGCTGGACCGTGAAAAAATGCGGTCAAAAAAAGAACTGCCCGGCGTGGGAATTCCAGGCCGGGCATCTCTGCTGGTTTCTCAGCGGTACCCTCTGTGCCTGCACGGCGCACAAAAACTGGAAGGAAAAAATGGAGATCTGCCGCGACTGCGAGGTGCTGAACGCACTGTTGTGACCGCCGCCCTGCCCCGCCTCCCCCGCCACCTGGGTCTCCAGCCCGGCTCCCGCCTGACGACCGGACACCGGTTGCCGGCCACCCGTTGCCCATGACCGCAGTGAACGTCGGCGTCGCCATGAGCGGCGGAGTCGATTCCACCGTTGCCGCCCTGCTCCTGCGCGAACAGGGCTGGCGGGTGCATGGCTTCTTCATGCGCCTGCCCCTGCCCGGGCGGGAGGCGCAGCTGCAGCGGATGCGCGAGGTCGCCGACCGGCTGGCCGTGCCGCTGACCGTGGTCGACCTCGAACTCCCCTTCACCGACCGGGTCATCCGCCCGTTTATCGACAGCTACCGGGCCGGACTGACCCCCAATCCCTGTATCCGCTGCAACGTACAGATCAAGTTCGGCCTGCTCGCCGAAATTATGCGCGCCGCCGGCATGGACCGGATCGCCACCGGCCACTACGCCCGCCTTGACCGCACCGGCGGCCAGCCGCGCCTCGTCCGCGCCGCCCACCGGGCCAAGGACCAGTCCTACTTCCTTGCCCGACTGAATGCGGACCAACTCGACCACCTGCTTTTCCCCCTGGGCGAGTGGAGCAAGGAGGCGGTCCACCGCCGGGCCGAACCGCTCGGTTTGGGCTTCCGCGGCGAGGAGAGCCAGGACGTCTGTTTTCTCGCCGGCGGGTTGCCCTCCTTTCTCACCGGCCACGGGCTGGTCCGCGCCCACGGCCCGATCGTCAGCGCTGCCGGCGAAACGATCGGCCAGCACACCGGCTGCTGGCAGTTCACCGTGGGCCAGCGTCGCGGCCTGGGCCTGCCGGACGCCACCCCGTGGTATGTGACCGCCATCGACGGGGTCGCCAACCGGGTGATCGTCGGCAAGGCGACGGACCTGCTCCAGCAGGACTGCACGGTGCAGGCGCTGCAGTGGGCCGCCGCCCCCCCGCCCCTGCCCTGGCGCACCCTGGTGCAGCTCCGCTCCAGGCATGCGCCGGCCGAAGCCGAGGTGCGGGTCGATCACACCGGCACCGTGCGGATCGTCTTCGCTGTGGCTCAGCGGGCCATCACCCCGGGCCAGTACGCCGTCTTCTATGAGCACGACCGGGTCGTCGGCAGTGCTGTGATCAGCCCACCGATAGCGGCAACCGCGGGAGACCGTCCATGAAGAGAATCGCCATCACCACCCTCGGCTGCAAGGTCAACCAGTTCGAATCGGCCGCCTTTGCCTCGGCCTTCGCGGAACGCGGCTGTACCCTGGTCCCCTTTCACAGCGAGGCTGAGGTGTACGTGATCAACACCTGTACGGTCACCTCCCGGGCCGGCCAGCAGTCGCGCCAGCTCGTCCGCCGGGCCCTGCAGCACCCCGGGGCGCGGGTCGTGGTCACCGGCTGCTACGCCCAGATGGCCCCGGAAACGGTCCTCGACATGGCCGAGCAGCCGGTGGTCATCGTCGGCAACGGCAACAAGCACCTGCTCGTGGACGCGGCCCTTTCAGAGCGCCAGTCCGACCTGGTCATGCTCATGGGCCAGATCCGCCGCAAAACGGAGATCCTCGACCTGCCTGTGCGCCGTTTTCCCGGCCGAACCCGGGCCTGGCTGCGCATTCAGGACGGCTGCGACAACTTCTGCTCCTACTGCATCGTGCCCTTCACCCGCGGCCGCAGCCGCAGCCTGCCGCTCGCCGGCGTGCTCCGTCAGGCCGGGGTGTTCGCCGCGGAGGGCTACCGGGAGCTGGTGGTCACCGGCATCAATGTCGGCAAGTACGGCCTCGACCTGGCCGAGGGCGAAACCATCTATTCCCTGCTCGACCGGCTGTGCGCGGAGTTCCCGGACATCCGCCTGCGCCTCAGCTCCATCGAGCCCACCGAGGTGAACGACCGGCTGCTCGACATCGCCCGCGGCCGGGCCAACTTCATGCCCCATTTCCACATCCCCCTGCAGAGCGGCGACGACCAGGTGCTGACCCGCATGAACCGGCGCTACAGCCGTGCCGAGTTCGCCGCAATGATCCGGCGGGTGCATGCGGCCCTGCCCGACGCGGCCATCGGCTGCGATGTGCTGGCCGGCTTTCCCGGCGAGACCGACCAGGAGGCGGACAACACCCTGCAGCTGCTCACCGATCTGCCGGTGAGCTACCTGCATGTCTTCCCCTATTCCCGCCGCCCCGGCACCCTGGCTGCCGCCAACCCGCACCAGCTGCCCGGCCCGGTCAAGGAAGCGCGCGTGAGCCGTCTGCGCACCCTGGACACGGCCAAGCGGCTGGCCTTCCAGGAGCGCCAGCAGGGCCGGGTGCACCGCGTGCTGGTGGAGCGGCGGGACAGGAAAAGCGGCCTCTTGCAAGGGTTCTCGGAAAACTACCTGCCCCTTCGCTTCCCCGGCGGGCCGGACCGGCTGCACCGGGTCGTGCCGGTGCGCTTTGACGAGGTGCGCGACGGCCAGCCCTTTGGCTGCATTGTCGAGGAGTTGCTTGAGGAAAAGGGTGAAAGCAGGTAGAGTGATCCGTTCACTCTGCAGGGGGAGGCACATGATTGGAGCGTTGATCGCCATCGGCGACGAACTGACCTCCGGCCGGGTCACCAACACTACCAGCGGGTATGCGGCCCGGCAGTTGTTCCTGCTCGGCCACGAGATCCGCGCCATGCACACCATCGGCGACGACATCGACCTGATCGGCGCCACCCTCAGGGAGGCCCTGGCCCACGCCGACTTCGTCCTCGTCACCGGCGGACTGGGGGCGACCACCGACGACCTGACCAACGAGGCGGTGATCCGCGCCCTGGGCCTGAACACCGCCGTCCATGCCGGCGTGCGGGCCAGCATCGCCGCCCGCTGGCCGCCCGAAAAGCTGGGCGATGCCGTCTCGCTCGACAAGCTCAGCCTGCTGCCCGAAGGCGCCGAGGTGCTGGACAGCGACTGCCGCATGGCCGGCTACCTGCTCCGCCACCGCGGCAAACTGCTCTTTCTCCTGCCCGGCGTGCCGCCGCAGATGGAAATCCTCTTCGCCGACAAGGTCCTGCCGGCGCTGCAGGCCGCCTCCGCGGAACGCACCCGGCCCGTGTGCCAGCGGGTCTATCGTACCTGCGGGCTCAGGGAGGTGGAGATCAACAAGCGGCTGCTCGACCTGGAGGCCGACGAACGCGTCCACCTGGGCTATTACCCCGTGGGCAGCGAGGTTCACATCAGCCTGCTGCTCCGCGACCTCGAACAGGGGATCGACGACCCGCTGTTCGTCCGGGCCGACCGCTTCATCCGCGCCGCCCTGGGCGACGACCTGTACGGAATCGACGGGGAAACACTCGCCTCCAGCGTGGGCCGCCTGCTCAAGGAACGCGGCCTGCTGCTGGGCATCGCCGAATCCTGTACCGGCGGCCTGTTGAGCAGTGCCGTCACCGGGGTGGCAGGCAGTTCCGCCTGGTTTGCCGGCGGGGTGGTGGCCTACGCCAATGAAATCAAGGCATCGCTCCTCGGCGTGGAGGCGGAATTACTCGCCCGCTGCGGCGCGGTGAGCGGCGAAACCGCCCGGGCCATGGCCGCCGGCGCGGCCGCGCAACTCGGCTGCGGCATCGCCGTGGCGGTCACCGGGATTGCCGGGCCGGACGGCGGCACCGATACCAAACCGGTGGGCACGGTGTATATCGGCCTGCACCATAAGGGCCGGACCGGCGACCAGCGGTTCCGCTTCTCCGGCACCCGCCGGCAGGTGCAGGAAAAAACCACGCACACGGCCCTGGATCTGGTGCGACGCGCCCTGCTCGCGGGGTAATCGAGTCATTACAAGGAGAAACCCATGACAGTGTCCAATGAAGTGAGCGAAGGACGGCTGAAAAGCGTCGACAACGCCATCACCCAGATCCAGCGGCAGTTCGGCAAGGGGTCGATCATGCGGCTGGGTTCCACCGAGCGGGAAAACATCCCGGTCATTCCCACCGGCATCCTCTCCATCGACCTGGCCCTGGGCGTAGGCGGCCTGCCGCGCGGCCGGGTCACCGAGATCTACGGCCCGGAGGCCTCGGGCAAGACGACCCTGGCCCTGCACGTGATCGCCGAGGCGCAGCGCCGGGGCGGCAACGTGGCCTTCATCGATGCCGAGCACGCCCTCGACACGGCCTACGCCGAACGACTCGGCGTGGACGTGGATAACCTGCTCATCTCCCAGCCCGACTTTGGCGAGCAGGCGCTGGAGATCGCCGAGATCCTCATCCGCAGCGGCGGCATCGACGTGGTGGTCATCGACTCGGTGGCGGCCCTGGTGCCCCGGGCCGAAATCGACGGCAATGTCGGCGACCAGCATGTCGGCCTGCAGGCCCGGCTGATGTCGCACGCCATGCGCAAGTTCACCGGCGTCCTCAGTCGCACCAACACGGTGCTCATTTTCATCAACCAGATCCGCATGAAGATCGGGGTGATGTTCGGCAACCCGGAGACCACCACCGGCGGCAACGCGCTCAAATTTTACAGTTCCATCCGTATCGACATCCGCAAGACCACCCAGATCAAGGAAGGCCAGGATGTGATCGGCAACCTGACCAAGGTCAAGATCGTCAAGAACAAGGTGGCGCCGCCGTTCAAGCAGGCCGAATTCGATATCGTCTACGGCGAGGGCATCTCCAGGACCGGCGACCTGCTCGATCTGGGAGTGGCCCAGGGGCTGGTGGACAAGAGCGGCGCCTGGTACAGCTACCAGGACGAGCGCATTGGCCAGGGTCGTGAAAACGCCAAGAAATTCCTCAAGGAGCACCCGGAGATGATGGCCGAGATCGAGCGCAAACTCCGCCTCGCCCTGGGCATGCCGGTGGAGGGTGAGACACCGCCGGCGGAGCCGCCCGCGGCCTGACCCGCACCCGTCCCGCACCGGATCATCGCCCGGCTCCCTGTGCAAGCGGGCAGAGTCCTGGCGTTTTTGTCTGCGCCCGGACGGCGCCTGCCGGGTGCATCAAACGCCCACACGACGCGCTCCTTTTCCTTGCCTGCCGACCATTCCTGCCGTTTACCGGCACTGTGTCGGTCACCCCACCACCCTTTTCGGAGTTGAGCCCGGTGCGCCTTCATGTCCTGCAGCATGTCCCCTTCGAGGGGCTCGGCCATATCGACTCCTGGATCCGTCGCCGAGGGCACCGGCTGACCCTGAGCCGGCTCTACGAGGGAGCGAAATTGCCCGATCCGGAAGCGTTTGATCGCCTGGTCATCCTGGGCGGACCAATGAATATCCATGAAGAGGCTGCCTATCCCTGGCTGGTTGAAGAAAAGGCCCTGATCAGGGCAGCGCTGGCGGCCGGCAAATCCGCCGTGGGCATCTGCCTCGGGGCGCAGTTGCTCGCCGATGGACTGGGTTCACGGGTTTACGCCGGCAGTCACAGGGAAATCGGCTGGTTTCCGGTGCGCCTGACCGCCGCCGGCCAACGCACTGCCTTGACCGAGGGTCTGCCGGCGGTAACGACCGTGTTCCACTGGCACGGCGATACCTTTGACCTGCCTCCGGGCGCTGTCCACCTCTTCGAAAGCGAGGCCTGCGCCAACCAGGCCTTTCTCTTGGACAACCGCATCCTCGGTCTCCAGTTCCACCTGGAGTCGACCCCGGAAACTGTCCAGCAGTTGCTCACCCACTGCCGGGACGAACTCATTCCCGGCCCCTTCATCCAGGGCGTTGCGCAGATCGCCGACACCGTTCCCGAGCGGTTCGCGCGCATCAACAACCTGCTCGAAACCCTGCTCGACCGGTTGCCCTAGACCTATCCGACCAGCGGCCGGACTGTTCAGGTCCGGGTCCGCACCCCGGCTGTCTGCTCCCTGGCCCGAACCAACTCGGCCAGCAGACGGCAGCAGGGGGTGGCCACGCCGTGGCGCTCGCCCCGAGCGGCCACGTAGCCGACCATGGCATCCACCTCGGTGGGCTTGCCCTGTTCGATGTCCTGCAGCATGGACGGCCGATGGTGGTAGGTCGCGGGCACCAGTTGATCGTAAAACAGACGGCGGTAGAGTTCGGGCTCACTCCAGGGCAGCGTCCCGCCCATGGCCCGGATCACAGCAAAGGTCTCCGCGATCACCGTGTCCATGACCCTCCGGGCGGATGCGCTTTCGGCCAGGGCACCGTAATGGACGCCGAGCACGGCCCCCAGCGGGTTGAGGGCACAATTGTACAGGAGTTTGGCATAAAGGGACTGGTGAACGTCCGCCACCGCCAGGCTGGGCAGGCCGGCCCGGTCCAGCACCGCAGCCAGGTTCGCGGCCGCAGCAGGGATCGCCCCGCGCTCGCTGCCGCCGATGTGTACCCGGTCGGCCGACACGGTGATGCGGACGGTTCCCGGTGCCTCGATTTCAAAACCGGTGATCACCCGACCGGCCAGGCTGCGTTCCGTGCCCACAACGGCGATCAACTGCTCCAGGTTGCCGCAGCCGTTCTGCAGGGACACCACCGGGCAGCGGCAACCGGCGAGGGCAGCGATCTCCGCCACCGCGAAGGCGGTGTCGTAGGTCTTGGTGGTGAGCAGGACGTAATCGAACCGCTCGCCGTTCCGCCCCTGGAGGTCCGGCCACAGGGCCAGTTGACCGGGTGCTGTCCGGTACTCGCCGAAAATGCCGGTGACCCGCAGGCCTCCTGCCCGCATCGCCTCGATGTACCGCTGCCTGAGCACGAGGACAACCTCGTGCCCGGCCGCAGCCAGCAGGCAACCCAACGCCTGCCCCAGGGCCCCGGCGCCATACACCAAAAAGTGCATCCTTTCATCCTCTCAGGAAAAACTGTTCCAGGACTCGTGCCCCCGGTTGCTGGTGACGCACATCGCCCGGGCGCGTCATCTCCCTGTTGCCCTGTGCCGACGGCACCGGAGACGCGGCCCATGCCTTCCAGGGAACACAAAAAAGCCCGCAATCGAAAATGATTGCGGGCTTCGCTGAATACTGGTGCCGAAGGCGAGACTCGAACTCGCACGACCGTGGGCCACTACCCCCTCAAGATAGCGTGTCTACCAATTCCACCACTTCGGCACTGCAGAACTGTTATTGTTTCGGTTTCTGCCCGGGTTGGGGCAGGCTCGGTGTTTCGGCCTGCCTGTCCGCCGCCGCGGGCAGGGCGACCGCATTTTCCTTGGCGGGCGCCTGTTGTTCCTGGCCGGCCACCTCACTCATCACCGAGCCGGAACTTTTGTGCGCTGAAATATACGCCAAACTCACCGAGGTGCCCATGAACACAATGGCCGCCAGGGTGGTAATCTTGTTGAGCAGCGGCACCGGTCCTTCCGTCCCGAAAAGCGATTGACTGGATCCGCCGAACGAGGCGCCGATGTCCGCACCTTTCCCGTGCTGCAGCAGGACGATGCAGATCAGGAACAGGCTGACCAGTACGTGAACAACAATAAGCAGGGTCGTCATCGAAAATGAACAATCCTTTCAAACGAGGCCGCTTTCAATGCGGCACCGCCGACCAGCGCGCCATCGATATCCGGCTGCGCCATGAGAGCATCAATATTATCAGGTTTAACCGAGCCACCATACAGTATTCGAACCGATTCGGCAATGTTTTTTTCGTACATTTGCACCAGCAGGCTGCGCAGGAAACGATGCGCCTCCTGCGCCTGTTCCGTGGTGGCCGTTTTACCGGTGCCGATGGCCCACACCGGTTCATAGGCGAGCACCACCCGGTCGGCCTGCGCCGCGTCCACGCCGTTCAGGCCGCCCCGCAGTTGAGCCTCGAGTACGGCAAAGGTTCGCTCCGCCTCGCGTTCCTCCAGGGTTTCACCAATGCACAGAACCGGCGTCAGGCCCGCAGCGAGCGCACCCAGGAGACGGCGGTTGATCATGGCATCGTCCTCGCCGAAGATCTGGCGCCGCTCGGAGTGGCCGACAATGGCCATGTCCACGCCGAGGTCGGTGAGCATGGGCGGAGCGACCTCGCCGGTGAAAGCCCCTTCCCGTTCCCAGGCGACATTCTGCGCCCCCACGCGCAGCCCCGATCCTCTGACCGCCTCGGTCACCGCCGCCAGGGCGGTGAAAGCGGGCGCGATCATCACCTCGCGGTCCGTGCAGTGGCCGCAACTCGACGCCAGGGCGCGGGCCAGAGCGACCGCCTCGCCGAGCGACAGGTGCATTTTCCAGTTTCCGGCCAGCAATGGTCGCCTGCTCATGGTTTCCTCCTGTTTCCCGTGGGTTGTTCGCTGCCCAGGCCGCTTTGGCTCAGTCGAGCGCCTTGATGCCGGGCAGTTCCTTGCCCTCCATCAGCATGAGAAAGGCGCCGCCGCCGGTGGACATGTAGCTGATATTCTCCGCTTCGCCCGACTGTTTGACCGCGGCGTTGGAGTCCCCGCCGCCGGTAACGCTCAACGCGTGCGAACTGGCCACGGTGTGCGCCAGAGCCATGGTGCCGCGGGCATAGGCGTCCATTTCAAAGGCGCCCATGGGGCCGTTCCAGACAATGGTTTTCGCGTCGGCCAAGGCCTCGTTGAAGAGAACCACCGAGGCGGGTCCGATGTCCAGGGCCATCCAGTTGTCGGGAATATCCTGGATTGTCACCTGTTTGCTGACCGCATCGGGGGCGAAACGGTCCGCGGCGATCACGTCCACCGGCAGATAGACCTTGATGCCCTGCGCACGCGCCTGGACGAGCAGTTGCCGTGCGGTCTCCAGCAGGTCGTCCTCGACCTTGGAGGCGCCGACGTTGTACCCCTGGCTCTTGAGAAAGGTGTTGGCCATGGCGCCGCCAATGATCATCCGGTCGACCCGGCCGAGCATGTTCTGCAGGGCCTCGAGTTTGCCGGAGACCTTGGCCCCGCCGACTATGGCGACCAGGGGCCGCTGCGGCGTACCGATGGCCCGCTGGAAATATTCCATCTCCTTCTGCAGCAGGAATCCGGCCGCCTTCTCGGGGACATGGGCGGTGACCCCGACCACCGAGGCATGCGCCCGGTGGGAAACGGCAAAGGCATCGTTGACGTACACGTCCGCCACCGCCGCGAGTTGGCGCGAAAACGCCGCATCGTTTTTTTCCTCCTCCGGGTGGAACCGGAGATTTTCGAGCATGAGGCAGTCACCGTCCTTGAGCGCCGCCACCGCCGCCGCCACCTCATCGCCGATGCAGTCCGGAGCGAGCGGAACCGGCCGGCCGAGCATCTCGGCGGTCAGGGCCGCCACCGGTGCGAGCGAAAATTTCTCCACCCGCTGGCCCTTCGGCCGCCCCATGTGGGTGCAGATGATCACCCGGGCCCGTTGTTCCACCAGGTAGCGCAGGGTCGGCAGGGCGGTGCGGATGCGCAGGTCATCGGTAATCTCGCCGCTTTCGTTCATGGGCACGTTGAAATCCACCCGCACCAGCACCCGCTTGCCAGCCAGTTCCAGCTCTTTCAATGTTTTCATGCCAATTCTCCCTTTGTTCCGGTCAAATCGCGGCAATACTGGACCGCGTCCTCCGCCGGCCGGCAGTAATAGTTCTTGCGCACCCCTGTCCGCACGAAGCCGGACCGCTCGTAGAGCCGGCGCGCACCCTCATTGGAACTCCGCACCTCGAGAAAACAACTGCTGAACCCGTCCCGCTCCAGGTGATCCAGCGCCCGGCGGAGAAGCGCCCTGCCGATGCCGGCGCCCCGTGACTCGGGTTCCACCGCCAGGCGCAGCAACTCGCATTCCGGTCGGCAGGTGCGGAAAAAGGCGTATCCCTGCACCCGGCCTTCCGCTGTCGCCACCCAGCCGGCGCTGTTGGCGACCCGCAGTTCCGCAGCGACCGCGATCGCGCTCCACGGGTCGGGCATGGACCGGTGTTCGATGCGCAGCACCTCGTCCAGGTCGGCCGGCCGCGCCTGGCGAACCCTCACACCATCCGCTCGGCGATGGAGGCGGTCAACTCGCCGAGCATGTTGGTGTAGCTGCCGAGTTCGTTGTCATACCAGCCGTAGATGACCGCCTGGGTGAGAGGCACCTCGAGGATCGGCGGGGTGGAACCGGCGTCGAACTTGAAGTTTTTCAGGCTCTGCAGATCGACCTTGATGGTGGCGGTGCGCGTGTGGGTCTCGGTCGACTCGATGGTCACCGCGGCCCGCGGCACGCCGATGATGTCCGAGGACACGTTCTGCTCGGTCGAATAGATGAGGTACGGGCTGGTCTTGGCATATTCCTCGTAGATCGAGTTGAGCAGGGTACGCTTGATCGGATTCTCCAGTTCGTCCTGCAGATTGAGCACGAGCACGATGAGCGAGCCGGTGGTGGTCGGGATGCGCACCGACTCGGCGATGAAGCCGATGGACTTCATTTCCGGGATGACCAGCCCAAGGGCCTTGGCGGCGCCGGTGGTGGTGAGGATGATGTTGTTGAGGATGGAGCGATTCTTGCGCAGGTCGCTGGCGCCGGCGCCGGGAAGCCGGTCCAGCACCTCCTGGGAACCTGTGGCGGCATGCACCGTCACCATGGAGGCGGAAAGCATCTTCGAGGCCCCGAAATGGTCGAGCAGCGGCTTGATCATGTAGGAGAGACAGGTGGTCGTGCAGGAGGCTGCGGAGATGATGCTGTGGCGGGCCGGGTCGTAGTCGTCGTCGTTGATGCCCATGACCGTGGTCAGGGCATCCTCCGGCATGTCCAGCCCCTTGGCCTGAATCTTGAAAGGGGCGGACACGATAACCTTCTCCGCTCCGGCCTGCAGGTGGCCGCGCACCGAGCCCCTGCCCTCGGCCGGGTCGGCGGTCGGATCCTTGAAGGCACCGGTGGAATCGACCACCAGGCGGACCTGGTTGGCCTGCCATTCGATGTCCTTGGGGTTGCGCGCCTTGCGCAGAAAGGTGACCGGCACGCCGTTGATGGTCATGCTGCCCCTGGCTTCATCAAGGTTCTCGATCACCCGCCCGCCCTTGTGGCCGTGCAGGTACATGCTCAAGCGGCCGTAGGTGGAGTCCTTTTCGATGGACGAGGCGATGCTCTCGATGCCGGCGCCGACGTTTCTTCCCAGATTGACCACGATTTCCGAAAAGAACTGCCGTGAGACATGGTGCCACAACGATAATTTGCCGATCCTGCCAAGGCCGTTTATCCCGAGTTTCATAACGGTGCTCTCCTCTCGTTAGGGTTGGGAAGGTGGTCGATCGCTGAAAAAAGCGGGGTCGCCGCCTGGTATGACATTGCAACGAACATCATTGCTTTTCTGAACAATGGTAATAGTGTAGCAAAATTCGCGGTCGACCGGTAGCACAACCTCGGCCGGGCGGCAAAAAGCCCGCCCGGAGCGCGGTCCCGTCCAGATCGATACGATTGATTATCATACCTGATCCTGATCAGGAAGGCCACTTTCGCGCGGCGTCCGCATCGTCTTTCAACCACCGGCTGCCGCCAGGCCGAAGAAGGCCTGTCAGCCTCTGTTTTCGTCCTCAATCACGCTCATGCGATTACCGGAATTCAGGCAGCCTGCCGTGCTCATCCGGCGCTACCAGCGCTTTCTTGCCGACGTCCGCCTGGCGGGCGGCCAGATCCTCACCGTGCACTGCCCCAATTCCGGTTCCATGCTGGGCTGCTCCACCCCGGGCAGCCCGGTGATCATCAGCCGGTCGGACAACCGGGGGCGAAAATACCCGTGGACGCTTGAAATGGTGCAGGAGCAAGGCGTGTGGATCGGCGTGCACACCGGCCGGACCAACGGTCTGGTGCGGGAGGCGCTGGAAAACGGGGTGATCGACGACTTCGGCGGCGTTGTCGCCATCACCCCTGAGGTGGTGGTGTCCGCCAGAAGCCGGCTGGATTTCCTGATTGAAACAGACCGGGGGCAGGTCTATGTTGAAGTGAAAAACTGCTCGCTGGCAGAGCATCGTACGGCCCTTTTCCCGGACGCGGTGACCACCCGCGGGGCGAAACACATCGCCGAACTCGTCCACTTGCGCGAGGCCGGCTTCGGCGCCGCGGTCGTGTTCTGCGTGCAGCGTGGCGATGCCGACCGCTGCAGGCCGGCGGCACGGATCGATCCGGCCTATGCCCGGGCGGTCGCCTCGGCCGCGGCCTGCGGCGTGAGGTTTTTGGCCTACCGGGCCGAGGTCGGGCCTGAAGCCATCACCATAACCCGACAAATTCCCTTCCAACCCGAACCTTCCGACACTGACCATGCATGATCAACAAGCGGTCGTCCTGCTGAGCGGCGGCCTCGATTCGACCACGGTCCTCGCCGTTGCCCGGGCGGCGGGCTTTGCCTGCAACTGCCTGAGTTTCCAGTACGGCCAGCGCCAGCGGATCGAACTCGACCGCGCCCGGGAGATCGCCGCCCGCTGCGGAGCCCGCCGCCATCTCATCCTCCGCGTCGACCTGGACGCCATCGGCGGCTCCGCCCTGACCGGCAGCGAGCCCGTGCCCAAGGACCGTCTCCCTTCGGCAGACCCGGACGACATCCCGGTCACCTATGTGCCCGGCCGCAACATCATCTTCCTGGCCCACGCCCTCTCCTGGGCCGAGGTTCTGGGCGCCGCCGACATTTTTCTCGGCATCAACGCGGTGGACTACAGCGGCTATCCCGACTGTCGACCGGAGTTTCTCCTCGCCTTCGAGCGCATGGCCAACCTCGGCACCCGGGCCGGCGCCACCGGCCGCCCCTTTCGCTTCCACGCACCGCTCGTGCACCTGAGCAAAAAGGAGATCATTCTCAAGGGAAGGGAGTTGGGCGTGGACTACGCCCTGACGCACAGCTGTTACGATCCGGAAGGCGAACTGGCCTGCGGCCGCTGCGACGCCTGCCGTCTGCGACTGCAGGGATTCAGGGACGCGGGCCTGACCGATCCGGCCCGCTATGTGGACAAGGAAGGGTGACGCGGGGGGAGGGGGAATTTCTCAACCGGGCAGACGGTACCGGACCTCGCCGCCGACCATGGTCAGCACGGCCCGACCCTTGAGCCGCCAGCCGAGAAACGGGGTGTTGCGGCTCTTGGAGACGACCTGGTCGGCGGTGTAGACGAACTCGCGCTCCGGGTCGATGATGGTCACGTCCGCCACCGCGCCCGGAGCGAGGTTGCCTCCCTCCAGGCCGAGAATGGCGGCCGGGTTCACCGCCATCAGCGCCACCACCCGGCCCGGGTCCAAAACCCCGTCGCGCACCAGGGCCAGGGCCAGGGGCACGGCCGTTTCCAGGCCGATGATGCCGTTGGCCGCGGTATCGAACTCGGTCTCCTTCTCGAGAATCGAATGGGGGGCATGGTCCGTGGCGATGGCATCCAGGGTACCGTCAGCAAGGGCTGCGCGCACCGCCTCGCGGTCGGCCGCCGAGCGCAGGGGCGGATTCATCTTGGCGTTGGTGTCGTAGCCGATGACCGCCTCGTCCGTCAGGGTGAAATAGTGCGGCGCGGTCTCGGCGGTGACGCGAACGCCGCGCGCCTTGGCGGCCCGGATCAGGTCGATGGAGGCGGCGGCGCTCACGTGGGCGATGTGCACCCGCTGGCCGGTGAACTCGGCCAGGGCGATCTCGCGGTAGACCATGATCGACTCGGCCGCGGTTGGGATGCCTTTCAGCCCGAGTTGGGTGGACACCACGCCTTCGTTCATGACTCCGCTGGCCAGGGCGCGGTCCTCGCTGTGGCTGATCACCACCAGATCGAAGTCGCCGGCATATTCCAGCGCCCGGCGCATCAGTTGGCTGTGCTCCACCGGCCGGCCGTCATCGGTCACGGCGACCGCACCGGCCGCCCGCAACTCCCCGAACTCGGCCAGTTGGTGCCCCTCGCTGCCCTTGCTCACCGCGCCCACCGGATACACCCGCACCGCGGCCTGCGCGGCCCGCGCACGGATCATCGCGGTCACCGCGGCGCAGTCGTTCACCGGTTCGGTGTTGGGCATGCAGGCGATGGAGGTGAACCCTCCCGATGCCGCGGCCTGCGCGCCGGAAAGAATGTCTTCCTTGTATTCCTGGCCGGGCTCGCGCAGATGGACATGCATGTCGGTCAACCCGGGCACCACCCAGCAGCCTGCGGCGTCGATCTCGGCCGTGTCCGGCGGCGCCTCCTCTCCGGCAGAAGCGATGCGCCCGCCGATGATCAGCAGGTCGCCGGTCTGATCGACCCCGTTGGCCGGGTCGATGATGCGGCCGTTTGTTATGCGCCAGTTCGTCTGCATCGCTCGTTCGCCTTCAGGAAAAAAAGGGGGGGGACACCCAGCGCCCGCCCCTGTCAGGAATTGCCCATCACCAGGTAAAGCAGGGCCATGCGCACGGCCACGCCGTTGGTCACCTGGTCGAGGATGACGGACTGCGGCCCGTCGGCGACCTCGGGATTCAGTTCCACCCCGCGGTTCACCGGCCCGGGATGCATGACCACCGCGTCCGGCCGGGCCAGGGCGAGAATCTCGCGGGAAATGCCGAAACGCTGGGCGTATTCGCGCAGTGACGGCAGCAGCGGGTCGTTCTGCCGCTCCCGCTGGATCCGCAGGGTCATGACCACGTCCGCGTCGCGCACCGCCTCCTCCAGGGAAGGGCTGACAATGGCGCCCAGTTGGTCGATCCCCTTGGGCACCAGGGTCGACGGCCCGTAGATGTGCACCTCGGAGCCCATCCGGGTGAAACCGATGATGTCGGAGTGGGCCACCCGGCTGTGGGCGATATCGCCGATGATGGCGATTTTCAGGCCATCCAGCCGCCCCTTGTGCTCGAGCACGGTCATCAGGTCGAGCAGGCCCTGGGAGGGGTGTTCGTGGGCGCCGTCACCGGCGTTGATCACCGCCGCCTTGACGTACCGGCTCAAGAGGTGCGGGGCCCCGGAGTAGGAATGGCGGATGATGATGATATCCGGATGCATGGCCGAGATGTTCCGCGCCGTGTCGATGAGGGTCTCGCCCTTGGTGGTGCTGCTGGTCGAGGCGGCGATATTGAAGGTGTCGGCGCTCATCCGCTTGGCGGCGATCTCGAAGGAGAGGCGCGTTCGCGTGGACGGTTCGAAAAACAGGTTGATGATGGTGTGGCCGCGGAGGGTGGGCACCTTCTTGATCGGCCGGGCGGAAATCTCCTTGAAGGAGTCGGCGGTGGCGAGGATGTGGCTGATGTCTTCCCGGGAAAACTGCTCGATGCCGAGAATGTGGCGGTGGAGAAAGGAATAGCCGGTAGCCATGACGCCTCCGGAAGTCAGTGGACCACATCTCCCAGACGGTTCCAGCGGATGGAGCGGAACCGTTCCAGCGAGAACAGCGGCTGTTGCACATCCCAGGACCAGTAGATGATCCACGCCTTGCCGCGGACCGCCCGGTAGTCGACAAACCCCCAGAAGCGGCCGTCGAAGGAGTTGTCGCGGTTGTCCCCCATGACGAAGAGTTTGTCCGCGGGGACGGTCACCGGCCCGTAGTTGTCGCGCGGGTCGACCGCGGCCGGATGAATCAGGGGATCCTTGTAGACACCGTGCCGGTCCGCAAAGGGTTTGCCGTTGATGCTGATTTTCTTGTCCCGGATCTCAACTATATCGCCGGGAACGCCGATAACCCTCTTGATATAGTCCAGTTTCGGATCCTTGGGAAACTGGAACACGATGATGTCGTCGGTCTTGGGTCGGGCAACGGGGATGAGCGTCGCGCCGGTGAACGGCATCTTCACCCCGTAGATGAACTTGCTGACCAGGATATGGTCGCCGATCTGCAGGGTCGGCAGCATGGACCCGGAGGGTATCTTGAAGGCCTGGACGATGAAGGTGCGGATGATCAGGGCAAGGACGACAGCAATGCAGACCGCCTCGAGGTTCTCGCGGAGGACCGATTTCTTCGGTGCAAGTTTTTTGTCTGCCAAAATATTCCCTGAATTCGAAGGATGATGAAATTTTTCGGCAACCTACCCCAAGGGTAGGCAAAATTCAAGGCCCTTTTGTGGAGCCGCAGAAAATGGAATTATTTCGAATTATTGAAAGGGCGAGCGATCTTTCGAAAGAGTAATTGCAACAGGGTGCACCAAATTTTTGCATACACGAATTAAAAAAATTGTACTCCCTGCTTGACAAAGACTGCAAAGTATGCCCTAAATAGGGCAACGCGGCGAAAAACCTGCTTATTTTCAATGCCCTCTCCAGCCTGCAGCGCATGCAAAGAGAAATGACGACATGGCCAAGAAAGAGAGCCTGATCACAGGCGTCGATATCGGCTCCCACGCCGTGAAGATCTGTCAACTGCAGAAGACCGGCAAGGGGTACAAGGTGCTGGCCGTGGGTACGGCCGCGATCCCCGCCGGCGCGGTGGAGGATGGTGTTCTCCAGGATCCTGAAGCGGTCGGCAAAGCCCTTGCCGCCCTCCTGAAAAACCTCAGGATCAAGAACCACAAAATCGGCATTTCCATCTCCGGCTACTCGGTGATCGTCAAGAAAATCAGCCTGGAAATCATGGATGACGCTGCCCTGGGCGAGTACCTCAGGGCCGAGGCGGAGCAGTACATCCCCTTCGACATCGACGAGGTCTACCTCGATTTTCAGAAGCTCCCCAGCCGGAAAGAGGGGGCGGACCGGAACGACGTGATGCTGGTGGCGGCAAAAAAAGAGGTGGTGAACGACTATCTCGACATGCTGGGCCAGCTCAAGCTCAAGACGGTCCTCGTCGACGTCGACGGTTTCGCCCTGGAAAACATCTGGGAGACCACCACCCGCCAGGTGGACAACGTGGCGCTCATCGACATCGGGGCCTCGAAGATGAATATCAACATCATCTCCGAAGGCGTTTCCGTACTCGCCCGGGATGTGGTGGTCGGCAGCGAGCAGCTGACCGAGCAGTTGGCCAACGCCCTGAACATCGACTATGACGAGGCGGAAAAGGTCAAACTGGGCATCCTGCCGGTCGAGGAGGCCAATCGCCAGAAAGTGGAGGCGGTGTTCACCAAGACCTGCACCCAGTGGGTTCTGGAGATCAAGAAGGCCATCGACCTGTACCATGCCAACAATCCGGATAAGGGTCTGCACTCCCTCATCCTCAGCGGAGGCGGTTCCAAAGTCAACGGCCTGCTCGACTACATTGCCCGGGAAACCGGCCTGGAGGTCGTTCATTTCAACCCGTTTGCCAGCATGCAGTGTGATGACAAGACGTTCGACCGTCGATATCTCGACTCCATAGCGCCGGAAATGGCCATAGCCGCCGGCCTGGCCATCCGCCCGGCCGCATTTTAAGACGCCATGATACATATCAACCTGCTGCCTGTCCGGGAAATCACCCAGCGCCTCAAGCTGAAACGGCAGATCCTGCTGTCGGCCCTGGTCTTCCTCTGCTTCCTTGGCTGCCTGGGACTGGTCGCCTTCTATCAGATCGGCGAGCGGAAAGGTCTGGAACAGGCGCACCAGAAACTCCAGCAGGAGAAGCAGCAGTACACAAAAATCCTGAACGAGATCAAAAAGCTGGAGGAAGACAAAAAGGTGCTCGAAACGCGCATCGCAGTCATCCGGCAGCTCAAGAATTCCGCCTCGTTGACGGTGCACCTGCTCGACGAGGTCGCCACCCTCACCCCGCCCAAGCGCATGTGGCTGACCGGGCTCACCCAGAGCGGCAGCAGTTTGAAGGTATCAGGGATGGCGCTCGACAACCAGACCGTGGCCAAATACATGGACGACCTGGAAGGGTCCCGATACATCCAGAACGTCAGCCTGGCGAACTCCTCGATGAAACAGTTCGCCGAGCGGAACCTGAAATCCTTCTCCCTGTCCGCCACGGCCACCGCCCCCGGCGAAGAGAAAAAGCAGGAAGAACCCACCAAACAATGACAGGACGCTAGCGCATGGCTTCTGCTACCGGCAAATCGAAATTCGATGTGTTCATCGACGAGAAATACCGCACGCTCGACGCGAAGGTCAAATGGGCCGTTTTTGCCGCCGCCTTGCTGGTTCCGGCCCTGCTGTTCTATTTTTTCTTCTTCAAACCCCAGTCCGAAAAGATCGCCGCCCTGGAAAAACAGGTGGCAACCGCCACCGCGGAACTGAACAAGGTCAAGCAGGCCGCCCGCGACCTGCCCCGGCACAAACAGGAATTCGAGGCCGTTCAGCAGCAATTCGAGGCCATGGCGGTCCTGCTGCCGAAAAGCCAGGAAATTCCCGATCTGCTGCGCAACATCTCCGATCTCGGCAAGGGCGCGGGCCTCGATTTTCTCACCTTCGTACCCGGACAGGAAACGCCGAAGGATTTCTACGCGGAGATCCCCATCGACATCACCATCGTCGGCCCCTACCACAACCTGGGGGCGTTTCTCGACAATGTCTCGAAACTGGAACGGATCGTGACCGTCAACAATATCACCATGGACAAGCCGAAAGAGGAAGGCACGGAAGTGCTGCTCAATTCCTCCTGCCGGCTCATCACCTACCGCTTCACCAACACCAAGGTTGAACCCAAAGACGACAAATCCAAGCCGAAGGCCGCAGGTAAGTGAACGCCATGATGAGACAGCGGCGGCCGCTTTGTCCCGACTTCGCACAGGAACGTTTCGCCATGCGCAAACTGCCGAACATCTTCACCGCACTTTTGCCTGCAGGGGTGATCTGCCTGCTCCTCGTCGTCCTTTTCAGCGGAGGGGACGGCCTGTGTCAGGACGTGCCGGGTCGGGAAGGGCAGGGACCGGAAGGGGTCGAATCCAACCAGCAGGTCGCGGACGAACCCTTTGCCTACCAGACGGAAGGGAGGCCCGACCCGTTCCGACCCTTCATCACGGCCACGGCCACGGCTCCGGCCGGCAAGAACCCGGATGAAATCGTCGACGAGGAGACCGAACTGACCGGCATGCAGCTCTTCGAGCCCGGACAGTTGACTCTGGTCGGCGTCCTCACCTCGGAAAGCGGGCCGGTGGCCATGGTCGAGGACCAGACCAAAAAAGGGTATCTGCTCAAACTGGGAACCCCCATCGGCAAACGGGGGGTGGTGGCGCAGATCGACCAGCAGCAGGTGGTAGTCATGGAAACCGCCCGCACACGTGCAGGAAAAGAGATCACCAGCACGGTCATCATGAGAATGAACAAAGAGGGAGACAAGTGAATATGGTTCGATTTTTTCCGGGCGCACAACGCACGCCCCTCCTTTTTTCCTGCATGGTCATCCTGTTCTGCACCGGCGTCTTCACCTCCGGCCCGCTCAGGGCCGAAGAGGCTGCCACGGCCCCTCCCCCGACTGCAGCCAGGGAGGCCGCACCGGCCGAGATCGTTGCCGTCGAGGCGGTCGAAGCGGGCTCCGGCCTGGAAATTCGCGTCAAGGGCTCCAAGCCGCTCATTTCCACGGTCTATGAACTTCCCAATCCGCCCCGGATCATTGTTGACGTGGCCGAGGCGAAACTGGCGCAGGCCTTCGCCTCCCGCCTGCCGGAAAACAAGCAGGTGACCTTGGCCACCAGCGAGGTGGCCGATGCCAAGCCGCCCATCACCAGGCTCGAGTTCACCCTCGGCCAGGCGGCGCCCTACACCTCGGCCCAGGATGGCAACGATGTGGTGCTTGCCCTCTCCAATCGCGACGAGCCGGCGTCACCGCCCAAAGAGGAGGCCGCCGCTGCGCCGAACGATCAGGGGGGCAAGGAACCGGCGGCCAAGGACCAGGTGGGCAGCCTGATCAGCCAGAAGAAGAACATCGACAGTCAATTGCCCGTGGTCAATCCCCTGGACACCCAGGCTGCGGCCAAGGGCGCAGCCCGGTCCTCCCAGGACGCCTTCAATTTCTCAGGCTACAACAAGGAGCGCATCACCGTGGAGTTCCAGAAGATGGATCTCCACAATGTGTTCAACTTCCTGCGCCAGATCAGCGGGGTCAACATCGTGGTCGACGAGGCGGTCAAGGGCTCGCTCACCCTGGTGCTCGACGACGTGCCCTGGGATTTCGCCCTGGACATCATCCTCAATCTCAAGGATCTGGAAAAGGAAGAGCGGTTCAACACCCTGGTCATCTATCCGAAGGGCAAGGGGTTCAACTGGCCGGAGCAGGCCAAGAACAACCTCAGTTTCGAAGCGGACGAACAACTTGCCGAAAAGGAAACCCTGGTCATTCAGCAGCAGGAAAGTCTGCCGGTCGGGGTGATGGAGGCCAAGCAGCAGATGGGCGTCGCCCGCGAGGCCGAGAAGCGCGAAGATTTCGAGACCGCGGTCCGGGTGTACGAGCAGGCCCTCGAGAAGTGGCCGGACAATGCCAAACTCGCCAACAAAATCGCCTCGATCTACCTTGTCCAACTCCGCCAGAACGCCAAGGCGCTCCATTTCGCCAAAAAAGCGCTGCAGGCCGCCCCGGACAACGATTCCGCCGCCCTGAACGCAGCCATCGCCTCCGCCAACATGCAGGACAGGAAGAGCGCGCGCCACTACTTCGAGCAGAGTGTCAACGCACAGAAACCCTCGCGGGAGGCACTGTTGAGTTTTGCCGTGTTCAATGAGGAGCAGCGGGATTATGCGGGCGCGATCTCGGTCCTGGAGAAACACGATCAACTCTATGGCAAGGACCTGAACGGCATGGTCGCCACCGCCCGCATCTACGACAAAATGGGGCAGCCGGCCAAGGCAACCCAGGCCTACCAGGCCATTCAGCGCTCGGGTTACAGCATCCCGCCGGATCTCGAGAAGTATATCAAAGGCCGGATCGCCATGAAGCAAACTCTGTGAACTCAGCGTTCGACACCGTATCAGAGGATAACTGTATGAAGAAGACACATTGGTGCATGGTGGTTTCCCTGTTGCTGCTGCTGGCGGTGCTCACCGCCTGCGGTGCGAAAAAACGGACCGGCGACCAGGGAAACAAGGAGGCCCAGGCTGCAGCGACCGCCGCAGCGGTGGCCGCGGCCCCCGCCCAACCGGCGCAGTTGCCGGCGCGTTACCAGTCGCCCGGTTACCTGGTCGCCAGGGAGGACAGTGAGGCCGACCTCGGCGAGGAAGCCGAAGAGTACCAGATCAAGGTCGGGGCGACCATCCGGTCCACCGGTGGTCCCCAACCGCTCTGGGATGTGCTGAAACGACTGGCCAGCCTGAAAGGCATGACCGTCAGTTGGGCCAGCGATGTCAACCAGAATGCCCTGGTGGACGTGGATATCTCCTCGGAGGACAATTTCTTCGCCGCCATCGACAATTTGCTGCGCCAAGTGGACTATTTCCACGAGGTCAAAGGCAAAACCATCATTGTCCAATACAAGGAGACCAAGGTCTATCAGGTCGGCATTCCCCACATGAAGGGCGGGTACACCTCCTCTGTCGGCGGCAACTACCTGACCAAGCGTGACGGCTCCACCAACTCCACCGAGGGGACCGTCAAGATCGTCAGCGACAAGAATGAATTCGACGTCTGGGACAACATCAAGCTGAACCTGGACACGATTTTGGAGGTTTGGAGTGCGCGCCGCGAACGGGAGACCCTGGGTGGCGATTCGCCTTCCGGCGAGGCTGCCGATGCCGCCAGAACCTTCGAGGGCACGGTCGAACAGACCGGCAAGGGGGTGCAGACCGATGAGGCCGCGAAAACCGCGGACACCAGCGAGGTCACCGATGCGGACAAGACTTCGGGCACGACCAAGCGCTCCTCGCAGGCCTACTACACCATCGACAAGAGCGTGGGGTTGATCTCTGTCACCGCGCCGCGGCCGTTGCTGGCCAAGGTGGACCAGTACCTCGCCAACCTGAAAAAGGAACTCTACCGCCAGGTGGCCATCGAGGCCAAGATCATCGAGGTCTATCTCCAGGATAACTCCAAGATCGGCCTGGACTGGAGTGCCATCCTCAAAGACTTCACCATCAGCGGCACCACCTTTTTCGGCACCGCCGGGTTCGGTGACGAAACCACCGGAACCGATGGCCAAGTGTACCCGTGGATCGAAACCAAGGGCGATGTGGAATCCCCCACCCGGTTCATCTCCAAGGTCGCTCTCACCCCGGTCTCCTTCAGCGTCATGCTGAACGCCCTGAACGAGCAGGGCGATACCCATGTGCTCGCCAACCCGAAACTCACCGTACTCAACGGCCAGCCCGCCCTCATCAGTGTGGGCAAGGATGTCGCCTACATCAAGGAGGTGGAAAAGGACGTCACTACGGGTGACAACGCCACCATTACCTACACCGTCGAAACGGACAGCGTGGTCGAGGGTGTCGCCCTGGGCGTGATGGCGACCATCATCGACGACAAAAAAATCATTCTCCACCTGACCCCCGTGACCACCAATCTGGTGGGTGGCGCCATCCCCTACCGGACCTTCGGCAATGAAGGGTTGGAAGTGGGCCTGCCCCAGGTCAGCATGCGCGAGATGTCCACCATGGTGGAGGTGCAGGACGGGGAAATGCTCATCATCGGAGGACTGATTGACAGCGTCGAAAGCAGTAGCGGCAGTTTTGCACCCCTGGTCGGCAGCATTCCCATTGTCAAATATCTTTTCGGTGTCGAAGAGAAAATCAAACAGAAACGGGAACTCGTCATCCTGCTGTCGCCTAAGGTCATTTAATCGAAACCCCCTTGATGCCATTCAGAACGAACAGGAGAAAAGGTATGAAGTTTAGCCGCCATCTGCTCATCGGCGTATTGGCCCTAGTTCTCGGCGGTTGCGGAACGACCGTGCAGGAGTCGCTGAAAGTCGCACCGACCGTGAAAAGCACCGTCGGCGCAGACCGGACGGTGGTCATCCTGCCGTTCGCCGATTATTCCTACGCCGACAACCTCGAATCAGCGTACCGGCGCAACCTCTTCATCAATGAGAACCTGACGGACCAACTGAGCAAATACTCGTTCCACATGCCGGTCGAGGAGGATGTCTTTCTCTACCTGGTCGATCAGAACATCATCAACGTGGTCGCCTATGACAGCAGAAAGGCGAGCACGCTGGAGCAGGAGATGAACAATGACTGGTCGGATGCCATGAAGGGCCACCTGCAGCATTACATCGACCTGACCAAGCGGACCGCCAACAGCGGTGAACTCAGCGAGAGCCCGGGCACCCACGGCCTGACCCAGCAGGAAATCATCAAGATCGGCCGTCATTTCGCCGCCGACTACATCGTTCGCGGCCGCATCATCCAGTACAAGGACCGGATCGATCCCTCCTGGGCGCCGTGGAAAAAAGGCGTGATCGGTTTTGTCACCGGCGTGACCAACAAGGTCGCCTTCGGCCAGGCCAATGCCGACAAGTATGACGAGTGGGGCAGCATGCTGGCCGGCGGCACCTACGGCGCCCTGTACGGTGACTGGGATCCGAAATGGCCGTACAGCGGCGCGTCGGACCAGTCCATCCTCGGCGTGTCCGGCGGGACCATGGGCAACACCATCGTCTGGGGCGGCATCGGCGCTGGGCTGGGCAACATGGCCCACAATTCCGGGAACATCCCCCAGGCCGTGGTCCAGTTGCGCATCTGGGTGCAGGACGCCTACACCGGCAACGTGGTGTGGACCAACCGGGTGGACGTCAAGGTCTCGCCGCAGTCGGTGCTGGCGGACTACCAGTACGACGCCCTTTTCGAAGGCGCCACCGAGAAGGCCGTGTCCACCCTGATCGACGATTTCGCCCGCAAAATCCTCTGAGCCAAAGGGCCCCCTGAGCACCGCCGGATCAAGGGCGGTTCTCCCCGGTGCCAACAACAAACGCCGCCGCCCCGGAAGCATCCGGGTGCGGCGGCGTTGTGCATTGACCGGTTGAACCGCCGGCGGCGGTCTCAGCCGATCAGTCCCTTCCGCTCGAGGAACTGGAAGTATTCGGCCGGCGTCGGCAACCTCCCTTGCAGGGCGGCCAGGGCCGTCAGTTCGGTCGAACCCAGGTAGACCCGGGCGCCGTCGCCAAGGCGGTTGTCGAAGTTGCGGGTCGAAGTGGACATGACCGTGGCTCCCGGCCGGACCCGGGCCTGGTTGCCCATGCACAGGCTGCAGCCGGGGATCTCGACCCGGCCGCCCACCTGGGCGAACACACTCAGCCCGCCCTCGCGCTGGATCGCGTCGCGGTCCATGCGGGTGGCCGGGGCGAGCCACAGCCGGCTGACCGCGTAGGGCTCGCCGCGCAGCAGGCGGGCCGCGTTGCGCAGATGGCTGAGATGGGTCATGCACGAACCGATGAAGGCCTCGTCGATGACCGCGCCGGCCACCTCGCCCAGCGGTCGGACATCGTCCGGGTCGTTCGGGCAGGCCAGGAGCGGTTCGCGGATATCGGCCAGGTCGATCTCGAGTACGGCCTTGTACTGCGCCCCTTGGTCGCGCCGCAGGAGGTGCGGGTCGGCCAGCCAGTCCTCCATGGCCCCGACCCGCCGCTCCAGGGCGGACCGGTCAGCATAGCCGTCACTGATCAGCTGCCTGAGCAGGGCGACATTGGCCTCCACATTGGCGACCACGGCGGGCAGCGACAACTGCAGCGCGCAGGCGGCAGCGCTCCGCTCGGCCGAGGCGTCGCTCAACTCGAAGGCCTCCTCCACGCTCAGATCCTCCACCCCCTCGATCTCCAGCACCGTGCCGGCGAACACGTTCTTCTTGCCCTTTTTGGCCACGGTCAAAAGCCCAGCGCGGATGGCGAACCAGGGAATGGCGTTGACCATGTCGCGGACCGTGATGCCGGGCCGCCGTTTGCCCGAAAAACGCACCAGCACGGATTCAGGCATCTCCAGCGGCATGAAACCGAGCGCGCCGGCAAAGGCCACCAGGCCGGAACCGGCCGGGAAGGAGATGCCGAGCGGGAAGCGGGTGTGCGAATCACCGCCCGTGCCCACCGTGTCGGGCAGCAGCATGCGGTTCGCCCAGGAATGAACCACCCCGTCGCCCGGCTTGAGGGCCACGCCGCCGCAGCTGATGGTGGTCTCGGTCATGGTCTGCCAGCGGCCCAGGTCCGAGGCCTTGGGATAGGCCGCGGTGTGGCAGAAGGACTGCATGAACAGGTCGGCCTTGAAGCGCAGGCAGGCGAGTTCGGCGATTTCCTGCATGGTCATGGGGCCGGTGGTGTCCTGCGAGGCCACGGTGGTCATCCGCGGTTCGCAGACCATGCCGGGCAGAACGCCCTCCAAGCCGCAGGCGCGGCCGATCATTTTCTGGGCCAGGGTGTAGGCTTGCCCGGGTGCGGGCTCCGGGTTGGTGATCTCGCGGAACAGGGCCGGTTCCGGACGGTCCAGGGCCCTGCAGGCGGCCCTGGTCAGGTTGCGGCCGATGATCAGGTTGAGCCGACCGCCGGCCCGGTATTCGTCGAGCAGGGTGATTGGCGGCCGTTCCACCGGGATCGGCTCGCCACCCGGGCCGGTGAGCGTCCAGTTCTGCAGATCGAGGGTCAACTCGTCGCCGGTGGTGAACCGGCTGACGTCGCACTGCACCGGCAGGACGCCGGCGTCGCGGGCGGTGGCGTAGAAGATGGGGGCGATGATGCCGCCGAGGACGATGCCGCCGCTCCGCTTGTTGGGCACATGCGGGATGTCCGCACCGATCAGCCAACTCAGCGAATTGACGGCCGACTTGCGCGAGGAGCCGGTGCCGACCACGTCGCCGGCAAAGGCCACGGTCTTCCCCTCCCGGCGGAAGGCGGCGATGCTCGCCAACCCGTCCGGAAACCTGCTCCGGCCGAAAAAGGTGGCGTGCAGGGGGATGTCCGCCCGCGACTGGGCCTGGTTGCCGGGCGAGAAATCGTCGGTGTTGATCTCGCCGTCCACCTTGTACACGGTGCAGACGATCCGCTCCGGCACCTCGGGCGCGGCGGTGAACCATTCCGCCGCGGCCCAGGATTCGAGCACGCTCCTGGCCGCCGGGTTGTGTTCGGCCAGGCTGGCCACCTCGTCGAAGGCCTCGTAGATCTTGGTCAGGTGCCGCAACCCGTTGGCAGCCGCCGGCGCCAACTGCTCGTTGCCCAAGAGCCTGATGAGGGCGGCGACGTTGTAGCCGCCGCCCATGTGGGCGAGCATGGCAATGGCCGCCTCGGGCGTGAAACCCGGCACCCGCACCGCGCCGACCGCCACCTGTTCGAGCCAGGCGGCCTTGACCTCGGCGGCCCGGCTCACCCCGGGCTCCACCCGTTCGGCGAGCAGGTCGAGCAGGGTGTCCTGTTCGGGATGTCCCCCGGTCAGCAGCCGAGTGAGTTCCCTGGTCTGGTCGGCGCCCAGCGGCAGCGGCGGTACGCCGGCGGCCGCGCGCCGGGCGGCCTCTTCCCTGTACTGTGCAAGCATACGTTCATTCCTGGATAGACGTTCCTGTTGAAACAGCGAGGTGCGGGACCGTTGACCGGTCTCCCTACCACGATTTGGTCAGGGTGAGGACCACCTGTTCGCCTTCGGAGGTGTTGGCCGCGCCAAACTCGTGCAGGAAACGCAGGTTGGCCTGCACCAGGCAGGGCAGCCAGAGGGCGTTCACCTCTGCGCCGATGGCGTAGGCCTCCTTGCGTTCGTCGGCGATGGTCGAGTCCATCGGCCCGTTGTCGCTGTCGTCCTCGATCTGCCAATAAGCGGCTCCGGCCAGACCGGGGCGCAGCATGAGCCGCTCGCCCACGCGGAACTCCTTGCCGATGCCGTATTCCACCACCAGTTCCGACCCTGGGGTCACGTCGGTCTCGTCCTGCTCGGTGTGGACCAGGGTCCGGGTCAGGGCGCTGATCGACCAGGTCCGCGCTGCATCGAGATAATAGGTCGCGCCCAGGGTCAGCATCCCCGACCAGTACCCGAGCCCGGCCGAGGCGGGTTCACCGCTGTCGTAGGAGCCGGTCGGGGCGATCACGGCCAGGCCGAAGGTCGCATCCCAGCGGGACTCGTGCCAGGCGAGCACGAACGGTTCGAAGACAATGTCGCCCACGGTCAGTGACTGGCTGTCGGACAGGCCGAGGGCGCCGATGGTCAGATCCTTGTCGACCAGCGGGACAAGGATGTCGTAGAGCAGATCCGCGCCGAGGATCTTGACCTTGGTCACGTGGATGAGCCGCTGCACCGAGGCGAACAGGTCCAGGTCGAAGTCCACGGGCAAGGCGTCGCCGTGGTCGTCGGTCAGGGTGGTGGGATTGTACCAGGTGTTGTACATGCGGTAATGCACCCCCTGGGGCGGCGCCGTGGCCGCGAGCACGCCCTCCGCGCCGAAGGGATAGTGCGAGCCGAGGGTGGCGGCCTGCCCGGTCGCGGCGGCCGTCAAAAGGCCGAAGGCCAGCCAGCAACCGGCCGCCCTTCCTGTGTGTCGTTCACCTGTGTTCATGCTGTCTGCTCCTGTGCGGTGGTGGGGGCTGGTGCAAGGGATGGCGAGCGGGCCGACCGGTGTGCGCCGCCGGACCGGCCAGCGCGCGGGCCGACGTTCCCGGCCCGGCCGGCACCGTTCCCGGGCTGCGGATAATTGCCCTTTTTCTATTCAATTTTCGGGCCGGTGGCAAGAACCAATCAGGCCGGGAGACCACCTCCGGGAGCCCCTTGGGGGTACATCAGCAGACCGCCCCCCTGCCGGCGGTCCCGCCCGGTCCGGCCGGAAGGCGTGCAGGGCAACTCCGGCGTGCTCCGCTCTTTTTTCGCCACACAGAGAAAAAAACACTTTACGAAATTAGAGCTACAGGGTAAGAGGATCATCTTTTTCTTGGCCAACGCTGTTGCCAGCGTCGACTCCCGGAGAGTATCGACCGGCGGCCGGGTGCGATGAAAGGGTGCAAGCAACCGCCACTCCCTTGGCCAGCACTGCCAGCGCAATGAGCACGGAGTTGCAGAACCTGCTGTAACTCCTTTTTTTATTGAATTTTTTCCTTCCCAGACAAGCGGCCTGCAAGCGGCAACCGAGGAACGCGTGATGAAAAAAGACCTGAACAAAGTACGGAACATCGGCATCAGCGCCCACATCGATTCGGGCAAAACCACGCTGACGGAACGCATCCTGTTCTTCACCCAGCGGATTCACGCCATCCACGAGGTGCGCGGCAAGGACGGTGTCGGCGCGACCATGGACCACATGGAACTGGAGCGGGAGCGCGGCATCACCATCCAGTCGGCCGCCACCTACTGTTCCTGGAAGGATTACGACATCAACATCATCGACACCCCCGGGCACGTCGACTTCACCATCGAGGTGGAGCGGGCCCTGCGGGTGCTCGACGGCGCGGTGCTCATCCTCTGCTCGGTCGGCGGGGTCCAGTCGCAGTCCATAACCGTCAACCGGCAGATGACCCGCTACAAGGTGCCCCGGATCGCCTTCATCAACAAGTGCGACCGCACCGGCGCCAACCCGGAACGCGTCACCCAGCAGCTGCGCGACAAGCTGGACCTGAACGCGGTCATGATCCAGATGCCCATCGGCCTGGAAAGCGACCTGCAGGGCATGATCGACCTGATCGCCATGAAGGCCGTCTACTTCGACGGCGAGCAGGGCGACAACATCCGCATCGAGGAGATCCCCGCCGGCCTGCGCGACGAGGCCGAGGCCAAGCGCGAGGAACTGCTCGACGCGGTGTCCATGTTCTCCGACGAACTGATGGAGGCCATGCTCGAGGAAGGCGACATTCCCGAATCCATGATCCACGACGCCATCCGCCGGGGCACCCTGAGCCTGGAGCTGACCCCGGTGATGATCGGTTCGGCCTACAAGAACAAGGGCATCCAGCTGCTGCTCGACGCGGTCAACGCCTACCTGCCCTGCCCCACGGACATCGAGAACACCGCGCTCGATCTCGACCGGGACGAGGCCGAGGTGGTGGTCAGCAACAACCCGGCGGATCCGCTGGTGGCGCTGGCCTTCAAGCTGGAGGACGGCCGTTACGGCCAGCTGACCTACATCCGCACCTACCAGGGTGAGATCAAAAAGGGTGACACCATCATCAACAGCCGCACCGGCAAAAAGGCCAAGGTGGGCCGGCTGGTGCGCATGCACGCCGACGAAATGGAGGAGATCGAGGAGGCCGGTTCCGGCGACATCGTCGCTCTGTTCGGCATCGACTGCGCCTCGGGCGACACCTTCTGCAGCAGCGCCCTCAACTGGTCGATGAGTTCCATGCACGTGCCCGCGCCGGTCATCTCGCTGGCCATCAAGCCGGTGGACAACAAGGCGCAGATCAACATGTCCAAGGCGCTCAACCGGTTCACCAAGGAAGACCCCACCTTCAAGACCTACGTCGACCACGAGACGAGCGAAACCATCATCTCCGGCATGGGCGAGCTGCACCTCGAGGTGTACATAGAGCGGATGAAGCGCGAGTACAAGGCCGAGGTCGAGGTCGGTGCGCCCCAGGTCGCCTACCGCGAGACCATCACCCAGCGGGCCGAGTTCGACTATGTCCACAAGAAGCAGACCGGCGGTTCCGGCCAGTACGGACGCGTGGCCGGCTTCATCGAGCCGCTCGAGGAAGGCGAGTACGAATTTGTCGACCAGATCGTCGGCGGCGTCATCCCCAGGGAGTACATCCCGTCCTGCGACAAGGGCTTCCAGAAATCGCTGGAAAAGGGCATCCTCACCGGCTCGCCGATCACCGGCGTGCGCGTGACCATCAACGACGGCAGCTTCCACGCCGTCGACTCCTCGGACATCGCCTTCCAGGTGGCGGCCATCGGCGCCTTCAAGCAGGCCTATGCCAAGGCCTCGGCAGTGATCATGGAGCCGATCATGAAGGTGGCGGTGGAAGGTCCCTCCGAGTTCCAGGGCGGGGTCATGGGCAGCCTCAACCAGCGCCGCGGCGTGATTGTCGGTACCTTCGAGGAGGGCAACTACACCGTGGTCGAGGCGGAGATGCCGCTCTCCGAGATGTTCGGCTACTCGACCACCTTGCGCTCCCTCACCCAGGGCAAGGCTGAGTTCACCATGGAGTTCGCCACCTACAAACAGGTGCCGAAAAGCGTGGCCGAAGAATTGGTCAAGGCCTTCGAAGCCAAGAAAAAAGAGGCGTGAGCCGCCACCGGCCGCGCCCCACCCGAGACGATCAGAGCACACACCGCGAAGAGGTAACGACAATGGGATACGAACCACTGGTGCAGCAGAACCCGCTGCGCGTCCTGAACATGGGCAGGGAAAACAATCAGATGGGCCTGGTCATGGCCCGCGCCGGGCTGGGCAAGACCGCGCTCCTGGTGCAGATCGCGCTCGACGCCATCCTCCGCGGCAAGCGGGTGATCCACGTGAGCGTCGGTGAATCCATCGACAAGACGCGGAAATGGTATGACGACATTCTCCAGTCCATCCTCCAGGAGCACAGCGTCACCCGGCCGCACGAACTGATGGACATGGTCGCCCGGCACCGCATGATCATGACCTTCAAGGTCGCAGCCTTCAGCCGGTCGCGGCTCGAGGAGCGGCTCAACGACCTGATCCTGCAGGACATCTTCCGGCCGAACGTGCTCATCGTCGACGGCTTCGATTTCGACGGCACCAGTCGCGAGGCCCTGGAAGACATCAAGGATCTGATGGACAACATGAACATGCAGGCCTGGTTCTCGGCCATCTGCCACCGGGGTGACCAGCGTGTGTCCCCCGCCGGCGTGCCGGCGCCCTGCCATGAGATCGACGACCTGTTCGACATGATCATCCTGCTCAAGCCGGAAAAGGACGCCACCATCCAGCTCGACATCATCCGCAACTACGGCGAGGTGGTCGAGGGCGGCACAGGCCTGCGCCTCGACCCGACCACCATGATGGTCAAGGAACTCTAGTCCGCGCCAGTTCTCCGGGGCCGTCGGCATGCCGGCGGCCCCTTTTCTTTTTTCCGGATCTTCCGCATGCGGTTCCGACCCTGCATCGACCTGCACGACGGCCAGGTGAAACAGATCGTCGGCGCGACCCTCGGCGCCGACAACGCCGGCCTGCGGACCAACTTTTCCTCCACCCTGCCGCCCGCCCACTTCGCCACCCTGTACCGGCGGGACGGTCTCACCGGCGGCCATGTCATCATGCTCGGCCCGGGCAACGAGGCGGCCGCCTTGGACGCCCTCGCCGCCTGGCCCGGCGGCCTGCAGCTGGGCGGCGGCATCACCGACGAGAACGCGGCCCGATGGCTCGACCACGGCGCCTCCCATGTGATCGTCACCTCGCACGTCTTCCACAACGGCCAGCTCGACCGCGACCGCCTGCGCTCCCTCAACCGTTTGGTGGGCCGGGACCGGCTGGTCCTCGACCTGAGCTGCCGCTGGCGGGACGACGGCTACTACGTGGTCACCGACCGCTGGCAGCGGTTCACCAGCCTGCGCATCAGCCCGGCGCTGCTCGCCGACCTCGCCGCCTGGTGCGCCGAATTCCTGGTCCATGCGGTGGATGTCGAGGGCACCTGCACGGGCGTGGACGCCCGCCTGCTCGACCTGCTGGCGGAAAGCATCCCTGTGCCCACCACCTATGCCGGCGGGGTGGCCACCGCCGCCGACCTGGAACTGATCCGCGCCGCCGGCAGGGGTCGCATCGACGTGACCGTGGGCTCGGCCCTGGACATCTTCGGCGGCAGCGGCCTGCGCTACCGGGATCTCGTGCGCTGCTGTGATCCGACCTGACCCGCCCGCCGAACCGGCCGCCGCCGCCCTGAAGGAGCTGAAGCTGCTGGTGCCGGAGGATCTGCACCGCGCCTTCCAGCGCTGCCTGTGGATCCGCATCAACGAAACCGGCCAGAGCCAGCTGGACCTGATGCGCGAGGCGGTGCGCGACTTCCTGGTCAAGCACGGCTGCTGAAAGGGTTTGGCAGCGGACCGCGGCCGCTTGACCTCCTCCCGCCCTTCATATACTATGGCCCGATTGCGGCCAACGATTGTCCCGCGCCCAGCGGGTCCGGCAGGACTGAGCAGACACTCATGGACAGGCGTACGAGCAAGCTGGAGAAGATTCGCCTCTTTGTCGACAAGATGCCGAGCCTCTCGACCACGGTCAGCAAGGTCCTGGAGATCTGCAGCCGCCCGGACACGGTGCCCAACGATCTGAACAGGGTCATTTCCCTGGACCCGGTGCTGGCCGGCCAGGTGCTCAAGCTGATCAATTCGGCCTACTACTCGCTGATGAACAAGGTCACCTCGCTGACCAGGGCGATCATCATGCTCGGGCTGAACACGGTCAAGAACCTCGCCCTGTCCACCGCCATCATTCGCAGCGTCGGCCAGGCGAAGAAGTCCCAGGCCCTGCCCATCCGCGAATTCTGGGCCCACTCCATCGCCGTCGGCGTCATGGCCAAGCTGCTGGCCACCGCCCGCGACCTGCCCCTGGCGGAACGCGAGGAATATTTCGTCGCCGGCCTGCTGCACGACCTGGGCAAGATCCCCTTCGGCGACGAATATGCGCAGGTCCTCGCCCGGGTGCAGGCGACGCAGGTGCCGTTGGTGACGGTTGAACAGCAGCTGCTCGACCTGGACCACGAGGAAGTGGGCGCGATGATCGCCGCCAAGTGGAAACTCAACGCGGTCATCACCGATGCCATCTGCCACCATCACGCCCCGGAACTGGCCGCGCCCGGCCACCGGGACCTGGTGGCGACCGTGGCCCTGGCCGATTTCTACGTCTGCCTGTTCGACATCGGCGACGCCGGCAACCGCTATCCGGACCCCTCCCGGCTGGCCGGGCTGCTCGAGCAGTGCCGGCTGCACTGGGGCGATATCGTCGACCTCGCCGCCAGCGTGGAGGCGGAAATCAGGAAAGCGGAAATTTTTCTCCAGATCTGAAGAGGCGAGGCGCAGGCAGACCATGATCAGGGTGAAATTCTGGGGTGTGCGCGGCAGCATCCCCTGCCCCGGCCGGGAGACGATGCATTACGGCGGCAACACCGCCTGCATCGAACTGCGCTTTCCGGAAGTGGGCCGACACCTCATCATCGACGCCGGCTCCGGCATCCGCGAACTGGGCAGCTTCCTGGTGGCCAACGACCTGGCCGAAGGGCCGCTGCGCACGGAGATCTTCCTCACCCACACCCACTGGGACCACATCATGGGGTTCCCCTTCTTCCTGCCCCTGTACATCCCCGGCACCGTGATCCGGGTGTTCGGACCGGTCACCTACGAGGACGAACCGCTCGAGGCGGTGGTCGGCGGGCAGATGAAATACCGCTACTTCCCGGTCAACATGGGCGAGGTGGCCGGCCGGGTCGAGTACCGCCGCCTGAAAGAGGAGCCGTGCATCGATCTCGGCGACGGCATCACCCTGGCGACCTCCATCGTCAACCACCCGATCACCGCCCTCGGCTACCGGTTCACCTACCGGGGCGCTGTGTTCTGTACGGCCTACGACGCCGAACCCTTCCGCAACCTGTTCGTCACCGACCCCGACGACCCTGCCTACGACGAGTTCATGGCCGAGGAGGGTGCGGCTGCCGCCCGCGAACAGAACGAGACGCTGGAGCGGTTCTTCGCCGGCGCCGACCTGCTCGTCCACGACGCCCAGTACACCCGCGCCGAGTACGAGGCGGGCCGGGTCGGCTGGGGCCACACCGCCATCGAGGACGCCATCGCCGCGGCCCGACGCGCCGGGGTCCGCCGGCTGGCCCTCTTTCACCACGACCCGGAACGCACCGACGCCCAGCTCGACCGGATGACAGCGGCCTACTGCACCCCCGGCACCGCCGGCGCCATGGATCTGTTCTTTGCCCGCGAGGGCCAGGAGATCGTGCTCCGGGGCGATGTCGCCACCCCGGCCCAGGAACCTTTCGCCAACGGAGACCTTCGGCCATGAACCACCCGACCCTCGACTGTCTCGGCCTGCCCTGTCCCCAGCCGGTCCTGCGTACCAAGGAGGCGCTTGACCAGGGCGCGCGGACGGTGACCGTGCTGGTCGACAACGAGGCCTCGCAGCAGAACCTGCTCCGTTTTGCCCGCAGCCAGGGCCATCGGGCGGAAACGGCCACCCTGGACAACGGCCGGTTCAGCATCACCGTCACCGCCGTCGCCGGCGCCGCCCGGCAGCCGTTCGACCCCGCCGGGTACAGTTGCGCAACGACTGAATCGCCCGGGTTGGTCTACGTCATTTCCTCGGACTCCATGGGCCGGGGCAGCGACGAACTGGGCTGGGCCCTGCTGCAGACCTATATCCAGACGATCAAGGATGTACGGCCGCTGCCGGCCAGGATCCTGTTCTACAACAGCGGCGTCAAGCTGGTGACCGCGGCCTCGGGGGCCCTCGGGGCCCTGGTCCAGTTGCAGGAACTCGGCGTGGAAATCCTCGTCTGCGGCACCTGCCTGGATTTTTTCCAGCTGAAATCGGCCATCCAGGTCGGCCATATCTCCAACATGCATGAAATCATGAGCGCCATGGCCGAGGCCGGGCGCCTGGTCAGTCCGTACTGACCCCGCCACCAGGACCGTGGTTCGATCGTCCCTGTTCAAGAGGCCCCGGGGCAACACGCCCCGCCGGCCCCGGACCGACCGGCTGTCGACCCTGCATCCGCAACCACCGGCGACGGCCCGCGGCCGTCTTTCCCCTTTCTGTTGAGGCATCCATGCGTCGTTCGCTCCTCTGCCTTGTTCTCGCCTGCTCGCTCCTGCTGGCCTCCGGTGACGGCGGCCAGGCCAAAACCGCCCCGGCGCCCGAGTTCGACACCGACCGCAACCGGCTGATCGCCTTTATCCTCAGCCAGCAGCTGCCGGCCCAGCACTTCAGCCACGAGCCGCTGGGCGACGAGTTGTCGCGCAAGATGTTCGACCTCTATCTGCGCCAGCTCGACCCGCGCAAGCGGTTTCTTCTCCAGGCCGACGTCCGCCAGCTCAACGCCTTCGCACCCCATGTCGACGATGAGCTCAAGCAGGGCAAGCTGGTCCTGCCCGATGCCGGCCGCGAACTGCTCAACGACCGCATCCGCCTGGTGCAGCGTATGATCGACCCGATCCTCGACGCCGGCTTTGCCTGGGAGCAGAAGGAAACCCTGGAGGTGGAGCCGAAGAAGCTCGACTATGCCGCCGATGCGGCGGCGCTGCGGGAACGGTGGCGGCTCACCCTGAAGATGCAGGTTCTGGACAGTTATTTCGATGCGCTTGACAGCAAACGCAAGGAGAACCCGAAGGCCGGGGTCGACATCGCCCCGGCCAGGCATGCGGCTGAACTCGGCGAGGCGGTCAAAAAGGTGCGGGCAAGCACCCACCGCGCCCTGACCCGGCTGCTGCAGCAGAGCAGGCAGGACCATTACGACCGGTATTTCGATGCGGTCGCCCGGGCCTTCGACCCGCACACCGACTACATGGCCCCGGCCTCAAAGGAGGATTTCGACATCCAGATGAGCGGATCGCTGGAGGGCATCGGCGCCCTGCTGCGCGAGGACGAGGGGCTGATCAAGGTGATCAGGGTCATCCCGGGCAGCGCCGCCGCCAAGCAGGGACAGCTGCAGGCCGAGGACACCATCCTGTCCGTGGCCGAAAAGGACGGCGACCCGGTGGATATCGCCGAGATGCGCATCCGCGAGGCGGTCGGGTTCATCCGCGGCCCCAAGGGCACCGAGGTGCGGCTGACCGTGCAGAAGCCCGACGGCCGCAAGATGGTCATTCCCATCATCCGCGACGTGGTCCAGATCGAGGAGACCTATGTCAAGGGAACCGTGCTCCGCACGGAGCGCAAGCAGCCCGTCGGCTACCTGCGCATCCCCAGTTTCTATCGTGATTTCGCTGCCCAGGCTGATGGCGAGGAACCCCGCAACGTCACCGATGACACCATCCGGGAACTGGCCCGTTTGCAGAAGCAGCGGATCGGCGGCCTGATCCTCGACCTGCGCAACAACGGCGGCGGTGCCCTGACCGATGCGGTGCAGATCTCCGGCCTGTTCCTGCCGGGCGGCCCGGTGGTGCAGGTCAAGGATTCCCAGGGTACGGTCAAGGTTCTCGAGGACGACGACGCCAGCGTGCACTACGACGGCCCGATGATCGTCCTGGTCAACCAGTTCAGCGCCTCGGCCTCAGAGATCCTTGCCGCCGCCCTGCAGGATTACGGCCGGGCCCTGATCGTCGGCGGCGACCACACCCACGGTAAGGGCACGGTGCAGGCCATGCTCGACATGAACCGCAACCTGCCGCTCCTGCGCCTGCAGGACTACGAAGATCTCGGCGCCCTCAAGCTGACCATCCAGAAATTCTACCGGATCAGCGGCGGCTCCACCCAGTACAAGGGTGTCGAACCGGACCTGGTGGTCCCCTCCCTGCTCGATTACCTGGAAAGCGGGGAAAAGTACATGGACTACTCCCTGCCCTGGGACCAGGTGGGCGCGGTCGACTTCGAGCCCTGGCAGGGGTACCGCTTCGATGTGGCCAAGGCCCGGCGCGAGGGGGGCAAATGGGCCGCGGACAATCCACTCTTCGACAAAATCAGGGAGGAGACCGCCAAGGCCAAGGCGCGCAGCGAGGAGACGACCCTGCCTGTGTCCCTCCAGGGAATGTGGCAGGACCGGGAGGAGCTGGCCGCCACCCGCAAGGAGGCGCAGGCCATCGGCCTCTTGCAGGAAGGCGAGGAAGAGGGTGCCGCCGCACCGGAGGAGAAGAAGCCGCTGGAGGAAACCCTGGGCACGGATCCGGTGGTGCAGGTCTCGCTCTTCCTGATGCGCGACCTCCCCCGCCCGGGACGCCGGATCGGCCTGTCGCAGTGAACTTTTATCTTGAAACAAACAGCAGATCATGCTAGAGCAAACCGTGCATGAATCCTCATTCATTTCCTGCCCGCCGGGAGATAGCTGATATATTGTCAAATTGCTGTCAAACTGAACAGACCCAGGATCGAAAACAGACCTGACTCCGGGAACGATGGACCTGAACGAAGCGTTGGCCAACAAGAGAAAGGAAATCCTCGCCCTGTGGATCGAACGGACGCTCGACAGCTATACCTCGTCCGGATTTTTCAAGCGGGCCAAGGATCCGTTCGCCAATCCGGTGGGCGTCAACATCTCCAACGGCCTGACCGCCCTCTTCGACCTGCTGCTCGTCAACGCCGACCAGCAGGCCTTCCTCGAACCGCTGGATACCGTTGTGCGCATCCGCGCCGTCCAGGAATTCACCCCCTCCCAGGCGCTCGCCCCTTTTCTCGAGTTGAAGTGGGTGGTGAAGCAGGTGTTCTCCGCCGGCAAGGAGACGCGCCCCCTCCTGGCCACCCTGGACGACCTCGACTGCACGATCGACCGGATGGCGCTGGCGGCCTTCGACATCTATACCGCCTGCCGGGAACAACTGTACCGGAACCGGGTTCAGGAACTGAAAAGCGGCCGGGCCATCCTCACCGATGCCGCCTGTCCCTCGGCGCTGATGCGCCAGGAACGACAAAAAACCGGGACAAGCAACTGAACGCGCCCCATGTGTGACCGGCCGGATGACGACAGGTTCGACAGACGAATCCTCAGACTCCGGCTTTTTTTGTAACTCTTGCGAGTTACTGTTCAATTTGAATGTGAAGGAGTGATCGATGAAGTACGCCTTCCCGTTGGCGGCAGTAATTGCCCTGGTGTTGATTGCGCTGATCGGCGTCCAGATACCGGGAATGCAATACCTGTTCGGTGTTGTCATTCCGTACCTGGCGATGGCGCTGTTCTTAGGCGGTTTTTGTTACCGGGTGGTTCACTGGGCCAGGTCGCCGGTGCCCTTCAGGATCCCGACCACCTGCGGCCAGGGCTATTCGCTGCCCTGGATCAAGCAGGACAAACTGGAGGCCCCGGTCAACACCTCCCAGGTCGTGGCCCGCATGTTCCTCGAGATCTTCCTGTTCCGCTCCCTCTGGCGGAACACCAAGGCCACGGTCTATGACGGCCCCAAGCTGACCTACGAGTCGAGCAAGTGGCTCTGGCTGTTCGGCATCCTCTTCCACTACAGCTTCCTGGTGGTGGTGGTCCGCCACATGCGCCTGTTCCTCGACCCGGTGCCCTGGGCGGTGTCCTTCCTGGAGACGGGCGACTCGCTCCTGCAGATCGGCGCGCCGGTGATGTACATGACCGACGTGACCATTGTCCTCGCCCTGCTGTTCCTGTTCGCCCGGCGCCTGACCAACCGCCAGGTGCGCTACCTGTCGCTGGCCAATGACTACTTCCCGCTGTTCCTCATCTTCGCCATCGTCGCCACCGGCATCCTCATGCGCTTCTTCCTGCGCGCCGACGTGGACATCAACGCCATCAAGCAGTTGGCCGTCGGCCTGGTGACCTTCCATCCCACCATCGTCACCAAGATCAGCCCGCTCTTCTACGTGCACCTGTTCCTGGTCTGCACCCTGCTGGCCTACTTCCCGTTCAGCAAGCTCATGCACATGGGCGGCGTGTTCCTCAGCCCGACCAGGAACCTGGCCAACGATTCGCGCATGCGCCGCCACATCAACCCCTGGAACCCGGACATCAAGCCGCACTCCTATGCGAGCTACGAGGACGAGTTCCGCGAGGACATGGTGGAGCAGGGCATTCCGGTGGAGAAAGAGTTGCCGCCCAAGGCTGCTGAATAACGCAGGATAACTCAAGAGTATAAGGATACAGCAATGGCAGTGGTAAAGGTAGACAAGTTAGCGCGGAGCGTGGTCGAGGGACCTTCGCTGATGACCGGGTCCATCCCGACCAGGGACTGGATGGATGTGCCTGTTGTCTTCAAGCCGGGGAACTACGCCTACGTGACCAAACCGGAAGTGCAGCGGTATCTGGACAGCCAGAAGGGCGTCAGTTTCCCCAACGCCCGCGAGTGGAATCCAGAGGATGACGATTGGAAATTGCCCGAGAACTGGAAGGAAATCATCCTCCAGGGGCTGGCCGATCGGCTGGACCGGTTCCGCTCGCTGAAAATTTTCATGGACTGCTGCGTGCGTTGCGGGGCCTGCGCCGACAAGTGCCACTTCTTCCTCGGCACCGGCGATCCGAAAAACATGCCGGTCCTGCGGGCGGAGCTGCTCCGCTCCGTGTACCGCCAGGACTTCACCCTGGCCGGCAAGATCCTCGGCAAGCTGGCCGGCGGCCGGGAAATGACCGTGGGCGTGCTGAAGGAGTGGTTCATGTACGCCTACCAGTGCACCGAGTGCCGGCGCTGCTCGGTGTTCTGCCCCTACGGCATCGACACCGCCGAGATCACCATGATGCTGCGCGAGCTGCTGCACCTGGTCGGCATCGGCATCAACTGGTGCATGGAGCCGGTGTCCAACTCGAACCGCACCGGCAACCACATGGGCCTCACCCCGCAGGCCTTCAAGGGCAACGTCGAGTTCCTCTGCGACGACATCGAGAACCTCACCGGGGTCCGGGTCAACCCGACCTTCAACCGCAAGGGCGCCGAGGTGCTGTTCATCACCCCGTCGGCCGACGTGTTCGCCGAGCCGGGCATCTTCACCTGCATGGGCTACCTGCTGCTGTTCGAGGCCATCGGCCTGGACTACACCTGGTCGACCTATGCCTCCGAGGGTGGTAACTTCGGCCTGTTCACCTCCAACGAGATGATGAAGAAGCTCAACGGCAAGATGTACGCCGAGGCCAAGCGGCTCGGCGTGCGCTGGATTCTTGGCGGCGAGTGCGGCCACATGTGGCGCGTGCTCCATCAGTACATGGACACCATGAACGGCCCGGCGGATTTCCTCGAGGTACCTCGGTCGCCGATCACCGGCACGGTGTTCGACAACGCCCGCTCCACCAAGATGGTGCACATCTCCGAGTTCACCGCCGACCTGATCCGGAACAACAAGATCACCCTCGACAAGAGCCGCAACGCCCACGTCCTGCCCACCTTCCACGACTCCTGCAACCCGGCCCGGGCCATGGGCCTGCTCGAGGAGCCGCGCTACATCCTCGACCACGTGGTTGAAAAGTGGGTGGAAATGCCGGAAAACACCATCCGCGAGCAGACCTTCTGCTGCGGTTCGGGCACGGCCCTGAACACCGACGAGATCATGGAACTGCGCATGCGCTCCGGGTTGCCGCGGGCCAACGCCGTCAAATACGTCCACGACAAGCACGGGGTGAACACGCTCGGCTGTGTCTGCGCCATCGACCGGGCGACGCTGACCACCCTGATGAACTACTGGGTGCCGGAGGTGCAGGTGGCCGGATTGAGCGAACTGGTCGGCAACGCCCTGGTGATCGAAGGTGAGCAACGACAGGACCTGACCGAAGGGCTCAGGACCCTTGTTTAACAGACCGGCCGGAACGGAGGAACTACGATGTACGACAGTGGTAAAATCATCACGGGACTGGTCATTTTCGTCCTGCTCGTCACCATACCCGTCTGGTACAACCGCGGCCGGGCCGCGTCCGTACCGAAACTGGTCCTGCCCAAGGACGCCAAGACCTGCGTCCTGCCCGCCGCCGAAATTCGCGCCGAGCACATGAAACTGCTCAACGTCTGGCGCGACCAGGTGCTGCGCGACGGCGACCGGGCGACCTTCACCATCGAGGGGAAGGAATACCAGAAAAGCCTGATGCTCACCTGCATGAAGTGTCACACGAGCAAGAAGCAGTTCTGTGACTCCTGCCATACGTACGCATCGGTAAAACCATATTGCTGGGACTGCCACATAGCTCCTGCAGAGTGAACGGCCAAAGAGGAGATAACGAGATGGACACTAAAAGAAGAGATTTCCTCAAGGTAGCAGGAATTTCCACTCTTGCCGGCCTGGGAGGAACAGCGGTCATCGACCGGCTGGTCAATGCGTCGAACATCGCCCACGCCAGCGTAGCCGCCGGCACAGACGCCGGCCACGCCGAGGCTGCAGGCGGTCACGGCGCCCAGTCCGCCGCCAGCGGCGTCCGCTACGGCATGGTGGTCGATGTCCGGAAGTTCCGTGAGGATGCAAGCCTCGGCGAGAAGGTGGTCGCCGCCTGTCACTCGGTCCACAATGTCCCCGAGTTCCCGGACAAGAAGGACGAGATCAAGTGGATCTGGATGACCCATTTCGAGAACGCCTTCCCGGAAAGTCCCAACCTGTACCGGGACGAGGCGAATGTCGGTCACGAGTTGCCGATCTTCTGCAACCACTGCGACAACCCGCCCTGTGTGCGCGCCTGCCCGACCAAGGCGACCTTCCGCAACAAGGAAGGGATCGTCATCATGGATTACCACCGCTGCATCGGCTGCAGGTTCTGCATGGCCGCCTGCCCCTACGGCAGCCGCAGTTTCAACTGGCGCAACCCCGAGGACTACGTCAAGAACCTCAACAGGGACTTCCCGAGAAGGACCCGGGGCGTCGTGGAAAAGTGCAACTTCTGCGCCGAGCGCGTGGGTATCGGCCTGCAGCCGGCCTGCGTCGAGGCCTGCGGCGACAGCAAGGCCATGGTTTTTGGCAATCTCAACGACCCGCATTCCGAGATCAGGACAATACTGAAGGAGAACCATACCCTGCAGCGTAATCCTTCTCTCGGCACCCTCCCTTCCGTCTTTTATATTGTGTGAGGCCGCCATGTTTGAAAAAGCGTTAAAAGGAAACAACTACTACTGGATGTGGCTTGCCTTTCTCGGCTTTTTTATCGCCATCGCGGTGGTCTGCTACCTGCGGCAGTACTTCACCGGTCTGGCGCTCACCGGCATGAGTCGGGATGTCTCCTGGGGGCTCTACATCTCCCAGTTCACCTTCCTGGTCGGCGTGGCGGCGGGAGGGGTGATGCTCGTGCTGCCCTATTATATTCACAATTACAAGGCGTTCGGGCGAATCACGATCCTCGGTGAATTCCTCGCCATCGCCTCGCTGCTGATGTGCATGATGTTCATCATGGCCGACCTCGGCCAGCCGCTGCGCGGCCTCAACGTGCTCTTCCACCCCACGCCCAATTCCATGCTGTTCTGGGATATGTGCGTGCTCTGGGGCTACCTGCTGCTCAACGTGCTGTGCGGCTGGGTGATCCTCACCGCCGAGCGGAAACAGGTCCATCCGCCGAAGTGGATCTATTTCTTCGTCTACCTGTCCATTCCGTTCGCCTTCTCGATCCACACCGTCACCGCCATGCTGTACTGCGGCCTGCCCGGTCGGCACTTCTGGCTCTCCGCCATCGTCGCTCCGCGCTTCCTCGCCTCGGCCTTCGCCGCCGGTCCGGCACTGATCGTGGTCATGGCGCTCATCCTCAAGCGGGTTGCCAACTTCGATGCGGGCAAGGACGCCATCAACAAGATGGTGACCATCATCATCTATGCGGCCATCGCCAACATGTTCTTTGTCTGCCTGGAGTTCTTTGTCGGCTTCTACTCCCAGATTCCTGGCCACAAGCACACCCTGCAATACCTGTTCTTCGGCCTGGAGCACCATGGTCACGTATACAACAACCTGGTGCCCTTCATGTGGGGGTTTGTGGTACTCTTCTTCGTTGGCATCGCCCTCCTCAGCCACCCGTACACCAGAAAAGGCAACGATCTCTGGCTCGGCATCGGCGCGGCCTCGATCTTCCTGGCCTTCTGGCTGGACAAAGGCATCGGCTTCGTGCTCGGCGGCTTTGTGCCCACGCCGACCCATGAGATCGTCGAGTACTACCCGACCATCAACGAGTTGTTCATCACGGTGGGTGTCTGGGCGACCGGCTTCTTCATCCTGACCATCCTCTACAAGATAGCCATCGACGTGGAACACGAAATCGAAGCCTGAGCCACTCAGGCCCGGCCCAAAGCCCCCGCATGCGGGGGCTTTTTTTTTGCGCTGCCGGTCTCGGTCTCAGAGACCGGCCCGGACCAGGTAGGCGTGCCAGAGGGCGAGGATCTGGTCCTGCAGGAACAGATAGGAGATGGCACCCACGGCCAGGAAGGGGCCGAAGGGAATCCGGGTCTGGCCGCCCCGGCCCTGCCGGATCATTGCCGCGATGCCGACCAGACTGCCGGTCAGGGAACTGAAGAGAACAACGTAGGGCAGGCTCTGCCAGCCGAGGAAAGCGCCGATCATGGCGAGCAGCTTGATGTCGCCACCACCCATGCCTTCCCGCCGGGTCAGGGCGTAGTAGCCGAAGGCCACGGCGTACAGCAGGCCACCGCCCAGGAGAATGCCCAGACCGGACTGCTGCCAGCTGACCAAGTCATTGCCGAAAGACCCGGCAAAACCGAGCACGATGCCCGGCAGGCTGATCACGTCGGGGATTATTTGATGATGGATATCGATAAATATGATAACCAGCAGCGCAGCGACAAACACGAAGTAGTACCCGGCGGCCAAGCTGAGGCCAAGGCGCGCGACCAGGGCCGCCGACAGGGCGGCCATGGCCACTTCCACCAGCGGGTACTGCGGCGAGATGCGCATCTGGCAGGACCGGCAGCGACCGCGCAGGGCGAGGTAGCTGAACACCGGGATATTCTCGTACCAATGCAGCGGCCGCTGGCAGCCCGGGCAATGCGAGGCCGGGAACATGATCGACTCGCCTTCGCTGGGCAGGCGAAGGATGACCACATTCAGAAAAGAGCCGACAACGGCTCCGAAAACAGCGGCAAAACCGATCAGCAGTGGTTCCATTTGGCATGAATTGTTGAAGGAATTGTCATGAGGCCAAGCCTCTTTTCTTTCTTGTATCGTCTTCCATGGTCGAGTTCCAGGAAAAATCAGTCGTCCGCTCCAACGATCAGTTGGTTGAGGGGATTTTTCGCCTCACCCTGAACGCCCCCCGCATCGCCGCCGGTGCCAGGCCCGGACAGTTTGTCATGGTCTCCTGCGCTACCGGCCTCGACCCCCTGCTGCGTCGCCCCTTTTCGATCCACCAGGTGGGAGCCGACGGCCAGGTGCAACTCCTTTTCAAGGTGACCGGCCGTGGCACGACACTGCTCGCCCGGGCCCGTACCGGCGATAGGCTCAGCCTGGTCGGTCCGCTCGGCCGTGGGTTCAGCCTGACCCCTGGCCGCGTCTGCCTGGTGGGCGGCGGCATGGGCATCGCCCCCCTGCTGTTTCTGGCCAGCCGCCTGCGGGAACAGGCCGCCGAGCAAGCACCCACCGTACTCCTGGGCGCCCGCTCGGCGAGCGAACTCCTGCCGCTGCTCGACGGCTTTGCCGCCCTCGGCTGCGAGGTACGCGCCGCCACCGACGACGGCAGTCTCGGCCACCACGGTCCGGTGGCTGACCTGCTGCCCGGCCGACTCGACCAGGCGGAGCGGGTGGCGACCTGCGGCCCCTTCGCCATGATGGCGGCCGTGGCCGCACTCTGTCGAGGGAGCAACACCCCCTGCCAGGTCTCCCTGGAGACCCATATGGCCTGCGGCCTCGGCGCTTGTCTCGGCTGCACCGTGCACGGCGCCGATGGCGCCTACCGGCACGTGTGCAAGCATGGCCCGGTGATGGCCGCCGAGGAGGTTGCATGGACCCGGTGATCCCAACTGCCCCGGACCTGCGGGTCGATCTCGGTCCGCTCTCCCTCGCCAACCCGGTGATGACCGCCTCCGGGACCTTCGGCTACGGCGCCGAATTCTCCGCCCTGGTCGATCTGCGCCGACTCGGCGCCATTGTCGTCAAGGGCATCTCCCTTGCCCCCCGGCCCGGCAACCCGCCGCCGCGCATTGTTGAAACCGCCTGCGGCATGCTCAACGCCATCGGCCTGGAAAATGTCGGCCTGAAGCGGTTTGTCAGCGACAAGATGCCCTGGCTGCGCACCCTGCGCTCGCCGGTCATCGTCAATATCCTGGGCGATTCGGTGGAAGAGTACGCCGAGCTTGCCGGCGCGCTCTCCGCTGTGCCGGGGATCAGCGGACTCGAGGTGAACATCTCCTGCCCCAACGTCAAGAAGGGCGGAGTCGCCTTCGGCACGGTTCCGGACATGGCTGCGGCCGTGACCCGCGCGGTCCGTGCCGCCTCCGACCTGCCGCTCATCGTCAAGCTGTCGCCCAACGTCACCGACATCGTGGCCATGGCCCGGGCCGTGGCCGACAATGGCGCTGATGCCATCAGCCTGATCAACACCCTCATCGGCATGGCCATCGATGTCCGCACCCGCCGACCGCGATTGGCCAACGTGATCGGGGGCCTGTCGGGACCGGCGGTCAAGCCGGTGGCCCTGCGCATGGTCTGGCAGGTGGCCTCGGCCGTTCGTATCCCGGTGATCGGCATCGGCGGCATCGGCACGGCCGAGGATGCCATCGAATTCCTGCTGGCCGGAGCCAGCGCGGTGCAGGTCGGCACGGCCAATTTCTACAACCCGGCGGCCTCCATGGATATCCTGGACGGCCTTGCAGCCTGGCTGCGCGAGCAGGGGGAGACCTCGGTGCGGGCCGTCATCGGCACCCTCAGGCTGGAGCGGTGAACACCGTGGACCGGGGACTGGTCTGCGTGTCGGTGGCCGCCGTGGACGCGGCCGCGGTCATCGCCAGTGTCCGGCCGGTGCTGAGCCTGGCCGATGTGGTGGAGATCCGCCTCGACGCCATGCTCGTCCCGCAGATCGAGCCCTGCGTTGCCGCCCTCGACCGCCCTCTGCTGGTTACCAACCGGCCGCGGTGGGAAGGCGGTCTGTTCGCCGGCAGCGAGGCGGAACGTGTCGATCAGCTCTGCGCGGCCGTCCAGGCAGGCGCCCGCTACGTGGATATCGAACTGCGCACGAATGCGGCCCTGCGCTCCCGGCTGATCGGGGCGGCCCGTGACCGTGGAGCCCGGGTGATTGTCTCCAGCCACGATTTTGCCGGTACGCCGCCGGCCGCAACACTCCTGGCAACCCTCCACCAGATGAGGGCGAGCGGGGCGGACCTGGGCAAGATCGTCACCACCGCCACCAATGCGGACGAGGCGCTGCGCGTGCTCGCCGTGCAAGGGGAGGCAAAGACACTCCATTTTCCCCTGAGCGCCTTCGCCATGGGCGAACCCGGCCGTATCACCCGGCTGGCCAGCCTCTACCTGGGCGGCGCGATGACCTACGCCAGTCTCGACGAACACCAGGCCACCGCCCCCGGGCAGTTGTCCGTGTGTCACCTGCGCGCCCTGATCACCCTTTTCGAGCAGCGTCCATGATCAACGGCAGCACCCGCCTGTTCGGCATCATTGGCGATCCGGTGGCCCATTCGCTCAGCCCGGCCATGCACAACGCCTGTTTTGCCGCCATGGGTCTGAACAATGTCTATGTGGCCATGCGACCGACCTCGCTGGCCGGGGCCATCACCGGCCTGCGCAGCCTCGGTTTTGTCGGCGTGTCCGTCACCGTGCCCTTCAAGGTCGAGGTGATGCGCCATTTGGACGCCATTGACCCGGTGGCGGCCCGCATCGGCTCGGTGAACACCCTCGTGTTCCAGCGGCAACAGGACGATTCCGTCCGCTGTACCGGCCACAACACCGATTGGATCGGCGCCAACCAGGCCCTGGGCGAAACACTCGACCCGGCCGGCCGCACGGTGCTCGTGCTCGGCGCCGGCGGCGCGGCCAGGGCAGTGGGATTTGGCCTGCTCGAGGCCGGGGCCCGGGTATTGCTCACCAACCGAACCCTTGCCAAGGGTCGGCAACTGGCCGACCAACTGGGTTGCCCCTTCATCGCCCCCCAGGACCTGGGTTCGGTAGTCGCCGACGCGCTGATCAACACCACCTCGGTGGGCATGGCGCCGCACACCGAGGCCTTGCCCATCGATCTGCACCTGCTCGACCGTTTCCCGGTGGTCATGGACATCGTCTACGCACCCCTCGCCACCCGGCTGCTGCGCGAAGCCGCCGCCCGCGGCTGCCGGACCGTTGACGGGTTACAGATGCTCCTCCACCAGGGGGTGGCCCAGTTCCGCCTGTGGACCGGCCAGGACCCGCCGGTCGAGGTCATGCGCCATGCCCTGGTCGTGGCCCTCGCCAACCGGTCCGACTGAACCGTTTCCGCCCAACCTTCGCCACGGTCCCCGTTATGATGCCCATCACCCCGGTCCCGCACATCGATGCCACAATCAGCGTTCCCGGCTCGAAAAGCCTGACCCAGCGCGCCCTCATCGCCGCCGCCCTTGCCTCGGGGGAGTCCCGGCTGCACGGGCCGCTGGCCAGCGAAGACACCCGCTACACCATCGCGGCCCTTGCGGCCATGGGCCTGCAGGTGGACACGAGTGATCGGGACTGCTGGCGGGTGGCGGGCGCCGGCGGCCGCATCGACACTCCCAGCGCGGACATCTTCCTTGGCAACAACGGCACGGCCACCCGTTTCCTCACCTCGCTGGCAACGCTCGGCCACGGCCGTTTCCGCATCACCGGCAGCGAACGCATGGCCCAGCGGCCCATCCTGCCCCTGCTCGAGGCCCTGCGCGGCTGGGGAGCCGAGATCGTCAGCGAGGCCGGCAGCGGTTGCCCGCCCCTGACCATTGCCGCCCATGGGCTCAGCGGCGGTCGAACCGTGCTGCCCGAAGGACGGTCGAGCCAGTACCTCTCCTCCCTGCTTCTTGTGGCCCCTTATGCGAACGCGCCGGCCGAACTGGAGGTGCGGGGCGCCATCCTGTCCCAGCCCTACGTGCGCATGACGCTCGCGGTGATGGCAGCCTTCGGCATCCAGGTCGAGGCCGCGGCCGCGCTCAACGCCTTCCGCATTCCCCGGGGCTGTTACCGGGCGCGCAGCTACGCCATCGAGGGCGACGCCAGCAGCGCCAGCTACTTCTGGGCCGCGGCCGCCGTGAGCGGCGGCCGGGTGAGGGTGACCAACGTGCCCCGCCCTTCCCTGCAGGGCGACACGGACCTGCTGGGCTGCCTGGAGCGCATGGGCTGCCGGATCGACAGCAACGCCGGCGGCATCACCGTGACCGGACCCGGACAACTGCGCGGCATCGAGGTGGACATGGGCGACATGCCGGATGTGGCCCCCACCCTGGCCGTGGTCGCCGCCTTTGCCGAAGGGACCACGGTCATCGACAACATCGCCCACCTGCGCATCAAGGAGTGCGACCGGCTGTCGGCCGTGGTCAGTGAACTGCGCCGGCTGGGGGTGGAGGCGGAGGAGGAACCGGCGCGGATGATCATCCGCGGCCAGGGCGGCCGGAACCTGCACGGCGCGACCATCAGCACCTACGAGGACCACCGCATGGCCATGAGCTTTGCCGTGGCCGGCCTGCGGGTGCCCGGTGTGGTCATTGGCGGTGAGGAGTGCGTGGCCAAATCCTTTCCTGATTTCTGGGAGCGGTTCCGCCTGCTCGGCTGACCGTGCCCGCCCGGCGGTCAAGGGACCGGCCCGGGCAGGGTTCAGCGCCCGGCCGGTCGCTCCTCCCGTGGCAGCAGCAGATACAACTCGCCCTCCTCCTTCATCCGCCCGGCCGCCCGGCCGGCCGGCTCGCCCGACCCCCAGAACAGATCCACCCGTCCGGGTCCCACCAGCGCCGAGCCCGTATCCTGCACGCTGACAAAGCGCTGCAGTCGCTGCCACCCCGTCATCACCCCATCCGCAAACACCGGTTGCCGGCTGTCCAGGTAGGCCAGCGCGCCGGGAGGGTACCAGTGCTGGTCCACGGCAATGGACCGACCCGGGGTGAGCGGTCGCCCCAGGCTGCCCACGGCCGGCCCGGCCTCGGTCCAGTGAAAGAAGATGAACGAATCGTTCTGGTGCAGGACCAGGTCGCGCTCCTCGGGGTGGCGGGCCAGGTAGTCGCGGATGGAGTCCATGGTGACCTCCGCCAGTTCCATGCGGCCGGTCCTGACCAGGAAGGCGCCGATGCTCCGGTAGGTCCGGCCGTTCCGCTCCGCGTAGTGAATCCCGCGCCGGCTGCCGTCGGTGAGGTGGAGGATGGCCGAGCCCTGCACGTGGAGGACGAACACGTCGAACGGGTCGGCGAGCCAGACCATCTCGCTGCCGGCCAGCAGGTTGCCCCGCTCGATTTCGCGGCGCGTCCAGAAGGGACGCAGCACGCCGTCCACGAGGCGACCGATGCTCTTCCGGCCGCCGCTTTCCCGCACCACCAGGCTGTCCGGACGGGCGTACACCGGATAGAGGAAGGGTGGCGTGCGGGTCAGGCTGCCCGCGAAGTGAGGCTGGTAATACCCGGTCACCAGCGGGCGGCGACGATCCGGGACAGGGTCATCGGCCACCATGCGCACCGCAACGAACTGCCGGCGAATGGCGGTGTTCAGGGCTTCCGGACCAGGCGCGGCCCGCACCAGTCGCTGCATGCGGCGGGCGGCCGCGAGCAGCTGCCCGGCGGTGACCGATGGTCCGGCCCAGGTGATGCGGGTGTTCGCCGGCTGGCCCCGGAGATACGCCACACTCTCTGCCAATACCTCCTCGAGGCCACGAAAATGGAGATCGTCCCCATAGGTCGGCTGCTCCCGGGGGGCGAGGGTGACCGTCGCGGCTGAGACAGGCGCGGCTCCGAGCAGCAGGACCGCGACCGTCAGGCAAAGCATCCGCCAGGGAAAGCCGCTCATGCCATGACTCCCGCCGGCTGTCGACAGCGACAGCCGATCGCCGGCACGGCAGGCCGCTGCCGTCCTGTGACCAACCCGAACAGGGACAGCGGGGAGAGGGGCGTTCGCCCGACAGGAGCGAAACAGGCACGCCCACGTTCCTGGTCTGGTTGGTGCGCGACGGCCAACGGTTTGTGCGGGGAAAAGGGTCTGACGGTCGCGGGGCGGGTCTGCTTCAAACGGCAAAATGGGCGGCAAAGGCTGCCAGGAACCGGTCCAACGCATCGGCCGGCAGCCGGTTGATGCCGGCGGCCGCGGCCCGTCCGCCGCCCGTGGCAAACTGGCGGCAAAGGCTGTCCGCGCCCCGGGGGTTGTCCAGGGGGGCACGGACGCTGACCAGGAGGGAGCCGTCCGTGTTGGTGATGAGGGTGGCATGGGCCAGGTCCGGCTCCCGGCGGGCAACACGGTTGGCGAACACCCCCACCACCCGCCTGGCCCAGCTGGCAGCCGGCAACAGGTACACCTGGCCAGCGGAAAAGGACCAGCGGGGCGTCAGTGCCTCTGCCCTGGCCATGTCCCGGTCATGGCCGGCGCGGAGTCCGGCGAGCAGGTCGGACTGGAGGGCGAACTCGAACGGGTCGACAAAGCGGTGCACCTCGCGGTACAGGTCGGCGGGATGCACGTGCAGGTCGGCCTCGGAGCTGCCGTAGCCGTTGTAGTTGAGCAGGTGGCCGAGTTCGCGCAGGAGGGCTGCCTCTTCGGCGTCCAGGCCGCTTGTCTCGGCCAGGGCTGCGGCCGTCTCGTCGAGATTGTCGCCGTAGGCGCCGACGAGCGCCCAGGGACGGTACCGGCCGGCGAGCAGGCGGTCAACGATCAGGCTGGTGCAGGTGTGCGGGGCGGGATCGATGTGCAGGGTCAGCGCCCCGGAATCGGGCAGCTCGCCGCTGTAGTGATGGTCGGCGTACAGGACGGTGTTGCCAACGGCCAGCAGCCGCTCCAGTTCGGGACGGTTGGCATCCAGGGAAATGTCGAGCACGGTCAGCCGGCAGCCGACCGCGTCCTGCACCTTGCCGAGCAGGCGGATGTCGCGTTTGACCCCGGTGACCAGTTGCGCCCCGGGCCGGGGCTCGTGCAGGCGGAGCTGGTGCAGGGCGCAGATGCCGTCCGCATCGCCATTGAACACGTCGATGCTGCGCATGGGCGATGCGGTCCGGATCCTGCTGACAGCCGGCGGTCAGTTGCCGCCGGGCAGATCGAGGCCGAAGGGTGAGCCGATATTGGCCAGGCGGAAGGTGACCATGAAGATCTGGTCGTCCGGGGTGTAGTTGGACGACAGCTCCACCGACCAGCAGGCCGGCTGGTAGATGAGCCGGATCTTCTCCTCGATGGTCACCTCGGTCTCGATGGCGCGCTCCAGGCTGTAGCCGGCGGCGAAGTTGTAGGGCAGCAGGTACCAGATGGAGCCGCTGATGGAATTGATGTCCTTGACCGAATCGTAACGGTAGTCGAGGCCCAGTTGGTCGCCGCGGCTGCTGAAGTAATCGGTTTCCACCGCGTGGTAGAACAGGCCGTCGCCGTACATGTCGGTCTGGTTCGTGTACTTCAGGCGGAAATTGCGCACCGGGTAGAAACCGGATTCCATCTCCAGCGGGATGAACGGCTCATCGCTCATCTCGTTGCGCAGATCGTAGCCCTGCTTGAACTTGACAAAGGCGTAGTCCCGGTCGAATTCACGACCGCCGCGTTCACCGTAGACCTTGAAGAAGTTGTTCAGGCCGTAAAAGATGATGTTTTCATCCTCCAGGGCGTCGATGGTGTCGAACTGGGGCAGTTTGACATCGTCCGGGATGTCGGTGTACTCGTAGGCCACGTACGGCCGGAGCATGTGGCTCCAGGAGTTGATCTCGTCACCTTTGAAGCCGAAGTCGCGCATGAAGGTGGTGCCCACCTCGCCGCCCAGGTTGTAGAGGAACCGGTTCTCCGAGCTGGTGTCCTCCCACTCGGAGGCGCCGTTGTCGTTGATCACGTAGGCGGTGTCGCGGACCCCGCCCTTGACCGTGGTTTCCAGGTAGGGGCTGAGGGGAACGGCCGTGGACACCACCGGGAACAGGTCGACCCGCTGCGCGTCCACGCCATCGTTGCGCCAGAAGTTGACGTAGTTGGCGTCCCAGGCAAAGTCCGCCCCGCCCTCGTCGGAGATGGGCAGCAGGCCCGAGTAGGTCAGGGACGGCAACTGCCAGGCCACCGACGGGTCGTCCGCGGTGTAGTCCTTTTCGCTCACGTCGTTGACCGCGAGGAACTCGCCCTGCAGGGTGGTGCCGTTCTCCCAGGCGCGCAGGAACCCCAGGGTGTTGTTCCGGTACTTGTCGGTTTTTTCCTGGAAACCGCGGCCGAAACCGTCGAGATACCTGTTCTGGTTGGCGGAGATGGCGGTGGAACCGGTGTTGAACTCGCGCAGGTAATCGAGATCCGAGACCACGTCCACGTCCAGGCGGGTGATCCACTCGCCGACGTTCTGGTCGGCCTTGCCGCGGACCCAGTAGCGTTCCTGGTTGGAGTGGGTGAATTTGCCGTCACTGTAGTAGTCGGGCTCGGCCTCCGGGTCGGAGAGGTCGTCGTCGAGGTAGTGGGCCAGGAACATGCCCTTGCTGTCCTCCTCGAGCGCGTAGCGGAACTCGGCGCCGGCCATGAGGCCGCGGTCGGTGAAATAGCGCGGAAAGAGGGTGAGGTCGGCGCTGGGCGAGAGGTTGATGAAAAACGGTGTCTCGAAGTTGAAGCCGTCGCGGCTGGAAAAGTACAGGTTGGGGAAGAGGAAGCCGGTCTGCCGGGTCCGCTTGGCGGGCAGGATCATGACCGGCGAGTAGAGGACCGGCACGTCCTTGATGCGGAAGGTGGCGTGCTTGAGGAAGGCGTAGCCGCCGTCGGTGATCTCCGTATCCGCGGCGCCGAAGCTCCAGGGCGGGGTTTCGCCGGACTTGAGCTTGCAGGTGATGATCCAGCCGTCCTCGATGTGGTAGGTGAGTTCGCCGGTCTTCTCGATCACCCGCCCCTCGAGATGCATACTCTTTTCCTGTCGGATGATGGTGGCGTTCTCGAAGGTGCCGGTCGCCTCCTTCAGGTCGATGCTGCCCGACTCGGCGCTCAACTCGTCCGTGCCGAGGTCGATGAGCAGGTTCCCGCGCGCCTTCACCCGGCCGAGTTCCACGTCATAGGCCAGCCAGTCGGCCTTGATGCTGGTCACGGTTTTGGTCTCGGTGACGGTTTCCTCCGGTTTGTCGGCCGTCTCCTCCGACTCGCCGAGGAGTCCGCCCCAGCGGGCGTCCTCGGCGTCTTTCTTGACCCGGGTGACGGATTCCTTTTTCTCGAGGATGACGTTGCCCTCGGCGATGACGCTCGCCGGGTCCTCGTACCGGGTGATCTTGTCCGCGGTGATCTCCCACTGCCGGGCATCCACCGAGGCGGCCGTCAGGTTGCCCGCGGGCAGCAGCAGCGAAAAGAAGAGGAAGAAAACGGGAAGGATCGGTGAGGGTGGGGTTGTCTGCTTCACCTCGATCTGCTCCTTGTGCGTGGTCTCATCAGGGAAGGGGCGCCAACTCCCGGCAACCCTGCGGATGCAGGGGCGAAACGGCGCGCGGACAAGCCTTTCCTGATACAAAAACAATAAGGAAAACAATTACAAGTAACGGTTCCGAATGTACGTGGGCGCTCCTGTTGTGTCAAGCGAAAAGTCAAAGATTTACCTTGCGTAGGCTCATAAATTGGTTTAAGTATCGCCAGTCGGAAATAACGCCTAATAAGTTGATTTTCCATGGCTTAGAGCCGAACCCCATCTTCCTGCCCGCCATCGCGGCATCACCCCCCGGCAGTACGGTATGAATTTTCTCTTCGGCCCGGTGAATTCCAGGCGCCTCGGCCGTTCTCTCGGTATCGACCTGTTCAGGGAAAAGATCTGCAATCTCAACTGTGTCTACTGCGAGGTGGGGCCCACCACCGCCCTGGTCAACCGGCGCGGTCTGTACACGCCCACCCGGGAGATCCTCGAGGAGATCACCACTTTCTGCGCCGATCCGGACCGTTTGGCAGCGGTGGACGTACTCACCGTCACCGCCAAGGGCGAGCCGACCCTGCACCTCGAATTCAACACCATCCTCCGCCATATCAAGCGCTGCACCGACAAGCCGGTGGCCGTGCTCACCAACGGCACCACCTTGGTGGACGACGAGGTCCGCCAGGCCCTGCAGCTGGCCGACATCGTCGTGCCGTCACTGGACGCGGCGCGGGCGGACAGTTTCCGCCGGGTGGACCGGCCCGCCCCGGGCCTGGACCTCGAGGCGGTGATCGCCGGGCTGCACCGTTTTTCCCATGAGTATCACGGCCGCCTGTGGCTCGAGATTCTCCTTGTCCGCGACCTGAACGATACCGACGCGGACATCGACGCCCTGCAGCCGGTTCTCGCCACCCTGCGGCTCGACCGGCTGCAGCTCAACACCGTGGTCCGCCCGCCGGCCGATCCCGGCGCCCGCCCGGTGCCCGAGGCCAGGCTGGCGGAGATCGCCCGCACCTTCCGCGGCGCCCTGGCCGTGCCGGTCGACCTGCCCTCGCCCGGTGCCGGTTCCACCGACCGCGCACGGGCCACGACCGCCTCTGCCGCAGCGGACGCCTCACCGGCGAGCCTGCGGCAGGCAATCATCCAGATGGTCAGGCGGCGGCCCTGCACCGCCGCCGATATCGACCGCGTCTTCCAGCTGGGAGGCGCGGAAAAAGTTGAGCAGCTGCTCAGATCGCTCGTGACATCGGGCACCCTGCGGATTGTCAGCCACGCAGAGGACCGGTTTTATCACTGACACCCTGCACGGGGCGATCGGGTCAAGCTGCTCGGAACATTCACCCAAGGAAACACCATGACCGACGAGGAACAGAACAGCAACGAACGCAAAGATCCACCGGCGCGCAAGGCCAAGACCGGGGCCTGGTGGAAAAGTGTCCGCCGGAGTGCGGAGGCCGAGGAAAAAAACGAGACCCCGGCGCAGCCGGCACCTTCAGTGGCGGCGGAGGCGCCGGCCGCCGCCGCCCTGCCCGAACCGGACGGACGGCCGCTCGACCCGCCGCAGGCAACCGAGACCGCTGCCGCACCGCCCCCGCCCGCCCGTGAGACCACGCCGGCCGTTGCCGCATCGGTCGAACCGGCAGGGGAGACAAGCGACACCGCCGCCGCAAGCGACGAGGCCGCCTCCGGCGACACCCCGGGGGAGGACCAGCCGCCGGCCAGGGCCAAGCGGAAATCCCGCCGCGGCGGCCGCAAACGGGGCAAGCGGGCCGACAGCCCGCCGGCCGAGGGAACCGACCTGCCCGCCGAGGAGCCGGTGGTGCCGGCGGCGGCACAGGAACCGGTGGACGACCAGGCCGACGACGACGACCAGGTTCCGGAACCGGAGATCGACGAGCAGGCGAAAAAAGCGGTCACCTACAAGCTGCTCATCAACGCCGAGGAGCCCGAGGAATGCCGCATCGCGCTGGTCGAGGACGGTCGCCTCGAGTCCTTCCACGTGACCACCATCGACCGCGAGCCCACCAAGAACAACATTTACAAGGGCCGCATCGTCTCCATCGAGGCCAACCTGCAGGCGGCCTTTGTGGACATCGGCACCGGTCGCAACGGCTTCCTGCCGTTCAACGAGATCCACCCTGAGTATTTCCGCCAGGACGTCAGCGACAAGAGCCGGGCGCTCATCGCCCAGCAGCAGTGGAAAAAACTGAAGATCGAGGAGGTGGTGCAGAAGGGCCAGGAGGTGCTGGTGCAGGTGGTCAAGGAGGTCACCGGCAACAAGGGGGCCAACATGACCACCTACCTGAGCCTGCCGGGCCGCTGCCTGGTGCTCATGCCCGGCAGCGACAGCGCCGGCATCTCGCGCAAGATCGTCGGCGAGGAACGCCGCGCCGGCCTGCGCGAGATCATGAGCGAGTTCGAGATCCCCGAGGGCATCGGCTACATCATCCGCACCGCCAGCGCCGAGATCACCCGCGTCGCCCTGGAGAACGACCTGCAGACCCTGCTCGCCCTGTGGGAGGAGATCAAAAAACGCGGCCAGACCATGAACGCGCCGGCCCTGGTCTACGAGGAGCAGGATACCGTGGTGCGCTTCCTGCGCGACCATTTCTTCGCGGAGATCCAGGAGATCCTGGTGGACACCCAGGAGTCGCTGGACAATGTCAACGCCTTCATCGAGCAGCTGCCGCCCAAGCAGCGCAAGGTCAAGGTGCGCATGCACCGGGCGAGCAAGCCGATCTTCAACCAGTACAATATCGAGGAGCAGATCGAGTCCATCTACCGGCCGCAGGTGACCCTGCCCTCGGGCGGCTCGATCGTCATCGACCCCACCGAGGCCCTGGTGGCCATCGACGTCAACTCCGGCCGGACCTCGAAGAACAGCGATTTCGACGAGACCATCTTCCTCGCCAACATGGAGGCCGCGGCGGAACTGGCCCGGCAGCTGCGGCTGCGCGACCTGGGCGGGCTGATCGTGGTCGACTTCATCGACATGCGCAACAAGAAGCACATCCGCGAGGTCGAGCGCCAAGTCAAGGTGAGCATGAAGCGCGACAAGGCCAAGGTGGACATCAGCAAGATCTCCCGCTTCGGCCTGATGCAGATCTCGCGCCAGAAGATGGGCGCGCCCATCGAGAAAGGCAGCTACCTGACCTGCCCCCACTGCCAGGGCCGGGGCGTGATCCGCTCGGTGGAGACCCAGGCCCTCTACTACCTGCGCCGCATCCAGACCGGCATCACCCGCAAGAAGGTCGGCCGGGTGGAGTGCCGCCTGCCGCTGGACGTGGCCCAGTACCTGCTCAACAAGAAACGGGCCGAACTGGTCGAACTGGAACACCGCAACAGCGCCCGCATCGACATCATCCCCTGTGCCGACATGAAGCCCGCGGATCACCAGCTCGACTTCCTCGAACCCGAAGCCGCAGCCCGCTGACCAGTCCGGGTTCCGGCCCGTCGCCCCCGCGGCGGGCCGGAACCCGTCCCTCCTCCCGGCCGATTCGGCCGCCCCGCCGTGGTCTCACGCCGCTTGCGGCCGCCTGATGATCGTGCGCACCGAATCGATCCGCCGCACCCCCGCCTCCCTGACCCCCACCGGCCCCGGGTCGTCTGCCCGCAAGCGCAGGCCGGTCATCTCGCCGATCTGCCCGACGGGCACCTCGTACACCGAAAACTCCGGCAGTTCCAGCGCCTCCAGGGGGCTGAGCAGATCCTCCTGGGTGAGCACGTAGCCCCTGGCCCTGATAGCCGGGTTCTCGCCCTCGCGGTAGTAGAGGATCTTCCAGAACCGTTTCGGCAAGCGCACGTTCCGGTAGGACGGATCGCCCTCGGTGAAGATCGGCCCGCCCATGACCGAGACCCGCAGGTCGGCCACGTCCACCTCGGCGAACAGCGCGTCCTCCAGCTGCCCCCAGATGCCGCCCGCGCCCGACTGGTTGAACCCCTCGTGCTGGGGGGTGATGTTGGTGAAATAGAAGGAATCGGCGTTGGCCTGGCGGGCCTCGGCCGGGCTGCCCCAGAGGAGGTCCGCCCGGCGGGCGAGGTGCCCGCGGTCGAGCGGGTTGTTCTTGTAGAGTTCATCGCCCACCTGGGCCTCGGCCGGAAGGCGGTCGTCCCGACGAAACGAGATGTTGCTGCGGCTGAGCCGGCGGATGGCGGCCCCGTCGATGTTCCAGGCCACCCAGCGGGCAAAGCGGCGCGACCGGCTCATGGCCAGGGAAAAGTGGGTGTAAGGGATCACGGTGGTGCCGGCGACCACCAGCAGGTCGCTGTCGACCACGGCGTCGGCCGCCGCGGGCAGCGCGACCGCGCTGCCCAGGAAGTTCGCGTCGAAGCCGCCGGGGTCGGTGGCGGGCCGTTGCGGCGGCGCGGGCAGGACGCCGAGTTTCTCGCAGACCGAGGCCGCATAGCAGGCCAGGGCGTGTTCCGGCTCGTCGGCGACCTCGCCGGCGAAGTGCAGGCCGAGCAGCATGTCCGTGGCCCGCTCTCCTTCCGCCAGCAACCAGGCCGCGCCCGAGTCGCCGCCGCGGCTCAGCTCGCCTTCGGCGGGCGGATGGTCCGGATCCGGACCGATCTCGAAACAGCCGATGTCCTGTTCTCCCGCCGCACCGTAGTCGATGCGCGCCACCACGTGCACCCGCTGGACCAGCCCCCGGGTGACGCCGGTGGTTCGGCCCGACTTGACCACCCGGTCCGCCAGTTCGGGCTCGCCGATGCGGCGCACCGGCTCGCCGAGTTCGAGGATCTCCGCGGCCAGCCGTCGTTCACTGACCGTGGCCAGGGCGCAGTCGCCCGCCACGCCCAGATGGCTGCGCACCAGTTGGCCGACCCGGTTGCGGTCGACCCGGTTGTCGTCGTGCCGTCCCGGCTGGACGATCGCGTCGCCGATCCGGCCGCCCGGTCCCTGGAGCACGTGCCAGTTGGAAAGGAGGTACGGCGTGCCGTCGATGGCGTCGTAGCAGACGCAGCCGGCGGTGCCGGCGCCGGCGGCCGGGTGGCCGATGCTCACCCCCGGCACCACCGGGTCCACGGCGCTCTTGCGGGGTGCGGCGGCGCGCTGCCGGGCGAGCACGTTCACCGCCCGCGCATCCGTGGCATAGTTCCGTTCGAGCACGTCCGTGGCCACCGCCACGCCGTCGACCACCAGTGTCCGCGGCAGTTCGCGCAGGCCCAGTTCGCGGAGCACCTCGAGCCCCGCCTTGCGGCCCACGGTGAACTGGATGCAGAGCTCTCCGGTGGCCTGGCCGCCCGTGCTTTTGACGCCGACCCCCATGGATGTCACATTCGGCTGGCGCAGCCAGGCGGCGGCGGTGCGGCGCACATAACGGCCGAGGGCCTCGATGCGATCTGTTTGTCCAGGCATTCGGTTTTCTCCTGTGGCTGGTGGATGATCAGGTGAACACCTTCTGGCCGAGCGCGATGGTGTTGCCTTCCAGCTGCGGCACCTGGCTGTAGCCGTTTTTCGCCAAGTCGGCGCTCACCAGAGAGTCGAGGCGGCGGCGGGTGATCCCAACCCCGGCCCGGCGCAGGGCCTGGCAGTAGTAATAGGTGAAGGCGCCACGGAAGCTGCCGCCGATGGAGGCCTCGGCCGAGGTCTGGTTGTGGCGGCAGCCGGCCCAGAGCACGTGGTTCATGCGGCGCACGTCCACGGCTTCGCGTGTACCCAACTCACCCGGTGTCTCCTCGGCATCGGGCTTGAGCAGGGGGCGCAGGGGCAGGGTCGGATTGGCCTCGATGAAATAGCCCCAGTCCACCGGCGGCTCGATGTAGCGGTAGACCACGGTCGGCTCGGCCGTGGAGGCGCCGAGCGCGACCATCTCCCGGGTGCCCGTGCCCGAGTGGCAGGAGTCGAGGAAGATGTCGAGGTTGACCCCGGGCGCCAGCCCCTTGAGGCGGGCGCGGAAGTCGTCGTCCGTGATCATGCCGGCGGTGGCGAAGTCATGGGGGCAGATGGTCTCGTCGCGGCTGTCCGCCTCGTCGCCGCTCACATCGACCACCTGCGAGCCGTGCCCGGAGTAATGGAAGATGAGCACGTCCCCCCGTGTGGCCCCGTTCAACAGCCACTCGAACCCCTCGAGGATGGCCGCCCGGGTGGCGCGCTCGTCGGTGAGGATGCGCATGGCCGCCGGCTCGGCGGCAACGATGCCGAGCGCGTTGAGGGTGTGGGCCATGTCGCGGACATCGTTGACGCAGCCGCGCAGGTCCGGCCCGCCGGCTCCGATGGGGGCGTAATCGTTGATACCGACCAGCAATGCCTTGTTCGCCATGATCGTTTCTCCCGGTGGAAGTGGAGGGGTGCGGGTGGGGAAAGAGTCCCCGCCCTGTTCGCTGGTGCCAGCATAGAACGGCGCCGGGCGGAGGGAAATGCAGGATAATTGAGGAGAAAACGTATAGAAAAACTACCATATAACCGTGTAATGATAGCAGTTTCAATGGGTTAGAGGCGGGGCGCAACAGCTGGTAGGGTTTGACAGCGCGCCGGCCGCTCCGTACCATGCGCCAACCGGGCCGGCCAGAGGGGGGCGGCCGGGGTGCAGACGCTCAAGACCGGCAGCACAGGAGGGCGCCATGGCAGACCGACTCATCCTCATGGACAGCGCCCGCGGGGCGGATTGCGCGGCCCTGCGCGCGGCCCTGGTGCGGGTGCTGGGACCGGCGGCGACCGGGTATGCGGGCCTGACCGCGGGGGACGATTTCTCCGCCGCGGTCAAGGCCGCCCTGGCCCGCTGGCAGGCGGAGGCCGGGCTGGTGGCGGACGGGATCTGCGGCCCCTGCTGCCAGCACGAACTGGGGCTGCGCGCCCTGCCCGACCTGGAGCAGCCCCTGGAGGTCCGGACCGTGCGCCGCCTGTTCCCGGCCACCCGGCCCTCGGGCATCGTCCGCCACCTGCCCTACCTGGCGGCCGCCCTGGCCGCCTTCTCCCTGGTCGACCGGCCATTGGTCCTGCTCGCCCTGGCTGTCCTCCGGGCGGAGTGCGAGGGGTTCGTGCCCATGGGCGAGGCGCCTGCGCACGGCAACACCCTGCCCGGCCTGGCCCCGTTCAGCGCCTATGAGGGCCGCTTCGGCAACCGGGACACCGGCGATGGCGCCCGCTACCGCGGCCGCGGCTTTGTCCGCCTGACCGGCCGCAGCCGGTACCGGCGCGCCGGCGCCCTGCTCGGCATCGACCTGGAGGCGGCTCCGGACCTGGCCAACGCGCCCGAGGTGGCGGCCTGCCTGCTCGCCGCGCGCATCAGCGAGCGGGCCGACGACCTTCGGGCCGCCCTCGCCCGCGGTGACCTGCGCCGCGCCCGGCGCATGGTCAACGGCGCCACCCGCGGGTTCGACCGGTTCCGGGACGTGTTCCATCGGGCCGAAACCTCCGGGCCGCTCCCGGCGGTCCCGCGTGCCGGTGTCTCCGCTCTCCGTCCGGGGGACAACGGTTTTGCCGCAGTGCGCGCCGAACTGGACGCCATCGGGGACGCGGTCGACCTGCGCGACCGCCCCTACCAGCCGCCGGTGGCCTCCCTGCCGCAGCAGTTCCCGGCCGACCCGGACATCCACCGCCTGTTCGCCGCCTACGCCCGGGCCGGGCTGATCCTCGACCAGGGCACGGAGGGGGCCTGCACCGGCTTCGGCCTGGCCTGCGTGATCAACTACCTGCGCTGGCGCATGCTGGGCCTGCCGGCGCAGCTGCCCCCGGTGAGTGCGCGCATGCTCTACGACCTGGCCCGGCGCTACGACGAGTACGAGGGGGAGGACTACGAGGGGTCGAGTTGCCGCGGCGCCCTCAAGGGCTGGTCCCGCCACGGCGTCTGCCTGGAGGAGGACTGGCCCTACCGGCCCGGCGGAGCGGTGCGGCCGCGGCCGGGCTGGGTGGAGCGGGCCATCGAACAGACCCTCGGGGTCTACTACCGCATCGACCCCACCGCCCTCTGCGACCTGCAGGCCGCCATCCTGCAGATCGGCGCAGTGTACGCCTCGGCCTGGACCCATGCGGGCTGGGACCTGGCCGGCGCGGCCGGCACGCCGCTCACCGGCCACGCCAGCCTGCCGGTGATTCCCTACGACGGCCAGCGCTCACGCAGCGGTGGCCATGCCTTCGCCCTGGTCGGCTTCAACCGCGACGGCTTTGTCGTGCAGAACTCCTGGGGCCGGGCCTGGGGTGCGGACGGGTTCGCGGTGCTCAGCTACGCCGACTGGCTGGCCCATGCCATGGACGCCTGGACCACCGCGCTCGGCGTGGCCGGGGTGGTCGACGGCCGGATGAGCGCCCGCGGTCCGCTGACCGGACGCTCCCTGGCCCGCGACCAGGCCCACTGGTGGACCGAGGAGCAGGCCTGCACGCACAGCATCGTGCTCGGCAACAACGGCCGGGTCTGCCGCTACCTGCACCAGGACGCCGTCAGCCGCACCCTCCGCTACCAGGCCGGGGTACTGCCCGACAGCTGGTTCCGCGCCTCGGCAACGGAGCGCAAGCGGCTGGTCCTGTACGCCCACGGCGGGCTCAACAGCGAGGCGGACGCCATTGCCCGGGCCCGGGTGATTGGCCGCTACTGCACCGGCAACGGCTGCTACCCGCTGTTTATCGCCTGGAAGACCGGACCGCTGGAGACCATCGCCAACATCATCGCCGAACGCATCGGCCTGGCCAGTCGCGGCGCGGCCACCCGAACCCCGGGTGAACTGATCAGCGCGGCCACGGACCGGATGATCGAGACCGCCATCGGCCGACCCTTTGCCCGCCCCCTGTGGAGCGAAATGAAGGAGAACGCGGCGCTCGCCGTCCAGCCCGGCCGGGGCGGCGACCTGCTCACCGACGGCCTGCGCCACCTCGCCGACCTGTGGGGCGACCGATTCGAACTCCACCTGGTCGGCCACTCGGCCGGGGCCATCCTGCTCGGCCACCTGGTGCAGTTGCTCGCCCGGCAGGACCTGGCCCGCCGGGTCGCCTCGGTCCACCTGTACGCTCCCGCCTGCACGGTGGCCTTTGCCAACCGCTACTGGGCGCCGCACACCCGCCTGCTGGAGCGGCTGCACCTGGACCTGCTCACCGACGAGATCGAGCAGCAGGATCACGTCCTCGGCCTCTACCGCAAGTCCCTGCTCTACCTGATCGCCAATGCACTGGAAGCGGACCCGGCGACCCCCATCCTCGGCCTGGCCAGGGTGTTCGATGCCGACGCCCAGGGGTGGGACGGCTCCCCGGACACGGCCGAGGCCCTGGCCAACTGGCGCCAGGCGGCGGCACGGGCCGGCCTCGGCCGGCGCCTCACCCTGCACGGCCACCGCACCATCACCACCCGGCTCGCCCCGGAAAAGACCGCCCCGGCCAGTCACGGCGGCTTTGACAACGACCTCCGGGTGATCGGCGCCACCCTCGAGCGGATCACCGGCAGTTCCGCCCTGGCCCTGCCGGTGGACGACCTGGTCGGCTTCTGAGCCGCCCCCGGACAAAAAAACCCTCCGGCCGCCCTGGGCGACCGGAGGGTGGGCGGCCCGGGCGTCGCGGCCGGACCGGTGGGGCGGCGAACGGTCAGAGAGGCTGCACCGCCTCGCCGATGGCAGTGCTGATCCGGTAGCCGCGCTCCCCGCGGTAGGGGTTGTAGACCAGGGTCGGGCAGCCGGCCCGCTTGAGCACCCGTTCGGCCACGCTGCCGAGCAGCACCTTTTCGATCCCCTTGGCGCCGTGGGTGCCGATGATGATCAGGTCCGCCTTGCGTTCCTCGGCCAGTGCAACGATGCTGTCGGCCGCATCGCCGAGCAGCACCACCCCTTCGCAGCCCGGACATTTCGCCTTGAGCCCCTCCAGGAAATCGGCCATTTTCTTCTCCCCGTGCCCACGGAGTCCCTCGCTGACCTGGTCCATGGCGCCCGGGTTGTAGTCGGTGTACGCGCCGATGTTCTCGACCACGTGGACCAAGGTCGCCCGCGCCCCCAGCTTGTTCGCCACACCGATGGCGAAGTCGGCCAGAGCATCGCTGTGGCGGTGAAAATCGACGGGAATGAGGACCTGCCGGATGTCATTCATGATGGAACCTCCTCTACTGGTTGGGGTGCGAACTGCCCCGCGGCCCCTGGACAGGAACCAGAAAGTCCGCGACCGCGGCTGCAATGGTGCCTTGGCGCAAATATAGAGAAGGACGGACCGTCTGCCTATGAAGGAAAAAAGGGGAGAAATAGGGGAGAAATTTTATTCGTTCAGGATGCCGCCTCGGGCGTATCGGCAGCGGCCGCTCCGCCCGTGCCCCTGGCCGCCGGCCCCAGATCGGCCGCTGCCTGGCCAAAGCACTCCGGGCAGCAGCCGTGGGAGAGGTTCACCCCCTTGGCCCGGCGCAGGTACTCCTCCAGTTCGTACCAGGGGCCCCGGCCGTGCTCGCCCGGGCGGTCGTGGCGGATCTTGCCGCAGTAGCTGCACACCGGCAGCACCCGTTCGTAGAAGGCCACCTTGCGCTGCAGTTCCTGCTTCTTCAGGCAGTTGCCGATGCGCCAGCAGAGTTCGTCGACCTCGCAGGGCTTGCGCAGGAAGTCGTCCGCGCCCAGGCGCAGGGCGTCGATGGCGGTGTCCATATCGCCGAAACCGGTGAGCAGGATCACCGCGATGGCCCTGTCTCTGCCCTTGGCCGCCTTGAGCACCTGGAACCCGTCCAGGCCCGGCATCACCAGGTCGGAGACGACCACGTCGAACCATTCGCGGCCGAGCCGGGCGACCGCCTCCTCGCCGCTGGCCGCCACGGTCACGGCCAGGGTGGCGCTGGCCAATTCCCGGGCGAGACTCTCGCGGATGAGCGGTTCGTCGTCGACGAGCAGCAGGGATTTTTGCGGCATGGTCGTGTCCTCGGACAAAGGGAATCCCGCGCCGGCTCAGGCCCAGACGCCGGCCACCTCCCGGTCACAGGCCGTGCACCGGCCGCCGGCGAGGGCTTCGATGCGGCTGTGAAAGCCGTGACGGGCGATGAGCAGGGCGCCGCAGCCCGGGCAGCGGGTGTCCTCGCCGCCCTCGTCGCGGACGTTGCCCTGGTAGACATGCATGAGCCCCTCCTCCAGGCCGATCTCCCGGGCGCGGCGCAGGGTGGCCAGGGGCGTCGGCGGCCGGTCGAGCATCCGGTAGGTCGGGTAGAAGCCGGTCACGTGCCAGGGGATGGTCGGGGCGATCCCGCAGAGGAAACGGGCGGCGGCGCGCAGTTCGTCGTCGCTGTCGTTCATCCCGGGGATGACCAGGGTGGTCACCTCGACCCAGATGCCCAGGTCATGACAGCGGCGGATGGCGTCGCACACCGGCTGCAGCCGGGCCTTGCACACCTTTCGATAGAAGGTGTCGGTGTAGGCCTTGAGGTCGATGTTGATCGCGTCGAGCCAGGTGGCCAGGTCGCGGATCGCCTCGGGGCTCAGGTAGCCGTTGCTGACAAACACGTTGCGCAGCCCGCGGCTGTGCCCCAGCAGACCGCAGTCGCGGGCGAATTCATAGAAGACGGTGGGCTCGACGTAGGTGTAGCTGATGCTCGCAGAGCCGGTGCGCTCCGCCTCCGCCACCACCTGTTCCGGGCTGGTCGGCGTGCCGTCGATCCGCCCCTGGTGCAGGTGCGGGTACTGGGAGATCTCGGCGTTCTGGCAGTGCAGGCAGCTGAAATTGCAGCCCACGGTGGCGATGGAATAGGAACGGCTGCCGGGCAGGAAATGAAACAGCGGCTTTTTCTCGATCGGGTCGACGTGCGCCGCCACCAGTTGGCCGTACACCAGGCTGACCAGGCGACCGTCCCGGTTCTCCCGTACCCCGCACAACCCGCGACGGCCGGCGGCGATGTGGCAGTGGTGGCTGCACAGGTCGCAGACCACGCTCCCGTCGGCCTGTCGCGTATACAACAGCGCCTCGTGCATGCGTCCTCCTTCCCGGTCGCCGCCGGGCGCGATCAGGCCCATCCCCGGCTCACATGCGGATCTTGGCCTCGGTTTTCTCCGGGTTTTTGGCCAGGTGGCGCGAGCGGTTGCGGGCCGCCTCGGCGAACCGGGTGACGATCTGGGCCAGGTCCGAGCCCTCCCAGATCTGGTTGAAACCGGCGGTGGCGCGCACCCGCTCGCCGAGGCGGAAGGTTTCCTGTCCGTCGGTGAGCAGGTCGATCTCCTCGTCGGCCGGGCTCACCCGGCCGTCCGAGGCCTGCGCGAACAATTCCCTGATGCAGTGGCGGAAAAATTTCTGCACCTCGCCACTGGATTCGGCCTCGCCGACCTGCTTCCTGAACCGGGGGAGCAGCTCGTTTTCGATTTTGGTGAACGATTGCTGACGGGTCATGGCGCCTCCTGGTCAAGGGTCAGCGGAGCGCGGACACAGCCGCCGATGGCCGGCCGTGTCCGCAGGGTGCGGAATACTATGGCCCGGTGGCCGGGAAAAGGCAACGGAGGTTTTTCAAAGAGGTTTCGGATAGGTCGATTACCCTGCGCCATGGAGGGCGTTCAGGAATTGATCGACAGCATGGTCTGCAGATTGGTCTTCTGGTGGGTGAGTTCCAGTTTCTTGCGGATGTTTTTGCGGTGGATGCTGATCGTGCCCGGGGAGAGGTTCATGATCTCGGCGATCTCCTTGGTCCGCTTGCCCAGCTTGACCAGGTTGGCCACCTGGATCTCGGCCGGGGTCAGCCGGGTCAGCTTGGTGGAGAAGTTGCTGGCAAAGGGCGAGGTCAGCTCGGTGATGTTGGCGCGGAGGATATCGAGGAGCACCTGCTGCTGCTCGCTCAACCGACTCTGCTCGAGCCGGGCGAGAAAGGGCTCGATCAGCCGGGCGGTGTTGGCGAGCACCTGCTCGGTCAGGGCTGCCTTGTCCTCCTCGCGCTTCTGCAGGAGCACCTTGAGGGCCACGTTGGATTCGTAGAGTTCGGCGGTGCGGTCGCGCACCCGGTCCTCCAGCTGGTTGCGGGCCTCTTTCAGCGCGGCCTCGGCCTCCTTGAGGCGGGTGATGTCGGTGTGCGTGCCGATGATGCGCAGGGCGCGGCCCTCGGCGTCGCGGGCCACCGCCTGGCCGCGGCTGAGGATCCACTGCCACTCGCCCCCCTTGTTGCGCATGCGGTACTCGGCCTCGTAGCGGGGCGTCTCTCCCCGGACGTGGGCCTCGCGCAGGGCCAGCACCCGCTCGCGGTCCTCGGGATGGAGCAGGTTCTCGAAGGACTGGCCGTCGCTGATCTCGCGCGGGTCCTCGTAGCCCAGGGAGCGGTGCCAGTTTTCGCCGAAATAGACCTCGCCGGTGACCAGGTTGCGGTCCCAGACCCCGTTGGAGCTGGCGTCCAGGGCCAGGCGGAAGCGGTTCTCGCTCTCCACCAGCAGGGCCTCGGTCTGCTGGCGACGGACGATTTCCTCCGTCAGTTGACGGTTCTGGGCGGCCAGCTGCTGCAGCAGGCTGCGCTTTTCCAGGCAGCGGCCGATGCGGAAGAGCAGTTCCTCCATCTCGCAGGGCTTGAGGGTGAAATCGTCGGCCCCCAGACGCAGGGCGTCGATGGCGGCGCGCATGTCGCCGTAGCCGGTGAGGATGATCACGCTGGTCTGCGGCGACAGTTCCTTGGCCGCCTTGAGCACGCCGAAGCCGTCCACCCCGGGCATCATCAGGTCGGTGATCACCAGGTCGAACTGGACCGCCCGCAGCACCGCCACCGCCTCGCTGCCGTCGGCCGCGGCGGTGACCGCGAAATGCTCCGCCTGCAACTCCCGGGTGAAGGAGGTGCGGATGACCTCTTCGTCATCGACAAAAAGTATGGATGTCTGGGCCATGGCAGTCCTCGTCGGTTGGCGGCAACCCGCGCCGGTGCTCCGGTCCGCGGTCTCCGGTCTTTCTTCGGCCGCGGCTCTTGACGAACCGGGCGGACGGCATAATTATTGTTTTCTGTGTACCTGCTTTTGTCCCGTTTTGCACCGTCATCCGCCGGGATGACCAACATTCGCCCTGCCTGCAAGGAGTTTTCCCCATGCACACCGCCCGCCAACACCCGCTCGCTCCTGTTTTCGGCCTTGTCCTGCTCTGCCTGACGCTCGTGGCCGCGCCCCTGCGGCCGGCCCTGGCCCAGAGCGAGGAGGACCTGGCCCTGCTCGACCGCTCGGCCAAGGCCTTCTCCTCGGTGGTCAAAAAGGCCGGCCCGGCGGTGGTCCACGTGGCCGTGGAAAAAACGGCCAAGTCCATGGAACAGTTCCCCTCGGAGCTGTTTGCCGACCCCTTTTTCGAACGCTTCTTCGGCCCCCAGTTCCGCCATCCCCGCCTGCCTGACCGGGACAAGCGCAACTTCCGCCAGCAGGCCGCCGGCTCCGGCTTCATCATCGCCAGTGACGGCTACATCCTGACCAACAACCACGTGGTCGAAGGCGCCGAGAAAATCACCGTCCGCCTGGCCGACAAGCGCGAGTTCACCGCCAAGGTGGTGGGTGCGGACCCCCAGTCCGACGTGGCCATCGTCAAGATCGACGGTCGGGATTTACCGGTCCTGCCGCTGGGCGACTCCGACGCCCTCGAGGTGGGCGAGTGGGTGATCGCCATCGGCAGCCCGTTCGAGCTCAACCAGACGGTCACGGTCGGCGTGGTCAGCGCCAAGGGCCGCAACCGCATGGGCATCAATGACTACGAGAACTTCATCCAGACCGACGCGGCCATCAACCCGGGCAACTCGGGCGGGCCGCTGTTGAACATCCGAGGCGAGGCGGTGGGCATGAACACCGCCATCTTCAGCCGCAGCGGCGGCTACATGGGCATCGGCTTCGCCATTCCGATCAACATGGCCAAGAGCATCGAACAGCAGCTGCGCACCAGCGGCAAGGTGACCCGCGGCTGGCTCGGCATCGTCATCCAGGACGTGGACGAGAACCTGGCCAAGAGCTTCGGCGGCAAGGCGAACGGCGGCGCCCTCGTGTCCGAGGTGACCGACGACTCCCCTGCGAAAAAGAGCGGCCTGCTCCAGGGCGACATCATCATCGCCATCGACAACGCGCCGGTCACCGACGTGGCCGACCTGCGCAACCGCATCGCCATGACCCCGCCGAACACCGCGCTCACCCTGCGGGTGCTGCGCGACGGCCAGGAACGCGACCTGGCGGTGACCGTGGGCGAGCAGCCGGCCGACATGGCCTCCATCGCCAAGAAGATGAACAGCACCACCCTGGGCGAGATGGGCCTGACCCTGCAGGATCTGACCGACGAGATCGCCGGCCAGTTCGGCTACCGCAAGGACCAGGGCGTGCTCATCGCCGATGTCGAGGCGGACAGCCCGGCGGCGCAGGTGGGCCTGCAGGCCGGCCAGCTGATCGAGGAGGTGAACCGGGTGCGGGTCCGTTCGCTCAAGGAACTGCAGCAGGCGCTCAAGCAGGCGGGGCAGACCAGGCAGGTGCTGCTGCGCGTCCGCGCCGGCGAGCACAGCCAGTACGTGGTGCTGCGCGGCGAATAGCCCTCGCTTCTGCGCACGCAGTCGCAGCCGGCCCGGGTCCGCCCGCGCCGGCTGTTGTCGTTTGTGCGGTGCGCTCAGCGGGCGTGCAGGTCGCGGGTGATCTTGCTGCCGGTGGTCGCGTCTTCGTTGCGCACCAGGGGGGGGAGGTGGCCCCACAGGCCGATGCGGCCGTCAACGACCGCGAGGATACCGTCAACGCCGGGAATGGCGCCGACCCGTTCGAGCGCCGGGGTGAGGTCGCGCTCCCGGCGCACCAGGTTGCCCACCAGGGTGGCGGCGGCATCGGCCAGGCTGGCGTCACGGCTGGCCACGGTGGCCAGGTCGCAGCGGCCGAAACTGAGGCTGTGGCCCATGGTGCCGGAGGAGGAACAGAGGGCGAGCGGGGTCTGCTGCGGGTCGATGTGGAAGGCCAGTCGGCTGCCCAGGGCGGCGCCGGCGTGAAGGGCGATGGTCACCGGCCGGGCGGCAACGAGGAAGATGTCGCCGCCGTTTTCGACGATGACCTCGTCGCAGCCGTCGGCCAGCGCCGCCTCGGCGCCCAGCTGGGCGAGGGTGCCGGCCACCGCGGCCATGGGGCCGAGCCCGGTCAGCTCGGCGGCCACGGCCATGCGCCGGGCCGCCTCGGGCGGATCAGCGAGAAGCGGCAGCGGTGCCAGCGCGGTGCGGAAGGCCGGGTGGCGGGCGATGTAGCGTTCGAGCCGCCGCCGCGCCTCGACCACGCTGCGGGTGACCACGTCAAAGGAGGCGCAGGCCACCCGCAGGTTGGTGTCTTTCCAGGAAAAGGAGCGGTAGACGCGCATGCGCCGGACGGCCGCGACCGCGGCTCAGAAGGCCGAGGAACAGGCCCCGAACGGACAGGCGGCGATGCAGGCCAGGCACTCGACGCAGTTGTCCTCGCAGAAGCCGATGGTGCGGGTGGCCCGGTCGGCCAGATGCAGGGCCTGGGTGGGGCAGTGAACCACGCAGGCGCCGCAGTGGGCGCAGCGGTCCGCATCCCAGTGCACGCCCTTGTTGCCGGCGTGGATGATCACGTCAAAGCCCTTGAGAAAGGCGAAGGCGCGCTCGATGTTGTCGCTCGTGCCGCTCACCTCCAGGCTCAGGTAGCCCTCCTCCTCGGGGGTCACCTTGGCGCGGAAGATGTTGACCACCAGGTCGAAATCCTTGACCAGGTGGTAGACGATGGGCTTCTCGGTCTCGCTCTTGGGAAAGTACAGGTAGATTTTTTTGGTGATCATCGCGCCGGCCCCGTAATGTTCAGTGACTGCATGCCCTGCTCCAGCGGCAGCCGCTGGCTCGGCTCGCTGAGCAGGAAGCGGCCCGCCTCGATCTCGGCCTTGAGCAGGTTGCAGATCTTCAGGGCCTTGTGGTAGGAGGAGAGCGAGGTGACCGGCACCTTCTTGCCGAGCAGTTCGACCTCGCCCGAGCGCAGCTGTTCGTAGGTGAACCGGGCCAGCACCTTGCCGGTCTTCTGCGGGTAGTCGGTGGAGTAGTCGATCACCGAGGCCTGGATGTCGCGGTCGCGGACCGTGGTCCGGCGGAGGATGTCCGGGGGGAGGATGGGGATGGGCACGCCCACGCCCAGGGCCAGGGACACACCGTACCCCTTGAAGCTGACCCCGCGGACGAACTCGGGCAGCATCTCCTTCATGTTGGCGGTGAGCGCCAGGGTGCCGGCGCCCTCCACCGGCACGTCGTTGTCCGTCCGCTCGACCAGCGAGCAGTGCTGGGTGCCCTGGGCGTAGACGAGGCCGCGCGCCCCGGCCAGCCAGACGCTGGTGCCCACGCCGATGGTCTCGTAGAGCGGGTCGTTCAACAGCGGCGCCAGCTGGCCGGCGGAGCAGTAGGTCATGTTGCGCATCTTCGCCCGGAGGATGCCCAGGTAGGTGTAGATGCGCTTGTCCGAGACGTTGACCGCCACGTTGTAGTTCTGGTAGCAGTTGCGCGGGTTGACCATGATCGCCTGGTTGAGGTCGTTGATGTCGAACATGGTGCGGATTTCCCGGCGCGGGTAGTCGTCCGTGCCGTAGGACAGGCCGAACAGCTGCAGCTTGCGGCCGGCCACCAGATCCTCGATCACGTGGCCGCCGCCGTAGCGGAACTCGCCCGGATGGTACATGTTGGCCGGGTCGTTGTGGCGCAGCTGGGTGGCGCCCATGTAGACGTCCACCGCGGCGATGCCGCTGTAGGCGAGCACGTCGTTGATCCAGGCCTCGGAGATGCGCATCTTCGGCTTGCTGTGGCCGAAGTTGAGGAAGCAGCCGGAGGAGCACATGGGCCCGAAGGTGGCGGTGGTGACCACGTCCACCTCCTTTGCCGCCGCCTCCAGGCCGCGCCGGTCGACATAGTCGATCACCTCCTCGGCGGTGAGCACCACGGCCTTGCCGGAGGCGATTTTTTCGTTGATTTCCGCGTACGTCTTGGTCATAGCGCTCTCTTTGGGTAAGGTCCGTCGGGTTCGCCGGAAAAGCGGCTTACTATAGGACGTCCGTACGAAAACAGCAAGGCGGCCCTGCCGACGGCCGCGAAAAAGGGGACGCCGCACCCTGCGCCGCAGGCCCTTTGATCCCCCCAGCGCAATCGTCAGGAGTCCATGGCCGCAATCGTCCTCACCACCATCAACGCCCGCTACATCCACGCGAGCCTCGGCCTGCGCCGGGTGTACGCCAACCTGGGCGAACTGCGCGCCCAGGCCCGGATCGAGGAATTCTGCCTGACCGACCGGGTGGCCGACATGGCCGAGCAGATCCTCGCCCTCCAGCCGGCCATCGTCGGCATCGGCGTGTACATCTGGAACGCGGCCGAGGTGCGCAGCCTGGTCGGTCTGCTCAAGCGGGTCGCCCCCGGGGTGACCATCGTCCTCGGCGGGCCGGAGGTCAGCCACCTGCCGCTGCGGGTCGACTTCGGCGAGGCGGATTACCTTGTCCGGGGCGAGGGCGAGATCGTCTTTGGCGAGCTGTGCCGGGGACTGCTCGCCGGCCGCCCGCCGGCGGAGCGCGTCCTCGCTGCGGAGCCGCCGGCGGTGGACGCCCTGGCCCAGCCCTACCCGTTCTACACCGACCAGGACCTGGCCCACCGGCTCGTCTACGTCGAGGCCGCGCGCGGCTGCCCGTTCCAGTGCGAGTTCTGCCTGAGCGCCCTCGACCACCGGGTGCGGCCCTTTGCCCTGGAACCCTTGCTGGCCGAGTTGGAGACGCTGTGGCAGCGCGGGGCGCGCACCTTCAAGTTCGTGGACCGCACCTTCAACAGCAGCCTCGCCGCCGCGGCCCGGATCCTCGACTTCTTCCTGGCCCGCACCCCGCCCTTCCATGTCCATTTCGAGGTGATCCCGGACCATTTCCCGGCTTCGCTGCGGGAGCGGCTCGCCCGCTTCCCGGCCTCCACCCTGCAGCTCGAGATCGGCATCCAGACCCTGGACGCGGCCACCGCGGCGCGCATCAACCGGCGGCTCGACCTGGAGCGGATCCGCGAGAACCTCACCTTTCTCGAACACGAGACCACAGCCCACCTGCACCTGGATCTGATCGTCGGCCTGCCCGGCGAATCCATCGACCGGTTCGCCGCCCACCTCAACGAACTGGCCACGCTGACCGGCGGCGAGATCCAGATCGGCATCCTCAAGAAACTCTCCGGCACCACCATCGGCCGCCACGACCGCGACCGGGGCATGGTCTGGGCCCCGGACCCGCCCTACGAGATCCTCGAGAACGACCAGATCCCCTTTGCCCGCATGCAGGAGCTGAAACGGCTGGCCCGCTTCTGGGACCTGGTCCGCAACAGCGGCAATTTCCGCCGCACCGCACCGCTGCTCTGGCCGGACGGCGAGGTGTTCACCGGTTTCGACCGGTTCTGCCGCTGGCTGTATGCAAAGACCCGGGCCACCGCCCGGATCAGCCTGCCCCGGCTCACCGAGCTCCTGTTCCGCTACCTGGTGGAAGTGCGAGACCTGGAACCCGGCCGGGTGGCGGACACGCTGGCCGCGGATATCCTCGTGATCAAGGGCCGGGTGCTGCCCGAGGCGGTGCGCGCCCACGTCACCCATCTGCCCGACCAGGGCCGCAGCCTGGGCCCTTCCCTCACCCGGCGTCAGCAGCGCCACCAGGAGGGTGCGGACCGCCGCTGAGCGGGCCGCACCCGGCTTTCCTATGCACCGATCCCTGTCCCTGGTCCGACACGAGGCCGGTCTGCTCATCCGGCTGACCCTGCCCCTGCTCCTCGCCCAGCTGTCCCAGACCGCCATGGGCTTCGTCGACACGGTCATGGCCGGTCGCTACGCCAGCATCGACCTGGCGGCGGTGGCGGTGGGTTCGTCGATCTTCTTCCCGGTCTTTCTCTTCCTGCTCGGCCTGCAGAGCGCGGTCACGCCGCTGGTCGCCCAGGCCAACGGCCGCGGCGACGCGGCGGCGGTGCGCCGCTCCATCCGCCTGGGCATGGTCGTCGGCTGCACTGCCGGGGTGGCGCTCATGCCGGTCCTCTGGGCCATGCAGCCGTTCATGGTGTGGATGGGGGTGAGCGCCGAGGTGATCCCGATCACCGGCCGCTACCTGTTCGCCATCAGCTGGGGCCTGCCGCTGGCCGGGGTGTTCTTCGCCCTCAAGGGCGGCGGGGACGGCCTGGCCCGGCCGCGGCTGTCCATGATCGCCGGCCTGGTCGGGCTGGTGGTGAACATTGCCGCCAACTACGTGCTCATCCACGGCAAACTCGGCCTGCCCGAACTCGGCGGAGTGGGCTGCGGCTGGGCCTCGACCCTGTCCCTGCTGGCCATGCTCCTGTGCCTGGCCGGGCTGCTCGCCAGGAGTCGGCTGACGGGCACCGGCCGCCTGTTCGCGCCGCCCGGGTCCGCAGCGGCTGGCATCTCGGGCCCGTCAACGCAGGGCTACCTCCGTTTGGGGCTGCCGCTGGGCCTGGCCCTGTTCGTCGAATGTTCGATCTTCGCCCTCATCGCCCTGTTCCTCGCCCGGCTGGGGTCAACGGTGGTGGCGGCCCACCAGATCGCCCTCAACTTCACCTCGCTGCTCTACATGCTGCCCTACAGCCTGGCCACCGCCCTGACCGTGCGCACCGGGTTCGCCATCGGCCGCCAACGGGTCCGGCGGCTGGCGCGCATCGTCCGCACCGGCCTGGGTCTGGCCCTGGCCGGGTCCACCCTCACCTGCCTGTGCATCGTCGTCTTCCGGGAACAGATCGCCGCCCTGTACACGAGCGAGCCGGCGGTGCGGGCGCTGGCCGCCTCGCTCCTGGTCTACGCGGCGTTTTTCCAGCCGGTGGACGCACTCCAGGTGAACTGCAGCGGCATCCTGCGCGGCTGCCGGGACACACGCGTGCCGCTGGTGTTCATGCTGGTGGCGTACTGGGGGATCGGGTTGCCGCTGGGTTACGGCCTGGGTATGGCGGAATGGGGGGGCATGGCGCCCGGGCCGCAGGGGTTCTGGATCGGGCTGATCGTCGCCCTGGCGGCGGCCGCGCTGCTGCTCGGCGGCCGAGTGCGGGTGACCCTGCGGCGGCTGGAGGAACGGTCCGGCAGCCTGCTCAGAGCAGGCCGTCCATGACCGCCAGGCACATGTCGGCGCGGTTCAAGGTGTACAGGTGGACACCCGGGGCGCCGCCCCCGATCAGGCCGCGCACCTGCTCGCGGGCATAGGCCACGCCGATTTCGTAGACCGCGGCCGCCCCGCCCCGTTCGTGGGCCTGCATGATGCTGTTGATCAGCTGGCCGGGCACGCGCGCGTTGCACAGCTGCAGGGTGAAGCGCAGCGAGGCCAGGCTGCGGATGGGCAGGACGCCCGGAATCACCGGCACCGTCACCCCCAGGGCGCGCAGCCGCTCGACGTAGTCGAAATAGACCCGGTTGTCGAAATAGAGCTGGGTGATGACGAAATCCGCACCGCAGTCCACCTTGTGGCGCAGGACGGCGAGGTCGGCGCTGAACGAGGGCGCCTCGGCATGCGCCTCGGGGAAGCCGGCCACGCCGATGGCCAGTTGTGGCTGACGCGCGCGGATGTAGCGGACCAGGTCGGCGGCGTGCGGGAACACGGCGAACAGCTCCTCGTCCGTGCCGGTGAAACCGGCGGGCCGGTCGCCGCGCAGGGCGAGCACGTTGTCGATGCCGAGAGATCGGATCGATGCGAGAAAACCGTCGATCTTGGCGCGGTCGGCGGTCACCCCGGTGAGATGCGGCATGATCTCGAAGCCGCAGGCGTCGATGAGCCGTTCGCAGATCTCCAGGGTGTTGTCCTGGGTGGAACCGCCGGCGCCGTAGGTGACCGAGGCGAACAGCGGCCGCAGTTGGCTGAGCTCCCGGGCCGCGTCGACAAAGGCCGGCCACTCTTCCCGGTTTTTCGGGGGAAAGAATTCCAGGGAAACAAACGGCCGCCGGCCCTCTATCAGTTGCGGAATCTGCATGCTCTTCCTCGTTGTGCGTTCATGGCGCCGGGGCGAAGCGGCCTCAGCGTTTCCTGGTCCTGCGGCCGCTCCACAGGGGATCCTGGCCGAAACGGGCCTGCCACCACTCCTCGGGATCGTACAGGTCGTATTCCTCGTCGCTCTCCTGCGGCGAGAGCGGAAAGCGGTACTCACCGGTGTAGCGCATGAGCAGTTCGTAGGCGGCGGTGATGTGGACCATGCGTTCGCTGTCCGCACCGTGGCCGGCCGTGTCCGGATGGTGCAGCTTGCTCTGCCGGTGATAGGCGCGCTTGATCTCGGCAAGCGTCGCCGCCTCGCCCAGCCCGAGCAGGTCGCGCGCCCGCTCGATGGCCTGCCACTCCTTGCGGTTCACTCGCCTGCCCTGTCCCGCTGCTTCCAGGACTTCTCGGTGCCCCGCACCAGGCGGCCGATGTTCTCGTGATGCTTGGCCCAGATGAGGGCGACGATGAACGCGGCCAACTGCAGCTTCCAGGGCGGCGCACCGAGCAGCGGCAGGAAGAGCAGGATCGCGGCCGAGCCGGCCAGCGAGCCGAGCGAGACGAAGCCCGACAGCCGCACGGTGAGCAGGAACACGACCAGGCAGCCGACCACGGCCAGCGGCGACAGGGCCAGGAAGGCGCCGAGCGCCGTGGCCACGCCCTTGCCGCCACGGAAGCTTAAGTACACGGAAAACATGTGGCCGAGCACCGCGGCCGCGCCGCACAGGGCGATGATCAGGTCGCGGCGCGGCTCCCCCTGGACCAGCGGCGCGGCGAGCACCATCGGCGCCCAGCCCTTGACGATGTCGAGCGCGAGCGTCAGCACGCCCTTTTTCTTGCCGAGCAGGCGGGCCACGTTGGTCGCGCCGATGTTGCCGCTGCCCTGGGTGCGGATGTCGATGCCGCTGCCGCGGGACAGGAGCAGGCCGAAGGGAACGGCGCCGACAAGGTAGGAGACGAGGATGCAGACAGGACCGGTCAGGGACATGGGCAGGGTCGGATGGGTGCGGGTTGCGGGGGTTCAGGCCTTGTTGCGGCGGAAAACCAGGTCCAGTTCGCTGGCCGCGGCGAACCCGGCGATCTCGTCCTGGAGCAGGCGGACATAGGGACAGTCGAGGACAGCGAGCAGGCTGCGGCGGATGCGCCAGCCCGGCCCGGCCTCGTCTGCAAAGGGTTCGAGCACGTAGGGAAAGATCTGCGGCCGCCGGCAGACCTCGGGCCGGTCCGGATAGATGCGGCAGCGGCCGTCCGCGGCCAGATTGGGGCAGCCGGACGCCCGCGGCAGAATCAGGCTCCAGCCGTGCCGCCAATGAACCAGCACGGGTTCGCCCTGCTCGTAAAAGGGGCGGCCGTCGACCGGCAGCGCCTCCTCGTCGTCGGCCCGGTGGGTCCGTGAGGCCGGGGTGTCGATGCGCGCCACCGCGAACCGGTCGGGCTCGGCCCCGGCGAGCGGGATCTCGAAGTAGGCCTGCTGCATGGTCGCCTCCGGGCCAACGCAGCAGAGGGTGCACGCGCAGGGGGCGCAGAGCAGGCTGTTGATCCGCTCCAGCTCCCGGGTGAGCACCTGCTGGTCAACGAGCGCGGCGGCCGCGGTGAGCGCGTCCACCGGCTGTCCGCTCGTGTCCACGATGCGCGCCGCCGGCGGCCGACCCTCTTTCACCTCGACCAGGGGCGCGAACAGCGGGGCGTAGGGGCGCAGGTCGGCGACGGCGTCCGCATATACGGCATCGTTGGTCTCGATGTCCGCGGGCAGCTGCTCGATCACCTCGGACGGCGCGGCGAAATCGCCGGTCAGGTAGAGGAAGCGGACCATGGCCGCCAGCGGCAGCAGCGGCCGCTGCAGCAGTTCCCGTCCCGCCGCCAGCGCGTGTTGGTCGATCATCGCTCCCCCTTGCAGAATCCGGACCGCACCCTACACAAAAACACCGCGAAACACAAGCGACCACCGGGGCCGGCCCTCCGGCCCGGGCAGACGCCTTTACAAGGGGGGGCAAACTGATTACATAGGCACCACAGTATCAACCCCCGCACTGACCGGTGCCGCCGCACCACAGCCCCAGGCTCCACCCATGGCGATTCGAACCATCATCACCCATCCGCACCCGGTGCTCCGCCAGAAGGCCGAACCTGTCACCGTGTTCGACGACGAACTGCAGACCCTTATCCAGGACATGGCCGAGACCATGTTCGACGCCCCGGGCGTCGGCCTGGCCGCCAACCAGATCGGCGTGGCCCGCCAGGTGGTGGTGGTCGACCGCTCCACCGGTGACGACGAGCGTCGCTACCAGGCCCTGGTCAACCCGGTACTCTCCAACGGCGAAGGCAGCGTGGTCGACGACGAGGGCTGTCTGAGCGTGCGCGAGTGCTACGAACGGGTCAGGCGGTTCCGCAGGATCCATGTCAGCGCCCAAGACGAACAGGGCAACCCGGTGGCCTTCGACGCCGAGGACCGGTTCGCCCGCATCCTCCAGCACGAGGTCGATCATTTGAACGGCGTCCTCTTCATCGACCACCTGAGTTCGCTCAAGCGCGTCCTGTACAAGAAAAAACTGAAGAAAATCCTGAGGGACGAGGCATGAGCGGCCCGCTCACCATCGTCTTCATGGGCACCCCGGATTTCGCCGTGCCCTCGCTGCAGGCCCTGCTGGCCGGACCGGACCGGGTGGCGGCGGTGGTCTGCCAGCCCGACCGGGCGCGCGGCCGCGGCCGGAAGGTGAGCCCACCGCCGGTCAAGGTGGTGGCCGAGCAGGCGGGCCTGCCGGTGCTGCAGCCCGACTCGGTGCGCACGCCCGATTTTATCAAAACCCTCCGCGCCTATGCGCCGGACCTCTTGGTGGTGGTCGCCTACGGCCGCATCCTGCCCGAACCCCTGCTCCGCCTGGCGCCGCTCGGCGCAATCAACGTGCACGGCTCGCTCCTGCCCCGCCACCGGGGCGCGGCGCCGATCCAATGGGCGATCATCAACGGCGACGAGGAGACCGGCATCACCATCATGCAGCTGGACGAGGGCATGGACACCGGTCCGGTGCTGCTCTCCGTGTCCACGCCCATCGGCCCGGAGGACACGGCCGGGGCCCTGTTCGCCCGGCTGGCCGAGCTGGGCGGCCGCACCCTGGCCGCGGCCCTGGACCGGCTGCGCCGGGGCGAGCTCGTGCCGGTCCCCCAGGACCACGACCGGGCCACGCTCGCGCCCATGCTCACCAAGGAGAAGGGACACCTGGACTGGCACCGGCCGGCCACGGAACTGCACTGCCTGATCCGCGGGCTCGATCCCTGGCCGTCGGCCTACACCTTCCTCGACGGCCGCCGCCTGCGCCTGTTCCGGCCCGAGGTGGTCCCCACCCCGGCCGACCTGGCGCCCGGCACCATCCGCTGCGCCGACAGTACCGGCCTGCTGGTGGCCACCGGCGCGGACAGCCTGCGCCTCCGCGAGGTCCAACCCGAGGGCAGGAAGCGGATGCCGGTCTCCGCCTGCCTGAACGGCCTGCCCCTTCCCGCCGGGGCCCGGCTCAGCTGATGCGCACCGCCTACCTGGACTGCTTCTCCGGGGTGAGCGGCGACATGCTGCTCGGCGCCCTGGTCGATGCAGGCCTGCCCGAATCCCTCCTGCGCGAGGTGGTGGCCGCGCTCCGGCTGGACGGGGTCGCCCTCGAGATCAGCCGCCCGGTGGTGCAGGGGTTTGCCGCCACCCGGGTGCAGGTTCACGGGCCCCGCCACCACCACGAGCACCACCACGCCCACCGGCACCTGGCCGAGATCGCCACCCTGCTCGACCGGACCGACCTGGACACGGTTGTGCGCGAACGATCCCTGGCCGTGTTCACCCGCCTGGCCGAGGCCGAGGCCGCGGTCCACGCCACCACGCCCGAGCGCATCCACTTCCACGAGGTCGGTGCCGACGACGCCCTGGTGGACATTGTCGGCACCGTGGCCGGCCTGGCCTGGCTGGGGGTCGAGCGGCTGGTCTGCTCGCCCCTGCCCCTGACCGGCGGCTGGATCCACTGCGCCCACGGCGACGTTCCCCTGCCCGCGCCGGCGGTCTGCCGGCTGCTCGCGGGTGTGCCGGTGTACGGCGAAGATCTCCGCCAGGAACTGGTCACGCCCACCGGCGCCGCCCTGGTGCGAGAACTGGCCGCCGGCTTCGGTCCGCTGCCGCCCCTGCGGATCGAGGCGACCGGCTATGGCGCGGGGTCGAGGGAACGAAGCGATGGCCGCCCCAACCTGCTGCGGCTGCTGCTCGGAGCGTCGCTGGAGGTGGCCGAGGCCCAGCGGGTCGAGGTGCTGGAAACCCACCTGGACGACTGGAACCCGGAATTCTGGCCCTACCTGAGCGACCGGCTGATGGCCTCGGGCGCCCTGGATGTCTGCCTGGTGCCCATGCACATGAAAAAGGGGCGGCCGGGCTACCTGCTGCGGGTGCTGACCGCGCCCGCCGCTGCCCAGCCGCTGATCGAACTGGTGTTCCGCGAAACCACCGCCATCGGCCTGCGCCGGCGCAGCGAGGAGCGGGTCACCCTGGAGCGGACGACGGTCACCGTCGCCACCCCCTGGGGTCCACTGGCGGCCAAACGGGTCCAGACCCCGGACGGCCCGGTGCTCACCCCGGAATACGAGGCCTGCCGGGCCGTGGCGGAGCGGCACCGGGTGCCGCTGCAGGCGGTCTACGCGGCCGTGCGCCGCGCTGATGACGACCGCTGACAGGAACACCATGGATCGACTCCTGATGTTCATCGCCACCGGCGGCGGCAGCGGCTACCTGCCCAAGGCGCCCGGCACCTGGGGCACCCTGGTCGGGCTCGTGCTCTGGTGGCCGCTCGCCGGGCTCAGCCTGGCCGCCTACCTGGCCGCGGTCGGGCTGCTGTTCGCGGTCGGCGTGGCCAGCGCCGGGGCCGCCGAGAAGATCCTCGACCGGGGCGATCCCGGAGTGGTGGTCATCGACGAGATCGTCGGCGTGCTCATCGCCCTGACCGCTGCCCCGCTCCACCCGGCCGCGGCTCTCGTGGGCTTCGCCCTGTTCCGGCTGTTCGACATCGCCAAGCCCTTCCCGGTGGGCTGGGTCGACCGCCACCTGCACGGCGGCCTGGGGATCATGCTCGACGACGTGGTCGCCGGCCTCTACGCCCTGCTCGTGCTCCAATTCGGCCTGTGGCTGCTGGCCTGAACCGGGCGACGCGGTGATGAGCGGCATCATCGACTTCCACACCCATGCCTTTCCCGACCGGGTCGCCAGCGCGGCCATCCCGGCCCTGGAGGCCGAGGGCAACATCCGCGCCCACCTGGACGGCACCGTGGCCGGGCTGCTCGCCTCCATGGACCGCGCCGGCATCGACCGATCGGTGGTCTGCTCCATCGCCACCCGGCCGGAACAGTTCGAACCCATCCTCCGCTGGTCGCGGGCCATCCGTTCCGAGCGGATCGTCCCCCTGCCCTCCCTGCACCCGGCCGACCCGGACCTGCTCGATCACCTCGCGCTCGTGCAGGCCCAGGGGTTCAAGGGCATCAAGATGCACTCCTACTACCAGGACTACCTGCTCGACGACCCGCGCCTGGACCCGCTGTACGCGTCCCTTGCGGAAACCGGCCTGATCCTGGTGATCCACGCCGGCTACGACATCGCCTACCCGCGGGTGCGCAAGGCGGACCCGGGACGGATCCGCGCCGTCTGCCGGAGATTTCCGGAACTCAAACTGGTCGCCACCCATCTGGGCGGCTGGGATGAATGGGAGGAGGTGGAGCAACTGCTGGTGGGGGAGCCGGTGTGGATGGAGTTGTCGTTCGCCCTGGAACATCTTGATGGAGAGCGGGTGCGGCGGATCCTGCTCGCCCACCCGGCCGACCGGCTGCTGTTCGGCACGGACAGTCCCTGGACCGACCAGGCGGCCTCGCTCGAGCGGTTGCGCCAACTCCGCCTGCCGGCGGAATTGCTGACGCGCATCACCGGCGCGAACGGCCGCCGCCTGCTCGGCGCCTGAGCCGGCCGCGGCCGGGACTCAGGCCTGCTTGACCCACTGGAAGATGCGCATGGGCGGGATGTTGAGGTACTCCATGGTCCGCTGGCCGCAGCCGAGGAAGGGCTCGCAGAGGGTAGCCACCTGGCTGTTCACCTGGTAGGCGACGAAGCGGCCGTTGACCGGCAGCACCGAGGACACGGTCGCCAGGATCTGCGAGCCGATGCGGCGATCCATGGTGGAAAAGGGGATGCCGGACACCACCGCGCTGGGCGGGGCCAGGGCGTAACCGGCCAGGATCTCCTCCAGGTCAACGGCGCTGCCCAGGTGGGCGATGAGCCGCTGGTCGTTGATGCGCTCCACCCAGCTGTGAAAATTGGGGTTGATCTCGATGCTCAGCAGCCGGGCCTCGGGGCCCATGGCGGCCAGCAGCGCCCGGGTGATGCCCCCCACCCCGGGTCCCAGTTCGACGATCACCTCGCCGTCGGCCGCGCCGGCGGCCTCCACCACCCGCCGCTCGAGGAAGCGGGAACTGGGGATGATCGAGCCGATCTGCAGCGGATGCTTGAGAAATTCCTGGAGGAACACCAGGCTGCCACTCACCCTGGAGCCGTTTGCATGTCTGTTCATCGTTCCCATTGTTCTGCCCGCGTCCATGGTCTTGCCATCCGATTGCTTCCTCCCCCTTGCCCGGTCGATCAGCCCAGCGCTTGCCGGATCCGTTCCATGGCCCGGATCACGTTGGCCTCGGAGTTGAACGCCGACAGGCGGATGTAGCCCTGGCCGCAGCGGCCGAAGCCCGCCCCGGGCGTACAGACCACGCCCGCCTTCTCGAGCAGCAGGTCGAAGAATCCCCAGGAGTCGCGGCCGCCGTCGATCCACACGTAGGGGGCGTTGTCGCCGCCGACGCAGGCGTAGCCGAGTTCGGTCATGGCCGCGCGAATGAGGCCGGCGTTGTGCAGATAGCCGTCGATCAGGGCCGTGCACTGGGCCTGGCCCGCAGGCGAATACACCGCCTCGGCAGCCCGCTGCACCGGGTAGGAGACGCCGTTGAACTTGGTGCAGTGACGCCGGTTCCACAGCGGGTGGATGGCCTGCCGGTTGCCTGCGGCGTCAAAGGCCGTGCACTCCCTGGGCACCACCGTGTAGGCGCAGCGGGTGCCGGTGAAGCCGGCGCTCTTGGAGTAGCTGCGGAACTCGATGGCCACCTCGCGGGCGCCCGGGATCTCGTAGATGGAGTGCGGCAGGTCCGGGTCGCGGATGAAGGCCTCGTAGGCGGCGTCGAACAGGATGAGCGCCCTGCTGTCGCGGGCGAAATCCACCCAGGTCGTGAGCTGCTCCCGGCTGATGGTCGAGCCGGTGGGATTGTTGGGGAAGCAGAGGTAGATCAGATCCACCTCCTCCCGGGGCAGTTCCGGTACGAAGTTGTTCGCCCGGGTCGAGTCGAGGTAGACGATGCCCTCGTAGCGGCCGTCCCGGTAGACCCCGGTGCGGCCGGCCATGACGTTGGTGTCCAGGTAGACCGGGTAGACCGGGTCCGGGATGGCGATCTTCGCCCCGGTGCTGAACAGTTCCTGGATGTTGCCGGTGTCGCACTTGGCGCCGTCGCTGACGAACACCTCGTCGGCCTCGACGAGAGCCCCGCGCGCCCGGAAATCGTGGGCGGCGATGGCCTCGCGCAGGAAGTCGTAGCCCTGCTCCGGGCCGTAACCGCGGAACCCGGCCACCGTGCCCATCTCGTCCACCGCCTTGTGGAAGGCCTCGATGCAGGCCGGCGGCAGCGGGTTGGTCACATCGCCGATGCCCAGTTTGATCACCTCGCGCCCGGGGTGGGCGTCCTGGAAGGCGGCCACCCGCTTGGCGATGTCGGAGAACAGGTAGGAGGCCTGGAGCTTGAGATAGTGTTCGTTCACCTGCAGCATGGGGGTATCCTGTGAAAAAGTGGAGGCTGTCGGGCCGGCCCGGTTACATCTGCACCTTGACCGCGCCGCTGAAGTCATAGCCGTCGCTGGCCAGGTCGTAATCCATCCGGTCGGCGGAGAGGTTCAGGTCCGGCCCGCGCAGGCGCACGGGCCCCGGGCTGACCACCATCTTGGTGGTGTCGTAGTAGTCGAGCAGTTCGGAGAACAGCTGCTGATTCTTGGTCGGCTTGCTGATCACCACCTTGTCGATCAGGGTCAGGTGCCGTTCGTCGATGCGGTACCGGCCACGCAGGCTGGTGATGTTGGTCGGCTCCTTCTCGGTGCCGATGTACATGGCGCTGACCCCCTCCATTTCGATCAGGTGATCGTCCGTGCCGGTGAAGGCGCGGTCGGCATCCACCTGCCACTCCGCCGCCCCTTCGCTGGTCAGGGTGATGGACACCTGGTCCATGCTGAAATTCTGCACCGGGGTCTGTTCCTCGATCTCGGCCAGCTTGGGGTTGTAGCCGCCGCGCGGGGTCAGGAAGGTCGCCACCGGTGGCTGCCACAGCGGACTGGTGAGGAAGAGCGCCAGCGGCACGATCCAGAGGAGATTGCGGGGATTTTTGATCATCGGTCGAACCTCGCGAACAGCCGCTCCAGGTTGGACTGGGCCTCGAGCAGGAGATCGCAGACCTCACGCACCGCGCCGCGGCCGCCGGTGCGCTCGGTGGTGTAGTGGACCCGCTGCCGCACCTCGGCCACCGCGTTGGCCGGGGCCGCGGCCAGCCCCACCCGGTTGAGCAGGGGCAGGTCCATCCAGTCGTCGCCCATGTAGGCGGTCTGCGGCGGCCGCAGGCCGGTTTCCCGCAGGATCGCCTCGAAGGCGGCGAGTTTGTCCGCCGCCCCCTGGACCACGTGGGCAAAGCCCAGTTCCCTGGCCCGGCGGAGCACCGCCTCGGAGGTGCGGGCGGTGATGATGCCCGCGGCCACGCCGCTCTCCTGGAGCAGCTTGAGCCCCAGGCCGTCCTGGGTGTGGAAGCTCTTGGTCTCGATACCGTCCGTACCGTAGGTGATGGTGCCGTCGGTGAGCACGCCGTCCACGTCCAGGAGCAGCAGCCGCACCTGCCGGGCCCGGGGCAGGGCCTCTTGCCAGGCCGCGCTGCGTGGTACCGGCCGGCTGCGCCGGCGGGCGCGCTCGCGCAGGGCCTCGGTGAGTTCGCAGTCCGTGGGGTAGCTGCCCCCGGGCTGACCGCAGCCCTGCTCAGCCATCGATCACCCCGGCCACGGCCGCGCGGATCGCCAGGAGCTGGCGCAGCAGCCCTTCCACCCCGGCCAGGGGCAGGGAGTTGGGGCCGTCGCACAAGGCCCGGTCCGGGTCCGGATGCACCTCGAGAAAGAGCCCGTCGATGCCCGCGGCCATGGCCGCCCGGGCCAGCGGGGGGATGAACTCGCGCTGCCCGCCCGAGCTGCCGCCGGCGCCGCCCGGCAGCTGCACCGAGTGGGTGGCATCGTAGATCACCGGGCAGCCGAGACCGCGCAGCACCGGCAGGGCGCGCATGTCCACCACCAGGTTGTTGTAGCCGAAGCTGGCCCCGCGTTCGGTGAGCAGGATGCGCCGGCCGCCGGCGGCGCGCACCTTGTCCACCGCGTAGGCCATGTCCCAGGGCGAGACGAACTGGCCCTTTTTGATGTTCACCACCTTGCCGGTGCGCGCAGCCGCGACCAGGAGGTCGGTCTGCCGGCAGAGAAAGGCGGGAATCTGGAGGATGTCCAGGCTGTCTGCGGCCAGCACGGCCTGGGCCGGCTCGTGGATGTCGGACACCACCGGCACCTTCAGCTCCTCGCGCAGCCGGGCGAGGATGCGCAGCCCCTTCTCCGCCCCCGGCCCGCGGAACGAGCTGAGCGAGGTACGGTTGGCCTTGTCGAACGAGGCCTTGAATACGTAGGACACCCCCAGGCGGGCGGCGATGGCCTGCATCTCGACCGCCACCTCGCGGGCCAGCTCGGCGCTCTCCAGCACGCAGGGGCCTGCCAGGAGCAACAGCGGCGCCCCCGGGCCGACGGTGATCGGCCCGGCCGGGGTGAGGGGCAGTTCGACGGGCTGCATGCTCAGGCCGGATTGCCCTTGCTGTGGGCGATGGCCGCCTTGATGAAGTCGCGGAACAGCGGGTGCGGCCGCATGGGCTTGGACTGGAACTCGGGGTGGAACTGGCAGCCGAGGAACCAGGGGTGGTCGGCCAGTTCGATGATCTCCACCAGGGTGCCGTCGGGCGAGGCGCCGCTCACCACCAGGCCCGCCGCCTCCAGCTGTTCGCGGTAGGCGTTGTTGAACTCGTAGCGGTGGCGGTGGCGCTCGCTGATGGTTTCCTGGCCGTAGGCCGTGGCCGCCAGCGTGCCGGGCTTGAGGGTGCAGGGATAGGCGCCGAGCCGCAGGGTGCCGCCCATGTCCGACTGCTCGTCGCGGCGCTCGATGCGACCGCTGCGGAAGTCGAACCACTCGGTCATCAGGTAGATCACCGGGTGCGGGGTGGCCGGGTTGAACTCGACCGAGTGGGCGCCTTCGATGCCAGCGATGTTGCGAGCGAACTCGACCACCGCCAGCTGCATGCCGAGGCAGATGCCGAAGAACGGAACCCCCCGTTCGCGCGCATAGGTCACGGCCTGGATCTTGCCCTCCATGCCGCGGCTGCCGAAGCCGCCCGGCACCAGGATGCCGTCGCAGTTGTCGAGCTTTTCCAGGTCCTGGCCGTCCTCGAGGCTGTCGGCGCTGATGTACTGCAGGGCCACCCTGGTGTCGTTGGCGATGCCGCCGTGGACCAGGGCCTCGTGCAGGCTCTTGTAGGACTCTTTCAGATCCACGTACTTGCCGGTGATGCCGATGGTCACCGTGCCCCTGGGGTTCTTGACCTTGCGGTTCAGCTGCTCCCAGGGCTCGATGTTCGGCGCCCCGGTCCAGATGCCGAGCTTCTCCAGGATGCGGGCGTCGATGCCCTCGCTGTAGAACTTGAGCGGCAGCTCGTAGATGGAGTCGACATCGATGGCGGAGATCACCGAACCCGCCTCGACGTTGCAGAACAGGGCGATCTTGCGCTTCAGCTCGTCCGTCAGGGTGGTTTCCGTGCGGCAGATGAGGATGTCCGGCTGGATGCCCGAGGCGAGCAGTTCCTTGACCGAATGCTGGGTCGGCTTGGTCTTCACCTCGCCGGCGGTCTTGATGTAGGGGACCAGGGTCAGGTGGATGAACAGGGTGTATTCCCGGCCCAGGTCGATGCGCAGCTGGCGGATCGCCTCGATGAACGGCAGCCCCTCGATGTCGCCCACGGTGCCGCCGATCTCGATCAGGGCCACGTCGGCGCAGCCGTCCAGCTGGAGGATGGATTCCTTGATCTCGTCGGTGATGTGCGGGATCACCTGCACCGTGCCGCCCAGGTACTCGCCGCGGCGCTCCTTCATGATCACCGAGTAGTAGATGCGGCCGGAGGTGTAGTTGTTCTTCTGACCCATCACCGCATTGGTGAACCGCTCGTAATGGCCCATGTCCAGGTCGGTCTCGGCGCCGTCGTTGGTGACGTAGACCTCGCCGTGCTGGAACGGGTTCATGGTGCCGGGGTCGACGTTGATGTACGGGTCGAGCTTCTGGAAGGTGACGGTCAAGCCCCTCGCCTCGAGCAGCGAGCCGATGGACGCGGCGGAAAGCCCCTTGCCGAGCGAGGAGAGCACCCCGCCGGTGATGAAGATGAACTTGGTCTTTTTACTGAGGGAGGCTTTCATACCGGTACCTTGCTGGCGGAGAAAAACGAGGGAGGCCGCGGGCGGCAGCCACGGCCGTGGCTGGGCGGCAAGTGTACACGATCAGGGGCGGCTTGACAACCAGCCCGGCGGCCGAAACAGAGGGGCATCTTCCCGGGCTCGGGCCGGTGGAGCGCCCGGCGGCAACGGTTCACTCGCCGGGTTCCGCCCAGAGTTCACCGGTCAGGCGGGCGATCTCCCCCATCTGCGGATCGGTGAGCGGGGTGAACGGCGAGTTGTCGTAGGTGGTGTCCCGGTTTTCGACCACCAGCACACGGGCGTCCGGGCTGAGCGTGTGGGTGTGCCAGACCCCCTGGCGGACGTTGTACACCCGGTTCGGCTGCAGGTCCTCGGCGTGGATGCGGGTGACCGTGTCCGTGCCCTCGCCGGTGAACAGGATGCAGCGGCCCGCGAGCAGCACGAACACCTCGTCGGTGTCGTTATGGCGCTGCATGCTGGTCAGGTGCTCCGGCAGCAGGTCGGCGCTGAAGTTGAGCACCGCCACCCGCCAGTGGTCGAAATCGACCAGGGGCCGGTAGCCGGGACCGTTGTATTCGTGGATATCGAGCAGGGCAGGCGGCATGGAGAACTCCGCGGAAGGCACGGTTGGGGCCAAAGCGGCGCTAGAGGATCTGTTTGAGGAACAGCTGGGTGCGCGGGTTCCGCGGGTTGGTGAAAAAGGTCGCCGGCGGGGCCTGTTCGACAATGGCGCCGCCGTCCATGAACACCACCCGGTCGGCCACCTCGCGGGCAAAGCCCATCTCGTGGGTGACCACGGCCATGGTCATGCCCTCTCGGGCCAGGGTGACCATGACCTCGAGCACCTCGTTGATCATCTCCGGGTCGAGCGCCGAGGTCGGCTCGTCGAAGAGCATGATCTTGGGCTCCATGGCCAGGGCCCGGGCAATGGCCACCCGCTGCTGCTGGCCGCCGGACAGCTGGATCGGGTAATGGCCGGCCCGGTCGCGCATGCCCACCTTGTCGAGCAGGGCCAGGGCGATCGCCTCGGCCCGGGCCCGGTCCAGCCGCTTGAGCCTGATCGGCGCGAGCGTCAGGTTTTCGAGCACCGTCTTGTGGCGGAACAGGTTGAAACTCTGGAAGACCATGCCCACTTCCATGCGGATGCGGTTGATATCCTCGCCCGGAGCGTACAGGTTGTGGCCGTCCACCACGATGGTGCCCGAGTCGATGGTCTCCAGCCGGTTGATGGTGCGCAGCAGGGTCGACTTGCCGGAACCGGACGGACCGAGGATGACCACCTTCTCGCCGGCGGCGATCTCCAGGCTGACGTTGGTCAGCGCCCGGAAGGCGCCAAAGGACTTGTTGATGGTGTCCAGGCGTATGATCGGGTCAGCGGCGCTCATAGTGGCTCAGGCGGTGCTCCATGATGCTGATGAGCTTGGAGAGAACGAGGGTGATCAGCAGGTAGATCAGCGCGATCATGGTGTAGGTCTCGAAGTAGTTGAAGCTCTCCGAGGCGTACTCGCGGCCGCGCCGGAGGATGTCGGCCACGGCGAGGATGGAGACCAGCGAGGTGTCCTTGAGCAGGGCGATGAACTCGTTGCCCACCGGCGGCAGGATGGTCCGCCAGGCCTGCGGCAGGATCACCCAGGCCATGGTCTGGCGGTTGTTGAAACCAAGCGACAGGGCCGCCTCGGTCTGGCCGCGGTCGATGGACTTGATGCCGGCGCGGAACACCTCGCCCATGTAGGCGCCGTAACAGAAAGCCATGGCGATGACCGCCGCCACCAGGTCCGGCACCCGCACGAACCGGCCGAGCGCGTAGTAGATGTAGAAGAGTTGGACCAGCAGCGGGATGCCGCGCACCACCTCGACGTAGAGCGAGGCGACGAGGTTGATCAGCCGGTTGCTGGAGATCCGCCCCAGGCCGGTGAACAGACCAATGACGATGGCCAGCGAGATGGACAGCACCGTCACCTGGAAGGTGATGAGGATGCCGTCAGGGACGAAGCGGAGGATGTTGAGGTACGGGTCGGGCTTGATGACCGGCAGGAGAACGAGCAGGGCCACGGCCCCGATCAGGGCGATCCACCAGGCCGACACCAGCCCGCGGTCATCGGGGGTGGGGATGGCGGCGCCGTCACCGACTTCGATTTTGGCAACTTCCTGTTCCTGCATGGGCGTTCCCGCTCAGATAAAAAAAGCCGGGCCCTGCGGCCCGGCGTCTCGAGGATGCGGCTACATCACTGCCCCATCCATTTCTGCATCAGTTCCTTGTCGAGCCCCTTGGCCTTGACGGCGAGGATGCCCTTGTTGATCAGTTCCAGGGTCTTGGTGTTGCCCTTCTGGACCGCCACCCCGTAATGCTCGGCCTCGCCGGTCTCGATCACCATGGCGATCTTGAGGGTGTCCTTGTACTTGTCCAGGGCGTAGTTGGCGGCCACCGGGTCGTCGCAGACCACCGCGGCGATGCGGCCGACATTCAGGTCTTCCATGGCCAGGCCGACCTCGTCGTAACTCTTGGGCTCCACCCCTTCGGCCGCCTTGATGGCGAAATAGCCGGTGGTGCCGATCTGCCCGCCCACCTTCTGGCCCTTGAGGTCGGCCAGGCTTTTGGCGGTGGAGGCCTTGGGCACGATCAGGGCCTGGCGCACGGTGTAGTAGGGCTCACTGAAATCCATGGCCTTCTTCCGGTCCTCGGTGATGGACACGGAACTGACGATGGCATCGTATTTTTTGTTGTCCAGTCCGGCGAAGATGCCGTCCCAGGCGGTGTTCTTGAACACCGGCGTGAAGCCCGCCTCCTTGCCGGCGGCGGTCATGTACTCGATGGAGTAGCCGACCACCTGCTTCTGGTCGTTCACCATCTCCATGGGCGGCCAGGTGGCGTCGGTGGCAAACACGATGGTGGTATTGGCCAACACCGGGGTGCTCAGGGCAACCAGCAGACTCAGGGCAGCGAACAGGGCCTTCATCATCCTCTCCTCCAAGGGTTGAATGGAAACTTCGATGGCGTTCATCTACCATTCCTGCCGGTGGGTCGCAAGAAAAAGCTGGGCCGCGGAACACCCGCGCCCGGCCGGTTCGGGAGGGTGGCGCCGGGTGCTTAACTCCCACGTTTTCCTTGACGTTCTCTCGGCCTTGCAGGTATACAGGGGCAATCCGCCTTCCACGGCTTCCTTTTTTCGCGAGGTTGTCCCATGAACCCGATAGCCCGTCTTTTTCTCGCCGCGACCCTGTGTCTCTCCCTGTTCGCCCTGGCCGGTTGCGGCCCCAAGCAGGTCTCTCCCTACACACCCACCGGCAACAACATGCCTGAAGGCAGCGCCCTGGACGGCGGCATGGGGAACATCACCGAGGAAATGGGGGCCGGCGGTTCCGGCATGGGGGCCGGTGGCGGAGCCGGAGCCGGCGGGGTCGAGGGGCTCGATGCCACCGGCGGCAGCGGTCTCTCCTTCGCCGCGGACAGCCAGAGTGACGCCTACAAGCGCGAACATGGCCGCTCCTCGCCGGAAATGCGCCCCATCTATTTCGATTTCGATCAGTCCAGCATCCGCGGGGACCAGATCCCGAGCATGGAGCACAACGGCAGCTACCTGAAGAACAACCCGTCCAAGAGCGTGCTCATCGAGGGGAACACCGACGACCGGGGCACCAACGAGTACAACCTCGCCCTGGCGGAACGCCGTGCGGTCGCCGCCCGGAGCTACCTGGTCGAGTTCGGCATCGAGGACAGCCGCATCCGCACGGTGAGCTACGGCGAGGAACGGCCGCTGTTCACCGGCCAGAGCGAAGACGATTACGCCCACAACCGGCGCGACGACTTCATCCTCGAATAGCCCCCTGGCGCATCCTTTTGCCAACGGCTGAGCGGCGCGGCGGCGGCGCTCAGCCTTTTTTTGTGCCCCGCGCCGGACGATCCCGGACCGGGGCAAGGGCTTCCGGCACCTGCCGTCCTCCGGATCGGAATGCGCAAAGTGCGGGAACGCAGGTTGACATGCAAATGATTATCAATTACTTTTTGTGGAAATTCACAGAAGGTGACCATGCATCGAACCCTGCGCATGACCCATCAGCGGGAGGTCGTTCTGCACGAACTGCGACGGTGTCAGACCCACCCCACCGCTGACGAGCTGTACGAGCGCATCAGAAAAAAACTGCCGCGCATCAGCCTGGCAACAGTCTACCGGAATCTCGAGATTCTCGCCGAGGCCGGGCTGATCGGCAAACTCGAGGTCAGCGGGCGGCAGAAGCGGTTCGATTGGGATTCCTCCGACCACGCCCACATCTCGTGTATCCACTGCCACCGGGTGGACAATCTGGACAGTTCCGATCTGCCCTGTCCCCGGGTGCTGCCGACGCAGGAGCGGGGGTACGAGATCACCGGCTGCCGGATCGAGTTTTTCGGCCTCTGCCCGATCTGCCGGCAGCGCACCTCACCACAACCGAAACCAGGAGATTCCGCCATGGTACGCGAGTCCTCAACTGCCGCCACCATCAACGATCAACAGCGCCAGGTGCTCGAGGCCCTGGCGAACAGCACCGGACCCAGCGGCAGCAAGGAACTTGCGGCCGCCACCGGGATCGAGGCCAAGCAGGTCAGCTGCCAGCTCACCGCCCTCAAGAAAAAAGGGCTGGTCGACAGCCCGGCCCGCTGCAAGTACGGCATCACCGACCAGGGCAGAAGCCAGTTGGACCGCTGACCGGTGCATCCGGCCGGCCACTGTCGCGCCAACTCGTTAAAAACCCGTACGTGCAAGAATTCCCCTTTCTCGCCGGGGGAAGATGTCTTATTGTTTTATCGATCTTCACCAACCCTGAAACGGCAGCCGCCTGACGACTGCCAGCATCAGATCCCCTCACTCAACAAGGAGAAGACCCCATGACCAAACAGAACGAAGTCTACAAATGCGCCCTGTGCGGCAATATCGTCGAAGTGCTCCACGCCGGCGCCGGTGAACTGGTCTGCTGCGGCCAGGCCATGAGCCTGATGACCGAGAACACCGTGGATGCGGCCAAGGAGAAGCACGTGCCGGTGATCACCAAAACCGCTGACGGCTACAAGGTCGTGGTCGGCTCCACCCTCCATCCCATGGAGGAGAAGCACTGGATCGAGTTCATCGAGCTGATCGCCGACGGCAAGGTCTACCGCCAGAACCTGAAGCCCGGCCAGGCGCCCGAGGCCACCTTCTGTGTCCAGGCGGACAACGTCTCCGCCCGCGAGTACTGCAACCTGCACGGCCTGTGGAAGGCCTGATCCCCCACCCATTTTCAGGAACCCATCATGAAGAAATACACCTGTGTTGTCTGCGGCTATGTCTATGATCCTGCAGAGGGAGACCCGGACAACGGCGTAGCCCCGGGCACCGCCTTTGCCGATGTTCCCGACGACTGGACCTGCCCGGTCTGCGGCGCCGGCAAGGACGAGTTCGAAGAGGCCTGAGTCGTTCCGGCCCCCATCCGGTTCGCCCCGGATGGGGGCCTTTTTCCGTTCAGCCGCCGCCCACCGGCCCAGGCCGACCGACGGCCCCGTGTCGGGCCGGTCGGTTCCTGCCACCGAAAAATCCCCATGCACCCGCAAGGCACGCCCCCATGACCAGGACCGTCTTTTTTGCCTTCCGCGACAACCCCCTGTGCTTTATCCACGTCCTCCTCAACGGTCTCGACATGGCCGCCAAAGGCATGGAGGGAAAAATCATCCTCGAGGGCGAGTCGGTTCGCCTGGTGCCGATCATGGCCGACCCGGGCCACTTCCTGCACCCGCTCTACGAGAAGGCCCGGGACAGGGGACTGTTCGTCGGCGCCTGCCGCGCCTGCTCGCACAAGCTGGAAGTCGCCGCAGCCGTCGAAGAGGCCGGCATCCCGCTCATCGGCGAGATGTCCGGTCACCCGGCCATGACCGCCTACCTCGAACAGGGCTATACCATCCTCACCTTTTAACCTCTAACCTCTACCTGCACCCTGGAGACCTGATCCATGAAGAAGATTGCACTTGCCGAGAACGTCTACTGGGTCGGGGCTGTGGACTGGATCAGCCGCGACTTTCACGGCTATTCGATCAACGGCACCACCTACAACGCCTTTCTCATCATCGATGAAAAAATCACCCTCATCGACACGGTGAAGAAGCCCTACAAGAGCGAACTGCTGCACCGCATCCGCAACATCATCGATCCGGAGAAAATCGACTACCTGGTGGTCAACCACGTGGAGATGGACCACTCCGGCTGTCTGCCCGAGATCGTCGAGGCCATCCGCCCGGAGAAGATCATCTGCTCGAAGATGGGGCACAAGGCCCTGCTGCAGCATTTCCACCAGGCCGACTGGCCCTACCACGTGGTCAGCGGCGGGGAGGAGATCAGCCTGGGCAAGCGGACCCTGAGCTTCCTGGAAACGCGCATGCTCCACTGGCCGGACTCCATGTTCACCTACCTCAAGGAGGACCAGATACTGTTCACCAGCGACGCCTTCGGCGAACACCTGGCCACCAGCGAGCGGTTCGACG
>ERZ1645192.20-NODE-20-length-95689-cov-9.976985_pt1 | contig 95689 bp, 71 predicted proteins | sample MGYA00575354_ERZ1645192 | MGnify/ENA primary metagenome ERZ1645192 (study PRJEB40844, sample SAMN11349763) | freshwater sediment metagenome | isolation source: river sediment | host: Sediment | place: India: Faizupur Khadar , New Delhi | collected 2017-02-21 ... | reverse complement strand
ATCAAGTTAGTCTCTTCTGGTTACCGTCAGCTTCAGCTGACGGTAAAGGGCATCCCACCACTGCAGCCGGGGACTTTAGTCCCCTTTTGGTGCGTAGGGGGCTAAAGCCCCTGTAAGAAGGATTTTGGAGTGCTGTTATCCGTTGGCTGAAGCCAACGGTAACATAAATCCTTGGGAGAGTGACCCGAAAGATCTGGGGAGAATCAAGTTAGTCTCTTCTGGTTACCGTCAGCTTCAGCTGACGGTAAAGGGCATCCTCACCACCGCATCTGGGGACTTTAGTCCCCTTACGGTGCAGGGGGGCTAAAGCCCCCCGGAAGAAGCGTCATAGTTTCAGAATACCGCTATTTTTCACATCACATTTGGCATGATTTTTATTAATAATATTTATTGATGTTTAATTTGTGTTTGGTAAATTTACACTATGGAACCGGAAATAGATCTTTTTGCCATATTACCTGAAGACAAGGTACCGGAAAAAGGCAAGATACTGATATCTGAACCTTTTCTCCCGGATACCTTTTTCAGCCGGAGCATCGTGTACCTTACCGATCACAATCCCAAAGGATCGGTTGGTTTTATCCTTAACAAGAAGCTTGAAATAAAACTCTGCGATGCAGTTACCGGTTTCGAGGGATGGGACGAATACCTGAATATGGGAGGACCGGTCTCTCCCGACACTCTCCATTATCTTCATAATCTCGGTCATCTTATCCCCGGCAGTATTAAGGTTGAAAGCAATATCTACTGGGGAGGCGACATCGACAGCATACGGAACCTTATTAAGACCGGCACTGTCGAACGCGGACAAATACGCTTCTTCCTGGGCTACTCCGGATGGTCGGAAGGCCAGCTCGAAAGGGAACTGAAGGAAAACTCCTGGCTGACTGCAAGGGTAAGCCCCGAAGCAATAATGCAAAGCAGGGAATCAGACAGCTGGAAACGCGTTTTGAGATCATTGAAGAGCAAGTACAGGGTATGGGCCGATTTTCCCGATTCGCCCGATATGAACTGATCTTCTCACCATCCCGGTTTGTCAGACCGGCAATCTAAAGATGAAGGATATAGTAAACCAGTTCCTTGAGAAGTTCTCCGGGCTCGGTCCTTTCATCCCCGAATCCTTTCGACCTCAGATCGTATGTCCTTAACAGATTTATTATCCTGATAGTCTTCCCTGCGCTGTATCTGGAAGCAGCCGTCTTGTAATCCTTCACGAAAAACGGATTTATCTTAAGCGCTGCAGCTGCATTGTTTTCCGACTTGTCGGTCAGGTAATGGTAGGTAAGGATCTTTGTGAAGTAACCAAAAAGAGAGACAATAGTAAGGAGCAAGGGATTGTCTTTGGGATTGGCTTCGAAATATCTTACAATCATATTTGCTTTCAGGAGGTTCTTTTCTCCGATGGCCTTCTGAAGTTCGAAATTGTTGTACTCCTTGCTGATACCTATGTTTTTTTCAATAAGCGATGTTGTGATAACAGGCTTTCCTTCAGGAAGGGTTATAAGAAGCTTGTCAAGTTCATTGACAATCTTGTGAAGGTCGGTCCCAAGATACTCTGTCAGCATTACGGCTGCTTCCGGATTGATCTTTATCCCCTTTGTCATCAGGTACCTCTCAATCCATGGCTGAACCTGGTAGTCGCGAAGCCTGACCGACTCGAAATAGGAGCCCCCCAGAGCCTTGTATAGTTTGGTCCTCTTGTCGAGCGACTTGTATTTATAATTGAACACCAGGATAGTCGATAGGAGCGGCTTTTCAAGATAAAGGGCAAGATCCTCGATCTTCTTCATCGACTGGGCTTCCTTCACTATGACAACCTGATGGCTTGCCATCATGGGAAAACGTCGGGAGATCTCAATTATCGAACCGATAGTTGTCTCTTCTCCATAAAGAACAACCTGATTGAAAGCTCTTTCCGCTTCGGTAAGGACTTTTTCAGCTATGAAATCTGTTATCAGATCAATATAATAGGGTTCATCCCCCGCAAGGAAATACACAGGCTTGTATATCCTGTTCCGGAGATCTGACATTATTTCATCAAATGATACCGGCATGATCAGAACCTCAGGTGTTTTACCGAAATGCCGTTTTCCTTGATCTCCCTCAGAGCATCAATTCCTATTTCAAGATGCATCTCAACAAACTCGCTGGTTACTATCCTGTCGCTCGCCTCGGTCTTTATCCCTGTCGAGATCATCGGCTGATCCGATACGAGCAGAAGGGCTCCGGTGGGTATCTCGTTGGCAAATCCTACGGTGAAGATGGTGGCAGTCTCCATATCTATCGCCATAGCCCGGGTTTTGACAAGGTACTTCTTGAACCTGTCGTCATATTCCCATACCCTCCGGTTGGTTGTGTAGACTGTTCCGGTCCAGTATTCCAGATTACGCCTGGTGATAGCAGCCGAAATGGCGCTCTGAAGCTTGAATGCCGGAAGTGCCGGGACTTCCTGGGGCAGATAATCGTTGGAGGTACCGTCGCTCCTTATTGCAGCTATGGGTAGTATCAGATCGCCAAGTGTGTTCTTTTTCTTGAGCCCGCCACATTTGCCAAGGAATAACACCGCGGAGGGCTCAACCGCACTGAGAAGATCCATCGCAGTGGCAGCATTCGGACTCCCCATGCCGAAGTTTATTATCGTTATACCGTCGGATGTCGCATTCGGCATGTTCTTATCGCGTCCCTCCACTTCCACGTTGTTCCTTTTGGCAAACAACTCCACATAGTGAAGAAAATTGGTAAGCAGAAAATACTTGCCGAACGACTCAAGCGCCTTTCCAGTGTAACGCGGAAGCCAGTTATTAACAATTTCCTCTTTGGTCTTCATTCATTTATCGCGTTTTATCTTTAACTCAATATATTTGAATCTTCAAAAGTACAAAAGTAAGTTGAAACAGCTGAATCTTCCGTCATATTCCTTTACCGTAACCGGAAAAGAAGGTTCCAGGATGATACTGGATACCATCAGAAGGAAGTTCGTAAGGCTAACACCCGAAGAATGGGTACGTCAGCATTTTGTCCGCTACCTGATAAACGAAGGCGGATACCCTCCCGGCCTCATTGGAATAGAAGTGATGTTCAGATTCAACAATATGAAGAAAAGAGCCGACATACTGGTCCACAACAGAAGCGGGGAACCCGTTATGATCGTGGAATGCAAATCGCCCGATATAAATATCTCTGATTTCTACGAGGATAAGGTTTATGACCAGATCGGGGGATATAACCTCGGACTGAAACTGCCCTTTGCCATAGTCACCAACGGAATTGTAAACTATGCATTCCGCTTCGATCCTGAACGGAATCAGTATGTCCACCTGCTCGAAATTCCTGTTTACAAAGATTTAATTGCAGGAAATGATGATTGATGTTACCTGTGCCATAATAAGAAACGAGGATGATGAGATCCTTGTGGTACAAAGAGGGGAAAAGACCGATCATCCTTTCAGGTGGGAATTCCCCGGTGGAAAGCTTAATGAAGACGAAAGTGAAGAGGATTGCATAATAAGGGAAATAAGGGAAGAACTTAATATGACCATTGTGATATGCAGCCGCCTGCCGGAAGTCGAACACGATTATGGCCACAAGCAGATCAGGCTCATTCCCTTCGTGTGCGACACCCTCGACGATATTCCCTTTCTCACGGAGCACTTGGCATTTAAATGGCTCCCTCCGGGCGAACTTCGAGGTGTAGGTTTTTCCGAAGCCGATATTCCGGTAGCCGATGAGTACCTGAAATTCATCAGTTTTAGAGAGACCCCCTCTGAAGAACAGACCGGCGGACAGCAGTTGAAAAAAGATGATTTCATAACCACGCTTGAGAATATACGCGGCAGGAAGGAGGCCGAATGGCTCGCTGAAATGGCGGCAGAAAAAAGAGAGATTCTCTCCGGACTGATAGATTTTTCTTTTTCTGCCGATAACAAACTTTCATCAAAAGCTTCATGGAGCCTTTCAAAGGTCTACGACAAACATCCTGAAACCCTGACCGCTTTCATCCCTTTGATCATCGGATCGCTCGACCGGATTGAAAATGAAGGTGTCAGAAGATCATTCATGAAGATTATCTCGCTCAGTGACATCACGGTAGTGACCCGGAAAAATCAGGGCATCCTTGCCGACTACTGTTTCAGGATGCTCAGATCGGGATTTTCGTCAATAGCGGTAAAGGCTTATTCGATGGAAATAATTTACCGGCTCGCACAAATCTATCCCGAACTCACGGGAGAACTGGCGGAAACAATAAACCTGCTTCAGGATGAGAAATCAGCAGGGATACTTGCAAAGGGACGGATCATTTTGAAACGGCTTGGCGGTTCTTCATGAGACCTTCTGTTTGGATCCGAAATTATTCGGAATAACTAATGCGAATATTTTCGCAACTGCGAAACCCGTTCAGAATGGCTCCGGGTTATGTTCTAGCCTCTGGTGGAGCCATATATTTTTCCAGAAGACATCTGCACCATGTTTTTTAATCGCTACAACTCATTCAGAGGACCGGTCCTGTCTCTTTCCATGGAAATTATGTAATTTTGCGTTTTCTAAATTCTCAGCTAATGCTTATTGTAAATACATCGGGCCAGCTGTGCCCCGCTCCGCTGATTGCCACAAAAAGGGCGCTTAAAGAAACAGCCGTCGGCGAGAGCTTTCAGGTGATCACCGACAACCATACTTCATTCAGCAATATCTCAAGGTTTCTCCGTGATAACAAAACCGGCTTCTCCTTTACCGAATCGGAGGGGGTATGGACACTGACGGTTAAAAAGACAGAATCAACCGGAGAAGTTTCCGATCCGGCAGAGTACTGTACAACTGATATCCCTCATTTTTCAAAGGGAGGTTTCATTGTTGTCATTTCTTCCGACAGAATGGGAGAAGGAGATGAAAACCTTGGCAGGCTGCTGATGACCAACTTTGTAAGGGCTCTAAGGGACCTCGACCTGCTTCCGGAAAAGATGATCTTTTATAATTCGGGGGTGCATCTTGTATGTGAAAATTCAACTGCTGCCGGACATCTCAGGGAGCTTGAAAAGATGGGAGTGACTCTCCTTGTTTGTGAAACCTGTGCAAAACACTACTCGATAGTTGAGAGCATTTCGGCAGGCATCCTGAGCAATATGTTCGAGATCGCCCAGTCAATGGCTTCGGCCGGCAAGATAGTAAAACCATGAGTATCGATCTGCTCACTTTTGTGGAAGCCGGGGGATGCTCTGCCAAGATATCCCCGAAGCTGCTCGAAGAATTCCTGCAATATCTTCCTGCCATTCCAGATCCCAACATACTTGTAGGAATCGATACTCACGACGATGCAGGAGTATACAGGGTAAATGACGATCTGGCACTGGTATTCACAACCGACTTTTTCCCGCCGGTTTGCAGCGATCCCTATGAGTTCGGACAGATAGCTGCGGCCAACTCGATAAGCGATATATATGCCATGGGGGCGACACCTGTAATAGCGCTTAATATCATGATGTTCCCTTCCGGTAAATTACCCCTCGAAGCCTATGCATCCATTCTCAGGGGAGGAGCCGACAAGGCTGCTGAAGCCGGTCTGAGGATCATCGGCGGGCATACCATTGATGATTTCCCTCCGAAATATGGTCTGGCGGTTATAGGTTATGTGCATCCTGAGAGCATAATAACAAACTCTGCCGCCATGCCGGGCGATGTTCTTATTCTCACAAAACCCATAGGAACGGGTATTGTCCTCGCAGGGCATAGGATGAAAATGATTTCAGGTAATGATGTGAATGGAGCTCTGAGCCTTATGAAAAGCCTGAACGCGTCTGCTTCTGCCATTATGCAGAAGTTCGGGGTGAAGGCGGCCACAGACATTACAGGATTCGGCCTCGCAGGTCATGCCCTTAAAATGGCGAGAGCAGGGAATGTCACCCTGGAAATCAACCTGCCGGCACTGCCGCTGATCGGGAATGCCTACAGACTGGCTGACGAAGGCTGTATCCCGGGTGCAGCTTTCAGAAACCTCGATTTCGTGGAGGAGGAAACCAGCTTTGAAGAAGACCTGGACTATAACCTTAAAATGCTTTCGATGGATGCCCAGACATCCGGGGGGATATTGATGTGTGTCAGTGAATCAAAATCCGGCGAAGTACTTGCAGCCCTCCGGAAGGAGGGAATGAGTGCTTCCGCAATAATCGGAAGAGTAAGGGAAAATGGAGAAAAACATCTGCGCCTTCTTAATCATTAAGACCAGAAAAACCATTTTGCCGGTATTGTTAAAAATGTAACAATATCGTAACAGCAAAAGGATTTCGATTCGACATCGAGTAGCTAATTTTGCAGAGTTGTTATCGGATTTAATATGTTCTTTAACTGCATGAATACAAAACATATACAATTCCCATTAGCCTCACCTTAAACAAAACCTCCTGTCGCTTATGACATTTCTGATCTTTATTATTGTAATCGTTCTAATTTTTGATTTTATAAACGGATTTCACGATTCGGCCAACTCCATTGCCACAATTGTATCGACCAAAGTACTTTCACCTTTTGCTGCTGTTGCCATGGCAGCCACATTCAACTTTGTAGCATTTCTGATTTTTCCGCTTAAGGTTGCAAAGACAATCGGCTCCGGGGTTATCGATACCGAAATTGTGACTCTTGAGCTTATTGCAGCTGCAGTTATGGCTGCAATTATCTGGAATCTTATTACATGGTGGCTTGGACTACCTTCAAGTTCATCCCATACTCTGGTCGGCGGACTTGTTGGCTCTGCTATTGCGAGCAGCGGTTTCGGATCAGTTGTCTATGCCGGCATCCTGAAAATTGCTGCTTTCATAATAATAGCTCCTGTACTGGGAATGCTGATGTCATACCTGATAACTATTATTGTGCTCCATATAGTCAAAGGCCAGTCTCCCTTTGGTGTCGACAAACACTTCAGGCGGCTCCAGCTGTTGTCTGCCTCTGCCTTCAGCCTCGGGCACGGCGGAAATGATGCACAGAAATCCATGGGAATAATATGGGTGGCCCTTTATGCCATGGGAAAGGTCCCTAAAGATTCCGACCCGGCATTGTGGATAGTGCTTTCGTGTCATGCTGCTATCGCCATGGGTACTCTTTTCGGCGGATGGCGGATAGTGAAAACCATGGGACAGAAAATAACAAAACTCAAGCCTTTTGAAGGTTTCTGCGCTGAAACAGCCGGTGCACTTACTCTCTTTATGGCAACAGGACTTGGAATCCCCGTCAGTACAACCCACACAATTACAGGTTCGATAATTGGAGTGGGTGCGACAAAAAGAGCTTCAGCTGTGAAATGGGGCGTAACCACAAAAATTTTCTGGGCATGGATACTTACCATCCCTGTTTCGGCTGTCATCGGTGCAGCATTGTTCTACTTAGTCAGGGTGATAGCCTGATCGTTCAAAGGAGGTCTTTTGTAACTAAAATGTAACAATCTTTTATTCGAAAACCTTGTTGAAGTCTGATAAGCCGGTTAATTTTGCCTTATCGGCTTAAATCATAAAGCGCTATTACAAAGTGCATAAAGTCAGACAGTTCTAAAATCTCACTCAATGACAAAGGATAGTATCCTCAAGGTATTCACTCCAAAATACCACGCTCTTTACCCGGTTTTCGAAAAAAGCGCCGATAACCTTATCATGGCAAGCGGCAGACTGAAAATCCTCCTGAATACAACAGATATTTCAGAACAGGAGGCAATAATACTTGAAATAAGTGAACTCGAAAAGAAAGGAAACACTATATCCGGAGAAATGTACTCCATTGTCAATTCACTTATAATAAATCCTTTCGACAGGGAAGATATTAACAGGCTGGTAAACAGGGTGGATGACCTGCTGCATTACATCAATCAGATAGGAAAGATGACAGGACTGATGAAAAGCACTGTGATAATCCCTGTCTTCTCAGAACTTTCCGATATAGTATCCATAGCATCAGCTGAAGCCGCTTCATGCATCAGACAACTCAGGAACATAGGTAACTCCAGAGACAGGATGGCTGAAGGATGCAAATCAATCAGCAAGCTTGAAAAAAAGGCCGAGGAGGTTTTCTACGACGGCGTCAGCAAGCTTTTTTCTTCATCCGGAGGCGATATGATCCATCTCGCAATGAGAAAAAAGATAATGGAGACTTTCCTTAAGTGCTTCGACCAGATAAAGGAAATTTCAGAGGCGATCAGGACAATACTGATTAAAGCTTCCTGAGATCAGGAAAAAATCATTTGACAGTCAGTTATTGAGGATTTCAGATCTCCCCGGGGAAAAGGGTCATTTCGGGAGTGAGAAAAGGAACTCGGTTCCTCCTCCTGCCCGGTTACGTACAAGAATCTCACCCCTGTGAAGCAGTATGGCATTCTTTACAATCGCCAGTCCCAGACCGGTTCCCCCGCTTTTTCTCGACCTGCCTGAATCAACCCTGTAAAACCTCTCAAAAACCCTGTTGATGTGTTCCTGAGGTATACCTACACCGTCATCTGAAAAGGAAAAATGGAAGAACCTTTTGTCTTCATTGTATATCAGTATCCTGATAGTGGTATTGTCGCCCGCATAGTTTACAGCATTCTCGACAAGATTCTGGAATACTGACATTATCAACGACTTGTTGCCCTTAACCGTTACTTCATTGTCAATATTTATCTCAACTTTCATATTCCTCGAATCAATTGCCGACTTGAAATTGTCGCGAACCTCCCTTATAAGCTTCCTTATTTTTATCTTCTCAGGTTCAAATGAAGCTCCCGCTTCCTCTATCCTGTTCAATACTGAAATGTCATTTATAAGGCCGGTCAGCCTGTCGGTCTGGGCGAGTGCCTTCTCGAGGAAATAATCCTTTTTCTTCGGCTCGATCTCAGGATCGGCTATCAGTGTTTCAAGGTAGCCCTTTATCGATGAGACTGGTGTTTTGAGCTCATGAGCTATATTGGAGGTCATCTGCTGCTTGATGAGCTTGTTCTTTCCTATCCTGGTGACGTCGTTAAGGATCACCTCGAAACTTTTATCCTGAAACAGAACACACTGAACACTGAAGAACCTTCCGTCCCTTGATATCTGGTATTCCATCTTGGGAAGATCGTTTGAATTGACTTCAATTATGGAATGTTTTGATATGAAGTCACTTACTGGTGCAAATTCGGAAATCTCAAAGAAATTTGAAGAGAATATCTTCAGATCTCCCGAGATAAGGTTCATGTGGTTAATAAAATGATTATTACTAAATATAATTTCCCTCTCATTTGAAAAAATCGCCACACCTTCATTCAGAGCATTCAGATGATTGAAGAACTTCCCCTTTTCTATCAGAAGCTCGTTTTTGGCTGAAAGGAGGTTGTTGTAGATACCAAGGATCTCTGATCCGATCTCCCCAAGCTCATTTTTTGGAAAGTCGGAAACAAAAGGCTCATCATTCTTCAGACTGAATGTAAAATCCTGAAGCCTGGTAACCGATTCGCCAAACCTGTTGGTTACCAGCAGGAGGATAGCGCCGATCACTATGAAGCAACCCGCAACCAGCAGCATGAAGTTTAAGTTGGCCTTCATGAAATTGGAAATGCTTACATCATAAACAAGCGCTGATCTGATGAAATATTTGTCGTACGACTTTGAATAATAATAAAATTTCTGTCCTGTGCTTTCCGATCGCCTGATATCTGTACCATAGCCGGATGCCAGAGATCCGGCAACTTCCGGTCTGTTAAGATGGTTCTCCATCCCCTGGTAATCAGTAACGAAACTGTCATAAAGAACTGTTCCGGATTTGTTGATAACGGTTAAGCGCATATTTTCATGCGGCATAAGCCGGTTCAGTGAGTCGAGAAGACTGTAATTGCCTGATTGTTGTATCGAGTTGACATTTATGTAGTTGTCGGTAATTTTAACTATATTAAGCAATTCAGCATTCAGGGTTGTTACCCTGTATTGCTTTTCCCTTTTGTAGAGATATGCAATTATCAGAAGGGCAATCACAAGGAAGATCGCCGAATAAAAGAAAAGGAGCGTATTTCTGAATTTGTTTCTTTTTCTGAGCATGCTGCAGTTTGTTCAGAACTCAAAATAATACCCGTAACCAGTCTTGTTCTTCAGATTCTGGCCATAGGATCCAAGTTTGGTCCTGAGCCTTGTAATATTCACATCGACCGTCCTTTCGGTAACTATAATGTCCTTGCCCCAGACGCTGCTCAATACTTCTTCTCTCGAGAAAACCCGGGTCTGGTTCTCAAGAAGCAGCTTGAGAATCTCGAATTCCTTCTTTGTCAGCTCAACTTTTTCGTTATTGATTATAAGCCGTTTTCTGACAGTATCCAGCTCAATATCTCCGTACTTGATTGTTGAAGTTTGTTTTGTCCTGTCGCTTTTGACACGCTTGAGCACTGCCTTTACCCTTGCTGTCAGTTCGTTGATCGAGAATGGTTTTGCCATATAGTCATCGGCTCCCAGACTGAATCCTGTCAGAATATCATTCTCAGTGTCTCTGGCGGTTAAAAAGATAATGGGGACGTTGACAGCCATCTCCTTCCGGAGCTTGTCGGCAAACCGGAAGCCCGACATGGGACCCATCATCACGTCGAGAAGGATGAGATCAAAGCCGGCTACGGGAAGTTTCAGGGCCTCTTCTGCGGAATGGACCACCTCGGTATGGTAACCTTCGTTGCCCAGATTATACTGAAGGATCTCGCAAAGATCCTCCTCGTCGTCGACAATCAGTATTCTTTTGTTCCTGGTGTCCATAAGACGGAAAATTTGGGTAAGTGATTTTTTACGTCAGGGTTTAAAGTTAAGTAAATTGCTGAAATCTTGGAAGGAGAAATGCCCGTCAAAACCTGTAGCGGGGGTTCAACGGGCAAATTCACCAATTATGCGCGAAATAAAACTAAAACAGGGAATAACCAAGTTTCAGGTGACAGGTAATACCGGGTTCAAGTCTGGTGAAGAACTGGTCGGTAGGATTAAATGATTTGAATACTGATTCCTTTTTATCATTAAGAAGGTTGTCGATCTTGAGTTCAAGCTGTAACCTTTTTTCCCTTCCCAGCTTCCCGGAAGCTGTAAAATTAAGGTTATGAAATGGAAGTGTATAGATATCCGGCCTGTCGGCAATACCAACATACTGAAGTGTTTTTCCCTGGACATTGTAGAACAGCCCGGTCTCAAATCCGGGCCAGAATGAACTTTCCCCTCCTGCCCAGGTAATACCGCTGTTAATGATCCAGGGCGACTGGCCGGCCATCTCGCGGGTCCTGCTTACCGACTGGCCGGTACGAGAGTTCTCAATACGCGAGTAGTATTCCGTGAGACTCAGTTCGATACCCGATCTTATGACAGATATGTTTGAAGAAAAACTGAAGTTTTCAAGGGCAGCATCAATACCTCCCAGGTTCTTGCGAACTTCGAGTTCAATCCCGAGAACCTGGCCGTCGCCGACATTTCTCGGCTGAAAGGTACCGGTCTGGGTGGCATATTGAACAACTTCAATAGGCTTGTTGAAGTATTTCCAGAAACCGCTGACAGATAACATCTGACCGTCCCTCTGGAATAATTCCCACCTGAGATCTATGTTGTGGATATCCGAACTTTCAAGGTTACCGTTCCAGTATTCCCTGCCTGCAACATCGTCGGCATCGCGGAACATGCCACCGACAAATGTCCTCCCGCTGATAGGATCGGCTATTTCTGCAAATGAAAGTTCCTTGAATGACGGCCTGGCAATGGTTCTTGCATAAGATGCCCTCAGGTTCTGCCTGTCATTAAGACCGTACACAAGGTTCAGGGTTGGGAAAAATCCCAGATCATCGAGTACCCTGTCATTGTTCAGGACTATTGTGCCAAGCTGATTCTGCCCGCTGTACCGCTGGGTAAATTTCTCAAGCCTTACCCCGGCAATAATCCTCAGACCTTTCACCAGTGTCATCTCGGCTGATACATAGCCGGCTCCGTTTACTGAACCGGCGTTGAACTGATTGGGATTCGAAGGCAGAAAGCCGGCTTCGTAAGTGGTCCCGCTGCCGTAATCAGTCCCGTTGAGGGGCCAGATGTTTTCGGGTCTGAACAGCTCATCGGGATCGCCTGTCAAAGGTAAATTCCTGACATTCAGCATGAATTTTCTTATCATGAAGTCGCGTTCCTTGTAGGTATATGCCCCGCCGAAACTCAACTTTGCAGCCTCACCGTTGAACCTGAATTCTTTTGTTGCATGGATGACTCCCGCCAGATTATTCTCTGAGAGCGACCTCCATATCCTCTCGGGGAAGCCGGATTCAGTATTAATCAGGTAGTTGTTGGTGCTTCCTTCAACATAACGCACAAAACGGGCATCGGGATCTTCTATTTTGGAGAATGTAGGTGAGAGCTTCCAGATAAGGTCCCATTTACTGTTCCTGAAAGAGTGCCTTCCGTCGAGAAGTATATTTGTAAGGGAACGCTGGCTGTACTCAAGATTGTGCTGGTAACCCGAGAAGACACTTCCCTGGTCGGAACCTTCATAATCAAAGATCCCGGCCTTTGATTCACCGTTCTGCAGATGAATAATGTTGATCCTGTATTTGGAGTTGAGAGTCTTAACTGCAAAACCTGCAAGACCGCTCAGCAGTACGCTGCTTACCCCATAATCCCCTTTCTGAAACTCCCTGACTTCCAGTTCTGTGATATCAGGATCGCTGGCCATTCCGTAACGGCCGTATTCTGCATCCTTGTAAAACTCGGTGTTGTTTTTGTACGAAAATCCCAGGTTGTAACCGAGTGTTAACTTTTTCAGGGGAATCTGGTTGCCGAACGAGGCCCCAAAGTTGTAATCAATAAAGCTCTTCTGCTTCAGGGCTGCCATCTGCGGATTGAAGCTCTCAAGAACATCGCGGTATCTCGATGCCTGTTCTCCGGCGGGATCTCCTATTACGGATGCGAAGAAGGGAAGGTTGTCTACGGCAGGTATGGCCCGTGTACCATTGTCAAATCCAAGAAAATCGGTCTTGCTGCCCTTGTAGGTCAGATAATCGTTCCTGAAATGGTAATCGGGATTGTAACTTGTCCCGATGCTTAGGTTTCCCTTTTTCTCCTCAGGGAAGTCCCTGAACGCAATATCGATTATTCCGCCTGTGAAATCGGCCGGAAGTTCAGCGCTGAATGATTTGTGGACTATGATATTGTCTATAAGGTTTGTCGGGAAGATATCCATCTGCATCGTGTTGCGATCGGGATCGAGTCCGGGTATGTCGACACCGTTCAGGATTGTTTTCGTGTAACGGTCTCCAAGACCTCTGACGAAAACATACCTGCCGCCCTCGACTGAAACACCTGGAACTCTTTTTATCGAGGCTGCTGCATCGGAATCACCCATCTTCCTGAAGTTTGCAGAGGATATCCCGTCGACAAGGTTAGGAGATTCCATTTTAATGGCGATGACGGCATTTTCAGTGTTCCTCTTCATTTCGGCGCTTACAGTCACTTCCGACAGGCCGAAGGTTGCTGATTTCAAAAGAAGGTTCTCGAGAATCGTTACATTGCCTTCGGCCACTCTGACGTTGTTTTTTGTGAATGTCTCATAGGAGACAAAAGAGAACCTCAGATTGTAAACGCCGGGCTCGACGGAAAGGTTGAACTTACCGTCGAGGTCAGTCAGCATGCCTTTAGTGGTTCCTTCGATCAGAATTGTAACTCCGGTCAGAGGTTCTCCCGTGGCTTCATCCGACACCGAACCCCGTATGATGCCATTCTGCGCTGAGATTTTTCCTGCAAGAAGCATCAGAAAAGCAATTGATAATAAAGATTTTGTAAAACGCATAATTGATTGGTTGTTGATAATTTTAAAATCAGCAGGCCTGAAAGCCTGCTGATTATTGCAAATTATTGTTTTAGAAATTGTTAAGTGAACCTGAAACAGCTGTCCACGACCAGCCCAGGAAAACATCAGGGTTTGCACCACTGGTGTTCGCTCCTGCCGCTACGGCTGTCGCGAAGGCATCGCTTCCACCCTTGAAGAAATCGGTAAGACTTGATCCGGCAGGCAGGGTTGCCTGAAGATTTGAGAAGGTACATGAATACACAGTGGGCAGTTCATCAAAATCCTGTCCGGCCTTGAGTCCGAAGAAATATACACCGTTCATATCGACGCTGGAGTTTGGATCAAGGTCAACAAGTCCCTGTGCATTGCCGGCATAACATGATCCGTTTTTCAGGATGTGCTTTGCAACCATTGTCCCCTCGGGTCCGTCAAGCTCGAGGCATTCGTCACCAGGATTTATCACTATGAAGTTGTCAATAGTTCCTCCCCATGACTGATCAGTGTCGATGGCATCATCGCCGGTATTCCAGACTACCACATCCTTTACATTTACCGTTCCCCCGAACCACTCGATACCGTCATCCTGATTGGAGACTATTTCTATGCGTTCTATAACTGTTCCCGAACCTACGCCTCCGAGTGTCAGCCCGTTTATCTCGTTACCTTCCCCGATATTGGCGCCGCCATGGCGTATGGAGACATACCTCAGGATTCCTGAATTATCGGCGGGATCTGTTCCCCCATAAAGGCCGTTCAGATCCGATGCCGGAATACCTTCAATCTGCATTGCTTCTGCCTCGGCAGAGATGGGAGCTCTTCCAAGGATAAGAAGTCCGCCCCACAGGCCATTCATTGTGGGAGCCAGGTTGGGACTTGCAATTTCACCAGGAATTATATTATCGGAAACGGAAGTAAAAATGACGGGCGAATCTGCGGTGCCCTCAGCCATGATCTTTGCTCCCCTGGCAATCATAAGAGCTGTAGCATTTGCCTCCGAACCTTCACGGCCCTTGACAATTACTCCGGGTTGTATTGTCAGAGTAACACCCGGGACCACAGTTATACGGCCTTCAAGAATGTATATCTTCTCTTTTTCCCAGGTAGTGCTGGCGGTAATGTTCTGCGTTACTGAGATCACCGGCACACCTTCGATGGTAAGGACGGCTGTGGCGCTGCCAGTCTGGCTGTCATTGTCAGTCATTGTAAGGATCACAGATCCTGCACCTGTTACCTTACCGGCAGTGAACGATACCACTATTGTACCTGATGCAGCTCCGGCGCTCCCGTCAGTCAGTATCTCTGCATCGCCCCCGGTTGCTGTTACTGAGGCTGATTTGAAACCTGCAGGGGCGTTGAAGCCGAAACTGAGATCAACTGATTCAGTGATCTCCACTGACGAACTCTGAGGCGCTGTTACAACAGGCGGATCTTTCTCTTTTTCACATCCTGAGAATAATAATCCGATCAGGGCAAAAATGCTTAAATACTTTTTCATTATTATCATTTATTGGTTGTTAAGTTTTGTTCACGTATCTGACCGTGGCAAAAGTATTGCCCGGATAATTCACAGGGGTTAAGGAACGGTTAAGGTTCTGTTACAGTGAGCATAAGTTTATATATCACATTATCAGTGTAATACAAGAAAGTGTAACACTTTCGTAATTTATGATCACCTCTTTTCCGGTGCTGGAACTTTAATCCCGGGGAAGAAGTTAAAAGGGGGCTAAAGCCCCCGGAACGTGTGGGGTGTGCTCCTGACCGTTGGCTGAAGCCAACGGTAACATAAATGCATAGAAGGGGGAGTCAGGAAAGCCCTATCCCTGTTTCCGGGACTTTAGTCCCATTCCGGCAAAGGAAGCCTGCAGCCACCCGGAACGACTCAGTTTAATATTTCTACTCTGATAAAAAACAGATAATTCTCTTTAATCATTGACAATACTCAAATCTGAATTTAATAACTTGCATTTTATTTTTATCATCAATCAGCCATGAGATCTTTTTTTACCTTACTGCTGACTCTTATGCTTTCAGGAGCGTTGTACTCCCAGACTTTAATTAATCCGAACTACTCCCTTAAGAGCCACGAGACACTCAGGATAATTAAAATTGAACTAAAGCCTGAGGCGGCGATGTTCTATATGAGCATTGAAAACAGGATAGAGAATGGTACTTTTTGTGCAGACAGGAATATTTTCCTTCTTTATCCTGACGGAAAGAAAAGCAAGCTGATCTCTTCCGATAATATACCTGTTTGTCCCGATACCCATGTTTTCAGATCACCGGGCGAGAAGCTCGATTTTGTACTCACCTTTCCTCCGGTCAGCAGGAGCGTCGAATGGGTCGACCTGGTTGAGGAATGCAGTGAGAACTGCTTTTCGTTCTATGGAATTGCCCTCAATAACGATCTTAACCAGAGGATAGACAACGCATTCAGGCTTGCGGAGAATGATGAGACTGCAAAAGCCATGGCCAGTTTCATTGCTCTTGCTGATGAGCTTAGCGCTTCAGGACATGGCATAGCAGGTCTTCTCTACATAAATGTAATAAAGCTGGCAGCCGGTTCGGGCGACAATAATAAAGCCGTTGAGTGGTACAGAAGACTGAAATCCTCCGATATCAAGAGGAAGGATGAGCATATGAAGCACCTTAATGATCAGGGGATAAGGTATTAAGATGGTAGACGAAAGACCGGAGGCATCAGATGTTGCCTTCGCCCTTCACCATTTGCAAAAAAAAAAGGTACCATGAAAGGTACCTTTTTTATCTAAAGTCGATATAATTTAAAAATTCAGGTCAAGCCCGACGCCAATTATAATTGATTCCTTCCTGTAGGTTTCTGTTGGCATCACATTAACAGTTCCAAGGTAATGGTTCACCTTTACATTGTCTTCAGGGTACATGGAGTAAGATACACCTAAATTGAGCTTCACATTGTCGCTGAAAGCAAAAGCGCCGCCGGCCCCGACGGTATGTGTTGAAAGGCCATAGGTGAGGTCGCTCTGATAAAGGTTGTTTACGCCCTGATTTGCAAAGGAATAACCTACGCTTGCGGCAAGCCTTTCAGTAACATTGATTTCAGCGCCGGCCGAGATAGACAGGCCGTTGTTTGCTATAATATCCTCATTGTCGATATGTACAAGATAATCGGTTGAGTTTTCAGGTGTCAGATCAATATAATGACCATAATCGGCTGATTTGTCAAAGTAGTAGTTAACTCCGGCGTTAACGCTGAACAGCGGCAACCTGAACTCTGCACCAACAGCCAGCATGGCCGGCATGTCGTTTCTGATTTTCGCGCCATTAGGGAATCTGGTGATTGGTTTGGTGGGATCTTCACCAAGGTAACCGGTGGTAAGGTCCTTTGTTGTTTTATTGGTGAGTTCGAGCTTGGTTGCCATTTCATATTTAACGGCAATATTGAAGTTCTCGCTGGGAGCAATATTTACACTGAAGAATGGTGCAACACCGGAACCCGATTGTTCGGCATCGGCTTCCTGGTCGCCCAGAAGAGTAGCCTTGTTGCCGTAAATCCTGGCAGCTCCATAGAAAGCAGTCTGACTCTGGGCAATTGTAAGGGCAGCAGCATTGGAAATTCCAAGACTGGTCAGTCCTCCCACAATAGTGTTTCTGGTAACCTCATCAATAACATCGGCCTGCAAGAGCTGATCAGCTGTAAATCCTCCAAGATTATTGGTAATAAGCTGATTGAGTGAGGTGCCCCCTGCCTGGGCTTTACCTGCAATCTCGGAGATCACGGCTGAGGCATCTTCCCAGCCGTCAGCAGTATTAACCTGTACATCCCTCAGATAACCTTCATAAGTATTCTTTGCAGTAACATATCTAGCCCCCGCAGCTACCGACAGCCAGTCGTTAACCTTGTAGGAAACAGCTCCCTGAAACCCCAGAAAAACAGATGAACCTTTGAAACTTACATCCATCCTGTAATCATTGACAGCGTATTCAGATGCAGCAAGTGACGGAACCAGATCCGACTGACTCATTTCAAAGGAAGGCAGACCTTTATCATACTCTGCTCCGCCTCCGCCTCCAATAGGCAGGAACCCGACCGAGAAGGCAATCCTGTCAAGCTTGTATGTTGCGTAGATGGAAGGGAATACCGGAGCGAATATTTTTCCCTTAAAAGTGCCTGAATTAAGGTACGGGTATGTGGTTTCAACCTCTCTGTTCTGAAACACAGTCTGATTGTTCAGAGAAAAATGGAATCCGTTATCCATCATCATTATTCCTGCCGGATTGTAGTAAATCGCATCCCCGTTGATCGATGCGTTCCTTGAAGGCATCCTGACCCAGGTTGCACTCTGATTGGTATTGGTGACCAGTCCGCCGGCAAACAGAGTTCCGGTGACTAACGCTGCTGATACAAAAGTCAATAGTCTTCTCATAGGGTAATTTTTAAGTTAAAAACTTGGGAACTGCCTGCGCTCTTTTCAGCAGGAATTGCTCATTTCCCGTTTCTGCGTCAAGTTCTGTTTGGTCTGTTCAAAGAACAAATGAAGGGCAAATGTATGAAAATAATTGAATCATGCAAATAAGTCTAAAATACCATATTGATATTTAATAAATTGAAGGTGATTTTAAAGGCTGTTCGAAAATTACCGGTTTCTATCTGTCGTCAGGTCCCTCCGGACGGCTTATTCTTTATTGCCATAGTTTACAGGCCTCAGCCTGCCTGAAAACCTGATGCTCCAGGTCCTTTGAGGTTGAATGTCTCCCGGCCTGCCCATATATTCAGCGTTTGTTAAATTTTTAACAGCAAACGACAGAGTATATTTCTCATAAAAAATATAACCGGCATTCACGTCGATGGTTGAGTAACCCTTGTTGTGACCTGCCCAGTATTCACCGAAGCCCGGCAGGATAGGGGTGTTTATGAAAACATCATCAATATTCAGGATCTTCGACCTCAAAAAAAGGCTGAACCCTAAGGTGGTTCGTTTTATCTGAGTGTCGAGTGACAGTACACCCGAGTGTTTCCTTCTGTATTTAAGGTATGTGTCTGTATTCTGATGTGTGTATTTGTTGAATTCGACCGGATACATGTAAGTGTAACCTCCCGACATTGCAGTATGTAACTGTCCGAAAGTCCTTGACAGAACCAGCTCTGCCTCAAGCCCGTATACCCTCGATTGTTCAACATTGGCAGCCATAAAACCAAATCCCTCGGGATAGGCCCCGAACATATATTCAATCATATTGGAGTTCTGTATAAGGAAAGCCGAGAAATCTGCCTGTCCGCTGACGTTTCCAAGCAGTATGCCCTGCCTTATGCCTGCTTCGGTGCTCCATCCCGATTCGGAAAGGATGGCGGGATTTGCAATAATTCTTATTGATCCGATTGTAGTTGCCGCAAATTTCTCTGCCATGGATGGATAACGGTAGCCCTGCCCGAATGAAGCCCTGAGAAATGTCATTTCTGCAGCCTGCAAGTTCAGCCCGGCCCTGAATATCGGCACCAGTCCGTCATTACTCCCATCGAGAGAGTAGTCTTCCAGTCTCACCCCGGCAACCGCCTTTAGTCTGTCGACCGGCCTGACTTCGACCTGAGCGAAAGCTGCAATGTTAAAACCCGAGTGATCGCCGAAAAAATTTGATTTTACAACGCTGTAGTTTTCTGAAAGACCGGCGGTCAGATCGACAATATCATGCAGCCTGTACCAGAGCTGGTATTCTGCAAATACGGAGCCGGCATCACTGTTATTCTGAACGCTTTCCGGAAGCCTGTTCAGGGTCGACTGGTACCTGAGCCTGAGATCATGCCTGAAACGCCCTGTTTTCTTATAATAAATAAAAGGGTCGACCGTAAGGAAGGTGCCATGGTATTCGTTGGCAGTCGATGGTGATTGCTTAAGAGCCCCTGTTTCTGCATTTTCCCAGAGCACAAAATCCTTCTTGGCATTATATCCGGCATTCAGTGCAATTCCATAAGTCAACCCGTCAATCCTGGCGCTGTTATGCCGTACCTTCAGATTTGCCCTTGCCAGTTTTTCTCCGTTCAGCCTCCTGTAGCCTTCGTCAATAAAAATATTGCCGCCGGCTGCAATATCTGTCCTGTCTTCTTTTCTCAGGTGAGAAAATGATGCGCTTGAGAAAATTCTTGGGGTATCCCACCAGAGCCAGTCCCTGTTACGGGGCCTTCCGTAAATTCCAGCTTCGGTGTGAAATTGTGTGACCGGAATAATGTCTGCATCAGCAGTCCTGAAGTTGATGATGCCGTTAAGTGCCGACGATCCGTACATCACTGAGGAGGCTCCCTTGATGATCTCTATCTGGGCAAGGTTTTCAAGAGGGAGATATTGCCATTTGATATTTCCGGCATCAGCCGACAGCATGGGCAATCCGTCGATCAGAGCAAGAACCCGGCTCCCGGCCCCGTAGCTGAATCCGCTGCCTCCCCTGATGGAAGCCTGCCCGTCCAGGACCTCAATGCCGGATGTCTTGTTGATCAGCTCCTGGATCTCGCTTATATGGTTTTGAGAAATGACTGATGGTTTGACAATATTCATCGAAACCGAAAGCTCCGCCACCCTCTTTTCAATCCGGTCGGCGCTTACCACTATCTGATCTATTTCACTCAGCTTCATCTCCATCGCGATGTCAAGCCTTATCTGCTCACCACGGGTGAGATTAAGCTCCCTTACCACGGGTTCGTAACCTATAAACTGAAATGAAAGAGACAGCCTTTTCTCAGATGTGGTGAATGAATAACTTCCATTTTCATCACTTATGGTTCCAATATGCCGTCCGTAAACAACATAAACACCTGCAAGCGGTTCTTTGGTCCGCATATCAGTTACTTTCCCGCTTATGATGACACCAGTCTGGGATTTGACCGGAACTGCAAGGGAATAAAAAATTAAGGCTGAAATAAGACTACGGATCATTTTGCCCTGAATGTCATCTCGATACTGATGGGCGGACCCGTTAGGTTCTTGGGATCGGGAATGCTTCCCTGAAGCTTAAGTGATGCAGAGGTGAGCTCAGTGATTGTAAGAGTTACAGGTATGGGAAGCGATGAAGTGGTGATAACAATCTTTTCCTCGGCAGCGGCAAACATCCATTCTCCTGAATAAGTCCCGAAAGTACCGGTACCGTCTTCATTGAACTTCGCATCCCCCACAAAACCTGCAAGAATTCCGCCTGGCCCTGTGGCATCAACTCCATTGGCCAGCAGGCTGACCGGGGTCCAGATGGTACCGGTCAGGAATTTGAACCGGTCTGAATCTTCATCCTTACACGAATACGAGAGGATCAGGGTTGCAATAATCAGAAACGAAGCAATTTTCTTCATGGCTTTGACTTTTATGTTTCTTTTCAAAGTCAAAGTTACGAAAAGATTTAACCCCCGGTCCATAGCTATAGGACAGGGTTTTCAAGCTGCAGAAAACAAAAGGCTATCAGAGTTCCCTGATCTTAATGTTCCTGAACCATACCCTGTCACCGTGATCCTGTAAAAGTATCCTTCCTTCCCCGGCTTCGCCGTATCCTTTAACCTTACTGAATTTGCTTGCGGCCACCACTTCTCTCCATGCATCGGTGCCTCTTTCATATTCCACGGTCATGAATCCGTTGAGCCAGTGCTGAACCTTGCTGCCGTTCACAATAATGACCGCCCTGCTCCATTGGCCGGAACCGTTGTCTCTTTTATTCTTCGGAGCTATCAGATCGTACAGTCCGGCAAGGGTCCTGTTACCGGCGATTCCCATTGAGGCATCAGGGTGATTACGGTCGTCGAGGATCTGGTATTCACAGCCTATTGAGGCGAGGGCCCCTTTGTCCCTTTCGATGTCGATGAAGTACTTGATGCCGCTGTTGCCTCCTTCAGAATATTTGAAGTCGACAGATAATTCAAAGTTTCTGAACTTCTCAGTAGTTACGATGTCACCTCCACCACCCGGCTTCTTTGCATCGGGATTAAATGTTAATGTTCCGTCGACGATCTCCCATCCGTTCTCAGGGAAATTTCCGGTTTTGGCATTGATCCATCCTGCCGACGACTTGCCATCGAACAGAAGTCTCCATCCTTCTTCAGTCTCACGTTCGGAAAGGACATTGCTCAGATAGTTTGTCTGTACAATATCCTTTGTATAAGGATGCCGGTACTTTTCAAGTTCCTCAGTCATTATCCTTATATTCCTCCATTTAACCTCGAGTCCGGCCTTTGTTGAATCATTACCGATTGAGTGTACCTGGAGTGCGATGAATCCTGCCGCAGTCATATCATCCAGAAGATCGGCACATGGGATGCCGTTCACCCAGGTCCTTATTGAATTACCTATTGCTTCAACCCTGTAATGGTTCCATTCGCCCACCTTCAGCGCTTTCCTGCCTTCGGGATTAAGGTCGAGGGTATATAGCCATCCTCTGCGGGCTTCATCATATATCCCTCCCGACCATGCACGCGTCGACGGATCCATTTCAACCTGGTAGCCGTGAACCCTGCCGTTCCGGTAATCGGGCGTGCTTTCACTCCTGATCTGGACACCTGAGTTCATCTGAGGATCAAACCAGGTTTCAAACTCCAGTATGAAATCACCGTATTTCTCCTTTGTACACAGAAATGAATTGGGTGAAACTATAACCGTTGTGCCGGTAACAACTCCGTCCTCAAGTTTGAACGGAGCGGTGCCGTTAAGCTGTTCCCAGGCTGAAAGATCCTTCTTTATAAGGTTGGTCCACGGTTCCTTTTCGGAACATCCTGTGATAAAAAATAATATCAGAATCGCAGTTATGAGGCCTGAGCTTTTCATATTTATAAAATTTGTTGGTTTCATCAGGGTAAAGATATTCAAAGAATTGAATTTTACTAATATCAAAACCCTGCCCTGACCCTGAACAGCATTCACAATTGCACCTACACCTTTCCAGTTTTAAATGAATTTTGCACTGTACCCCTATTTTTATTATTTTAGCCGGACTGCATTGATAATAATGCATTTTTAAAAAGCTTAACGGATATGAAACTAATGAGGCTTCCCTTTAACCGTTTTTTATTGATTTCTGTATTGATGACCGGATTCTTTTCCGCTTATTCTCCTGCCCAGCCCGTTGCAGCACTGGATAACTGGTTCAACCGCGAGACAAATGCCAAAACCGGCCAGCCTTTCCATTACCTGTGGACCGACACCGAGTGGAGCGGCTATTCGAGATGGGGAGAGATATTCACTTCCATGGGATCGAAGATCACAACCATCGAAAAGCCGGTAGCTTCCGTACTGAAGAACATCGATGTTTACATTATTGTTGATCCGGATACCACCACCGAGTCGCCATCGCCCAATTACATCATGGCCGATGATATTAAGGCAATTAAAAAATGGGTAAAGAAGGGAGGGGTTCTGGCAGTGCTGGCCAACGATGCACCCAACTGCGAATTCACTCACCTGAACAGATTGATGAAAAACTTCGGGATGCAGTTTAACCATGTAACACTTCACCCTGTGCCGGGAACTGATTTCGAAAAGGGCGCCAGTACTGAATTTGAAGACCATCCTGTGTTTAAAGGCGTCTCAAAAATTTATATCAAGGAGGTCTCCGACATAAGGCTCTCAGGAAAAGCACAGCCAATCCTGATGGAGAAAGGCAAGGTACTTATTGCAGAAACAAACTATGGGAAAGGTTATGTTTTCGCTATCGGCGATCCGTGGATATATAATGAATACATTGATCACGACAGGCTGCCGTCAGGCTTTGAAAACAGGAAGGCTGCAGAAAACCTGACAGGTTTCCTGCTGGGCAAAGTACCCCCATCCCGAAAGCTCCCGATAGCTATCGGGACGGGATACTAAGGGGGGATAAATAAGTAAGATTGATATTTTTTACACATTCTGATTAACTGCAATTAAGTGAATAGATTAATTAGCTTTTTGTACATCTCGGTCCTCTCCGTCGGATTTCTCTCAGCTCAGTATGTTTCAAGGGACAATAGCATGGCTGCCATGGTACTTGCAAACAAATACTTCATGGAAAAATGGCCCGATGCAGGGAAAACTATTATCACCGAACGTGAACGCCCCAGCAACATCTGGACCAGAGGAACCTATTACGAAGGACTGATGGCCCTTTATTCCCTGAAACCCGATGCGGAATACCTCAGCTATGCCGTGAGATGGGGCGAGTTTCATAAGTGGGGCCTCAGGAACGGGATAACCACACGCAACGGCGACGACCAGTGCTGCGGTCAGACCTATATAGACCTTTACCTGATGGATCCTTCAAAAACCGAAAGGATAAGGGATATCAAGGCATGCATCGACAACATGATGGCAACCGACAAGATCGATGACTGGAGCTGGATAGATGCAATCCATATGTCAATGCCTGTATTTGCACGCCTCGGGTATGTTTACAAGGATAACCGGTATTATGACCGCGCCCATGAGATGTACATGTACACCAAACTGAAACATGGCGACAACGGATTGTACAGCACAAGGGACCATCTGTGGTGGAGGGATAAGGATTTCGATCCTCCGTACACCGAGCCCAATGGCAAAGGATGCTACTGGTCGAGAGGCAACGGATGGGTGGCTGCAGCCCTTGTGCGCACCCTGGAATTCCTGCCCGACGATTCCCCTTATCGAAAAGAATATGTAATGACCCTTAAGCAGATGTTCAAAGCGCTTAAAAAAGTACAGCGAAGCGATGGCTATTGGAACGTAAGTCTTCATGACCCTTCAAATTTTGGGGGTAAGGAGCTGACTGGTACCGCAATGTTCACCTATGCAATGGCCTGGTGCATCAACAGGGGCATAATAAATGAAAGGAAATACAAACCAGTTGTTGAAAAAGCATGGTCGGCCATGGTAAATGAATCTGTTCATCCGAACGGTTTCCTTGGATATGTCCAGGGAACCGGCAAGCAGCCTTCCGACAGCCAGCCGGTAGGCTTTGACACCATGCCGAATTTCGAAGATTTCGGACTGGGCTGCTTCCTTCTCGCCGGATCGGAAATGTATAAAATCAAATAGCCGGCCGAAACATCCGGGCCCCGGTAATTCTCAACCTCAACCTTAACCTCAACCATATTATTATGAAAAAATTCTTTGCCATTCAGCTGATTATGGCTGTCCTTCTTGCATGGTCGTGCTCAGAAAAGAAAGAAATTCAGGTATTGAAACCGGGGACGCCCGCTTCAGTTCAGGTCTCGGCCGAACGACTGAACCGGATCGATTCAATGCTCATTCAAAGCATTGAAAACAAATGGATCGCCGGAGCCACCGCCCTGATTGCCCGTGATGGAAAGATAATCTACAACAGGGCGTTCGGCGAAAGCGACCTTGAGAAAAGGACACCGATGCAGACCGATGCAATCTTCAGGATAGCATCGCAGACAAAGGCAATTGTAAGCATCGGACTTATGATGCTGTTCGAGGAAGGTAAATTTCTTCTCGACGATCCGGTCTCCAGATACATACCCGAATTCGCCAATCCTCAGGTTATCGATAAGTATAATCCGGCCGATACTACATACACAACAGTACCTGCCAGGCGTGAAATAACCATAAGGGATCTGCTCACCCACACATCAGGCATTGACTATGCAGGTATAGGATCACCAATGATGAATGCCATTTATTCGAAAGGCGGCATCATGGGCGGCTTCGGCAATGACAAAATCACAATCGGAGATGACATCAGGCTGCTCGGTAAATTGCCGCTTGTCCACCAGCCCGGTGAAAAGTTCACCTATGGACTGAATGTGGATGTAATCGGATACCTGATAGAGATCCTTTCGGGACAGAAGCTTGATCAGTACCTGAAAAACAGGATATTTGATCCTCTTGGAATGACTGACACATGGTTCTGCCTTCCGGAGGATAGGCATCCGAGGCTCGTGCAGGTAAACACCGAAGATGTGAACCGGACTGTAATTCCGATGCCACAGGAATATGTGAACTACCCGCTCAGGAAAGGCACATATTTTTCGGGAGGTGCAGGTTTAAGCTCCACAACAAAGGATTATGCCACCTTCCTCCAGATGCTTCTGAATATGGGAGAGTATAATGGGAAGAGGCTTCTTGCGAGCCGTACAGTTGAACTTATTACATCAAATCAGATAGGGGACCTGAATGTCGGGAAGGACAAATTTGGTCTTGGATTCGAGATAACCACGGAAGATGGTCAGGCTGTACTGGGAATATCGGAAGGCTCCTTTGCCTGGGGAGGTTATTTCGGAACCACATACTGGGCCGATCCTGAAGAAAGGCTTGTCTGCCTGCTGTTCATGCAGCAGTCGCCCCTGAGTCACGGCGAGATCCAGAACAAGTTCAAAGCAATGGTATACCAGGCACTTGATGACTGATTTACTTATTTACTGATCTGCCCCGGCTTCCTTATGTCTTTACGCCATTACGCCTTTTAGTATTTCTTCAGCAATTCCAGCAGCTTGCTGTCCAGCTTGTGACCGTACCAGTCGGTGTATTCGATATCGTTTCGCCTCGAATCTAATATCCCGAAATCGCCCCGGAAATTCCAGAGAGCATAGCCGATGTTGTGCGGAGTCAGTATGTCGAGTATGTCGCCGAACCATGCAAGGAAAACGTTGTGAGGAGTAAGGTTGTAGCATCCTCCCTCGCCGCAGTGAACACCGACTCCTTTTTCAACCAGTTCAATCCATGGCTTGTAGAATTCCTCGAGCTGGGCACGGCCGAACTGTTTGCCGTCAATAATACCGGGCCAGACCGGCGTGGGAGCATCGGCAGGATTCTTCCATACCCAGGAAGCCTGGTAGTGAGAAACATAATGAGGATAATAAGCCCTGCAGCTCTGTGCTATGTTAAGATCCGTCAGTTCGGGGATCACATTGCTGCCCCCGCTGTTGCCGTCGGCTACAATAAGGCGTTTCCTGTTGTATTTCCATATTGCTTCAGAGGCGCCGGCAGCCACTTTCCGGTAAATATCCCCGGGAACCGGTCCCTTTTGTGCAAACTGGTCGTTCATGTCCTCTATGTAAGCAGGCTCGTTGAGAAGATCGAAGCTAAGTTTTTCGGGTGAGATGTCTTTGTATCTTTCAGCCCACATGCTCCAGTGAGCATAGAAGGCATCCTGAGCTTCCCTGTCCTTCCACAGGTTGAAAGGTTCATGAAACCCGGCATTGATACAGTAACCAGGTCCCCTGTGAAGGTTGAGACTCACATGCAGGTTGTGTTTGTTTGCCATGAAGATAAGGTTGTCTATCTCCTCCAGAACCTTCTGGTCGAAGCTGAGAACCTCATCCTTCATTATGTCCCTCGACCTGTCGAATGAAAGATACCTTGGATAAGCCATGGGTATCCTCACGAAATCAAAACCCCAGTCTTCCATCCATTTAAGGTCATCTTCAGTTGTTCTGCCCGAATCAGGGTTCCGCGGAGGTGTGGGAGAAAACAGATCGAGAAGATTGAAACCCTTCCACCTCGGAAGCTTGTTCTTCGCTGCAGGGATTTCCGAAAGGCCCGTGCAGTTGGCAGTACCTGCTATTGCAAGTCCGGCCGCGACAGTTGCAGTGTTCCTGAGGAAATTTCTCCGGTTAATTTTTTCTGAACTCATGACTTTAAAGTTTATTATGAATCAATTATACCTCGGGCATCACCTGGCTTTTCTGAGAGGAGTGATTTTAACCGGACCCGGAAGGCCTGATTCAACAGGTTTCCAATCCGAAGCGTCGAAGATTCCGTTTTTATTGTTCTCTCTGAGCCTGGCAGCCATATTAACGTTGTAGAACTTCTTCCACGGAAGCCCATTCCTGTCCATCCAGGCTATCCTGTTTGCCATAAGGTTCGAGACCTCTATCAAAAGCGTATTATTCGTTTTTAATAATTTTCTGCCAATGATAAAGCTGTAGCCGGGACCCGGAAGAACAGCAACTTTTTCCCCGTTGAGTGTCACACTTGCACTGTGATATACCATGCCAAGATCAATCAGCCAGGAATCTGCTTTTACAGGGGGCTTCGTAAAATCAACCGTGTATCTGGCTGTTCCTGAAAAGTTATCATAATCTTCGCCTTCCTGACTTGTCCAGGCAACAGGGCTTCCGGCTTCAAACGGTTTGGGTAACGACGGTCCGCCTTCCATGAATTCTACTTTCCAGGTGCCTGACACGAGGGTTGGTGATGAAACAGGATCGTAAAACTGGTATAACCTGCCCTTCTGCCCGGTCTCATATATCTGGACAAGCAGAGATTCGTCAGGGTTAAGCCTTAAATATATTTCCGTTCCTCCACCAGTTCCGACCATGGTCTTTGCGAGTCCCGTCCTGTCGTCCGTTGGATTGAAGATGGCCGCCGATGTGCCGCCGGCCTGGAGCGAAAGCCAGCCGTCAAACGGCTTATCGCCGTCATTGGTTATGAAATAAACGGTTCCGTTGAGGTTCTGCCTCCTTACAAAGGCAAGTCCGTGATCGGTCATGGTTTCCCTCGGAATGCCTGCAAATGTAAAAAGCTGCTCAAGATTGCTTCCTGTCAGAAGCGAGCCGCTGCCGTAGCTTGCTTTCATTACCTGTGGATTGTTAGTCGGGGCAAAGCGAATCCCTGATTTCAGACTTTCAAAAAAAGCAGTCTTTTCTTCCACATCAGCCCATCCGGATATGTTCTCAGGCAGATCGCCCAGGAATATCACGTTCACTCCTCCATTTGCAAGGCGGAGAATATGTGAAAAGGTTTCAACCGGTATGTATTTGCATCCGGGTACAACCAGCGTGCCATATACATTTCCTTCGGTCTGCAGAAGCCCTTCCAGCGGAACGGTGTTAGTCAGCTGTAGGTCAGAAATATAGTCGAATCCGTATCCTTTTTTTATCATCTCATCGGCTGCAGTCCTGAAGGGTGTACCGTTGAAAGCTGGACTAATGGCGTCAAAATGCTCCAGCATCCCTCGTCCATAATCAGCATACCTGTCGAAGATGGGGAAGTACAGAAGGACATCATTGTCGGACATTCCCTGCTGAAGGAAAGACTGTACCCTTGCAATGTATTTGTTGAGGCCGCTGAAATCTCTCCACAGCGGATTTGCCGGTGTAAGCTCTACAGCAGCGTAGAAGAGAAATCCCGGCCATGGTTCGTTCTGGGGCGAGAAACATGTTCCGTGGTAATATACATGATTTATCCCTGCGAGGAAAAACAGGTCGACTGCTTTCCTGATATCGCCCAACGACGACAGGAAGTGTTCATTAAGCCAGGTAGCCGCTTCACATGATGCATATTTCTTTCCAGTAACGTTGGCCGCCGATGAGGCGAATTTCAACCGTGTCAGTTCGTTGCCCTCGGTCTCGGGGATGTCGACGGCTGAATACAGATCAAGTATGTTTCCCGGTGATCCGTGGGCCTGGTTCCTTGTGGTTTTTCCCTGCCGGTGAGCCCATTCCGTCCAGTGTGTGGTGAATTTCGCCAGAATAAGATCGGAGATGGTCTGACGGTAATCGGAGAGGACTCTTTCGTTTTTCTCGGGATCATCTTTCTGAAAAAGCGCAGGCAGGTGGCCCCTCAGGTCGTAACCTCTCCTTATTATGAATTCGCTGAAGAGATCGTTGGTCCAGTCGGCCTGACCTGATGCATCGTCAACTTCATAAGAATCGTTGAAATATCCTTTGAGCGACCTGATATCGTAGTCCTTGAAAATGGAATCAAAATGCTTGAGATAATTGTCGATGGCCTGGCCCGAAAAATGATCAATAACATCTCCTTCTCCGCCAGGACCCGCCCTTTCGGCCATCTTTCCATGCCAGCCCTGGAAAACTCCGTAAAGCGTCCATTTTCCGGGAGGGGCTGTCCAAACCAGTTTTCCTTCAGGAGTTACGTTGCCTGTAAGGTCGGCAATCCGGCCGCTGTCGGAATATGCCATCAGAACTTTCAGAGGAAGCGTTTTTTCAAACCTGATCTGGTCGAGGGCATAAAGCTGGAGATTATCGTTTTTGGCTATCGGATACTTCAGCTTTGTTATATCAGGTCTTTCACCGACAGGCCTTACCAGAGGCTGCTGGATGAATTCGATCTTTTCATTCAGGGAATCACCACCTGCCAGGGTCCAGGTCCTATAACTGACATTCTTACAGGCATCGGCAGGTGTAACCCACGGACCTCCGAAAGGCCATCCCGAGGCGTTGGCAAGTTCAATGCCGAGATCAAGACGTTCTCCCTCGGCCAGTACATGTGTGAACATGTCCATCCATTCAGGCGACAGGTATTTTATAAACCTGTCTTCCTGCCCCTTCACTCCATAGATCACCGCAATCTCCATTCCTCCGAGTCCGGCATCACGGTATTTGCTCATGGCAGCTGTCAGGTCGGGCTTTGTAACTATGCTGCCCGGCCACCACCAGCGCGTCCAGGGCTTGTTCTCATGTGTAAGTTCAGGCCAGACCGGCTGCTGTGCCGTTAATACCTGTGATACGAGAAGCATTAAAAAAAGTAACTTCTTTTTCATGATGAAGATAAGGATGCTAAATCAGTTATTCCGGACAGCTTAATCAGTATCTGAAATTCCTCCAGTCGGTCCCCGGTTTGTAGAACATGACTGCCGAGTCGTTAATCTGTATTTCGAAATTCTTCAGAAGCTTAAGCAACTCGGCTCCGGCCATAATTACCGGGCCGTAACCATGAGCGGCAGCAGGATGAACAGGCCTGTGATAATAGAATGCCGGATCAAATGCCATCCCGGTTCCGACACATGTACCTTCAACCTGCCCCTGTGCATTGACCTTTGTCTGTACGGCATTCCATCCGAGAACGGCGACTGGCCCGTAAGCCTTCGGATCGAGCCAGCCTGCATTGACCCCATGAGCAATGCAATAGGTAAAGATGGCTGTTGCCGATGTTTCAGGGTAGGAATCATTCCTGTCGAGGAGCTGATGCCAGAAACCTGTTCCCGACTGGAGGGAGGCAACACCTGCCACATGTTCGCGATACAGTCCCAGAATGTCCTTTCGAAGGGGATATCCTTCCGGAAGCGCATCAAGGAGCTCTGTCATGGCAAGCATTGCCCAACCGTTGCAACGGCCCCAGTAATATTCAGGGTGAGGATCCATGTCTTCAACCCATCCATGCATATAGAGCCCCTTCCCGGAATTGAACATCCGATGCGAAAACTGGATTATCTGTTTGCAGGCATCTTCAAAACAGGCGTTGTTTCCTGTAAAGGCCCCCATTTGTGCAAGTGCCGGGACACTCATATAAAGGTCGTCGAGCCAGAGGGTATTCGGCTGTGGTCTGTTACGGGCCAGAGTCCCGTCCTTAAGCCTTTGCTGCCGCGTTGAGATGTAATTGATGTAATTGTCAGCCAGCGGTCTGAGCAACTGACTTCCTCCCGCCTTCATGGTCTTTATCATGGCGGCGCACATCGATCCGGCATCATCAAGAGCCCTGGGCTCCAGAACCGATCCGACGGGATTGTTCGTTCGTTCGGCCGGGATATCGAGCGACCTGTAATAATTTGCAACGTCCGAAATAAGGGCCATCCTTTTAAGAGTATAGGAGGTGAACCTGTCATCTCCTGTAGCTTCCCCTGCAAGCAGCATTGCTCCGTAGGTAACACCCCATTCATAGCTGATAAGCCTGAAAACACCCGGTTCAAAAATGGCATTGCGGGAGGGACTCCTCCTGATGTCCAGTTCAGCCTTTGTATCCCTGTCAATCATCCGTGCCGGCGTTGAGGTATCGAGATAAGTATAAAGACGGTTCAGGACAGCCTTAATCTCTTCGGCTGCAGCCGGGCCATAAGGCACCGGATATTCGGGCCGCATGGCATGAAGAGGGGTGTTGCTGTCGGTAATTTTCACCGCAGTCTCCTGAGCTGCACCATGGATGAATGATGCCGTCAGAAGTGCAATCATGATGACCAGCTTCTTGTTCATTTTTCTGAATTTGGTGATTTGTGATTTGTAATCCGTGAAATCAAACTTTCAGGAAGATCTTCTTCTTGTAAAGTATATAAAGGAACACCCATCCAATAGCTGTAATACCGATTCCATCGATGAACGGTGTCCAGCTTTCCGGCAGGACCCTGATAAAGCCACCGAAGAAGAAATCTGAAGCCCGGTTGAAGTTGATAATTCTTCTGGCAAGGTAAATTGTTATCGGATTCATCCCGATAACTACGAAAAAGAAGGCCCATTTCCTCAGGTTCCATACATCAATTATCAGATAGAAAACTGCAAAGAGGAGCATGCTGAGCCCGCCTACATAGAGTACAAATGAACTGCTCCAGATGTTTTTGTTTATAGGGAAGGCAAGATGCCATATCCTTCCAAGTATCATAAGCGAAGCTGCGGCGCAAACAAGATAAATGACCTTTTTTATCTTTTTATCGCTGAGGTAATCCGATTTCATGAATTCCCCGGTGAACATTCCAAGGAGAGCGGTACCTATTGCGGGTATTGTGCTGAAAAGCCCTTCAGGATCATGGTTCCCCAGGTAGAGTTTGCCGGGCATAAGCATCCTGTCGATGTAGCTCGCCAGATTGCCTGTCTGGGAAAAGGGATCGGAAGATCCCAGGTCGTGAGCCGGAAACAACAGGAGAAGAAGCCAGTATCCTATCAAGATGGTCCAGAACCAGACAATCCTCCAGGTCAGCTTTGTGTTCATGAAGATGAGCGCGGCGAACATCCATGCGAGACCTATTCTTCCGAGCACACTCCCGTAACGCAGTTCACCGAGGTTGAACCTCACCCCGTTGTTGTAAAGGATCCCGAGCAGCACAAGAAGAAGTCCGCGAAAAATGACATGCCTGTAAATTGCGCTTTTAGGTTCATTGCCGGCCATCCGCTTGGCCATCGAAAAGGGAAAGGAGATCCCGGCAATAAACAGGAATAAGGGAAATATCATGTCGTAGAAATGGAAACCGTGCCACTCCACATGTTCAAGCTGTATCGCCCACCATTTGAGAACGGGCCAGCCGGTCAGGGCTGCAAGACCGGTGAAAATTGTTTCGCCGCCCATGATCCAGAACATGTCAAACCCTCTGAGGGCATCAAGGGAATAGAGGCGTTTCGGTTTGAGGTCGTTTTCCATCTATCTTATAATTTTCAGTTTTAAGCCATGAATGTAAAAAAAGGAAGCTAATTATTGCCAAACTAAGGTCTATTTATTTTACATTTACCTGATATAAACTTCGTATCATCAAACCAAACATATATGATATTATGACAACACGCAGAGAATTCATTCAGAAGACAGCTCTCGGAGCCGCCGGACTTACCCTGGGCGCAAGGAGCTATTCACGTGTACTGGGAGCCAACGACAGGATAAGAGTTGGGATTGTGGGATATTCCGACCGGTTCAGGGGTTCTCTTTCTCCGGCATTCCTTTCCCTTGCAAAGGAACTGAATTTTGAATTCACGGCTGTTTCCGATTTATGGAGCAAACGCCGGGAGGAAGCCGATGCATTTTACAAGGCTAAGGGAATTACCCTCCGTCTGGCCAGGAACAATGAAGAACTGTACGAAAAAAATGATACCGATGCAGTTTTTATAAGCACTGCCGACTTTCAGCATGCTCTTCATTGTGCCGAGGCAGTGGAAGCCGGACGGGATGCTTATGTTGAAAAACCCTTTGCCGAAACAATGGCCGATGCCAGAGTCGCACTAAAGGCAGTGCAGAAAACCGGCAAAATCGTCCAGATCGGCTCCCAGAGGAGAAGCGCTCCAAACTACATTGCAGCTAACGAATATATTAATTCCGGGAAATTCGGAAATATTGTGATGGTGGAAATGACATGGAACGTGAACCAGCCGGGAAGATGGAGAAGACCTGCTGTGGTACCGCAGTTAAAGGAAGCCGATACCGACTGGAAACGTTACCAGATGAATCGCCCTTCTGCCGCCTTTGATCCGAGAAAATATCTCGAGTTCAGGCTCTTCTGGCCTTATTCGTCAGGTATTCCGGGTCAGTGGATGGCTCACCAGATTGATACGGTCCACTGGTTTACAAAACTTGCCCACCCGAGAAGCGTTGCAGCAAACGGCGGCATCTATCTCTGGAAGGACGGCCGTACAAACTTCGATACAATGACCGCAGTCTTTGACTACGGTGATCCGGCTGACCTGGGTTCAGGATTCCAGGTGGTCTATTCATCAAGATTCACCAACGGCGCCGGAGGCACCAAGGAGCTTTACTACTCAAACGGCGGTATGATGAACCTCGATACAAACAAAGTTACTCCCGAAGGCGGTCTGAGCGCAAGGGAGGCACAGGCTATGGGAATGAAGGCCAACCTTCTCGAACCTTTCGAGCTTCCTTCACTCACGATCGAAACGGGAGCAAACACGGGAGGAGACCCCATGACAACTGCTCATGTGAGAAACTGGATGGAATGTGTCCGCAGCCGTAAAAAACCGAATGCTGACGTCGTGGCAGGATACAATCACTCGATTGCCAACATCATGTGCACTGCCGGACTGAGAACAGGAGAGAAGGCTACTTTTGATGAAGCAACTCAGGAGGTTATGGCAGGAGGTAAAGTGTTCCAGTATTAATCGACCTGCAATGAAAGTAACAACTAAAAAATCGAATATCCGGGGTTTGCTTGTGTCATTCTTTGTGGCAAAGGCCCTGATACTTGGCACAACAATCGGGATCGTAGCCCAGGCCCCCGTTGAAAAAGGAGTCCGCTTTGAAAAGGTGAACGACCAGAACAAGGTGGATGTCTTTATCAACGGCTCTCTTTTCACTTCATACCGGTATCCGGCCGATCTTGAAAAACCATTCCTTTATCCCGTCTATGCTCCGAACGGCTCAGTAATTACCAGGGGATACCCGATTGAGCCAAGAAAGGGAGAAAGGATCGATCACCCTCACCAGATTGGCCTGTGGTTCAATCACGGGAGCATCAACGGGCTCGATTTCTGGAACAATTCATCAGCAATTCCTGCCGATAGAAAAGACTCCTACGGACATATTACGGTTCAGAAATTCGTAAGAGCCGACAACGGGAAAAAAGGAGTGCTGGAGGTCGTTTGTGAGTGGAAGGATAACAAGGGGAATACTATCCTGCTCGAGAATGTACAGTACATTTTCACAGGTGACGCAGCTTCGAGCACAATGGATCATATTTCAACCCTGACAGCAGTAAACGGTCCGGTAACGATTGCCGACAACAAGGAGGGTCTTTTTGCAATAAGAGTGGACCGCGCATTTGAAATGCCAAGCAATGAGTCGCTAGTGTTTACCGACGACAAGGGAAATCCAACCACCGTAAAGGCTACCGACAACACGGGTGTCACCGGGATGTATACCTCAAGCCAGGGACTCAAAGGTGATGCCGTATGGGGAACAAGGAACAACTGGGTTTTGCTTTCGGGCAACAGGGACAACACGGTTGTTACCTTCGGAATATTCGACCACCCGGCCAATCCCGGCTATCCGGCTTATGCCCATGCAAGGGGATACGGCCTCTTTTCTGTAAATAATCTCGGACAGAATTCCTATGATCCCAAACAGGAGAAGATGGAATGGAAACTTGCAAAAGGAGAGTCACTTACGCTGCGCCACCGGTTTTATGTAAAGTCGGGGACTGAAATGACAGCAAAAGAGGCAAATAAGGTATTTAAGAAATTTTCAAAGATGTATTGACCCAATCCCTCCTTAATTGGAGCTTAAACCAGAAACGATATGTATAACAAAATCAATTTTCCCCGTGTTGGCCTGGCCTTAGTGGCTGTTGTGTTAGTGTTTTCGTTCTCAGCAGCTGCATTTGCTGCCCCACCGGAAAAGCAGATGTTTTATGAACTGAAAATCTATCGTCTTAATGATCCTGCCAAGAATGCTGTATTCGACAGATTCCTTAAGGATGCCTATATCCCGGCAATGCACAGGGCCGGTATTCCTGCCGTCGGAGTTTTCAAACCGGTTGAGACCGATACTGCCTATGGTAAAATGGTGTACGTTTTCATTCCCTATAAAACCATGGATCAGTTCGACCAGGTTCTGACACGTCTGGAAAACGATGCTCAATACAAGGAAACGGGTAAGGAGTTTCTTGCTGCACCATACAACGATCCTCCATTCGCCAGGTATGAGAGCATTCTGATGAAAGCCTTCGCCTTCATGCCGGAATTCAAGGCACCGTCGTTCTCAACTCCCAGAGCGGAAAGAATTTATGAACTGAGAACATACGGAAGCTGGACCGAGGAACTGGCAACAAAAAAGATCCACATGTTCAACGAGGGAGGTGAAATGGCAATATTTGAGAAGATAGGATCAAGCCCCGTTTTCTTTGGCCAGGTCATCATTGGCAGCCAAAGACCACGGTTGCTGTATATGACCTCTTATGAAAACCTTCAGTCGCAAAAGGACCACTGGGCCGTATTCTCGAAACATCCCGACTGGATCAGTTTAAGAGAAAACAAGGAATACGCAAACACGGTCATCAAGGCAATACCTTACCTTCTGCATCCGACAGATTATTCCGATTTCTAGAAGATCGTTAAAAAATCTGGCGTGATCCGGGCTGTTTTATTCCAGCTTTCGGATCACGCCTTTTTAATAATATCCGATTGTTATGCTTATCCGGTCAATCGGGGAAATTCAGCTCTGATATTGCCTCAGCAACTTCCTTATCGCTCATCTCATGATCGGGAAGATTGTTCTCGAAGTATTTCTCGTAAGCAGAAATGTCAAAATGACCGTGTCCGCTCAGGTTGAAAAGGATGGTCTTCGGATTGCCTTCGATGTCGGCCTGGCGTGCCTCATCCAGAGCTCCTGCAATAGCGTACGATGATTCGGGAGCAGGCAGAATGCCTTCAGTTTTGGAAAAGAGAACAGCTCCTTCAAAACATTCCCTCTGCATCTTGGCCTTGGCCTCAACAAGACCATCTTTCTTAAGCTGGCTCACCAGTGTACCTGCCCCGTGATAGCGAAGTCCTCCAGCATGAATCTTTTCGGGGACATAGTTGTGACCCAGTGTGTACATGGGGAGCAACGGCGTGAATCCTGATGAATCGCCGAAGTCATACATGAACTTCCCTTTTGTGAGTTTCGGACATGAGGAAGGTTCGACAGCAAGAAGACGCGTCTTTTTGCCATTGACGAGATTCTCCCTCAGGAAGGGGAATGCAATCCCCGAGAAGTTTGATCCGCCTCCAAAACAGCCGATAACAACATCGGGATAATCGTCGGTTTTTGACATCTGGATCAGAGCCTCCTGACCTATAATGGTCTGATGAAGGATCACATGATTGAGAACACTGCCGAGAGAATATTTGGTATATGGATCCTGAACGGCAATCTCCATTGCTTCGGAAATTGCTATCCCCAGACTGCCGGGCGAATCAGGATTCATCTCAAGGATTTTCCTTCCCGCTTCTGTCAGGTTGCTTGGAGACGGGACAACTTTAGCGTTGTAGGAGTTCATCATAATCTTTCGGCCGGGTTTCTGATGATAACTGACCTTGACCATGAATACAAGCAATTCGAGTCCGAAATAGTTGCAGGCATAGCTCATTGCACAGCCCCACTGTCCTGCTCCGGTTTCTGTTGTGATTCTTTTGATACCTTCCTTTTTATTGTAATAGGCCTGGGCTATGGCGGTGTTTGCCTTATGCGAACCCGAATAGTTGCCTCCTTCGTATTTATAATAGATCTTGCTCTTTGTCCCCAGCGCTTTCTCCAGGTTATATGCCCGGAAGAGGGGAGAGGGACGATAGGTCTTGTACAGTTCAAGAACCTCATCGGGGATATCAATATATCTTTCCGTCGAGACTTCCTGTTTTATAAGCTCCATTGGGAAGACGGCAGCAAGGGCATCGGGCCCTATCGGCTGACGCGTCCGTGGATCAAGCGGCGGCAACGGCTTGTTTGGCATGTCGGCCGCAATGTTGTACCATTGATGCGGCATTTCTTTTTCGGTCAGAAGGATCCTTGAAATCTTTTTCATTGGTGTAATGTATTTAGTGGTTAATAAAAAGCATAAAAAAAGGCACGCTGTGAACAGCATGCCTTTATGAAGTATATCCTCTGGATTATATAACGGCCTAATTCACAGCTTTATTATTTAAGCTACGCCAGGGCCAGATATATAACGCTATAATTTTCATTGCATCAAAAATAAACAAAATTTTAATTCTGCAAGTAAAAAGAAGAAAAAATTTAGGATCTGGTAATAACTGCCCTCCTTTACTTATTGATTGTTAAAGCCGGCTAATGCTGAAATTGTTATCGTTTCAGGTAAAATTTTTATCGTTTCAGGTAATGCCGGTTATCGTTTTACGATAAAAATTCGTATGTTTATTCATGCACAACTGCTCCGGCTTTCCTGAGGTCATCAAAGAAAGAAGGATAGGATTTCCCTACACTATGGGAGTCCTTGATAAAAACGGTTCCAGAAGCTCCCAGCGCAGCTACCGCAGCAGCCATGGCAATACGGTGATCTTCATGTGAATTAACCCTGGCGCCGCTGACCTTTCCTCCCCTGACGACCAGACTATCATTCTCAGTGACAACGTGTATGCCCATCTTCCCAAACTCCTCTGTCAGCGCTGAAGCCCTGTTGCTTTCCTTGTGTGCCAGCCTTGATGCTCCTCTGATGGTCGATACTCCTTCACAGTATGCTGCAAGAGTAACAAGAGGCGGAAACAGGTCGGGAGATTCAGTAGCGTCAAAATCAAATGCCTTAAGATCTGATTTTGATATCTCAATTATGTCACCGGTGATTTTCATATTTGCTCCGGCATCTTTCAGAACCCTCATTATTGCAGCATCACTCTGTCGGCTTCCGGTGCGGAGACCGCTTACTTTCAGGCTGCCATTGATGGCTCCGGCAACAAGAAGGAAGGCTCCTCCGCTCCAGTCGCTTTCAACCTCGTAAGTCAGAGGAATATATTTTTGTCTGCCAGGGATCCTGAATATTTCAAAGTTATCATTGCTTACCTCTATTTCAAAGTCCTTCAGGACTTCAAGTGTCATTTCAATATAGGGTTTGCTTCTGAGGTTTTTTACAAGTACGGTTGAATCCTTTTCGGCTACAGGCAGCGACATTAGCAAGCCTGTAAGCAGCTGGGAGCTTATTGATCCGTCAATTCTGCAATCGCCTCCTCCGAGAGGCCCTTTAATTGTTATGGGAAGATATCCTTCTGCAGTGTTGCATTCTACTCCAAGTTGTCTCAGCGCTTCTTCGATCATCTGCATAGGCCTTCTCTTCAGGGAGCCTGAGCCAGTTACAGTTATTTCCGCATCAAAGAGCGAGGCCACAGGTGAGAAAAGCCTGATTGCCAATCCCGATTCCCCGCAGTTGAGCTTTGTCTCCTTCAGTTCCCGGGAACCTGTGATCCTCATGGAATCAGGACCTGGTTTTACCTTCGCTCCCAGACTAACTGCGATGCTCATCGCGGCAAGAGAGTCGTCGCAGTAGGAGGGGTTAACAATAATGCTCTCCCCTTCTGCAAGAAGGGAAGCGGCAATTGCCCTTTGCGTCATGCTTTTTGATGGCGGTGCCTTTATCTCGCCTGAGATAAAGGAGGGCTCAACGGATCTTTCCATAAAGCTGGTTTCTTAGCTGTTTCCCGTCGGTGTATCAATCCCGTTATTCATGATCCTCATCTGGTGGTTGATTGATTCCTGATGAATAGCCTTGAAGATGGTGTCGATCATCTCACGGCTTAGTCCCTTGACCTGGCCGTTGAGCACCACCTTACGTATTATTTCATCCCAGCGGGTTGGCTGCAAGATAGTAATATTATTGTCCTTTTTATACTGTCCGATCGTTTCAGCGATCTTCATTCTTTTTTCAAGGATATCCAGAAGGGCATCGTCGAAGACGTCGATCTGCTGACGTAACTCACCAAGGATGTCGAGCAGTCGGGGGTCGGAGGCAACAGGGCTCCTGAGTATCAGCCTGCTGAGGAGTTCATGAAGTTCGTTCGGGGTTATTTGCTGCGAAGCATCGCTAAGAGCATGGTCGGGATCAATATGGGATTCAAGCATGAGCCCGTCGAAGTTCAGGTCCATAGCTTTTTGAGACAGTTCAAAAAGATATTCCCTCGTTCCGGAGATATGGCTGGGATCGCAGATTATGGGCAGATCGGGAATCCTCCGTCGGAGTTCTATCGGAAGCTGCCAGTTGGGCTGGTTCCTGTAAACAGTCTTTTCATAGGTCGAAAAACCACGGTGAATGGCTCCTATCCTTGTGATCCCTGCCCTGGCTATTCTTTCAATTGCTCCTATCCATAACTCAAGGTCAGGGTTGATAGGGTTCTTTACAAGCACCATCACATCAACACCCTTCAGCGCATCAGATATTTCCTGAACCGTAAAGGGGTTGACTGAGGTGCGGGCTCCAATCCACAGAAGATCAACGCCGTATTTGAGAGCTTCATAAACGTGCTTCTCGTTTGCAACCTCTGTCCCGACCATCAGTCCGGTCTCCTGCTTAACGTTTCTAAGCCATTTGAGACCTTCCGATCCGACACCTTCGAATGAATTGGGCCGGGTTCTGGGCTTCCATATCCCGGCTCGGAAAACACTCACTTCCTGTATTTTAGCCAGCTCAACTGCTGTCGACATAACCTGTTCCTCACTTTCAGCGCTGCAGGGACCCGAGATCAGGAAAGGCCTTCCCTTGAATCCTTTCCATTCAGTTGCCAGAAATCTCTTTAGTTCAAGTACCATGGTGTTGACTTTTAATGTAATATCTTCTTGATTTTGTTTGCTTCCTCCATAAGTCCCTTCAGACCTTCCATATCATTCTCCTTAATGAGTTTTCTGAAAAGATTCATCTTTTCTATGTAATTGTCAAGAACCTCTATTATATATTTTGAATTCTCAAGGAAAATGGGCGCCCAGGTCTCACTGCTGCTCTTGGCCAGCCTTACAGTGCTTTCAAAACCTCCGCCGGCCAGCGTCGTGATGTTCTTCTCTTCCTTCTCCTTGTCGAGAACACTGAGGGCAAGAGAGAACGAGGTGATGTGCGATATGTGAGAAACATAGGCCACATGAACGTCGTGATCGCGCGAGTTCATGTAGACCTTCTTCATATTCAGCACATCGAGCATCTCTTCTGCCAGTCCGAGAGCGTCTCTGTCGCTTAGTTCCGGATCGCATATGATTGCATTCTTATAGTCGAAAAGCTTTCCGATTGCAGCAAGCGGTCCCGAAAACTCTGTTCCTGCCATGGGATGAAGGGCTACATAACGGCCTCTTGCCGGATGATTCTTTACTACTCTGCCGATCTTGCCCTTAGTCGACCCCATGTCGGTAACCACTTTTGAAGTTCCGTCTATTCTGTCGAGTATTCCCGGAAGCATCTTCCAGATAGTGTTAACCGGTGTGCTGAGTATTATAAGATCACTCCTGTCAACTGCATTTTCCAGCGAATCAGTCTCATCCACAAGGCCGCACAACTGTGCTATGTTACTGTGCTGGAGATTTGATTCGACTCCTATTATCCTGTCGGTAAAACCCCGCTTCCTGAGGTCTATCATCAGCGATCCGCCTATAAGTCCTATTCCAACTATTGCGATTGTCATTCCTGTTAATGGTGATTTGTGATTTTATGATTGGTTTTATCCGGATATTTAACAGACTGATATGATACTCTTTGTCTTTATAATTTTAACTTTTCGATTCTTCGTCTTGCTTCCTCAAGTCTTTCCTCAGTAGCACAAAGCGATATCCTGACATGTCTTTCCCCCCTGCTTCCGAAAATAAACCCGGGAGTCAGGAAGACATGGGCCCTCTGAAGGATGTCTTCCACCATTGATTCTGCGCCGGCGCTGGTTTCGGGTATCCTGCCCCAGAGGAAAAGTCCTGTCTGATCGGGATTAAAGCGGCAGCCCAGCAAGTTCATAATATCTTCTGCAGCATGACGCCTTTTCCTGTATGTGGAGTTGACGGTGTCGTACCATGATTCCGGATTGTTGAGGGCTTCGGCAGCTGCCATCTGAAGAGGGAGAAACATCCCCGAATCCATGTTGCTCTTTACCTTTAATATCGTTGAAATGTATTCTTTGTCGCCAGCAACCATTCCAATCCTCCAGCCGGCCATGTTGTGGGACTTGCTCAGGGAATTGAGTTCAAGGGCTGTTTCCATTGCTCCTTTTACCGAAAGCAGGCTCAGGTATTTATCATTCAGGATGAAGCTGTACGGATTGTCGTTTACCAGAAGGATGTTGTGTTCCAGGGCGAAAGCTGCAAGTCTGCTGAAAAGCCCGGGCGATCCTGATGCCCCGGTTGGCATGTTGGGATAGTTGGTCCACATCAGTTTTACCTTCTTAAGATCTTCTTTTTCCAGGGCCTCCAGATCAGGCTGCCAGCCCGACTTTTCGTCGAGAGGGTAGGTTCTGACTTTAGCTCCCAGAAGGTTAGTGACTGATGAATAGGTAGGGTAACCCGGGTCAGGGACGAGAACCTCATCGCCGGGGTTAACAAAAGCCATGCTGATATGCATTATCCCTTCCTTGCTTCCCATAAGGGGAAGTATTTCCGAACCCGGATCGAGGCTTACATTGAAGTACTTCCTGTACCAATCGGAAAACGCTTTTCTGAGAACAGGACTACCGTTGTAACTCTGATACCCGTGGACATCCGGTTTACGGGCTTCGTCCGAAAGCCTTGCCACCGTGTTTTCGGATGGAGGCTGATCGGGACTTCCTATTCCAAGGTTAATAATATCTGCTCCGGCGGCTCTCATCCCGTCGATCTGACGCAGCTTTGAAGAAAAATAATATTCCCGGACACTGTTGGTCCTTTCTGCAGGTTTAACTTTCATACAGCATTTCTCCTTTATTGTAAATCCCGAGTACTTCCAGATTACTGGTATATTTTTCAAGCGTCACCATAATTGAGTCCAAGTCGGGACAGGCAGGGAGCTCCAGATCGAGATAGAACATGTATTCCCAATCTCCGTTAAGCCTTGGCACCGACTGGATCTTCGACAGGTTAATGCCCATTTCGGCCAGCTTGACAAGCACTGCAGCGAGTGAACCCGGCTTGTGACCGGTGGCAAAACAGATTGAAACTTTGTTCCCGGTCAGGTTGCTCATCCCGTCACCGCCGATGACCAGAAACCTGGTATAATTCTTTTTGTAAGTCTCTATTCCTCCGGCAAGAATTTCAAGTCCATAGATAGCGGCAGCGCTTCCGGATGCAATTGCAGCAATCTTTTTAAGCCTGCCCTCCGAAATTAACCTGGCGCTTGAGGCTGTGTCGTCAGCTTCAACAAGTGTTATTTCGGGATACTGGTTCAGAAATGTCATACACTGGGCAAGGGCAATGGGATGCGACCTGATCTGGCGGATGTCCTTTATTGTCTGCCCGGGAAGCGCCATCAGGTTCTGTACAACCCTGAGGTTGTGCTCACCCATGATTTTTAGTCCCGATTCCCTTATGAGACTGTAATTGTAAAGTATGCTTCCCGACCTTGCATTTTCTATCGCCATAATGGCAAGAGCGGCGCGACCTTCCTTTACAGAGTTCAGAGTCATGTCGAATGTGGAGCAGGGAACTATTTCAACTTCCTCATTTCTGAAGTACTGCCTGGCGGCAACTTCATGGAAACATCCCTTTTCTCCCTGGATTGCTATTTTCATTTTACCCTTATTGTTTAAACACAGGAAGGGTCCCTTTTGGGGACCCTTGCCTGCATATATTATTTTATGTATACAAAAATCCCCTTATCTCTTCTTGCTATAAAAAAAGAAATAAAAATAAGCGGAGATATAGCTGTATACAAAATTCATTTTTTCGTTTTATTGGCTTACAAAATTAATACAGATTTTGAATTACCAAATAAAATATTAAGAAAATATTGAAAAAAATTGAGAAGACAGAAGACGGAAGACCGGAGACCAGCAGACCAGCAGACCAGCAGACCAACAGTACACCTCATGCCTCACGCCTCTCACTTCCCCTTGTGCCTTTCTTTCAGCACTTCTTCAACTTCTTCAAAAGCGACATTCTTGGTTTTCAGGAGAATGAGAAAATGGTACAGCAGATCCGCTGCTTCATTTTTGAACAGGTCGATATTATCATCCTTTGCCTCGATTACAAGTTCAACGGCTTCTTCACCTACCTTCTGAGCTACTTTATTTATTCCCTTTTTATAAAGCTTGTTGGTGTAGGAACCTTCTGAATTGCCGTCGATCCGCTGGCTGATAATTTTCCCCAGGGTGTAGACAAAGCCCTTTGCAGCAGCTTCGCCAAAGCACGATCTGGTCCCGGTATGACAGACTGGTCCGGCCGGATCAACCTTTATAAGCAGGGCGTCGTTATCGCAATCACTTGTTATATTATTAACAATAAGATAGCTGCCGGATGTTTCTCCCTTGGTCCACAGCCGGTTTTTACTCCGGCTGAAGAAGGTAACCCTTCCTTCGCTGACTGTTTTGTTATAGGCTTCCTCGTTCATATAGCCAACCATCAGCACCTGAAGCGTGTCGTTGTCCTGTATCACTACCGGTACAAGACCGTTTCCTTTTTTAAAGTCGATGTCTGTCATGATTCTTTCCATTCATTAAATTTCTGCCATCAGCGCCTCACGTTAATTCCTTTCCCTGAAAGGTATTCCTTCAGCCCGGGAACCGGTATCTCACCGTAGTGGAAGATGCTGGCAGCAAGCGCGGCGCTGCAGGTGGTCTTCGTGAATACTTCCCTGAAATGTTCCATCGTACCGGCTCCGCCGGATGCTATGACGGGTATGCTTACACTTTTGCTTACTTCTTTTGTCACATCTATCGAGAACCCTGATTTTGTACCGTCGGCATTCATCGATGTAAGCAATATTTCGCCGGCGCCCTGCCTTTCAGCTCTTTTTGCCCATTCGACCGCGCTAAGTGAAGTAGGGGTGTTACCAGCATTTATATAAACCATCCAGTCCATACCGTTGAAGCGGGTGTCGATCGCCACCGTTACGCACTGACTTCCAAATCTTTTTGCGATCCCGGTTATCAGATCGGGATTCTGAAACGCAGAGGTGTTGATGCTCACCTTGTCGGCGCCTGCACTTATAAGCAGAGCCGCATCGTCGATTGTCGAAATACCCCCTCCCACAGTGAATGGCAGATTTATCTCGGCCGCAATCCTTCCGACAAGTTCAACAAAGGTCTTTCTCTTTTCGATGGTTGCAGTGATATCAAGGAAGACAAGCTCATCGGCTCTTTGTTCCACATATTTCCTGGCGAGCCCGACCGGATCGCCGGCATCCCGGATATCCACGAAATTCACACCCTTTACAGTTCTTCCTTCCTTTATGTCGAGACAGGGAATTATTCTTTTCTTCAGCATAACCTGGCTATATCTTTAAGATCAAGTACTCCTTCGTAGAGAGCTTTGCCTACAATGGCTCCCTCGCAGCCGATAGAGGAAAGCTTTTCAAGGTCACCGACGGAGCTTATTCCGCCGCTGGCAATAAGGTTCAGCCCGGGAATTGTGAGAATCTCCCTGTAAAGATCGGTCGATGGTCCCTGCATCATACCATCCTTGTCGATATCGGTACAGACAGCATACTTAATACCCTTTTTCCTGTATTCCGTTATGAAACTGATTATATCCGATCCCGTCTTCTCGGTCCATCCCTCGGTAGCCACCTTCCTGTTCACGGAATCGGCTCCGAGAATTATTTTTTCATCACCCCATTCCTTTAGCCACTCCAGTACAAGCGGCATATTGGTGACCGATATGCTTCCGCAATTAACCTGGCTTGCTCCGCTGTCGAAGGCATTTTTCAAATCGCGGGATGATCGGATGCCTCCTCCAAAATCGATAAGCAGGGAAGTTGATGATGCTATTCTTTCAAGCACCCCGAGATTGGTGATACTCTTATTACGGGCTCCGTCGAGGTCGACAAGATGGATATACCTGATCCCATGATCCTCGACCCGGCGGGCTACTTCAACAGGATCTTCGCTGTAAACCTTTGTGGTTGAAAAATCCCCCCTGGACAGCCTTACGCATTTTCCTCCAATGATATCAAGAGCAATAATGATCCTCATAATTCAAGAAAATTCCTTAGTATAGCCAATCCTGTATCAGCTGATTTCTCAGGATGAAACTGGACGGCGTAGTAATTATCCCTGTGCATGGCAGCGCTGAAAGGCAGCACATAATCGCATATCGCAAGGGTGTAATCCGTTATTTCGGAATAGTAACTGTGAACATAATAAACATCCTCTGCAGCGGAGACACCCCTGAAAAGGCTGCCCTTGAGCGCTGAAAAGTTGTTCCAACCCATGTGAGGCACCTTGTCGAAAGGAGGAAACTTTTTGACGGCTGCATCGAAAATCCCAAGGCACCTGACGGATCCCTCATCAGAATAGTGGCACATCAGATGAAGTCCGAGGCAGATGCCCAATACAGGCTGACGCAGTGAAAGTATTAATTTGTCGAGCTCCCTTTCGGCAAGGTATTTCATCGCGCCCAACGCATGACCGACACCGGGGATTATCACTTTTTCAGCCGTCATCAGTTCTTTCTTATCGTCGGTAACCACAGATTCATAACCCAGCCTGGTCAGTGCATTCTGTACCGACTGAATATTCCCCGCATTGTATTTCAGAATTGCTATCATAGGGCTCCCTTGGTTGACGGCAGATCGAAGTTTCCCGACTTGCTTACTGCGGCTTTGACTGCCCTGGCAAATGATTTGAACACGGCTTCCACCTTGTGATGGTCATTGTCGCCGCTCACACTTATGTTCAGATTGCATTTAGCACTGTCGCTGAACGACTTGAAGAAATGAAAGAACATCTCTGCCGGTACCCCGCCAACGGTTGGCCCGGTGAGGGGAACATCCCAGATGAACCAGGGGCGGCCCCCGAAATCAATGGCAGTCCTGGCGAGCGAGTCATCCATGGGAAGCAGGAAGCCATACCTTTCTATTCCCTTCTTGCTTCCAAGCGCCGAAAGAAATCCTTCACCCAGAGCGATGGCTGTATCCTCTATGGTATGGTGCTGGTCAACATTCAGATCTCCCTCCGCAGTGAGAGTAATATCGAATCCTCCGTGCCGCGGGATTTGTTCAAGCATATGATCGAAAAAACCTATTCCGGTAGTAATATTGCATTTTCCGGAACCGTCGAGATTGATCTGAAGAACAATCGATGTCTCCTTTGTCTTCCGGCTTATGTTTGCCACCCTCGGCTTCGACCTCAGGAATTTGTAAATATCATTCCAGTCGGTAGTGTTGAACACGGCAAGCGAATCAGCTTTCGGGTTCACAAAGATAGCCTGGCATCCCAGGTTCCTGGCCAGCTCGAGGTCGCTTACCCTGTCGCCGATTACATATGAAGATGCCAGATCAATTCCCTGAGCCAGATATCCGGTCAGCATCGCCGTTCCGGGTTTCCTGGTGGGGGCCCTGTCTTCAGGCCATGTCCGGTCGATAAATATTTCGGCAAAAACCACTCCTTCATCTTTAAGGATCTCAAGCATCTTGTTGTGGGAGGGAAGGAACATCTCCTCAGGGAAGATATCTGTTCCCAAGCCATCCTGATTTGTGACCATAACAAGTTCATAGTCAGTTTCCCTCACAATCCCCGACAGTGCAGTGATAACTCCCGGAAGGAACCTGAATTCCTCTACAGTGTCAGCCAGCCCGTTGGCAGGTTCCGCCAGTATGGTTCCATCCCTGTCTATAAACAATGTTTTCTTCATAAGCTGATATTTCTGAGAGCCTTCAGAAGAATGTCATTCTCTCTTCTTGTGCCCACCGTTATCCTGATGCATCCCCTGATAATAAGATTCCTGTTCCTGACGATTATATTCTTATCCTTAAGTTCGTTGTAGATCCTGTCGGGATCGGCTGTCCTGACCAGGAGAAAATTGGCATCGGACGGAAATACTTTTTCAATGATAGTGATTTTCTCAAGAGCTCCGGCAAGCCTTTCCCTTTCCTTTAAAATGAGACTGATCCTGGTTTGCACAAGCTCATAACGCTTCAGGCACTTCAATGCAGCGCGCTGATTAATTGTACTTATATTATATGGCGGCTTGATCTTATTGAAATATGTAACCAGCAGGGGATTCATGAATGCCATTCCAATCCTGGCTGCAGCCATTCCCATCGCCTTGCTGAAAGTCTGCATCACTATCAGGTTCCCTGTTGTTTCTGTCATTTCCTTGAATGACTTATGCTCCGAAAAATCACAGTAAGCCTCGTCTATCAGCACGATCCCCTTGAAATTTCTGATAATTATTTCAATATCAGATGCTTTCATCGCATTCCCGGTCGGATTGTTAGGTGAACATATGATTGCCAGTTTAAGCGACCGGTCGTTGAGAGCCTCCATTGCTTCCGGGGTATCGATCTGGAAATCGTCGGTAAGGGGAACCCTGACCAGTTTCACATCGTTTATTTCTGCTGCCACCTGGTACATTCCATAGGTAGGGGGGAAGATAATGGCTTTGTCCGATCCGGGTTTACAAAAGATCCTGAAACAAAGATCAATTATCTCATCACTTCCGTTGCCAAGGAAGATCGATGAGGCAGGGATACCCTTGATGACGCTTATCTTTTCCTTCAGTTCTCTCTGATAGGGATCGGGATACCTGTTGAGACTGCCGAAGGGATTTTCATTGGCATCGAGAAAGGTGCCGTCACTGCCGCTGAACTCATCCCTGGCACAGGAATATGGAGTGAGAGCTGAGATGTTTTCTCTGACAAGCCTGTCGATTTCAGTCATTTTCAATTGAATTAAGTCTTATTGTAACTGCATTCCTGTGAGCCTGCAACTGTTCGGCTTCCGCCATCCTTTCGATCACGGGTCCAAGCTTACTTATTCCTTCCGGGCTGATCTCCTGGAATGTTATTTTCTTAACAAACGATTCAGCCGATACGCCGCCATAACTTCTTGCATATCCTGCCGTAGGCAGTGTGTGATTGGTCCCGGATGCATAGTCGCCTGCGCTTTCACAGCTGTATTTCCCGAGGAATACCGATCCGGCACAGCTGACATCTGCTGCCAGGGCCGCGTAATCGGATGTTGAAATAATAAGATGTTCAGGGGCATACTGATTGCTGAAATCAATGCATTCACCGGCAGTGCCCAGGATTATTGCCATACTGTTTTCAAGCGCCCTGAGGGCAATTTCCCTTCGGGGAAGGGAAAGAATCTGATTTTGTATTTCGGTTATTACTTTATCCGGAAATTCAGGTGATTCGGTAAGAAGCACTACCTGGCTGTCGATTCCGTGCTCGGCCTGCGAAAGCAGGTCGGCGGCAACAAAGGAGGGATCGGAATCCCTGCCGGCTATGACAAGCACTTCACTTGGACCTGCCGGTATGTCAATCGCCGTTCCTTCAGCCTGTACCAGTTCCTTGGCTAAGGTAACATACTGGTTGCCCGGACCGAATATCTTGTCGACCTTCGGGATGGTTTCAGTGCCGTATGCCATGGCTGCTATGCCCTGGGCCCCTCCGGCTCTGAATATCCGGGTGACTCCCGCAGAAAGGGCAGAGTAAAGGATCAGAGGATTGATACTGCCTGCTTTGTCAGGGGGAGTGCAAATAATTATCTCCCGGCATCCCGCGATACGGGCGGGGACTGCAAGCATCAGTACTGTTGAGAAAAGGGGAGCTGTTCCTCCCGGGATGTACAGGCCCACCCGGCCGATGGGTATGTTCTTCCTCCAGCACCTGACACCGGCGGAAGTCTCGATGACCGGTTCTTCACGAAGCTGAGCCTCATGGAATCTTGTGATATTTGCCTGGGCCGTTCTGATTGCTTCCTTAAGCTCATACGGAATGAGGGCGGCAGAAGCTCTGATTTCGTCTTCTGAGACTTTCAGGTCGTTTGGCCGGAATCCTTCGAATCTTTCAGCCAGTTCATACAGGGCTTTGTCGCCGTTTCCCCTTACTGACTTCAGGATGCCGGATACTGTCTTATGGAGCTCAGGCCTGCTTATCGAGGGCCGCTTGCACAGTTCCTCCCATCGGTCCCTTTCGGGATATCTTATTATTTTCATCACACAATCATTTTTTCAATGGGTATTACAAGAATTCCCTGTGCTCCGGCATTCCTGAGCTGGTCAATCCTCTCCCAGAACTCATCTTCCTTAACGACCGAGTGAATGCTGCACCAGCCTTTTTCCTCGAGGGGAAGGATGGTCGGGCTTTTCATCCCCGGAAGTATTTTGCATATGTCATGCAGAGATTCGAGAGGGGCATTGAGAAGGATGTACTTGTTTTCCCTGGCATTTCTTACAGCCCGTATCCTGAAAAGAAGCTTTTCGAGGATCTTTCTTTTTTCACTGTCAAGATCTTTGCTGGCTATTACCACTGCCTGGCTCTTCATTATGACCTGGACTTCCTTAAGACCGTTCGTCATCAGGGTGCTTCCTGAACTCACAATGTCGCAAACTGCTTCAGCCAGACCTATCCCCGGCGCTATCTCAACGCTGCCGCTTATCTCTTCAATGGTTGCAGTGAGATTATTCTCTGCAAGGTATCTGGTAAGGAGCCGCGGATAACTTGTCGCTATCTTTTTGTTCATAAACCAGCCGGGACCGGTATAAAGCTCCTCTTTGGGGATTGCCAGGCTGAGACGGCATTGCGCGAATCCAAGCTGATCAAGTATTTCAACCTCCCTGTTTTTTTCAAATACAATGTTTTCGCCCAGTATCCCTATGTCAGCGACCTGTTGTTCCACATACTGGGGGATGTCGTCATCCCTGAGGAAAAGAATGTCGACAGGAAAGTTTGAAGCACATGTTTTAAGAACATCCGTGCCGTTTGAGAATTTTATTCCGCATTCCTGCAGCAATTTGTGGGAGTTTTCACTGAGCCGTCCCTTTTTCTGGATGGCAATTTTCAACCTGTTCATTTTGTTCTGTTTTTTATAGGAGCATATTCCCGGGCAAATAAAAAACCCGCCTGATATGCTCAGACGGGTTAGAAGTTATATATGGCTACAATTCACCTTCGGCTCGCCTGAGTCAGGAAAGAGAATGATGATGATGTAACCGGTTTGATGTCATTCTTTACAGATTTGAATGCAAAGATATGTAAAAATTAATAATTCATGTAATAATTCACAAAAAACTTAATTCCTTTAATTTCAGGCTGGCGCGAACTTTTACATTATACCCTTTCCGCTACCAGATCTCCTACCTCGGTGGTGGAATAACCCATCCTGCCGGCGCCCAGATCTTTCAGCCTGTTGGCAGTGACATCCATAATTGCATTTTCGACGGCAACCGCAGCTTCAACTTCACCCAGATGCTCCAGCATCATCCCGCCGCACGCTATGGCAGCCAGCGGATTAATTATATTCATCCCGGTGTATTTTGGAGCTGAGCCTCCGATCGGTTCAAACATCGACACTCCGTGAGGATTGATATTCCCCCCGGCTGCAATACCCATCCCTCCCTGGGTAATGGCACCCAGATCGGTAATAATGTCTCCAAACATGTTTGTGGTTACAATTACATCAAACCATTCGGGATTCTTTATCATCCACATACAGGTAGCATCGACATGGTAGTATTCCCTCTTTATATCAGGAAAATCGGCCTGTCCCATTTCATGAAACGCCCTTTCCCACAGGTCGAAGACATAAGTGAGAACATTGGTTTTACCGCAGAGAGCCAGAGTTTTCCTTTTGTTTCGTTTCCGCGTGTATTCAAAGGCATACCTCAGGCACCGGTCCACCTGCAGCCTGTTGTAAACCATGTTCTGCATGGCAACTTCATGAGGAGTGCCTTTCATCGTGACTCCTCCGCTTCCGGTGTAGACATCTCCCGTATTCTCCCTTACAACAACATAGTCGATATGTTCCGGACCCTTGTCCTTTAATGGTGTGGAAACACCGGGATAAAGCCTGATCGGCCTGAGGTTGATGTACTGGTCGAGTTCGAACCTGAGCCTGAGGAGTATTCCTTTCTCAAGTATACCCGGCTTTACTTCGGGATGGCCGATGGCGCCAAGATAAATGGAATCAAATTTCCGGAGCTCTTCGGGTGCTGATTCGGGCAGGATCTCACCTGTCCTGAGATAGCGGTCGCCTCCAAAATCAAATTCCTCATAGTTGAGCTTAAATCCATATTTCCCTGCAGCGGCGTCAAGAACTTTCCTTCCTTCCCTGATCACTTCCGGTCCGGTCCCGTCACCGGGTATGGCTGCAATATTGTACGTTCTGTTCATCTGGTTATTGTTTCGGATTATTTTTCAGTGTGATTGTTTAAGAATAGTGTATCTCCAATCCTTATGTCGTGGTTCTCCACAATATTAAGCATTTTCTCTGTGGCCTTTATGGCCGATTCAGTCTGGTCACCATCAAGTCCCTTTGTCCTGAATTCCCTGTTCCTGAAGTTCCATGTTATGACAGTCTCTACCAGGGCATCGGTTTTTCCTCCGGGAGGGATGGATACCTCGTAATCGATAAGCGCAGGAAGTTCCTTTCCCAGCCTGTCGTAGATCACCCTCAGCGCTTTCATGAACGCATCATACTGCCCGTCACCGGATGAGGTCTCCTGGTAAAGGTTCCCGTCAATTTCGATCTGAACGCTTGCAAATGGTTTCAGACCATAAGAGAGTGAAAGCGAATAGTTTTTTATAAATATTTTGAAATTGGTCCTGTCGTTTCCCAGAACATCGGAAATTATGAAAGGCAGATCCTCGGGTGTCACATTCTCCTTCTTATCCCCAAGCTCAATAACACGCTGAGTAACCTTTGCGAGGGATTCGGGGTTCAGGTCCAGACCAAATTCTTCAAGGTTCTTCCTGATCGTCGCTTTTCCTGATTGTTTCCCAAGGGCATATTTTCTTTTCCTCCCGAACCGTTCAGGAAGCAGGTTATTGTAATAAAGGTTGTCCTTTGTATCACCGTCGGCATGAACACCGGAGGTCTGAGTAAATACATTTTCCCCGATAACAGGCTTGTTTACGGGAACTCTTATCCCGCTGAAAGTCTCTACTATCTTGCTTGCCTTTGTAATCTCAAATTCATTTACACCGGTTTGAGCTCCAAGCTGATCATGAAGGACCCCGACCACGCTTGAGAGCGGGGCATTTCCTGCCCTTTCACCCAGACCGTTTATTGTTGTATGAACTCCCGTTATGCCGGCTTTGACTGCTGCAAATATATTTGCCACAGCAAGATCATAATCGTTGTGCGGATGGAAATCGAAGTTTAGTGAAGGATACCTGTCAACCATTTTTTTGCAGAAGATATATGTCTGATCGGGATTCAGTATGCCGAGCGTATCAGGGAGCATGAATCTTTTTATCCTTTCATCCTTCAGGTTGTCAAGCATGTAGAACACATAATCCTCCGAACCTATCATTCCGTTCGACCAGTCTTCAAGGTATATATTTACATGCATCCCGAGGGTTTCAGCTTTCCGGATAATACTCCTTATATCATTTACATGCTGCTCAGGTGTCTTGCGCAGTTGTTTTTCGAGATGTCTCAATGATCCCTTGCAGAGCAGATTGATAACTTTACCTCCTGCATCGTGAATCCAGCTTAATGAAATATCCCCGTCTATAAAACCAAGCACTTCGATCTTCTCCAGCAGGTCATTCCGTCTGGCCCACCTTGTAATCATCTTAAGAGCTTCAATTTCCCCGGAGGAGACTCTAGCTGAAGCAACCTCGATACGGTCGACTTTCACTTCTTTCAATAAAAACGCCCCAATGTGAAGTTTTTCCACCGGGGTATATGAAATACCCTGCATCTGCTCTCCATCCCTGAGAGTGGTATCCATGATTTCGATTCTCATCCTGCTACTATTTAGAAGATTCAAATGCGATGATCAGATCCTTTCTCGAAAGAAGATAGTCGATGTCATCCAGTCCTTTGAGAAGACATTCCTTTTTGTATGGATTTATATCAAACTGCACCGCATCGCCATCGGGAATTACCGAAATAACCTGGTTCTCAAGATCTATACTTACTTTCTGAAAGGGATCGGAGCCGATCAGTCGCAACAGCTTCTCAAGGAATTTCTCAGGCACCACTACAGGAAGCAGTCCGTTGTTGAGTGCATTGTTCCTGAAGATGTCGGCAAAGAAACTCGAGACCACAGCCCGGAATCCATAGTCGTAAATAGCCCAAACGGCGTGTTCCCTGCTTGACCCGCTTCCGAAATTTTTCCCTGTTACAAGAATCTTCCCTCCGAAAGCCGGATTATTAAGTACAAAATCAGCCTTTATCTGACCTGACTTGTCGTACCTCCAATCGCGGAACAGGTTCTCCCCGAAGCCTTCCCTTGATGTTGCACTCAGAAACCGTGCAGGGATAATCTGGTCAGTATCAATATTCTCGAAAGGGAGCGGGACACATGTCGATTCAAGAAGTACAAATTTTTCTTTTGGCATTTTTGAGCTCTTTATGGTTTTAAATTATAAACTCACGGGGATCGGTTATCTGACCTGTTATTGCAGCGGCAGCTGCAACCAGCGGACTTGCAAGCAGTGTCCTGGCACCCGGCCCCTGGCGGCCTTCAAAATTCCGGTTGGTGGTTGAAACCGCATATTTTCCAGCTGGTATCTTATCTTCGTTCATAGCCAGGCATGAGGAACAACCAGGCTGTCTCAACTCAAAACCCGCTTCCCGCAGAATGATGTCAATTCCCTCGCTTACTGCCTGTCTTTCAACAGCCTTTGATCCGGGTACTATCAGAGCGTTTATTCCGGCAGCTTTCTTCTTACCCCTGACTATCCGGGCAAACTCCCTCAGGTCCTCTATACGGCCGTTGGTACAGCTTCCCACAAAGACATAGTCCACCGGATGTCCCAGAAGTTTCATTCCCGGTTCAAATCCCATGTAGTCGAGAGACTTGAGGAATGAAGCGGTATCTTCGGCCTTTATGTCATTGATCCGGGGTATCGAATCATCGATTGCCATTCCCATACCCGGATTTGTTCCATAGGTAATCATCGGCCTGATAAGGCTTCCGTCGAATTCGAGCTCCCGGTCAAATACTGCTCCGGGATCACTCTGAAAGTCATTCCATTGACCATGAAGAAAGTCCGGGGAAAATCCTTCGGGGAAAGAAGGCAGATCCCTGAGATATTTCATTGTAGTGTCATCAGGAGCAATAAGACCCCCGCGTGCTCCCATCTCGATGCTCATATTGCAAACAGTCATCCTGCCTTCCATGCTGAGTCCCCTAATTACGGAGCCTGCGTATTCGACGAAATATCCTGTTGCTCCACCGGTTGATATCCTTGAAATGATGTACATTATCACATCCTTGGCGCTGACACCCTTTCCCAGACTGCCGTTAACAGTAATTCTCATTTTTCCGGGCCGGGGCTGAAGAATGCACTGGGTGGCAAGTACCATTTCGACTTCGCTGGTACCTATACCAAAAGCCACCGCACCGAAAGCACCGTGAGTGGAGGTGTGACTGTCGCCGCATACTATGGTCATGCCCGGCCGTGTATAGCCAAGTTCCGGACCAATGACGTGGACTATGCCGTTTGAGGAATGATTGAGTCCGAAATACTCTATGCCGTTCTCACGGCAGTTTTCTGTAAGACGGTCGACCTGGTTTCTGGATAGTTCATCCTTTATCGGCTTGTCCTGATCCTTTGTCGGTATGTTGTGATCTGCAGTGGCCAGGGTCCTTTCAGGCATCAAAACAGAGATCCCTCTTTTCCTGAGGCCGTTGAAGGCTTGCGGACTGGTTACCTCATGGATGAAGTGCCTGTCGATGAATAAGATGTCAGGTCCGTTTTCTACCGACTGTACCACATGCGAGTCCCAGATTTTATCGAATAATGTTTTTGGCTCCATTAACTTCTATTTTATTTTCGATATCGCATCGATGAAGGCCTCAACCGAGGCTGTAACAATGTCGGTGTGGGCTGAAAATCCATAATATATCCTGCTGTCATGTTCTATCTGGATATGTACCTTTCCTATATCATCGCTTCCCCTGGTTATCGCCTGGATAAGGAATTCCTCCAGGTGTACTGTCTTGCTTATAAGCTGCTTTACGGCGGTAAAGGCTGCATCAATTGGTCCGTTGCCTGAGGCTGTTGACATGTGAACTTCCCCGTTGATTCTGATACCTACCGTTGCCACAGGTATTGTTGATTTGCCGCAGGTAACCTGAAGATTCTCAAGCTTCAGCGATTTTTCACCTGCAAAAACCTCACCCGACAGTATTCTGAGGTCTTCATCATTGATCTCCTTCTTCTTGTCGGCAAGATTCAGAAACCTGTTGTAGATGTCATCGAGTTCCTCTTTCCCGAAGGTGAACCCCAGGGTTTCGAGCCTGTGGTTGAGGGCTGCCCTTCCGCTTCGTGCGGTGAGTATTATCGACGATTCCTTTATCCCCACTTCATGAGGATCGATAATTTCATAATTCTCCCTGTACTTCAGTACTCCGTCCTGATGAATGCCAGAAGAATGGGCAAAAGCATTTCTTCCCACGATAGCCTTGTTTGCCTGAACAGGCATGCTCATCAGGTTTGAGACCAGCCTGCTGGTGCTGAATATCAGTTTCGAATTGATGTCGGTTTTCAGGTTCATCGAATGGTGGCTCTTTAGAATCATTGCCACTTCCTCGAGAGAGGTGTTGCCTGCTCTTTCACCAATACCATTCATGGTAACTTCAACCTGCCGTGCTCCGTTAAGTACTCCCATAACAGTGTTGGCAGTTGCCATTCCAAGATCGTTATGGCAATGAGTGGAAATGACCGCTTTATCAATATTCTTTACATTTTCAACAAGATACCTGATCTTGGCTCCATACTCTTCGGGAAGGCAATACCCTGTGGTGTCGGGGATGTTTACAACTGTCGCTCCGGCCTTAATAACTGCCTCTATTACCTTTGCGAGGTATTCATTTTCGCTCCTGCCTGCATCCTCCGCATAGAACTCGACGTCCTCCACAAATTTCCTGGCGTATTTCACCGCATCTACAGCTCTTTTCAGAATCTCCTCCGGCGTAGTTCTGATCTTGTATTTAATATGAAAGGGGGAAGTACCTATTCCTGTATGGATTCTTTTTCTTTTTGCATACTGGAGAGCTTCGGCAGCTACTTCAATATCCTTTTTCACCGCTCTTGTGAGAGCGCAGATCACCGGATTTGAAATGGCTTTGGAGATTTCCACCACCGATCTGAAGTCGCCCGGGCTGGAGATGGGGAAGCCTGATTCAATAATATCCACCCCCAGGGCTTCAAGCGCCCTGGCCACCTGTATTTTTTCAACTGTATTCAGCTGACAGCCGGGCACCTGTTCTCCATCGCGGAGGGTTGTGTCGAAGATGTATACCTTTTCTTCCATAATAATTATTATTGTTTGATTATCACTTCTTTACGGGCCTGAGCTTTCTTACGGCAGCTCCGGTCCTCCACAGTTCTGAATTGCCAAGTTCCGACAATTCCGCATTTAACAATTCCTTGTAGTCCGGTAATCCTGTTGACTGAAGCACCCTGACACACTCTTCGCCCGATTTTACTTTTTTGTAAAGATCCTTGAACACCGGAAGGGTGGCCTCCATGAACTTCGGACGCCAGTCGAGGGCTCCGCGCTGAGCCGTGGCACTGCAGTTCGAGTACATCCAGTCCATTCCCTTTTCGTCAACCAGCCTGATCAGACTTTGTGTCAGTTCTTCAACTGTCTCGTTAAAAGCTTCTGACGGGGAATGACCGTTCTCACGAAGAACCCTGTACTGGGCATCCATGATACCGGCAAGAGCTCCCATCAGAACTCCGCGCTCCCCGGTAAGGTCGGAATATACTTCCTTCTCAAAGGTGGTCGGGAAAAGATAACCTGATCCTATTGCTATTCCAAGAGCAAGAATACGGTCGCCGGCCCTTCCTGTAAAGTCCTGAAATACAGAAAAGCTCGAGTTAATACCGGCGCCGGCCAGGAAATTCCTCCTTACGCTTGTTCCCGAACCCTTTGGCGCACAAAGGATCACATCAATGTTGGCAGGAGGGATAACTCCCGTATGCTCCTTGTAGGTGATTGAGAATCCATGGGAGAAGTACAGTGCATCTCCTTCATTGAGGCATGGCTTGATCCTGGGCCACAGTATCCTCTGGGCTGCATCTGAAACAAGATACTGGATGATAGTACCCCTGCGGGCTGCTTCATCCACATCGAAAAGTGTCTCGCCGGGAACAAAGCCGTCAGCCACTGCCTTATCCCAGTCGGCTTTGAATCCGGGGGCCTGACCAATTATCACGTTAATGCCGTTGTCTTTCATATTAAGAGCCTGGGCAGGTCCCTGAACACCATAACCAATAATAGCTATGGTCTCATTCTTAAGTACTTCGCGAGCCTTTGCAAGAGTGAATTCTTCCCTCGTTACAACATCTTCAAGAATTCCTCCAAAATCGATTTTTGCCATGATGATAGTTTTTGTTTGATTTATTTCGTGTTAATTCCTAGTTATGCTTTTCTGTTCCGTGACCGGATTAGTTAAATGATTCAGGATCAACGGGCCTCTGCCTGTTAGCCTGGTCCATCTCCTCAAGGTAGGCATTCAGTTCCTTCACCTGCCTTGTAATGGCAACTCTTCCCGACCTTACAAACTGAAGAACGCCGCAGGGCTCAAGCAGATGCAAAAGGTCGTTGATCTGCGACTTGTGGCCGGTCCTTTCGATAACCATAAACTCGGGGTGAACCTCAAGTATCCGGGCATTATGGTCACGGACAATACGGTCAATGAGATTTCCCGACATAAGGCCCGTGGTCCTTACTTTATAAAGCGCCAGTTCCTGATATATGATCTCATCGGAGGTGTGGACAAAGACCTTGAGAACTTCAACAATCTTCTGCATCTGCTTTACCACCTTCTGAACCATTTCGGGAGTGGTTCTGACAACAAGAGTCAGTATTTGCACTCCTTTTACTGCAGATTCTGAAGCTGTTATGCTTTCAATGTTAATCTGCCTCCTTGTAAGGATTATCGTGATCTGGTTCATTATCCCGATATGGTCTTCCGAAAAGAGTGATATTGTAAATTCCTGTGTGTTCATAGTTTCTATTTTTCTTTTTTAATCCTTACCCCCTGAAAGGAGCGTTCACCCATTCCCCTGAAGGGGATTCTGAAGCATTCTATTTATATGTAAGTGTAACTTCCGAAACCGAAGCCCCCGGTTCAATCATAGGCAGAACATTGGCCTCCCTGTCGATCCTGACATCAAGGATAAATGGCCCTTCGGCATCAAGCATCTCTTTCACTGAATCCTTCAGATCCTCCCTTTCAGAAACAGTTTTTGCAGGAATGCCATAGGCTCCGGCAATGGTAACAAAGTCAGGATTGACCAGCTCCGTGGATGCATACCGCTTTGAAAAGAACATATCCTGCCACTGCCTTACCATGCCGAGAAATCCATTGTTCAGTATTATAAGCTTTACGGCTATTCCGTAATGAAGTATCGTTCCAAGTTCCTGGATGGTCATCTGGAAGCCTCCGTCGCCTATAAAGGCAACGACCTGCTTTTCCGGCTTTCCCACCTTTGCTCCGATAGAGGCGGGAAGCCCGAATCCCATGGTTCCCATGCCTCCCGAAGTAACCAGACTGTTGGGATTGGAGAACTTAAAATATCTTGCAACCGACATCTGGTTCTGTCCCACGTCGGTCACAGCTATGGCATCGCCCTTTGTTAATTCGGAAACCAGGCTTATCACTTCTCCCATCTTGATCTCGCCACCTGCAGGCACCGTCTCAGGCTTAATTACCTTCTCGCTTTCGGTCCTGTCGAGGATCCTGAATTCCCTGATCCAGTTCTCGTGAGTCCCTTTGTTCACAAGAGGGATCAGGTGCCTGAGGACGTCGCGTGCATCGTTATTTATTTCAAGATCGACCGTTACGTTCTTATTGATCTCAGCCTCATCGATCTCTATATGAATGATCCTTGCATTTTTTGCATATTTCTTCAGGTTGCCAGTTACCCTGTCGTCGAAACGCATTCCGACAGCAATTATCAGGTCGGCTTCGTTTGTAAGGAGGTTGGGCGCATAATTCCCGTGCATGCCGACGAAACCCGCATAAAGCCTGTGTGCTGTGGGGAATGCAGAAAGACCGAGCAGTGTAAGGGCAACAGGTATCTCCGCTTTTTCTGCAAACTGAAGCAGTTCCTTTTCCGCTCCGGAGATAAGCACTCCGTGGCCGGCCAGAATAAGTGGCTTCTCCGCATGGTTGATCATAATGGCTGCCGATTCTATAGCCCTTGTCCTCAACGGCAGATCAGGATTATAGCTTCGCAGGTAATTGCATTTGCTGTACCTGAAATCCAGCTTTTCAAACTGGGCGTCCTTTGTAATGTCGATCAATACAGGCCCCGGCCTTCCGGTTCGCGCTATGAAAAACGCTTTTGCCAGCGTCTCAGGAATATCCTTGGCCTTCTTTACCTGAGCGTTCCACTTGGTTACCGGCATCGATACTCCTATTATATCCGTCTCCTGGAAAGCATCAGTTCCGATAAGATTCGAAACCACCTGGGCAGTAATGAATACCATCGGAACGGAATCGAGGTAGGCATTTGCTATACCCGTAATCAGATTTGTTGCTCCGGGTCCTGAAGTGGCAAAACAGATACCCGGTTTCCCGGTTACCATGGCGTAGGCTTGGGCTGCATGTGCGGCACCCTGCTCATGGCGCGTCAGAAAATGGTGGAGCTGGTCCTGATAATCAAGGAGTTTGTCATAAACAGGCATTATTGCACCACCGGGATAGCCGAAAATAGTATCGACTCCTTCCTCAACCAGAACCCTTAATATGGCCTCAGCGCCGGTAATAGTCTCATGTCCGTTAGTCTTTTCAGCTACTTTTTCCTTTTCTTTTTTTGTCTTCATCTGACTCTGTTTATCATATAAATATATCCTGAATACCTGCCCTACCTGTTGCCAGAAACCGGCAACCCTCTTGTTTTCAAATAATCCTGACAGCACCCTTGTCGGCTGAACTCACCATTTTAGCATAAGCTTTCAGTGAAGATGGTATTTCCCTCTTTCTGGTCTCAGGACTGAAAGCTTTTTCTCCCTTCAGTTTTTCTTCCTTCTTTCTGATTTCGAGTTCCTCATCGGAAAGACTTACTCGTATTTTTCTCGACTTAACATCAATTTCAATTATGTCGCCGTTCCGTATCAGTGCAATTTCACCTTCCGCAGCGGCTTCCGGCGACACATGACCCACCGACAACCCGGATGTGCCTCCTGAAAACCTTCCGTCGGTTATAAGTGCACATTTCTTGTCGAGCATCCTTGACTTCAGATAGGAGGTAGGGTAGAGCATCTCCTGCATCCCGGGGCCTCCCCTCGGCCCTTCATAACGGATTACCACGGCATCGCCCTGTTTTACCGCCCCCCCAAGTATTCCTTCAGAAGCATTTTCCTGAGATTCAAACACGACGGCAGGTCCCCTGAATGTGAGAAGTGATGGATCTATCCCGGCAGTTTTTACTATACATCCGTTACGTGCTATATTGCCGTAGAGCACTGCAAGCCCTCCGTCGCTGTTATATGCATTTTCCCTGTTCCTGATACAACCTCCGATCCTGTCGGCATCAGGCCTGTCATAGTAAGTGCTCTGGGAACCCATCTCCAGGCTCCTTTTATTGGCAGGAGCGCTGAGCCAGTAATCCCACGCTTCGGGCTTAACCCTGCTGCTCATTATGTCCCATTCGGTTATTGCCTCATGAAGAGAGGGATAGTCGACTCTTTTTACCGATCCCTCGATAAGATTATTCCTTTCAAGTTCACCCATTATCGAGAGTATTCCGCCTGCCCTGTTAACATCCTGGACGTGGTAATGTGAGCTTGGAGCCACTTTGCAGATGTTTGGGACCCTCCTCGAAAGCTCATCGATATCCTTCATCGTGAAGTCAACGCCGGCTTCCCGGGCAACAGCCAGAAGATGAAGAACAGTATTGGTTGAACCGCCCATTGCTATGTCGAGCGACATGGCATTCAGGAAAGCCTTCCTTGTAGCGATCGATCGTGGAAGGACACTTTCATCACCTTCGTAATAATACCTTTTTGTCATGTCAACAACAAGCTTCGCCGCTTTTTCAAACAGCTTAAGCCTGTTCGAGTGTGTGGCAAGAATGGTCCCGTTTCCGGGCAATGCAAGCCCAAGAGCTTCAACCAGGCAGTTCATCGAATTGGCAGTGAACATACCCGAACAGGATCCGCAGGTAGGACAGGCAGACATTTCCATCTCCCTCAATTCCCTGTCGGCAACCGACTCATCGGCCGCCGATACCATTGCATCGATAAGGTCAATGTCCCTGTTCCTGAAATTGCCCGCTTCCATCGGACCGCCTGAAACAAAAAGCGCCGGGATATTAAGCCTCATGGCAGCCATAAGCATTCCGGGTGTGATCTTGTCGCAGTTGCTTATGCAGATCATTGCATCAGCCCGGTGTGCATTGCAGACGTATTCCACACTGTCGGCAATAATCTCTCTCGAGGGAAGGGAATAAAGCATTCCCTCATGGCCCATTGCAATACCGTCGTCTATCGCGATGGTGTTGAATTCGGCTGCAAAAAATCCCTGCTCCTCTATCAGCTTCTTTACTTTCTGACCAATACCGTGAAGATGAACATGCCCGGGAACGAACTGGGAAAAGGAATTAACCACTGCAATCACCGGTTTCCCAAATTGCTCCTCCTTCATCCCGTTTGCCCTCCAGAGACTTCTTGCCCCTGCCATATTCCTTCCGCTTATTGTCCGCGCACTTCTCAGCTGAATCTTCATAATTATCAGTTGTTAAAAAAAAAAGCTTCCCGGTCGATCCGGAAAGCTTATTATACCTGTCTTGATACATACTATTCCCGGATCACTTGCCGCTGGCAAGAATGAGGATAAGAAGGAGGGCAATAATATGTATTAAGGATTTATTCACTTTTTTCTTTAAAATTGAGTGACAAATGTATTTATTTTTTTAATAAATCAAATAAAAACAGCATTTTTATTTTATATTTTCATTAATTGTTAAGTTGATTCATCCGGATAACCGGATTTCTGTCCGGAAGAACCGGCATCAATTAGAAAAGAAAGAAAAAGCTTATTGCCGGCTTTTTTCTGTTGAGGTTATTAAATTGTCAATGAGTCGAATAAAAGTAAAGAAAAATTTCTACTTTTATGGCATTAACCTTAAATCTGTTTATACATCTCCGGCACCCTGATCAAAATTGGAATGTAAACTCCTGAAAGTTATCACTTAATATTAACTCAAAAATAATCCAGATGAAAAAAAGAACTCTTATCTCTGTTGTATTGCTATTCGCTGTAAGCGCCTTTTTGCTTGTGAATTTCAACTCATGCAAGCCTGCCGGAAAGAATATCGGGCTTCAACTGTACTCTATCCGCGATTCAATAAACAGGGATGTGCCTGCAGCTATTAAAAAGGTAGCCGATATGGGTTACACCTTCGTTGAACCGGCCGGTTACAGCAACGGGAAATTCTACGGAATGGATCCTTCCGAATTCAAGGCTCTCTGCGAGGCAAACGGACTCTTTGTTCTGAGTTCCCATACAAGCCACGACCTGCCCGATTCGACTAATTATGCCGAGACAATGGCATGGTGGGATCAGTGCATCGATGCGCACGTTGCTGCAGGCGCCAGATACATTGTTCAGCCTTCTATGGGTGGATCAGCTTATGAGAGTATTGAAAACATAAGCCTGTGGTGCGCTTATTTCAATGAAGTAGGTGCAAAATGCAACGCAAAGGGCATCAGGTTTGGATACCATAACCATGCGAATGAATTTACTACAGTATTCGGAGACACCATTTTATATGACTTCATGCTTCAGAACACCGATCCTGCAAAAGTCATGTTTCAGCTCGACCTTTACTGGTGCGTTGAAGGCGGAAAGAATCCAGTTGACTATTTCAACAAATATCCCGGCCGTTTTGAACTGTGGCACATAAAGGATAAGGAAGAAATCGGAGCAAGCGGAATGATGGATTTCGAATCAATATGGGCTGCCCGCGATATTTCAGGCATGAAATACGGGATAGTGGAGGTTGAAAAATATAATTTCGACCAGTTCACAAGCTGCGCAAAAAGCTACGAATTCCTCAACAATGCCGGTTATGTTCAAATGCCGCTCTGATGTCTGACAGCAGGCTCGACGGTCTTTTTTTTGCTTATTTTTAAAGCAGAAAAACTATTTACTATGAGAACAACCCTGTTCTTGCCGCTCCTTTCCTTTTTGATATTTTCCGGATGCAGCAACGCTTATTATTCAGAAGAAGATTTCGGATCGGTTGCCAAAATTGATTCGCATGTGCATATTAACGGCGCTGCCGGATATTTTGAAGAAGCAGCTGCTCAAGACAATTTCATACTGATAACGCTTGGCGTTGATCATGGCGATTCAGCAAATATAGCCAGCCAGCACCAGAGAGCGCAGTTCTCGGCCGGGAAGTACCCGGGAAAGGTTTTTTACGGACCCACCTTCCTGTTCGACACAGCCGGCTGGGGAACTCCAGGATGGAGCGGCAAGGTAATTTCTGCCCTTGAAAGAGACCTTTCACCGGGAGGAATTGCAGTAAAAATCTGGAAGAACATAGGAATGACAGTCCGCGACAGAAACGGAAAGTTCATTATGGTTGATGATCCCGGTCTTGATCCGGTCATAGATTATATAAAGGACAGGGGACTACCTGTCACGGGACATCTTGGTGAACCCCGCAACTGCTGGCTTCCCCTTGACCAGATGACGGTTTCGAGCGACAGCAGTTACTTTGCCGGCAATCCTCATTATCACATGTTCCTTCATCCCGAATACCCCTCTTACGAGGATCAGATCAATGCCAGGGACAACATGCTTGCCAAACATCCCGACCTTACATTCATCGGTTGCCATCTGGCAAGCCTCGAATGGAATGTCGATTCTCTGGCAAAAAGGCTTGACAGGTTCCCGAATATGGCGGTCGACATGTCGGCCAGAATCTGCCACCTCCAGTACCAGTCGGCAATTGACCGCGACAGAGTCCGCGATTTCTGCATCAAATACCAGGACAGACTGCTTTACGGTACCGATACAGGCGACAGCGGTACATCTGACCCCGTTCTTTTCAGGGAAAGAATACATGAAACCTGGTTCGACGACTGGAAGTATTTTACATCGGATGATGAAATGACCTCAGATAAGTTCAGGGGGACATTCACCGGACTCAAACTCCCGAAAGAAGTTGTTGACAAGATCTATTATGATAACGCAGTAAAATGGTATAAACTAACAATGTATGAAAAACAATAATAATTCACGCAGGAGTTTCCTGAAAAAAGCCGTCCTGGGAACAGCAGCAATTGTAAGCATTCCTGAAATCCTTTCCGCAGCTATGCCCCCGGCCAGAAAGATGAAAACCATCAGACTATCTGCCGGCCAGACCATACTGTTTCAGGGCGACTCAATTACAGATGCGGGACGAAACAAGGAGGCAACAGGCTACAATTCAGCAAGTAACCTGGGATCAGGTTATGCCATGCTCGCCGGAGCAACCATGCTTAACAAGTATGAAGCCCTGAACCTCAGGATTTACAACAAAGGCATCTCCGGAAACAAGGTATTCCAGCTTGCGGAACGCTGGGACAAGGATTGTCTCGAACTAAAACCCGACGTACTGAGCATCCTTATAGGTGTCAACGATATCTGGCACAAGCTTGAGGGACGATACGACGGAACCAGCGAGATCTACCGTAAAGACTATATTGCCCTTCTTGAAAGAACCCTGAAGGCTCTCCCTCAGGTGAAACTAATTATCTGCGAACCCTTTGCAGTACCAGGTGTCAAAGCAGTTGATGACCGGTGGTACCCTGAATTCTATGAATACCAGAAAGCTGCCAGGGAAATTGCCACGCAGTTCAATGCCATTTTCATCCCGTTCCAGAAGGTATATGATGAAGCCGTCAAACGGGCTCCCGGATCATACTGGACAGGTGATGGCGTCCATCCTTCACTTGCCGGCGCCCAGCTCATGAACAAGGCATGGATGAAGGCTTTTGAGTAAAAAATAATATTATGAACAACATTACACGACGCGGATTCATTCACAGGAGTATCTCTGCCGGTTTAGGTTTGTCTGCAATCGGTATCCTTCCCCGCCTTCCTGAACTTCCAAAGCCAGCTATGAGATTCGGACTGGTAACTTACCAGTGGGGAAGGGACTGGGACCTCCCGACACTGATTTCAAATTGCGAAAAAACAGGATACCTCGGTGTTGAACTCCGCACGGAGCATGCCCATAAGGTAGAGACTGATCTTACTCCCGCTCAGAGAGCTGAGGTTAAAAAGCGTTTTGCCGGCAGCCCGGTAAAATGCATTGGTTACGGAGCCAATTTCGAATTCCACAGCCCCGATCCCGTTGTCCTTCGAAAGAATATTGACCAGACAAAGGAATACATTAAGCTCTGTCACGATATCGGAGCCACAGGCATCAAGGTGAAACCAAATGATCTGCCTGCAGGCGTGCCAAAGGAGAAAACCCTTGAACAAATAGGTGTTTCCCTCAACGAGGCAGGAAAATTCGCTCGTGACTACGGACAACTGGTAAGAGTCGAGGTACACGGAAACCATACCCAGGAGTTGCCAAATATGAAGACCATCTTTGAACATGTAACAGAACCGAATGTAAAGATGTGCTGGAACTGCAACGACCAGGACCTTCTTCCTCCCGGCCTGGAAGGAAACTTCAATATGGTAAGTAAATGGTTTGGCGACACCGTACATGTGCGTGAACTGAACATAGGGGATTACCCTTACCGGGAGCTCTTCAACCTCTTCAAAAAAATGGACTACAACGGCTGGATATTGCTTGAAGCCCGCACAGAACCTCAGGACAGGATAGCCGCAATGAAGGAACAGCTTGAAGTGTTCAGACAAATGACCAATTACCTGTAACCCGCCTCCGCTAAAGCTATGGCGGGCAAAGCCAGTAGCAGGCAACCTTAACCCCTAAACCCATAATCATGCCCAACAGAAGAGATTTCATAAGAACAAGCGCTGCAGGCGCTGCAGGCCTGGCGATTGGAGGACTTGGCCTTAATGCAGGAACTTACAACCAGGTCGTCGGAGCAAATGACAGGATAATAATGGCCGTCACAGGCCTGCGCAGCAGGGGTACCGACCATATAAACAGCTGGTGTGCCCTTAAGGAGAACCGCAATGTGGTGATCAAAACCATCTGCGATGTTGATACCGGGTTTTTTGCCCGGGCGGCCAAACTCATTCAGGACCGTTCAGGCGAGACAGCCCGCACCGAAACGGATATGCGAAGAGTGTTCGAGGACAAGGATATCGATGCCGTATCGTTCGGGCTTCCCAATCACTGGCACGCTTTAAGCGCAATCTGGGCCTGCCAGGCCGGCAAACATGTATATGCCGAAAAACCTGCCAGCCATAATCTCTGGGAGGGAAGAAAGATGGTAGAAGCAGCAAAAAGATACAATGTAAGGGTCCAGACAGGTTGTCAGAACCGGTCAATCCCCAACGTTATTGAGGCTGTCAGATTTCTTCATACCGGAGGAATCGGAGAAGTTTTCATGGCGAAAGGTCTTTGCTATAAGCCCCGCGATTCATTCGGAATAGCTCCCGACAGCAATCCTCCGCAAAACCTGAATTATGACCTGTGGCTGGGACCTGCTCCTTACAGGCCCTACAATGAAAAAAGGGTTCACTATAACTGGCATTGGTTCTGGGACACAGGCAACGGCGACACAGGCAACCAGGGCCCCCATCAGTTCGATATAGCCCGCTGGGGCCTCAATAAAAACGAACACCCGGTAACTATATATTCAGCAGGAGGATTCTATGGTATTTCACCTTCGGAATGTGCACAGGAAACTCCCAATACACAGACATCCCTCTTCAAATACAAGGATGGTAAAATGCTTGAATTTGAAACCAGAGGCAGATTTACCAATGCAGAAGGCGGACTTGAGGTTCGCATAGGCAACTTATTCTACGGTTCGGATGGATATCTGGAAATTGACGGTTCCACCTGGAAAGCATACCGTAAAAGGGAAAAAGAACCATTTGCAGGATCAGGAACCGCTTCAAAGGAACCGGCCGATCCTTCATTCCTGGCAGCTCCCGGGGGAACAGAGCATTTTGCCAATTTCCTCGACGCAATACGATCTGGAAAGGATGAAACGCTTAACTGCAATATGCTTGAGGGACATATGTCCTCCTCGTTGCCGATCCTTGCAAATATCTCATACAGGCTCGGGAAAGAACTGACATTCGATGGCGCCAGGGAGCGATTTGTAAAGGACAAAGCTGCTGATTCGATGCTCAGGCGCAAAGACCGCAAACCATACACGGTGCCTGAGGTTGTGTGATCAGATTATTTCGGATAATAAAACTTTTAAGATCACTATTTATGAAGAACCTTATTAAAAGGCGCGATTTCATTATTTCGGCCTCAGCCGGCGTGGCTGGCGCCGGCCTCATGAACAATTCTTTCCTCACCGGCCGCCAGACACAGAACATTGCGGCGACCGGCCGCAGGATCGGAATCATCGGTCTCGATACCTCACACTCCACAGCTTTTACAAGGGCCCTTAATGATAGCGGTGCAGGACCAGAATTCGGAGGATTAAGGGTCACAGCAGCTTTTCCCAGGGGTAGCAGTGAAATAAAGTCGAGTTACGAAAGGATCCCTGCTTACACTGAGGAAGTAAAGAAGCTCGGAGTGGAAATATCAGGATCAATAAGTGAGCTTCTTGGCAAATGCGACTTTGTTTTGCTCGAAACCAACGATGGGAGGCTTCATCTTGAGCAGGCCCTCGAGGTAATGAAAGCAGGCAGGCTGATGTTCATTGATAAGCCGATAGCTGCCTCTCTGCCCGATACAATTGCAATATTCAAAGCCGCGGAATACTACAAACTGCCACTATTCTCCTCTTCATCGCTCAGGTATGGAACAGGGATGGCTGAAATAAAGAATGGCTCAATCGGAAAGATAACAGGAGCCGATACCTACAGCCCTGCTACCCTCGAGAGGACACATCCGGATCTTTTCTGGTATGGCATACATGGAGTCGAAACACTTTACACGGTTATGGGTACAGGATGCAAAAGCGTTTCAGGGATATTTACCGATGAAACCGACTTTGTTACAGGCGTCTGGAAGGATAACCGGATAGGTACATTCAGAGGGATCAGAAAAGGCAAGACCGATTACGGCGGGACGGCCTTTGGTGAGAAAGGGATTTCACAGGTTGGCCGTTACGACGGCTATAATTCCCTTCTTGCCGAGATAATAAAATTCTTCCAGACCGGGGTGCCGCCGGTTACTCCTGAAGAGACAATTGAGATATTTTCTTTTCTGACAGCAGCCTTTGAAAGCAAAAAACTGAATGGTTCACCCGTTCTTATCGACAGCGTTCTGAAGCAGGCTGAATATGAGGCAACGGAGAAGATGAGGGATTTTGCCTTGTAAAGTCCGATTTTTTAAGAACATTTAACAATAAGGTATAAACATATTCAGCTATCTTTAGAAATCCTAAACCTAAACCTATACTTATTAATCATGGCACAAAACGTAACAAGAAAGGATTTTCTTAAAACAGCCGGTCTGGCAACAACCGGAGCTGTTTTCGGAGCCACAGCAGTTGCATCACCCGTAACGGCAGCCGGACCGCTTATCTCCCCGCCCAAAGCTTCCAAAAAGGTTAACCTTGCCCTTATCGGAATAGCCAACCAGGGAGCATCGGATGCAAGGCAGTTCATTAATTCGGGACTGGCAAATATCGTTGCAGTATGCGATGTGGACCTCAATTCAAAGGGTTCCCAGGAAACAATAAAGCTTTGTCCCAAAGCAAAACAGTTCCGGGATTTCAGGGTTATGTTCGACACGATGGCAGGAGATATTGATGCCGTTCAGGTTGCCATACCCGACTTTGCCCACTTCCCGGTATGCATGGCTGCAATGCAGCTCGGAAAACATGTCTATGTCGAAAAACCCATGACCCGCACCTTCATTGAGGCCGAATTGATGGCAAGGATGGCAGAGAAAAATCCAAAGATCGTCACTCAGGTCGGAAACCAGGGCCATTCAGGTGAAAATTACTTCCAGTTCAAAGCCTGGGTGGAAGCAGGCATCATTAAAGATGTTACTGCTGTAACAGCATTTATGAACGGCAGCCGCAGATGGCACCCCTATGATCCCAATATCACAAAATTCCCGGAAGCACAGCCTCTTCCTGCAGGAATGACAGACAAGGACTGGGATACATGGCTTACAACAGCTGCATTCCATGATTTCAACGAAAAATACCATCCGGGCAACTGGAGAGGCTGGTACGACTTCGGCCTCGGCGCCCTTGGCGACTGGGGAGCACATATTCTCGATACCATCCATCAATTTCTCGATCTGGGCCTTCCGTATGAAATAGAACCGGTCCATATCAAGAATCTCAATGATTATTTCTTCCCGCTGGAATCTACGATCAAATTCAGATTCCCGAGCCGCGGCGACATGCCGCCTGTCGATATCACGTGGTACGACGGAGTGGAAAACCTTCCACCGCTTCCCGAAGGTTACGATTCTGTTGAGGCAACAGTTGACAACACCATACCTCCTCCCGGAGGTGTGCCACAGCAGGCAAGGCCGCAACAGCCAAATCCGCAGCAGGCTGGTCAGACAAGAGGACCCAGGAGACAGAATGCCGGAAAGGTCATCTACAGCAAGGAACTGACTTTTAAAGGAGGAACCCACTCGGCCCCTCTGTTCATTATACCGGCTGACAAAGCCAGGGAAATGGAGCCCAGACTGCCCAAGTATCCGGAGAGTCCCTCTGATCACTATGTCAATTTCCTCAAAGCCTGCCAGGGACTGGAAGCATCACGCTCACCATTCCAGGTATTCGCCCCGCTTGCTCAGATCTTCTCCCTGGGAATCATTGCACTCCGCAGGAACAAGAAACTGGTCTTCAACAGGGATACAAAGGAAGTTATGAATGACCCGTTCGCAAATGCATTGCTTGCCGACAGGCCTCCGCGCAAGGGATGGGAATCATATTACAACATCTGATTTTCACATTCCGATAATAAACGAAAAAGCCGCCGGTAACCAGCCGGCGGCTTTTTTAATCTTTATCAATCTGTAATATCTTACTCATCCTTCACACTTCACACCTCGCGCCTTAACACTCTCATGCCCCCCTCAGCTTCTTCATCTCATTGAAATGAGCCATCGACATTTTTTCCCTGGCTTCCCTTGCTGCTTTGCGGTACGCCTCAAATTCCTTTTTGAGTTCCTCGCATTCCTTCTTTGTATTGACAGTCAGACTGTAGTTTCTTTTGTAAGCAAGAAATCCCACAGCGAGAATTCCTGCAAGGGCTGCAACAATGGTCCAGAGAATTGAATTGTAAACTTTCTTGTTTACTTCCATTCCCAGGACGGCAATGCTGTTCTTTGTCCGGATCATCCCTTCAAGATCCGACCGGACATTCCCTATGGCCGAATTAAGAGAGTCGATGAGAGCATCCCGGTCCTGCCTTTCGGAAATAAGGTTCCCGATCTCTTTTCTGGCTGCATCTATTGAATCGACGGCATTCCTTTTCACCTTCTGAAACATGTCTTCACGGATTGCCCTGAAGTCTTCATAGATGCGTGTTTTCTCCTGAACATAGTTCATCTGTTCCTTTACCGATCCTTCAGTGAAAACATCAGGCAATGCCGACTGTCCTGAGACTGAAGTGGTCACAAGGAATAAAGCGAAAAAAAACGTGGCATTCTTTATGCCGGTCAAAACTATTCTCCCCATTTGTTATCCCGGTTATGGTTAAACTCCCATGCTTCAGAATAACGATTTTAAAAGGAAAATATTACTATGGAAAATTTTTATCGGAGAAGTTGATCTTTATAATAATTATTTCCGTATTTTAGGCTAACCTAAACCTATATACTAACCTAATACCTTTTGCCTATGCATTTCAGCTGAATCTCACCTCAGAACATGGTTCGTCTGACATAACCTTGTCTCTGCGTTTTTTTTACAGTAATTTTAATTTCCATTATTCTAACTTAATCTCAAATCATGAAAGAAAGCTCTTTTCTTCGGATGCATGTTTTCAGGCATCCAAAAAAGCCTTTTTGGGATCTGAAAATTCTGATCCTTGCATTATTGCTCGGGGCTTCCACTGCCTATGCAGGCGCCAGTCCCCAGCAGCTTACAGTATCGGGAACAGTTACCGACCAGACAACAGGAGATCCCATGCCGGGGGTTAATATTGTTGTCAAGGGTACTGTCCTTGGTGCACTCACCGGGCCCGACGGAAAATACTCCCTTGCCGTTTCAGGTCCGAATGAAATTCTTGTTTTTTCATTTATCGGGTACAACAGCCTCGAGGTTCCGGTTTCTGGCCGGACAACTATCGATGTCAGGCTGGAATCTGCGACTACCGAACTTGATGAGGTTATCGTAACCGGTTACGGAACCCAGAAGAAAAGCGACCTGACCGGATCGGTGGTTCGCGTTACTATGGACGAAAAAGCATCTCTTGCCAATATGAACATCTCTCAGGCTCTTTCGGGAGCTACCGCAGGTGTTAACGTGCAGGGAGCAGGACTGGCAGGTACAGAGCCTGACCTTTCCATCAGGGGACAGACTTCTTTGTCGGCAAGCGACAAACCTCTCATAGTCCTCGACGGAATTATCTTTAACGGAGCCATTTCCGACATAAACGTCAGCGACGTAGAATCGATCGACATCCTGAAAGACGCCAGCGCTGCAGCTGTTTACGGTTCAAGGTCGGCAAACGGGGTTATGCTTATCACAACCAAAAAAGGAAAGTCAGCAAAACCGGTGGTGTCATTCAATATGTACTACGGTTATCAGGACATGACCAACAATCCAATGAGGGTAATGAACTCTCAGGAATACGCTGTCAGGCTTGTGGATTATTATTATCAGCAGGACCTGTATGCCTGGTATAAAACAAAACCGACAGGACCTGAAGGAAGGCCGGTCAGACCTGACATAAACAACAAGGAACTGGTTGCAGCCAGGCTCAGGACTCAGGAAGAAAGGGATAACTACCTTGCCGGAAATGAAGTCAACTGGGTTGATGAGGTTACACAGATAGCGCCCATCCAGAACTACAATATCAACGTATCAGGAAAGACCGGAAACAGCAATTACTACGTTTCAGGTTCATATACCAACGAGGAAGGCATTCTGCTTAACGATAAATACAGCAGGTTTACCCTCCACAGCAATCTCGAAAGCAAGATCACCGACTGGTTCACCCTGGGCGTTATCTCCTCATACTCATACAGGGATTATTCCGGCATGAACGCAAGCCTCGGAGATGCAAGAGCCTGCAGCCCGCTCGCAAACAACAAGATCGGACAGCCTGCATGGGATATGTACCTTACTGGAGAAGCTTACATGCCATACCCCCTGAATAACCTTTATGTGCTTAACGACGACAAGAGGAACTCACTTTTCATGGTAGGAAGCGGCAAAATCACTGTGCCGTGGGTAGAAGGACTTACCTATGAACTGAACTATTCAAATACCCTGCTCAACTCGAGTATCAACTCGTTTTATCCGGTAACAGTGCCGGGCGGTTCGGGAAACAAGGGGCGTGCCTATAAGGATCCTTCCGAGGAAAGGAACTGGATCGTTAACAACATTGTTACCTACCTGAGGAGCTTCGGACAGCACCAGGTTAACGCCACCCTCCTTTACAGCCGCGAGAACCGTAACTACCAGAGCTCTCACATCGACGCCCAGGGATTCGACAACCCGGTTCTTGGCTATAACAACGTAGGACTGGGAACACAGTTTGCCGTCGCCTCCAATGCATGGGAAGAAAACAGTCTTTCATACATGGCACGACTGAATTATACTTTCAAGAACAGGTATCTTTTTACAGCAACCTGGCGTCGTGACGGATTCTCCGGATTCGGTCCCGACAAGAAGTTCGCAAACTTCCCCTCAGTATCACTCGGCTGGGTGCTCTCAGATGAATCATTTATGCAGAGCATGCCGAAGATGTACCTCAAGCTGAGAACGTCATACGGTGAAAACGGAAACCAGGGTATCGGGCGTTACTCGAGTTTCTCGAGAATGACAGCCGATGCTTATGTCTTCGGCCCCACTACTTCAGTAGCCGTATACCCAAGCACCCTTGGAAATGCCAGTCTGGCCTGGGAAAAAACCGCTTCCCTCAACGTAGGTGTCGACTTCGGCTTTTTCGACAGGAGGATATCGGGATCAATTGACCTGTACAAATCAAAAACATCCGACGTTCTTGTCAGCAGGGCTCTTCCACCGACTACCGGTTACCCGAGCGTCTGGACAAACATCGGCGCAATTGACAATAAAGGTATTGAACTGGAGATTAACTCGATTAACCTGACCGGTCAGCTTGGATGGGAAACAAACTTTGTTTTCTCTCTTAACCGCGACAAAATTTCAAAACTCTACGGTGACGAAAACGACAAGGATATTGGAAACTCATGGTTCGTCGGAGAACCCATCAGCGCTATCTATGATTACGAAATGATGGGAGGACTCTGGACTGAAGCTGATCTCTATGCCGGTAACACTTATAATAACTGGTACCCCGGTCAGTACAAATACGTTGACCAGAACGATGATGGCGCCATAGAGCCAAACAACGACAGGAAAGTAATTGGTTACCGTACTCCGAGTTACAGGTTCAGTTTAAACAACACCTTCAACTGGAAGAACTTCACCTTCTCGTTCTTTATCAACTCAATCCAGGGTGGGAAAAAATACTACCGTCTGGATAACGCAGGTGTTGTCAACGTTGCCTGGAGATCCGACGACGTGCTGAGAATAAATGCTTCGGCTGTAAGACCTTACTGGACTCCCGAAAACGGTGTCAACAACGCAACAGGTGTTTACAACTCACCGGCAGTATCGAGCGGTATCTATGAAAGCAGAAGCTTTGTAAGACTTCAGGATATTTCACTTGCTTACAGGTTCGACCAGAACGTACTTAGCAAACTTAATGTTGAGGCTCTTCAGGTTTATATCGCAAGCAAAAACCCCTACGTCTGGACACAGTGGTCAGGATGGGACCCCGAAACAGGTACCAGCAACTCGCCTCTGATGAGGAATGTAACTGCAGGTTTCAGAATTACTTTCTAATTAAACATGAAAGGGAAATTTGCAATGAAAATTATGAAACAGAAAACTTATGATACAATGAAAAAATTTCAGGATATGTTTTTAAGGAAGTTTTTATTGTTCGCCGGTATTTTATTGGTTCTGCTCCCGGCCTGCAGTGAAGACGTACTCGATGAAACCCCGCTCGACTTCCTTGCGCCGGAAAACGCCTACCAGACTCTTCCCGGTATAAAGCAGGGTATTACTGGTCTCCATTTTTCAGTGAGGCAAAGATGGTTCTACGGAACCGATCAGGATGCAGGCGCTATCATCAAAGGTCTTGGAACCGATATTGCCTTCCATGGTGAAGATCCCAACAGCACCAGGTTCCTGTGCAACTATGTTAACTATGTCACATCGGAAAATACCTACCTCAGGAATTTCTGGACATGGAACTATGAGCTTATTCAGAGAGCCAACGTACTTGTAGAGGGTATCAATGCCGCCGATCCCAACATCTGGGTGAAAGAAGGACAGAAAGATGCCTACCTGGCCGAAGCAATGTTCTTCAGGGCATTCGCGTACAGGATACTTGTTTCCACTTACGGAGATGTTCCCCTGGTTACAGAGGTAATCAAGGGTGTAAAGACTGATTTCGTAAGAACACCGAAAGCCCAGGTATATGCTCAGATGGAACAGGACCTGCTGTTCGGTACGACCAAGCTTCCGGCAAGAGGACAGGAAGAAGAGCCCGGAAGGATTACACAGGGCGCTGCCTGGCATATGCTGAGCGAATGCTACCTTGCCCAGGGCAAATACCAGGATGCCGCTGATGCAGCAACCGCAGTTATAGACGATTACGGCTATGCACTTATGACCGAGAGGTTCGGCGACAGGCAGAACATAGTATTTGGCGAGGGTGATCCCTATTACGACCTTTTCGACTTCGGAAACCAGAATATTGCCAGTAACACCGAATCAATCTGGGTGATCCAGGTTGAACCACCCCCAACAACAGGAGGGGGATCCGTTGAAGGTAACAGGTCCTTCGGCCCTGCATATTTCAGGATTGGCAATACTCCCGACGGATTCAAGGCTTTCAGGGGAGAATTCAGAAATGGAGCCTACACAGGTTATTCAGATACACTCGGTCGTCCTGTCGCATGGATTCATCCCACAAACTATGCTGCCTACGACATTTGGGAAAGCGATTGGAACACCGATGTGAGGAACAGGAAGTACAACATAAAAAGAAACTTCTATTATGATGCTCCCGGATCGGCTTACAACAAGAAGAAAGTAAACCTCCTGGTCGACTATGCAGCACAATATGCAGCCGGTACCCGTGATGCAATGAGGGATTCATGCCAGTATATCTATCCTTACTGGATGAAGGTAGCTGATCCGTGTCATTACTTCACTGATCCCAACCGTTCCGGCGGTGGAAGCGACCACAAGGATCGCTATGCTATCAGACTTGCTGAAACAATCCTGTTAAGAGCTGAAGCCTATGTGGGACTTAACAGGCCCGACCTGGCAGCCGCCGACATAAACCTGATCCGCAACAGAGCCAGTGCAACACCTGTTGATGCTGCTGATGTTGATCTGGATTACATCCTCGATGAACGCGCAAGGGAATTGTACGGCGAGGAGTGGAGACACATCACACTGAGAAGAATGGGCAAACTTGTTGAAAGAGTCCGACTCTACAACAATAATCCGAAGAACCCCGGTCTGAACATTCAGGATTACCATGTGCTGTGGCCAATTCCGCAAAACCAGATCGACCTTAACATCGATGCTGAATTCCCGCAGAACCCCGGTTATCCTACCAGGTAAACTTTAAGGGATTTAAAAGTATCAGAATAAAAATCAGCGGACCTGTCAGTCCGCTGATTTTTTTTTGATTGATCTTAATTGTGCTGATTATCTGGAGATTTCAATGCCTGCCGACAGCTTTCAGCATGGCAGCAATGTTTGCAGCCGGCACCTCAGCCTGGATATTATGAACCGTTGCAAAGACAAATCCCCCTCCGGGAGCCAGTGCGTCAATGTTCCTTTTTACATCATCCATTACATCCGAAGGTGAACCTTCTGGAAGAACTTTCTGTGTGTCAACTCCGCCTCCCCAGAATACCAGCTCGCTTCCGAAATCCTTCTTTAGCTGATAAGGCTCCATCCCGGCAGCATTTACATGTACCGGATTTATAATATCTATGCCTGTTTCAATGAAGTCGGGCAGCAGGGGCCTTATGTTTCCGCATGAATGAAACATCACCTTTGCCCCGGGCGCCGAATCCCTTATGGTCTTGATTATTCTTGCAATATGCGGCTTGTAATACTGCCTGAAGTGATCAGGCGATACAAGCTGTGATTCCTGTGTGCCGTAGTCGTCTGCTTCGGCAACAACATCAACAACATCTGCAAGTTCACCGAGAGCCTTTTCCCAGAACTGAATCTTAAGGTCAGCCAGCTTACCGATCAACCGGTCGGAGAATTCCGGGTAAAGAAAAGGATCGATCAGAGCATTGGTAACTCCCCTGATCCTTTGCTGCATCTCAAATATTCCGGCGCATAATCCTTTGATCATCACCAGTTTTCCTTCTTCCCTGAACCGGATAGCCCTTTCGCGCAAACCTGCTGTTCTTTCAGGATCCAGGGGGTCGGGCCAGTTATATGTGTCAACAAGTGCATCGTCCGGAGCCAAATTCTCCATAGGATGCCCGACAATGGAGAACCAGTAGCCGTTCTGTTTGGGAAAATGATGAGTGAAACCCCATTCGTCATGGTATTCCCATCTTTCTCCGGCATCCCTTAGCTTCGAATAAACATCCCGGTTATGACTGGTGAGCGGGAAGAGGCCACGCGTGTCAACGTCAATGAGTTGCATTATCTCAGCCGAAGGAATGACTATCTGCTGGATCACATCTGCCCACTCCGGCTCTTCACGGCTTAAGCCCAGGTGCTGCCTGAATTTCTGATATGCACCGTTTGTTATCCCGGTCCAGGTTGTTCCGCCCAGATCAAAAGGTATTCTGTCGGGCTCCCTGTGATTGAGAGCTTCTAATATCCTTTCCCTGCCGTTCATGCAAATGAAAGCCCGGCAAGAACTCCCTTGAAATATCCTATCGATTCGGCAATTCCTGCCAGCGGATCGGCCATGTCCTTCCCGTATTCCAGGGTGCATGTCCCGGTGAAATTGTTTTCGCGCAACGCTGTGAAGAAACGCGGAAAGTCGATAATACCCCTGCCTGCTTCCACACACCAACCGGCCTTCTCAGGCTTGTCGCAGTCCCAGATATGGAAATCGAAGATCCTTTCCTTGTATTTCAGATATGCAGCAATTGGATCAAGTCCCAGACGGGTCTCATGGGCTATGTCAAAACAGAATCCAATTCTCGCATCGAGATCCTTGATCTCCTTCCACACAGAATCGGCAGTAGGATAAAGTGGCAGATCCGGCCCATGATTATGAATGGCCAGCCTGAAATCATACTCTTTCACCTTTTTTTCCACATAAGGAAGCAGCACAACATCGGGAACACCTATAACAAGTTTTACCCCAACCAGTTTTGCATAAGCAAAGGCCTGATCGATTGCCTGTTCCGATTTCATATAGATAGGGCCTACACCATACGGCTCGACATCGAACGATTTCATCTTTGCAAGCGTCTGATCTATTACCTCCTTTGTGCTGTCGAGAGGAAGATGAAAATCCTTAACACCAAGAAGGTTAACACCCACCCTCTTCATCATGGCAAGTGAATCGTCGAGCTTGATTCTGGCGAAGGAGAAACCTGCTATTGCCAGTTTGAATGAATCCGGTTTAGCAGGAGCAGATACTGCAGGCAAGGCGGCTGCGCATCCGGGGATGCCCGCAGCTATTACGCCGGCTCCGGTGGTCTTAATAAAATTACGTCGTGAGAATTTCATGTCGGATTGGTATAAATGATTAGTTTTGGTTAGTCGTTGAAAACCATATTGTTTTGGGTAAAATATTTGTCGGATAACGATAATTCAGTTATTGTTTTACGATAAAAATTTGTTGTTATTTCCGTGAATTATTCCTGAAAACTGAAGTATTTTTCCCTCACAGGGATGTTAAGCATTGCTGAAGCTGCATTGTCGCCGGCAAATTCTTCCGTATCCGGATCCCAGGAAAGCTTCGATCCTGTCTGGATAGCTATCAGACCAAGCTGACACATCGATATTGTCCTGTGTGCAGTCTCAAGCGGCTCTAATGACTGTTTGCCGTTTTTGATTGCAGTCAGGAAGTCTTCTTTGTCAGACAGGAGCTGACCGAAAGAGAAATCGCCGGGGCCGGGTTTCCATTCCAGCAGTTTTTGGGAACTTGCCGTAAGTTTATCAGGGTATTCAACCTCTACCCATCCCTCTGTGCCCTCAAACCTCACAAATGGCCGTTCTATTTTGAAGTTGACTTCAACACCGTCGGCATAACGGTAATTAATATCAAACTTGTTGAGTGTATTCCATAATCCCCTGTCGAATTCTCCCCTTCCTTCTATGCTTACCGGTCCTGTGTATTCACTGTTGTGTCCCCATTGCACTATCCCCATAAGGTGGGCTCCCCAGTTGCTTATCATCCCGTTGCAGTAAGAACTGACCCTCATCCATCCCGGCCGGCCGTATGCCTTTATCGCATGCACCCTCTTTTCTGTATAGGGAGCTTCCCATGCCGGTCCGAGCCACATATCATAGTTCAGTTCCTCCGGTACAGGCATCGAGGGCTCAGGTTTCAGCGCATCACCTGTCAGTTCGGCCGGAACCGCCACATGAATGCGTTCAAGCTTGCCGATTACTCCGTTTCTGACCAGTTCAACCGTCCGGCAGAACTGAGGAATAGGCCTGAATTCAGAATCATTGCGGGTAATTATGTTGTATTTCTTTATCGCTCTGACAAGCTGCCGGCCGTGTTCAATGCAGGTGGATACCGGCTTTTCGAGAGATACATGCTTTCCGGCCCTTGCTGCCTCAATTGCCATCGGTACATGCCAGTGATCGGGTGTGGCGATCATCACGGCATCAACATCCTTCCTGAGAAGTACTTCACGGAAATCGCCGTATGCCTCACATCCTTTCCATGAAGATCCTTTCTGCCCCGAGTAATAGTCGTTTACCTGCTTAAGACCCTTGGCCAGGCGCCATGAGTCAACATCGCAAACTGCTACGATCTGAGCGTTATCAGACTTCAGAAACTGCGGAATATTGGGATTGACAGTCTGGCGTCCGAGACCAATTACCGCAACGTTTATCCTGTTTGAAGGGGAGGCGGAATGCAGAAGAGCAGATGACACAATCTCTGGCATGGCAAATGCTCCCGTTGCCGCAAGGCCGGCACTCCTGATGAATTCTCTTCTTTTTATTCCCATAAGTTAGAACTTTCTGTCATACCCAATAAAGATAGTGCAATTATTCCTCCATGCATTGCATGGTTAGTCAGGTTTTGACCTTTCATATCATAAAAAATGTTAATGAGGGCCTTCTGTGTGGAAGGTTAAAATTTAATTTTCAGTACCTTTAAAAACTTAACGCAATTAAATTCTAACCACTATCTCAAACCACGCATCATGGATAAAAAATCGATTTCAAGACGCAAATTTCTGGGAACAGCTGCTGCAGCAACACTTCTGACCTCGGTTCCCTTTCACTTTTCCTCAGCTGCCACGCCAAAGAGCAGGAAACCGAATTCAAAAGTCGGAGGAGTACAGCTTGGAGTGACTACTTACAGTTATGGAAGCATGCCTCATAAGGTTGACGATGTTATCGAGTACCTGCTTTATGCCGGAGTCAACTCAATTGAACTGAGGAGTGTGGCAGAAGAGGATCTTGGAATACCTTCCATACAAAGGCCAAGGTCGATGACTCAGCTTACCGAACAGGAGAGAGCGGAAATGAAGAAAGCCTCGGAATCTATTAAGGAAGATCAGAAAAAATGGAGGCTTGCACTTCCGATGGAGCGTTATGTAGAAATGAGGAAAAAATTCAACAAGGCAGGGATTGAGGTTTACATAGCGAAATTTGCTCCTTCGGCCTGGTCGGATGAGGAAATCGATTATGCCTACAGGGCAGCAAAAGCGCTTGGTTCGATTGGGATCACCGATGAGCTGAGTGAGTCAGCCTGCCAGAGGCTCGGGAAATTTGCCGAGAAGCACAATAGCCTGGCAATGTTCCATACCCACGGACAGGTTGCCGACCCGGGTTTCTCATTCGACAAATATCTTGCATATTCTCCTGCAAACATGCTGAACCTCGACGCAGGGCATTACTACGGAGCAACCGGCCTTCATCCCAATGATGTGATAATCAAGTATCACGACAGAATGAGAAGCATTCATATCAAGGATAAAACAGGCCCAAAACATGCCACTCCCAATGCAAACATGCAATTCGGCCAGGGCGAAACACCTATTGCCGATGTATTGCTGCTGCTGAAAAAGGAAAAATGGCCGATCCATGTTGATGTTGAACTCGAATACAGAATCCCGGAAGGATCTGATGCCGCAAAAGAGGTCAAGAAATGCATTGACTATATGAGAAACATTCTCGAATAGAAAAAAGCAGGAAACTGGTGAAAAAGATAATTTTTGTCCTGTTTGCAATCTTTCTGTTCACATGGCCTGAGGCTGACGCTCAAAAAGCAAAAAATGTCACTGTCACCGGAAAGGTTGTAGACGGGAATAACAATCCCGTTGCAGGCGCTGCAATATTTATTGACAAAAAGAAGACAGATGCGGTGACTGACCAGACCGGGCATTACAGTATCAGGGTTAAGCAGGGGGCCGGAGAGATTCTTGTGCTGTCGTTGCTCAGCGGAGCCTCGGAACAGGCTATTGAAGGCAGAACCGAGATAAACTTTGTCCTGTCGGACAAAGCTGCTGCAACTCCCGCACAGGAAACCTCGAAAGCGCTCAATATTAAGGATTCAGCCGTACCTGTTTACCAGGATATCTACGACATGATAAGAGGCAGGGTTTCGGGAGTTGAAGTCTCCGGTAAATCAATAAAGATCAGGGGAACCAATTCGCTTAATGTCAGTACTGAACCGCTTTTTGTTGTCGACGGGGTAATAACTGATGATATAGACGGGATAGACCCCGGAACCGTCAGCAAAATTGAGGTTCTCAAAGGACCTGATGCTTCAGTGTACGGAACAAGGGGATCGAACGGTGTGGTAATCATCACACGCCGGACCGGGAAGGAATGAGTATGTATGCCGGATGACTGTCCGGCCCGGTCAGTCGGGGACAATGCTCCCCGACGGGCCGGGCCGGTATTCCGGTTTTACAGTGTAATCACATCACTAAAACATATTGAATATGAAAATCCTGAAGAATTTTTTCTGTCCGGCAGTGGCAATTGCATATCTGATTGCAGGTGGATGCGGTCAGATATGGACTGAAGAGAACATAGGCAATTTTAATGTTATCCACAATGGAGAGGGACAAACACTGGCTTATTCGCCTTCCTCCGGGGTGAAAATATTAACCGTGAATCGTTTGGCTTTCAAGGATCTGAACAGGAACGGGAAGCTTGATCCCTATGAAGACTGGAGGCTTCCGGTCAACGAACGCGCAGCTGATCTGGTTTCGCAGATGTCAGTTGAACAGATTGCCGGCCTGATGCTCTACAGCAGCCATCAGTCAATTCCTTCGGGAGGAAGCGGTTTCGGCCGCCCGGGAACCTATGGCGGTGTACCTTTTTCTGAGAGCGGAGCAAAGCCGGGCGATATCTCCGATCAACAAAAACAATTTCTGACCGAAGACAACCTAAGGCATGTTCTGATCACATCTGTCGAGAGTCCTGAGGTCGCTGCCGACTGGAACAACAATGTCCAGGCTTTCGTTGAGGGTATTGGTCTGGGAATTCCTGTAAATACCAGTTCCGATCCCCGGCATGGAAGCGATTCCTATGCAGAGTATAATGAAGGAGCCGGAGGAAAGATATCAATGTGGCCGGGTACCCTTGGTATTGCAGCATCTTTTGATCCGGAACTGATGAAACGCTTCGGACAGATAGCATCTATCGAATACAGGGCTCTTGGTATTGCAACCTCCCTGTCGCCGCAGATTGACCTGGCAACAGAACCACGCTGGTCGCGCTTCGACGGTACAATGGGAGAGGACCCTGTACTGGCGACAGATATGGCCCGGGCTTATGTCGACGGCTTTCAGACTTCAGAAGGAGAAGCCCATACATCCGGCGGATGGGGCTATCACAGTGTGAATACCATGGTAAAACACTGGCCGGGAGGAGGTCCTGAAGAAGGTGGCAGGGACGGCCATTATGCCTATGGTGCCTATGCCGTTTATCCCGGAAACAACCTTAAGGATCATCTGCTGCCATTCACTGAAGGCGTGTTCAGACTCCAGGGGCCGACAGGAATGGCATCGGCCGTAATGCCGTATTATACAATTTCATTCAACCAGGATACAAAATATGGCGAAAATGTGGGAAATGGTTACAGCAAGTATATTATTACCGATCTCCTGAGAGGTACCTATAACTACGACGGAGTAGTATGCACAGACTGGGGTGTGACTGGTGATGTTGCTACCATGGATGGATTTGAGGGCAAACCATGGGGTGTCGAAAACCTTTCCCTCGCAGAACGCCATTACAAATTCCTTATGGCCGGAGGTGACCAGTTCGGCGGAAACAACGACAAAATTCCGGTGCTCGAAGCTTATGCCATGGGGGTGAAAGAACATGGTGAGGAATTTATGCGCTCGCGATTTGAACAATCAGCTGTCAGACTTCTTAAAAATACTTTCAGGGTCGGCTTGTTCGAAAATCCTTATCTGGATGTTGAGAATACAAAAGCTACAGTCGGAAAGGCTGAGTTCATGAAAGAAGGTTATGATGCCCAGATCAGATCGGTCGTAATGCTGAAAAACAGTTCCGGCGTCCTTCCCCTTAAGAAACAGCTTAAAGTATATATTCCAAAAAGATACACGCCTGCCGGACGAGACTGGTTTGGACGTGAAACACCCGAGTCCTGGACAGATCCTGTTAATCCCGGAGTAGTATCCAAATATTTCGAGGTTGTCGACAAACCGGCTTATGCCGATTTCGCACTTGTCAGTATTGCAAGTCCGGCAGGAGGTACAGGATACGACCGCAGGGATGCAGAACAAAAGGGAAACGGGTATGTTCCGATAAGCCTGCAGTACTCAAAATACAGGGCTGATAATGCACGCGAAAAGAGCCTTGCAGGAGGATCTCCATTCGAGAGCTTCACCAACAGATCATACAAGGGAAAGACCGTGGAAGCAAGCAACAGCTATGATATGAAAATGGTGAATGAGACCAGAACCAGAATGGGAGGAAAACCGGTTATAGTGCTTATCGATGTATCGAATCCAATGGTTTTCTCGGAGATTGAGAAAAACTCATCTGCCATACTGGTACATTTCGGAGTACAGGATCAGGCCCTGATGGATCTGCTTACCGGTGTCTACGAACCCTCCGGACTGCTCCCGTTCCAGATGCCTGCCGATATGAAAACTGTTGAAACGCAGTTTGAGGATGTTCCCCTGGATATGACATGCCATACCGATGCCGACGGAAATAAATATGACTTCGGATTCGGCCTTAACTGGAAAGGAGTGATCAACGACAGCAGGACCCGGAAATACAGGGAGTAAAGGAATCTTCGGGAATCTTTTCTGCATAAACCGAAATCATCCGTTTGCGGATGATTCCGTTTGGTTGGTCAAATTCCGGACATAGAGATCATAAATTTTGTTAATTTAGCCTTGATGTTTTAGAGCAATGCAAGGCCCGGGGATTACTGTATCCTGATCAGCCGGAATGAGTTTCCGCAACAGACCAGGAAATTTGATACTTCCGGGCTGCATGATTCTGTACGATTTTTGTTGCACAGTTTATCAATTGTGTTGAAGGAAAGGTGTAAATTAGATTGCCGTAATAATTTTCAGACTAAAGAATACTTTATAAAGAGTTATCTGATGAGATTTATCAACGTTCGGTTCTGCATATTGTTTTTTCTTGCTTTTCCTTTAAGGGGCGCTGCCCAGATGGAATGTATTAAGCTAAGTTCCGGGACCGATGACCAGAAAGTATGCATTGGTTCTCCAATCACACCGATCACATACACCCTTGGCAGCTCAGTTATATTAGCAACCATTACCGGTCTTCCTTCCGGTGTCTCCGGTTTTTTTAGCTCCGGCTCCTTTCTTATAAGCGGTACTCCGTCTGTTTCAGGAAGCTTCCCTTATAGAATTGATATTGTAACTTCCGGGCTCTGCACAGGACAAAGATATGCCACCGGAACCATTACTGTGAATCCTCTTACTAGTGCTTCCATAATCTACCCCGGTTCTCCCTTCTGTAACAGCCTGACAACTATTCAACCCGTAACACTGACCGGAACTCCCGGCGGGATATTCAGTTCTTCGCCCGCAGGCCTGAATATCAACCCTGCTACAGGAGATATTTCCCCCTGGCTCAGCCTTCCCGGAAGCTACACGGTTACCTATATTGTTACAGGCTGCGGAACGTCAACAGCCACGGCTCCAGTGAGTATTACTGCTCTTCCTGTTGCCGCATTCAGTTATCCTGCATCCCAATACTGCAGCAACCAGAGCGATCCGCTTCCGGTTTTCTCAGTTGGAGGAACTGCAGGTACCTTTTCATCGACACCAGGTCTGGTATTCGTGAATTCTTCAACAGGACAGGTCGACCTTTCCGCAAGCACTCCCGGTACATACACAGTGACAAACACAATATCCGCAGCAGGAGGATGTCCTGTTGTAACAGCTGCAACAAATATTACAATCAACGGATTACCGGTCGCTGCATTCAGTTATCCGGCGACACCTTATTGCAGCAATGAAACGGATCCGCTGCCTGCTTTCACAGGAGGGGGCGTTGCCGGAAACTTCACATCCACACCCGGTCTGGTTATTAATGCATCGACCGGACTGGTAGACCTCTCAGCAAGCATACCCGGATTCTATGTCGTTACAAACACTGTTAGTTCCGGAGTCTGCGGTACTGTAATCGCCACATCTTCAATTACGATCACACAGCTGCCTTCAGCAGCCATCTCATACCAGGGAAATCCTTTCTGCAATAATCAGCCGGGAATTGTTCCGGTTACATTTTCAGGAACAACAGGCGGTGTGTTTTCTTCAGTACCTGCCGGCTTATCAATGAATGTTTTTTCCGGAGCCATCACTCCGGGTACCAGCCTGCCCGGAAATTACACTGTCACATATACAATTTCAGCTTCCGGAGGCTGCGGTACCATTACAGCAACTGCGCCGGTCTCAATACTTACTTCACCTGTTCTGATAATCACCAATCCCCCGGCAGTATGTTCCCCTGCAACAGTCGACATTACAAGTTCGTCAGTTACCGCCGGCTCAACCCCCGGCATGATATTCAGCTACTGGCTTGATGCTGCTGCAACTATCTCATATCCCACTCCTCAGACCGCTGGTCCCGGGACTTACTACATAAAGGGGACTCTGGCAGCAGGATGTTTTGATATCAAACCGGTTCTGGTTACTGTCAATCCTTCGCCTGTGGCGGCGGCGACAAATGACGGACCGGTTTGTGTGGGATCGCCGGTGAATCTTACAGGCGGTCCGGGAGGTATGAAATCCTATTCATGGACCGGACCAAATGGTTTTACATCCAATCAGAGAAGCCCTGTTCTTTCCCTGTCCGCAAACATCTCAATGGCAGGGATCTATGTGCTGACAGTTACAAACGGATCGGATTGCACGGATACTGCACAAACAAGGGTTTATGTTTACGACGTCCCGGTTGCAAATGCGGGAGCGGGCGGAACGGAATGCGATCTGGATTTCATACTGAGCGCCCGGCCAAGTGTCGGGACAGGACTGTGGACTCTGGACTCCGGACCCGGTACGGTTGTGTTCAGTCCGGGACCTCAGGCGCCCGATGCCAGGGTAGTGGTATCAACTTACGGAACATACACCTTAAGATGGACTGAGACCAACGGACCGTGCATTAGCAGCGCCTCAGTGATAGTAACCTTTAACCAGCAGCCTGTAGCCTTTGCGGGAGCGGGCGGTGATGCATGCAGCCTGAACTTTTTGCTGAATGCCACACCTTCAACCAGCGGGATCGGAACCTGGTCGATGCTGGAAGGGACAGGAACCGCTGTTTTCTCGCCTAACCAAAATACACCTTCAGCTACGGTAATAGTGTCGGAATACGGAACAAAAGTGTTCAGGTGGATAGTGTCAAACGGAATATGCTCAGATACATCCGATGTTACAGTCAACTTTTACCAGATGCCTGTTGCCAATGCCGGAACAGGTGGAAACAACTGCGGACTGGAATTCAACCTCAGGGCCATACCTAGCATAGGAACGGGAACATGGACCCTGTTCAGCGGCCCGGGTACGGCAGCATTTACACCTAACGCAAATGAATTCGCTCCGAGAGTTGAAGTAAACGCATATGGTTCTTATGTCTTCAGATGGACCGAGAGTAACGGAACCTGTTCTTCCTTTTCTGACGTTTCAGTTACCTTTATTCAGCAACCTTCGGCGAATGCAGGAAACGGCGGTGATGAATGCGACCTTGATTTTATGCTGAATGCCGTTCAGGGATCTGTTACCGGAACCTGGAGCCTGGTAAACGGTCCGGGAAACGCAACTTTCAGTCCCAATGCCAACCAGGCAAATGCCAGGGTGACAGTTACATTACCGGGTTCCTATGACTTTGCCTGGACAGAAGTGAACAGCCAGTGCACCTCAATTGATATTGTCAGGGTTATCTTCCACGATAAACCGGCGCTAAATGCAGGAACCGATCTGCTCCTGTGCAAGGGAGGAAATGTTCAGCTGAATGCAAGCGGACAGGGAACTTTCTCATGGATCCCGGCAGCCTCACTCAGCAATGCAAATATTCGCAACCCGATTGCCTCTCCGGTCATTACAACTGAGTACACCGTTACCCTGACCGACAGATTCCATTGTGTGAACACAGATAAAGTGATTGTCGAAGTACGGGAACAACCCATTGCCGACGCCGGTCCTGACCAGGTTCTTGATTTTGTATTCGATACCCGCCTGAATGCAGGAACCCTGAAACAGAATGAAACAGGGCTGTGGTCGGTTGTTGAAAGTGAAGGTAATATCCTTGATCTTCATGCTCCAAATTCCAGGGTAACTGATCTTTCAATTGAAGATAATGTATTGCTGTGGACAGTGTCAAACGGTATCTGTCCTGAATCGTCCGATACTGTCCATATCTGGGTTAATAACCTGATCATACCGTCGCTTATCACTCCAAATCAGGACGGTAACAATGACTTCTTCGTAATAAAAGGCCTGGAAACGATCGGAAGCAGCTCACTAACCATTTTCAACAGATGGGGAGGGAGGGTGTATCAAAATGATGAATATGACAATTTGTGGGATGGTGTTGACGACAAGGAGAACCCTCTGCCCGATGATACTTATTTCTATGTTATAAAACCCGCCAGCGGCAAGGCAATAAAAGGTTACCTGGTGATAAGAAGATAATTCAGCTTTCAATGGACAGGTTAATAAAAATAAGAATGCTTCTTCCAATGATTTTTCTGCCGGCAGCAGAGCTTGCCGCCCAGCCTGTATGGGTCCCGGGCACGCCGGCAGTGGAATCAACGGGACCGGTGTCCATTACTCTGAATTACGGACTGAACATGGCTGATGACAAAGTGTGGCCGGCTACGGTCTACATAATTGTTTACAATTACGAGAATACCTCAAATCTCTCATCTTCAAGCGTAAGGCTTTTAGCTCAGCTTGGAGGTATCGGCGGTATTGTTGAAACGGCTGTTCTCAGTGTAAGAAAAGGAGATGAAAATAAAATACTCCAGACTGTGTTGCAGGTTACCGATCCTGACATGGTGCATACCATATACATAGTTGCCGCCGACAGCAAGAGAAAACTTCAGGCTTATCCTGTTAGGCTTACCGCCAGGACACTTCCGTGCAGACCTGCCGATGCCGGTACAGGAGGGGATGAATGCGACCGGGATTTTGTTCTGAGCGCGGTGCCGGTTCTGGGAACCGGACAATGGTCGCGTGTCTCCGGTCCGGGATCTGCAACGTTTACACCAAATAACAGGACTCCGGATGCCACAGTGACGGTTTCGGCTTATGGCGCTTATGTTTTCAGATGGACTGAAAGTAGCGGCGGCTGCAATTCGAGTGATGAAGTAACAGTCAATTTCTACCAGCCGCCGGTTGCCAATGCCGGCAGCGGGGGAAGCGAATGCGACCTTGATTTCAACCTGAGGGCAGTGACTTCATCATCAGGAACCACTGGCACCTGGACAATGTCGTCAGGGACCGGAACCGCAGTATTTGTTCCAGATGCAAACAGTCCTTCCGCTGAAGTCAGGGTATCGGAGTATGGAACCAAAATTTTCACATGGACAGTCACTAACCAATCTTGTTCCGCATCTTCGGATGTAACAGTCAGTTTCAGCCGTCCGCCTGTTGCCAATGCAGGAGCCGGAGGGAGTAACTGCGGTCTCGAGTTTTATTTCAATGCTGTGCCAAGCAGCGGAACAGGTACATGGACCAGGATAAGCGGTCCGGGAACAACAAGATATTCGCCTGATAATCATGACCCTTCAGCAAGAGTCACTGTATCAGCCTATGGTACTTATGTATTCAGGTGGACCGAGGTGAACGGAGACTGCACCAGCAGTTCGGATGTCACTGTGGGTTTTTTTGAACAGGTGTCGGCCAATGCCGGAAACGGCGGTGATGAATGTGACCTGAATTTTGTTCTGAATGCAGTTCAGGGATCGGGCACAGGAACCTGGTCGATGATAAGCGGACCGGGGAGCGCAACCTTTACACCGGATGTTCACAGACCTGATGCAACTGTTACGGTTACCAGACCAGGAGAGTATGATTTTGCATGGACGGAAGTGAATAACAATTGCAATTCGACGGATGTAATACGGGTGGTCTTTCACAGTCCCCCTGCCGTTAATGCTGGCGAGGATGTGGCAATCTGCATGGGAGGCAGCGTACGCCTTGGGGCAACAGGAACAGGAACCTTCTCGTGGACGCCTGCAAACCTGCTTAATAATCCGGCAATTGCTGATCCGCTGGCGACACCTTCAGTAACTACTGTATTTACTGTTACCCTTACCGATCAGTGGGGTTGCAGAAACACCGACAGGGTAACCGTTGACGTCAGGGAAAAGCCTGTTGCCCATGCAGGACCCGATCAGGTACTGGATTTTCTTTTCGAGACTGACCTCCAGGCCGATCCTCCGGGAAGCAATGAAACCGGAGAATGGAGCGTAATTTCCGGTACTGCCTCGTTTTCGGATGTTAACAGCAACGTAACTCATGTCTGGGACCTTTCCAGGGGTGATAATGAGATATTGTGGAAAGTCTCAAACAGTACCTGTGAAGCCGCTGCAGATACCGTTGTTATCAGGATAAATGAAATGAAATTGCCTTCACTTATTACCCCCGATATGGATGGTAATAATGATTATTTTGTTATCAAAGGCATCGAGTCGCTTGGCAGTGTTTCACTGAGAATCTTCAATAGATGGGGTGCCTGCGTTTTTACAGACGACGGATATGCTAATGACTGGGACGGGAAAGATGATAATGGAAATCCCTTACCTGAGGACACTTACTATTATGTTTTCAAGAGCGAAATTGTTGACGCAATAAAAGGATATATTGTGATTAAATACTAAGTTGCTACATAGTTTACTACTGAGAAGATACGTAGTTGACTACTGAGCAGGCAAGTAACTGAATATTATGATGAAAAGGATAATTAAAATACTCATTCTGCTCCTTGTTCCCCTGAGCTCTTCAGGTCAGATGACCCCCCTGAAGAGCCAGTACGTATTGAATCCAATGGTGCTGAATCCGGCCTCCGCAGGTAACCGGGGAGTGCTTAATTTAACGGCATTCTACAGAAAGCAATGGGTGGGAGTAAAAGGCGCCCCGGAGACTATGACTCTTACAGCCGACGCTCCTTTCAGCGACAACAGGATGGGACTTGGAATGATCTTCACTAATGACAGGGTGGGAGTTACGAAGGAATCTCATCTGATGGCCAACTATTCATACAAGGTCCCGGCCGGAAAAGGAATGCTTTCCTTCGGTCTTGGAGCTGGAATAACTGTGACGAATACAGCCTGGTCCAGGCTAATAGTCCTTGATCCGGAAGATGATTTTGTTCTTATAGACTCGAAAGGATTTGTGGTGCCGGGTTTCAGCTTCGGAACATACTATTCTGACGAAAATTTCTTTGCAGGCTTGTCCATCCCCAAACTGCTAGGTTATAAATATGATTTCGGCAAAAGCAAGTATGTGGTGAACAACAATATGGGGGAGTATTACTATCTGATCAACACGGGATATCTCTTCGACCTGTCTCCTAATCTTAAGTTCATGCCCTCAACTTTGATTGCATTCTCTCCGGGCGACAAAGTGTTATATGATGTAAACGCCCACTTCAGGATTATGGACCGCTTCTGGGCCGGAGCTGCTTACAGAAATAACAGGTCGCTGGTAGGATTGTTCCAGATCCAGCTTACCGACCAGATACGCTTCGGTTATACATACGATTATGATTTTGCCAAACTCCAGACCTACAGTTCCGGATCGCATGAGATTATGCTCAGATATGAATTCCGCTACAAGGTGCAGGCCATAAGCCCATTGAATTTCTAACCGACGACCATGAGACTAAAATATCTTTCTGCATTTCTTATACTTCTGCTTTTGCCGCTGCTCGCTTCCGGCCAGTCAGAAACCTATTCAGTAATGAAAGCCGGAGTCAGCTCCAAGAACAGCGATGAATTCTCACCTGTGTATTATAAAAATGGAATTGTTTTCTGCTCAAATATGACCAGGGCTCTGGTAAAAAATTACCTTACCCCCGAGGACAAGGGCTTGCTTAACATTGTTTTTGCCGACACCCTGACATGGAAGTCCAGGATATTTGCAAGGGAACTGAGGACCATCTTCAACGACGGACCGTCATCTTTCAGTAGGAATGGTGATACGGTATATTTTTCAAGAAATATAAGAACCGATGTCAACAGGGAAGAAGTATCGCCAAGAAACAAGCTTGGCATCTTCACAGCAGTCCTCGAAAACGGAAGCTGGGGTAAGATACTTGACTTCAGATTTAATAATGAATACTATAATATAACAACTCCGTTTATTTCACCCGACGGAAAACGGCTCTTTTTTGCCGCTGACAATCCCGAGGGGAACGGAGGTACTGATCTGTATTACTGCGACTGGAAAGGAGATTACTGGGACGATCCGGTAAACATGGGCCCGGAGGTCAATACACGCGGCAATGAATCCTATCCTTCTGTCAACAGCGAAGGCGGAGTGTTTTTTTCTTCCGACGGTCATCCGGGTTTCGGCGGTAAGGACATTTTCTATACACGACAGTCGGAAGGGAAGTGGCTCCCCCCGGTACAGCTCGAAGCGCCAGTCAATTCAAAATATGATGATTTCGGCCTGGTCGCCGATCCGATGATGAACAGGGGTTACTTCTCGACAAACAGGGAAGGGACAGTGGATATTTATCAGTTCCGGACCAATGTTCCGCAACTTTTCTTTTGCGACAGGCAAAGAACAAACCAGTATTGCTTCAGCTTTACCGACAATGACAAAATTCCCGTCGACACCAGGTATCTTCAGCTGACATGGAATTTCGGCGACGGTGCTACGGCGCCGGGACGGAGTGCAGAACATTGTTATAAGGGTCCTGGGAAATATAAGGTCAGCCTGGATGCCACCGACAAGAAAACCGGTCATGTGGTCTTTACAAAGCTTTCTTTCGACCTCGACCTGAGGGATATTGAACAACCTGTAATTCTTTCACCCGTTTCAGCTATGGCCGGGGAGCAGGTAACACTCGACGGACTGACTTCAAGTTATGACGGTTCCACCGTTCTGAGTTATACCTGGCACTTTGGCGACGGTCAGTATTCAAAAGAAGGCAAAGTGCAGCATGCCTACTCCGGGAATGGTGATTACGAGATCAGGCTGGGTTTAAAGGTAAGAAATGACAGGACAGGTGTTATCCGTGAAGTCTGCTCAGTTAAGCCCATCAGGGTAAGCACCAGTGTCGCAGAGAAGGAAGCTTTTGAAAGACAGAATTCTGTGCCGGCTCCGGTAGTGGATGTTTTTAAATACGATCATGCTGTCAAAACTAACTTTTATTCAGCCGAAAACGATCTTAACGGATTTATGGTGTACAGACTTGAAGTTCTGAGATCCGGAACACAGCTTCAAAAAAATGATGAAGTTTTCAGAAAACTGCCCGGAAAATACCTTCTCAGGGAGCACTACCTTAGCAGAGAGAATGTTTACAGTTATTGTGTCGCAGAGGAACATACCCTCATGGCAACATACCCTGCATACAACGAAATAGCCAGTCTCGGATTCGATAATGCAAAAGTATATCAGGTTGAAGTTGAAGATGCTGCCGAGAGGGAACTGAATAACCTTGAAAAGATATTCGGTGTCTCGGCTGATGCGCTTTTTGTACGGAATGCACAAGCTCTTTCTTCTACCGGCACTCAGTTGCTGGATCTGGTTATGGGATTTCTGGCCAAGAATCCTTCCATCAAGCTTCTGATAGCCTGCCATACCGACAATACAGGATCGGCAACAGCCAATCTTACACTTTCTGCCAGAAGAGCTGAGGCTATGGTTAACTATCTGGTTATGAATGGAGTCAACCGTAACAGGCTGGTGCCGCTCGGTCTGGGAGGTACAAGACCTATTGCTCCGAATTACCAGGAGAGTGACAGAAGAAACAACAGGAGAATAGATTTTACAATACTGTAGAATTCTTTAGCTTTCAGATCTTATTTGAACACCACAAGTTTCTGTGTAAACATGGTGATGTTCCCGGTTCCCATCTGTACTATGTAGACTCCATGGTTGAAGTTGACAGGGATCTGGAAGTTTCTTACCAGCGGATCTACTATATCACTGTACATTACCTTTCCGTCCATGGCCAGAATCCTTACAAAATCGGGATTGAATCCGTCGTCATCTATTCTTACATTGACAAGCTCTCTGGCGGGATTGGGATATAATTTCACGATAAGGTCTTCGAAGTCTGCACTCTTCTTATACCTGTAACCAAATACCCTGAATTCGGATATATAGTTCCATGTATCGACTGAGTTGCCCAGCCCCACAAATTTCAGGAATCTGAACTCACTGATTGACTTGGACAGAGGAAACACGAAAACATGTATTCCACCCGAAAAAGAACAGGAGCTTGCCTTGGTAAGTATGGGTTCCCATGTTTCACCGTCATTGGAACCGAAAATGTCAAAATATGATTCGCTTTTCTGACCGGGCTGGAATGCGATCTTGACGTGGTTAATAATATAGGGAGATTTCAGTTCAAGGATCAGACTTTGTTCTTCTCCCTTGGATGACCACATGGTTCCGATATTGCCGTCTATTGCATTCGATGGATGATTGGTCGAATAATAATTGGAGGCTGTGGCCGATATGACCTCTGCAGTCTCAAGTTCAGGTTCAAAAGGGACAATAACGATCGGGACAATCTTCGTCTGAGTGGTTTTACCGTCGCTGACGGTCAGTATAAACTCGTAAGTCTGGTCTGATTCAATTACAGGGGCAAGGAACTGAATTATCCCGCCTGTTTCGGAGGATACAGGTATGTTATCCGGTATTTTCCATGAGAAGCTGAGGTTATCCTTGTCGGCATCGTAGCTTTCGCTTGCATTTATTTCACCTACAAAGCCGGTATAAGTTCTTTGCGGAAACTTAACTACCGGTACCGGAGGAGTGTTGGTAACAACTGGCGGAGGATTCACCACAGGAGGAGGAGTGACCTGGTTAACCCTGTTGGTTACAGCCTGGGCTCCGATTGTGGCAGCCTGGCCGCCGGCAGATGTCTGCAGAGGATTGGACGAAGGCTTTGTATATGCTACTGTAACTGTGTTTCCATAGACTACCGGGCTTGAAAGGGTAAGGAGGACCCTGGTTCCGGACACCGACACTGAGCTTACGCTCCTGGCAGCTCCATTTACCTGTACAGTAAAAGCTGAAACTGCAGGAACAATGCTGGCCAGCGCAAGGCTGTAGGTTATTTCGACGACCGAGGGGGCCGCATTTTCCACAGCTGCACTTGCATAGACCGGTACAGCAGGGGCTGCAGGTGCGGCTATCCTGTTAGTGACGCTCTGTGCGCCGATGGTTGCAGCCTGTCCTCCTGCGGAAGTCTGCAGTGGATTGGAAGAAGGTTTTGTATATGCTACAGTCACGGTATTTCCATATGCTGCCGGGCTCGAAAGTGTAAGAAGGACTTTTGTTCCCGATACTGACACCGAACTGACGCTTCTTGCCGTGGAGTTGACCTGAACGGTAAAGGCAGATGCGGCCGGGACTATATTGGCCAGCGAAAGGCTGTAGGTCATTTCCACAACGGAACGTGCTGCGTCCTTTATTTCAGAACTGACATAAGCCGGTACGGCCGGGGCCGGAGGAGCAGCTACCCTGTTCGTCACACTTTGCGCGCTAAGCGACACAGCCTGACCACCGGCAGATGTCTGCAGGGGGTTTGATGAAGGTTTGTTATAGGCCACTGTGACTGTGTTCCCGTAGGCAACCGGGCTTGAGAGAGTAAGAAGCACCTTTGTTCCAGAAACAGAGACCGAGCTGACACTTCTTGCTGCAGAGTTGACCTGAACTGAAAATGATGAAGCTGCGGGAACTATGTTTGCGAGCGACAGATTGTAAGTCATTTCAAGGATGGCAGGAGCGCCGTCCTTTATTTCAGAGCTCACATATGCCGGTACTGCCGGAGGAGCCGATGGATTGGGGTCAACCATAAGCACAGCAGAGGTATAGGGCGCCAGTGTGATTGAACCGTTGTATTTTGCTCCTTTGACATCGATATAGCTGCCGTCGAGGGATACTACCTTGCTGG
>ERZ1645192.19-NODE-19-length-95966-cov-11.542920_pt1 | contig 95966 bp, 81 predicted proteins | sample MGYA00575354_ERZ1645192 | MGnify/ENA primary metagenome ERZ1645192 (study PRJEB40844, sample SAMN11349763) | freshwater sediment metagenome | isolation source: river sediment | host: Sediment | place: India: Faizupur Khadar , New Delhi | collected 2017-02-21 ... | reverse complement strand
GGACAGACGGATGACGCGACGGAAGCTATCAGGCGCCGCCGTATGGCCGTGCTGGCGAAAGCGCTCGACCAGCGTGCGCGCGAAAGCCTCGCCCGACCCGCGCGTTTCGCCATCGCCGTCCATCGCCTCGAAATGCACGCGCCAGTCGGCGGGAACCGAATGTGGATCCCGCTGGTAGCGCGCGTAGAGATCGAGGAAATAGCTGCTTGCGGTGGCGATCGGCAGGTTCATGGGCGAGACTTCCGGACGAGCGTTACGACTGCTTGGGCGGCAGGCGCGGCGCCTCGACGCCGGACAGATCGCACCAGGCGTCAACGAGCGCGGAGAAGTCCTTGCCGCCATAGCCGCGCGAGCGGGCGAGCTGCAGGCATTCGCGCGCCGTCGAGCCCATGGCCAGCGGCACTTTCATCGCCGAAGCGGCGTTGAGCGCGATGCTGAGATCCTTGTGCGCGAGATCGATCTGGAAGCCGGGTTCGATATCGCCCGCCAGCACCTTGACCGGGAAATTGGTCTTGAGGTGGCCGTTGGTGGCGGTGGTGCCGTTGAGCACGTCGATGGCGCGGCCGATGTCAAGGCCGAAGCGCTGGGCCAGCATCAGCGTTTCCGCATTCAACTGGCAGGCGGCGATGGCCTGATAATTGTTGACGATCTTCATGCGGATGCCGGCGCCGGCCGGGCCGCAATGCAGGATCGTCGTGCCCATCGCCTCGAGCATCGGCTTGACGCGCTCGAAATCGGCGGGCTCGGCGCCGACCATGAACAGGCTTTCGCCGCGGTCGGCATGCGTCGCCAGACGGCCAACCGGCGCATCGACGAAGTGCAGGCGGGCCGCCGTGACGGCGGCGGCGACTTCATCGGTCGTCAGCGGGTCGATGGTGCTCATGTCGACCACGGTCGCGCCCTTGCGCGCATGCGGCAGGATCTCGCCCAGAACCACGCCGCGGACCTCGGGGCCCGCGGGCAGCATGGTGAAGATCACGTCCGCTTCGCGCGCCACGTCGGCCGCCGACGCCGCGCCGCGGCCGCCCGCGGCGACAAGCGCCGCCACGGCGTCCTTGTTGATGTCATAGGAAAGGGTCTGGAACCCCTTCTTCTGCATGTTGGCGGCCATCGGGCGGCCCATGCGGCCAAGGCCGACAAATCCGATCAAAAGCTTGGACATCGGAGTTTTCTCCCGTTTGTTTTTGTCGCGCAGCGCTCAGACCGAGAGGTAGCTGGTCTTGATCTGGGTGTAGAACTCCACCGCGTAGCGGCCCTGCTCGCGCGGGCCGTAGCTCGATGCCTTACGGCCGCCGAACGGCGTGTGGTAGTCGACGCCCGCCGTCGGCAGGTTGAGCATGGTCATGCCCGACTCGACATTGCGCTGGAAATGGCGCGCGTGCTTCATCGAGGTCGTGACGATGCCCGACGACAGTCCGTATTCGGTGTCGTTGGCGACCGCGAGCGCCTCGTCGTAATCGGCGACGCGGATAACGGTCGCCACCGGACCGAACACTTCCTCGCGGTTGATGCGCATGGAATTGTTGGTCTCGGTGAACAGCGTCGGCGCAAGGAAATTGCCGCGCGTGTCACGCTCGACGAGCGCACCGCCGACGGCGAGGCGGCAGTTCTCGGCTTTGGCGATGTCGATGTAGCCGAGATTCTTCGACAGCTGCGTGCCGTCGATCACCGGGCCGATCTGGGTGTCGGCGCGCAGCGCATGGCCGACGCGCAGCTTCTCGATGCGCTCGACGCAGGCCTTGATGAAGGCGTCATGAATGCCGGGCGTGACGATGAGGCGGCTCGAGGCCGTGCAGCGCTGGCCCTGCTGGAAGAAGGCGCCATTGACGGCGATGTCGGCGGCGAGATTGACGTCGGCGTCATCGAGAACGACGAGCGGGCTCTTGCCGCCCATTTCCATCTGGCAGCGGATGAGGCGCTGGGCGCAGGCCACCGCGATCTTGCGGCCGGTCGAGGACGAGCCGGTGAAGGAGATCGCGTCGGCATGGGCGATGACTTCCGCGCCGATGTCCGGGCCGGCGCCAATGACCATGTTGAACACGCCGGCGGGAACGCCCGCGGCGATGAGCAGTTCGGTGACGGCGACCGACAGGGTCGGGGTCTTCTCGGACGGCTTCCACACGACGGCGTTGCCGAAGGCGAGGGCGGGCGCGATCTTCCACATCGGCGTGGCGATGGGGAAGTTCCACGGCGTGATCAGGCCGACGACGCCAACCGGATCGCGCGTCACCTCGACGTCGACGTTCGGACGCACGGAGCCAAGCTTTTCGCCCGGCATGCGCAGAGCCTCGCCGGAAAAGAAGCGGGCGATATGCGCGGCGCGCACCACTTCGCCGAGCGCGTCGGGAACCGTCTTGCCGCCTTCGCGCGCCAGCGTTTCGGCGAGGCGGTCCTTGTTGTCCATGATGCCGCGATAGAGCGCATCGAGGACCATGGAGCGCTGCTCCACCGTCATGCGTCCCCAGGCCGGTTGCGCCTTGCGTGCGGCGGCGAAGGCGGCCTTCACGTCGGCCGGCGTCGCCATGCCATAGGTCGCGATGACGTCGTCGAGGTCGGACGGGTTGCGGATTTCGAGCGCGGCCGAGCCGCCGAGCCATTCGCCGCCGATCAAATTCTTGTTGAGCATCTTGGACTTCTCCCGTCGGGCATGTGCCTGGTGAGGCCGAAAACGGATGCGGCCAACCCGCACAGGTTCCGTTGCCTCGTTCGAGATTCGAGTAGCACGACAAAAACCAAACTGCTATATTTGAATTATAAATTCACAGAATGAATAAACCGCATCGAGCGGGAATGTGGAGAGGAAACGATGAAGAGACGTGAATTCCTGAAGGCCGCGTCGGTTGGCGTGGTTGGGTCGGCGGCGGTCGCCGCTCCGGCAATCGCGCAGAGCGCTCCGACGGTCCGTTGGCGCATGGCGTCGAGCTTTCCCAAGACGCTCGACCTGCTCTATGGCGCCGGGGAAGTGCTGTCGAAGGCCGTCGCCGAACTCACCGACGGCAAGTTCCAGATCCAGGTCTTCGCCGCAGGCGAAATCGTTCCCGGCCTGCAGGCGCTGGACGCGACGCAGAACAACGTCGTCGAGATCTGCCACACGGCGGCCTATTATTACGTCGGCAAGAACCCGGCCTGGGCGCTCGGCACGCACATTCCCTTCGGCCTCAACACGCGCCAGCAGAACGCCTGGGCCTATCATGGCGAGGGCAAGGACCTGCTCGCCGAATTCTTCCGCAAGGCGGGCGTCGTCGGCCTGCCGGCCGGCAACACCGGCTGCCAGATGGGCGGCTGGTTCCGCAAGGAGCTGAAGTCGGTCGAGGATCTCAAGGGCCTCAAGTTCCGCATGTCCGGTCTCGGCGGCCAGATCATCGCCAAGCTCGGCGGCGTGCCGCAACAGATCGGCCCGGCCGATATTTATCCTGCTCTCGAGCGCGGCACGATCGATGCGGCCGAGTTCAGCGGCCCGCATGACGATGAGCGGCTCGGCCTGTTCCGCGTCGCCCCGTTCTACTATTATCCGGGCTGGTGGGACGGCACGTCGATGGAGCACTTCTTCATCAACAACGACCAGTGGGAGAAGCTGCCGAAGGCCTATCAGGCGGCGCTGACGACGGCGGCCGGCCTGGTCAACGTCGATACGGTCGCCCGCTATGACGTGCTAAATCCGCCGGCGCTGCGCCGCCTCGTCGAAAAGGGCACGCAGCTGCGTCCGTTCCCGCAGGAAATGGTCGCCGCGGCCTACAAGGCGGCGATGGAGCTCTATTCCGACCTGTCGAAAACCAATCCGGACTTCAAGAAGCTCTACGACAGCATGCGGAAGTTCCAGCTTGAGTCGAACCCGTGGTATCAGGCTTCGGAATATTCCTATGATTCCGTGATGCTGAGGAACGTCAAGGGCTGACGCACACGGCGGGACCGCAATACGGCGGCCGGCTCACAAGGGCCGGCCGCCGCCTTCGCTTTCTCCCCGGACCCGCAGCGGCGTCATGCAGGCGCGCGGAACGCACGATAAAGAGACACCAGGATGCGTCAGAATTTCGAATACGACACGTCGTCGCGCGACGAGGCCGCCGTCAAGCGCGCCGTCGCGGCGTTGCAGGCCCGTTTTGGCGACAAGGTTTCGGTCAACCAGACCGTGCGCCAGCAGCATGCCAACATCACCACCTGGCATCCGGTGCAGGCGCCCGACGCCGTGCTGTTCCCGTCCTCGACGCAGGACGTCGCCGATGCGGTGAAGATCTGCGCCGCCGAGCGCCTGCCGGTCATCGGCTTTGGCGTCGGCACGTCGCTCGAAGGCAATGTGAACGCGCCCTTCGGCGGCTTGTGCATCGACATGGGCAAGATGAACGAGGTCGTCCGCGTCAACGAGGACGACGTCGATTGCGTCGTGCAGGCCGGCGTGACGCGCAAGCAGCTCAACGATTACCTGCGCTCCTACGGCCTGTTCTTCCCCATCGATCCCGGCGCCGACGCGACGATCGGCGGCATGTCCTCGACGCGCGCTTCCGGCACCAATGCCGTGCGCTACGGCACGATGCGCGAGAACGTGCTGGCGCTGACGGTGGTCATGGCCGACGGCTCGATCCGCAAGACCGGCACGCGTTCGCGCAAGTCGGCGGCGGGCTATGACATGACCCGGCTGTTCGTCGGCTCGGAAGGCACGCTCGGCATCATCACCGAAGTGACGCTGCGCCTCTACGGCATCCCGCAGAACATTTCGGCGGCTGTGTGTTCGTTCCCGACGCTGGCCGACGCCTGCAACACCGTCATCAACACGGTGCGCATGGGCCTGCCGATCGCCCGCATCGAATTGCTCGACGAGGTGCAGATCAAGGCCTGCAACATGCATTCGGGCCTGTCGCTGGCCGAGCGGCCGACCTTGTTCCTCGAATTCCATGGGACCGACGCGGGCGTCGCCGACCAGATCGACATGTTCAAGGACATTGCCGCCGAGTTCAACGGCAGCGATTTCGAATGGGCCGCCAAGCCCGAGGACCGCACCCGCCTGTGGCAGGCGCGCCATGATGTCTACTGGGCCTGCCAGACCTTGCGTCCGGGAACGAAGTTCATCGCCACCGATGTCTGCGTGCCGATCTCCCGCCTCGGCGATTGCATGGTGGCGACGAAGGAGGACATCGTCCGCAACAATCTCGTCGGCCCCATCGCCGCGCATGCCGGCGACGGCAATTTCCACGTCTCGCTGATGGCGGACATGAACAATCCGCAGGAAATGGAAGCCATCGAAGCCTTCATCGACCGGCTCAACCGCCGCGCCATTTCCATGGAAGGCACCTGCACCGGCGAGCACGGCATCGGCCAGGGCAAGCGCGAATTCCTCATCGAGGAGCATGGCGACAACGTGCTGACCATGCGCGCCGTCAAGCAGGCGCTCGACCCGCTCGGCATCATGAACCCCGGCAAGCTGTTCCTCGACTGAGGCGCCCTGACCAAGCCCATGCCGCGAAGGCCGCTCCGAAAGGGGCGGCCTTCGTCATTTCCGCGCCGGAAAACATCCCGCCAACGCATTGACTCGGAGGGGCCGCTCGGGCAAGTTTCAATCAACTGATTAATTGATAAGCAATGCCGCCTCGGGAGGGCGATCGTTCATGTCGGCCAGCACGCGCTATCCTTTGCTGTTTTCTCCGCTCGATCTCGGCTTCACGCGGCTGAAGAACCGCGCGCTGATGGGCTCGATGCATACGGGGCTGGAGGAATCGGAGAACGGTTTCGAGAAACAGGCGGCTTTTTTCGCCGAGCGCGCCCGCAATGGCGTCGGCATGATCATCACCGGCGGCATTCCGCCGAATTTCGAGGCGAGCGGGCGCGGCACCAAGCTGTCGACTCCGGAAGAGGCGGCCGAACACCGCATCGTCACCGAGGCGGTGCACGCCGCCGACCCGGATGTGAAGATCTGCATGCAGATCCTGCACACCGGGCCTTTGGCCAACACGCCGGATTGCGTCGCGCCCTCGGCAGTCAAGTCGCGCATCGGTCGTTACGTGCCGAACGAACTCGACGAAGCCGGCATCGAGAAGCAGATCGCCGATTTCGCCAATTGCGCCGCGCTGGCGCAAGCGGCGGGCTATGACGGCGTCGAGATCATCGGTTCGGCCGGCTATCTGATCTCGACCTTCCTCGTCGACAAGACCAACCGCCGCACCGACCGCTGGGGCGGCGCGTTCGAGAACCGCATGCGGTTCCCGGTCGAGATCGTCAAGCGCGTGCGCGCCGCCGTCGGGCCGAACTTCATCATCATCTTCCGCATTTCGGCGATGGACATGCTCGAAGGCGGATTGGCGTGGGAAGAGGTGGTGGCGCTCGGCAAGGCGGTCGTCGCCGCGGGCGTCAACATCGTCTCGACGCATTTCTGCTGGCATGAGGCGTTCGTGCCGACCATCGCCACCATGGTGCCGCGCGCCGCCTTCACGCAGGTGACGGGCCGCCTGCGCAAGGAACTCGGCGTGCCGATGATCACGTCCAACCGCATCAACATGCCGAATGTGGCGGAAGAGGTGCTGGCGCGCGGCGACGGCGACATCGTCTCGATGGCGCGGCCGATGCTGGCCGACCCGGAACTGGTGCGCAAGGCGGCGGAGGGGCGCGAGGACGAGATCAACACCTGCATTGCCTGCAACCAGGCCTGCCTCGACCACACCTTCACCGGCCGTCTCGTCTCCTGCCTCGTCAACCCGCGCGCTTGCCATGAAACCGAGCTCAAGTTTGAGCCTGCGCCGCGCGCCAAGCGCATCGCGGTCGTCGGCGCGGGGCCGGCCGGTCTCGCTTTCGCGACGACGGCGGCCGAGCGCGGCCACAAGGTCACGTTGTTCGAAGCCGGCAGTGAGATCGGCGGCCAGTTCAATCTGGCGCGGCAGATTCCCGGCAAGGAAGAGTTCAACGAGACGCTGCGTTACTTCCGCCGCATGATCGCGGTGCGCGGCGTCGACCTGCGGTTGAACACGCGCGTCGACGCCGACGCGCTGAAGGAGCAGGGCTTCGACGAGGTCATTGTCGCCACCGGCATTTCGCCGCGCACGCCTGACATCGCCGGCATCGATCACCCCAAGGTCGTCGGCTATATCGACGCTATTCTCGGCCGCAAGCCGGTCGGCCAGAAAGTGGCGATCATGGGCGCGGGCGGCATCGGCTTCGACGTCGCCGAACTGATCACGCATTCGGGTCCGTCCTCGGCGCTCGACGTTGATACGTTCGCGCGCGAATGGGGCATCGACTTCAAGAACCATCCGCGCGGCGGCGTGACCGGCGTCAAGCCGGTGGTGGCGACGTCGGGCCGCAGCGTCACGTTGATGCAGCGCAAGAGCGATCCGGTCGGCAAGAACCTTGGCCGCACGACCGGCTGGACGCATCGCCTGACGCTGCAACGGCGCGGCGTGCAGATGGTCAACGGCGTCGAATATGTGAAGATCGACGATGCGGGGCTGCATACGCTGGTCAATGGCGAGCCGAAGCTGTTCGATGTCGACACGATCATCGTCTGCGCCGGGCAGGTGTCGCTGCGCACGCTCTACGACGATCTGCATGCGCAGGGCGTCAACGCCTCGCTGGTCGGCGGCGCGTTCGAGGCCGGCGAACTCGACGCCAAGCGCGCCATCGATCAGGCGACGCGCATGGCCGCCACGGTCTGACGTCGCTCCAGCAAGAACAACAAGAAGGGATCATCGCATGAAGCTCGACAACACGATTTCGGCCGTCGTCACCGGCGGCGCCTCCGGCCTCGGCGCGGCGACAGCGCGCATGCTCGCCAGCCATGGCGTCAAGGTCGCGCTCTTCGATCTCAACGCCGAGCGCGGGGAAGCGCTGGCGGCGGAGATCGGCGGCGTGTTCTGCAAGGTCAATGTCGCGTCGAGCGAAGACGTCGATGCGGGTTTCGCCAAGGCGCGCGCCGCGCATGGACAGGAGCGCATTCTCGTCAATTGCGCCGGCGTCGGCGGCGGCGCGGCCAAGACGGCCTCGATCGACAAGCAGACCGGCAAGCCGAAGGAATATTCGCTCGACAATTTCGAGCGTATCATCAACGTCAACCTGATCGGCACATTCCGCTGCATCACCAAGAGCGCGGCGGGCATGCTGACGCTGCCGCCGCTGCCGGACGGCGACCGCGGCGCGATCGTCAACACGGCCTCGGTGGCGGCCGAGGACGGCCAGATCGGCCAGGTCGCCTATAGCGCGTCGAAGGCCGGCATCGTCGGCATGAACCTCGTCGTGGCGCGCGACCTGTCGGGCGACGGCATTCGCTGCAACACGATCCTGCCCGGCATTTTCGACACGCCGCTGCTGCAGGGCGCGCCCGACAACGTCAAGGCGGCGCTGGCGGCGTCCGTGCCGTTCCCCAAGCGCCTCGGTCAGGCCGAGGAATATGCGCATCTCGCCCATACGATGATCACCTGCGGCTATTTCAACGGCGAGGACGTGCGCCTCGACGGCGCGATCCGCATGGCGCCGCGCTGAACCCTCCATACCTGCGCCGTCACAGGGGCATGCACAACGAACAGGGAAGGAAGAACAAATGACCGAAGCATGGATCATCGACGCCTGCCGTACGCCGCGCGGCGTCGGCAAGGCCGGCAAGGGCGCGCTGTGGGAGGTGCATCCGCAGCAGCTCGGCTCCACGGTGCTGAAGGCGTTGGCCGAGCGCAACAAGATCGACACCAAGGACGTCGGCGACGTGATCTGGGGCACGTCGGCGCAGGTCGGCCCGCAGGGCGGCGACCTCGGCCGCATGTCGGCGCTCGACGCCGGCTATGACGTGCGCTCCAGCGGCGTCACCATCGACCGCTTCTGCGGCTCGGGCATTTCGGCGGTGAATTTCGCCGCTGCCTGCATCATGTCGGGCATGGAAGATCTTGTCGTCGCCGGCGGCACGGAAATGATGTCGATGCCGCGCCGCGACGGCGCGATGATCATGGATCAGGGCAATATGCGCCTGCGCCTGCATCATCCGCAGACGCATCAGGGCGTCTGCGCCGACGCCATCGCCACGATGGAAGGCATCAAGCGCGAGGCGCTCGACGAGCTCGGCTACATCAGCCAGCAGCGCGCCGATGCGGCGATCCGCGAAGGACGTTTCGCCAAGTCGCTGATCCCCGTCTACAAGGAAGACGGCACGCTGGCGCTCGACCGCGACGAATATCCGCGGCCGCAGACGACGCGCGAGGGCCTCGCGGCGCTGAAGGCGGCTTTCCCGGCGCTGGCCGACGCGCCGCTCGACGAGCGGGGCACGACCTATCGCTCGCTGATCCTGCAGGCCTATCCGGACCTCAACATCGAGTTCATGCACCATGCCGGCAATTCGTCCGGCGTCGTCGACGGTTCGGGCGCGGTGCTGCTCGCCTCGCCGGCCTACGCCAAGGCGCATGGCCTGAAGCCGCGCGCTCGCGTCGTCGCCATGGCGAACATGGGCGACAGCCCGGAACTGATGCTCAACGGCCCCGTGCCCGCCGCCAAGAAGGTGCTGGCCAAGGCCGGCCTGAAGAAAGAGGACATCGACCTCTGGGAGATTAACGAGGCCTTCGCCGTCGTCGCCGAGAAGTTCATGCGCGACCTCGACCTTGATCGCGACAAGGTCAACGTCAACGGCGGTTCGATCGCGCTCGGCCATCCGATCGGCGCGACCGGCGCGATCCTGATCGGCACCGTGCTCGACGAACTCGAGCGTCAGGGCAAGCAGTTCGGCCTCGTCACCATGTGCGCCGCCGGCGGCATGGCGCCGGCGATCATCATCGAGCGCATCTGAAACAGCCGCCTCTTTTCCATCGGGTGAAGGGGCGGTTCACGATTTTGCATACGCATGCAAATTTGCTCTTGCATGCGTATGCAGACGCTGTCACGCTGCTGCCATCCGAGGCGATTTCTATCGCGGGCAGGAGTGTGAAAATGACGATCGCGCATATCAAGTCTGGCAAGCCGGCGAACGAACGCGCCGAGGACGACGCCAAGGTTCGTTCCACGGTCGAGGGCATCCTTACGGACATCGAGACGCGCGGCGACGCCGCGGTGCGCGAATTGTCGGAAAAGTTCGATCGTTTCTCGCCGGCCTCGTTCCGGCTGTCGCCGTCCGAAATCGAAGCCGCCATGCAGCAGGTCAGCCCGCGCGACATGGAGGACATTCGCTTCGCGCAGACGCAGATCCGCCGCTTCGCCGAGGCGCAGCGCGCCAGCATGACCGACATCGAGGTCGAGACCTTGCCCGGCGTGTTCCTCGGCCATCGCAACATTCCCGTGCAATCGGTCGGTTGCTATGTGCCCGGCGGCAAGTTCCCGATGGTCGCCTCGGCGCATATGTCGGTGCTGACGGCCTCCGTCGCCGGCGTGCCGCGCATCATCGCTTCCGCCCCGCCGGTGCAGGGCAAGCCGCATCCGGCCATCGTCGCCGCCATGCATCTCGGCGGCGCGCATGAAATCTACGTGCTCGGCGGCATCCAGGCCGTTGGCGCGATGGCGCTCGGCACCGAGACGATCCGCCCGGTCGACATGCTGGTCGGCCCCGGCAACGCCTTCGTCGCCGAGGCCAAGCGCCAGCTTTACGGCCGCGTCGGCATCGACCTGTTCGCCGGTCCGACCGAAACCATGGTCATCGCCGACGAGACGGTGGACGCCGAGATCTGCGCCACCGACCTGCTCGGCCAGGCCGAGCACGGCTATAATTCGCCCGCCTGCCTGATCACCAATTCGCGTCGCCTCGCCGAGGCCACGCTGACCGAAATCGACAGGCTGCTGAAGATCCTGCCGACGGCGGACACCGCCGCCGTCAGCTGGCGCGATTACGGCGACGTCATCGTCTGCGACAGCTACGACGAGATGCTGCAGGTCGCCAACGACATGGCCTACGAGCATGTGCAGGTGATGACCGACCGCGACGACTGGTTCCTCGAAAAGATGCATTCCTACGGCGCGCTGTTCCTCGGGGCGCGCACCAATGTCGCCAATGGCGACAAGGTCATCGGCACCAATCACACGCTGCCGACCAAGAAGGCGGGTCGCTACACCGGCGGGCTGTGGGTCGGCAAGTTCCTCAAGACGCACAGCTACCAGCGCATCGTCACCGACGAGGCGGCGACGCTGGTCGGCGAATACGGCTCGCGCCTGTGCATGCTCGAAGGCTTCGTCGGCCATGCCGAGCAGTGCAATGTGCGCGTGCGCCGCTACGGCCACAAGAACGTGCCTTACGGCGCGGCGGCGGAATGAGCGCCGCGACGCAATCCACGCCCGCCGTGCCGCGCACGCCGTCGTTCCGGCTGGACGGCCGGCGCGCGCTGGTGACGGGGGCCTCGTCGGGCATCGGCTTCGGCGCGGCGGCGGCGCTGTCCGAAGCCGGCGCCGAGGTGTGGCTGGTCGCCCGCCGGAGCGACGAGCTCGAAGCTGCGCGCGCCGCGATTGCGGCTGCCGGCGGCAGGGCTGAGGCGCAGGCGCTCGACATCACGGATCTGGCGCGCACGGCGGATTTCGTCCGCGAAAAGGGCCCGTTCGACGTGCTGGTCAATTCGGCTGGCCTCGCGCGCCATTCCCCGGCGCTGCAGACCACGCCGGAGGATTACGACGCGGCGATGAACCTGAACCTGCGCGCCGCCTATTTCCTGACGCGGGAAGTGGCGCGCGGCCTGATCGAGGCCGGCCGTCCGGGCAGCCTGATCAACGTGTCGTCGCAGATGGGTCATGTCGGCGGGCCGGACCGCGCGGTCTATTGCGCCAACAAGCACGCGCTGGAAGGCATGACCAAGGCGATGGCGCTGGAATGGGCGTCGCATGGCGTGCGCGTCAATACCCTGTGTCCGACCTTCATCCGCACGCCGCTCGGCGAGCAGACGCTGGCCATTCCGGAACGGCGGGCCTGGATCCTGTCGAAGATCAAGCTCGGGCGCGTCGGCGAGATCGCCGACATCATGGGGCCGGTGGTGTTTCTCGCCTCCGACGCCTCGGCGATGATGACGGGCACGCATCTCGTCATCGACGGAGGCTGGACGGCGGAATGAAAGGGCCGCAGCCGCGCGACAAGGTGACCTCGCTCGATGTGGCGCGGCTGGCGGGCGTGTCGCAATCAGCCGTGTCGCGCGTGTTCACGCCGGGCGCGTCGGCCTCGCCCAAGACGGTGGAGAAAGTGCGCGCCGCCGCCGAGGCGCTCGGCTATCGGCCGAACGTGCTGGCGCGGGCCATGAGCACGCGGCGCAGCCGCATCATCGGGCTCGTCGTCGCCTATCTCGAAAACCAGTTCTATCCCGTCGCGCTGGAATTGCTGTCGCGGGCGCTGCAGGGCCGCGGCTATCACATCCTCGTCTTCATGGCGGATCAGGCGGGCGAGAAGACAGCCGAAGTTCTGGGCGAACTCATCGACTATCAGGTCGACGGCATCATCACCGCGTCTGTAGCGATGACCAATGATCTCACGGCGCGCTGCAGCGCCGCCGGCATCCCGGTCGTGATGTTCAATCGCGGCCAGGACGATCCGCGCCTCAGCGAGGTGACGTCCGACAATCTCGACGGCGCTCGCCGCGCAACTGAATTCCTGATCGCCGGCGGGCATCGGCGCATCGCGCATATCTCCGGCTGGCAAGGGTCGTCGAACGGGCGCGACCGCACGCAAGGGTTCCGGCAGGCGATGGCGGCGGCCGGAATGACGCCGTTTGGCGTCTTTGACGGGGAATATTCGCGCGAGGCGGCGGCGGCGGCGGTCCGACAACTCTGCGCTGGCGCGGAGCGGCCGGACGCGATTTTCGTCGGCAATGACCACATGGCCTTCGCCGTGATGGACGAATTGCGCTTCGGCCTCGGCCTGCGCATCCCCGATGATGTTTCGGTCGTCGGATTCGACGACGTGCCCATGGCGTCCTGGCCGTCCTATGATCTCACCACATTGCGCCAGCCGGTCAACCGCATGGTGGCGGCGACGGTCGAGGCGATTCTCGGCCAGATCGAGGGCAGGGACGCGCCGCGAAAGATAAGGATCGCCGGGCCGCTGCGGGTTCGGCGCTCCGCCCGCATTCCGCCGGATTGGGCGGCGTGACCGGCCAAATGCGCGGCTTTGGCTTGGCTTGAGGGGGGGATTGCCCTAAATTTGGGCAATCATTACCGGCGTTTCGCGTCAAGCCGACGCGGCCGCGCGGCGTGCGGCTTCGAATGTTCGGTTGCTTAGCCAAAGGTTTATAAAGGCGTTTCACCCGTTTGGGGCGCGACTTTCGCGACGCAGCAAGGCGAAAATGAACAAGAAGAGGCAGACGCCATAAGTTTGCCCGAATCGGCGGAGGGAGAATGCCAAGCGCATCGGCTGAACTCAGACGGCAACTCTTTCTGGCTGCGACAGGTCGTCAAGCTTGGCCATTGCTATTGGAGCGTATTGCGAAATCTTTTGGCTCGTCAGGCGCCGTTTTAACGCCCATCGACAAAATCGAACCTGGAAGTTTTTATTCCCCCAGCATGGCAGGGTATGTTAAGCGCTATTTTTCTGAAAATTGGTATAAAACGGATCCGAGACGGCGATATATGCCTTTGATGATTAAAAACAAAGTTATTTCAAATGCTGATTTTTTCACGGAAAGGGAAATGGAGAATGATGAGTTTTGGACGCAATTCTTTTTTACAGAAAACTTGAAATGGACATTGAATATTCACTTCAGCGTGGGTGAAGAAGACTGGACTATTGCTCTGCATCGGTCGGCGGAAGAAGGCATCTTTTCGGAGGCGGAAAGGCGCAGGGCGCTTGCTTTCCGCGACGAACTTGCCGATGCCGCGGCCGTCGCGCGGCGCATGGCGAGCGTTTACGTCGATGGCCTTCTGAATGCGCTGCAATCGCTCGGCCGGCCGGCGCTCGTGCTCGACAAGAACGCAAAGCTTGTCGCGCTCAATGCCGAAATGCAGGAAACGCTCTGGGCCAACAAGCGCCTCGTCGTCAAGAACGACGAAGTCAGTTTCGCTGACGATGCGCTGAACAAGGCGATCAGGAATGTCATCAGGCCAGGCGCGCCGCATGACGGGCCGTTCGTCGAAACGCATCCGATGGCAACGGAGGATTGGTCGAACAGGGATCATTCCGTTGAAATATTCGCCCTTGACGGTGCGGCGCATAATATTTTCGATCGCGCCAGGGCTCTCGTCGTTCTGTCGAAGCACAAGGGCAAAGAGCAAATCGACCCGCCGCGATTGATGAAATTATTCAACCTGACCCCGGCGGAAGCGATGCTGCTGCAGAAATTCTATACGAGCCAGGATCTCGGCGAGGCCGCCCGGCAACTCGGCATCGCCAAGGAGACGGCGCGCACGCATTTGCGGTCGATCTTCGCCAAGACGCGGACGCGCAAGCAGTCGGAGCTGGTGCTGCTGCTGTCCCTGCTCGGGCCTCAGCCCAAGGTCATCAAGAGCTATCTGGCCGACCAGATGTGAGCTTTGCTGTGGGGCGGCGCATGATCAGGGCGCGCCGCTTGTCTCTGCGGCGACTGCTGTCGTATCTTCTCCCGCAAAGGGCGCCGTGCGCGCCTGACAAGAAAAATGGGGGAACTTCATGCTGACCGCGACCACTGTCATCAACCGCCGCGATCTCGATTTCCTCCTGCACGACTGGCTGCGCATCGACGAATTGTTCGGGCGGCCGCGTTTCGCCGATCACGGGCCGGAGACCATTAGCGCCGTGCTCGATCTGGCGCAGCAGATGGCCGAGGCGGAATTTGCGCCGCATCTGCGCGCCTGCGACGCGCAGGAGCCGAAATTCGACGCCGACGGACGCGTGACGGTTTTGCCCGACGTCGCCCGCGCCGTGCGGCTCGTGGCCGAAAAGGGCCTGTTCAGCTCGGTGTTCGACGCCGAGCACGGCGGGATGCAATTGCCGCATCTGGCGCATTTCGCCGCGATGGGCGTGCTGATGAGCGGCAATCTCTCGACCGCCTCCTTCATGCTGCTGACGGTCGGCAACGCCCGGCTGATCGCCAATTACGGCAGCCCGAAACAGGTCGAGACATTCGCCTTGTCGAGCATTGCCGGGCAGACGATGGGCACGATGTGCCTGTCGGAACCCGACGCCGGCTCATCGCTGGGCGACATTCGCACGCGCGCGGTCGCCGAAGGCGAAGACGAATATGGCCGTCGCTTCCGCATCAGCGGCGCGAAGATGTGGATCTCGGCGGCCGACCACGACGTCACCGACAATATCGTCCATCTCGTGCTGGCCAAGACGCCCGACGCCGAGGGGAGGTTGCCCGAGGGCACCAAGGGCATTTCGCTGTTCATCGCGCCGAAGATCCTGCCGGACGGCGCGCGCAACGATATCACGGTGGCGGGCCTCAACCACAAGCTCGGTTATCGCGGCATTCCCAATTGCGCCGTCAATTTCGGCGAGGGCCGCTTCACGCCGGGCGGGGCGCCCGGCGCGATCGGCTGGCTGGTGGGCGAGATCGGCCAGGGCCTGCCGCAAATGTTCATGATGATGAACGAGGCGCGCATTTCCGTCGGCCTCGGCGCGGCCATGCTCGCCTATCGCGGCTATCTGCTGTCGCTGCTCTACGCCACCGAACGCAAGCAGGGTCGCCTGCCGGGCGTGCGCGGCGGCGCGCCGACGCCGATCGTCCAGCACGCCGACGTCAAGCGCATGTTGCTGGCGCAGAAGGCCTATGCCGAGGGCGCGCTGGCGCTGGTGCTCTATTCCGGCCGGCTGCTCGACGACGAGTTGACGCAGACGAGCGAGGCGGCGCGCGCCGCGGCCGGCGCCCTGCTGGCGCTGCTGACGCCCGTCACCAAGACATGGCCGTCGGAAATGGCGCAGGCCTCGCTCGATCTGGCGATCCAGATCCATGGCGGGGCGGGCTATACGCGCGACTTCCTGGTCGAGCAGCTTTACCGCGACAACCGCCTCAACCCGATCCACGAAGGCACGACGGGCATTCAGGCCATCGATCTCGTCGGCCGCAAGTTGCGGCGCGACAAGGCGCAGTCCTATGCGGCCTTGCTGGAGAAAGTGCGCGAGACGATCGCGGCGGCGCGCGGCCACGGCGCGCTCGCGCGCGACGCGCAGGCGGTCGAGGCCGCTTGGGCTGAGATTTCCGCCGCGATCGATGTGCTTGTCGGCGAGCCGGACGAGGCGACGGCGCTCGCCAACGCCACGCCGTTCCTCTTCGCCTTCGGCCATGCCGTGCTCGGCTGGCTGTGGCTCGACATGGCCCGCCTGAGCGCGGCGGCCATCGAAAGCGGCGCGGCGGATCGCAGCTTCCACGAAGGCAAGTTGCGCGCCTGCCGCTATTTCACCGATTTCGAACTGCCGAAGATCGCGGCGTGGCTCGCCCCGGTGATGTCGAAGTCGGATGCGGCGGCGTCGATGGATCTCGCGCAATTTCTCGGCGCTTCGGCCTGACGCCGCATGGCGTTGCAGCGCGAACACAAACAAGGGTTTGACGATATGAACAAGGAAGAGGCCGCTTCGCGCCTTCTGGTTGGCCATTGGGACGCGGGCACGCTTGTCGACGGTCTGCCGCGGGAACTGGCGCCGACGACGCGCGCCGAGGGCTACGCCATCCAGGCGCATGTGATGGCGCGGTCGGCGAGGCCGCTGTTCGGCTGGAAAATCGCCGCGACGAGCGTCGCGGGGCAGCAGCACATCAACGTCGAGGGGCCGATTGCGGGCCGCATTCTGGCGGAGAAGGTCGTCGCCGACGGCGGAACCGCGCCGATTGCGCATAGCCAGATGAAATTCGCGGAAATCGAATTCGGCTTCCGCTTCGCCCGCGACCTGCCGCCGCGCGCCGCGCCCTATACGGTCGAGGAGGTTCTCGACGCGGTGGCGAGCTTCCATCCTTCCATCGAGATCCCGGATTCACGCTACAGCGATTATTGCGCCGTCGGCGCGGCGCAGCTTATCGCCGACAACGCCTGCGGCGACCAATTCGTGCTCGGTCCGGCGACGGATGCTGATTGGCGCGCGATAGATCTCGCCGCGCTCGAGGTCGAGGCCGAGGTGGTCGGGCGCTCCCAGCACAAGGGCGTCGGCGCGAATGTGCTGGGCGATCCGCGCGTGGCGCTCGCCTGGCTCGTCAATGAATTGTCCGGCATCGGCGTGACGCTGCATGCCGGCGAAGTGGTGACGACGGGCACCTGCGTCGTGCCGATCCCGGTCGAGGCCGGCGACGAGGTGCGGGCGCGCTTCAGTCCGCTCGGCGGCGTCTCCGTCCGCTTCGCCTGAGGCGAAACGCGCGGCGGCCGCTTCAGGCGGTCGCGGCGCGGTTGCGGCGCAGGATCATGAACGAGACGATGGAGACGTTGACGAGGTTCCACAGCAGCCCGTTGACGAAGGCGGCCTTGTAGCCGCCGGTCACGTCGAAGATGACGCCCGAGACCCAGCCGCCGAAGGCCATGCCGAACAGCGTCGCCATGATGATGATGCCGATGCGGCTGCCGGCTTCGCGCGGGTCGAAATATTCGCGCACGATGATGGCGTAGCTCGGCACGATGCCGCCCTGAAACAGGCCGAACAGCGCCGAGATGACGTAAAGCGCGATCAGGCCGTCGAACAGGATGTAGAGCAGCAGCGCCACGCCCTGCAGGAACGAGCCGATCAGCAGCGTATAGACGCCGCCGATGCGGTCGGCGACGAAGCCCGAGGCGACGCGGCTGATGATGCCGAAGCCGAGCATCAGCGACAGCATGTCGGCGCCGCGCGCCGGGCCGTAGCCGAGATCGCCGCAATAGGCGACGATGTGAACCTGCGGCATGGACATGGCGACGCAGCAGGCGACGCCCGCCACCGTCAGCAGCACCTGCACCGTGCGCGGCGACAGGCTGGAATCGGCGGAGGGACGCCAGCTTGCAGCCGCCGCGCTGGCGGTGGCGACGCCGCGGCGATCGCGCAGCAGCCACGCGAGCGCGGGAATGGCGACGGCGCAGAACAGGCCGATGCCGATATGCGTGGCGCGCCAGCCCGACTTGTCGAGGAAATATTGCACCAGCGGCGGCCAGATCATGCCGGCGACGTAATTGCCCGCCGCGCAGATCGCCACGGCAATGCCGCGACGGCGCTCGAACCACATGGAAATGTCGGCGACGAGCGGGCCGAAGCTGGCCGATGCGCCGGCGCCCACCAGCACGCCCTGGCAGAGGATGAACAGCAGGAAATTATGCGTCAGCGCCGACAGGACGTAGCCCGTTCCCAGCAGCAAGGCGCTGACGACGAGCGCCGGAGCCACGCCGCGCCGGTCGACGATGCGTCCCATCAGCACGCCGCCGAAGGCGAAGGAGATCATCAGAACGGTGTAGGGCGTCGAGGCGTCGGCGCGGGCGACGCCGAAATCGGCCTGGACGGTCGGCAGGGTGACGACGACCGACCACATGCCGACGCCGCCGATGGCGCTCAGCGCCACGCAAATCGCCAGCCGGATCCATGAGCGGCTCGAGTCGGGGGCGAAAGCGGTTTGAATCGCGGGCGCATTGGCCATGTTTTTTCTTGCTCTTGTCGTTTGCCGCCGCAGCAGGCGCCTCCGGCGCAATACGTCGCCGACCGTCCGGCATGTTTGCATGCCGGGCGGGCTACTTCAACACATGGCGGTTGAGGCGCTGGCTTACGGTTCCTCGTGCACGACGTAGGTGCGGAACCTGACGGCGCCCGAGGGATCGATCTCGCGGTAGATGCCCTGAATTTCGACGTCGAAGCCGGGGAACAGGTTGGCGCTGCGCTCGAACATCTTGAGATAGTCGATCATCGGCTGGGCGCGCCCATCCAGCCGCTCGCCCGGAACGATCGAGGCGATGCCGGGCGGGTAGACGACGAACAGGGTGGTGGCGATGCGGCCCTCAAGCTCGTGGATCGAGACATAATCGACGTTGTTGCGGGTCAATTGCTTGGCGGCGGAGCGCGGCGTCATCGCCATTTCCGGCAGGCAATCGCGCGTGAACTGCGCCTTCTGCAGGGCGCTGGCGTTGGACTCGCGGAAAAAGGCGTGCATTTCGCCGCAAAGATCGCGCAGGCGGCGGCCACGGTAGAGCGCCGGGCGGCGGGCGACGAATTCCGGGATGACGTCCTCAAGCCGGGCGTTGTCGTCGTGCAGGCGCTTGAAGGCGACAAGCCCGCTGATCAGCGTGCCGGCCTTGCTCGCCTCGACGCCGGGCGTCAGCAGGAACAGCATCGAGTTGAGGTCGTTCTTCTCCGGCACGATGCGGTTTTCGCGCAGATATTGCGCCACGACCGGGGCGGGCACGCCATGGTCCTGATATTGCCCCGTGGCGCGGTCGAAGCCGGGCGTCAGCAGGATCAGCTTGTTGGGATCGGTGATGGCGTGGCCCGGCGCCACATGGGTGAAGCCGTGCCAGCTCGCGCCCGGCGCCAGCTCCCAGAAATGCGGATGGCTGGCGAGCGCGTCGGTCGCGACGCTTTCCCAGGAGACGTCATGCGCGCCGCCCTCGCGGCCGACATCGGCGAGCTTGACGCGGTCGGGGACGAAGGGATCGAAGAACCAGCGCCGCGCCGGATCGGATTCCTTGTCCTCGAACTCGCGCCGCACCGCGCGCAGCTTCTTGCGGATTTCAATGCCGAGGCGAACGGTGTCGTCCCACAGCACTTCGCCCGAGCGCCCCTTCATCATCTGCGCGCCGACGTCGAGCGAGGCGAACAGCGGATAGAAGGGCGAAGTCGAGGCGTGCTGGAGGAAGCTCTCGTTGAAGCGGCGATGCTCGACGCGACGGCGCTGGCCGGTGATGTGGCGGTCGCGCACGTGGATTTGCGAGGCCTGCGAGAAGCTGGCGAGCTGCTTGTGCGTCGATTGGGTGGCGATGATGCCGGGCGAATCCGGGCCGAGATCGCGCAGCCCCATGGCGAACCGGTCGACATAGAGCGGGTGGAACTTCATGAAGCCGGCCCAGGCTTCGTCGAAGAGAATATATTCGCACAAATGGCCGATGCGCTCGACGATCTCGCGGGCGTTGAGAATCGTGCCGTCATAGGTGCATTGCTCGATCACCGCGACGCGGAACGGCCGCTTGCGCTGCCAGGCGTCCTTGTCGTGCACGAGCGGATTGGCGCGGATCGCCTCGCGGATCGCGGTCTCGTCGAAGGCGTCGTGGCAGATCGGGCCGATCATGCCGTGGGCGTTGCGGTCGGTCGGCAGGTAGACCGGAATGCCGCCGGAAATGAGCAGGGCGCCGTGATGCGCGGCCTTGTGGTTGTTGCGGTCGAACAGCACCAGGTCGCCGTCGGTGACGAGCGCCGACAGCACGATCTTGTTCGACGCCGAAGTGCCGTTGAGGACGAAATAGGTCTTTTCCGCGCCGAAGATGACGGCGGCTTCCTTTTGCGCGGCGAGCGCCGGGCCTTCATGCGTCAGCAGGTCGCCCAGTTCGAGCACGGAATTGTCGAGGTCGTCGCGAAACACCGCCTCGCCGAGATGCTCCATGAAGATGCGGCCAATCGGGCTGCGGCTGTAGAAGACGCCGCCGTTGTGGCCGGGGCAGGTCCACAGCTGGTTGCCTTCCTCGGCGTAATCGACGAGCGCACCGAAGAACGGCGTCTTCAGCGTCTCGGCATATTGCTTGAGGCGGCTGACGAGGTTCTTGGCGATGAATTCCGGGGTTTCCTCGGCGAGGAAGACGTAACCGTCGATGAAGTCGAGCACTTCGACCGGCACGTCCTCGAAGCGCTTGCCGCGCACCAGCAGCACGATGGGCATTTCCAGGCCGCGGCGGCGCATGAGGTTGATGAGCGCGGCGGACTTGCCTTCAAGCCCCTTCTTGCCCCAGTCGACAATCATGCAGCCGATGGCCGAATCGGTCTGAACGGCGATCTCGGCGTCTTCGATGCGCCGAGCCCGCACCACTTCGAAGCCCATCCGTTCGATGGCGCTGACGATCTGCGTCAGCCGCAATCCCTCCAGATCCTCCGAGCCGTAGGTGGGGGCCGCGAGAAGGAACGTGAAACGCTGGAAATAGTTCATGGCTCGCGTTGTCCGTGAAGCGAGGGGGCAGTGGCGCAGATATATATCGTCAAATCGACAAATGCGCGTTGGAAATCAGCGAGGCGGCGCGTCCGACGTCCGGCGCTCGTGGGCGGCGCGCAAATTGGCGCAAAACTGGCCGATCGAGGCCTGCCAGCTATAGCTGCGCGCGACCTCGACGCAGCGCTCCCGATCGATGTCGAGCGCCGCGAGCGCGGCGGCGCGCAGATCCTCGTCGAGCACGCCGGCCCCGGTGCCGGCAATGACGTCGACTGGTCCCATCACCGGATAGGCGGCGACCGGAAGGCCGGAGGCCAGCGCTTCGAGCAGCACCATGCCGAATGTGTCGGTGCGGCTCGGGAAGACGAAAACGTCGGCCTGGGCGTAGGCGTCGGCGAGTTCGGCGCCGACGCGGGCGCCAAGGAATATGGCCTGCGGATAGCGCGCCTCCAGCTCGGCGCGCTGCGGGCCGTCGCCGACGATGACCTTCGTGCCCGGCAGGTCGAGCCCGAGAAAGGCGTCGAGGTTCTTTTCCACCGCGACGCGCCCGACATTCATGAACACCGGCCGCGGCCAGTCGACGGTCGAGGCCGTGCGCGGCTTGTAGCGCGACAGGTCGACGCCGCGCGACCAGCGCATCAGATTGTCGAAGCCGCGATCGCGCAATTCCGTCTCGAGCGAAGGCGTCGAGACGAGCGTGCCGTGCGAGGCGTTGTGAAAGCGCTTGAGGAACGCATAGGACAGGCTGAGCGGAAAGCGCGTGCGCGCGTGCAGATATTCCGGAAAGCGCGTGTGAAAGCTCGTGGTCAGCGTCGCGCCGCGGCGCAGGCAGGCGCGACGGGCGGCAAGGCCGATCGGGCCTTCCGTGGCGACATGGACGACATCCGGGCGCTCGCGGTCCATGATGCCGGCAATGGCGCCGGCGCTGGCCAGCGCCAGCCGGATTTCCGGATAGCCCGGCATCGGCAGCGAGAAGAAGCGATCGGGCGTGAGAAAATGCGTCTCGACGCCGAATTCGCCGGCGAGCGCCTGCACCTGCTGCAGAGTTCTCACCACGCCGTTGATCTGCGGCTGCCAGGCGTCCGTTGCGACCAGAACCCGCATCATGCGACCTTGGGCGAAAGAGCCTTCGCCTCGGCGTAGGTTTCGAAACGGACGATCTCGGCGAAGCGAATGATGCGCAGCGCCCCGGACGCGTCCTCGACGATGGCCGTGCAGCTCTCGACCCAGTCGCCGGTGTTGAGATAGCGCACGCCGTCGATGTCGCGCTCGGCGGCATGGTGGATATGGCCGCAGATCACGCCGTCCGCGCCGGCGCGGCGCGCCTCTTCGGCGAGGCATTCTTCGAACCGGCCGATGAAATTGACGGCGTTCTTGACCTTCATCTTCGCCCAGGCCGACAGCGACCAATAGGGCATGCCGAGGCGACGGCGGACGGCGTTGAAGATGCGGTTGCTCCACAGCGCGAATTCGTAGGCCCAGTCGCCGAGATAGGCGAGCCAGCGCGCATTGGCGACGACGACGTCGAACTGGTCGCCATGGATGACCAGATAATCCTGGCCCGTCGCGGTGCGGTGGATGATGCGGTCCTCGACATGGATGCCGCCGAAATTGTGCCCGAGATAATCGCGCAGGAATTCGTCGTGATTGCCGGGAATGTAGATCAGCTTTGTGCCCTTGCGCACCTTGCGCAACAGCTTCTGCATGACGTCGTTGTGCGCCTGCGGCCAGTACCAGCCCGAGCGAAGGCGCCAACCGTCGATGATGTCGCCGACGAGATAGATCGTCTCGGCGTCGTAGCGCGCCAGAAACTTCAGCAAAAGACCGGCATTGCATCCCGCTGTTCCGAGATGAATGTCAGAGAGGAAAATTGCGCGCACCTGCGTGCTTGAATCAGACATGTCGGCTCCGTCTGCTCCTGCTATGAACCCGATGTTTTACAGAGCGATGACAGGGCGGGCCGGGCGTTGTCATGCGCCGGCAACAAATCGCGTTCATCAAAGGGGTATGACGCGATTCATCGACTCCGGCCCCGAAGCCGCCCATCCGCCGCGCGATCCCGCAACGATCGCCATGCAACGCGCCTACAAGCTGTGGGCGCCGGTCTACGACGCGATCTGCGGGCCGTTGTTCCTGTCGTCGCGCCGGGTCGCCGCGCGCATGGCGCGCTCGTGCGGCCGTCAGGTGCTGGAGATCGGCGTCGGAACCGGCCTGTCGCTGCCGGACTATGGTCCGGAAAACGAGGTCTGGGGCATCGACCTGTCGCCGGAAATGATCGAGAAGGCGAAAAAGCGCGTCGCCGACGAGCATCTGCCGGCGCGCTGCACGCTGGAAGTCATCGACGCACATAGCCTGCCCTTCGAGGACGACAGCTTCCACGCCGTCGCGGCGCAATTCGTCATCACGCTCGTCGAAAACCCCGAGCGGGTTCTGGACGAATGCCTGCGCGTGGTCGCGCCGGGCGGCGAAATCATCCTCGTCAACCACTTCTATTCCGAGACGGGCCTTGCCGCCTGGATCGAGCGGCGCCTGGCCACTGCGGCGCATGGCGTCGGCCTGCGCCCGGATTTCCGCTTTGGCCGAATCGAGGACTGGATGGCCGCGCGCGGCGGCGTGTCGCTGATCGAGCGTCAGCAGACCGGCGTGTTCGGCGCGTTTTCGGTCGTGCGGCTGCGCAAGCACGCCGAGCCGGCAAGTTTTGAATGATTCAAAAAGACTGAATTTGGCTGTGGCGTCGTCCCGCGATGTGAAACAAGGGAACGAACGGCGCGGCTGACGAGGATCATGCGCGCGCCCTCCCGTTGTTTTTTGGGATCGAGGCATGACCAGATTTCGTCTTTTCGCCGCCGTACTTCTCATGGGCGCAAGCTGCGCCGCATCCGCGCGGGCGGAGGAAGTCAACGTCTATACGACGCGCGAGCCCGGCCTGTTCGCGCCGCTCGCCGCGGCCTTCACCGCCAGGACCGGCGTCAAGGTCAATTCGGTCTTCGTCAAGGACGGGCTGGCCGAGCGCGTCGCCGCCGAGGGCGCGGCTTCGCCCGCCGACCTGCTGATGACGGTCGATATCGGCAATCTGATCGACCTGGTCGACAAGGGCGTCACCAAGCCGATGCCGGCCGAACTTCTGGAAAAGACGGTTCCGGCCAATCTGCGCGCGGCGGACAACGCCTGGACGGCGCTGTCGCTGCGCGCCCGTCTGGTCTGGGCCGAAAAGGGGCTGCCGCTCGCCGGCCTGACCTATGAGGATCTCGCCGATCCGAAATGGAAGGGCAAGATCTGCGTGCGGTCCGGCCAGCACCCCTATAATACAGCGCTGCTGGCGGCGATGATCGCCCATGCGGGCCAGGCCAGGGCGGAGGAATGGGCGCGCGGGCTCAAGGCCAATCTCGCTCGCAAGCCCGGCGGCGGCGACCGCGACGTGGCGCGCGACATTCTCGGCGGCCTGTGCCAGCTCGGCCTTGGCAATTCGTATTATGTCGGGCTGATGCGCTCGGGCAAGGGCGGGCCGGAGCAGAAGGCCTGGGGCGACGGCGTGCAGGTCGTGCTGCCGACGTTTGCGGGCGGCGGCGTGCACGTCAACGCCACCGGCGTGGCGCTGGCCAAGGGCGCGCCGAACGAGGCGGCGGCGCGCAAGCTCGTGGAATATCTGCTGTCGCCGGAAGGTCAGAAGCTCTACGCCGAGCAGAATTTCGAGTATCCGGTGAGCAAGGCGGCGGCCGTCGATCCGACGATCGGGGCGCTGGGCGAGCTGAAGCCGGATACGATTTCGCTCGTCGACATCGCCCGCAACCGTAAGGCGGCCAGCCTGATCTTTGACAAGGTGGGCTTCGATCGCTGAACATAAGATAATGTGGGCCAAGGCGTCTGGACGAAATCGGGAATGCAGTGCGGAATCGGGCGCTTCGGGCTGAAATGGGATGCGTTTCTCGGGGTAGGGGCGGCCGCGGCCGCCCTTGCGCTTGCGCCTGTCGTCGCGCTGGCGCTGATCGCGCTGCGCGCCGGCGAGGGGCAATGGCGTCATCTCGCCGCCAATGTCCTTCCCGATTCCGCCTATGAGACGCTGGTCCTCTCGGCCGGCGTGCTCGCCTTCGTCGTCGTCGTCGGCACGGCCTGCGCCTGGATCGTCACCGCCTTCGACTTTCCCGGCCGGCGCGTGGTGGAGACGCTGCTGCTGCTGCCGCTGGCCTTTCCGGCCTATGTGCTGGCCTATGCCTGGCTCGACCTGACCCACCCGGTCGGGCCTTTGCAGTCCGGCCTGCGCGCCCTGCTGGGATACGCAAGGCCCAGCGATTTCCGCCTGCCCGATCTGCGCACGCTGCCGGGGGCGATGCTGATCTTCGGCCTTGCGCTCTATCCTTATGTCTATGTCGCAGCGCGCGCCGTGTTCCTGTCGCAGATGACCAATCTGGCGGAAGCCGCGCGCATGCTCGGCAAGAGCGGCGCGACGATCTTCTTCCGCATCGCCCTGCCGCTGGCCCGGCCGGCGATCGCCGCCGGCGGCGCGCTGGCGCTGATGGAGACGCTCAACGACATCGGCGCGGCGGAATTCCTGTCGGTCAACACGCTGACGGCGGCGGTCTATTCGACCTGGGTCAACCGGTCCGACCTGCCGGGCGCGGCGCAGATCGCGCTCGCCATGCTGATCTTCGTGCTGTTGCTCGTCGTCATGGAGCGCATGGGGCGGGGCGGGCGCAGCTATGCCGTCATCGGCCGCAACATGCGGCCGCTGGCGCCGCGCCGGGTCGAGGGCTTCGCCGGGCTGGCGCTGGCGGCGCTGGTGACGCTGCCGGCGCTGTTCGGCTTCATCGCGCCGGCGGCGCATCTCGTCTATCAGGCCTTTCTGCGCCTCGCGCATGCGGGCATGCCGGGCGAGATCCTGGCCGAGACTGGCAACAGCCTGCTGGTGGCCGTGCTGACGACGCTCGTCTGCGTCGCCGGCGCGCTGATGGTGACGGGCGGCGTGCGGCTGATGCGCTCGCCGCTGCGCCGGGCGCTGTTGCAGATCTCGGCGGTCGGCTACGCGCTGCCCGGAACGGTGCTGGCCATCGGCCTGCTGGTCGTGCTCGGCGGCCTCGACGCGCTGGTGCGCGGCGGGGCGGCGCTGCTCGGGGCCAAACCGCCGGGCCTGTTGTTTTCCGCCTCGCTGACGGCGATCGTGCTGGCGCTGTCGCTGCGCTTCTTCCGGCTGGCGACGTCGAAGATCGAGACCGGGCTTGAGCGCCTGTCGCCGTCGCTCGACAACGCCGCGCGCACGCTGGGCCGCTCGCCCTTCGCCGTTCTGCGCGAAATCCACCTGCCGCTGCTCAAACCCACTATCGCCGGCGCGGCCTTGCTCGTATTCGTCGACTGCATGAAGGAATTGCCCGCGACATTGCTGCTGCGCCCGATGAATTTCGAGACCCTGTCGACGCATCTCTACGGCGAGACGGCGCGCGGAACCTATGAGAACGGCGCGCTGGCCGCCTGCGTCATCGTCGCTTTCGGCCTTCTGCCGGTGGCGTTGCTGACCCGCCTCGGCCGGCGCGAGTCCGAGGCGCGGGAGGAGCGGTCATGAAGCCGCCGGCCCTCAGTTTCGCCAATGTGCGGCACGATTATCGCGCCGGCGTCAGCGCGCTCGACGGCGTGTCGCTCGATGTCGCGCCGGGCGAGATCGTCGCCCTGCTCGGGCCCTCGGGCTGCGGCAAGACCACGCTGCTGCGCATCGGCGCCGGGCTGGAGCGGCAATCGGCGGGGCGCGTCGCGCTGAACGGCGTCACAATGGCCGACGAGCGCGCCTTCGCGCCGCCGGAAAAGCGCGGCGTTGGCCTGATGTTTCAGGATTACGCCCTGTTTCCGCATCTCGACGTGAAGGCCAACATCGCCTTCGGCCTGGCGCGCGGAGTCGACGCCGGGCCGGTCGTCGCCGACCTGTTGCGCCGTATCGGCCTTGCCGGACGCGAGCATGATTATCCGCACATGCTGTCGGGCGGCGAACAGCAGCGCGTGGCGATGGCGCGCGCCATGGCGCCGCGCCCTGTCGTGCTGCTGATGGACGAGCCGTTTTCGAATCTCGACCAGCGCCTGCGGCGCGGCATGCGCGCCCAGACCGTCGAGCTGCTGCGCGAGAACGCCGCCGCCGCCGTGCTCGTCACGCATGACCCGGACGACGCCATGGCGGTCGCCGACCGCATCGCGCTGATGCGCGAGGGGCGCATCGTGCAATGCGCTTCGCCGGAAGACATTTTCCGCAATCCGGTCGATCTTTTCGCCGCGCGCTTCTTTTCCGAGCTGGCGGAGATCCCGGCGCAGGTGCGGCAGGGGCGGGCGGAGACGTCGTTCGGCTCGTTCGCCGCGCGCGGGCTTGCCGACGGGCCGGCGCTGGTCTGCATTCGCCGCGACGCCTTCTCGCTGCGTTCCGAAGAGGCGGAATTCGCGGCGATCGTGCGCGCCGTGCGCTTCCTCGGCGACCGCAGGCTGGTGGTGCTCGACGTCGATGGCGTCGCCGAGCCGATCGAGGCGCTCGTCGACGCACGCAACGATGTCGCCATCGGCGAGAAGGTCGGCGTCAGTCTCGACCGCACCGAGGTCTTCGCCTTTCCGGTTGCTTAGTCCTGGCGCACAGCGGCCAGAGCCGGCGCGGGATCGCGCCCGCGCGGCGTCATCGCTGCGGGGCCGGCCGCATCATGGCCGTTTCGCGTCGCCCGCAAACGAATCGCCGGCTGGCGAATTGCGGCGCATGCAATGCACATCTTCCCTGAAATATGTGATTGCCGGCGCACAAATGCGTTGCCTCATTCGGGCGAGGGAAAATAATCCTCCGCAGCAATTCTTCTGGATAGACTTATGTTGGCGGCGTTTTAACGCATTGGTCGATAGTTTAGTTATTTGTAATCGTATTACTTACAAATATAGATCTAATTTTCCTCAAGAAAGGTTGATTCGTGCGTTCTGAAATCTGATTGGCAACGGCAATTTCCCGGCGCGCATGGCATGTGCTGCGCCGATTGTGGAGCGAGATCGAAAAATGAATGCATGCGTCAATCACGCTCTTGACGCCGTGGCGGTTAAAGATGCGCTTGGCCGAATCCTGCAGACGCCGGAGTTCCAGCGCAACCGGACCGTTTCGCAATTTCTCAAATTCATCGTCGAGGAAACGCTGGAAGGCCGCGGCGACAAGATCAAGGCGTTCACCATCGCGACGCTGGCGCTGGAGCGCGGCTCGACGTTCGATCCGCAAAGCGATTCCATCGTGCGCGTGCAGGCGGGGCGCCTGCGGCAAATGCTCGAGGCCTATTATGCCGGGGAGGGAGCGTCCGACGCCGTGCGCATCGTCCTGCCGCGCGGCGGCTATCGCCCCGACTTTGTCATCGGCGAGCCGGCGGACCCGGCGCTGTTGCAGGGTGTCGTTGAGAGCAGCGGCGGCGCATTCGGCGCGACCTCGCCCACCGACCGCGACGCGCAAGCGCAGCCGCGCGGGCGAAACAGGATGGCGAAACTTGTCGGCGCCTCGTTGGCGGCGCTGCTCGTCGCCGCTCCCTTGCTCTGGTTTTATGGCGACGGGAATTCCGGCCGCGAAGTGGCGAGCCAGCCGCACGTGTCGGCCTTGCAGGCGGCGCTCAATGAACCGCCGATCGTTTCGGTTGAAATCGAGGGCGCCGAGGATGATACGCCGGAGGCGACAGCGTTCCTGACGCATCTGCGCAAGTCGATCACGAGCGGGCTCTCAGCTTGGGACCATCTCGACGTGCGTAATTCGGGAACCGTGCCCCCAGGGCCCCTGACCTACAAGATCGTGATTGCGTCCGCGCGCCTCGATGAGAAAAACCACAACGTCTCCATGCAATTGGTGCATGTGGCGACGCAGAGGGTCATTGGCGGGCTCGAAACCAATGACGTCGACGTGCAACAATGGGGCCCGCAGGCGCAAGCAATGCTTCGTTTCGTCGTGACGGTCGGCGGCGACACATTTGGCGCCATCGCCAATGACGTTGAACGGCGCATGCGGGAGTCTGGCGGGCCGTTGACGGGCGCCCGGTGTCGGTCGCGGGCCATGGAATATGTCCGCTTCCGTTCGCTTCAGGCCCATGCCGACGGCCTCCAGTGCCTTGAAGCCGATCTCGCGGCTCAACCGCATGATCTGGCAAGCCGCTACATCCTGTCCGTTCTATTGATGCGCCGCTATTCCGACAATATGGCCGGCAGCCGCGGCAAGGAAGATCTCGACCGCGCTTATGAACTCGCCGCTCAAGCCCTGGCGATCGCGCCGCTGCGCGCCAGATCGCATGGCACGCTGGCGGTCCTGCGGTTTTACCAGGGCGATTTTGACGGCGCGCATGATGCGGCCGTCAAGGCGATCAAGTTGAATCCGTATTCCGCTCTCGCTATCGCGTCGATCGCCTACACCTACATCTTGCGCGAGCGTTTTGATGAAGGACTGGCGCTCATCGCGCCGTTCGAGGCGATGCCCACCGGGCTTCCGTCGCATTTCAGCGTGCAGCTCGGGTTTGTGGCCTTTATGCGCGACGATCGCGCCAAGCTGCAGAGTTTGGCTATGAGGCCGTCCTTCCTTGCGACGCCGGGAGGGATCTTGCTGCGCGCCATCGCCTGCCATCGCAAAGACGATGCGGCATGCGCCCGCGACGCCGCCAATGCGCTGCGTCGCGACTATCCGGGCGTCGCGTCCGATATCCCCGGCGCGTTTCGGCGCTATCAAATGACGGAGAACATGGCGCGCAAGCTGCTCGCCGAACTGGCCGAGACGCAGCTTTTCGATCTCAAGCCTGCCGCCAACTGATTTTCCTTCGCTCGAAGACTTGACCTGACGCGCTTGCGGCCCTCGTCGCAGGCGCGTTTTCTGTTGGGATGCGCTGTGGCCGGCGCTCTGTTGCGGCGGCGTTCGCCGCGTAATGACGGGATGTGCGCCGGCCGGTCCGTCGCGTCGCAGGCAAGGCGGGCGTCGCGCGCGCCGCTTTGCCCGCCTCCTGCGGCCGGCGACGCAAGTCGTTCGAATCACTTGCGAAGCGCGCCTGTCCGATGTCTTCCGGTCACACCTATGTTCATGGGATATTAACGTTTGTTTAGATTTCAGCGTCGCTGTCGGCAATCGGGCGCGGTTTGAGTCCGATCCCGCGACGGGCGTTCGGGCGTGGCGATTTTGCGGTGTTTTGGCTGAGTTTCGGCCTGTTAACGCACTGTTAACGTGAGTTAACCCCTCGTTTAGCTTGCTTTGCGTTCGCTCCGTCGCCCACCTTGTCCTCAACAGCGCCTCCCGAGGAGGCTGTCTTCCGAAAGGTCAAAGACGAGATGAGCCCTGCAAACACCGAGACGCTCGACTGTGTACTTATCGAAATTTATTTCGCCATCGCGGATGTGACGCATTATCGCGCCCATTCCGGCGGCTCCATGCCGCGGGAATCCGTCGACAAGCTGCTGGACAACCTGACCCGCGCCCGCGTTTTGCTTGAGGAGGTGCAGAACACCTCGAAACTTTACGCCGTCGTGCAGCGCGCCAGTCAGGTCAGCGGCGGGCTTAGCGCGCGCGAATTCGGCGCCGGCGCGTAACGTTCGCCCCGCGCGAGGCGCATCGGCCGCATGCCGCTCCAGCCTTGCGCAAGGCAGATCGTCTTGCGTGAAACAGCCGTCGCGGCTGAGGCGCTCGCCTTGCCGCCCGGCGCGGACCGCTCAACGCGAGCCGCAAGGCGTCGGGCTTGAGGGGAACGCGTGAGGGACGTGAATTCGCGAGAGCGGCTGATTGCGCTGGCGACAATCCTGGGCGCGCTCGCCGCTGCGGGCCTGACCTTTCAATTGAGCCGTCATGACGGCTCTACGATTGCGGGCGTCTCGCTATGGCCGCAGCTCGAAAACGTCAAAGCCCTGGTGTTCGCGGCGGTCACGGGGACGGTGGCGTTCCTCGTCTTGCGGCGTCTTCGCGAAAGGTTTGCGTCCCGCGCCGGCGGCCTGAAGCGGCCGACGCCGGTGCTTCCGGCTCTCGGCGTCGGGCTGACGATGACGGCGCTTGTCGCTGTGGTCGGTTTCGTCGCCTATCACGCGGTGGCGCATTCGCTCGAGCGCGAGGCGCTCAGTCGTCTCAGCGCCATCGCGGATCTCAAGATACGCGACCTTGGCCGCGGCCTGGAGACGCGCCGGCGCAGCGCGATCGAACTCGGCCATGATCCGCGCATCGTCAGCGTCGCGGCGCGGGCGTTGCGGCAAGGCGTCAGGCCGGACGCGACGACGGCGGCGATGATCGTCGATATCGGCGACAGCGCCGGCTTTATCGACGTCGATATTTTCGATGCGTCGCGACGGTCCCTGCTGCGCGACGATGCGACCGCCGAACAGGCGATCGGCGTCGCCGTCGACGAAAGCCTCAGGACAAGGCGGCCGGCTTTCGTCGATCTGCATCGCGATCCGGCGAACCGGAAGCCGGTTCTCGGCTTCGTCGTGCCGGTGACGCTGCCAGCCGATGCGACGGAAAAGGGCGGCATGGCCGTCTATGTGGAAATCTCGGCGCGCCAGGACATTTTTCCGATCGTCGCGACCTGGCCGAATGGCGGCGCGCCGGGTCAAATCACGCTGGCGCGCCGCGACGGTCAGGATCTGTGGATCCTCGACGAGCGGGCCGACCCGCACGCAGGCGATGCGCGGTCGCGGCTGTCATTGGCGTCGTCGCAGCTCGCGGTCGCCTATCATCTGCGCGGCGAGACGGGCGTGACGCAAGCCATGAGCCGCGATGGCGCAAGCGTGCTGGCGGCGGTGCGCGACGTGCCGGGCGCCGGCTGGGCGCTGTCCGCCGAAATCCGGGAAGAAGAGGCGCTGGCCGGTCTGAATGCGTTCGCCATCGGCATGCTGCAACTGGCCATTATCGCCGTCGTGCTCGCCTGGCTCATCGCCGGCGTCATGTGGCAGCGCCGTCGCCTGAGCGAAGCGCATGCCGATCTGGCGCGCAGCCGGGCGCTGATCGCATCGGAGCGGCGCTTCAGCCAGATGTTCGAGCAGTCCGCCGTCGGCATGGCGCATATCGGGCTCGACGGCCGCTTCCTGCGCGTCAACCAGCGGCTGGTCGACATGTCGGGCTATGCGCGCGACGAGCTGCTGCAAATGTCCGTCTACCGCCTCTGTCATCCTGACGAACTGGAGCGCGTCGCCGCCGATCTGGCGCGCTACAGGGCGGGCGAGCAGCGCAGCGAGCAATTGGAACAGCGCTATATCGCCAGGGACGGCCGCGTCGTGCCGATCGCCTATACGGTGACGCTCGTCCTCAACGAGGCGAACGAGCCCGATTACCTGATGGCGGTGATCGAGGACGTCTCGCAGCGCCGGGCGGCGGAAGAAGCCTTGCGCGAGAGCGAGGAGCGTTTTCGCCTCGCCATGATGGGCGCGAACGAGGGCCTGTGGGATTGGCGCCTCGCGCGCAATGAAGTCTATTATTCGCCGCGCTGGAAATCGATGCTCGGCTATGAAGAGCACGAAATCGAGAACACGCCGGGCGCCTGGATGCGGCTGGCCGAGCCCGGAGCGGTCGAGCCCGTCACCAATGCGCTCAAGGAGCTGCAGAGCGGCGCAATCAAGGTCGGCGTCATCGAGATCAAGCTTCGACACAAGGATGGCCGCTGGCTCGATATCCTGGCGCGCGGTTTTCCTGTTTTCGACGATGACGGCAGGATGATCCGCATCGTCGGCACCACGGTCGACATCACCGAAAGAAAGATGCGCGAAGCCGAATTGCGCATGGCGGCGACGGTGTTTTCGAGCACGCATGAAGGCGTGGTCGTCACCGATGCGGCGGGCGAAATCATGCTGGTCAATCCGGCCTTCACGACGATCACCGGCTATCCGGCGGATGAATTGCGCGGCTGCAATATGCGCATGATCCGCTCCGGCCAGCACGATCCGGATTTCTATCGCGCGATGTGGCGCGCGATTGGCGAAAACGACTATTGGCAGGGCGAGATCTGGAACCGTCGCAAGAATGGCGAGGTCTATCCGGAATGGCTGACGATCAGCGCCGTGCGCGACCCGCAGGGCAAGGTGACGAGCTATGTCGGCGCCTTCACCGACATCAGTCGGCTGAAGCAGTCCGAGTCCAAGCTGGAGTTTCTCGCGCACCACGATCCGCTGACGGCGCTGCCCAACCGGCTGATGTTCAACCTCCGCGTCCAGCAGGCGATTGCCGCGGCCGAGCGGCAAGGCACAAACGGCGCCGTGCTGTTTCTCGATCTCGACCGCTTCAAGACGATCAATGACAGCCTCGGCCATCCGGCGGGCGATGAAGTGCTGATCGAGGTCGCGGCGCGGCTGAAGAACTGCCTGCGCGCCTCGGACACGATCGCGCGGCTTGGCGGCGACGAATTCGTGGTGATGATCGAGGATTGCCGCAACCCGCGCGATCTCGCGGTCGTCGCGCAAAAGCTGATCGACATGATCGCGCAGCCGTTCGCCCTGTCGAACAATCGCGACGTCTATGTCGGCCTGAGCGTCGGCGTCAGCCTCTTCCCGCGCGACGGCGTCGACGCCGACGCGCTCATCCAGCACGCCGATTCCGCCCTCTATCTCGCCAAGAAGAGCGGCGGCGGCAATGTGCGCTTTTATTCGTCGGAATTGACGAAGGCCGCCAACACGCGCCTCGAACTCGAGGCCGGCTTGCGTCGCGGCATCGAGCATGGCGAGTTGGCGCTGCAATTCCAGCCGCTCGTTCGCCTTGGCCAATCGCGCATGACCGGCGTCGAGGCGCTGGTGCGCTGGCAAACGCCGCAAGGGCTGGTCCCGCCGATGGACTTCATCCCGGTGGCGGAGGAAACCGCGCTGATCATGCCGCTCGGCGAATGGGTTTTGCGCGAGGCGTGCACGCGCATGAAGGCCTGGCGCGACGCCGGGCGCGACATCGACATGATCGCTGTCAATCTGTCCGCGCGGCAACTCGACCGCGCCGACATTTGCGACCGCATCGGCGCGATCCTCGCCGAGACGGGCCTGCCGGCGCGTCATCTCGAAATCGAAATCACCGAGAGCGCGCTGATGGCGCAGGGCGTCGAGGCGGTCGGCAAGCTCGCCGCGCTGAAGGCGCTGGGCGTCAGCATCGCCATCGACGATTTCGGCACCGGCTATTCGTCGCTCGCCTATCTGAAGCGCTTCCCCATCGACAAGCTGAAGATCGACCGCAGCTTCATCACCGACATTCCCGCCAGCGCGACCAGCATGGAAATCGTCGCCGCGATCATCCGGCTGGCGCGCTCGCTCAAGGTGGAGCCGCTGGCGGAGGGCGTCGAGACGCGCGATCAGGCCGATTTCCTGCGCGCCGCCGGTTGCGACATCGCGCAGGGCTATTATTTCGCCAAGCCGATGTGGGAGGCCGACCTTCTGGCAACGATGGACGGAGCCTCCGGCCTGCTGCGCGCCGGCTGAGGCGCGTCAGGCGGCGAACAGGCGACCGCGCGTGATGTGCACGGGGATCTTGTCGCCGATGCTGAACGTCACGTCGGCCGGCGTGTCCATTTCGATCGTCGCGTCGCCAAGACGGATGTCGGCGCGGCGCGTGGCGCCGGTGCGGCGCACGCCGACGACGTCGGCCATCACCGCGCCATGCGCCCACTCGCCCATCTCGACGTCCTGCGGCCGCACGAACAGGCGGGCGGGGCCATTGGCGAAGCCCTCGACGGGCAGATAAAGCGCGCGCTCGCCGAGCCACGCCTTGCCGTCGCGGATGTCGACGGGAAGTTCGCCGGACTCGCCGATGAACGTGTTGACGAAGGCGCTGGCCGGATGATCATAGATCTCGTCGGGCGTGCCGACCTGCTCGATGCGGCCCTGCGACAGCACCGCGACGCGGTCGGCCAATTCGAGCGCCTCGTCCTGATCGTGGGTGACGAAGATGGTGGTGTGGCCGGTGCGGTCGTGCATCTCGCGCAACCAGCGGCGCAACTCGCGCCGCACCTTGGCGTCGAGCGCGCCGAAAGGCTCGTCGAGCAGCAGCACTTTCGGTTCGACCGCAAGGGCGCGCGCCAGCGCAACGCGCTGGCGCTGGCCGCCCGACAATTGCGCCGGGTAGCGCTTTTCCAGGCCGGTCAATTGCACGAGGTCGAGCAGCTCCAGGGCGCGCTTGCGGATGTCCGTCTTGGGCGGGCGCGTGGCGCGCGGGCGCACTTCAAGGCCGAAGGCGATGTTCTCGGCGATCGTCATATGCTTGAACAGCGCGTAGTTCTGGAAGACGAAGCCGACGTGGCGCTCCTGCACGCTCTTGACCGAAGCGTTCTCCTCGCCGAAATACACTTCGCCGGAATTGGGATAGTCGAGGCCGGCGATGATGCGCAGCAAGGTCGTCTTGCCCGAGCCCGAAGGGCCGAGCAGCGCGATCAGCTCGCCGGAAACGACGTCGAGGCTGACGCCGGCCAGAGCGGCGACGCCCTTGCCGTGGTGGAAATTTTTGACGATGTCGCGCGCGCGAATGTCCATGGTGCGTGTCCTCAATGTCGACGCGACGAATTGGCAAGGCCATCGCCGTAGAAGATTTCGAGCAATGTCTTGATGATGAGCGTCGCTAGGGCCAGCAGGGCCAGCAGCGAGGCGACGGCGAAGGCGGCGACGGAATTGTATTCGTTGTAGAGAATCTCGACATGCAGCGGCATGGTGTTGGTCAGGCCGCGAATGTGCCCCGACACCACGGAGACCGCGCCGAACTCGCCCATGGCGCGGGCGTTGCACAGCAGCACGCCATAGAGCAGCGCCCAGCGGATGTTGGGCAGGGTGATGCGCCAGAAGGTCTGCCAGCCATTGGCGCCGAGCGACAGCGCGGCTTCCTCGTCGAGCGAGCCCTGATCCTGCATCAGCGGAATGAGTTCGCGCGCCACGAAGGGGAAGGTGACGAAGACCGTCGCCAGCACGATGCCCGGCACCGCGAAGATGATCTCGACGCCATGCGACTTGAGCCAGGGGCCGAACACGCCGTGCGCGCCGAACAGCAGCACATAGATCAGGCCAGAGACGACCGGCGACACCGAGAAGGGCAGGTCGATGAGCGTGACGAGCAGGCTCTTGCCCTTGAATTCGAATTTCGCCACCGCCCATGCGGCGGCGACGCCGAAGACGAGATTGAGCGGCACCGAGATGACGGCGACGAGCAGGGTCAGGCGCACCGAGGCGAGAGCGTCCGGTTCGGCGAGCGCCGCGACATAGGGGCCGAGGCCGTTGCGCAACGCTTCCCAGAACACCACGACGAGCGGCAGGAAAAGGAACAGCGACAGGAAGACGAGCGCGACCGCGATCAGCGCGGCGCGCGCCAGCGGGCCTTCGCTGGCGACAGGGCGCGGCGGACGCAGGGCTTTCTCAGACATAGCCGAACCTCCGACGGCTCCAGGCCTGAACGAGATTGATGAACAGCAGGATGGCGAAGGCGGCGACGAGCATCAGCGTCGCGATCGCGGTCGCGCCGGCATAGTCGAATTCCTCCAGCCGGACGATGATCAGCAGGGGCGCGATCTCCGACACATAGGGAATGTTGCCGGCGATGAAGATGACGGAGCCGTATTCGCCGACGCCGCGGGCGAAGGCGAGGGCGAAACCGGTGATGATCGCCGGCAGCAGGGCGGGAAGGATGACGCGCCGCAGCGTCTGCCCGCGATTGGCTCCGAGCGTCGCCGCCGCTTCCTCGATCTCGGGCTCCAGTTCCCGGATCACCGGCTCGACCGTGCGCACGACGAAGGGCAGGCCGATGAAGACGAGGGCGACGCCGATGCCGAGCGGCGTATAGGCGACCTTGAGCCCCAGCGGCTCCAGCAGCCCGCCGACCCAGCCCGTCGGCGCGTAAAGCGCGGCGAGTGCGATGCCGGCGACGGCCGTCGGCAGGGCGAAGGGAAGATCCACGGCCGCGTCGAGGAAGCGGCGGCCGGGGAAATCGTAGCGCACCAGCACCCAGGCGACGATCAGGCCGAAGACGGCGTTGAACGCCGCCGCCGCGAAGGCGATGCCGAAGCTCGTGCGCAACGAGGCGAGGATGCGCGGCTGCAACGCAAGGTCGACGATGCCGGCGAGCCCCAGCGAGCTGGTGCGCAACACCAGCGCCGCCAGCGGAAGCAGCACGATCAGCGAGAGGTAGACGAGCGTGTAGCCGAGCGCCAGATGGAAGCCCGGCAACGCCGTTTTCTGTCGGAATGCAAAAGTCACGAGATTCTCAATTCTCAGCGCGCCGGCGCATAGATCTGATCGAAAACGCCGCCGTCGCCGAAATGTTTCGTCTGCGCCGCCTTCCAGCCGCCGAAAGCCTGATCGATGGCGACCTGACGCAGCGCGGGCAAGCGGGCGAGGTCTTCCTTCGCCGCGGCGGCGGGCTTGGCGGGACGATAATAATGCTTGGCGCCGAGCGCCTGCGCCTTGTCGCTCCACAGGAACGCCAGATAGGCCTCGGCGACAGGCCGTGTCTTGCGCGCGTCGGCGTTGGCGTCGACGAGCGACACCGGCGGCTCGGCCAGGATCGACAGCGACGGGGTGACGATGTCGAACTTGTCCTTGCCGAATTCGAGGCTGGCGAGGAAGGCTTCGTTCTCCCAGGCGATCAACACGTCGCCGAGGCCGCGCTGGGCGAAGGTGATGGTGGAGCCGCGCGCGCCGGTGTCGAGCACTGGGGCGTTCTTGTAGATCGACTGGACGAAGGCGCGGATGCGGGCCTCGTCGCCGCCGAATTTCTCATTCGCATAGGCCCAGGCGGCGAGATAATTCCAGCGCGCCCCGCCCGAGGTCTTCGGATTGGGGGTGATCACCGCGACGCCGGGTTTGGCGAGGTCGTCCCAATCCTTGATCGCCTTGGGATTGCCCTTGCGCACGAGGAAAACGATGGTCGAGGTGAATGGCGAGGCGTTGTTCGACAGGCGCTTCTGCCAATCTTGCGGCAGCTTCTTCGAATGGGTCGCGATGGCGTCGATGTCGGCGGCCAGCGCCAGGGTGACGACGTCGGCCTCCAGCCCGTCGATGACGGCGCGCGCCTGCTTGCCGGAGCCGCCGTGCGACTGGCGGATGAGGACATTATCGCCGGTCCTGGCCTTCCATTCGGCGGCGAAGGCGGCGTTGATGTCGCGATAGAGTTCTCGGGTCGGGTCATAGGAGACGTTCAGCAGCGTGATGTCGGCCGCGGCCGCTGGCAGCGCCGGCAAGGCGAGGCCGGCGGCGAAGAGGAGCGAGGCAAGCAGCTTCATGCGCGTCATGTGAACCTCCGATTAGATATTCCTATAAAAAATATCGAATTATAAAATTAATGCAAGCGGGGGCGCTGCGCCCTTGCGCCGCAGCGGTGGCCTTCATGTAACGTAATGACCGTGCGAGCGTTTCAAGGGGGCGGACCGGGCGCGCCGCCGCGCGCCGCCATGCAGGAGGCGACAAAGGGCGACGCACGGCGCTGGAGCGCCTGCAAACGCTGTTCTCGGCCGCCCATATGAATTAATCATCATCCGCGGAGCCAAGGTCGATTCCGCCAGCCGAGAAGCGAAGATGCTGACCAACAAAGGCAAATACGGGCTGAAGGCCATGGTTCATCTCGCCGGCCAGACGCCCGGCGAGCCGGCGCTCATCTCCGAAATCGCGTCGAAGAATCACATTCCGAAAAAATTTCTCGACGCGATCATGAGCGAGCTGCGCACGGCCGGCCTCATCCATTCGAAGAAAGGCCGGGGCGGCGGCATCACTCTGGCGCGTCCCGCGCATGAGATTCGCGTTGGGGCCATCATCCGGGCGCTTGACGGCCCTCTGGCGCCGATCGCCTGCGCCAGCCCGAATTTCTATCGCCGTTGCGACGATTGCAGCGACGAAGAGGCCTGCGCCGTGCGGCTGATGATGATCGAAGTGCGCAACGCCATGTCGGACATTCTCGACCGCCGGACGCTGGCCGAAATGCGCGCGCTGAACGAGGCGGACGCGCTGATGTTCCATATTTGACAGGACGTTAGCAGCCTGAGATTTTTCAGGTTGATATAATCTACAAAATATATCAATTTACAGCCGACGCACATGGACGCCGCCGCAATGGTGGGCGCATCGGGGCGGAGGCGGTCGAATGGGTTTGCTGGCGCAGGTGTTCGGGCGGCTGAAGGCCGGCATGGACCACTTCTTCGAGAAAGTGGCGATCATGAGCTACGAGCCGGTCGTCACCACGGACGAGCGCAAGGGCGTCGCGCCGGGGCGCGACTTCGAACTCTTTCGCGGCCCGTTCTTCTGATCAGCCGAACATTCTATCGCCCCGCCCGCGAGGCCGGCGAACGGGGCGATATGCTAATGTCACCCGGCGTAGGTCGTGCGCAGCTCGCGCTTCAACAGTTTGCCGGCCGTGTTGCGCGGCAGGGTCTGCGCGAAGATGATCTTCTTCGGCGTCTTGAACGGCGCGAGATGCTCGCGGGCATGGGCGATGATGCCGGCTTCGTCGGGTTCGTGGCCAGGCCGCAGCACGACGACCGCGGTGACGGCCTCGATCCATTTCGGGTCAGGCAGGCCGATGACGGCGACTTCCGAAACCGAGGGGTGTTTGAACAGGATTTCCTCGACCTCGCGGCCGGCGACGACGACGCCGCCGCTCTTGATGATGTCCTTCACCCGGTCGACGACGAACAGATAGCCCTCCTCGTCGAAATAGCCGATATCGCCGGAATGGAACCAGCCGCCGGCGAAGGCCTCTTCCGTCTCCTCCGGCTTGTTCCAATATTCCAGCAGCAATTGCGGCGAGCGATGGACGATTTCGCCCTGCACGCCGGGGGCCATGTCGTTCATGTTCTCGTCGACGATGCGGGTCTCGACGCTGAGCATCGGGCGTCCGGCGGAGGCCGGCCGCGCGTCGTGCTCCTCGGGGCGCAGCACGGTCGCCATCGGGCCGATCTCGCTCTGGCCATAGCAATTGAACGGGCGGATGCCCGGCAGGCGCTGGCGCAATTCCTGCAGCACCGGCACCGGCATGATCGAAGCGCCGTAATAGATGGTGCGCAGGCTCTTCAGGTCGCGCTTGTCGAAATCGGGATGGCGCAGCAGGCTGATCCACACGGTCGGCGGCGCGAAGAACGATGTGATGCGATGCTCCTCGATCAGGCGCAGGACCGCGTCCGGCGCGGGCGCGTCGATCAGATGCGTCGTCGCGCCGATCAGCAGTTGCGGCATGGTGAAGACATGCATCTGCGCCGAATGGTAGAGCGGCAGGGCGGCCAGCGCGACGTCGTCGCGGCCGAATTCCAGCTCGATGATGCTGGCGAGATATTCGGCGACGAAGGCGCGATGCGTCATTGCCGCGCCCTTCGGCGCGGCGGTGGTGCCGGAGGTGTAGAGAAGCTGCGCGAGATCGTTGTCGTCGGCGAGGCATTCGTCGAGACGGGGCGCGGTTTCGTCAAGCGCGACGGCGAGAATGTCGAGGTCGCCGCCGCCTGAAAACAGGCCGTAGTGATCGACGAGCACGCCGTCGCGGATCTGGTCGACCGTCTCGCGCAGCGCGGGGTCGAAGATCAGCGCGCGCGCGCCCGATTGCTCGACGATGTAGCGGAGTTCTTCCTGCGTCAGGGCGTAATTGATCGGCACATGCACGAGGCCGGCGCGGGCGCAGGCGAGCCAGAGCAGGATATAGGCGTCCGAATTGCGCGCATAGGCGGCGACGCGCTCGCCCTTCTTCAGGCCGCGGGCGACAAGCGCGTGCGCGACGCGTCCGGCGGCGGCGTCGATCTGGGCAAAGCTCCAGCGGCGATCGGCATAGGTCAGCGCCAGGCGGTCGCGGTGTTTGCTGGCGGCGCGACGCACATGGTCGGAAATGGTGTTGCTGCGCAGGGCGGGCGGGACGTTGGCAATGGCGGGCATCGGTCGAACTCGTTGAGGTTTAAAATTTCACTTGCCGCTGAAGACCGGCTTGCGCTTCTCGCGGAAGGCAGCCACGGCTTCGCGGAAATCCTCCGTCATCAGCGCGAGGATCTGCGTGCGATTTTCCAGTTCGAGCGCTGCGTCGAGACTCGGCGCGTCGAGGTTGGACCACATGATTTGCTTGGTGTGCTTGACCGCATAAGGGCTGTTGGCGGCGATCGCCCTGGCGATCTCCATTGCGCGCGCCAGCAAGGCCTCGGGCTCGACGACGTTGCAAACAAGACCGATGCGTTCGGCCTCCTGCGCGTCGATCGGCCTGCCGGTCAGCATCAGCTCGAAGGCGCGGGCCGCGCCGACAATGCGGGGCAGGTGATAGGAGATGCCGCACTCGCCGGCGCTGAGTCCGATCTTGATGGCGCCGACATGAAACGAGGCGCGCGACGCGGCGACGCGGATGTCGGCGGCGAGCGACAGCGCGAAGCCGGCGCCGACAGCCGCGCCATTGACGGCGGCGACGATCGGCTTGTCGAGCGCGCGCAGGCGCTGCACGACGCCGGCGAAGGTTTCCTGCAGGCGATAATAATCCGTGACGCTCGCCGCGGAATTGTCGACCCCGGCGAGCGCGTCGTTCAGCTCCAGCCCGGCGCAGAAGCCGCGGCCCTCGGCGGCGAGGATGACGACGCGGGTGTCCGCGTCGTCCTTGATCGCGTCGATGAGGCCCTGAAAGGCCTTCATGCTGTGGATCGTCTGGGCGTTGAGCTTGTCGGGACGGTTGAGGCGCACGACGCGCACGCCATCGACCGCCGCTTCGACGATGAAATCGGGATGTTCGAACATCGCGCCGCTCAATCCTTCAGTTGCGTTTCAGCCCAGGGGCGCAATTCGCGCTTGAGCACCTTGCCGGTGGGCGTGCGCGGCAGGCCGTCCTGACGCACCAGCACGGCGCGCGGACGCTTGTAGGACGACAATTCGCGTTCGCACAGGCTGCGGACGGCGGCGTCGATGTCGACGGACGCGTCGGCGACGACGACGGCGACGGCGGCTTCGCCCCATTTTTCATCCGGCACGCCGACGACCGCCACTTCGCGCACGCCTTCGATGGTCTGGATGATGTCCTCGATCTCGCGCGGATAGACGTTCATGCCGCCGGAAATGATCATGTCCTTGGCGCGACCCGTCAGCATCAGGAAGCCTTCGGAATCGATCTGGCCCATGTCGCCGGTATGGAACCAGCCCTCGCGCAGGGCCTCGGCCGTCTCTTCCGGACGGTTGTGATAGCCGATCATCGTGGCGCAGGAGCGGATGAGGACTTCGCCGTCGCCTTCGGGGCGGATGATTCCGTCCTTGTCGCGCACGGCGATGCTGACGATCGAGGAGGAGCGGCCGGCGCGGTTGGGCAGGCGAACCGAATCCTCGCCCGTCATCAGCGTCATCATCAGCGGGAATTCGGACATGCCGAACATCTGGATGACCGGGCTGTTGGGCAATTCGCTGTTGATGCGTTCGACGACAACGGGCGGCACGACCTCGCCGCCGGTGTAGATGCGGCGCAGCCGCGTCTTACGCAGGCGCTCGAAGGCTTCGGGCGCGGCGCACAATTGCTTCAGCAGCGTCGGCACGAGCAGCACGCGCGTCGCGCCGCAGCGCTCGATCGCGTCGACGATGCGCTCGATGGTGAGGCCGCCCGTCGGCAGCATCACCGTGCGGCCGCCCCGCCACATCAGGCCGAGCATGACGTCATGGAAGCCTGCCGCCCACGACAGCGAGGGGACGAGCAGATAGACGTCGTCATCGGTGAGATTGATGTCGCCGATCTGGTGGTAGGAATTCCACAACACGCCGGCATGGGAATGCACGGCGCCCTTGGGCTTTCCGGTCGTGCCGGAGGTGTAATACATCATCGCCGGATCGCTCGCCATCGGGCGATGCGCGCCGGCCGCGTCGGAGGCGCGGGAGATCAGCGCCTCGTAACCGTTCCAGCCGTCGCCGGGCGCCTCGGCGCCTTCGACCCAGACGCGGATCGGCGGCAGGTCGGCAAGGCCGTCGAGGGCGCGCGCCGCCGTCTTGTCGGCGATCAGCGCGACCGCGCCGGAATCGCTGATGACATGGGCGACGTCGCGGCCGTTGAGCAGGACATTCACCGGCACGCAGACCGCGCCGATGGATGTGATGGCGAACAAGGCTTCCGGCCATTCATGGCCGTTGCCCATGAGCACCGCGACGCGGTCGCCCGGCTTGACGCCCTTGCCGCGCAGGGCGTTGGCGAGACGGCGGGACCGTTCGTTCAGCTGAGCGAAGGTGCGATTGGCGCCTTCGAGCGCGAGCGCCACGCGATCACGGCCATTGGCCGTGAAAGCATGGCGCTCGACGATGTCGCTCAGCGCATAATTCGCCATCATGGCGTCGTCCTCTTTACAGAAGCCAAAGCGCTGGCTGGTCGATCACTTCTTGATCAGCGGGCAGACGGAGTCCTTCTCGGGGCGGAAGGCGTCCTCGCCCTTGATCGTGCTCAGGATCTCGTAATAGTCCCACGGCTTCTTCGACGTTGCCGGGGTCTTGACCCTGGCGAGGAAGACGTCGCGCATCAGGCGGCCGTCGGCGCGGATCTTGGCGCCCTTGGTGACGAGATCCTCAACCGGCATTTCGCGCATCTTCCCCATCACCACGTCATTGTCGAGGCTGTTGGCGGCCTTGGCGGCCTTCAGGTAATGCAGCGTGGCGCTGTAGGTCATGGCATGCGCGTCGGTCGGCGGGCGGCCCATCTTCTTGGAAAACTTCTCGGCGAACTTGCGCGTGCCCTCGTTGGCGTCCCAGTAGAAGACGGCCGAGGCCATCGTGCCCTGCGCGTGTTGCAGGCCGACATTGTGCACGTCCATGATCAGCAGGATCGGGGCCGAGCTCATGCGGCCGCCGGAGAACAGGTTGAACTCCGTCGACTGTTTCATGGCGTTCTGCAAATCGGCGGTCGAAGAGGCGAAGGACACGACCTTCGCGCCCGAGCTCTGCGCCTGCAGCAGGAAGGACGAGAAGTCCGCGGTGTTGAGCGGGTGGCGAACCGTGCCGACGACCTTGCCGCCGGCGGCTTCGACGGCGGCGCGCTGGTCGGCCTCGACGGCGTGGCCGAAGGCGTAGTCGACGGTGACGAAGAACCAGCTGTTGCCGCCGGCCTTCACCAGCTCGGCGGTCGACGCCTTGGTGAACTGGTAGGAATCATAGCCCCAGTGGAAGCTGTTCGAATTGCAATATTTGTTGGTCAGTTCGCCGCTCGCCGCGCCGGTGGCGATGGAGATCTTGCCCTTCTCCTTGGCGAGGTTCTGCACGGCGATGGCGACGGCCGAATTGGCGAGGTCGAAAATCGCGTTCACGTCCTGCGTGTCGATCCAGCGGCGGGCGATGGCGACGCCGATGTCGGCCTTGTTCTGGTGGTCGCCGGCGAGAATCTCGATCTTCTTGCCGAGCAGCGTGCCGCCGAATTCCTCGACGGCGATGCGCGCGCCCTCGACCGAACCTTCGCCGAGCGCGCTCGACAGCGCGCCGGTCATGTCGGTGAGCACGCCGAGGCGCACGACGTCGGCGGCGCGTGCGGCGCCTGCGCCGGCAAGCAGGGTGGCCGACAGCAGCGCGGCCGCGATTGCATTCCTTTTCATTCTTTTTCCTCCCTGTCGAAGCGGCCGTTTCGCCGTCTTTCGTTTGGTTCAACTCAGCCGGCGACCGCCGGCGTCATTTGAATTCTTGCGTCGCCGCCTTGCTCCGCGCCGCGCGCGGCTTTGCCGGCGCGGTCCGCGGCGTTTTGCAGCCGGCGTCGGCAAATTTCGGATCCCGGCTGCACAACCCCTTGGCCATCAGCGCGATCATGTGGTCGGCGATGTCCTCGCGGCTGTAGGCGCCGTCCGGGCGATACCAGCGGCCAATCCAGCTCAGCGCGCCGCCGATGGTGAAGGCGGCGATGCGCGCGTCGCAGGGCGCGATCGACCCCTCGGCCATGCCTTCCTCGATGAGGCGGCGAAATTCGTGATCGATCTCGGCTTTCATGCGGCGGAGCTTGGCGCGCTCGGCCTTGGGCAGCGGATCTTCGCCGACGCGAATGATGCACATGCCGAAGTCCATCGTGACGATTTCGACATATTGGCGCATCGCCGCCATGAGCTTGTCGACCGCGCGCCCGCCCTTGGCCTCGACGGCGGCAATGGCCTCCTGCACCAAGGTCAGGCCGGCCTGGACGCATTCGAACAGAATGTCGTCCTTGCTCCTGACGTAATAATACAGCGTCGGCTTGGAGACGTTGAGGCGGGCGGCGACCTCGTCAAGCGTCGTCGCCTGAAAGCCCTTCTCGTTGAAAACCTGCGCGGCCGCACGCAAAACGGCTTCCTTCTTCGACGCCCGATCCGTGTCGGGGTCGCCGGCGGTCTGCCAGGGAGAGCGTATGCGTCCAGCCATTGTCGGCCTTTTCCTACTTGCTGGTAACAATGTTACTCACGAGTCGAAAAAATGCGCAAGCCGAATTCTCATGCTGCGATGCACTTGATTTGTCAGGAAATTGCTGCGCTGCAATGCGTGGCGATTTCGCCGGCCAGGCGGTCGAGCAATTGGTTCGGCAGGTCGTGTCCCATGCCTTCGATGACGACGAGCCGCGCGCCGGCGATGTTCTTCGCCGTGTCGCGCCCGCCGGCGAGCGGCACGAGCGGATCGGCGCCGCCGTGAATGACGAGGCTTGGCGCCGAGATCGCGCGCAGGCGCTTGCTGCGGTCGCCATCGGCGAGGATCGCCAGCAATTGCCGCGCCACTCCCGGCGGGTTGTAGGCGCGCTCGACGCTGCGCGCGATGCGGGCGCGCATTTCCGTTTCCGGCATCGGATAGGCCGGACTGCCGATGACGCGGAACAATCGCACGAGATGGGCGACGACGCTGTCGAAGTCGTCGGGTTTTTGCGGCCGTCCGAGCAGCGCCTTCAGCGCGTCGAATCGGGGCATGGAGACACGCGGATTGCCGCTTGTCGACATGATGCTGGTCAGGCTCGACACGCGCTCGGGATGCCGGGCGGCGACGAGCTGCGCGATCATGCCGCCCATCGACGCGCCGACGATATGGGCTTTGCGCACGCCGAGGCCGTCGAGCAGGGCGACGGCGTCATCGGCCATGTCGGTGAGCGAATAGGGCGGCGGCGGCGGCAAGCCGATGCGCGCCTTCAGCATGGCGAGCAGCAGATTGGGCGGCCGCGCGACATCGATGCTGCCGGACAGCCCCGTATCGCGATTGTCGAAACGGATGACGCGAAAGCCGCGCTCGACCAGCGCCCGGCAGAAGGCGTCCGGCCAGGCGACGAGCTGCATGCCGAGACCCATGATGAGCAGGATCGCCGGCGCGTTGGGCTCGCCCATCGTCTCGTAGGCGATATCGACGCCGTTGCAGCGCAGGATCCTCGTCTCGCTCACGCGACCGCCCTGGCTTTTGTCGCCGGCTTGCGCCGGGCGCGCGGCTTCTTCGCCGGCCCTTGCAGCAATTTGCGCGCCGCCGGCGTCAGCGCGAGATAGGCCTGGAAGACGTCGCGCAGGCATTGGGCGAAGACGTCCGGGTCAGGCAATTGCTCGTAGCAGGAGGTGAAGGACAGGTTGACCTTGTCGTCATAGCTGGTCAGCGAGAATACCAGCCCCATGCCGTCGGCGATCGGCATGATGGCGGAATAATAGGTCATGCGCGCGCCGACGAGGTAAAGCGGCGTCTCGGGGCCGGGCACATGGGCGATGGCGCAATTGGCCAGCGGCGCCCAGCGGCCGAGCTGCGCCGACGCATAGGCGAGCATCTTGCTCGTCAGCGCGACGGTCGGCGCCGGCGCATAGCGCACGACGTCGGCGATGTCGCCGGCGATCGCCTCGGACTGCGCGCCGCTCGTCTGCTCGCGGATCATGGCGAGGCGGGCGAGATGATCGTCGATATCCGTGCCGAGGCGAAGGCGCATCCAGGAAAAGGCGTGCTCCTGCGCGCCGTCATGCTGGCGCGCGGGAACCGAGGCGGTCAGGCTCGCTTCGGGCAATTCATCCTGCATGTCGAGATAATTGCGCAGCGCGCCGCCGCAGATGGCGAAGGCGACGTCGTCGGGGCTCGCGCCGTCGACAAGGCCGGCGATGGCCTTGAAGTCGGCGACGGGAAAGCGGCGGGTGTCGAAGACGCGATGCGGCGATACGATGCTGTTGAAGCGGGTGGCGACCACGTGGTCGGGTTGCCGGACGATTTCAAGCAGACGCTCGAACATGGTCGGCACGAGCTCCACCACTGCCCGCGCCATCGGCATCAGCCGGCTGAAGGGGAACAGGGCCGTGTTGGCGAGGGCGCGCGCCAGCAGCGACAGGTCGCTCGGCGGCGCTTCCGGGAACCACGGTTCGAGCGGCTCGCCCGGCGCGATGTCGGGCGTCAGATCGTGCAGCAGCGTCGTCAATTCGCAGCCGTGTTCGATTTCCGTCGCGGCGTGGTGGATCTTGAGCAGCAGCGCGAAGGAGCCTTGCGGCAGGTCGAGGAAGGTGTCGAGACCCTCGATCACATACATTTCCCAGAGCGGCCGGTTGAGGTCGAGCGGGCGGGCGTGGATGCGCGAGGCCTGAATGCAGAACTGCCGCCAATCGCCCGGCTTGGGCAGGGCGATGTGGCGGACGTGGTATTCGAGGTTGAAATCCTCGTCCTCGACCCAATAGGGACGGTCGAGGCCGAAGGGCGCCTGCATGACGCGATGGCGCAGCATCGGCAGGCGTTCAAGCCGGCTTTCGACATGCGCCAGAATGCTCTTGAACCGCACCTTGCCGCCCGGCGCGGTCGATTGGTCGTAGATGTGCAGGAGCGTCACATTGGCGTTGGCGTGCGCATTGTCCGAATAGAAAAAGACCGCATCCTGGCTGCTGAGCTGGCGCATGAGTTTCTCTTTCTTCAGGCGGCCTCGTCGCGGACGAAGGCGCGATAGGCCGCGCCCATGAGGCCATGCGGTTTGAACGGCCGCCAATCGTCTTCGGGCTGCGCCAGGCGGTCGGCGATGATCGCCAGCACGAGGCCGTTGAAGCCGAGGCCGAGATGGCTGCCGGGCACGCGGATGTTCTCGTGCAAGGCCGGATCGCCGTCGATCGTCGCCTCCTGCGGCGGCACGACGCCGTCGCCGAGCGAATAGAGGCAGGACGTCGGGATCGGCAGGCGCTTGCCTTCGCGCAAATTCTTGACGCGCGGCTGCATGACATGCGCCGTCGAGCCGAGCGGATGCGACACCAGCCGGTAGAGCGCCTTGACGATCGACGGCGATTGGCTGCCCTTGCGGTCGAGGCTGACGGGGCTGCCGAGCGTGATGACAGAGCGCACGCATTCCTTGGCGTCATGCGCGCCGAGCATGGAAAAGACGCCGCCGAGGCTCCAGCCGACGAGGCTGACCTTGCGGCCGGTCTTGTAATGCAGATGGCGGATCTTCTGCGGCAGCGCCTTCACATATTTGGAGCGGAAGCCGACATTGCGGCCGAGGCCCCAGGTGCGCACGTCGTAGCCCTTGCGCGTCAGGAAGAGCTTCAGCGCGATCAGCGATTTTTCGTCCGCGAGGAAGCCCGGCAGCAGCAGCACAGGATGGCCGTCGCCCTGCGGCGCTTCCAGCAATAGCGGCAGGGAGGCCGGCAGCAGCGCCATTTCGAGAAAGGCGCGCGGCTCCAGCAGCGAGTCGATCAGGCGCGGCGGGCCGACATGGGAATGACGCGCGACAATTTCAGACATTGGCGGAAACCTTCCTGCGCGCGCTGGCCCGCGCCGGCTTTGCCGCCGCCCGCGCTGGCTTGGCCGGCTTGGCCGTCTTGACTGACTTGGTCTTCTTGGCGGGTTTGGCCGGCTTGGCGGATGACGCCGCTTTTTGCGGGGCGGTCTTCGCCGCCGGCTTGCGGCGTGCGGCCGGCCTGGGCTTTCCGGCTGTCTTCGCAGGCGCTTCCGGCGCGTTTTCTTCAACCGCAAGCAGGCGCGGCGGCGACAGCGCGGCGCGCTTCAATTCGTCGAAAGCGGCGACAAAATCGTCGACCAGCTCCTGCGCCTTGGGGACGGCGCATTGCGCGGCGGTGAAGCCGACGCCCAGCGATCCGGCGTAACTCATCAGAGTTATATTGAGGCCGACGCCATGTTCGACAATGGACAGGGGCCAATAATCGGTCATCCGCGCGCCGGCGACATAGAGCGGCACGGGCGGGCCGGGCACGTTGGAAATGACGACATTGGCGAGCGGCGGAATGACGTTGGCGGCGCGCGTGCGGCCATAGAGCGCAGCCAGAGCGCCGAGAATCCATGGCCCGCCGATGGAGGGAAAGTCGGTCGGAATGATCGAGCGGGCGCTCTTGGCGACCGATTTCGTCGCGCCGGCCGAGGCGCGCGAGGCTTCGAGGCGCTTCAGCGGGTTGGCGACATTGGTCGCCAGGCTGACGAGGCTCAGCGTCGCCTGCGTGGTGAAGTCCTTGTTGCCGGGGTCGCGCAGCGAGATCGGCATGGTCGCCATCAGCGGCTTCTTCGGCAAGCCGCCGTGACGGCCGAGATAGCGCCGCAGCGCGCCGCTGCACAGGGCGAGCACGACATCGTTGATCGTCGCTTCCTGCGCCCTGGCGATGGCCTTGACCTCGGCGAACGGCAGGGAGGTCGCGGCAAAGGAGCGTTCCGGCGTGATCGTGACATTCAGCGCGGTGCGCGGGCCGAAGGAGGCGTTGCGCCAGAGGTCGCCCTTGGTCGAGATCTTGGGTTCGGCCGCCTTGTCCTTGCCGCCGAGCACCATGCCGGCAAGCGTGCGCACGACATGCGGCAGGCTGCGCGCCAGTTTCACATATTGCGCCGCGTCGTGGCGGAAGGCGGCGGCGGCCATCGCCAGCGCGCCGGGCTCGGCGTCCCTGGCGGGCGCGGCGCGGGCGCGCGGCCGCGACGGCTTCGGCGACAGGTCGAACAGGGTCGCGGCCAGCGCCGCGCCGGCCTGACCGTCGAGCAGGGCATGATGGACCTTGATGTAATAGGCCTTGCGGCCATCGCCCATGCCTTCGAAAACATAGAGCATCCACAGCGGCCGGGCGCGGTCGAGCAGGCGCTCGTGCAGTTCGGCGACCGTATCCTGCAATTGCCGCAGCGTGCCTGGGGTGGGCAGGATGACGCGGCGAATATGGAAATCGAGGTCCACGTCGTCGTCGATCCACAGCGGATTGGCGAAATTCAACGGCATCTGCGCCAGGCGCTGGCGAAAGATCGGCGCGAGATGCAGGCGCGAGGCGATCATCTGCTTAACGTCGTCGCGGAAATCGCGCTTGTAGCGCGGCGAAGGCTCGAACAAATGCAGCGAGCCGACATGCATCGGCGTCGCTTCCGTCTCCAGCGAAAGAAATGCGCCGTCGAGGCCGCTCAATTCCTTCATCGGTCCGCCTCCCGCCCGCGCGCAGGCCCGGATTCTTCTGTCCGTTCCGCCGCGATGACTTCGGCCATGCTTTCAGATCGCCAAAGCTTGTCAATGATGCGGCGCATTGTCGGCCTTGCGCGGACGCCACGCTTGCCGGTGGCCATCGCGCCCGCGGCGCGCTAGCAAAGGGGGCGCGAGGGCGGAGCGACGCATATGAACTGGGTCCAGAGACTATCCGCGGTTGTCAACATCGTCGCGCTTTGCGCGATCGCGGCGCCGGCCCAGGCGCAAGGCTCTGGCGCGGTTTTCGCCGGCGCTGCGCCGGGCGCGCGCATCCAAGTCGCCGTCGCGGCCAATTTCTTCGAGCCGGCGAAGGAAATCGGCGCGCTGTTCAAGGCGCAATCCGGCGTCGAGGCGGTTTTTTCCTTCGGCTCCAGCGGCCAGCTTTACGCGCAGATCGCGCAGGAAGCGCCGTTCGACATCTTCCTGTCCGCCGATGACGCGCGGCCGAGAGAGGCGATCGCCGCCGGCTTCGCCGTGGCCGGCAGTCGCTTCACCTACGCCATCGGCAGGCTGGCGCTGTGGGGGCGCGGCGATCTCGCGGCCAGGGGCGGCGAGGCGCTCGCCGCCGGCGGTTTTTCGAAACTGGCCATCGCCAATCCCGGCGCGGCCCCCTATGGCGTCGCCGCCATCGAGACCATGAAGGCGCTGAAGCTCTACGCGACCCTTCAGCCGAAGATCGTGCAGGGCAAGAGCATCGGGCAGGCGTTCCAGTTCGTCGACACCGGCAACGCCGAGCTTGGTTTCGTCGCGCTGTCGCAGCTTGCCGGCCAGCCGGCGGGGTCGCGCTGGATCGTGCCGCAGGATTATTATACGCCGATCCGGCAGGACGCCGTGCTCCTGCAACGGGGCGCGGACAAGCCGGCGGCGGCGGCGTTCCTCGCCTTTCTCCGTGGCGCGGAGGCGCAGGCCGTGATCGAAAAATTCGGCTATGCCGTCGAACGCGGCAGATGAGGATGAAGCGTTGAACCTGCCTGCGGACATCTGGCGGCCCATCGCGCTGACGCTGCAGCTCGCGGCGGTGACGACGCTGGCGCTTCTCGTCGTCGGCACGCCCATCGCCTGGTGGCTCGCCCGCTCGAAGGCGTGGTGGAAGGAGGCCGTCGCCGCCGTGGTGGCGCTGCCGATCGTGCTGCCGCCAACGGTGCTCGGCTTCTATCTGCTGCTGGCTTTCGGACCGAACGGCCCCGGCGGCGCGCTGGCGCAGCTATGGGGCGCGCGCACGCTGGCCTTCACCTTCGAGGGGCTTGTGATCGCCTCGGTCATCTATTCCATGCCCTTCGTCGTGCAGCCGATCCGCAACGCCTTCGAGGCGATGGGCGAGCGGCCGATGGAGGTCGCCGCCACCTTGCGCGCTTCGCCGCTGCGCGCCTTCTGGACCGTCGCTGCGCCGCTGGCGCGGCCGGGCTTCCTCACCGGCGCGGTGCTCGGCTTCGCCCATACGGTCGGCGAATTCGGCGTGGTGCTGATGATCGGCGGCAATATCCCGGACAAAACCAAGGTGGTTTCGGTGGCGATCTATGAGCATGTCGAAGCGGGCCAGATGAGCGAAGCGCATGTCCTGTCGCTGTGCATGGTCGCATTCGCCTTCCTCGTCATTGTCGCCATGACCCTGATCGACCGCAAATTCGGGCGGGCGGCGCCATGAGCGCGGCCGGGCGCATCGAGGCCGCCTTTCGCGGGCGGCTCGGCAAGTTCGATCTCGATGTCGCGTTCGACATTCCGGCGCGCGGCGTCACCGCCATTTTCGGCCCCTCGGGCTGCGGCAAGACCAGCGTGCTGCGCTGCATCGCCGGCCTGCAACGGGTCGCGCAGGGGCGCTGCGTCGTCGCCGGCGAGGTCTGGCAGGACGACGGGACGTTTCGTCCGACGCACAGGCGGCCGATCGGCTTTGTGTTTCAGGAGGCGAGCCTGTTCGCGCATCTGTCGGTGCGCGGCAATCTGGCCTATGGCGCGCCGCGGGCGGGCGGCGCGATCGGTTTCGACGAGGTGGTCGACCTCCTCGGGCTCGAAGCGCTGCTCAGTCGCGCGCCGGCCAATCTGTCAGGCGGCGAGCGCCAGCGCGTCGCCATCGGCCGGGCGCTGTTGTCGCAGCCGAAGCTGCTGCTGATGGACGAGCCCCTGTCGGCGCTCGATGCGGCGACGAAAAGCGAAATCCTGCCGTTTCTCGAACGCTTGCACGATCGCCTGTCCCTGCCGATGCTTTATGTCAGCCACGACATGGGCGAGGTCGAGCGGCTGGCCGACCAGCTCGTGCTGATGCAGGCGGGTCGCATCATCGCCTCGGGGGCGCTGGCGGATGTGCAGAGCGACCCGGCGCTGCCGCTTGCCGCCGCGCGCGAGGCGGCGGTCAGCCTCGAGGCGCGGGTCGCGGGCCATGACGCAACCTATGGCCTGTTGACGCTGGAGGTCGCGGGCGGCGCCTTCATCGCCCCGGCGCCGCCGGCGCCGCCCGGCCAGCATCGCCGGCTGCGCATCGCGGCGAGCGACGTCAGCCTTGCGGTCGAGCGCCCGAGCGCCTCGACCATTCTGAATTGCCTGCCGGCGCGCATCGTCTCGTCGCGGCCGGTCGACGGCCATTCGGTCATCGCCGTTCTCGGCCTTGGCGCGGAAGGCGGCGGCGACAGGCTCGTCGCCCGCGTCACGCGCCGTTCGTGGGACCATCTGGCCCTGCGCGACGGCATGGCCGTCTATGCGCAGGTCAAGGGCGTAGCGCTCGTCCCGCCGCGCGCGGGCTGAGGCGGCTCAGGCCGCGGCGCGGCCGAGCGATTGCGTCACGTCGTCGAGGATCGCATACGAGCGCTTGCGCGCCTCGTGATCGAAAATGGCCGTGGCGACGATGACTTCATCGACGCCGGTGTCGGCGATGAATTTCTCGAGGCCGCGCCGCACCGTCTCGCGCGCGCCGACGAAGGAGCAGGCGAGCATGCGGCCGACCTGCATCTTTTCCATGGGCGACCAATAGCTCTCGATGTCGTCGATGGGCGGCGGCAGGTAGCCGCGATCGTTGCGCACCATATGGACCGCGCGCTGCTGGGCCGAGGTGAACAGGCGTTGCGCTTCGGCGTCGGTCTCGGCGGCGAAGACATTGACGCCGGCCGCGGCATAGGAGCGCTGCAATTGCTGCGAGGGCCGGAAGCGCTGGCGATACACCTGCAAGGCCTGCATCAGCGCGTCCGGCGCGAAATGCGAGGCGAAGGCGTAGGGGAAGCCGAAATGCGCGGCCAGTTGCGAGCCATAGAGGCTGGAGCCGAGAATCCACAGCGGCACGTTCGTGCCGAAGCCCGGCACGGCGCGCAAGGTTTGCCCGGCCGCTTCGGGCGCGAGGAAGGATTGCAGTTCGAGCACGTCGTCTGGGAAATGCTCGGCGGCGGCCGGATTGACGCGCAAAGCCTGCAAGGTGCGCTGGTCCGTGCCGGGGGCGCGGCCGAGGCCGAGATCGATGCGGCCGGGAAACAATTCCTCCAGCGTGCCGAATTGTTCGGCGATGACCATGGGCGAATGGTTGGGCAGCATGACGCCGCCCGCGCCGACGCGAATGCGTTGCGTTACGGCTGCGACCTGGCCGATGACCACCGCCGTCGCCGCGCTGGCGATGCCGACCATGTTGTGGTGTTCGGCCAGCCAGTAGCGCGTATAGCCGAGCTGGTCGGCGTGGCGGGCCAGGTCGAGCGTATTGCGCAGGGCGTCGCCGGGGCGGCAGCCTTGCGGCACGGGAGCGAGGTCGAGAATCGAAAACTTGGTCATGCGCTGCTCTTCATCGGAATACGGCCATGATCGGTCATCGGCGCGGCTCTGGCAACGCGCCTCGCCTTCAGCCGATTTCGCGCTTTGACATGAGCCGCGTCTCGGCGTCCTGCATCATGTTGAGCGCCTGACGCGCAAGGTTCAGGGCTTCGTTGGCGATGATGTCGGCGGCGGGCGAAGGGCGGCCGAAATAATAGCCCTGCAGGTAGCCGCAGCCTTCGGCGATGAGGGCGTTGCTTTCCAGTTCGGTCTCGACGCCTTCGGCGACGACGTCGATGCACAGGTCGCGGCCGAGCGCGGCGACGGCGCGCACGAGGGCGGCGTTGACCGGGTTGGTGTTGATGCTCGAGCAGAAGGAGCGATCGATCTTGATCTTGTCGAAATGGAATTTCTGCAGATAGCTCAGCGACGAATGGCCGGTGCCGAAATCGTCGAGGGCGAAGCCGATGCCAAGGTCGCGCAGGCGCTTCAGCGCTTCCGAGGTCTTGCGGTCTTCCTCCAGCAGCACGTTTTCGGTGATCTCGACTTCAAGGCGCCAGGGCTCCAGCCCGGAAATCTTCAGGGCCGAGGCGAAGCTGGCGACGATGTCGTCGGATTTGAGCTGCACGGGCGAGATATTGACCGAAACCGAGGTGTCGTCGGGCAGGCGGCGGGCCTCGAAACAGGCGTTGCGGATCACCCAGTCGCCGATGGGCACGATCAGGCCGGTGGCTTCGGCGATGGGGATGAAATCGGCCGGCGAGATCAGGCCGCGCTCGGGATCGCGCCAGCGCAGCAGCGCCTCGAACGAGCGCGCCCGCAGCGTTCCCGCCTGGACGATGGGCTGGAACAGCAGCTGGAAATTCTGCGCTTCGATGGCGGCGCGCAAGCCCTCCTCGAGCGATTTGCGGGTTTCGAGCGCGCGCGCCATTTCCTTGACGAAGAAGCAATATTGCCCGCGGCCCGATTGCTTCGAGCGGTAGAGCGCCATATCGGCGCAGCGCAGCAGCTGATCGGGCGTATGGCCGTTCTCCGGCGCCAGCGCGACGCCGACGCTGACGCCGATGACCGTGCGCTTGCCCTCGATATCGTAGGGCTCGGACACGCGCTCGATCAGGCGGCGCGCCTTGTCGCCGGCATGGTCGCGGCCGACGTTGTTCCATTGCGCGATGGCGAATTCGTCGCCGCCGAGACGCGCGACGAGGCCACGGTCGCCGACGACCTCGCGCAGGCGCGCGGCGACCTGGCGCAGCAATTCGTCGCCGGCCGGATGGCCCATCGTGTCGTTGACCTCCTTGAAGCGGTCGAGGTCGAGAAACAGGATGGCGACGGGGCGGGCGTCATGTTCGGGGCCGATGGCGCGGCGGATTTCCGTCGCGAACAGGGTGCGGTTGGCCAGCCCCGTCATGATGTCGTGCCCGGCGCGATGGTCGAGCTCCTCGACCATCCTGCGGATGGAATGATCGGTGCGCCTGCGCTCCTTGTCGGCCTCGTCGTAGGCGCCGCTGACCATATGGACGAGGCGTTCGACGTCGATGGCGCCGTCCAGCCGGCGGGCGCGATCCATCTGCTTGACGATGAGATTGTGCAGCCTGGTCACAGCGGAGCTTCCGTCAGCGTCATGATCGTCATCGTCTGGTTCTGCAATTCGCAGAAGCCGGTCCGGGCGTGCGGCGACAGTTCGCCGTAGGAATAGAAGCCGAGGCGCGCGGCGCCGGCCGGCAGGCGTTCGACGATGGCGTCGATTTCGTCGGCGACGCGCTGGCCCATCACCAATTTGCGGCCGACGCAGCTGATGATCAGCGCCAGGCCGTCGCCGTTCTCGGGAATCGTCGATGACCGGTCCGCGGCCGTCGCCGCGCCGCGCGCCAGGCTTTCGAGCGTGCTGCGCATGAGCTGGGCCGTCCAGCCGGTCGGCATGTCGCCGGCGAATGTCATCGACCGCGTCTCGCGATCGATCGCCAGGACCGTGCGGACAAGATCCATCTCGTGGCAATCGGGGCTGCGGATGAGCAGCGGGAACAGCATCGCGGTTCCCGGCAGGCCCTCGATGTCCTCGGGGCAAAGATAGCTCTCGTAAAGATCGAGCGCCGGTTGGCCGTCGAGTTCCAGCAGCACGTTGCCCTGCGATTTGGTGATGATGCGGTTCGGGCCGAAAACCTCCCAGCCGCCGCCGCTGCCGTGGCCGATGCGCAGGTCCTTGCCGTAAAAGCCGATGGCTGCGATGAGCCCGGCGCGCGGCGGCCCCGAGAGGCCGACCAGCGTTTCAAGAAATTCAGCGTCGTCGGCCGCAAGGCCGCCGCAGATCGGCGCGCGCTTGCCAATGACGTCGACCAGGCCCGCGACCAGCTCGCTGCCGTTGACCTTCAAGCCGTCCGACAGCACGAGCACCCCGGCGAGATCGGGCGCGTCGAGGGCGGCGGCGAGGGTCTGGCCGCAGCGGCGGGTTTCGGCCGCATCGGCAATTTCGATCTCGGCCGAACGCAAAGTCGTGCGCTCGAACTTGACCGCCACGGCGTTGATCGTGTCATCGGCAATGTCGTTGGCGGCGATCTGGCCGCCGGCGCTGCAGCCGAAATGCAGGGCGCTGGGAAAGCGCGCGGAGAAGGCCTCGCGCCACGCCGCGCCCTTGAGCGTTTCCCGCCCGCCGAAATAAATCACGAGGTCGCTGTCCTCTCCACCCGTTTCGGGGGCGGAAAGGCCGGAGACGGGCGTCCAGGACAGGGTGTGGATCTTCATGAAGCCGCCATGCGCGATTCGAGACACGACCTATGCACGTTTTGCGTGTATAGACGCTCTTGCCCCGAGTCCCGTTAAAAATATATGATTTATTAGCGGCTTAAATTGTTACGTCGAACCTTTGGCGCGGCTTTTCCGGGGCGGTCCGAGCGGATGGTAAAGACATCCGGTTGTATTTGACGCAACCCGGCCGGGCTTGTGCAGCCCGGCCGGGGCGACTTGTCACTTCGTCAGGAAGCTGGCGACGCGGCGTCTGGCCTCGTCGGTGCGCAGCAGCTTGGCCAGTCCTTCGATCTCGGCCTGCGCGCCTTGCGCCGACATGGCGTTGGCGACGTTGATGCACTTTTTGGATTCGCGCACGGCGTCGGGCGACAGGCCGCCGATCTGGGCTGTAAGAGCATCGACGCGCGCCGGAAGGTCGGCGGCGTCGACCGACCATTGCGCCAGGCCGACGCGCTCGGCCTCCTTGCCGTCGAGCAGGTCGCCGGCGAGAATGACGCGGGCGGCGATCCCGGCGCCGCACAGCGTCGTCAGGCGCTGCGTGCCGCCTGCGCCGGGCAGCAGGCCGACCTTGGCTTCGGGCAGGCCGAGCTTGGCCTGATGCGCCGCGACGCGGAAATCGCAGGCGAGCGCCAGCTCGAGGCCGCCGCCGAGCGCATGGCCGCCGATTTCCGCGATCGTTGCGCAGGGCAGGGCGACCAGCCGGTCATAGGCGCGGTGGAAGCGGCGGACCGTCTCGACCATGGCGGCGACGCCTTCGTCCGACTTCATGCGTTCGTTGACGAGCGACAGGTCTGCGCCGGCCGAGAAGACGCGGCGCTCGCTGCGGATGCGCAGAGCGACGGTCTGCGGCCGCGCTTCGATCGCGTCGCAGGCGCCGATGATGGCCTCGAGCGCAGCGTCGTCGAGGGCGTTCATCGCGCCGTTCTGCAAGGTCATCGTGGCGACGGCGCCGTCAAAGGAGAGGGCGATGGGGTTTTCGGTGTTCTGGGTCATATGGACTCTCGTTGTTGACCGGCTTTCGTCTTAGGCGTCGCCGATTTCGAGCGCAATCTTGCCGAATTGCCTGCCAGACTCCAGCATGTCCAGGGCGTCGCGCACATGCGCCAGCGGGAAGCGCCGGTCGATAACCGGCTTGATGCGGCCGAGATCGCAGGCGCGGAGCAGGTCGCGGAATTCGGCGAAATCGCCGAGCGTCGAGCCGAAGACCTGCAATTGGCGGATGAACAGGCGCTGCAGATCGGCCGACGGGTTGCCGCCGGTGGTCGCGCCGCAAGTGACGAGGCGTCCGCCGCGCACCAGCGATTTCATCGCCAGCGGCCACACCGCCGCGCCGACATTCTCGATGACGACATCGACGCCGCGGCCGTTCGTGGCGTCCATGACGGCGCGCACGACATCCTGCTTCGCGCCGTTGATGGCCACGTCGGCGCCGAAGTCGCGCGCCTGCGCGAGCTTGTCGTCATGCTGCGAGGTGACGATCGCCCGCGCCCCGATCATCTTCACCAATTGCAGCGCAGCGAGCGAGACGCCGCCGCCGATGCCGAAGATCAGCGCCGTTTCCCACGGCTTCATCTGCGCCTTGGAAAACAGCATGCGCCAGGCCGTCAGATGATTGACGCCGATCGCCGCGGCTTCGACGAAGTCGAACCCCTCGGGCGCGGGGAAGACGTTGCGCGCCGGCAGGCTGACATATTCGGCGAATGTGCCGTCGCGATGCTCGCCGAGCAGGCGCATCTCGACGCAGAGCGGATGGTCGCCGCGCTGGCAGAATTCGCAGCGGCCGCAGCCGATGCCGGGATGCAGCACGACGCGCTGGCCCGGCTTCAGCCGGCGTTCGTCGGCGTCGACCGCGACGACGACGCCGGCGCCGTCGACGCCCATGACCTGCGGCAGCGTGTGGGTGATGCCTGCGCCGCTGTCGCGCATGTAGAGATCGACGCGGTTGAGCGTGGCGGCGTGCACGCGCACCAGAACGTCGCCGGGTTGGCGCTCGGGGAGGGGCCGCTCGCCGAACGCGACGACCTCGTTGCCGCCATGTCCGGTGAGAATGGCCGCTTTCATGGAGTTTGGAAGAGACATGGTGCGTCTGTCCTGCGTTTGGGATTGCGCTGACGGTTTAAAGCCCTTCGGCCTTCTTTCGACGTGCCTGACGCCTTGCTCGCGATAGGTCGGGCGGACTGGGAACGACCGGCCCCGGCGCCGGCGTCAAACTGCTCCGTCCGGCCCCCTCGCCAGGGCGCTCGGAAACATGGTTCTGTTTATTGTGACAAAGTATTGATATAAATTCGCGCGTCAACACGCGGCTCGACGCGGCAAGCGATTTGGACGACAAGACGCCCGACAGACACGGTTGCGACAGGGAGGGATGGCGCGATGGCGCATGCGCAGGCCAAGGTGCGGCAGGTTCAGTTCGACGTGGCGAACCGGCTGTTTTTCCGCCTGTATCAGTGCTCCAACCTGATGCACAAGAATGGCACGCGCTATATGGGCGAGCTTGGCTCGACCACGCAGCAATGGGCCGTCCTGGGCGCGCTGGCGCGTCCGCTTGTCCTTGAAAAAGGTATGTCGGTCAAAGACTTGATCGAATTTTTGCTGCTCAGCCGGCAAAACCTGACCGCCGTGCTCGATCGTCTTGAGGGGCGCGGCTGGATCGAGCGCGCCAAAGATGAAGACGACGGGCGCGCCAAGCGCATCCGCCTGACCGTCGCGGGGCGCGCGGTCTGGGCGCGGATGCTGCAGCGGATCGAGACCTTCTATGTCGACTCGCTGTCCAGCCTGAGCGATCAGGATCAGCTGCTTCTCTATCAACTGCTTGATCGCCTGAAGGGATCGCTGTCGGCGCTGTAGCCGACGGGGCGCTTCCCCAAAGGGATAGGCTCGCGGATATATATCAAGGGATTGACTTATATTTTAGGCGCGGCATAGCATTGATGCAAATAGCCGCCGGCAAGACGCGGTCGAAACATTCGGGGGGATGCATGCGCGGATTGGCGGGCAAGACGGTCATCGTGACGGGCGGCGGCGGCGGCATTGGCGGCGCGACCTGCCGGCGTTTCGGCGCGGAGGGCGCCAAGGTCGCCGTGTTTGACGTCAACGCCACTGCGGCCGAGGCGACCGCCGCCGCCATCGCCGCGGCTGGCGGCACGGCCCAGGCCTTCGTCTGCGACATTACCGATCACGCCGCCGTCGTCGCCTCCGTCGCGGCCGTGCGCGCCGCCTTCGGTCCGATCGACGTGCTGGTCAACAATGCCGGCTGGGACGTGTTCAAGCCGTTCCTCAAGACCGTTCCGGCCGATTGGAACAAGCTCATCGCCATCAATCTCGTCGGCGCGCTCAATCTGCATCATGCGGTTCTGCCCGAGATGGCGGAGCGTCGTTCGGGCAAGATCGTCAATGTCGCCTCGGATGCGGCGCGCGTCGGCTCGTCGGGCGAAGCCGTCTATGCCGCCTGCAAGGCGGGACTCGTCGGCCTGACCAAGACGCTGGCGCGGGAACACGCCCGTCACGGGATCAATCTGAATGTCGTCTGCCCCGGCCCGACGCAGACCGGTCTGCTCGGCGACGTGCTGGCGACGGCCGGCGATCCGGCCAAGCTGGAAGAAGCCTTCCGCCGCGCCGTGCCGATGGGCCGTCTCGGCCAGCCTGACGATCTGCCGGGCGCGATCTGCTTCTTTGCGTCCGACGACGCCGGCTACATCACCGGACAGGTGCTGAGCGTTTCCGGCGGCCTGACGATGGCCGGCTGAAGCGACTGCGATGCGCGCTCGCCCCTGCGACGCGCCGCGCGCCTGAGCCGACATGATGACGGGCGTCAAGCCCCGCGTTTCTTCAACCGATGAGCCAAAGCCGATGCCGGAGACGATGCCCGACACCGCTGCGCCGAAGACGAAGCCGCTGCTGGAAGCGCGCGGCCTGTCGCTGGGCTTTGGCGGCGTGCGCGCCTTGCGCGATGTGAGTTTTCACGTCGGCAAGGGTGAGTTCCTGTCCATCATCGGGCCGAATGGCGCGGGCAAGACGTCGTTGCTCAATTGCGTCTCAGGGCGCTATCGTCCGAGCGAGGGCGAGCTGTGGTTCGACGGCCAGTCGATCGGCGGCGCGGCGACGTCGGCGCGGGCCAGGCTCGGCATCGCCCGCACGTTCCAGAACCTCGCGCTGTTCGCGCATATGAGCGTGCTCGACAATATCATGATCGGCCGGCATCACCTGTTGAAGACCGGCTTTCTGCGCGGCGGCCTCTATTGGTTCGGCGGCGCGCAGAAGGAAGAGCTGGCGCATCGCGCCCGCGTCGAGGAAATCATCGATCTGCTCGAAATCGAGCACATCCGCCACGCCACGGCCGGGTCGTTGCCCTACGGCCTGCGCAAGCGCGTCGAACTGGCGCGGGCGCTGGCCATCGAGCCGCGCCTGCTGCTGCTCGACGAGCCCATGGCCGGCATGAACCTCGAAGAGAAAGAAGATATCGCCCGCTATATCGTCGAGGTGAACGGCGAATGGGGCGTCACCATCGTCATGATCGAACATGACATCGGCGTCGTCATGGATCTGTCGGATCGCGTCATCGTGCTCAATCACGGCGAAAAGATCGCTGATGGCGCGCCGGCTGAGGTCAGCGCCGATCCCATCGTGCGCGCAGCTTATCTGGGTGAGGCCGATGGCGCGCACTGACCTTCCCCCCGTTCCCTTCAACGGCGTGTTGCCGGACGCGCTGGCGACAACGCCGCGCCTTCTGGCGCATCACGCGCGCAGCGCGCCGAATATCATCGCGGTGCGCGAAAAGAGCCTCGGCATCTGGCGCGAAATGACCTGGGCGCAGAGCGAGGCGCGCGTGCGCGCCATTGCGCTGGGTCTGGCAAGCCTCGGCGTCGGCAAGGGCGATGTCGTCGCCTTCGCCGGACAGAGCCGGCCTGATCTCGTCTTCACCGAGATCGCCGCGCACGCGCTCGGCGCCATGAGCCTTGGCGTCTACAAGGATTCGCTGCGCGACGAGATCGAATATCTCATCACCTATGCCGGCGTGCGCGCCATCGTCGTCGAAGACGAGGAACAGGCCGACAAGCTGCTCGATCTGGGCGAGGCGTTGCCGAGCCTCAAGGCGATCATCTATTGCGATCCGCGCGGCATGGCGAAATACAGCGATGCGCGGCTGATGGCGATCGATGCGCTGTGTCAGGCCGGCGACGCGGCGCATGCGAAAGAGCCGGCGCGCTTTGAGTCCATGGTCGCCGCGAGCGATCCGGCCGCCACCGCCATCCTGTGCACGACGTCGGGCACGACCTCGCATCCCAAGCTGGTGATGCTGGAGTCGAAGCCGTTTCTGGCGCATTGCCTCAGCTTCCTCGAAGCCGATCCGAAGGGGCCGGACGACGATTACGTCTCGGTGTTGCCGCTGCCGTGGATCGGCGAGCAGGTCAACGCCGTGGGGCATTTCCTGCTGGCGCGGATGCGGCTGAATTTCGTCGAGGACGAAGAGACGACGACGCATGACATGCGCGAGATCGGGCCGAGCTGCCTGTTGTTCGCGCCGCGCGTCTGGGAAGGCATGGCCGCCGACATCAAGGCGCGCATGATGGATTCGTCGTGGCTGAAGCGCGCGCTTTACGACATCGCCTTCAAGCTCGGCGAGAAGGCCGAGACGCAAGGGCGCGCCTCGAAGCTTGCCGATTTTCTCGTCGGCCGCGCGCTGCGCGATCGCCTCGGCCTGTCGAACATCCGCTCGGCCCTGACCGGCGGCGCGCCGCTCGGACCGGATGTTTTCCGCTTCTTCCGCTCCATCGGCGTGCCGTTGCGGCAGGCCTATGGCCAGACCGAAATGGTCGGCGTCTATTGCGCCCATCGCAGCGATGACGTCGATTTCGAAACGGTCGGCACGCCGTTCCGCGACGTCGATCTGCGCATTCTCGATCCCGACCGCAACGGGCTTGGCGAAGTTCTGGCGCGCCATCCCGGCATGTTCTCGGGCTATTACAAAAATCCCGAAGCAACCGCTGCCGATTTCCGCGACGGCTGGATGCATACGGGCGATGCCGGCTATCTGACGGACAAGGGCCATCTCGTCGTTCTCGACCGCGTGCGCGATCTGGCGACGCTGGCCAATGGCGACCGGTTCTCGCCGCAATATCTGGAGAACCGCCTGAAGTTCTCGCCCTATATCGGCGAATGCATCGTGCTCGGGCAGGGGCGCGAGCAGGTCACGGCGATGATCTGCATCCGCTATTCCATCGTGTCGAAATGGGCGGAGAAGCGGCGCATCGCCTTCACCACCTATTCCGATCTCGCGGCGCGGCCGGAAGTGCGCGCGCTGATCCGCAGCGAGGTGGAGGCGGTCAACGCGCGTCTGGCCGAAAGCCAGCGCATCGCGCGCTTCCTGCTGCTCTACAAGGAATTCGACGCCGACGACGGCGAGTTGACGCGCACGCGCAAATTGCGCCGCGGCACGATCGCCGAGCGCTATGCGACGCTGATCGAAGCGCTCTACAGCGCGCAGGACGCGCTCGACATCGACACGACGATCACGTTGCAGGATGGCCGGCAGCAGCGCATTCGCGCCCGCGTCGGCATCGAGACCCTGCAGGCCTCGACCATGGGACAAGGGAGCTGACGATGCGTTGGGATCTGCTGTCGCTGTTTCTGGTCAACGGCCTCATCGTCGGCGTGCTCTATGGCCTCGTCGCCATGTGCTTCGTGCTGATCTACAAGGCCTCACGCGTCGTCAATTTCGCGCAGGGCGAGCTGATGCTGATTGGCGCCTGGGTGTGCTGGAGCGCGCTGGCGCAATATGGCCTGTCGTTTCCGGTCGCGTTCCTGTTCACCGTCGCCTTCTCCGCTCTCCTCGGCGTGGCGATACAGCTCGTGGTGTTGCGGCCGCTGATCGGCGAGCCGCTGATCTCGATGATCATGGTGACGGTCGGCCTGTCGGTGTTTTTCCAGGCCGTGCTGAAATGGATTTTCGGCGTCGCGCCGCAGAGCTTCCCGCCCGTGCTGTCGGTGCAGAAAATCTCCTTCCTCGGCATGGAAGTCGAAGCGGCCTATCTCGCCTCAAGCGGCGCGGCGATCGTTCTGCTCGCGGGCTTTGCCTATTTCTTCAAAGTGTCGAAGCTTGGTCTTGCGATGCGCGCCACGGCGTTCAACCAGCAGGTGGCGCAATCGCTCGGCGTCTCGGTGCGGCATGTCTTCGCGCTGGCCTGGGCGATCTCGGCTTTCGTCTCGGCCATGGCCGGCATTGTCATCGCTCTGGTCAACGGCGTGTCGGCGGGCCTGTCGGCGTTCGGCATCAAGGTGTTTCCGGCCGTCATTCTTGGCGGGCTTGATTCCATCGTCGGCGCCGTCATCGGCGGTATCGTCATCGGCGTGCTCGAAAATGTCGCCGAATATGTCGATGGCCAATATCTGCACTGGGGCAATCTCTACACGATCGCGCCGTTCTACGTTCTGGTGATCATCCTGATGATCAAGCCCTATGGCTTGTTCGGCTCCCGCGATATCGAGAGGCTCTGAGACGATGGCTCTGCAATCGGCCCGGCCCTGCGGCGACTTCCGCGTCAGCTACGCGCAGGACATGACGATCTTTCCGACGCGCGGCTCGCTGATCGCCTGCATCGTCGGTCTGGCGCTGCTCATGTGCGCGCCAGCCGTCTTCGACCGCTATGGCCTGTCGCTGCTGATCCTCATCGGCATCTATGGCATTGCTGCGCTCGGCCTCAACCTGCTCACCGGTTTCACCGGGCAGATTTCGCTCGGCCACGCCGCCTTCTTCGGTTTCGGCGCCTTCACCTCGACCTATCTCAGCAACAAGCACGGCGTGCCGGTCGCGCTGTCGATCCCGCTCGCCGGCGTCATCACCACTTTTGTCGGCATGGTCGTCGGGCTGCCGGCGGCGCGCATCAAGGGGCTTTACCTCGCCATCGCGACGCTGGCGGCGCAATATATTCTCGAAGATTTCTTCTCGCGCGCCGAATGGTTCACCGGCGGCGCGGCGGGCGCCATGGCCAAGCCCTATTCGCTGTTCGGTTATGCGCTGAAGGGCGAGAAGGCCTATTTCTATGTCGTGCTGGCGCATCTCGTCGCGCTCTATGTCTTTGCCGCCAATCTGCTGCGGACGCGCGACGGCCGCGCCTTCGTCGCGGTGCGCGATCATTATCTCAGCGCCGAGGTGATGGGCGTCGACCTGACGCGCTACAAGGTGCTCGCCTTCGGCATCTCGACCTTCTACGCGGGCGTCGCCGGTGCGCTGATGGCGCATTACGTCAGCTTCGTCTCGTCGGAATCGATCAACATCCTGTTGTCGATTCAGTTCTTCGCCATGATCATCATCGGCGGCATGGGCTCGGTGATGGGCTCGCTGATGGGCGCGGCCTTCATGGTGCTGATGCCGGAAGCGCTCGAGACCATCGTGCATCTGATGAAGTCGACGTCCTGGGGCAATATTCCAAAGATCGTCGACGGGCTGAACTTCGCCAAGGAAGCGGCGATCGGCCTCGTCATCGTGCTGTTTCTCATTCTCGAGCCGCAGGGTCTGGCGCATCGCTGGCGGCTGATCAAATCCTATTGGAAGCTATATCCCTTCGCGCACTAGCTCGGCGCGCGCGAAGACAAAATCAACAACAACAAAAGCCGACGGAAACGAACAAGGGGATGACCATGACATTGGGCAGAAAGATCACGTTCGCCGCCACGCTCGCAGCGCTTGCGACGCCTGTCGCGGCGCAGGAAATCTTCGTCGGCGTTCTCAACGACGTCACCGGTCCGACGGCGCAGCTCGGCGTCGAATTCGCCGCCGCCAAGGCCGACGCGCTCGATTGGATCAATGCCAACGGCGGCGTCAACGGCAAGCAGATCACGCGCGACACGGTCGACTACGGCTACAAGGCGCCGGCGGCGATCACGACCTACAAGAGCTGGACGTCGGGCTCGCGCAAGCCGGCGCTGATCTTCGGCTATGGCACGGCCGACACCGAAGCGCTGAGCGGCTTTGCCAACGAAGACAAGATTCCGTTCCTGTCGCATTCCTTCTCGGCCAAGATCACCGATCCGAAGGCCAAGAGCGGCAATGTCGAGCGCGGCACGCCGTTCAACTTCTTCCACGGCCCGAGCTATTCCGATGGCTGCCGCGCCACAATCACCTGGGCGATGAGCGACTGGAAGGCGAAGGGGCAGGCGGGCAAGCCGAAGTTCGTCTTCATGGGCGACAACCATCCGTTCCCGAATTCGCCGAAGGAGGCCTGCGTCGCGGCGGCGGGCGAGCTTGGCTTCGACGTGTTGCCGGCGATCCAATATTCGATGCGTCCGGGCGACTTCAAGGCGCAATGCCTGACCTTGCGTGAATCGGGCGCGGCCTACGCCTTCCTCGGCAATACGGGCGACGGCAATGTTGCGCTGCTGAAGTCCTGCGCCACGGTCGATGTGAAGACGAAGTTCCTCACCAATATCTGGGGCTATTCCGAGATCGTGATGAATGCGGCGGGCGATGCGGCCAATGGCGTCGTCATTCCGCTGCACGTCAAGCCGTGGGGCGCAAGCGCGCCGGGCATGAAGCTTGTCGACACGATCGCCAAGGGCAAGCCGCGCTCGACCTATTACATCGCCGCCTTGTGCACGGTGTTCTACGCCCGCGAAGCGATGGAATGGGCCGACAAGAACGGCGGCGTTACCGGCGACAACGTGCGCAAGGGCCTCGAGCAGAAGAAGGACTGGGAGCCGAAGGGTCTTGAGGGCGTGTGCGCGCCCGCGACCTGGAGCGAAGACGACCATCGCTCCGTCGTGAAGGTGGATGTCGTCGAGGGACAGGTGTCCGGCGGCAAGACCGGCTGGAAGTCGCTGGCGACGATCGATCTCGGCCGCGATGCGAAATGGTGGGGCAAGTAAGCCTGCTCGTCTGACAAAACCGCAGGGGCGTGTCGCCCCTGCGCTCCAACGGAGACGCCCGCAACATGACGTCGAACGCCGCCGTTCAGGTCAAGGCCGAGGAGCCCATCCTCTCCGTGCGCAACATCGAGGTCGTCTACAACGACGTCGTGCTGGTGCTGCACGGCGTCAGTTTCGACGTGCCGCGCAGCGGCATCGTCGCGCTGCTGGGCGCCAACGGCGCCGGCAAATCGACGACGCTGAAAGCCATCTCCGGCCTGCTGAAAAGCGAGGACGGCGAGGTGACGCGCGGCGAAGTGCTGTTCCAGGGAGAGAAGATTTCGCATCTCGAACCCGACCAGATCGTCAAGCGCGGCATTTTCCAGGTGATGGAAGGGCGGCGCATCATCGAGGACATGACGGTCATCGAGAATCTGAAGATGGGCGCCTACAGCCGCCCCGGACGCGCCAGCGCCGACGATATCGAGATGGTCTTCGATTATTTCCCGCGCCTGAAGGAGCGTCGCGGCCTCGCCGGCTATCTGTCGGGCGGCGAACAGCAGATGCTGGCGATCGGGCGGGCCTTGATGGCGCGGCCGAAACTGGTGCTGATGGACGAGCCGTCGATGGGGCTTGCGCCGTTGATGGTGCAGGAGGTGTTCTCGATCATCGGCAAGGTGGCGCGCGAGCAGAACATTCCGGTGCTGCTCGTCGAGCAGAACTCGAACGTCGCGCTGCAATACGCCGACTACGGCTACATCATGGAATTGGGCAAGATCGTGCTCGACGGCACGCGCGACGAATTGCGCGCCAACGAGGACGTGAAGGAATTCTATCTCGGCGGCGGCGACGGGCAGGCCCGGCGCTCGTTCAAGACGCTGAAAACCTACAAGCGGCGCAAGCGCTGGCTATGACGCCTTGATGCGCGCCAGATGCGCGCGCACCTCCGCCGCGCTGGCGGGCTCGGAGCCGGCGGCGCGGATGAGCTTTGCTGCCGCCTCAACCCATTGCCGATTGCTCATCGGCGTCTTCCAGGGCGCATCCTCAAGGCCGACGCGGACGTGGCCCTGACGCGCCACGGCGTGCGGGATGAGCGGACGGATGTCGACGCCGAGGCCGGCGACCATCCACGGCGCGCCGGGCGCGGCGCTGGCCAGCAGGTTCAGATGCGCGTCGAGGTGAACGGCCTGCGGCGGGAAGCCCCAGGCGAATTCGTCCGAGAACATGAAGCGGTAGATCGGCGTCGGTACGCCGGGAAAGGCCTGCGCCAGCGCCGCGCCGAGACGGGTGAAGCCCGGCTCGTAGATGGCGTAGCCGGGATGGATTTGCCGTTCGCGCGCGATGGCCAGGCCGGCGCGAATGTCGGCGAGCGAGTTCTGGTAGAGGAAGGCCTTCTCGGCCGACTCGATCTCGTCATAGCGGACGAAATTGACCGAACCGGGATCGACCACCGTCCATTCGAGCAGGCCGCGGCGCGACAATTCCTCGGTATGGGCGAAGCGGCTCGTCGTGTTCGACGCGGCGTAATCGGAGCCGGCGAGCGGGATCGTCGGATAGACGATGACGTCGGCCTTGGCGCGGATGCCCTCGATGATGCGGGCATAGGTCTGCCAGTCGTCGTTCTGACGGCCGGTCGCGGGATCGTAGGCGTGAACGTGGATGATCGCCGCGCCTTCGTCCGCCGCGGCCAATCCGTCGGCGACGATGTCGTCAACGGTGATCGGAATGCCGGGCTGGCGCTCGCGGCCCCACGGCCCGTTGAGGGCGGCCTCGATCCATGTGCGCGCCATGCTGCGATCCTCGCGGGACGAGAAAAAGGCGCCCGCATCGCGGACGCCTTCTTGTTGGGTCAGACCGTGCGGCCGCCGTCCACCGGCAGGATGACGCCGGTGATGAAGTCCGACATGTCGGAGGCGAGGTAGAGGCACGCCTTGGCGATGTCTTCGGGGCGCGACATGCGGCCGAGCGGAATCGTGCCGACGAACTTGGCGCGGTTCTCCGGCGTGTCGGCGACGCCCATGAAGGATTCGAGCAGGGCGGTCTCGCCCATCACCGGGGCGATGCAATTGACGCGGATCTTGTCGGGCGCGAGTTCGACGGCCATCGACTTCGACACGAGGTTCACGGCGCCCTTGGTGCTGTTGTACCAGGTGAGGCCGGGACGCGGGCGAATGCCGGCGGTCGAGCCGACGTTGATGATGTTGCCGCCGCCCTGCTTGCGCATCACCGGCACGCAGGCGCGCGTCATCAGGAAGATCGACTTGACGTTGATGGCGTAGACGCGGTCGAACTCGTCTTCGCTGACGTCCATGATCGGCTTGTTGCGATGCGTCCAGCCGGCATTGTTGACGACGATGTCGAGGCGGCCGAACGTGTCGACGGCGGCCTTGACCGCGGCGTCGATGTCGGCGCCCTTGGTGACGTCGCCGGCGACCGCGATGGCGCCGTTGCCGGCCTCGGCGGCGATCTTCTTCGCGCCTTCGCCGTTCAGGTCCATGTTGACGACCTTCGCGCCTTCACGCGCGAACATGCGAACGATTTCCGCGCCGAAGCCCGACGCGCCGCCGGTGATGAGGGCGACTTTTCCCTGAAGCTGCATCGTTTCCATCCTTATCCGTGCTTGAACACCAGCGTCTTCAACGCCGCCATTTCATAGAGAGCCTCGAAGCCCTTCTCCCGGCCGTGGCCGGATTTCTTCATGCCGCCGAAGGGCAGCTCGATGCCGCCGCCAGCGCCGTAGCCGTTGATGTAGACCTGACCGGCGCGGATGCGGCGCGCCACGCGCAGGGCGCGGTTGCCATCGCCCGACCAGACGCCGGCGACGAGGCCGAACGGCGTGCCGTTGGCGAGCGCCACGGCGTCTTCTTCGTCCTCGAACGGCATCATCGCCAGAACGGGGCCGAAGACTTCGTCGCAGGCAAGCTCACGGTCGCGCGGCACCGGGCCGTAGGCGGCGGGGGCGACATAGAAGCCGTCAGCCGGCGCGCCTTCGGCCACCTGGCCGCGGGCAATGAGCGGAATGCCGGAGGTTTCGGCGCGCTCGATGAAGCCTTCGATGCGGCGCTTCTGCTCGGCGCTGATCACCGGGCCGAGATCGAGGTCCATGTCCGGCGTGCCGGCGCGCAGCTTCTCGAAGCGCGCCTTCACGGCGGCGGTGAACTCGTCCCAGATGCTCGCCTGCACGAGGGCGCGCGATCCGGCCGAGCAGGTCTGGCCGGCGTTCTGGATGATGGCGCCGACGACGGAATCGATCGCGGCCTTCATGTCGGCGTCGGCGAAGATCACCTGCGGCGACTTGCCGCCCAGCTCCAGCGTGCAGCCGATGTGGCTGCGCGCCGCGGCCTGCTGCACCAGCACGCCGACTTCCGGGCTGCCGGTGAAGGAAATGAAGTCGATGCCCGGATGGCCGGAGAGCGCCGCGCCGGCCTCATGGCCGAGGCCCGGCACGATGTTGACGACGCCGGCGGGGAAGCCGACCTCGGCGGCGAGTTCGCCGATCAGCAGCGGCACGAGGCAGGCGTCTTCGGCCGGCTTGCAGACCGTGGCGTTGCCGGCGGCGAGCGCCGGGGCGAGCGTGCGGCCGACCATTTGCGCCGGATAGTTCCATGGGATGATGTGGCCGGTGACGCCGAGCGGCTCCCAGGTCGTGGTGACGAAATAGCCTTCCATGAAGGGAATCGTTTCGCCGTGCAGCTTGTCGGCCGCGCCGCCGTAATATTCGAAATAGCGGGCGAGCGCCGCGATGTCGCCGCGCGCCAGGCGCATCGGCTTGCCGGTGTCGCGCGCTTCGAGCTGCGCCAGCTCCTCGGCGCGCTCCTCGATGCGGCGGCCGAGCCTGGTCAGCAGGCGGCCGCGTTCGGTCGCGGTCATGCGGCTCCACGGGCCGGTCTCAAAGGCGGCGCGCGCGGCGGCGATGGCGTCGTCGATGTCGCGGCCGTCGCCGGCGGCGATCTCGGCGAAGACCTGCCCGGTCGGCGGCGAGGCGACGGGAATGGTCTTGCCGGAATGGGCGGGGCGCCATGCGCCGTTGATGTAGACGCCGCGCGCCGGGATGATGTCGGTCATGGGTGAAGCTCCGCGATTTCGCCTTCGTTGACTTCGCCGCGCTCGATGACGAGCGTGCGTTCGGCGAAGCGCTTGAGAAGGACGGGATTGGATTCGGTGATGATGAGGGTGAGGGCGGAATCGAGGTCGCGCAGGGCGCGCAACGCCTCGGCGTAGCGATGCGCCAGCGCCGGCGCGAGGCCCTGGAACGGCTCGTCGAGCAGCACCAGCCGCACGCCGAGCATCAGCGCGCGGGCCAGCGCCACCATCTTGCCCTGTCCGCCCGAAACGGAGCCGGCGGGGCGGTCGGCCATCTCGCGCAGTTCCGGCAGGATCGAATAGGCGCGATCGAGACGGCGCGCGATTTCCTTCGACTCAAGGCCGGCGACGCGGCCCGGCAGCAGGATGTTCTGCTCGATGGTGAAGGCGGAGAACAGGCGGCGGTCTTCCGGCGCATAGCCGATGCCGAGCGCCGGGCGCTTGTGCGCCGGCACGTTGGCGAGATCGCGGCCGTCGAACAGCACCGCGCCGCCATCGAGCGGCGCGAGGCCCATGATGGTGCGCAGCGTCGTCGTCTTGCCGGCGCCGTTGCGGCCGATGAAGGCGACCGTCTCGCCTTCGCGGATCGTGAAGGAGACCTTGCGCAGGATCTGCGTGTCGGCGATCGAGACGTCGATGTTTCTGATTTCGAGCATCGTCAGCCTCCGATCACGGTGCGCACGACTTCAGGGTCGGAGAGCACGTCGGCGGGCGCGCCTTCGCGCAGGATGGCGCCGGTGGTCCAGACCGCGACGCGGTTGGCGTAGCGCGTCACCATGTCCATGTCGTGTTCGACGAAGACGGAGGTGACGCCGCGCTTCGACAGGGCGGCGACGATCATGTCCATGATGCCGAACTTCTCCGACGAGGCGACGCCGGCGGTCGGCTCGTCCATCAGCAAGAGCTTGGGTTCGAGCGACAGGGCGATGGCGATGTCGACGAGCTTGCGCTTGCCCTCGGGCAGATGGCGCGCGGTGGCGTCGGCGATGTCGGCGCAGCCGACGAGCGCCAGCAGGTCCATCATCGCGCCGCGCTCGGGGATGGCGTCGAGCTTCTGGAACGGGTTCCAGCGGCCGGCATGGGCGCTGGCGGCGAGCAGCATGTTTTCCAGCACCGTATGCTCGGCGAAAAGCTGCGGGATCTGGAAGGCGCGGGCGATGCCGAGCTTCGTGATCTCGCGCGGCGCATGGGCGGTGATGTCGCGGCCCAGGAACGTCACCGTGCCAAGCGCCGGCTTCAGCCAGCCGGTGCAGATATTGAGGAACGTCGTCTTGCCGGCGCCATTGGGGCCGATGATGGCGAGGTTTTCGCCCTCGTAGACGTCGAGGTTGATGTTGGACGCAGCGACGACGCCGCCGAACTGGATCGACAGGTCGCGGGCGGAGAGCAGCACGTTTTTCATTGCGCGGCCTCCGACTTCTGCGCAGCAGTCTTCGCGGTGAGCTTGACCCACAGGCCGGCAATGCCTTCCGAGGCGAACAGCACGACGCCGATGAGCATCAGGCCGAGCACCATCTGCCAGCCGTCGGCGAACAGGATGGCGGCGAAGTTGCGGATGCCCTCGAAGGCCAGCGCGCCGACGAAGGCGCCGGCGACATGCGACGCGCCGCCGAGAATGGCGATGAAGACGAATTCGCCGGAGCGGATCCAGAAGGCGTATTCCGGCGTCGCCAGGCCTTGCGCCAGCGCGGTGATGACGCCGCCGAGGCTGCACAGGACGGCCGAGACGACATAGGCGACGAGCAGAACGCGGCGGGCCGAGACGCCGATATATTCAAGCCGCGTCTCGTTCGACTTGATGGCGCGCAAAGCCTGGCCGAGCGGCGACTTGAGGTAGCGGTCGACCAGCAGGCCGAAGCCGATGGCGCAAAGGATGGTGACGACATAGAGCAGGCGCTCGAAGCTTTCGCGTTCGAGCACGACGCCCAGCACGCTGGGGCGCAGCACGCGAATGCCGTCGGAGCCGCCGGTGAGATGGAAGAACTTCTCGAGGATCGAATAAAACACCATCGAGAATGCGAGGTTCAGCATGCTGAAGAAAATGTAGCGGTAGCGAACCACGAACAGGCCGATGACGAGGCCGACGAGGCCGGCGATCAGCGCGGAGACGATGAGCAGGCTCACCAGCTCGCCGCCCGCCATGGCGCGGCTGATGAAGGCCGTCGCATAGGCGCCGATGGCAAAGAAGATGGCGTGACCGAAGGACACTTGCCCCGCCTGCAGCAGCACGACGATGCCGAGCACGGCGAGGCCCTTGGCGATGGCCAGGACGAGGAAGCTCTGCACCCAGCCGGCCGCGAAAGGCGCGGCGAGGAGGCACAGCGCCGAGACGATGATGAGTATCGCGCGCCAGGGCATCAGATCCTCCGCGCTTCAGGACGGGCAAACAGGCCCTGCGGCCGCACCAGCAGCACGAGAACCATGATGAGATAGGGCGTCAGCACTTCGAATTCCGGCGCGAGATAAACGGCGAAGGAGCGGCCGAGGCCGATGAGCAGCGCGGTCAGCGCCGCGCCCTCGATCTGGCCAAGGCCGGCGGTGGCGGCGACGGCGAAGGACAGCACGATCATGTCCGTGCCCATGCCGGGCAGGATCGACGTCGTCGGCGCGGCGAGCGCGCCACCGAGCGCGGCAAGGCTCGCGCCGATGATGAAGGTGATGAGGAAGACCTTCTTGGCGTTGATGCCGATGGCGGTGGCCGCCTCGCGGTCCTCGGTGACGGCGAGAATGATCTGGCCGGCGAGCGTGCCCTTGAGGAACAGGCGCAGCCCGAACAGAACCAGAATGGCGATGAGCGGCAGCAGCAGCGTCTGGTAGGCGGTGTATTCGATGCCGCCAAGGCTGATGTTGCCGAGCAATTGCACCGGCTCGCCGATGAAATAGGGCTGGACGCCCCAGATCAGACGCTGGACGTTCTCCAGCACCATGAAGACGGCGAAGGTGACGAGGAGCTGCAGCGCCTCTTCCTTGGCGTAGATGCGTTGCAAGAGCAGCGTTTCGATGGCCGTGCCGAGCACGATGCCGACAAGCGCGGCTGCGATCGCCAGCGCCGGATAGGCCAGCCACGGCGACCAGCCCATCAGGCCTATGCCGGTGACGAGGCTGACGGAAGCATAGGCGCCGAAGGCGTAGAGACTGCCGTGCGCGACGTTGAGGATGCGCATGACGCCGAAGATCAGCGTCAGGCCGACGGCGACGAGGAAAACCAGCGCCGCATAGGCAACGCCATCGAAGAAGGCGAGCGCCAGGGTTTGAGCGGACATGAGCGACTCTTGCAGATGGAGCGCGGCCGCGTTCGGTCAGTCGAACGCGGCCGTTATGTTTGGCTTAGCGATGCTTGAAGCTGTCGGCCTTGATGTTCACCAGATCCGGCGTCAGCGTCGCGATCCACGCCTCGCTGGTCTGGCCGACCGCCGGCATCATCTTGGCGGACGGGAAGATCATCATGTCGTCGATGACCGGGAAGGGATAGGCCGCGACCTTCTTGGTCACGCCGATCAGCTGGTCCTCGACGCCCTGGTTGTCGTCACGAATGGTGATCGGGCGGCCGAAGGCCTTGAAGGTCAGGCCCTTCATCGCGTCGGCGATCTGCTCCTTGTTCGGGAACTTGCCGCCATTGGCGTCGGAGGCCTTCTTGTAGACCGCCTGCAGGGCCGAGAAGGCCTGCGCCATGTGGAAAACCGGATAGATCGGGTAGGCGCCGGTCTTGGTCTTGAAGGCCTCGACGAAGGCCTTCATCTTCGGGTCGTCGCGGGTCTCGGGGTGCAGGAAGTAATGGTCGCCGCGGCCGCCGACGATGACGCCGTCGGGCAGATCCTTGCCGATGCGCTGCAGCGAGCTTTCAGCCAGCGACAGCACGAAGGTCGAGTTGCGCATCAGGCCGCGCTGCGAGGCCTGGCGGACGAAGGTGTCGAGGTCGCCGCCCCAGGAGGTCGACAGGATGACGTCGGGACGCAGGGCGAGCAGACGCGACACTTCGGTCGAATAGTCCGGCGCGCCGAACTTGGGGAACATTTCGGCGACGATCTGGACGTCGGGCTTCAGCTTCTTCAGCGCGGCCGAGAAGATCGCCCAGGAATCGCGGCCCCAGGCATAGTCCTGGTTAACGACGGCGATGGTCTTGAAGTTGGGCTTGGCCTTCAGCAGGTAGAGCAGGGGGGCGAGAACTTCCGGCGTGGCGTTGGCCTGGGTGCGGAAGACGTAGCGGTACTTGCCCTGCTCGAAGATTTGCTGGGTGCCGCAGTCCCACATGAAGTTGATGACCTTGAGGTCTTCGGCGAGCGGGGCGATCTTGTTGCAATTGCCCGACGAAATGGCCGAGAAGAAGACGTCGGTCTTGTCCTGCGCGAGGCGCTTGTATTCGGTGGTCAGCTGCTCGGTGCCGGCGCCTTCGTCGATGTAGGTCACCTTGACCGGAACGCCGAGAATGCCGCCGGACTTGTTGATTTCCTCGACGAACATGTCGGCGGCCTGCTTGGCGGGCTCGCCGAAGACGGAGGCCGAACCGGACAGGAAGGTCGAAATGCCGATGCGCAATTCGGCGGGCTTGTCCTGCGCCTGTGCGCCGGCGGCAAACATAAGGGCGCCGAGCGCGACGCCGGCCGCGAAGGTCTTGATCATGGATGTTCCTCCTCTGGGCGACCGTCAAGCCTCGCGGCCTGCGGTGCGCTTCCGCACACAGGGTTGTCCCTTGCGACGGATTTGTAAAATAGCTCAGACTGCTGCCCCATATAGGTTTAGCCTATATCTAGTGGCGTGCGGTGCAGCATGGGGGCGAGTTTTGATTCAGATCAACCGACGCTTCGACCCCGTGGCTAGGGAGGCGCAGGGCTCTTGCCAGCAAAATCGGCCAAACGGAACCGTTGCCGTTGCCGGCTTATAGGTTTTATGTATGCCGGCCGGAGCGAATTCCTATTTGCCTGCCGTTGGGCGCGTCGACAAAATCCGGTTGGCTGACGTTCTGGCGATGCGATCGCCGGAGGACGGCAGGTCGGCTCAGCTTAGGGAAATGCAATGGCCCGCGATCTTGAAGGCATCATCGTCGTTTCCGTCGAGCAGGCGGTCGCCGCGCCCTATGCGTCCGAGCGTCTGGCCGACGCCGGGGCGCGCGTCATCAAGATCGAGCGGCCGGAAGGCGATTTCGCCCGCGGCTACGACGCTTTCGTGCATGGCCAGAGCGCCTATTTCGTCTGGCTCAACCGCGGCAAGGAATCGCTGCGGCTCGACCTCAAGAGCGAAGACGACCGGGCGCTGCTGCGCCGCATGATCCTGTCGGCCGATGTCTTCATCCAGAATCTTGCGCCCGGCGCCATCGACCGATTGGGCTTTGCCCCCGAGGATTTGCGCAAGGCCAATCCGCGTCTCATCACCTGCTCGATCTCGGGCTATGGCGACAGCGGCCCCTATCGCGAGATGAAGGCCTATGACCTGCTGGTGCAGGCCGAGAGCGGCCTGTCGCAGATCACCGGCAACGAGGCCGGCCCCGCCCGCGTCGGCGTGTCGGTCTGCGACATTTCCGCCGGCATGACGGCGTTGCAGGCGATCACGCAGGCCTTGTTCGCGCGCGAGCGTTCGGGACAGGGTCGGCATATCTCCGTGTCGCTGTATCATGCGCTCGCGGACTGGATGAATGTGCCGTATCTGCAATATGTCTACGGCAAGCACACGCCGGAGCGCGCCGGGCTCAATCATCCCACCATCGCGCCCTATGGCGTCTATGTCTGCGGCGACGGCAAGTCGATCCTGCTGTCGATCCAGAACGAGCGCGAGTGGGCGTCGCTGTGCGAGAACGCGCTGGGCGACAAGTCCATCGCCGTTGATCCGCGCTTTTCCTCCAATCCGCAGCGCGTCGCCAACCGGGCGCAGCTCGACGGCATCATCGTGCACGTCTTCAGCAAGCTGACGCGCGAGGACGTGGTGGCGCGGCTCGAGGCGGCGCGCGTCGCCTATGGCCGCGTCAGCTCGCTCGACGATCTCAAGGCGCATCCGCAAAACCGCATGATCACGGTGGACACGCCGAACGGCCCGGTCGACCTGCTGGCGCCGGGCGCGACGCATGACGGCCAGCCGCTGGTCGCCCGCCGCGTGCCGGCGCTGGGCGAGCACGACGCCGCCTTGCGGGCCGAGTTCGCCGCGAAGGATTAGGCCGGCCGGTTCGCGTCGAACACCAGTTCGCCGCGCCAGAAGCCCTTGCGCACGAGTTCGGCGACGATCTCGAGCGCCAGACGCTCGACTTCGTGCACCGCGCGCGTGGCGGGGCGCACGGGATTGCGCACCAGATGCACGGTGCGGCGCATGACCGGCTTGTCGATCGGCACGAGCACCACTTCGCGCGATTCGAGTTCGCGCCGCGCCGCCGAATGGGCGAGAATGGAATAGCCCGAGCCGCGCGCCACCAGCTCCTTGATCTGCGGCAGCGAATCCATCTCCAGCGCGACGTTGAGTTCGACGCCCTCGCCGCGCGCGAAGCGCTCGATCGTCTCGCGCAGGCCGTGCGAACGGTTGGGCAGGATCAGCGGCAGCTCGGCGCAGGCGCGCAGCGATACGGGCGCGCGCGCGACGCCGTCCGCGCCGATCGGATGCGGCCAGGAATCGGCGGCGGCGATGAGGAACAATTCCTCGACCAGCAAGGGCGTCACCTTCAGGTGGCGCACGCCGCCGATGTCGTAGAGGACGCCGAGGTCGATGACGCCGTCGTTGAGCCAGGCCTGCACATAGCCGCTCATCGCGTCCATGACGCGCAGCTTCACCTTGGGGTGATCGTGGCGCACCGTCTCGGCCAGCGGCACCGACAGCACCATGCCGACGGAGCTTGGCAGGCCGAAGCTGACCGCGCCTTGCGGCTCGCTGGCGCGGTCGCGCACTTCGGCGATCGCCGTCTCCAGCGCCGCGACGATCGTGTGGGCGTGGCCGGCGAGAATCTGTCCGGCCTCGGTCAGCCTTACGCCGCGCGGCGAACGATCAAGCAATTGCACGTCGAGTTCGCTCTCCAGCCGCATGACGTGCTGGCTCAGCGACGGCTGGGCGACGCCGATTTTTTGCGCGGCGGCGGAAAGCGAGCCCTCCTCGGCGATGGCGATGAAATAGCGGAGCTGGCGAATATCCATATGGAAACCTCGCGCCGACTATAGCGATCGCGCGCGGCTGCGTCAGCGTTTTCGCGAATGTTGCAATGCACACGAAGCGAGGCGCGGCGACCCGGCGGGCAGGCATAGCCAGTGAACGCAAGCAGGCGGGGTTTCGGCAATGTGAGACTGCCTGAAATCGCCAGCGCCGAAACAGGCGACGCGGCCGCGGCCGCGCCAGGCGAGGAGGGGGAGACGCTTTTGGCCCTGTTGCACGTGCTCATCTCCGGTATTGCGCTCGGCTGCATCTATGCGCTCGTCGCGCTCGGCTTCGTGCTGATCTACAAGGCCACCGAGGCGGTGAATTTCGCGCAGGGCGAATTGATGATGCTCGGCGCCTTCGCCGGCTTCGCGCTGACGCAGCTCCTCGGCGTCCCCTTCTATCTGGCGATGATGATCGCCGTTTTGCTGGTGGCGGGGCTCGGCGTGCTCATCGAGCGCATCGCCATCCGGCCCATTCTCGGCGAGCCACAATTCTCGGTGGTGATGCTGACCATCGGCCTTGGCTATGTCGCGCGCGGCGGCGTGACGATGACGCCGTTTCTCGGCGCCGACACCTACGCGCTGCCGACGCCCTACAAGGGCGAGATGCTGCGCTTTGCTGGACTGGCGCTGAGCGTCGACCAGGCGGTGGTGATCGGCGCGACCATGGCGCTGTGCGCCGCGCTCTACGCCCTGTTCCGCTACACCAAGATCGGCATCGCCATGCAGGCGGCGTCGCAGAACCAGCTCGCGGCCTATTACATGGGCATTCCCGTGCGCGGGTTGAATGCGCTGGTCTGGGGCCTGTCGGCGGGCGTCGCGGCCATCGCCGGCCTGCTGCTGGCGCCGTTGACCTTCGTGCATGTCAACATGGGCCTCATCGGCCTCAAGGCCTTTCCCGCGGCGGTGATCGGCGGCTTCGGCAGTTTGCCCGGCGCTGTCATCGGCGGCCTCGTCATCGGCGTGGTGGAATCGCTCGCCGGCTTCTTCCTGCCCGAAGGCGCGAAGGACATCGCCGCCTATGTCGTCGTCCTGCTGATGCTGATGATCAAGCCGACCGGCCTGTTCGGCGACACCCAGCGCAAGAAAGTGTGATCCCCGCCCATGCGCTTCCTGTTCAAGACCGACTACAAGCAGGATATCAGGCTGTTCCAGCATGAGGGGCAGGTCCTCTGGTATGGCCTGCTCATCGCCGTCATGCTGGCCGCGCCCTGGCTGTTCGGCAATTACTGGCTGTCGCAGCTGACATTCGTGATGATCTACGCGATCGCCGGGCTCGGGCTGATGATCCTGTCCGGCTTCACGGGCCTGCCCTCGATCGGCCATGCGGCCTTTCTCGGCGTCGGCGCCTATGTCGAGGCGTTGCTCGTCGCAAGGGGCGCGCCGTTCCCGCTCGCCATGCTGTGCGCGGCGGCGATTTCCGGCGGCGTCGGCTTTATCGTCGGCCTGCCGGCGCTGCGCGTGAAGGGCATCTATCTCGCCGTCGCGACGCTCGCTTTCGGCTTCATCGTCGAGGAAGTGCTGGCGCGCTGGGAGAGCCTGACCGGCGGCAACGAGGGCCTGACCGTCGCAGCGCCGCGGCTGTTCGGCGTGAATTTCGCCGCGCCGACGCCCTTCTTCTACGTCAGCCTGTTCGTCTGCGTGCTGGTGACGCTGGCGACGCTGAACCTCTTGCGCTCATCGACGGGCCGCGCCTTCATCGCCATCCGCGACAGCGAGATTTCGGCGCAGAGCATGGGCATCGACCTGACGCGCGCCAAGGCCCTGTCCTTCGTCGTCTCGGCGGCGATCGTCGGACTGGCGGGGGCGCTCTATGCGCACAAGCTGCGCTTCATTTCGCCCGAACAATTCGGCCTGACGCAATCGATCGACCTGATGCTGCTCATCGTCGTCGGCGGGCTCGGCTCGGTGCATGGCGCCTTTTTCGGCGCGGCCTTCCTGATCACGCTGCCGCAGTTCATCGCCATCGCCAAGGACTGGCTGCCGCCGGAAATGGCGCAGACGGCGGGCCTTCAGGCGCTGGTCTATGGCCTCATCATCATCCTGTTCGTCATGTTCGAGCCGGCCGGGCTTTACGGGCGCTGGATCAAGCTGCGCACGTTCTTCGAGCTGTTTCCCTTCTATCGCCGCGGCATGTTCCGCCGGCAGCGCGCCTTCCAGCGCTCCGAACGGTTGAAGTGAGGCGAGAATGAGCGAGCCCCTGCTGCAAATCCGCAATCTCAGCGTTCAGTTCGGCGGCCTGCGCGCCGTCAACGACGTCAGCTTCGACGTGATGAAGGGCGAGGTGTTCACGCTGATCGGGCCGAACGGCGCCGGCAAGACGACGGTGTTCAATCTGATCAGCCGCATCTACGCCGCGACATATGGCGACATCGTCTTCGAGGGCCGGTCGATCGCGCGCGTCGCGCCGCACCGCGTGGCGGCGCTCGGCATCGCCCGCACGTTCCAGAACATCGAATTGTTCGAGAACGCCTCGGTGCTGCAAAATCTGCTGATCGGACATCACGCCCACAGCGGCACGGGGTTCTGGTCGAACCTGCTGTTCACGCCCGCCGCCATGCGCTCGGAGCTGGCGGCGCGGCGCGATGCGGAAGACGTCATCGACCTTCTGTCGCTGCATCATTATCGCGACGCGCGCGTCGCCGGCCTGCCGTTCGGCGTGCGCAAATGCGTCGAGCTGGCGCGGGCTTTGTGCATGAAGCCGAAATTGCTGCTGCTCGACGAGCCGTCATCCGGCCTCAATGTCGAGGAGACGGACGATATCGCCTGGTGGATCGAGGACATCAAGGATGAACTCGGCATTACCGTGCTGATGGTCGAGCACGACATGCGCCTCGTCTCGCGCGTGTCCGACCGTGTGCTGGCGCTCAACCAGGGCGAGGTTCTGGCGCTCGGCTCGCCGCAAGAGGTGCAGCGCGATCCGCGCGTCGTCGAGGCCTATCTCGGCGGCGCAGAAGATTTCGACCGCGCGCGGAGCCGGCCATGAGCGCGACTGACACGCCCATTCTCGAAGTGCTCAACGTCGAGGCGGCCTATGGCGCCGTCATCGCCATTCGCGGCGTGTCGCTGAGCGTGCGCAAGGGCCAGATCGTCACCGTGCTCGGCGCCAACGGCGCCGGCAAGACGACGATCATGCGCGCCATTTCCGGCATTCTCGACCCGACCAAGGGGCGCATCCTGTTCAAGGGCGAGGACATCACCTCGAAAGATCCGGCGCGCATCGTGCGCAGCGGCCTGTGCCATGTGCCGGAAGGGCGCGAAATCTTTCCGCTGCTGTCGGTGCGCGACAATCTCGCCATGGGCGCATTCACGCGCAGCGACCGAGCCGGCGTGGCGCGCGACATGGACCTCGTGTTCAATTATTTCCCCGTGCTGCGCGAGCGCGCCAATCAGGAAGCCGGCCTGTTGTCCGGCGGCCAGCAGCAGATGCTGGCGATTTCGCGCGCGCTTCTCGCCAATCCCGAACTCGTGCTGCTTGACGAGCCGAGCCTTGGCCTCAGCCCGAAGCTCACCAAGGACATTTTCGAGATCATCCTGCGCATCAACGCGGAGCAGGGCGTCACTTTTCTCGTCGTCGAGCAGAACGCCAAGCTGGCGTTGAATGTCGCCGACTACGGCTACATTCTCGAAAACGGCCGCATCGTCATGGAAGACGATTGCGCGGCGCTGCGTGAAAAGGACGACGTGAAGGAATTCTATCTCGGGCTGAAGGACGAAGGCATTCGCGGCCAGAGACGCTGGAAGAAGCGCAAGACATGGCGCTGATCGGCAATCTTTCGCGCGCGCCGGGAGCATGAGCGACACATGACGCAAGGCATAGAAGCATTGACGCGCAGCAAGGCGGAGACGATGGCCGCGGCCTTCTGGCGCGCGGTAGCCGCCAGGGGCGACGCGGTGATGATGCGCCAGAAGGAATTCGGCATCTGGCAGAGCTATTCGTGGAAGGAAGTTGGCGTCATCGTCGAGGAGATCGGCGCGGGGCTCGTCGAGCTCGGACTCGAAGCGGGCGACGTGGTGTCCATTCTGGGCAACACCTGCCGCGAATGGGTGTGGTCCGATCTTGCCGGACTGACGGCCGGCTGCGTCGTCAACGGCGTCTATCCAACCGATTCCTCCGATCAATTGCATTATCTCTGCGTCGACTCGTCGACCAGGATCCTGTTCGTCGAGGACGACGAGCAGCTCGACAAATATCTCGAAGTGCGCGAGGCGCTGCCGCTGGTGCGCATGGCCGTCGTCTTCGACATGGAGGGCCTGTCGAAGCTCGACGATCCGGGCGTCATCTCGCTCGACCGCCTGCGCGAGATCGGCCGCGCCCGGCTGCTGGTCGAGCCGGATGTGCTGAGCGCGCGGCTTGATGCGCGCGGCTCCGACGACGTCGCCATTCTGATCTACACGTCGGGCACGACGGGACGGCCGAAAGGCGCGATGATCTCGCATGGCAACATCCTGGCCGCCGGCAATGCGACGAAGATCTATTTTCCCGGCACGATCGACGCGCGCAAGATGTGCTTCCTGCCCTTGTGCCATGTCGCCGAGCGCATGTCGGGCGAGTATCAGACGATCGTCGGCGGCGGCGTGATGAATTTCGTCGAGGATCCGCAGACGATCTTCGAGAACCTGCGCGAGATCCAGCCTGACGTTCTGTTCGCCGTGCCACGCGTTTGGGAGAAGCTGTTCTCCAGCGTCACCATCGCCATCAAGGAAGCGACGGGCGTGCAGCAATGGGCCTATGCGCGCGCCATCGCCATCGGCGCGGAAATGGCGCGCGCCAAGGAAGAAGGCGTCGCGCCGTCGCCGTCGCTGCGGCTGCGCTTCTGGCTGGCGCGGCGGCTCGTCATCAACAATGTGCGCAAGATGCTGGGCATCAATCGCGTTCGGCTCGGCGTGACGGGCGCAGCGCCGATCTCGCCCGACCTGATCCGCTGGTACATGGCGCTCGGCGTCGAGATGTGCGAGCTTTGGGGCATGACCGAGCTGACGGGCGCCGCGACATCCAATCTTCCGGGCCAGACCAAGCCCGGCAGCATCGGCGTCGCCATTCCCGGCGTCGAGGTGCGCATTTCGCCCGAAGGCGAAATCCAGGCGCGCGGGCCGACCGTGTTCAAGGGCTATCTCAACCTGCCGGAAAAGACGGCCGAGACGATCGTCGACGGCTGGGTGAAAACGGGCGACGTCGGCCGCCTCGACAACGAGGGCTATTTCTACATCACCGACCGGATGAAGGACATCATCATCACCGCCGGCGGCAAGAACGTCACGCCGTCGGAATGGGAGAACCAGATCAAGTTCAGCCCCTATGTCACCGACGCGGTGGTGATCGGCGACAAGCGGCCCTATCTCGTCTGCCTCGTCATGATCGACCTGGAGAATGTCGAGCACTGGGCGCAGGAGCGCTCGCTGCCCTTCTCCGACTACAAGTCGCTGACGCGCCTGCCCGAGGTGCGCGAGTTGATCGGCGGCGAGATCGAGAAGGTCAACAAGCTGTTCGCGCGCGTCGAGCAGATCAAGGATTTCCGCCTCATCGAGACGCAGCTGACCGCCGAGGACGAGGAGCTGACGCCGACGATGAAGCTGAAGCGCAAGCTCGTGAACGAGAAATATGCCGACATCATCAACGCCATGTATGGCGGCTGAAACCAGACAGCCAAAAGAGCCGGAAACCGGCCGCAGCCACGAAAGGGAGAGAACATGAAACGTCTACGTTCGATAGCCGCGGCGTCAGCCATTGTTGCGGCGACGGCGGGCGCCGCGCTGGCGCAGGCGCCCGGCGTGTCCGACAAGGAAATCCGTCTCGGCACGATTCAGGACATGAGCGGGCCGATCGTGCAATTGTCGAAGCAGACCATCTACGGCATCCAGATGGCCTTGGAGGACGCCAACGCCGCGGGCGGCGTCAATGGCCGGCAGATCAAGCTGTCGATCGAGGACCACGGCTACGATCCGAAAAAGTCCGTGCTGGCGGCGCAGAAGCTGATCGAACAGACGGGCGTGCTCGGCATCGTCGGGCTGATGGGGTCTCCGACGAGCGTGGCGGCCATGCCGGTGCTCGAGGAAGCCAAGGTCTTCAGCCTTTTCCCGCTCAGCGCGCATGCCGCCGTGTCGGAGCCGCAGCCGATGCGCTGGGCCTTCGCGCCGAAATATGACGCGATGATGCGCATGGCGACGAAGGAGATGATCAAGACCAAGGGCCACAAGGTCATCTGCTCGCTGTACCAGGACGACGATTTCGGGCTCGAGGTCTATCGCGGCGCGACGCAGGGCCTAAAAGACCTCAACATGAGCCTGAAGGAGACGACGACCTACAAGCGCGGCGCGACCGACTTTTCCTCGCAGGTCGCCAAGCTGAAGAGCGCCGGCTGCGAACTCGTCGTGCTTGGCGCGATCCTGCGCGAGCCGGCGCTGATCATGGCCGAGGCGAAGAAGATCGGCTGGACTGTCGATTTCGTCTCGTCGTCGGCGTCGCATACGATCAACCTGCCGAAGCTCGGCGGCAAGGATGTCGAGGGGCTGTATATCGCCGCGATCGTCAAGACGCCTTACGCCGACGACAAGGACCCGGCGATGAAGGCCTGGGCGGAGCGCTTCATCGCCCGCTTCAAGACCGATCCCGACGTCTACGCGGCCTATGGCTATATCGGCGCCGAATTGTTCATCAGGGCCGCCAAGGCGGCGGGCCGCGACCTGACCACGGCCAGCCTCGGCAAGGCGCTCGAAGGCCTCAAGGGGTCGATCGAGGTGTTTGCCTCGGCCTATGAATTCGGGCCGAAGAAGCATCTCGGCAGCAATATGGCGTGGATTGTTCAGATCAAGGACGGCCGCTGGGTGGAAGTGACCAAGCCGGCGGAAATCGTCGACTGATCCAGCCGCAAACGCCTTGCGAGCCCGCCGACGCGTCGGCGGGCTTTGCCTTGTCGTCAGTCGCGGATGCGGCCGTCGACGACCTCGATGATGCGGTCGCAGCGCTTGGCCAAGGCCAGATTGTGCGTGACGATGAGAAAGCTGGCGCCGCTGTCGCGATTGACCTGCCGCATCAGGTCGAACACGGCGTCGGCGGATTTCGAGTCGAGATTGCCTGTCGGCTCGTCGGCGAGAATGAGATCGGGATTCATCGCCAGCGCGCGGGCGACGGCGATGCGCTGCTGCTGGCCGCCGGACATGTTCATGGCGAGGTGATGCGACACGCTTTGCAGGCCGACGCGCGCGATCAGGTCGCGCGCGCGCCGTTCGATCTCCGCGCCGGGAAAGCCGTTTTCCACCAGCAGCGGCATCATCACGTTCTCAAGCGCGGTGAAGGCCGAGATCAGGTGATGATATTGAAAGACGAAGCCGATCGTATGGCCGCGCAGGCGCGTCAGGTCGGCGTCGCCGAGCGCGCTTGTCTCCGCGCCCTTGATGAACAGGCGCCCGGACGTTGGCCGGTCGAGCAGGCCGATGATGTTGAGCAGCGTGCTCTTGCCCGAGCCGGACGGGCCCATCAGCGCAAGAAACTCGCCGCGTTCGAGGCGCAGGTCGATGTCGTGCAGCACTTCGGTCTGCGACGGCAGGCCGATGTTATAGGCCTTGCAGACCTTGTCGAGGCGGATGATTTCCTCAGCCACGGATCGCCACCACAGGATCGAGTTTCGCCGCGCGCAGGGCGGGCGCCATCGCCGCCAGAAGGCCTGTCACGGTCGCGAGGATCGCGGTGTTGACGATCAGGCTTCTTTCGATGATGAGCGGGAAAAGTTCCGAGCCATCGACCTGCCGCGCGATGGAATGCCAATAGACCAGCGCGCCGACGCCGAGCGCCAGGCCGAACAGCGAGCCGAAGAAGCCGAGCACGCCGCCCTGAATGAGAAAGATGCGCAGGATCTGGCCGCGCGCCGCGCCCATGGCGCGCAGGATGCCGATTTCCTTCGAGCGCTGGATGACGGAGACGATGAGCACGGCGGCGATGCCGAAGGCGATGGACAGGCCGACGAAAATGCGGATCAGCGTGTTCGACGTCGATTGCGCCCGCACGGCGGTGAAGAATTGCGCATTGGTCTTCATCCAGCTTTCCGCCTTGACGGCGTTCGACGACTGGATCTGCCGGGCCAGCACATCGGCGGCGTAGATGTCGCGCACGGTCAGGTCGATGGTGGTGACGCCGCCGATCATGCCAAGCAGCGATTGCGCCGTGCGCAGCGCGACATAGGTCATGCGCATGTTGGCGCCCTTGTTGCCGAGATCGACAATGCCGGACACGGTGAGTGCGCGCGTGGCGCCCGAGGCGGCGCGGATGTTGAGCTTGTCGCCGATGGTCGCGCCGAGATCCCTCGCCAGCTCCATGCCGAGGATGATGTCCTCGCTCGTCAGCCGCGCCTCGCCGGCGACGATATAGTCCGGCACGCGCACGATCTGGAAATACGAGCCCGGCTCGACGCCGTTGACCGTGATGGCGCGGCTGGCGTCGCCGCGCACGGCGAGCATCGAGCCGGTCATGGTCGGCGCGACGGCGGTGACTTCCGGGATGGCCAGCATGTTGTCGCGGATCTTCGGCCATTGATCGATGGAGATGATGCGCTGCGATGGGCGCTGGATCGTCGCAATCTCCATCTCGCCCTTGCGGTTGCGCAAGGGACGGGCGACCTGATCGAGCGGCAGCAATTGAATTTGCGGCTGCGAGGTCAGGACGCGCTTGAGGAAATTGGCCTCGAGGCCGGCGAGCATCGCCGACATGAAGACGATGACGCCGACGCCGATGGCGATGCCGGCGATGATGAACAGCGTCTGCAGCCGCCCCTCGCGCAGGAAGCGCACGGCGGCGATCCATTCGAAGGGCAGCCAGCGGTTCATGGCAGGATGGGCCTCACGCGCTGTCCGGCGACGATGCCGGATGTGGCGGGAAGCGCGATGTCGCCTTCAGCCAGCCCTTCCAGAATCTCGAAGCGCGCGCCGCCTCTGAGCCCGATCTTGACGGGCGCGCGGACGGCGCGGCCTTGCCTGACGCCCAAGACCCAGGGCTGGCTGTTGAGCGCGTCGCGGACGGACCGGGCGTTCAGCGCCAGCGCACCCTCGCGTCGCGCAATCTCAATATCGACCGAAACGGTCATGTCCTGCCGCAGATAGGCGGGCGGATCGATGACGTTGAGCTTCACCTCGACGGAAGCGCGCGAAATGTCGACGCCGGGATTGATGTAGGCGACGACAGCGGGGAAGCGCTGGTCGGGATAGGCGTCGGCGGAGGCCAGCGCCTTCTGGCCGAGCTTGACCTTGCCGAGATTGCGCTCGTCGAGTTGGAGCACGAGCTGGGTGTCGCCCGCCGGCGCCAGCACGAGCAGCGCCTTGCCCGGCTGAACGACGCTGCCGCGCTCTACATTGCGCGAGATCAGCACGCCGTCGCGCGGCGCGGCGATCGTGGCGTAGCCGAGACGCGAGCTGACAGTGTCGAGATTGGCGCGGGCCTGGTTCAGCAGCGATTGCGCCATGACGTAATCGCTGCCGCCGGGGCTGGCGGTGAACACCTGCAATTCGGCGGTGCGAACCTGCGTGCGCGCGATGTCGAGGTTTTTCTGCGCATCGTCGAGTGCGGCGCGCGTGGCATAGCCGTTCCTGGCGAGATCGGACGTGCGGTCGAAGGCGTGCTGGGCGTTGAGCAGCGTCGCCTTCGCCTGCGTCAGCGTTTCGCGCGCCGTGGGCAATGTCAGCTCTTCAAGCTGGCGCATGCGCGCCTCGGCCTGCGCCACCGCGCCCTGCGCCTGAACGACGGCGGCGTTCAGCTCGCGCGATTCAAGCGAAATCAGCGGCTGGCCTTTCGTGACATGCTGGCCCTCGGTCACCAGCACCTCCTCGACCGTGCCGGTGAGCTGGCTGCCGATCTCGACGCGATAGGGCGTCTCGACATGGCTGCTGGCGACGACCGTCTCGATCAACGCGCCGCGGCGCACCTGATCGACCACGACGGCGGGGCCGACGATGACGCGCGCCGCCTGCCAGCCGCCGAGCGAAAGCGCGACGAGGCAGGTCAGGATGAACCATTTATGCGCCAAAACCGCGTCGCGGGTTTTGGCGAGCGCGGAGCCGCTGTCCGGACGGCGGGAGGCGATCGTTTCACTCATTGAGCCTGCCTGCATGCAAAGGCGCGATTCAGCGCTTTCCGTCTTCGATCATCGCGCCAGTCGGACACCGCATCAAACCAGCCGGCCACATTCCAGACTTTCAATATATCGCCGGGCCGACGCATTGCGGTAGGACAACGTCGCGCCGTCATTTGAGGCCAAGCGCCCGGCGCTTGAGGATTTCGGCGCAGGCCAGGTAGGAAATCACCAGTCCGACGATCGCCCACAGCAGGCTGGCGGGTGGCGCGCCGAAGCCGAACAGATGGGCGGCGGGACCGAGGCTGAGGAAAAGCGCCAGCGCCAGCGCCCCCAGCGAGGTCGCGGTCAGGGCGATATGCGGGCGCGACGTCCAGACCGGGCGGGGCGTGCGGATGAGGAAGATCACCAGAATCTGCGTCGCCATGCTCTCGATGAACCAGCCGGTGCGGAATATTTCGGGCGAGGCGTCGTAGCCGTAGCGGAGCAAGATGAAGGTCGCGATGTCGAACAGCGACGACAGCGGCCCCATGACCAGCGTGAAGCGCAGAATATCACCCATGTTCCAGACATGCGGCGCAGCGACCGCCTCGTCGTCGACCTCGTCGAGCGGGATGCCGATTTCGGAGAGGTCGTAGATCAGATTGTTGATCAGCACCTGCACGGGGGTCAGCGGCAGGAAGGGAATGGCGATGGAGGCGAGCGCCATCGACAGCATGTTGCCGAAGTTCGAGCTCGTGCCCATGCGAATGTATTTCATAATGTTGGCGTAGGTGCGCCGGCCTTCGGTCACGCCGTCGGCGACAACGGCGAGGTCGCTGTCGAGCAGAATCATGTCGGCGGTGGCGCGCGCCACTTCCGTCGCACCCTCGACCGAGAGGCCGACATCCGCCGCCTTGATCGCCGGCGCGTCGTTGATGCCGTCGCCCATGAAGCCGACGACATGGCCGGCCGCCTGAAGCGCCTTGATGACGCGCGTCTTCTGCTCCGGCGAAACGCGCGCGTAGAGGTCGACGCTGTCGACATGGGCGATGAGGGCGTGGTCGTCGAGTTCGTCGATCTCGGGGCCGGTCAGCACGCCATGGCAATCGAGCTTGAGCGTTTCGACGAGATGCAGCACGACAGCCGGCGCATCGCCCGAAACGATCTTGGTACGGACGCCGCGGCCGTGCAGGCGCGCGATCGCCTCGCCGGCGGAGGGTTTCGGCGGGTCGAGGAAAATGCAGAAGCCGACGAGCGCCAGATCGGCTTCGTCGCTGTGGCCGATTTCCTGTGCGCTGGCCGGCATGTCCTTGACGGCGATGGCGAGCAGCCGCAGGCCCTGGCGCGAACGCTCGTCGATCAGCGCCTCGACGGCGGCGCGCGCGGCTGCGTCGAGATCGCCGATCGAGCCGTCGGCGCGCGCGATGCGGGCGGCGCGCTGCATCACGGCTTCCGGCGCGCCCTTGACGATGAGCATGCGGCGGCCTGCGTTTTCCGCCAGCACCGAGGCGATGCGGCGGTCGAAATCGAAGGGCAGGGCGTCGAGCCGCGTCCAGTGAGAGAGGTCGCGTTGCTTCGTGTGTTCGAGCAGGGCGTCGTCGAGCGCGCTGGATGTTCCCGTCTCGAAACTGGCGTTGAGCGCGCCGAGTTCGACGACGCGCTCGCTGTCGGCGCCATCGGCGCCGACATGGCCGACAAGGGCGATGCGCGCTTGCGTCAGCGTGCCGGTCTTGTCGGTGCAGAACACGTCCATCGCGCCGAGATCGTGGATGGACGACAGGCGTTTGACCACGACCTTCCTCGCCGCCAGCCGCAAAGCGCCGCGCGACAGCGTCACCGTGACGATCATCGGCAGCAATTCCGGCGTCAGGCCGACGGCGAGCGCTACCGCGAACAGGAAGGATTCAAGCGGCGGGCGGGCAAAGGCGAGATGCGCCAGCAGCACGAACAGCACGAGGAAGACGGTGAGCCGCAGGATGAGCAGGCTGAGCGCATGCACGCCGCGCTCGAAGGCGGTCGGCGGCTCATCCGAGCCGAGTGCTGCGGAAATGGCGCCAAGGCGGGTGGCGTTGGCGGTGGCGGCGACGAGCAGCCGCGCCTCGCCGCTGACAAGGCCCGTGCCGGCGAACAGGGCCGCCGTCGTATCGGCGAGGGGTGAAGCCTTGCCGTCGCTGGCGCGCTTTTCGACCGGATAGGGCTCGCCTGTCAGCAGCGCTTCATTGACGGTGACGCGGTCGGCTGCGAGCAGCATGCCGTCGGCGGGCACGAGATCGCCGGCCTTCAGCACGACGATATCGCCCGGCACGATCTGCTCGACCGGAATCGCCGTCAGCGCGCCGTCGCGCATGGCGCTGGTGGTGATGGCGACGGTGTGGCGCAGGGCCTCGACAGCCGCCTCGGCCCTGTGCTCCTGCGTCACGTCGAGGGCGATCGAGGCGACGACCACGAAAATGATGATGCTGGCGCTGATGAAATCTCCCGAGGCGCCGGCGACGAGGCCCGCCACGATCAGGATGGCGATGAGCGGTTCGAACAGACGCCGGGCGACCTTGCCGAGGAGGTGGCGGCGCGGCGTCGCGCCCGCGGCGTTGGGGCCGAAGCGTTGCAGGCGGGCCTGAGCCTCGGCGCTCGACAGACTTTGCCCGTCGACGCCGAGCCGCTGCTTGATCGCATCAAGGTCGATGGTCCAGAACGGCGGCGTCGCATCGCGGGCGACCTGCGCCGCCTGCGCGGGGCGGGAAGACGGAAACCAGAAGCGCCGCCAGTTCATCCGCAGGCCTTCCTCTCGGTCTTGCTTCGCCCGCAGGCAAAAGCCCGATCAGGGGCGAAACGATCGGGCGATCATAGACCTCCCCGGCGCTGCGCGCTTCAGGAAATCCGCGTCTCAGGCCTGCGGCGCGCAATCGGCGAGCCGCGCGTCGAGCATGGCGATGAGATCGTCGCGCAACGGGTCGCGCGCCGCCCGCAGCCAGGCGGCGGCGAGCGGCAGGCGGGTCATGGTCTGGCCGTCGGGGGCGGCCAATGGAATGTAGCGCACGCCATTCACCGCCATGCGCGACGTCCAGCGCGGCGCGATGGCGACGCCGATCCGGGCGGCGACGAGATTGACGATGGTCTGCTTCTCGTCCGCCATCTGCGCGACATGGGCCTTGAGCCCGGCCTCGTCGAAAAGTTTCATCGTCAGGTCGCGGCTGTGCGGGCGCGGGCGGCGGTCCGGCACGATCAGCGCCTCGCCGGCAGCCTCGGCGTTGCGCCGACGGCCAATATCGATCCCGAGCGCCGTTTTCCCTCGATGTTCGAGCCGATCCACGGTTCGGCCTTCGACATTACCGGCAAGGGCATCGCCAATCCGGTGGCGACCTTCTGGACGGCGGCGCAGATGCTGGAGCATCTCGGCGCGCCGGAAGCCGCCGACCGGCTGATGCGGGCAGTGGAAAAGGTGTGTGCAGCGGGTATTCTGACGCCTGACGTCGGCGGCGCGGCCACGACTCAGCAAGTCACCGACGCGGTGATCGGCGCGATCCACGGTTCGAACGAGTGAAAGCAGGCGGCCATGGGCTGGAATGACGGGCAGGCAAGGGCGGCGCTCAGGGCCATTTTCGACGCGGCCGTGGCGAGCGCCATTCCCGCCCGCGTGCTGGCGGCTCATCTGCCGGACACGCCGAAGGGCCGATGCATCGTTATCGGCGCCGGCAAGGCCTCGGCGGCGATGGCGGCGGCGCTCGACGCCGCCTGGCCGGACGTAGCGCTCTCCGGCGTCGTGGCGACGCGCTACGAATATGGCGTGCCGGCGGGGCGGATCGAGATCATCGAATCCGCCCATCCCGTGCCCGACGCCAACAGCGAACTGGCGGCGCGGCGCATTCTCGACACGGTGCGGGGGCTGGGCGCCGAGGATCTCGTCATCGCGCTGATCTCCGGCGGCGGCTCGGCCTTGATGGTGGCGCCGGCCGGCGACATGACGCTGGCCGACAAGCAGGCGGTGAACCGGGCTTTGCTCGCCTCGGGCGCGACGATCACCGAGATGAACGCCGTGCGCAAGCACCTCTCCGCCATCAAGGGCGGACGGCTGGCCGAGGCGGCCTTTCCGGCGCGCGTCGTGACGCTGATGATCTCCGACATTCCCGGCGACGATCCGGCGGCCATCGCCTCCGGCCCTACCGTCGCCGACCCTTCGACCATCGACGAGGCGCGCGAGATCGTGGCGCGCTACGCCCTCGACCTGCCGCCGGCGGCGCGCGCCGTGCTCGACGCGGGGCGCGAGACGCCGAAGCCGGGCGCTTTGGCGCAAGATCTGCGCATGATCGCCGCGCCGCAAATGGCGCTGGAGGCGGCGGCCGCGGCGGCGCGCGCGCAGGGGCTGACGCCGCTCATCCTCGGCGATGCGCTGGAGGGCGAGGCGCGCGAAGTCGGCATCGTCATGGCGGGCATGGCGCGCTCGGTGCGCGCGCATGGCCTGCCGGTGAAAGCGCCCGCCGTGCTGCTGTCAGGCGGCGAGACGACCGTTTCCATCGGCAAGGGGCCTGCCGGCAAGGGCGGCCGCAACACCGAGCTGATGCTGAGCTTCGCGCTGGCGATGAGCGGCGCGCCGGGCGTCTGGGCCATTGCCGGCGACAGCGATGGCATCGACGGAACGGAAGACGCGGCCGGCGCCATCGTCTCGCCTGATACTTTGGTCAGAGCTTGGACGCGCGGGCTCGATCCGCGCTTGCATTTGATTCGTCACGACAGCTACACCTTGTTCGATAACATTGGCGATCTGGTCCGAACCGGGCCGACCCTGACCAATGTCAACGACATTCGCGCCATTCTGATCACCTGAGGCGGCCCGGTTCGGGCCGAAGATTCATGCATCGCTCCCGCCGCGCCAAAATTGTCGCCACTGTTGGCCCCGCCAGCAACACGCCCGCCATGCTGAAGGAATTGTTCCTCGCCGGCGTCGACACGTTCCGCCTGAATTTCAGCCACGGCACGCATGAGGATCACGCCAAGGTCCATGCCGCCATCCGCGCGCTGGAAAAGGAAATGAACCGGCCCATCGGCATCCTGCAGGACTTGCAGGGCCCCAAGATCCGCGTCGGCACGATCAAGGACGGCAAGATCGAGGTGAAGGCGGGCGAGACGATCCGCTTCGTGCTCAAGGGCGAGAACGGCGATCGCGACGCCATTCCGCTGCATCATCCGGAAATTTTCGCCGCCGTCGCACCGGGCCATGACCTGCTGATCGACGATGGCCGCGTGCGGGTGCGCGTCACGGGGCTCGGCGACGATTTCATCGAGGCGAAGGTCGTCACGGGCGGAATCATTTCCAACCGCAAGGGCGTCAACCTGCCGGGCACGGTGCTCGACCTGTCGCCGCTGACGGCGAAGGACCGCGCCGATCTCGCCTTCGGCCTCGAACTCGGCGTCGATTGGGTGGCCTTGTCCTTCGTGCAGAAGCCGGGCGACCTGATCGAGGCGCGCGGGCTGATCGGCGAGCGCGCCGGCCTCGTCGCCAAGGTCGAGAAGCCCTCGGCGCTCGATTATCTCGACGACATCGTCCGCCTGTCGGATGCGGTGATGGTGGCGCGCGGCGATCTCGGCGTCGAGATCCCGCACGAGGACGTGCCGGGCCGGCAGAAGGAACTGGTGCGCGCCTGCCGTCTGGCGGTGAAGCCGGTGATCGTGGCGACGCAGATGCTCGACTCGATGGTCAGCGCGCCGACGCCGACGCGGGCGGAAGCCTCGGACGTCGCCACCGCGATCTATGACGGCGCGGACGCGGTGATGCTGTCGGCGGAATCGGCGGCCGGCCAATATCCGCGCGAGGCGGTGGAGATGATGGACCGCATCATCCGCGCGACCGAGCAGCACAAGCTCTACCGCTCCATCGTCGCGGCGTCTCAGCCGAACGAGGAACAGACGCCGCCGCATGCGGTCGCCGCCGCCGCCGCCGATTTGGCCGAGGCCATTCATGCGCCGGCCATCGTGGCCTTCACCTCGAGCGGCACGACCGCGGCGCGCATCGCGCGCAAGCGTCCGGCCACCGCCATTCTCGCCGTCACGCCGGACGTCGCCGTGTCGCGGCGGCTGTGCTTGCTGTGGGGCGCGCACAGCCTGCTGTCGGACGACGTGCACAGCTATGAGGAAATGGTGTCCCGCGCCGTCGGCTCGACGCTGGAGGAAGACTTCGCCAGAAAGGGCGACGTCATCGTTGTCGTCGCCGGCATTCCCTTCGGGCAGGCCGGAACAACGAACAACCTGCGTGTCGTACAGCTGTAACAGCCGATGGGCAGAATGCAGAAACGAAATGAGGAGCGCCGTTCAGGCGCCCCTCGCAGCAGGATGGCGGTTTATTTGCCGAACGTCTCGTCGAAGGCGTAGCCGGCGCCGCGCACGGTGCGGATCGGATCCTTCTCGCGGGCGCGCGACAAAGCCTTGCGCAGGCGGCCGACATGGACGTCGACGGTGCGCTCGTCGATCTCGGAATCCTGTCCCCAGACGCGGTCGAGCAGATGGGCGCGCGAGAAGACGCGGCCGGGTTTTTCCATGAGGAATTCGAGCAGGCGGAATTCCGTCGGCCCCAGATGGATGTCGCGGCCGGCGCGGCGCACGCGGCGCATGTCGCGGTCGAGTTCGAGATCGCCGGCCGAGAGGACATTGGCGATCTTCTCGGGCTTGGCGCGGCGCAGCAGGGCGCGCACGCGCGCCATCAGCTCCGGCACCGAGAAGGGCTTGACGACATAATCGTCGGCGCCGACCGAGAGGCCGCGCACGCGCTCGGCCTCTTCGCCGCGCGCCGTCAGCATGATGACCGGCATATCCTTGAGCGCTGGCCGCGCCCGCAGGCGGCGGCAGATCTCGAGGCCCGAGACGCCCGGCAACATCCAGTCGAGCAGGACGAGGTCGGGCGGGTTCTCCGCCAGCAGGACTTCGGCGTCGTCGCCGCGCTCGACGCATTCGACGGCATAGCCCTCGGCTTCGAGATTGTACGACAGCAGCGCTGCGATGGCGGGCTCGTCTTCAACGACGAGGATCCGTGGCGCAGCGCCCGCGGGCGTCGCGCGTGATGGTGTGCGGGCGTCGGTCATGTTCCGCGTTCTCAAGCCAGCTTAGGGCGGTCCGCCGGCAGATTCTCGCCAGTGGCGACAAACACCACGGTTTCGGCGATGTTCGTGGCGTGATCGCCGATCCGCTCGATATTCTTCGAGCAGAACAGGAGATGCGTGCAGAAGGTGATGTTGCGCGGATCTTCCATCATGAAGGTGAGGAGATCGCGGAACACCGAATCTTCCAGCGCATCGAGATCCTGGTCGCGGCGCCAGACGGAGCGGGCGCTTTCAACGTCGCGCTGGGCGTAGGCGTCGAGCACGTCCTTGAGCTGCGCGCCGGCGAATTCCGCCATGGCGCGGATGCCGACGACGGCGCGCTGCACGCGCGCTTCGCCGCCGATCTTGAGCGAGCGGCGCGCGATGTTCTTGGCGAGGTCGCCGACGCGCTCGAGATCGCCGGCGACGCGGATGGCGGCAACGATCTCGCGCAGGTCGACGGCCATGGGCTGGCGGCGCGCGATGATGAGAACGGCGGCGTCCTCGACCTCGCGATGCAGCGCGTCGAGGCGCGGGTCGGTGGCCACGACGCTGCGCGCGACTTCCGCGTTCAGCGTCGACAGCGCCTCGGTGGCGTCGGTGAGCATCTTCTCCGCGAGGCCGCCCATCTCGGCGATCTTGCGGCCGAGCGCCTGCAGCTCGTCGTCGTAGGATTTGACGATGTGATCGGACATTTATCTTTTCTCCGTGGCGCGCGCGTCAGCCGAAGCGGCCGGTGATGTAGGCCTGCGTCTGCTTGTTCGTCGGCGCTGTGAACATGTGCGACGTCTCGCCGAATTCGATGAGCTCGCCGAGATACATGAAGGCGGTGTATTCCGACACGCGCGCCGCCTGCTGCATGTTGTGCGTGACGATGGCGATCGTGTAGTCGGCCTTCAGCTCGTCGATCAGCTCCTCGACCTTGGCGGTCGAGATCGGGTCGAGCGCCGAGCAGGGCTCGTCGAACAGGATGACTTCCGGCTTGATGGCGACAGTGCGGGCGATGCACAGACGCTGCTGCTGGCCGCCCGACAGGCCGAGACCCGAGGTGTGCAGCTTGTCCTTGACCTCGTTCCACAGCGCCGCGCCCTTCAGCGCGGTCTCGACGCGGCCGTCCATCTCGCTCTTCGGAATCTTGTGATAGAGGCGAAGGCCGAAGGCGATGTTGTCGTAGATCGTCATCGGGAACGGCGTCGGCTTCTGGAACACCATGCCGACGCGGGCGCGCAGCTGGTTGAGGT
>ERZ1645192.18-NODE-18-length-96161-cov-9.622053_pt1 | contig 96161 bp, 78 predicted proteins | sample MGYA00575354_ERZ1645192 | MGnify/ENA primary metagenome ERZ1645192 (study PRJEB40844, sample SAMN11349763) | freshwater sediment metagenome | isolation source: river sediment | host: Sediment | place: India: Faizupur Khadar , New Delhi | collected 2017-02-21 ... | reverse complement strand
TCCCTTATTCCACATTCGGCACAGAGAGGAGTCCTGGCTTTGCAGATATATCTCCCATGGAGAATCAGCCAGTGATGGGCTTTATGTATCATCTCCTGCGGTATGTTGGCCGACAGCTGAAGCTCGGCGCTTAATGGCGTTCTTGCATTTTTTGTCAGACCTATTCTTGAGGCAACCCTGAAAACATGGGTATCGACAGCCATTACCGGTTTGTTGAAGACTACTGATGCTACCACATTTGCAGTTTTCCTGCCCACACCCGGAAGCTTCTGCAATTCCGAAGTCTCGGACGGTACCCGGCCGCCGAACTCACTGACCAGCATCCTGGCCATGGCGACAAGGTGCTTTGCCTTGTTATTGGGATAGGAACAGGACTTTATATATTCAAAAACCTGATCCTGCTCAGCCAGGGCCATCGATTCTGCATCCGGGTACCTTTCAAGAAGAGCAGGTGTTATCATATTAACACGTTTGTCGGTACATTGCGCCGACAGAATTACTGCAACAATAAGTCCGAAAGGATCAGTATAGGTAAGCTCCGTCTCGGCAACCGGCATATTTACAGTGAAATACTCTATAGTCCTGCGGTATCTTTCCCTGGTGGTCATACTAATGTCAGATAATCTTATAAAGATAAGACTTTTTACCAACGGACATATTTGAACGCACCGGGCAGTTTACGTTCATCTATATGTTTAATGGGCTTATGTGTGATTCCGTATGTTTTGTTAACTTTATCGGGCAAACACGAAGGAAATTGGAGAAAATTGTAATTAAAACCGGTGATTCCGTATCGGATATCCTTGTCGGCGCCGCCTGGGAAAAGGTTAAGGAATTGCTGCCGGAAACGGGTGTGGCAATTTTGACGGATGAGAACATCATCAATATTTACGGAGACCGGTTTCCTGAATTTCCGGTAGTAAGCATCAGCCCCGGCGAAGAAAGCAAGAAACTCGAAGTGCTTGAAAAACTGGCAGAAAAATTGCTTGATTCGGGGATAGACAGGGATGGATTTATTCTTGGCATCGGCGGGGGAGTTGTCTGCGATCTGGCCGGCTTTCTGGCTTCAATATATATGAGAGGGATAAGATGCGCTTATGTGTCAACTTCTCTTTTGTCGCAGGTGGATGCAAGTACGGGAGGCAAAAATGGTGTCAATCTGGGGGAAGCAAAAAATGTACTTGGTTGTTTTAAACAGCCTGAATTTGTTATCTGTGATCCCCTGATGCTTAAGACACTGCCTGAAGAAGAGTATCTTTCAGGTCTCGCTGAATTGATAAAGACCGCACTTATCGGCGACCGGAAACTGTTTGATGTTATTGAAAACAATCAGGCCGGGATATTAAGCCGCGATCCTGATCTCCTTTCAATGTGCATATCAATGGCAGTGAACTTTAAGGCTGCAGTGGTTACTGCCGACGAAAAGGAGACCGGATTGAGACGGCTGTTGAATTTCGGTCATACCTACGGACACGCCATCGAGATGTTTCATTCATTCAGGCACGGCTATGCAGTTGCATCAGGGATGGAGCTTGCATCAGGGTATTCCCTTGAAAAAGGGCTGATAACACTTGCTGATTATGAAAGGATCACAGCCCTGCTTGGATCATACGGTCTGCTTCCGGCTCATAATATACCGGACGGGATAATTGCCCGGCTTCTGCTGAAAGACAAGAAGAAATCGGGAAATGATATCTTCTTCGTTTTTCTTAACGGAATTGGGAGTGCTGTAGCTGAAAAGATACCGGTCAGCGAAGCCGTTGATTTTTATTTACATTACAAACCCGGCAAATAACTGTTTAAGGATGAATTCGTTCGGTAATGTGTTCAGAATTTCTGTTTTTGGAGAGTCACATGGCAACGCAATAGGTGTCATTGCAGATGGCTGCCCTCCGGGAATCAGTATCAGCCCGGAAGATTTCATGCAGGATCTTTCAAGAAGGCGAAGCGGTTCTAAGGGTACAACACCCCGAAGTGAAACCGACATACCAGAGGTGCTAAGCGGAGTATATAACGGATTTACTACGGGAGCCCCTATTACAATCCTTACAAGGAACAGCGACAGAAAATCGTCAGATTATGATGAGTTCAGAAATGTTCCGCGTCCGGGCCATGCCGATTATGTGGCCGGAATAAAATACTCGGGATTTGCAGACATGAGAGGAAGCGGTCATTTTTCAGGAAGGATTACCTGGGGACTTGTTGCTGCAGGGGTTATAGCAAAGAAAATCATCCGGCCTTCCAGTGTCGCAGCAAAGCTTGTTTCAGCCGGAGGGATTGATGATGTTGATAAAGCCGTCAGGAAAGCCATGTCTGAAAATGACTCCATCGGAGGTATTATAGAATGCAGGATTTCCGAATCAATAAAAGCTCTTGGGGAACCTTTCTTCTATTCTGTGGAATCAGCTGTAAGCCATGTGATATTTTCAATTCCCGCTATAAAGGGGATAGAATTTGGGTCAGGGTTCAAAGCTGCGTCCATGAAAGGCTCAGAACATAATGACGCATTTGCGGATGAATCAGGCAGGACACTAACAAATAATGCAGGAGGCATCAATGGAGGTATTACAAACGGGAATGAGATAGTATTCAGAGTCGCTGTAAAACCAACCTCGTCAACGGGAGCAGAACAGAAAACATTCGATTTCGTAAGGAAGGAAATGACAGGGCTTACCGTAAAGGGAAGGCACGACACATGCATTGCTCTCAGGATGCCCGTAATTGTTGAGGCTGCCGCTGCTATCGCACTGGCGGATCTGCTGATTATCGACAGAGGAATTCACGGATCACGAAATATTTGATACGGCAGGGCTGATTTCCTGGCAGAAGGTCATTGATTTATGTTATCTTCCCGGGGATCGTTCATCTCAATGGTAAGCACTGTCGCAGTTGATGCTGTAACCCGGAACCTGTTGTCGAGCCGTTCACCCATAAGCCATACTATTTTCCCTTCTGACTCAAGGATCAGTGCCTTCTCTTTCTGAAAAAGGGAATATTTCCTGTCGGTAAAGTAATCGCTAAGTTTTTTCCTTCCTGCCTGACCAAAAGGATAGAAATAGTCGCCTTTCTTCCATCCTCTTATAACAAGCGGAAAACTTATCAAATCGTGGTCAATGCAAGCTGTCAGCGGGTTGCGTGATATCGTAAAGCCTTTATCCACAGCTGCAACGGATGCTGACTTTACCCCTGAGATGTTCAGCAGACCGCCGACAGATTCAACTATGAAATGATGGCGGGGCATTTCTTCCAGGGGACTTGCAATGATTTCATTTCTGTTCCTCAGTATCCTGTGGGATGAGGTGAACAACTGTTTCCCGGTATCTGAAATGAGAAGTTTCTGAAGGTCTCCTGCAAGAGAGTCGGTAATCCCGTAAGGATGAAAAAGTTCAAACAACATTGCCTTGTTCAGGCTGAATTCAGCCAGCTTTATTGTATCAAAGACGACTGACTTCCCGATCTTTTCGGAGAGCTGCGATCTGATATCCTGAATATGATCCGAAAGGATTTTATCAAGTGCGGCAAGCCTCATGGCTGTTTCATTCAGTGTTTCTTCAACAGAAGGATTTATATCCCTTAGCACAGGGATCACCAGATGCCTGATCTTGTTCCTGATGTACAGTGTTTCGGCATTCGACCTGTCTTCCCTGTAAGGGATACGGAATTCATTACTATATTCCTCTATATCAAAGCGTTTTGCAAACAGAAGCGGCCTGATGATACCGTGGGTGGAAGGTTTCATCCCTGTGAGTCCTGTCAGACCTGTTCCCCTGATCAGGTTGATCAGCAGGGTTTCTATGTTATCATTCAGGTTATGGGCAACTGAAATAAGGCTGCATTTTTGTTCTGTCTTTTGATTTTTAAACCATTCATACCGCAGTTCCCTGGCTGCCATTTCTATTGAAATGCCTTTATCGCGGGCATATCCGGCCGTATCAAATGACATGTGTATGAAGGGGATATTGTTTTTTGAGGCATAGGTTCTCACCAGTTCCTCATCCAGATCCGACTCAGTTCCTCTTAACCTGAAATTGCAATGGGCAACAACCATATCTGATTTCATCCTGGTGAACAGATGAAGCATTACCATTGAATCAACTCCTCCGCTGACGGCAAGTAGTATCCTGTCCTTCTCCGTGAAGAGGGAATTGCTGTCGGCAAAAGCCCTGAAATCTTCGAAAAGCTCCATAACTATCTGAATCGGATTATTGAAGGTTGACCGGGCTCAAAATTATATGGTTTAAGCATTTGTTCTCCGGAAACCATGAAAGCAGTTGTTTTCGAATAATCGGGAACATTAGGGTAAAAGCCCAGTCTAACCTGGAAAGTGTTCAGTATAAGATTGTCGTTCCTTACCCTGATCCCTATGCCGACTGCTGAAACAAAGTCGCCTCTTGAAACAATCTGGTTAGTACCGAAGAGAAAGCCTGCATCGGCAAATCCGAAGACGGCAAACCTGAAGCCATAGAAATCCATCGGGCTGAAAAACACAGTTTCGAAGTTAAGAGCCAGCCTTTGTGCATTACCGATTGAATCGTTCCGGAATCCTGAAAAGCCATCATCCCTGATAAGTGTCAGACTCTCATCATTATATCTGTCAAAACCTCTCGTGTACTCCAGGTTCAGAAAGCTTCTGATCCGGTATCTGCCTGTGTACGCGAGGTTTGAAATGAAACTTGTTCTGAATGAAAGGATGCCTTGTTCTGTCATCCTGTTATTGATGAAAGTGCCGAATTCTGCTGAAGATTGAATAAATCCGATTTTGCTGAATGATTCTCCCAGAGATACGGATGCCCCGGCGTAATACCTGTTTTTGAACTCACTTACTTCCCTGCCCCCGGTTACGTTAAACAAGAATCCGTGGGGTATGTCTTCTGTCCGGCCATAACCATATATCAGGCTTGTCTTGTAGAATCTCTGTACGGAGTAGGAAACTGAAGCCAGGAAGAGCCGGTATTGCTGAAGATGGCGATAGGAATCAGGGTCGATATAGGGGTGCTGGTATACATTGTTGTTTGTGTACCGTGCTCCTACAAAGAGACGGGCGACCGACTCTCTGTTGATCAGGAAGGATCTTAACAGCCAGTAATCCTGTAAATTGTATTTAACGGGATGAGGTTCTGGAAGCGAATCGAGATCCTCTGATGTTATGGTTCTTCTGAGAGATATATTTCCTGCATATTTTGTTTCGGAACTTACAAGGCTTCTGCCTATGTCTATCCCATAAGATTTTTTCCCCAGCCCGTCATGGAAATATACGCCCAGGTTTGTAAATGTTTTGCCTATGTTGTTGACCCGGTAGTTCACCCCGAATCCTGGTGAATCCGTGGAATCAATGTCCCACGGAACATTTACTCCGAACTCATGACCCATGCCAAAGATGTTTCGTTCAAAAACCGAAACCATTCCTTTCCCGACACCTGCCAGACTGGCTTTGGCTCCAAGGGAGTAAATATCTTTTGTTACTACTATCACGTCAGCCAGAGAATCAGAAACGGGAACAACCAGTATTCTGGCATCGTCGATGAAATTGAGCTCCCTGAGGTACCTTTCGTTGTCGCTAAGGGTAAGCGGTGAAATGGTGTCGCCCGGGCGAAACAGGAGGTTCTTTCTTATAATCCACTCATTTGTATTGGAATGTGTCCTGTTGAGTAGTTTTTCAGTAGGATTTGGATCATAAAAGTCCGGGGTGTTTATGTTTGTTCCGAATACATTAAGCCTTTTTATCTCAATATTCCTGATCTTCAGTCCGGCTGACCTGATGAATTTATCCTCGCTCGATTGACTTATTTCTTTTGTGGTTTCAGGGTCGCGGGCAATGATAATAAAATCATAAAGTTTCCTTGTTACCAATGTGCCAGAAGCCATGTTCTTTAAAGAATCAAGGAAGATCATGGTCCGGTGGTTTCCGTTGTCGGGCGGAGGAATGAGGCTGGGAGCGCCGGAGTTCCGGATATACGGAAGAGAGATTTTTATCTTCCTGATATCGGGCGCAGAGTTAAGCCTGCCGCTGCTGGCAGCTGAATCGGCAGACGGTAGCTGCTGGGCAAAGGATGGCAGAAAAACAAGGGTAATTATCTGGAAGCAGAAGAATCTCCGGATCAGAGGACATCTTTTAATATCTTCATTTTCAGGATTCATTCTGATTTTTGAGCAGAACATCATCAGAGTTGAACTGGAATCCGAGACGTTTACCCGTTATAACCCTGGAATGCTGGATTTTCGCCTCCGCCTGTCCGACAGTGGCAATCTTTACGGTATCGTAGGGTGGAATAAGAAGATCAAATTCCAGGGAGTACTGAATCGCTGTGGATATTATGTTCCTGAGTGATGAACGTGTTATTGCCTCATTTCCATAGTTTGAGAAGAGCATCCCCATCTGCCTTTTGCCTTCAACCAGATACTGGTTCTCATGGTTGATGAAAATCCTGGCAATCAGGTATCCCAGGTCGTCAAGCCTCGAGTATTTGAATGAATCGTAAAGGAAGTTGTAAATGTTGATCATACCCGAGTAGGAATTGTTCTTGTTCTTCTGAATATAAGGAGTTTTCCACGCGGGGTGTTCTCTGTCGAACTGAAATATGTTGGAATGCATACTGAAAAGAAGCATATCCCCGGCTACTTTCAGCTGCGCATCAAAGTTGCTCCTGTCGGTATACTCCATTTTGATCCTCGGATCCACATTGCCGAGGTTGCTGTTAACATCTTTCGAAAGTTCCTTCAGTATATCCTTAACTACACTGAACCATTCAAGTGTATTATCGAAAACTTTCTGCTTCAACAGGGATTTTTCCTTCAGTGTGTTGATAATAAGGGTCTTTTTCTCTTCAGGTTCAGGCATGATCATTATTATTAATTGTATTGGAGCTCTAAAATAGCAAATATCCCGCGAATTGCATCCCTGCTTCAGTATGATCTTGCAAAAAGTACTCTTCTTTTCGAAGGTTTCCCGGAATAAATGCATTTCCCCTCTTCTTCTATCGAGTCAAAGGGTATGCACCTGATGGTCGCTTTCGTTTCCTCCTTTATCTTTTCTTCAGTTTCGCTTGTCCCGTCCCAGTGAGCAAGAATGAATCCGCCCTGATTTTCAATAAGATCAGTGAATTCCTTCCAGTCATCTGTTTTATAGGTATTTTCGTCGCGGAATTTCAGTGCCTTCTTATAAAGATTGGACTGAATCTCCTTAAAAAGTTCCTTCAGCCTTTCGGGCAGGCCAAGGGCCGATACTGTCTCTTTCTGCAAAGTGTCGCGACGGGCAAGTTCAACTGTACCGTTCTCGATATCGCGAGGTCCGATCGCTATCCTGACGGGAACTCCCTTCAGTTCGTAATCGGCAAACTTGAAACCTGGTTTCAGATTGTCACGGTCGTCATACTTAACTGAGATACCGGCATTCTGAAGACCAGCCATTATTTCCCTCGCTTTTTCACTTATAAGCTTAAGCTGTTCATCGGTTTTGAATATCGGAACAATAACCGCCTGAATAGGGGCCAGACGCGGAGGCAGCACCAGTCCGTTGTTATCGGAATGCGCCATGATAAGAGCTCCGACCATTCTTGTAGACAATCCCCAGGAAGTTGCCCAAACATAATCGAGTTTCCCGGTTTTGTCAGTGAACTGAACATCGAAAGCTTTTGCGAAGTTTTGTCCCAGGAAATGGCTTGTCCCTGCCTGAAGAGCCTTCCCGTCCTGCATCAGGGCCTCTATGGTGTAAGTATCAATCGCCCCGGCAAAACGTTCATTTTCTGTCTTGTATCCTTTTATTACAGGCAGGGCCATATAATTCTCAGCAAAATCGGAATAGACATTTATCATTTTTTCTGTCTCTTCAACAGCCTCCTGGCTTGTTGCATGGGCGGTATGCCCTTCCTGCCAGAGGAACTCCGCAGTTCTCAGGAACAGACGGGTTCGCATCTCCCATCTGACAACATTTGCCCACTGGTTTATCAGGATGGGAAGGTCGCGATACGACTGAATCCAGTTTTTATATGAATTCCAGATAATGGTTTCCGATGTCGGCCGTATGATAAGCTCTTCCTCAAGTTTTGCAGCAGGATCGACAATTACGCCTTTGCCATTCTCATCGTTCTTCAGCCTGTAATGCGTAACGACTGCACATTCCTTTGCAAACCCTTCAACATGAGCAGCTTCCCTGCTGAAAAAGGATTTTGGGATGAACAGTGGAAAATATGCATTGACATGACCGGTGGCCTTGAACATCTTGTCAAGCCCGGCCTGGATATTCTCCCAGATAGCATAACCATAAGGCTTGATAACCATGCACCCCCTCACAGCCGAATTCTCGGCAAGATCCGCCTTGATCACAAGGTCATTGTACCATTGTGCATAATTCTCATCCTTGTCTGTTAGAAACTTAGCCATCGTCTTGTGTGTAATTATTTATTATTAGGACTGTCAAAAAACAGGTCGTAAAAATAACTAAATAATGGATATTATAAAAAGAGGTCGTTTCATGAGAATATTTAAGGGTAGTTGTCATCGTGCAAACTAAAAGGAAAGGATAAGCGTTTTCAAAATAATTGTTTCTTTGTCAAAAAGAATTAAATTTGCTGAAACCCTAAGCCTTTAATATCCTCAAAACCGAATGTTTTGGTATGGATTTTGTTATTTGTAGAGTGAATGAACTAAACAAAAGGAAACAACAACAAAATGAAAGCTTCAAATTACATACTCGGCCTTGCCCTTCTGACTCTCGCTTCCTGCTCGTCAGGGCTTTACGTGGGAACAGAATACGATGACCTGTATTTTGTGAATTCTGATCAGCCTGTTACAAAGGCCGGGACCAGCGACCGCAATCAGATTTCCGAAGGCAATCTGAGATCAGGTTCATATTATGACAACATATATGCTGCCGATACCCTGGTGTCTGAAGAATATTCGGATGCAGTCGATTATGCCGATGCCGGAAGTTACGACAACAGGTACGATTATTATGACGGCTCCTACGCCGGCAGACTGAACAGGTTCTACGGGAACTACTTCAGCCCGTACTGGAGAGATCCTTTCTACTACGGCTTCTACCCGTCGTTCGGTTTCAATAACTTCTACAGCGGATTCCCTTATTCTTACTACGATCCCTTCTACTATGATTACTACAGCCCGTACTCCTATGGCGGTTTCTACAGCCCATATTCCTACGGCGGTTTCTACAGCCCCTACTCCTACGGCGGCTATTATGGTATGGGATTCTACAGCCCGTATAGCTCCTGGTATTCACCCTGGTACTACGGGGGATATTACAGCCATTATAACTTCAATGACAGGGATGTCAACTACGGAAGAAGGGAAAGACCAAGCACAATGTCGACCCGCTGGGCAGGCGGCAGCGCTTCAGGCGCCTCGGCTACTTCCGGAACAGTGTCATCAAGGAGAAGCACCGACGCTACAACCGGTACGGGGACCACAGCCACAGGCACAGTCGGTACATCAACTACAAGGCGGACAACTTCCCCTGTCAGTGGTACACAGATGCCTGCAGCAGGCCAGAGAAGAACCACCACCCAGGGTTCCGGCAATGCTGCAACCGGTACAGGCCAGTCGAGGAGACCAGCTGCCAGTATTCCTGAGTACAATTCAGTCGACAGATCATACACTCCCTCTTATAATAACCAAAGGATGAGCACCAGGCCTTCATACAACAATACAAGGGTTAACAGCGGGACTACAACTACCAGGCCTTCCGGAGTTCAGAGAAGCGGTTCGGCAACTCAGGGAACCGGCAGAAGCAGTTCATCGTACTCCGCTCCTTCAAGGTCAGGATCCGGTTCCTCGTACAGCAACCCCGGATCTTACTCGGTTCCGTCGAGAAGAAGTTCCGGCAGCGGCTACTCATCAGGTTCTTACTCCGGAAGCGGATCATCATACAGCGGTGGAAGCTCCGTATCGAGAAGCAGCGGCAGCTCATACTCAGGCGGCAGTTCTTACTCCGGTTCCTCATCTTCAGGGAGCTCATCATCCTCATCGTCCAGCCGCTCTTCATCCGGAGGTAGAAGGTAAACAGCAAGTTAAAATATTGAATATCAATACATTCTGTAATAGAATGGAGGTATTCTCTTAAATATTAAACTCAGGATTATAACAGTATATTAATAAATTCCAGCATGAAAAGGTCAGCCTTAATAATTGCAGCAGCGTTGCTTACATTCGTAGGGATTAAAGCCCAGAATGTAGATGATGCCTTAAGATATTCCCAGATCTTCTATACCGGTACAGCCAGGTTCATGTCGATGGGAGGTGCTTTCACAGCCCTCGGAGGCGATTTGTCGACCTTCAGTCAGAACCCCGCAGGAATAGGAGTTTTCAGGTCTTCAGAGATTTCTGTGACACCACAGCTTCTTCATTCAAAAACATCAGCAAATTTCAACGGGATCAACGATGATTACCTTTATAATTTTAATCTTGGACAGGCCGGTGTTGTCGGAAACCTGATAAAAGGAAGCGGAACAACGGGATTGATATCTCTGAACATAGGATATGCTTTCAACAAGACCAATAACCTGAACAATTCGGCACGGATTCAGGGTAACAGTTCAACAAGCTCTATGGCTGATTTCTGGGCCGACGATGCCTATGGTATATACTATGGTGATCTGGGTGGAGCTGCCGGAATCGCTTATGATGCATGGATCATCGATACCATAACCGGTTCGGGGGCAAGCTACTACGGAACAGTTTTTTCAAACTACGGCGACAACCCATCCTCAGACTATGGCCAGAATATAAGGAGGCTTATTACCAACCAGGGATATACCGGAGAACATGCAATAACTATCGGAGGAAATTATTCAAACAAGATATTTTTTGGAGCAACCCTCGGAATAAGCACCATAAAATACACAGGGCACTATGAGCACCTTGAAAAAGCCGATTACCTTCTCGACTCACAGTTCAGTGATTTCTCGTATGTGGAGCATTTTGAGAATACCGGAACTGGCGTATCACTCAAAATTGGCGCCATCATTAAGCCTGTGGAGGAACTGCGAATCGGCCTTGCCTTCCATTCTCCCACACTTTACAGTATAGATGAGAGATTTTATGATAACATCAGTTCCAACTTCACCGACGGCGGACATTATGAATTTTACAACGACGAGCTTGTTTATGAATACGCCCTTACAACTCCTTTCAGAGCTCTCGCAGGAGTTGCATACCAGATTGAAAAAGCAGGACTTATCAGCGTCGATTATGAATTTGTTGATTACAGTATGGTGAGGTTCTCAGAGACAGGCGATGATTATGATTACAGCGAAAAGAACCTGGAACTGAAGACCACGCTTAAACCCGCACATAATGTAAGAGTAGGAGGGGAGTTGCGCTTTAACAAGCTATACCTGAGGGGAGGATATGGATATTACGGAAAAGTATTCAGGGATGATGAGATAAACCGGGATTTGTTCAACAGGTCAATTTCGGCAGGAGTCGGATTCAGGGAGCAAAATCTGAGCATCGACTTCGGTTTTACCAACCTCAGAAATGAACAGAAATATGTGCTGTACGACTCCTATTACGATACCGCCATGGCAAGCCTGATCAACAACAGGAATATGTTCTCGGTAACCCTGGGTTACAAATTCGGGTTCTGATCTGCTTTCTCACCTATATAAAGGTGCCTGCAAGGCGCCTTTTTTTTTGCTACAGATATCCGGACGCATCGGGACCCAGATTAAAAATCAGGTCGAGAATGCTTAAGCCGGGTACGAAACCTTCATTTCCGAAAACCTGGATATACGGTGGTGAACTTAATTCGGGCCCGTTTGAGGGTGATATGGAATACCTCTGATCACCCGGATCCGTCCCGGGAGCTTCAAAGGATGAAGTGTAATTAATAAACTTTTCTATACTGAGAATCCTGAGGCATTCCATAAGCAGTTCATGATTCAGATCGAGTAGAAACCCGTGCTTTTTTTTAATAATACTGAACAAATAATCTGAATAATACATGAAAAAAGGTGATCTGCCGTAAGCTGAGGTAATAGCTCCCAGATGAACCTGCTGCCACCGCTTCGACCAGTCGATCCTGATATCCTTTACCTTGATTTTAAGCTTTCCTCCCTTTGTAACAGGCACCGTAAGGTTCAGCACACCTCCTGTGGAAAGGATTCTGCATCTGTTCCTGTAAGTTTGTTTTATGTAGTTTTCTTCCCCTTCGATGAAAACGGTTTCAGCGTCCCGGATCAGCCTGAAGTAAAAAGCGGGAGGGAGGTATGCGGTTGAAAGGAGGAGCTTACCGGCCATCCTGGCTGATCATTTCATCTGGTTTATCATGCTCGCTGAGAAACCAGCGCCGAATCCATTGTCGATATTGACAACTGTCACACCCGATGAACAGCTTGTAAGCATGGCAAGAAGCGCGGAAATCCCGCCGAAACTGGCTCCGTATCCCACACTTGTGGGGACAGCAATTACCGGCTTGCTTACCAGTCCGCCAACCACGCTTGCCAGTGCTCCTTCCATGCCTGCAATCACTATTATTACACGACATTTCCTTATTTCAGGAAGCTTGTCGACCAGACGGTGTATTCCGGCAACTCCTGCATCATAAATCCTGACTACATCATTCCCTAAAAGTTCTGCTGTAACGGCTGCTTCTTCGGCAACCGGAATATCGGAAGTTCCTGCTGTTATTACGGCAATGGCAGTATCGGGCTTTTTCATTTCATGGAGAGGAATACTTATAATCCTTGCTTCCGGATAATACACTGCCCGGGAGAAAACTCCACTGACTGCTTCAAACATCTCCCTGCCGGCCCTGGTCCCGATAACATTGTTCTTTTTTTCTGCCATAAGCCTGAAGATGCCGATTACCTGTTCTGTAGTCTTGCCGGCACAGTATACTATTTCGGGAAATCCTGTCCTGATCTCTCTGTGATTATCGATTTTTGCAAATCCAAGATCTGTAAACGGGAAGTCGTGCAACACATCCAGTACTTCTTCCACGCTTTTGCTTCCGTCCCTGATCCCGGTGAGCAACTTTTCTATTTCGTTCCTGTTCATGGTCTTGTGTTTTCAGGATCAAAAGAGCCTGATCTGTATCCTTCGAGATCCAAAGATACATATCTGAATCCGATTTTTTTCAGGCCGGCAACAATCTGTTCCCTTTCTTGTGGCAGAGCCATTTTTGTGAGCCAGACGGGCTGGCATTCGATCCTTGCCAGGTCGCCGTGGATCCTTACCTTTGTCCCGGGGTAACCGGCTTTTTTTAAAAATTCCTCGGCCTGCTCCGCCATCCTGAGCAAGCCGGAGCTTACTATGGTGTTGTAAGGGATCCTTGTAAGAAGACATGCCATTGATGGCTTATCCGCAATTTCAAGTCCTTCATTTCTCAGAAGCTTCCTTATCTCCTGCTTGGTCAGACCTGCTTCCATCAGGGGGCTTCTTATACCCATTTCGCTGAGAGCCCGCATGCCCGGCCTGTGAGTGCCGGCGTCATCTGAATTGGATCCGTCGGCCACATGTCTGAAACCGTTTTCAGCTGCAAAACTGACCAGATGACCGAAGAGTATCTTTTTGCAGATATAGCACCTTTCCGGCGGGTTGCTCCTGATCTGATCCGGGAAAGGCAGTTCAATGATCCTGTGATTTATTCCATGAACCCTGGCAAACTCGACGGCTTCTTCAGTTTCCGACAACGGCATGTACGGCGTACGGATGGTGAGTCCCATTATTTTGTCCTTCAGAAGCGTATGAGCGCGAAGAAGCAGATATGAACTATCAACCCCCCCCGAAAAACCTACGACAAAGGAATTCAAATCATTGATCACACTGTCAAGCCTTTCCCTCTTGTTTTCGGTCATATTTGTCATTTGTTGTTCGCTATAGCCGACATGATGTCGTTGTATACCTCCTTTAAGGGGATGTTTCTCTCCGATGCGATTTTTCTGCATTCCTCGTACTCAGGCTTTGCCGAGACCTGTTTTCCACCGAAGATGGACCTTTTCACCGTGACCTCGCCGTAGGGTGTGTTAACCCTGAGAATCTCCCTGACAAGGGTGTCCTTGGTGAATTCAAAGGTTCTCATTCCCACAGTCGTTGATTCAGTGAAAATTATCTCCTTCAGCTTGCCTTCAATACCTTTTTCGCAAATAACGCTGAGCTTAACTCCTGGACGTCCCTTTTTCATAATAACCTGAGTGAAGAACACATCGGCAGCGCCTGCTTTGAAAAGCTTTCCTGAGATATGGTCATAAATCTCTGGATTCATGTCATCTATATTTGTTTCCATTAGAACAGCCTTGTGCCCCTGAATCTGATTCTCCCCTGTTTCGCCCAGAAAAACCCTGAGAACGTTGGGAACCACGGGATGTTCCTTATGACCGATTCCGTAACCGGTTTTTGATATTGTAAGCTCTGGTCCTGTTCCGAACTTTGTTCCGAGGGTAGTCAATATTGCAGCTCCCGTAGGTGTTGTTGCTTCAAAATCAACGCCTCCAAGCTTTACCGGGATCCCTTTTACTATTTCCGACGTTGCCGGTGCCGGGACGGGAAGTCTGCCATGGTCGCAATCTACAAATCCGCTTCCTAGCTCAACCTCGGAAACATGGACGGTGTCCACCCCAAGCGCCGTATAGCAAATTGCTGCACCGACAACGTCAACAATGGAATCGACTGCTCCCACTTCGTGGAAATGCACATGATCGACGGGTATCCCGTGAACCTCTGCTTCTGCTCCTGCAATCTTCATGAATATCTTCATACTCAGATCCTTCACGTCGGTGGACAATGCCGAACCGTTTATTATCTTTTCAATGTCATCAAGATGCCTGTGAGCATGTTCATGTCTTGTCTGCCTTACGCTTACTTTTGTTCCGGTAATCCCATGACGCTGACTGCTTTCAGCCAGGAGTTCCCATCCCTCCAGTTTTAATTTTCCAAGCTCCGCCCTGAGAAATGAAATATCAATGCCCAGGTCGAGCATCGCTCCGAGGTTCATATCACCACTGATACCCGAAAAACAATCATAATAAAGTACTCTCATATTTATCCTTAAGTAAAGTTTAACAAACACTGTCAGGCTTTGTTCGGGCCTCAGGCTTTGAATTTTATTCATCAATACTGCGTAAATATACAATTTACTATCATTGGAGAATTGATAAAAATTATTACTATTTTTGAGAGCTTTTCGGTTAAGATTTAAAATCAGATAATTCCATTATGCAACGAAGGGAATTCTTCAGAAAATCAGTCAGGGCTGGTATTGCTGCCGGTGCAGCATTTAATCTGGGCAGCTACAATAAGCTCTGGGCCTCATCGTCTTCTGCTGCAAAATATGATCTGGTTGCTGTCATGGGCGGAGAGCCGGATGCCATGTTCGATCTGGGAATTCAGGAACTGGGAGGAATGGGAACATTTATTCAAAAAGGGCAGAAAGTTCTTGTAAAACCCAATATTGGATGGGATGTTGTTCCGGAACTGGCTGCCAACACAAATCCCGGGCTTGTAAAAAGGATCATCGAACATTGCTTCAGAGCAGGAGCGAAGGAAGTATATGTTTTTGATCATACCTGCGACAACTGGATAAACACCTACAGAAATTCCGGAATCGAAAATGCCTCCAAATCAGCCGGTGCCAAGGTTGTACCCGGAAATACGGAGAATTATTACCAGGAAATAGAGATACCAACAGCCGTGAGGCTCAAAAAAGCGAAGGTTCATGAGCTTGTTCTTGAGACCGATGTGTTCATAAATGTTCCTATCCTCAAGGACCATAACTCCACAAGGATGACGGCCTGTCTTAAAAATATGATGGGCGTGGTCTGGGACAGGGGATACTGGCACTCGAATAATCTTCACCAATGTATTGCAGATTATGCCTTGTTCGAAAAGAAACCCGTTCTCAACGTTGTGGATTGCTACAATGTAATGGTTAAGCACGGCCCGCAGGGTGTTTCAAAAGAGGATGTCGTCACGATGAAATCACAGATTATCACTTCCGATTGGGTCGCAGGAGATGCTGCAGCAGCAAAGATGCTCGGTATTGATCCGCAGCGGATCGATTATATTACTGTCGCTGACAAGATGGGACTTGGAACCATGAACCTCGAATCACTGAATATCAGGCGTTTAAAAATGTAACTTGTAATGACATCTTCCTTTCTCAGGAAATTAAGGATATTTATTTCATCGCTTCTCCTGATCTGCTTCGTTCTGGTATTTGCAGATTTCAGAGCAGTAATACCGGAGAAATATATCAATTACCTTCTTTATCTTCAGTTTGTTCCATCAGCCTTAAAGTACATCGACCTCCTGACAATGGCCGCCGGAGGTTTCATAATAATCCTTCTTCTGACTCTGCTGACAGGCAGAACATATTGTTCTTTCCTCTGTCCTCTGGGTATTGGTCAGGATGTTTTTAGCCGGATCGGCGGCAGGGTGAAGAAAAAGTTCAGACGATTCGGGTATAAAAAGCCTCATACGATTATAAGGTATTCGGTGCTTGCCCTCACACTCGGAACTGCAATTTTCTGGGGGCTTTATCTGCTTACTCTTCTGGATCCATACAGCATTTTCGGAAGGTTTATGACCTATTTCGGAGAGCCAGTGATTCTGCTGGTCAACAATTTCTTCACATGGGTTCTTGGCAAGTTTGATGTTTATTCACTTCATCATGTTGATATCAGAGGTTTTAATCCTGCAGCATATGCTGTTCCTTCTTTCTTCTTTCTGCTGGTGGGGACTATGTCCTTTGTTAAAGGAAGGTTGTATTGCAACATGATATGTCCTGTCGGCACCCTCCTCGGTCTTATATCGAAAGTCTCCATCTTCAGGGTGAAATTCAGTGAGAGCAAATGCACACGTTGTGGCAGGTGTGCCCTGAAGTGTAAATCGTCGTGCATCGATTTTCTTAATTTCAATGTTGATGTAAGCCGCTGTGTCAATTGTTTCAATTGTATCGATGTATGTCCCGAAAAATCTCTCTCCTATGGATTCATTGGTTCTGGTGAAAAGCACGTGCAAACCAGTGATGGAAGAAGAAAATTTGTTGCTGCGTCGGCCCTGATGCTTCTGGGGATCACTCCGGGCGTTGTCGGCCAGCAAAAGAAGGGAGCTCCTGTTCCCGGTAAGGCTTCCACAGTTAAGGAACCCCGGACTTTCCCGGTATGTCCTCCCGGAGCCGGATCGTTTGAGGAATTCACAGAAAAATGTACAGCCTGTTCACTCTGCATCAGTGTATGCCCCAATAATGTGCTTCAGCCTGCATTTAAAGAGTATGGCATAGCCGGCCTTATGCAACCTGTGATGAATTATCACAGGAGTTTCTGTACATTCAATTGCACACGCTGCACAGAGATCTGCCCTACAAATGCCCTGAAACCTTTGTTGCTTGAGGCAAAGAAACTAACCCAGCTGGGTAAAGTAGTATTTATTAAGGATAACTGCATCGTAAAAACAGAAAAGACGGCCTGCGGGGCCTGTTCAGAAGCCTGCCCCACAAAAGCCGTTTACATGGTGCCCTATGAGGACAGCCTTCTTATCCCTGAAACTAACCAGAATATCTGTATAGGATGCGGACATTGTGAATATGCATGCCCGGTTGTACCCTACAAAGCCATATTTGTCGACGGCAATCCCGTGCATGCTGCTGCAGCCAAACCCGAAATAAAAGAAGCTGAAATCACCACACCTGAAGAATTCCCCTTCTGATGCAGGAAACAGACTAATTTGTAAGCAAACATGATTTTTGTTTGCATAGGCTATTTTTTAGCTGTTAATTTTGCTTAAATTATAGTCACCAAAAAAACACCATCTCCATGAAACCAACACATATAGAACATATTGGTATCGCAGTCTCAAACCTGGCAGAATCAGTGGATTTCTATGAGAAAGTACTGGGCCTGAAATGCTATAATATTGAAGAGGTAGCAGACCAGAAAGTAAGGACTGCTTTTTTTATGATAGGGCAGACCAAGATTGAGCTTCTGGAATCGACTGATCCCCAGGGAACTATTGCACGTTTCATTGAGAAAAGAGGAGAGGGCATACATCATATCGCTTTTGCAGTTGAAAACATTGAGGAAAAACTAAGACATGCAGCTGATGAAGGCGTGAGACTTATAGATACACATCCGAGAAAAGGGGCAGAAGGTCTGGATATCGCCTTCCTTCACCCGGCCTCGGCACATGGGGTGCTTATAGAACTCTGCGAACATCCTGCAGGCGAAAAACAGGATAAGTAATAATTTATTTCACTCAAAAACCAGTACAAAACCTATTTTATATGGATAGCCAGGAAAAGGTAAAGCAACTCATAGAGCTAAGAGAAAAAGCTCGTCTGGGAGGCGGGTTGCAAAAAATTGAGGATCAGCATTCCAAGGGAAGACTGACCGCCAGGGAACGAATAAACATACTTCTCGATGAGGGGAGTTTTGAGGAGTTTGACATGTTTGTAACCCATCGCACAGAAGATTTCGGTATGGGCAAGAAGAAATTCCTTACCGACGGAGTGGTGACAGGGCATGGTACTATTGACGGCCGGGTGGTTTACGTCTTTGCCCAGGATTTTACCATTTTCGGGGGTTCGCTTTCTGAAGCCTTCTCACAGAAGATATGCAAAATCATGGATCAGGCGATGAAGGTTGGCGCACCGGTCATCGGAATAAACGACAGCGGCGGAGCGCGTATCCAGGAAGGGGTAAGAAGCCTGGCCGGCTACGCGGAGATCTTTGAAAGAAATATTCTTGCATCCGGGGTTATCCCGCAGATATCAGCAGTTTTCGGACCTTGTGCCGGAGGCGCTGTGTATTCTCCTGCCCTCACCGATTTCATTATTATGAGCGAAAAAAGCAGCTATATGTTTGTTACCGGACCAAAAGTGACAAAGACTGTAACTGGTGAAGAAATATCAACAGAGAATCTGGGCGGCTCAGGAGTTCATGGAACAAAATCGGGAGTTGCACATTTTGTTGTGGATGAGGAGGAACAGGGTTTGCTGCTTATCCGTAAACTCCTCAGCTATCTCCCGCAGAACAATATGGAAGAACCGCCTCTTACCGAATGCGACGACCCCATCGATCGCAAGGAAGACGATCTCAATAAGCTGATACCTGAAAATCCAAATCAGCCTTATGATGTGAAGGACATCATTTTCAAGATTACCGATTACAGCGAGTTCCTCGAGGTACATGCAGGATATGCAAGAAATATTGTTGTCGGTTATGCAAAAATGGGAGGAATGCCGGTAGGTATTGTGGCCAATCAACCCAGCTTCCTTGCCGGTGTACTTGATATTGATGCATCGAGAAAAGCCGCTCGTTTCATAAGGTTCTGCGATGCCTTCAACATTCCTATTGTAACACTGGTGGATGTTCCTGGTTTTCTTCCCGGGAGCGGACAGGAATATGGTGGTATAATAATCCACGGTGCAAAGCTGATGTTCGCCTATGGTGAAGCAACCGTGCCCAAGGTAACAGTAACACTCCGGAAATCTTACGGTGGTGCACATTGCGTTATGTCATCAAAACAGCTCCGGGGTGATATAAACTATGCATGGCCTTCGGCTGAAATAGCTGTAATGGGACCTTCAGGAGCAATAGAAATCCTTGAGGGCAAAGCTATCGCCGAGTTCACCGATCCTGATGAAAAAGCGGCCTTCATTGCTGAAAAAGAAAATGAATACAGGAATAAATTTGCAAATCCCTATGAAGCTGCAAAATTTGGTTTTATTGATGATGTGATCGAGCCGAGGAACACTCGCTTCAGGATAATCAGGGCACTGAGATCTCTTGCCACCAAAAAAGATCCCGGTCCGATGAAGAAACACGCCAATATACCGTTATAAGACTTAACTAGTTATGAACTATTTCCCAATCCTCCTGTCGGGCATTTATGTTGATGCGCCAGCTGCCGTCAACCTGCTGATTGTGCTGAATATTATCCTGATAAGCATAATTCTGATATTCCTGATCGTCAGGGTATTGCTTCCAGTAATAAGAAAATCCCTGTCAGAACGTGAAGAAAAGGCAGTCGTGGATGAATCTGTAATTGCTGATACCGTTACTGCAGGTTCGGATACAGAAGCTGCTATCGCTGCAGCTCTTTATCTGTACTTCAATGAGATGCATGATGAGGAAAGCGATGTGATCACTGTGAAAAGGGTGTCGAAGACTTATTCGCCATGGAGCTCTAAGTTGTACAGTATGAGAAATTTAAGGTAAATTTTTTGAATCAGGAATCTCAAATTGACCATGTAAGAAAAAAATATGAAAAACTTCAAGTTTTTAATAAAAGGGAAAAAATATGACGTCAGCATATTATCCCTTACCGGAAATGTGGCAAAGCTGAAAGTGAATGATGAGGATTACGTAGTGGAGATAGAACGAAACGTAAAGCCTGATAAGACTCCCATTGTTGTGAGATCAACGATCAAAGAGCCCCAGAAAGAGATAGAGAAGAAAACAGGAGGACCAAAAACCGAGGTCAAATCTCCTCTGCCGGGATTAATAGTAAAGATATTTGTCAAGCCAGGCGACTCCGTGTCAAAGAATCAGCCACTGTTCACCCTTGAAGCCATGAAAATGGAAAACGAGATAAAGGCAGAGCGCGACGGGGTGATCTCCGGAGTGAAAGTCTCACCAGGTCAGACTGTTTTGCAGGATGAAGTAATAATGGAAATGGATTGAAGTTCTTCTGGAAAATCAATAATCCCGGCATCATGGATAAGAGTTGTGCAACAACAGGAAATTCCGGCCCCAAAGTACGGTCCGACTGCCAGATAACACTCTCCCTGAAAAACGAAGGAGGGATATCGATAGAATTGAAATCGAAGGTGGAAACACTTTATGGGGATTCTGTCAGGTCTCTTTGCTTAAAAATGCTCAGGTGCCTGGGAATCGAAAACGCTCACCTCGAGGTTGTTGATTCCGGAGCTCTTCCATTCGTAATAATGGCAAGGCTGGAAGCAGCTGTTAAGAAGCTGACTGGAACAGGAATGAAATTTCTTCCGGATTTTCCGGAAGATAATATGTACTCCACAGCACGTGACAGGTTCCGTTTTTCGCGCCTTTATCTGCCGGGGAATACCCCAAGCCTCATGATTAATGCAGGACTTCATTCGGCTGACGGGATAATTCTCGACCTTGAAGATTCTGTAGCGCCTGAGAAAAAGGACGAGGCAAGGATTCTTGTAAGGAATGCCCTGAGACAACTTGATTTCAGGAGCGCTGAAAAGATGGTGAGAATCAATCAGGGTGAAAGGGGAATGAATGATCTCGATTCAGTTATACCTCAGAATGTGAATCTTGTACTTATACCTAAGTGTGAATCTCCTGAAAATGTAAGGGAAGTAGCAAACCATATCAGGGAAATAACAGCAGGATCGGGTCTGGCATATCCTGTTTATCTCATGCCAATTATTGAAAGCGCATTGGGAGTGGAGCTGGCATTCGATATTGCAAGGGCTGATGAAAGTGTGGTTGCCATGGCTGTCGGGCTTGAGGACCTTACCGCCGATATGGGTGTCAGAAGAACCAGGGAAGGGAATGAAACACTTTACGCCAGGACCAGGATTGTGAATGCAGCCAAGGCAGCAGGAATACAACCTATCGATTCCGTTTTCCCGGATGTTGCAGATATGGAAGGGCTCCGTAATAATGTTGCTGTCTCAAAGGCTCTTGGATTTGAGGGTATGGGATGTATCCACCCCAGGCAGGTTGCATTGATACGGCAGGGATTTGCACCGGAACCTGAAGAAATTGAAAAATCAAAAAAGATTGTAAGGGCTTATGAAGCTGCCCTTTCCAAAGGACTGGGAGTGGTTGCCCTTGGTTCCAAGATGATCGATCCCCCCGTGGTAAACAGAGCTATGAGATCTATTGATCTGGCTGTCAGGCTGGGACTGATTGACTCAGAATGGAGGAATGAATCTTCGGATGAAATTCAACAAACAAGTTAATACTGCAGATATGTCAATTCCGACTGTGATAAATGCAGCGGGCAGGGCTGTTCCGACAGAAATAAACGGCAAACCTGCAATACCTTTCAGGGGTATCGGAAAATACAGGCCCTCGGGAAACAAATATGGTCCTCCCATACCTTCATGCATCGACTTTCCGCCTGACGGCAACAAAGTGGTTGCAACCCTTGAGGAAGCGCTACTGCGATGCGGCTTACGCGATGGAATGACCATTTCTACCCATCACCATCTGAGGGACGGTGATCTGATCAGCAACAGTATCTTCAGGATTGCTTCCCTTCTGGGAGTCAAAGATCTTGTATGGTTACCATCAGCTTCCTTTCCCTGCAATGATCCAGTCATACAATACCTCGAAGATGGGACAATAAACAGGATCGAAGGAAGCATGAACGGTCCGCTGGGAAGATTCGTTTCGGAAGGCAGAATGAAAGGAACTGCCGTTCTGAGATCGCATGGAGGAAGGGTGCAGGCAATACAGGATGGAGAAGTGAGGATCGATATTGCTGTTCTTGTAGCGCCAAGCGCTGATTCATTCGGCAACGCTAAAGGGACAGGAGGAAGCTCGGCCTGCGGGGTGCTGGGCTATGCAAAAACCGATGCGATGTATGCAGATAAGGTAATCGTGGTTACAGACAACCTTATAGATGTTCCCTGCTTACCCATGGAGATAGAAGGCAATTATGTCGACTGTGTGGTTGTTGTGGATAAAATTGGTATCCCGGAAAAAATAGTTTCAGGAACTACACAAATCACTAAAAGTCCCGACCGTCTGCTTATCGCCGAGCTTACTGCCGCTTTTCTTGAAAAATCAGGTATTCTTAAGGACGGTGTCAGAATGCAGGCAGGCGCCGGAGGCACATCTCTCGCTATTGGTGTTTTTATTCATGAGATACTTAGAAAAAAAGGCTGGAAGTCGAAATTCGGGTTCGGTGGCAGCACAAAGTATATGGTGGAAATGCTTGAGCAGGGTCAGATGGAATATATACTCGATGCCCAGGCATTTGATCTGGAATCTGTTGCTTCAATTGAAAAAAATTCCGGACATGTACCTTATCCGGTTTTCAACGCTTACAACTTCCACTCAAAGGGTAACCTGACAAGCATGATGGACATAATGATCCTGGGTGCGACAGAGGTGGACCTTAATTTTAATGGCAACGTGGTGACCCACTCCGACGGTTACCTTCTTCACGGCATAGGAGGATGGCAGAACTGCCTTCATGCCCGGAACGTAATTCTTCCTCTTCCCTTGTTCCGCGACAGGATCCCTGTAATTGTTGATCAGGTTACTACATTGTGCGGTCCGGGAGAACTTATTGACGTAATTGTGACAGAAAGAGGGATTGCAATAAATCCCCTGAGACAGGATCTGATTGAGAGTGTCAGGAACAGCGGTCTCCCAATAACCACAATTGAAAAACTGAAACTTGAAGCTGAAAGGATTTGCGGAAAACCGTCCTTGCCCCGATTCGAAGACAAAATTGTTGCAGCAATAAAATGGGTAGACGGTACTGTAATAGATACAGTCAGACAGATCAAAAAGTAAATCTATGATTTATGGAAAAATACAAGTGCATCATATGCGGATTCGTTTATGATCCGGATGAGGGAGATCCTCACTCGGGAATAGATCCTGCGACGGATTTCAGTGATCTTCCGGATGATTATAAGTGTCCTGTTTGCGGAGCCGGCAAGGATGAATTCTTTTCCGCCGACTGAGCCGCTGAAAGTACTGTATTATTATTTCCCTCCGCCAGCTCCGGGTATCTTTCCTATAACATCAATAAGAAGGTCCCAGTACATTTGAACGGTATCAATCTTTATCTTTTCCTCAGGAGTGTGGGCGCCTCTTATGGTCGGACCAATGGAGATCATATCTATCCCCAGGAATTTTTCATAGATAAGGCCACATTCGAGGCCTGCATGAATTGCCCTTACCAGAGGTTTCTTTCCGAATAGTTTTTCGTAAGAGTCAGAGGTGATCCTTAGTATTTCCGACCTGAGGTTTGGTTTCCATCCGGGGTAACCATCAGAATGAAACACCCTGGCATCTGCCATCAGAAGACATTTCTCAATCGTTGCTGCAACTTCGTGTTTGGAAGAGTCTGATGAGCTCCTTTGTGTGGTAACTATCCTTATAATGTTGTTATCCAGAAAACTTACCGAAGCAAGATTTGTGGAGGTCTCCACCAGGTCTTCCATGTCCTCCGACCATGCGATAACTCCATGAGGACAACACTTCAGCGCATTTATCAGCTTTAGCTGGCTTTCCCGGTCCATCACTCTGAGTGGTCTTTCGGTTTCTTCGACTGTAAGCCGTAGATCTTTTTCAAGTCCGGAGTATTCTCCCTTCAAATCCGCGTGAAATCTTTCTATTTCTCTTATGATTTCTTTCCTGTAAGTGCTGCCGGCTGTAATCACCGCAAAAGCTTCCCTTGGAATTGCGTTGCGGAGGTTACCACCGTTAAAACTGCTTATAGAAATGCCGTACTTTCCTGTCAGTTTATCCAGGATGGTATTCATTATCTTAACTGAATTCCCGAATCCCTTGTGTATCTCATCACCGGAATGCCCCCCCCGTAGCCCGGTGAGGGAAATCCTGAAACCGATGGAATCCTCCAGAACACTGACACTCCTGTATTGCATATCGCCACCGGTATCAATCCCACCGGCACATCCGATATATATTATCCCCTCATCCTCGGAATCGAGATTGATAAGAGTTCTTCCTTCAAAGAAACCAGGTTGCAGGTTTATGGCGCCCGTCATTCCTGATTCCTCATCAACGGTGAAGAGACATTCTATCCTGCCTGCTTTAAGTGCCGGGTCGACAAGAATGGCAAGCTGCGATGCGATACCTATACCATCGTCAGCTCCTAGAGTCGTTCCTTTTGCGGCAACGTAACCATCAGAAATATATGGAATAATAGGATCTGCAAACCAGTTATGAGGATAGTCGGCATTCTTTTCCCCAACCATGTCCATGTGACTCTGAAGCACTATCGTCTTTCTGCCTTCATATCCGGATGAGGCAGGCCTGATAATAAGTATGTTACCAATTTTGTCTTCTTTCGATTCGAGTTTATTCAGAGATGCAAAATCAAGAAGATATTTCCTGATCATGCCTTCGTTTTTGCTCAAACGAGGGATTTTGCATATCTCCCCGAAATATTTCCAGATTGGCGCTGGATATAATTGAGATAATGTACTCATGCTTTTATTGCTGGCTATTGACGCAGCAAAAGTACTTTTATTTATCTAATCTTACTGAACTGCAGCTAAATTATAGAGGTCCGGAATGCTTAAATTTTGTTAAATTTACGAAGCACTAAAATTTTGGAATCACATGGCAAAACGAACCATTGTTACCCTGCCCGGGGACGGGATTGGTAATATTGTAATGAAACAGGCGCTGAGAGTACTTGACGCTTCGGGATTTAAAGCCGATTATATTCATGCTGATATTGGCTGGGATTTCTGGTGCAGGGAAGGAAATCCTCTTCCTGACAGAACTCTTGAGTTGATCAGAACCCACAGGATAGCTCTTTTTGGAGCGATAACCTCAAAACCCAATGATGAGGCAAAGGCAGAACTCGATCCTTCCCTGAGAGATAAAGGCATGGTTTATTCAAGTCCTATCGTGGGTCTGAGGCAGAAATTCAATCTCGATATTTGTGTCAGACCATGCAGGTCGTATCCGGGAAATCCTCTTAACTTTATTAGGAGGGGAAGGGGAGGCGCTGTAGAAGAACCTGTGGTCGATGTTGTAATTTTCCGCCAGAACACGGAAGGATTGTATTCGGGGGTGGAATGGACCAACCCTCCCCGGCAGGTTCATGAGGCCTTTATGACTCATCCTAAATTCAGGGCAAATTATGGTGCCGTTCCCCCTGAGGAACTGTCGGTCTCGACAAGGATATTCACCCGGAAAGCCACACAACGCATTCTCACAGCCGCTTTCGAACACGCAGTGAAATACGGATACAAATCTGTGACTGTTTGTGAAAAGCCAAACGTGATCAGGGAGACTTCGGGGCTTATGTGGAAGATGGCTAAGGATACCCAGAAAAATACCTACCCTGGAATAAAACTCATCAATACAAATATTGATGCACAGATGATGTGGCTTACTAAAAATCCCGAAGATTACGGGGTGATAGTTGCGGGGAACATGTTCGGCGACATTGTTTCGGACGCTTTTGCAGGGCTGATCGGCGGGCTTGGCTTCGCCTGCAGCGCCCAGTTCTCGGAAGAAGGGATAGCTGTTTTTGAACCAACACATGGATCCGCCCCAAAATATGCAGGATACGAAATCCCTATAGTTAACCCGATAGCAATGATTGAATCAGCATGCATGATGCTGGACTATATTGACGAAAAATCCACTGCCGCAAGAATCAGGAAAGCAATATCGGAAACAATCCTGGAAGGAAAGACAAGAACCTACGATATGATGAAAATGACAGGTTCTCCGGATGTTGTAAAAAATGGTGCTGCTTCTACCATTGAAATGACAGATGCCATTATCTCGAAACTAAAATGAACAGGAGGAAGGAAATGAATGATACTGTTAAGAGACTTTGGCCGGAACTGGAATGGATTAAGGATGAGACGCTGAGAGAAAAGACAGCGAAAACATGGGAGCTGGCTCTTGAAAAAAGTGTACTGAAAGCCGGGGATCTCGACAGGATCCCGTTTACTCTTCTCTGCGGACCGGATATGAAGGTGACATTCATGGAACACAAGAGGTGCGTTGTCCATGTTGCCAGAGCCAGCGGTGAAAAAATGAATCAGTTTTTCGGCGAAAACCTGAAGGTGAACATGGATATTCTTATCTCAGGCGCAATATTGGCAGATGTAGGCAAATTACTTGAGTATGAACTCGATGATAAGGGGAATGCCGTTCAGGGCCCTTATGGTCAATACCTGAGACATCCTTTTTCGGGTGTTTCACTTGCAGAAGAATGCAGCATACCACCGGAAGTGTGTCATATAATAGCTGCTCATGCTCACGAAGGTGACCTTGTGAAACGGACTACTGAAGCTTATATCGTGCATCATGCCGATTTCATGACCTTTCTTCCGTTCAAAAGCAGGCTGATGGTCTGACAGACCAGAACAGGATATTTATCCCAGCTTCATCTTCTCGATCTCCTCAAGGTTTCTCTCGTTGCATACATCCTTTGCATTGGGAGTATAAAGGTATTCGATAAGGTCCATATACCTGTCCATAACCTTGCCCCTGACGATTTTCATGGTTGAGTTCATGAGCCCGTTATCCTCTGTGAACCCCTCTTCGAGAATCCCGATGGCAACCGGCAGCCACCTCTGGGGGAACATATGACCATATTTCCCGTTTGTGCGGTACTCATTCACTTCATTCTCAAGAAGGGTAGCAACAGACCTTCTTCCATCGTCAGAATCAGCAGTAAGATTCTTCTCCTCAAGATATGTTTTCAGGGCATGCTGGTTCGGGACAACAAGAGCCACCGAATATGGCCTCTGATTGTTGTAAAGCATGCACTGATCAATAAATTTCGACTGTTCCGACATTGCTTCCTCTATACCCTCGGGACTGAACTTTTCTCCGTCATCGGCAATCAAAAGGCTTTTAAAACGCCCGAGGACGTAGAGAAATCCGTCATTCGTCATGTAACCCATGTCGCCAGTATAGAGCCAGCCGTCCTTGATTGTCTCCCTTGTTGCGGCTTCATTCTTCCAGTAACCGTGCATCACATTACCTCCTCTGATGACGATCTCTCCCTTTTCACCTACCGGTAATTCATTCCCGTCATCGTCACATATTTTGAGCTCCATATTGCTGACCAGAACTCCTGATGAACCAAGCCTGTGACGGGCAGTGGAGTTTGATGAGATGACAGGTGATGCTTCGCTCAGACCGTATCCCTGATACATCGGCACTCCCAGGGCATAGAAGAACCTCTGAAGTTCTATGTCGAGCAGAGCTCCTCCGCCAATGAAATAGTCAAGCTCGCCTCCGAAACTTTCACGAATTTTACTGAAAAGGATCTTGTCGTAAAGGTCAATAAGGGGTTTTTTAAGCTTTTGAAGTCCCTGACCCTTGTTCCATCCTTCCTTATTGTAGGAGTAGGATATTTTCATTGCATGATTGAAAAGGAGCTCTGTAATTCTGCCTTTCTCCTTTATACCCTTTTCGATGTTCTTTCTGAAGTTCTTAGCTATAGCCGGAACACTCATAAGCAGATTGGGTTTTATTTCCTTCAGGCAGACCGGCATATTTCTGAGAGTCTCCATAGGTGTCTTTCCTGTTTTCACAGAAGCAACACTGGCGCCTTTGCCCATGAAGGAATAAATGGCTGCAGTATGACCGAATGAGTGATCCCATGGAAGAATAAGAAGTGTTTTGTAGAAAGAGGGAATGTCCATCAGACTGTACGACTGGTAAACATTGGTCACATAGTTGCTGTGAGTAAGAATGATGCCTTTGGGATCAGCAGTAGTCCCCGAGGTGTAGCATATATTGGCAAAATCGGATGGTCTGACTGAGGTACAGATCTCCATGAACTTTTCCCTGTTTCCGGGTTTTTCGAGCCATTCCCTTCCTATCTTCCTGACTTCATTGAAATGAATCTCATTCTTTTCATATTCTTCCTGTGTGTCGAAGTGAATTATCTTCTCAATAGTCCTGCAATCGCCAATAACCGTCTTCAGCTTTGTTGCCTGGATGGAGGAAGCCAGTACCATGCGCGATTCGGAATGGTTGATCCTGAATTTGATCTCTTCGGGATTGAGTTTGACCGAAAGCGGGACATTCACGGCACCTGCGTAAAGAATCCCAAGTTCGCCAATTACCCAGTTATTTCGGCCCTCAGAGATCAGACTAAGCCTGTCGCCCGGCTTGATGCCCATGGTAACGAGACCGGCTGCAAATTCATAAACCTGTTTTTTTGTCTCACCATAGGTAGTACCTTCATATTTATCCTGAGGTTTTTCCCACAGATAAACATTGCTTTCATACTTCTCAACACTCTCTTCAAAGAACTGAATTATTGATTTCATCAGGAAGCTGGATTAAATTGAATTTATTATATATGTAATTACGTTGTAATTACTATGTTAGAACGATATTTTTCGGAGCCTAATATACAAAAACCTTTTTATTCCCTTCTACTTTGTACGGGCAAAAAAGCATTATCCTTAGGATTGGTTATCAATATTTTGTATTTTTGAAGTAAATGATTTCACCTGATTTCGTCGTTAATTTTTATCATTACATTTTAATATGAAGCAAGTATCTGTTCTTTTTCTGGTGGTCCTTCTGATCTTACCCGTGTCGTGTAAGAGAATAAGAGAAAGGGGTATTTTCGGTAAAAAGGCCAGAACACTCGAGATCCTGCTTGCCAGGCAGGACAGTATCAGAGTCGCAGATTCCATCAAAAGAGCTGCCAGTCTTCAAAAGGCAATTGAGGAAGCAAGGCTCGACAGTCTTATAAGGGCTGAGCAGGAAAAATCGGCCTATGAAGCTCAAATTAAAAAATACAATATTGTTGTGGGCAGTTTTGTAACACCTGAATATGCCCAGGCATGGGCCGAAGAATACAGGAAGATGGGTTATGAACCACAGATTATTCGTACTGACGAAAGCAAATTCGATTATGTAGTGGCAGAATCACATGACCAATACGCCCGGGCCGCACGCAGGCTTGAGCAGTTCCGTGATACCGTGGAGATCGATGCCTGGCTGTTAGTCAGGAAGTAAATTTATGCTACCTGAAGATTGTTGAATTTCTGTCGGGCCCCACGGATACTATAGTTACCGGGATCCCTGTATTTTTTTCAATGAATTCTATATAACTTCTTAAATTCCGGGGCAGATTATCATATTTCCTGATCCCCGTGATGTCTTCATTCCATCCCGGGAGTTCGGTATAGACCGGTTCTATAACTGAATTATTATCAAAAGGCACCTGATCTGTTGCCCTGCCATTTATTCTGTAAGAAGTGCAGACTTTTATAGAGCTGAAACCTGAGAGTATGTCGGCTTTCATCATGAAGAGCCTGGTGGTACCGTTTATCATAATGGCATACCTGAGCGCCGGGAGATCCAGCCATCCGCATCTTCTTGGCCTTCCGGTGGTCGCACCGAATTCAACTCCTTTCTTCCTGAGAAATTCTCCTGTTTCGTCATTGAGCTCAGTGGGGAAGGGGCCGCTTCCAACCCTGGTACAGTAAGCCTTGAAAATACCAAATACTTCAGCTATTCTTCCGGGTGAAACCCCTAATCCGGTGCAGGCTCCCGCACTTATAGTGTTTGAGGAAGTTACATAAGGATATGATCCGAAATCAAGGTCGAGCATCGTTCCCTGAGCCCCTTCTGCAAGTACTCTCTTCCCGGCCGACAACATATTATTTATAAGGTATTCGGTGTTTTCAATCCTGAATTTTTTAAGAAGCTCGATTCCCCTGAACCAATCAATTTCATTAGCGCTGATATCTGAATCATACCTTAAGAATTTAAGCAGTTCATTGTGAACTGAGCTTAGCTCCTTATACATCGTTCCGAAACCCTCAAGCATAATGTCACCGGCTCTCAGACCGTTGCGACTGGCTTTATCTGTATATGCCGGCCCAATTCCCTTAAGCGTAGAGCCAATTTTTAAGTTGCCTTTCTTTTGCTCGTAAGCAGCATCGAGAATCCGGTGAGTGGGAAGAATCAGGTTAGCTTTCGATGAAATGACAAGCCTTCCTGTCAGCTCATTCAGGGGTATCCCCAGTTCGTCAATCTCCTTCCTGAAAACAGCAGGGTCTAGAACAACTCCATTCCCAATAATGTTGGTCTTTCCTTCCCGGAATATCCCCGATGGGATAAGGTGAAGGATATGCTTGACATTGTTAAACTCAAGCGAATGGCCGGCATTCGGCCCTCCCTGAAAACGGGCGATCACGTCATAATCAGGACTCAGGGCATCCACAATCTTTCCTTTTCCTTCATCACCCCACTGAAGGCCCAGTAAAATATCAATCTTCATGATGAATCCTCGGAATTAAAACAGTTTCGAAGTTACAAAATAATCTGTGCTGCCATCACGTTGATAATATTATGTTGATAAAAGAGAGGGGAACTCTCATCATTTTTGTTGTTTTACATGAATACTAAACCTGTTTAATAATTAACGAAATGAAAAAAATTGTTTTTCTTTTTGTGCTTTCAGCTTTTGCAGTGAATTCCTTTGCCCAAAGCGAGGTGACTGTTGCTCCTGAAAAAAATGTGTTGAAAGTGAATACATTGTCACTGATTATCGGGACAGGCTCAATCTTCTATGAAAGGGAGGTTTCCGACCTGGCAGCAGCTCAGATGGGAGTTGGTTATATGAATTACAATCTGGGTGATACAAAGTTCAGGGGACTGATTCTTACCCCCGAATGTAAGTTTTATATCAGGAACAATGCAATTGACGGCTTTTATGTTTCACCTTACCTGCGATACAATAATTACAGTTATGAAACAGACGAAGGAGAGGATGAGGGAAAATTCTCCTCTGTAGGAGGTGGTGTGGCTTTCGGGAGACAATGGATATTCAAGAAGGGATTCGTAATTGACTTCTTCTTCGGCGGCCATTACACTGATGGCAGTGTGGATGTTCAGCAGGGTGGTGAACCTGAGGACATTACAAAAATAGAAGGCTTTAAAACCAGGGTGGGTCTGGCGGTTGGTTTCGCATTTTAAGATTCAAATGTCTGCAATGAAAAGGGGACCATCAGTCCCCTTTTTCATTTTCAGCCGGCTTGTCAAGGTTACCATAGATGTACAGGGAATGATAAACCGGAGTGAATCCGTGCATACTGCACGCAGTCCGGATGATCTCCTGTATCCTGGGATCACAGAACTCAATAACTATTCCTGTTTCAATGTCAATGAGATGGTCATGCTGACCGCACTGATAAGAACGTTCATATTGTGCAATGTTTTTACCAAACTGGTGTTTTTCCACAAGATTACAGTCGAGAAGCAACTCAATTGTATTGTAAATGGTTGCTCTGCTGACCCTGTATCTCTTTGTTTTCATAAAGAGATACAACGACTCCACATCAAAGTGCCCTGTCCTCGAATAAATCTCATCCAGAATTGCAAACCTTTCGGGAGTCTTCCTGTGTCCCCGCTTTTCAAGATATTCTGTGAATATCTGCTTTACTGTCAATCTGGTTTTATTCTCAACCATTTACATTCATATTTTTCATTCTGTCTAAAATGCAAGGAGGATGACGCAACCGGTTTTCAGATCCGGATCTATTCTGAAAAATCCTCAACCCTCTTGATTGTATCGATTCCCTTAACATTCGACAACTTCAGTATTAGGTTATTAAGGTCCTGGGTGTGATGAACATAAAGATCTATAGTTCCATCGAAGATCCCGTCCTTAACACTGAAATTTATGTTTGTCATATTTACTTTCAGTTCTGATGATATTATGTTGGTAAGGTCATTTACAAGACCAATCCTGTCAACCCCGCTCACCTTGATCCTTGCCAGAAAGGATACAAGCTTATGGATAGCCCATCTTACCGGAAGTATCCTGTTTCCTTCATTTGACATTATCCTGATGGCAACAGGACATTTGGGTTTATGGATTACTATCGAACCCTTTGGCGAATGGTATCCGATCACTTCGTCACCGGGAATCGGGTTGCAGCACCTGGCAATTTCATAAGACTGACCGGCGTTTTCAACGTTTTCCCTCAGAAGGAAAGGTGAAGATGGATCAATTTTACCGGCCTTAAGCATTTCATCTTCTTCTTCCTTTTTATCTTTTTTTGAACCAAGAAGCTTGAGCTCCCAGTATTTTATTACGTTTTTTGCAGGAGATCTCCTTATTATCCTTCTCAGATTGTCGAGGTTTACTGTACCGAGTTCTATCCCGGAGTAAAGTTCATCCTTGTTTGGAATTTCAAACGACTGCATCAGCTTCTTCAGAATTTCAGTGTTTGGCGATTCCCCAAGTTCTGCAAGCTTCATTTCCAGGATTTCCATTCCTTTTTGTATCCTGTTGGTCGATTCAACCCTGAGTACGCTCTTGATAGCTTCCTTGGCTTTTGAGGTGCTTACATACGACAACCATTCCCTTTCCGGCCTGGCAATATCGGAAGTTATAATTTCAACCTGGTCGCCGCTCATAAGTGTGGTGCTAATCGGATTCAGTTTGTGATTTATCTTGGCCCCGATAGCCTTATTGCCTATTTCTGTATGGATCTCATAGGCAAAATCGAGCGCCGATGCTCCTTTGGGCAGACTGACCAGTGTTCCTTTAGGGGTGAAAACCATTATTTCGGACGAAAAGAGATTCATTTTGAATTCATCAAGGAATTCAATAGGGTTTTCAAGCGGATTCTCAAGCATCCCCCTGATCTTCTTTATCCATTTGTCGAGCTCAGTCTCGGGTGTATTGTCGCCTTTGTATTTATAGTGTGCGGCATATCCCCTTTCTGCTATTTCATCCATCCTCCTGCTCCGGATCTGAACTTCAACCCAGTGACCTTCCGGACCCATTACAGTTACATGAAGCGCTTCGTAACCGTTGGGCTTGGGCCGGCTTACCCAGTCGCGAAGCCGGTCGGGCTTCGGGAGGTACGTGTCGGTAATTACTGAATAAATGCTCCAGCAGGTAGTCTTTTCGGGAATGCCGGGGACGGCATCAAAGACAATTCTGACAGCCAGTACATCGTAAACTTCCTCGAAGGGTACATTTTTCGACTGCATCTTGGTCCATATCGAGAAGATCGATTTCGGACGACCGTTTATCTCAAAGTTCAGCCCCGATTCATTAAGCTTGTTTATTATGGGGAGACTGAATTTGTTAATCAGGGAATGGTACTTTTTCTCTCCCAGCCTTAGTTTTGAGGCAATCTCCTCATAGATCCCCGGCTGACGATACTTGAAACTGAGGTCTTCAAGTTCACTCTTGATGGCATATAGACCTATCCTGTTTGCAAGGGGAGCATAAAGAAAGATGGTCTCACCTGCCACTTTCATCTTCTTGTGCTCCGGCATGGAGTCCAGAGTCCTCATGTTGTGAAGCCGGTCTGCAATCTTGATAAGGATAACCCTCAGATCGTCGGAAAGTGTCAGAAGCATTCTTCTGAAATTCTCGGCCTGAAGCGATGATGAAGTTCCCTTGTCGTATGTTGAACTGGATATCTTGGTCAATCCGTCAATCAGGGAAGCTATTTTTGGCCCGAAATCCCTGTTAACATCTTCCAGAGTGTAGTCGGTATCCTCTACGGCATCGTGAAGCAGGGCGGTCGCAATAGAACGGGCACCCAGACCGATCTCCTGGTTCACTATCTTTGCAACAGCTATGGGATGGATAATGTATGGCTCCCCTGATTTTCGCCTCAGGTTCCAGTGAGCCTTATTTGATATATTGAAAGCTTTTTCAATTAGTTCACGATCGCCAGGCTCTCTGCATCTGACAATATTGTTAATCAGGGAATCGTATTCGGATTGAATAAGTTTTATGTCTTCCTCGTCAAATATATCCTTACTGCCCATAAAAACTCATTGTTTCTTTTCTGCCAGATACAAAGATAACGTTATTGAGCTAAATTGATACTGTCAGATGATTTGTTGGAGCCCTTTGATGCCCGGTTGCGGGGGTTCGGGAGATGCCGGATTTCATTTCCTCCTCACTATGGTGAGAGTCCCTGTCCTGTCAATAGTCCTTCCTGACGGAGATGATATCCTGAGAAACCAGATAACCACATCCTGAGGCGCCGGTAAGCCTCCCGCATTTCCGTCCCACGACTCGGTATAGTCGCGTGTCTCAAAAAGGATATTCCTCCTTCTGTCGGCTATTGTCAGACTGTACTCTGAGGGTTTAAAGGTCATCACAGGCCTGAAGAGATCATTTACTCCATCCCCGTCAGGAGTGAATATGTTGGGGACGGTTATAATCTCCCCAATGGAAGTACACGCTTTTACTGAAAGTGATTCTCCTGAAATCCCGTAAGGATTTCCGGCTTCAGATGCTTTTATCTTAAAGCAAAGTTCCTCTTTATTAAGCTTATACATGATACCGGGAACACTGAGAGCATAGATAGTATCGCCGGAAGAGACAGATGCTTCATACTCAAAACCGTTTCCCGTGTCAGCAAGAATGGTGTAGGATGATATGGATCCGCGCCACTGACGGTAAGCGTTCCATTTCAGGATGATCTCTTCACCATTATTTGTAAGAGCCAGGTTTATATTGGAAGCAGTATTTGATGTAACTGCATTTTTTCTGCATAAGACAGCGGAAAGCCTGTAAAAGTTAATTTCTCCTGCCCGGGCTGTCCTGTCGGTAAAAGAAAGCGACTCAGTATCACCGTCGGTATATAGATTGATCTGTTGGAAAAGACCTGAAAAGCCTGTCCTCCTTTCAAGGGCGAATGTGTCTATATCTGATGAAGGATCTATATGGAAGGAGATTTCTACCTCATCGTCATCCGTAACAGTGGCATTGTCGGCATTAATCCAACCTGGAGGGGACGAAAGACTGGCAATCGCCGATGTAGTGTCGGAAGCTGAAAACTGGCCGTTTTGAAGGATAGCCTTTGTAAAATAATTGTACCTGACACCTTCGGTTATGTTGCTCAGACTTACTTCCTTTTCATCAATGCCTGTTTGTCCGGCAAGGGTATAGGGCCCTGAGTTTTCTGATACCATGATGTCGTATCGAAGTACTTCATAGGGGAAGGACTCATAACCTGTCCATGAAACCCGGATAATATTATTGCAGGGATCTGGTGAGGCAACCGAATGAATGGTGCATAATTCATTTGAAAGCGTGCTTATATTCCTCGATTCATCAAAAGCTGCAATAACATAACATTCGGCCCTCTCTGCCGAGTAAAAATTGAGGAAGGAATAGCTCGTTGCCGACGGATTGAACACTGAATCAATTATGTACCCTTCACCGTTCCTGAAATAATAAACTGCATATCCGGCAAGATCAGGTTCGGTATTAGCAGTCCACAGTAAATCAGTATATCCGTTATCCTGGTTTATTGTAGCTAGCAGCAGGGTAGGGGCAGCAGGCTGATCCACATCAATCTGGCAATGCCCCTGCAGATACACAAGACTCAAAAGAAAAACGGAAAGGTATTTGAACCGGACTCCCATTATCCTGCTGTTATCTCATAAAGGTCCTCGGTTGTAAAGTATGTGTTTGCAAGCCGCAACACTTCCTCCGGACTTATCGTCCTGATGGTGTGCATCATTCTTGAGAAATAGCTTAGATCAAGTCCGAATTCCCAGGCCGATCTGAAACTTTCTGCAATGGCGATGGGACCATCGAACGACCTTACAAGTTCTCCCGCCATGTAATTGTTAACTACTGCCATTTCACCAGCCGGGACCAGTTCCTTCATCAGAATGTTTATTTCCTTCTTTATCTCTGCGACCGCCTTTGAACTATTTTCACGGCCGGCTTCGGTGGATATCATCCACAGGCCTGATTTGTCGAACGAGGAGACCATGGAGTGAATCCCGTAAGTATAGCCCTTTTCCTCCCTGAGATTCTTCATCAACCTTGATCCGAAATAACCTCCCAGCAGCACATTTAGAAATTTAAGCCCGGGATAGTCGGCATGACGCTTGTTTATGGTTGCAGTTCCTATTCTTACGGCAGTCTGGACCGCTCCCTTTTTTCTGATGTGATCTATTTTTGATAAAGAGCCTTTAATCCCGGCTTCCGTCTCAGTGATATGGTTTTTTTCAGAGCTTTGACAGCCGAGATGTTTTTCCAACAGGTAAACAGCAGATTCCGGTATCCTGCCGGAAATGATAATAGCCATCTCATCAGGCCTGTAGTAACGAGCGTGGAAAACCCTGAGCATTTCAGGATTCAAATTATCAAAGTCGGGTTCAAGAGGTTGCCGGCCGTAAGGATGATCAGGACCGAAAACAGATTCAAAAAAACGGTTACCAGCCAAATTCTGAACTTTTTCCCTGTTGATCCTGTACCAGTTAAGCCTTTTTTTCATGAGCTTGTCAAACTCTTTCACAGGAAAAACAGGTCTGAACAGGATCTCTGAGAACAATTCCAAAGCTTTTTCAAAATACCTGCTGAGGAAAAATGCGGTGAGGCCTGCGCTGTCTCTTTCAGCCTGAAGATTGATGAAAATTCCGTAATAATCCAGCATTTCATTCAACTCTTCGGCGCTAAACCTGATTGAGCCTTCCGTAAGCATCATATTTACCGAACTCGAGAGAAGCGGCCTTTCTTCTTTTATTATTCCTGCCCTGAAAACACACTCTAACCTTAAAACATCCTCAGTGCCTGCTTCTATCATGAATAGTTTTGCACCATTACCCAGCGTCATCGATCTTAAAGGGATATCAATCTGAGCATCAAATGGATGCAATGGCGGCTGTTTTCTGCTTAACATGCTCATTTGCCTTGATTTTTTGATGCGAGGTACCAAAGGGTGGAACAATTCGCCGGTTTAAGATACATGTTTGCCGCTTCACTTATCATCAACTTGCTTACTGCCCTGTAAGCTTCCACTTCGGTGTTGATAGAAGAGACAGATCCGAGCAGCTCAAAGACCGACAGGTTCATAGCTTTATTCAGAATGCTCGTGTTTGAAAGCACTGATGATGATTCATACCTGTTTTTGACCTTTTCAAGCTCATTGTCAGGAATCCCGGAGTCAATTAGTTCCTGAATAACCTGATCAACAGCTTGTTCGGCTTTGTCAATATCAACTCCTTTCATTATTTTTCCGGTTACTACCACCAGTCCGGGGTCAATGTCAGAAGTGATATATGCATTTATTTCGCTGAATAGATTGAGGTCTCTCACAACTCTGTTGTAAAGCCGGCCTGATTCGCCTCCTGCAAGCAGATCAGTTATCACATCCATGGTATGAAAATCGGAACCGGATCGCGGTCCCATGTGCCAGGCCTTGTAAAGAGCATCAGCCGGTACGTTTCTCTCAATATTAAGGCGTCTTTCCCCGGTTTGCTCAGGCTCGGCGGGAAGCTTCCTGACATGGTCCTTTCCAGCTTGAATGGGACCAAACCATTTTTGTGACAGCTCGTATGCTCTGTCGGGTGTGATGTTACCCGTAAGGGTTAGAATTGCCTTCCCGGGATTGTAGTGACGGTCAAAAAAGTGTCTGACATCTTCAAGGGTGATTCCAAGAATATGCTCCGGCTCAACCCCGATGGTAGGCCAGCGGTATGGATGAGATTTGTAGGCCAGCGGCCTGAGAAGGAGCATTGCATCTCCATAAGGCTGATTAAGGTATCTTTGCCTGAATTCTTCTATAACAACACTTTTTTGGACCTCCAGTTTACTGTCCGAAAAACCCGGGGCCTGCATACGATCGGATTCAAGCCAGAAGGCGGTTTCCACATTCGCTGCAGGAAGGGTAATGTAATAATTGGTTATGTCGTTGTTGGTGAACGCATTGTTTTCTCCTCCGGCAAGCTGCAGCGGAAGATCATATTCAGGAATATTCTCTGTGCCGCAAAACATTAAATGCTCAAGAAGATGAGCCATTCCGGTCTTTGACGGATCCTCATCCCTCGAGCCGGCATCATACAGCAGGTTCATGGCTATCAGGGGCGTCGACCTGTCCTCATGAACGATCAGCCTTAATCCGTTTTCCAGCTTGTATGTCCTGAAATCTATCATCTCCGGCTTTTTGTAAAATGACAAACTTAATTAAAAACGGAGACACTTTGTTATTGTTTTTATCTTTGCAGTCCTATGGCGACAACAAGATCTTTAAGAGTTTTCTTTTCGAAAAGGTTTGCTGAAATCGATCAGACGCGGCTTATCTATTTTCTCAGCCTTATTGTCGGATTGCTGAGCTCCCTTGCTGCCGCAGTTCTGAAGAATTCCATTCATTACACCAGGAGACTGCTCACAGATGGCCTTACCCCTGAATCCGGAAGCTATCTCTATCTTATTTATCCTGTATTAGGGATATTTCTGACCGTTTTGTTCGTCAGGTATCTTGTCAGGGATAATATTGAACACGGAGTAAGCAAGGTACTGCACGCCATATCAAGGAAGAAAAGCAGGATAAGCGGGCATAACAACTGGACATCCCTTATCGCATCAACGGTCACTATAGGTTTCGGAGGCTCGGTAGGAGCGGAGGCCCCTATTGTGCTGACCGGATCCTCAATCGGTTCCACTGTCGGCAGGTATTTCGGCATGAATTACCGGTATGTCACTCTTCTTATCGGATGCGGAGCTGCAGGTGCAGTGTCGGGAATTTTCAAGGCTCCGATTGCCGGTATAGTTTTTACCCTTGAGGTGCTCCTTCTTGATCTTACTATGTCGTCGATAGTTCCTCTTCTGATATCTTCGGTTACTGCAGCTTCAGTGGCATATTTCCTTATGGGAGATGATGTCCTCCTTTCATTCACTGTAACAGGTGCATTCGATATCCGAAATATTCCATGGTACCTTCTTCTGGGCGGAATTACCGGACTGGTTTCCCTTTACTTCACCAGACTGACACTGTTCCTTGAGGCCAGGTATAAGAAGATTCGCAACGTTTTTGTCCGGCTTCTTGCCGGAGGACTGGTGCTGGGGATTCTTGTGATTATATTTCCTGCTTTTTATGGTGAGGGTTATGATGCCATCATGGCACTGCTTGAAGGAGAATCCGAATCATTATTTCAGAACTCACTGTTTTCAAGACTTGGAAACGGATACCTGGTGTTTTCACTTTTTTTTATTTGCCTTATTCTTCTGAAAGTCGTCGCCAGCAGCAGCACAACTGGTGCAGGTGGTGTGGGCGGGATATTTGCGCCTACATTGTTCCTGGGTGGCATAACCGGCTTTCTGACAGCCAGCCTTCTGAACAGACTTGCCCTGGTCAACCTTCCTGATAACCGATTTGTACTGGTAGGGATGGCAGGGACAATGGCTGCTGTGATGCACGCACCCCTGACCGCAATTTTCCTGATTGCTGAAATTACAGGAGGATATTCACTTCTTATCCCCCTGATCATTACATCAACAACTGCCTATATGACTATTAAGGGATTTGAACGTCACTCGATATATCATATCCAGCTTGCAGAAAAGGGCGAACTCATAACACACGACAAGGATAAGGCCGTACTCACAATGATGGACTGGAAAAAGGAAATAGAAAGAGATCTGATAACTGTCAGGGCTTCCGATAACCTTGGGGAGCTTGTAAAGACTATTTCAAAATCTACCAGGAATATCTTCCCGGTTGTTGATGAATACAATATTCTGCAGGGAGTCGTTAATCTGGATGATGTCAGGGAAATAATGTTCAACACAGAACTTTACAATACCGTATTTGTAAAGGATCTTATGACTATCCCTCCGACCTACCTGGACCTGGGCGAAAAGGTTGAAGCTGTTATGGAAGCTTTTACCAGAACCGATGCCTGGAACCTGCCTGTCCTTGACAAGGGCTATTATGTCGGTTTCCTTTCTAAATCAAGGATATTCGGCACATACAGGGAACTACTCGTTCAATTTTCAGAAGAGTAATCTTTTCCCCGGTTTTATCTGCATCAAAGAGTGCAGAAATTATTTTGGTACGATATGATTTACCCTATATCCTATTTGCATTATATTTGTCAATGGCAGTGAGCCGGGGTTGTACCGCCGTTCATGGACCTGAGTTGTAATCCTTTTCATTACTTACCAGAATTCATTACTATGAGAGACACTTTGATATTCGATCTTATCGGAAAAGAACATCAGCGGCAGATAGACGGCATTGAGCTGATTGCTTCTGAAAACTTCGTAAGCTCCCAGGTCCTTGAAGCCATGGGATCGGTGCTGACAAACAAGTATGCAGAGGGTTACCCCGGAAACAGGTATTACGGAGGGTGTGAGATAGTCGACCAGACCGAACAAATCGCCATTGACAGGCTGAAAAAACTTTTCAATGCTGAATATGCAAATGTCCAACCGCATTCAGGCGCTCAGGCCAATATGGCAGTTTTCTTTACGGTAATGAAACCTGGCGATACTTTCATGGGACTTAATCTTGCTCATGGCGGACATCTTTCGCACGGGTCTCCGGTGAATTCTTCAGGGATACTTTACAAACCCGTGGCTTACAGTGTGAAAGAAGAAGACGGCCTGGTCGATTATGACATGATGGAGGAGCTTGCCCTTAAGGAAAAACCCAAAATGATAATCGGGGGAGCTTCAGCCTACTCCCGTGACTGGGATTATGAACGGATGAGAAAAATTGCAGACGCCGTTGGTGCAATGCTTGTGGTTGATATGGCTCATCCTGCAGGACTGATAGCTGCAGGCCTGCTTAATAATCCTCTTAAGTATGCCCATATAGTAACATCAACAACACATAAGACACTGAGAGGACCCAGAGGCGGAATAATACTTATGGGTAAGGATTTTGTGAATCCCTGGGGTATTACAACTCCCAAAGGTGAGGTCAGAATGATGTCTTCACTTCTTAACTCAGCCGTTTTTCCGGGAGTCCAGGGAGGGCCGCTCGAACATGTAATAGCTTCCAAAGCAGTGGCATTCGGGGAAGCGCTTATGCCGGAATTCGGAAAGTACCAGTCGCAGGTTAAAAAGAACGCTTCAGTGATGGCGGAATTTTTTATGGCTAAGGGATATAAAGTAATATCTAACGGCACTGACAACCATCTGATGCTTATAGACCTGAGAACAAAATTCCCGGAACTTTCAGGCAAAAAGGCCGAAAATACTCTTGTCCTTTCTCATATTACAGTCAACAAGAATATGGTTCCTTTCGACTCCAGATCTCCATTCCTTACATCAGGGCTAAGAGTCGGTACTCCGGCAATTACCACCAGGGGCTTGAAGGAAGAACACATGGAAGTCATTGTAGAACTGATAGATGAAGTCCTTTCACACATTGACGATGAGAGTGTAATTAAAACAGTTGGCAACAAGGTGAAGGAACTTATGAAACCTTTCCCTCTTTTCAGTCTCTAATTAATGCATATCTGACTCTCTGATCGATCGCCAGCCTAATTCGCCAGGCAGACGATATTCACGGGAGGGATGAGGACGGATGCGGGATACTATCTCAAAACAAAGTTATAAGTTATAGTTCCCTTCTGTGTAACTGGTGCGTCGGCTTTCGGCTCGAACCTGGCCTTGAGGGCTGCTTCCTTTGCAACTCTAAGAAGATCAGCGTTGAGGGTTGTTGAACCCTTTGCTCCCGGATTGGCAGAAGTTACCTTGCCTGACCTGTCGACACTGACTTCCACAACCACCTTGCCTCCTTCCTGGTAGTCGTAATTAGGCTTGGGCAGCGACTGAGCGCCTCTGTCTCCAAGATTGTATGAGATGCCCTGGTTGCCCTGTCCGCTGCCGTCTCCCCTGTTCTGCGAATCGACCGAACCGGTAGGAACTCCCTGGTTGCCCGTTCCCCCTGCAACACCTTCACTGGTGCTTGTAGTCCCGGCATTTTTAGAACCGGCCAGTGCGTCACGGGTTTTATTTTTGATATCTGCCTCTCTCTTCTGATCAGCCGCAATCCTTTTTCTTTCAGCTTCCTCCGCCTCCTTCTGCTTTCTCTCAGCATCCATCTGTTCCCTGATCTTTCTGTCAGCTTCAATTTTTTCGAGTCTTTTTCTCTCTGCTTCGGGGTCCACTTTCTTTACTTCAGGAGCATCTTCGATATTCTGGGTAAGTATCGATTCTTCAGTCTGAGTGTTCTGCGTGACAGGCGGAGGGGAAGCTGGTTCAGTTTCAACCGGCGGTGCTGAAGGTTCGATCATGCCCAGCCCCGTCTCGTCCAAACCGAAGTTAACCAGTATTCCCTCTTCGGTCTCAGGCGGTTCCGGAGCAGAAAAGGCAACAATGATCAACAGCACCATTGTGATTATTGCTGTCAGCGAGGTGCCAATAATTCCCTTAGTCCTTTCGTTGGGAATATTCCTTAAGCTGTTATTTGGGTGAGGTTGCAATTATAAGTTTATAATTATTTGCCTGGGCAATGTTAAGAACTGCCACAACTGTCTCGAAAGGTACGTTTTTATCCGCATGAAGCGAAATATATGTCTCCGGATTCGCTCCCAGCTTTTCTTTCAGAAGCGCTTCCATGGTCTCAAGGGTCACTGGTTGCTGCTCGAGAAAATACTTCTGATCTGCAGTTATTGAAATAGTAGTCTGGGGCTTTGCCGATGTCTGCGTGCTTCCTTTTGGCAAAAGAAGCTTTAAGGCAGTAGGGTGAACCAGCGTAGATGTGAGCATGAAGAAGATCAGAAGGTTGAAAACGACATCTGTCATCCCCGTCGAACTGAAGTTTACGCTTATCTTGTTTCTCTGTGATAATGCCATGTCAACGACCTGTTTTCAATGGTTCATTAAGAATATCAAGGAACTCGGTCATAGTGGCCTCCAGACTGAAAACCACCTTTTCTGTCCTTACAACCAGAGTGTTGTAGGCAAAATACCCAAGGATCCCGACTATAAGCCCGGCCACTGTGGTAATAAGGGCTGTATAAATACCTCCAGACATCATCGAAACATCGATGTTGTTTCCTGCCTGTTCCATATTGTAGAACGACTGAACCATTCCGATCACTGTTCCGAGAAACCCTAACATAGGTTCAGCTCCTGCTATTGTTGCAAGAGTGGGAAAACCCCTTTCGAGCTTGGAAATCTCAAGCTTACCAACGTTCTCCACCGCAGTGGATATGTCGTGAAGTGGCCTGCCCAGCCTGCTGATCCCCTTCTCAACCATACGGGCCGAAGGAGAATCGGTGGATTTGCAAAGGGCCAGGGCTGCATCGATCTTGCCATCATGTATATAGTCCTTTATCCTGTTCATGAAATTGGTGTCCTGCCTCGATGCCCTTTTTATTACATAGAATCTTTCAATGAAAATGTAAGTGGCAATCAGAAATAGAAGGAAGATAGGGATCATAACCCATCCTCCCTTGATCGCGAAATCCAGGAGAGTCAGCTTCTGAGCAGCCAAAGCCGTAGTTTCCTGTCCCTCCTGCATGAGTAATTGTACAAATCCCATATTAGCCCTTTTATTAATTTATTATAAATGAAATAATTATCTCGTCGTCCCGTAATTATGCCGGCGAAGATATTTAAAAACGCAAAACAGGCAAAGTCTATTATTGTGTGTTAATAACATTATTTCAATATTTATCAACTCTTATTCCCGGATACTGACCTCTTCTTCCTTTTTGAATTCTGACGGAGGTTTTTTCCTGAAGAGGTCTGCAAGCTTGTTGAAATCCTGCCTGAGAGAAAATCCAAGCCCCTGTGTGTAAGGTGCTCCCTTTCCGGTGTAGGGATTGTTGTACCGGTTGAAAACCTTGAATCTCAGTTTCTCAGTCAGCCTGTACTCTATATCAAAATCACCTATCAGAGGTGTTTCTTCAGTTTCGGTACCTGTTACGTCGAAGTTTCCGTTAATGGTAACCCTGTCATTGAGCAATTGAGTTGAGAGTGCAACCTGGAGCTGCTGCGAGCTCAGGTCCTTTGTACCTGGTGTGTACAGAAAGCCTACGTCAAAATCGTTGCTGATCTGCGAAAGCCAGTTGCTCAACTGGTTCGAAAGCATTTCTGTAGTGGTCACAGCCATCGCTGATGTTCCGGTACCAGCCACACCCGACGATGCGCGGTATGACGGGTCAGCATAAAAACTGTTCATGACAAGAAGATATATGAACTGTTTGCTCTTTTCTTCTTCAGTCGTAATGGCATTCCTCAGATAGGTCCTGGTCTCTTCATCGGCATTCGGAAGATATATATTGAATCCAACTACCGGATTGAACAGATTCCCCGAGAGATTCAACTGAGGCTCAACGGGAATCCTTGCTTCATACTTCGGATCCTGAAGTATGGGAAAGAGAATGGGCGACAGGGAGGTCTTTATGTTCCTGTATTTTGCTGTAAGGTCGATCCCGGAATTCTCTATATCGCCGCTGAATGTTATCCTGCCTCCCTTTTCAACCTCAAATTTTTTGTTGAGGATGTTTTTAAGTGTGAACAGATAATCGCCTTCTTCAATTACATAATCTCCATAGATCCTGAAGTCTCCGTTCCGGTTCAGACTTATGTTAAGCTTACCGGCGCCCTTACCCCTGATCACGTCACCTGCTTTTGGATCGATAAGCAGTTGAACCTCGGCATCAGGAGTGACATCAAGATCAAAAGCCAGTTCCAGCGACGATTCTCCGTTCTTTGATGCGGCCGGCTGCAGGCTTTTTTCACTGGCAATCATTGAAGAATCCCGATTTATGAAGGTTACAAATGATGATTCTGAAACCGACAGACCGGAATTAAGGGGTATGAAGAAGCTTGTCCCCTTTCCCGTTTTCGCCGAAATATCGAAAGAAAGAGAGTTGGGACCGCTTTTTATGGTCGTAACTCCCGATACATATGCCGTCCCATAAAAAAGTTCGTTGTCGCCCTGACTTGTATTAAGTACCAGACAGTCATTTTTATCCATATTGACCGTCAGATCAACTGTGAAGTCCTTGAACGATTTATGATATATGGCTCCTGAAAGAATGGCATTGTTCCCTTCTTCATCAGTTATCCTTGTGTTTCTGAACCTGATACCACGCCTGTCGAAACGGATCGAATCGTTTATAGAGTACCTGGTCTGGAGATAATCTATCTTAAGGGAGGTAGCCTCAGGCATAAGAGACCCTGTAAGAACCAGCTCCCCGGGGGTTCCTGTCACCCTGACCTTCCCCGAAACAGAACCCCTTATACCGGAGGCAAAAAAGCTCAATAGCGGATTAAGAGCATCTACCGGAAGATTCGAAGCTATACCGTCAATCCGGAATTGCTTGTTTCCGGGATCGTAAAATCCGGAAACATCAAAGTTCTTTTTCCCGTTCAGGTTGTTTCCGGCACTTATATCAGCAACCTTTTTCAGCGAGTTCCACTGCGACTTAACAGATACGTCCCCGTAGTCTCCGCCAAGTATCGAGAATCCGTCAATGCTGATGTCACTTTGAATAAGCGGATCCTTAAGCGCACTCGAGATTATAATATTTCCGTCAATAATGCCTTTAATGTCGAGAGGCATCGGGCTGCGGGCATTGTTTCCTTCAGTATCGGGCCTGCTGTTTATGGGATTGAGGTCAATGCTTTTAAAAAACAACACAAGAGTATCTCCGGGATTTGAAGATACTGATCCATCTGCAAAATAGGAATGCTCACCGCTTGAAACCATGAAACGGTTTATTCTTGTTGATCCGGAATCAACAAGAATTGAAGAATTGCTAACTGTCCATTTATTGTTTTTTGTTGTAATGTCAGTAGAGTCGATGCTTATAAGTAAACTCGATCCTTTTTTCCCATCCTTCCTTGGGATAAAGGATCCTCTCGAAACAAAGGCCCCCCTGCTGGTCTTATTGTTCCGGTCGATCCAGCCGAGATCAAAACTTAATTTGTCCGATCCTGCCTCAAACCCTGCCCTGAATTCCTTCAGGTCAGCCCTTCCAAGCACAAGCAGAGAGGAGCTTCTGAGATCGGCTATGAAATCCGATCCGGAATAACGGGCTTTCAGAGAGAAGTTGTTGAAAGTATTGTTCCTGTAAACCAATGCTTTTGCATCGGCATTTAAGACAATCAGGCTGTCGCTGAAAAAAGATCCGTTCAGGCGGCTTTTTTCAGAAATACGAAGGCCTGTTTTGAAGAAATCATTTAGCTTATCAGTGTTTTTTGAATTGACTATAAATGTGAATTCATTTGATGACAGTCCCCCGCTAAGTTCCGGCTTCGTAAACTTCGAGGGAATGAGAGCAGCAAGTGCCGATCTCAGAACCAGGCCTATCTCACTGAATTTATAATAACCCCTGAGATCGGCATCAACAAAATCTGTCTTTACAGAAAGGGCTGGTTTCCCTCCTTCATTGAATGCCTTAAGGGTAAAATCATAAAGGTCGAGCTTGTTGCCGTATTTTCTTATCGTTGAATTTAAAAGTCTTATCTCGCCGAATAGATTGTCGATATTGTTACCCCTGAAATTGGCAGTGGCCAGCATCGAAAGCCTTGAAGTGGTGTCGCTCCTGTCAAAATTAAGCCTGTAAAGATTCGATTCGGCAAGGTTAAGGGTGAAATCGAATTCGGGCAGTACATCACTGAAATCGAGCATTCCCAGCATGTCCATCCTGATGTTCCGGTCGGATATCTTTATGTTGCCATCCCAGGTCTTTTCTGTAAAGATACCGCTCAGGGTAACATTCCTGTAAACATATTTATTGACTTCAACACTGTCGATCGTACCTGTCAGATTTCCGGATACGTTTGTCGACGAAGTGGCATAACCATCTACATTCGTCTCCATGGTCAGCTTCCCCAGCATTTCGCTGTTGTCTGTAAGAAGACCAAGGTCGACGTTGACACCTTTCATCAAACCCCTGATCCTGAAATTTCCTTTTCCCTCCGGACGGAAGGAGATATCCGTTTTAAGATACCCAGCGTCAGTTCCTATCCTGCCGTAAGTTACAAAATCAGTAGTGAATCCGGTGAAGCTTCCTTCAAACACCACGTTTCCCAGCTTGCCGATTATATCTGGCAGATTAAGGGCTTTACCATTATGGCGGATCAGTTCCAGATCAAGAACATTGGTTCTGAGATTATCAATGCTGACATGAATGAATGTGTCCCTGAAATCAGGTAGTCCCGACATGTCAAAATCGCATTCAAGCGAGGTGTAGTCTCTGAATGAGGCTGTTATCCTCCTTCCTTTAAGGTCCGATACCGTTCCTGATATTCTTCCCGACAATTCAACAGATTCATTGAATGCACCGGCAGCAGGAAGAAAAAATCTCAGGTCCGACGAACTGATTAGCGACTTCTCAAGCATTATGTCGAGCCTTGCATTTTCAGTGAAGTTGCTGAATCCTTCTGATTCATCTCCTGAGAGCAGAACCTGTCCGGCATTGATGATTGAACTGTCGAGATACAGAAACAATTCCCTGAATAACATATCCTTTCCTGCAAGAGTCAGATTGCTGTTCATACTTCTTACAAGAAAGCCTTTGGATTCCTGAAAACGGATGTCATTGATCTCAAGAACTGTAGAATCGCCGCGTATCCTGAAATCCTTTACATCTCCATTTATCCCCGAAAGGTGAAGATTATTGAAATCGATGAGCGCCTTTCCGGCCGCCTTTGTCCTGTTCAGTAAAGCAAATCTGCCGTCCTTTATTGTTATTCTGTTAACAGAGAACCTGGTTCCACCCTTTTTTACAGTATCCTCCGGATTCTTGAGCATATCCAGATACCAGGTGAGGTTCATCTGTCCTGACGTATCAGTTATTAATGATACAACCGGCCTGTCAATATCAATCCTTCCAAAACGCAGATTGTTCCCGGCAAGATCGAGCCTGAGAATTCCGGCTGATATTCCCGATGACCACAGCAGGGTATCATTGTTCTGATCCTTGATCAGAAAATCACTTAAAACCAGCTTGTTAAAGAATGTGTACTCTACTCTGCCGACGGAAATTGTCGACTTGATCTTTTCAGAGAAGTGACCGGTGATCCTGTTAACCATGAAGGTCTGAATCTCAGGTATCCTCAGAACAATGGAAGCCAGGGTCGGAACCAAAAGAAGGATACCGACAAGTATCATAAGATACTTAAATGATTTTTTAATACTTTTGAGCATTAAAAATGCCTGAACATTCGGGATTCAAAATAACCTAAAATATACGGAAAATCAAAGGACGCATGGCGGTTACAATACTTGCGATTGAATCATCCTGTGATGATACCTCGGCGGCAGTCATAAGAGACGGCATCATACTGTCGAACCTGATAGCCGGCCAGGATATTCACATGTCTTACGGAGGCGTTGTCCCCGAGCTTGCTTCCAGGGCTCATCAGGCAAATATTGTGCCAGTGGTCGATCAGGCTCTCAGGAGAGCTGGCGTCGGAGCTGAGGAAATTGATGCCGTTGCTTTCACCAGGGGACCGGGATTGCTTGGGTCGCTTCTGGTGGGAACTTCATTCGCCAAGGGATTTGCACTTGCCGGGAATATTCCCCTCATAGACGTCAATCATCTTCAGGCTCATGTACTGGTACACTTCATACTTGAAAAGGACGGTAAGAACAAAGTGCCCGGTTTCCCTTTCCTCTGCCTTCTGGTTTCAGGCGGACATACAAGGCTGATTGTGATGAAGAGTCATCTCGAAATGGAGATAATCGGAAATACAATCGACGATGCTGCCGGAGAAGCTTTCGACAAATGCGGAAAACTCATGGATCTGCCTTATCCGGCCGGGCCCATGATTGACAGGCTCGCATCACAGGGAAACAGAAAGGCATTCTCTTTCGCAAAACCAAAAGTGAAAGACCTCGATTTCAGCTTCAGCGGATTGAAGACAAGCTTTCTTTATTTCTTACGCGACAAATTAAGGGACGACCCGCAGTTCATTGAAAAGTACAAGCCCGACCTGTGCGCCTCACTTCAGGATACTATTGTAAGTATGCTGATCTCAAAACTGGTGAAAGCTTCACAACTGACCGGCATAAAAGAAATTGGTATTGCCGGCGGCGTGTCGGCAAATTCGGGGCTCAGAAAAGGACTCGCCAGGGAAGCTGAAAAAAGAGACTGGAACCTCTTTATTCCGCCCTTGTCCTATACAACCGACAATGCAGCAATGATAGGCATAACAGGTTATTACAAATATCTCAGAGGAGAATTCACAGGTCAGGATGCTGCTCCTCAGGCAAGATACTGATTCAAATAATCATACTGATGAAAAGCAAAGATCTTTCAATTCTTGTCGCCGGCGCCGGAGCAATAGGCGGCATTACCGCTGCCATACTGAGGAAAAATGGATTCGATGTGGAGCTTATTTGCAGAAATGAAAAGCAAGCTTCCGGAATTTCCAGTGAGGGATTGAATGTCAGGGGTGTCTGCGGAACTTTTTCTGTAAGGATCCCGGCTTATACTTCAGTAACTCAGGTAAAAGGCAAAAAGGATCTGATCCTTCATGCCACAAAAGCTCCGGAAATGGCTGAATCTGCAAAGGCTCTTCTTCCGGTTCTGAAAGAAGGAGGATATATAGTTTCCATGCAGAACGGCATTTGTGAGGACGAACTGGCATCAGTTGCAGGCGCCGGCAAAGTTATCGGATGCGTTACCGGCTGGGGAGCAACCATGTTATCGGCGCTGGAACTTGAAATGACATCAGGAGGCGATTTTATTCTCGGATATCCCGGACGGGAACCTGACGAATTCCTTGCCGCTGTTGCTGAAACGCTTTCAGTTATCGTACCGGCACAGACCACAGGTAATATCATGGGACATCTTTACTCAAAACTGATTATTAATTCATGCATTAGCTCCCTGGGAGCAATATGCGGGTTGTATCTGGGAAAGATGCTGGGAATCAGGAAGATCAGGAATATTTTTATCGAGATTATCAGAGAAGCAGTTGAGGTCTCCGACAGGATGGGGATCAGGATCGAAGTGTTCGGAGGAAGACTCGATTTCAGAAAATTCATCAGCGGAAACGGGTTCGTGGCAAATCTCAAACGCCACCTGATGATCCGGTTTATAGGGTTTAAATACAGACGTTTAAAATCCTCAAGCCTTCAGTCGCTTGAACGCGGAAGGAAAACTGAAGTTGATTATTTTAATGGCTATATTGTCAGGAACGCTCAACAATATGGGGTGAATGTTCCCGTTAATGCAAGAATAGTTGATATAATTCATGAAATTGAACTGAAGAGGAGGGGAATCTCAGTTGACAATTTCAGTGACCCGGTTTTTTCCAGGTTCAGTTGAAATTGACCTTCCTCCCGGTTTGGATATAGTACGGGATGAACGAATTGAAAATAGCGGCGACCAGGAATTCTCCTGAAATATTGTTGAATCCCGGAGGGATGGTCAGGATCAAAGGCAGGTCAATTCATGAGAATGCTCTTGATTTCTTCAGGCCCGTGGAAGATTGGGTAAATGAATATGTCCTTACACCCGCTGACATCACCTGTATCGATATGAATCTTGAATACTTTAACAGCGCCAGCGCAAAGCTCATGATACAAATCTTCCGGAAATTGTCCCGTGTGAGGCTGCTTAACAAAAAAATCATTATTAACTGGTATTATGAAGAAGGCGATGAGGATATTTATGAAAGAGGCGAGTACTTTTCATCGGTCCTTAACATCCCCTTCAATTTCATAAGGACTGCCTGATTACCGGTCAGCGGCAGCTGGTCTTTTCCGGTAATTCATTTCAGGGGCGGATCACTTTTTCTTCTTTTTCTTACGGTTGGCATCAATGTAAGTCTTGAGGTAGAAGACAGACACCGTCAACAAAATAAGACTCAGAGTCAACAGGACGATAAACGATACAACAGTGGTTTTTTCTGTGCCGGGGATCGGATCCCTGAGCCGCATCACATAGCCCAGGATTGCAAAAATAAAGATGGTCATTGAAACCGCAAAAGCAAAAATGGCAGAAGTGATATTGAATATTCTGGTCGACTTGTAATATTTGCTGTTCTTGAACTGGTTGAATGAGCTTCTTGCATAGTATTGGGCCCGCTGGCGCGACCTGTCCTGCCTGTATTTTCTCCACTCTTCGACTATTTTGAAATAGTCCTGATCATCAAGTTGTCCTTTCCCGTGGTTTGTGATAAGGAAATCATAAGCCTCTGTCGCTTCTATGAATTTTTCCTTGGCTTCGGGAGACCTGTTTATATCGGGATGATACAAACGGGCTTTTTTCCTGTAAGCTTTCTTTATTTCCTCAAGTGACGAATCAAGAGGGAGGCCAAGTATGCTGTAATATTCTGAAATGAGCATTCACAGGGGATTAAAAGAGTTATTTCTTCCGGTATTTTCACAGGATTGCGGGGCTTATTCATCTTCTGCTTACCCGCATGGATACATCTTAATATTATACAATACCTGTAAAGCCCATGAAAGCCAGGGCAAGTATACCTGCGGTTATCAGAGATATGGGTACACCTCTCATGCCTTTTGGGATGTCCACAAGTTCATATTGTTCTCTGATACCCGCAAGAATTATCAGAGCCAGTCCGAATCCAAGAGCGGTAGAAGCTGAAAATACTACTCCTTCGAGCAGATTGTAATCCTTTTTGAACACCAGGATCGCCACCCCGAGAACAGCACAGTTGGTCGTTATCAGGGGAAGAAATATACCCAGAGCCTGGTAAAGCGGCTTGCTGATCTTCTTGAGAACTATCTCAACCATCTGAACCAAAGCTGCAATCACCAGAATAAAGGTAATCGTCTGCATAAAGGCTATTCCCAGTTTATTAAGTACATACACCTGGATGAGGTAGGTTGCAATTGTAGCCAGGACAATAACAAAAGTCACGGCAGCGGCCATGCCGAGAGCTGTGTTCACCTTGTTTGACACTCCAAGGAAGGGGCAAACTCCAAGGAACTGGGCCAGAACAATGTTGTTCACCAGCAAGGCTGAAATTACTATAAGGATATATTCCATTGTCTTGTCTGTTATTTCTGCTTGATCTTATTTACAAGTGCAATCATGTATCCGAGAGCTATGAAGGCTCCGGGAGCAAGTATAAAAACCAGGATACCGTCGCCCTGAATGAATTTATGCCCGAATAGAGACCCGCTTCCCAGAATTTCGCGGAAAGCCCCAAGCACTCCGAGCGCAAGGGTGAAACCAAAGCCCATGCCGGCTCCGTCAATTAACGATGACCATACAGTATTCTTGCTCGCAAAAGCTTCAGCACGGCCAAGAACTATACAGTTTACTACTATAAGGGGAATAAAGATACCCAGAGTCTTGTAAAGGTCCGGAACATATGCCTGCATTACCAGGTCAACCACTGTTACAAAAGAAGCTATGACAACGATGAATGCAGGTATCCTGACCTTGTCGGGGATCATTTTGGACAGGAGGGAAATAACGGCATTCGAGCATATGAGTACAAAGGTTGTTGCAAGTCCCATCCCCATACCGTTAAGGGATGAAGATGTAGTAGCCAGTGTGGGACAGGTTCCGAGCACCAGAACAAGTATGGGATTCTCCTTCAGCAGTCCTTTTGTGAAATTCTGAAACTGATTCATTTTATTCCTCCTTTCTGAAGCGTATTGTATGCCCTCTGAACCGCATCGCAAAATGCCCTTGAACTTATTGTTGCGGCAGTGATTGCATCTACCGGGCCGCCGTCTTTTTTCACACTTAGCTCAAACTCTGCCGGGTTCTTTTCATTGAACTGGTCCTTGAATGCCGGATCGGCCATTTTTGTGCCAAGGCCCGGGGTTTCCTTATGTTCAAGAACTGCGATGTTTATAATGGAACCATCCGGCCTGAAACCAGCCATAAGTTTTATGTTTCCGCTGAAGCCCCTGTTAGTATATGTGTTCACTGCATAACCCGTGATTACATTGTCCTTTTTTGCAGGATAAACTTCGAGACTGTCGCCTTCACCGGTGGGCAGCCTGAACATCTCATCGTTCGGATTATTGTTGAATTCCGGAACAACCTGTCTGATGGCATCCAGCTTCTTGTTGAGGTTCGACAGCGCAATGGGCTTTTTGGTAGCTTCATAAACAAAACCAAGCAGTGCAGATGAAACCAGAGCAATAAGCGTCAGCGAAAGCGCCATGTTCCTGAATGTCGATTCAGTTTTAGCCATGTTTAACCTCCTCCCCAAATCTTCCGGGTTTTATATAAGCATTCATCAGCGGAACGAATGCATTCATGATTAATATAGCAAAAGATACTCCTTCGGGATAAGCCCCGTATACCCTTATGATGACAGTTATTATACCTATCCCGCAACCATATATGAGCATCGCCCTGGGTACCATGGGTGAGGTGACATAATCCGTGGCCATGTATATAGCGCCGAGAAGCACACCGCCAGCCAGAATATGGAACAGGGGATCAGCGTTCTTCTCAGGATTGATCAGCCAGAGTATGCCTGTAAATATTGCAATGCTCCCGATAACAGCAACCGGAATATGCCAGGTGATGACTTTCCTTATCAGAAGCCATACGAATCCAATTAAGAGCGCCACCGCTGCAACTTCTCCCATCGATCCTCCGATGTTGCCAAGAAACATCTGTGCAGGAGTGGGAAGCTGACTCATTATCTCGGTGATCGATTGTCCCCTGGCAATCCCTCCCTTAAGAATGGCAAGCGGAGTAGCCCCTGTAACCGCATCCAGGTAACTTGTGCCAAGGCCTTTTGGCACCGGCCACGTGGTCATCTGAACAGGAAAAGAAATCAACATGAAGACTCTTCCGACCAGGGCAGGATTGAAAGGATTGTTCCCCAAACCCCCGAAAGTCATTTTTGCAATAACAATAGAAACAAAACTTCCTATAACGACTATGAGAACAGGAATGTTTGAAGGAAGGTTAAAGGCAAGAAGCAGACCTGTAACAAGAGCGGAACCGTCGGTGATCGATATCGGCTTCTTAAGTACAAATTTTTGTATTAAAAATTCGAACAGCAGGCATGAAAGAACCGACGCGGCTGTGACAATAATTGCTCCGATTCCGAAATAGAATACCGAAATCAGAAAAGCCGGAATAAGGGCAATCACAACATTGAACATAAGCTTCCTGGTCGATTCCTTCCCATGGGCATGGGGCGACGGGGCTACATTTAGTATATTAGTCATTTCTCAGATGAATTCCTTTTATTTTAATACTTTCTGGCGGGCCATTCTTATGACAGTCGATTTGCCAAGCCTTATGTAGTCAAGAAGAGGCCTTCCCGCGGGACATGTAAAACTGCAGCAGCCGCATTCCATGCAATCAGTAATCTTTTCTGCTGCAGCACGCTCAAACATACCCCTTTCCGACAGCGTCATCAGTAAAAAAGGTTCCAGATGAATAGGACAGGCAGAAACACACTTTGCGCACCTGATGCAGGGATTTATTGGTTCTCTTTCCGCTTCGGCAGCAGGAACCAGAATTATTCCCGACATTCCTTTAACTAACGGGGCATCCGTGTTGCTTACCGCTTTGCCCATCATAGGCCCTCCGTTGATTATCTTTCCCGTACCGTCAGGAATCCCGCCGGCTGCTTCCAGTACCTTTGACAAGGGAGTGCCAATCCTGATCATGTAATTGCCGGGCCTGGATACCGACTTGCCTGTTACAGTGACAACCCTATCAATAAGCGGCTTGTTTTTCTGAACTGCTTCATACACTGCAAAGGCGGTACCAGTATTGTGAACCACAGCCCCAACGTCGATGGGAAGCTTTCCGGAAGGAACTTCACGGTTGATCAATGCCTTGATAAGTTGCTTTTCTGCACCCTGGGGATACTTTACCTTCAGGGGGTGAACACTGATACCGGTGAAAGATGATGCAAGTGATGTGAGATGGGAAATTGCATCAGCCTTGTTGTTTTCAATTCCTATCATCGCTTTTTCGACCTTCAGCGCTTTCATCAGAATGCTGACGCCGACAAGAATCTCTTCTCCCTTCTCAAGCATAAGCCTGTGATCGGATGTAAGATATGGTTCACATTCCACTCCGTTTATTATCAGTACATCACATTTTTTGCCTGTGGGAACATTGAGCTTGATGTGCGAAGGGAAGGTGGCTCCGCCCATCCCTACAATTCCTGAATCAAAACATTTCTTTATTATTTCCTCAGGAGAGATCTTTATTTCCCTGACAATTTCAGTACTGCGGTCAATGGTATCTATCCACTCATCTCCCTCAACGTCAATGTAAACAGCCAATTGTTTCAAGCCTGAACTGTCGGCTGCGGTATCTACCTTGCTTACCTTGCCTGATACTGAAGAGTGAATATTTGCTGATACAAATCCTTTTCCTTCTCCTATCAACTGACCTGTCTTCACTTTGTCGCCCTTTGAAACCAAAGGATTGGCGGGAGTCCCGATATGCTGGGATAATGGAATCACTACGTTCCCCGGGACCTGAAGATACTCTATGGGAATACCTGCTGTCAGTTTGTTTTCGGGTGGGTGAACACCTCCTGTTGGGAATGTTTTTAGCACAGTTATTCGGTTTAATTTCTGATTACTAGGCTTTTACCGCCTCAGCCTCAGCTTCTGCCTTCGGCTTCCTGGGCGGGAAATTGATCTCAAGTATTGCATTTGTGGGGCACTCCTCAACGCATTTTCTGCAGAATGTGCATTTAGCGGCGTCGATGTATGCAAGATTGTTTTCGAGGCTTATTGCATCAAAAGCGCAAACCTTCTGGCATTTACCGCAACCAATGCAGGCTACCCTGCAGGCTTTTCTTGCCGGACCTCCCTTGTCGCAGTTTGAACATGCCACAAAAATCTTCCTGTCCTTCTTTGCTTTCTTTCTCAATTCAAACAGGTTTCTCGGACATGCCCTGACACATGCACCGCACGAAGTGCATTTTTCATCAGATATGACAGGCAGTCCTGTAACCAAATCTATGTGAAGGGCATCGAAAGCACATGCTTTTTCACAGTCTCCAAAGCCAAGGCAGCCGTAACTGCAATCCGTTTCCCCGACATAAAGACTATGTACTATCCTGCAGTCGGCGGCTCCATTGTAAACTGTGGTACGGGGACGATGTTCCGGCAATCCATTACATTTAAGCACGGCTACCTTTGGTTCGGAAACCGGTGCAATTCTTCCCAGGATTCCGGCTATGTCGCCCATTACGGCAGCACCGCCAACAGGACAGTAAAGCCCTTCAAAACTTTCAGACACCACAATGGCTTCAGCCAGGTTCCTGCAACCTGCAAAACCACATCCTCCACAGTTGGCAGCAGGAAGAAGAGCCTGAACATCATCAATCCTGGGGTCCTCATAAACCTTGAATTTCTGCGCTACAAAATAAAGAATGACGGCCGAAAGAAATGCCAGAAGGCTGAGACTGACTATAGTTATTAAAATTGTCGAACTCATCTGTAATTACGTTTTTAGAGTAAAGATGAAACTCCGGTCAAGTTTTTTCCGGTTCAGGTAAAGGATCAGGAACCATGGGACCAAAAGGGAAATTGAAATCAAACCTGCTGCAAGTTCATTCACTGACAATGACTGAAGGCCAAACAGGCCTCCCGTAATGATAAAAAACGGTACCAGGTAGCTCAGAACCACAGCCTTAATCCCAGCCGATTCCTCCATAAGAACAGTAACCTTGTCGCCTGGTGCAACATCGTACTTCCCCCTGATATCAATTGTCCTTTCTTCATTCTCAGTCATAGAACACATCCCACGGGCCGCGCATCCGGCACAGGCAGCACATGAGACTATGCTGACAACAACCGAATCGGAGCAAACTTCCTTAACTGTCCCGTCATGCTGGATACTGCTTCTTTTTACTGATTCTTCCATCTGAACTTCAGACCGGCTTGAAGTGGTCAAATTTACAAAAGCCTGGTTTAGTTGAACTGCTTTTTATCAGGTTTTAGTGACTTCCCGATTATTAATAATTATTCTAAATTAACTGATGTTACTCCATGATTGCTTTATACTGAACAGCCTTCCAAGCTCGGATTTCAGAACGAAATTATCTTCATGTTCCAGCATGGGATCTTTTGCCAGAATACCTTCAGCAATATTTCTTACATGCTCTATTATCTGTCCGTCTTTCCCCAGACTTGCAATTTTAAGGTCGAATGGTATCCCGCTCTGCTGGGTGCCTTCAATATCTCCGGGCCCCCTGAGCCGCAGATCGGTTTCAGCTATCTCAAAACCATCGGAAGTCCTCACCATTACTTCAATTCTGGAACCAGCTTCATTCGAAAGCTTGTCGGATGTCATAAGCAGACAGTACGACTGATCGCTGCCCCTTCCGACTCTTCCCCTGAGCTGATGCAGCTGCGACAGACCAAATCTTTCTGCACTCTCAATCACCATTACGGATGCATTTGGTATATCAACACCGACCTCAATGACAGTGGTTGCCACAAGTATGTTGGCATGACCTTCCTTGAAAAGTTTCATGGATATCTCCTTTTCCGCCGGCGTCATTCTGCCATGCACAATGCTGATGCAGTATTTCGGCGCCGGAAATACTCTCGATATGGTGTCCCAGCCATCTTCCAGATTTTTATAATCCATCTTTTCAGATTCCTGGATCAGAGGATAGACTACAAATATCTGTTTTCCTTCATCAATCTGTTTTCTTATGAATCCAAATACCTTGTTCCTTTCCGAGTCGGTAAAGTGCATGGTTTTCACCGGCACTCTTCCGGGAGGAAGCTCGTCTATAACCGATACATCGAGGTCGCCGTAAAGTGTCATGGCCAGTGTTCTTGGAATGGGAGTGGCGGTCATCACCAGTATGTGCGGCGGAAAAGCGCTTTTTTCCCAGAGCCTTGCACGTTGTGCAACACCAAACCGGTGCTGTTCATCGATTATGACGAGACCGAGATTGTTGAATCTGACATTCTCTTCGATCAGGGCATGCGTTCCGATAAGGATCTGTAGCGAACTGTCCCTGAGCGATTCATCAATGTCCTTCCGGCGGCTTTTTTTTGATGAACCTGTAAGGAGACTCACTTTCACTCCAATTCCTTTCAACATGCCGAGGATCGTATTGTAGTGCTGGCTGGCCAGTATCTCTGTCGGAGCCATCAGACAGGCCTGATATCCGTTATCAATTGCAATAAGCATGCTCATCAGGGCAACCAGCGTCTTACCGCTCCCTACATCGCCCTGAAGCAGCCTGTTCATCTGCTTACCCGAACCCAGATCCCTCCTTATCTCCTTCATAACCCTTTTCTGGGCCTCAGTAAGCGAAAAAGGAAGATTGTTGTAATAGAAGCTGTTGAAATGTTCCCCGACACTGGAGAAAACAAATCCCCTGTACTTTCGCGATCTGTTCGTTTTGAACCTTAATATGTTGAGTTCGATATAGAACAATTCCTCAAATTTAAGCCTGTACCGGGCCCTTTCTATGTCGGCATTGACCGAAGGGAAATGTATCCTGTGGATGGCATCATGAAGGCTCATCAGATTGTGCCCGGTAATAATATAGGAGGGAAGAGTTTCCGGGATCCTGTATTTCATTTGTTTTAGAAGCGATCCTATGAGCCTGCCGATGGTTTTGGAGCTGATGAACTGGCTCTTGAGTTTTTCAGTAGTGTTGTACTGAGCCTGCAAGGCGGATGATATCCGGGCGGAAGCTTTTTCAGATGCTTCTATCTCCGGATGGATGATATTTACAATGCCGTTGAAAACACCGGGCTTTCCGAAAACAATGTATTCCACCCCGGGAACATAGTTTCCCGTTATCCACCTTGTCCCCTTGAACCATACAAGCTTTATGGTGCCTGTTTCATCCCTGAAATCAGCGACCAGTCTTTTCCCCTTGCCCTGTCCTTCAGTATAGTAACCCTTTATGTAACCCTTTACCTGGACCAGCGGAAGATCGGGCTCAAGCTCCGAAATAGTATAGAATCTGGTCCTGTCGATATACTTGTACGGAAAGTGATAAAGGAGATCCCTGAATGTCTGAATGCCGAGTTCCTGGCTCAGAAGTTCAGCCCGCTTCGGCCCCACTCCCTGAAGATAGGTTATGTTGGTTTCAAGAAAATCCTGCATTTCCTTATGATGATATTGAAAGTGAAATGATACCCGAAAATAACTATTTTTGGTGACCTGTCCTAATATGAAAATCACCCGGGCTATGGACTTATTGCTTGTTTCGGAATACCTGAGATACAAAGCTTTTGCACGCCACCGCGGCGGGCATGGCATTCACAGCCCGTTCGTTTTCAGACTTGTTTCAGATGTCTTCAGGAATAAAATCAGCTCTGAAGTTGTCTGTTCTATTGAAAAGACAAGAGAAAGACTGCTCGCAGATACAAGAACCATAAAAGTGACTGATCTGGGTGCAGGTTCGGGAAGTATGAAATCGAGTAAAAGAAAGGTGTCGGATATAACCAGATATTCAACAGTGCCGAAGAAATACGGGATGCTGCTTTCAAACATGGCGGAGGCATTTGGAAAGCCCGGTATTCTGGAATTCGGTACCTCCCTGGGGATAAGCGCTATGTACATGGCGGCAGCCTGCCCCGATACAGAGGTAATAACCATGGAAGGATGTCCGGCAACCTCTGAGATCGCAGCTGAGAATTTCAGGATGACGGGATTGGATAATATCACACTCCTGACCGGGTCATTCGATGAATTGCTTCCCGGAGTTCTGGCCAGCGGATCATCACCCGGATTGATCTTTATAGACGGAAACCATCGAAGGGAGCCTGTAATAAGATATTTCAACCAGGTTGCAAATATTTCGGGGCCCGAAAGTGTGGTAATTATCGACGACATTCATTCAACAAGAGAGATGTCGGATGCCTGGGCTGAGATCAGGGGACATGAAAAAGTAACCCTTACAGTTGATATTTTCAGGATGGGAATGGTATTCTTCAGGAAGGGAATGGAACGTTATGACTACATTATCAGGCATTAACAAAAATTAAGTTTTAATAATTTCTTATTTAACATAATTAGTCTAATTTCGAAACTTCAAATCAAGGTGCACTATGGATAAAGTAATTGAAATTCATGATATTGTTAAGAACTATCAGGTAGGATCAGTAATTGTAAGAGCTCTGAGATCAGTTTCAGTTGACATCAACAGAAATGAATATGTCGCCATAATGGGGCCCTCAGGATCCGGCAAATCAACACTTATGAACCTGCTCGGATGTCTCGATACTCCTACAAGCGGAAAATATATCCTTAACGGCACCGACGTGAGCAAGATGGAGGATGATTACCTTGCCGAGATCAGGAACAAAGAGATAGGGTTCGTATTCCAGACCTTTAACCTTCTGCCCCGCTATTCAGCCCTGGAGAATGTCACTCTCCCTCTGATTTATGCAGGCGTACCTAAGGTCGACAGGGAAAAGGTTGCTATGGAAACCCTCAACCAGGTCGGGCTGGCCGACAGGATGACTCACAAACCGAATGAACTGTCGGGCGGGCAGAGACAGCGCGTTGCTATTGCTAGAGCCCTTGTCAACAAGCCTTCGATTATCCTTGCAGATGAACCGACCGGAAACCTCGACAGCAAAACATCAATCGATATCATGGGTCTGCTTGATGCCATTCACAAAGCAGGTAACACGGTTATCGTTGTTACTCATGAGGAGGATATAGCAAGACACGCTGAAAGAATTATAAGGCTGTTCGACGGTGAGATCGCTTCTGACGTTAAGAATGCCGACCGTATCAAATATTCGTAAACCAATCCAGATTGCCTATGAAGATCTATACCCGCTCAGGTGACGATGGTACCACTTCATTGGCGGACGGACAACGGGTTCCGAAATTTCACCCCAGGATCGAAGCATACGGATCAATCGATGAATTGATTTCGTGGATTGGTCTTCTGAGGGGCCTTCGAGAAAATGAAAGCAGAATCCCGACGCTTTTATTTATACAGGATAACCTGATGCAATTGGCTGCCATTCTGGCGAAATCCGGTAAACACCAGACCCAGACAAATGATTATCTGCCGGCAATTGAGGCTATCCGGGTCCTTGAAAACGAAATAGACTCAATGGAAAACCGGCTTCCTCCCCTCGATCATTTCATACTCCCCGGAGGACATATTTCTGTTTCTTACTGTCATATCGCCCGTTGTGTCTGCCGCAGGGCTGAGCGATCTGTTTTTTTACTTGGAAACAGCGAAAAAATTCCGCCATCAGCCAGCAAATACCTTAACCGCCTCTCCGATTATTTGTTCATTTTAGCCCGGACATTAAGCATTGACCTTAATAATCAGGAAGTTGAATGGCGAATGAAGTAGCCTCAAAAACTTCGTCCATCGTATTGTTTATTCGACAAATTAATATATATATTTGCAAACTTTTTTTTAAACATAATCTAATCACAAATCATGTACTGGACACTTGAATTAGCATCAAAACTCGAAGATGCTCCTTGGCCTGCCACAAAAGATGAGCTGATTGATTTCGCCATAAGGTCAGGTGCCCCGATGGAGGTAGTTGAAAATTTACAGGAGATTGAGGATGAGGGCGATATTTATGAAGGTATTGAAGATATCTGGCCCGATTATCCGAGCAAGGATGATTTTTTCTTCAATGAAGATGAATATTAGGAACTTACATTTACTTTTCTGATCAGAAGTCAGATGCGGAATAAATTGAAGAGGCTGATATTTATAACCGGGCTGCTGAATCGGGCGTGAGACAAATAAAAAAACTTTTCACTTTCTAAAGATATCTTCCTTTCTTTTAGGTCTTATATCATCCTGCCATGAAAATCCCTCGAGACGGAGAGAAACCGGATCAACTTCAAGGGGAGGATCAATGACGCCTTCGGGATTCTGATACTCAAGTATCTCTGCAATCTTTCCATCCTCGACAAGGATTTCTATCCTGGCGCATTTTGCCTGGTTGACACCCGCTACTGCATCACCATCCAGCAGATAATAAATGGTTTCGCCATTACCCTCAACATTGATCCTGTAAAGTTCATTATCCCTGAAATATCCGGTAAGAGATCTTCCCTTTACCTGATTGAACCGGGTCTCATCAACCTGACTTGTTACAAAAGCAGAGGTGTATAACTCAAGCCTGTCGGCTTTTCTGTTTTTTGTAAAAATGGCAATGGAATCGGATACCAGCTGGTTTTCTTCCGACCAGAGTACAGGCATAGTGTAAAGCCTGATTACGGAATCACGGAATGAGTAGGAGAGGGAGTCGCATTTTGCCTGAAGTTCCCCGCTGAATATTCTGCAGCCATGATAAGCCCTCATTAGCCTGTAGTCCTTCATTGCCGAATCAGATCTGGTAACTGCACTTATAGTATCGGCATGAAGGAACAGGGAATCATTGTCAGATACCTGGATGAACACTGCTCTCTTCGTTACCATGAACCGCTCAGGCGTTTCATAATACCAGGCATAGTCGCCCTGTACAATTACATTGTTTGTTGTATCCGTGATGCTTGTATTGTTAAAAGCCAGCCCGTAACCGTTCAGATCATCATAAAACAGGGAATCGCCCCTTATAACCTGCTTTCTGTTGTCTATAACCGCATTCTTCCATATCCGCGATATGTCATTCTTTGTATCATACCATCCTTTTTCGCAGTAAAGGTATATACTGTCCCCCTCCATTTCAGAAGGGCCGGTGAAGAAAGCCGTTTCGGTCTGGGTGTTGTAGTCCATCGTATCAGCTTTCATTACATAATCGGGGTTGACTATGTTAACACTGTCCTTGAAGTGGAAAAGGTTCTGTGCAACGTAATAGATACCTATGATGCTGGTAAGAGTGTTATCGCCATTTGTGATCCTTCCGCCCGTGTTGTACCGGGCAATATCATTGGCAACATCATATTCCACAGCATTGGTGAAAAGATGAGTCTCCTTGTCAACCATCTCAACATTCCCGTGAACCGATGCCTGCCGTGTCATCCCGTCGTAGAAGAGGCTGTCGCCGTAGAGATGAAGAGTATCTCCCTGGTACATGTGAATCCTGCTGTAAGCTTTTACCTGATTTACGCCCGGGTAAAACCATGCGCTGTCGCAGGTCATAAAGACATCCTCCTGTTTGAGGCTGACATTCCGCAGAAGTCGTGTTACCCTTCTCCCGGTTACCCTTTCGACCTCATCTATCCCCTCGTCAGCATTGAGAACCTCTATCATTTTCTTACCGGGCTTCTGTTGTCTGGGCAGTTCCTGGCTGAAAAATGAACCGGAAATAAGCATTATCCCCGACACAAGCAGAAATTTTCTCAAAAAACCTGAATAAGGCGATGATTTTAAAGCTGTTATCTCAGCCATCCGGATTCAAGAAATTTGCATGATTTAAATTCGTCACTGACCTTTATGTAGGTGGTCTTGATTTTATCAGTGATCCACTTCTGGTATGATGCCTGCCTCTCCTGCATCAATGCTGCATTGTAGAAAAACTGGTAATCATCCTTCATGTTGGCCCGGTGAGCAGGTATCTCATTGTCAAGCTTCACAATCCTGAAAACAACATTCCCGATTTCATCTGTTGTCTGAAATGGTTCTGATATCTCACCTACCTTTAGATCCCTGACTCTCATGTACATGTCTCTGTCCAGCTCATCAAGCGAAAACCAGTTGATCCTCTCAGACGGATTTGTACTGACCATAATACCTCCGTTGATCCTGCTGTCGAGATGGGTGGAAAACCTCAAGGCAGCATCTTCAAACTTCAGACTGTCCTTGCGGATTAATCTGGAAAGGCTGTCCAGTCTGGCAAGAGCCTCCTCTGCATCTCCGGGTCGTACCTTAGGCCTTATCAGTATATGCCTCGTATTAAGGAGTTCTCCCTTCTTGTCGATGATCTGGATTATATGAAAACCATACTTGGTTTCCACAATCCTCGAAACAGTGTTGGGAGCAAGACTCCATGCGGCATCTGCATAAGGTTTTTCCAGTTCTCCCTTCAGTTTGTAACCTATTTCTCCACCGTTAATGTACGATCCGTCTTCCGAATTCTGGATGGCCAGAACTGAAAAACTCTTTCCGGCAAGAATCTGGCTTCTTATATCAAGAAGCTTCTGCCGCGCTTCAGCCTTGTTTTCTTCATTCCTCGGAGGATCGAGCTGAATCAGACTGATCTGAACTCTGGCCGGAATGACGGGAAGCGAATCTCTGGGGATAGTGTTAAAGTATCTCCTGACATCATTTGGAGTAACTTTCATATCCGAGGTAATTGTAGCCTGAACCTCAGATATCGTCTGACTTTCGACAAGAGCTTTCCTTATATCCCTCCTGATCTCAACCATGCTTTTGTTGAAGTATTTCTCGAGCGCCTCTTCGCTTCCTGCCTGCCTTATAGTTTCGTTGATCTGCATATTAAGATCAGTCTCAACCATATCGTCTGTCACAATTATACTGTCGATCCTGGCCTGGTCCACAAACAACTTGGCAATAAGCAATTCCTGGAAAGTATTGCAGCGAAGTTCGTCCAGACGGGCCCTCGGACTGTTTCTTCTGGCATCAAGTACCCCGTTCTCAACATCCGACAGGTAAATCACCTCATTCCCAACAATCGCGGCAACTGACTCAACAAGAGTCTGTGCATTTGTCGAAAGTACACAAAGCATCAACCCTGCAACCACTGTTAAACCTGTTCTTTTTCTTCTCATATTATCAGAAAATCTTAAAACTGTTTTGCTTTAATCCTTCATTATATATTCCATTCTCAAGCTCACGGAGAAAATCAATCCGCCTGTTGTTCCAGATCATCCTGCGGATGTCTTCCTTAACGTACTCAAAGGGAGCAAGTGTTTCCCTGAGCCTGAAATCGTTAATTGCGACGAGACAGATGGATGAGGAATCCCGGGCCTCATGGAATTTGGTCCACCTGAGAAAATTCTCCTGGTTTGGAATCTCTTCCTTCATCTCAAAGGATAACTTGTCCATTGTGATCCAATCTTCGTTGAAATCATCGTACTTTTCGGCAAACTGATAGCAAAGGCTTTCAAGTTCCCGTATGTCGTCCTGTTTGTCAGACCTTATAAGCGATCTGAACTTCCACATGTTGGGAGTCTCAACCGGAAGCTTGATGAACAGCGCCTTGACAATGTTGGTGGTCAACATAAAGCTTTCCTTGTTTTCAGAGTAGTATCTTTCCATCTCTTCCATTGAAATGGTAGTATCCATTTTCTGAACCATCATCATGCTCTGGTATTCATGCACCACCAGATTTCTCCTTGTTTCAGCTATCTGATAGTCGATATCCTCCATCTGCCCGGGAGAGAGATTCGCTGCAGCCTTCTGGAACAACAGCTCCCTTTTTGCCCATTTGTTTATGTAGTTTTGAACGTAGGCAGAACTGTCAGCAGGATTTGCACCGCTTAAGCCGTTCATGGGTATTTCATCCAGGAACAGAACCCTGTCACCGGCTTTGGCAACAGTCACACGTCCCGGCTGATTGTTACCACCACTGCAGCCGTAAACTGCCAGAGCAATCACAATTATCTTAATTATCCTGATCATTTGCCAGCCTTTTTTTAACTTCAACAAAAACCTGATCGTTTATGTTTACATTGTACTTTCTTGTTAATTCGTTGATCCATTGTTCGTTAAGCCAATCCTGATAATCTGATATCACATCTGCCTGCACTTCACTGAAGGGCAGGGGAGAAGGCCCGGCACTGGTTTCAGACAAATATCTGTCCTTGTTCTTCTCATAATGAAGCCTCAGACCAGCCGTATCTTCCTGAACCTTGTTCCATACCTTATCCGAAGATATTTCGAACAGCAGAATTCCGTCATGGAATTCCTTCATAAGATATTTAAAATCGGGATGCTTCTTCTCAAGAACTGAATCCTCATATTTCATAATTTCCTCAGAAGAAATCGCTTCAATTGCAGTATCAATAAACCGTAACGGATTTGTCGTTATTGTTTTGTTGCCCCTGTTTTCGAGGTATGATGCAAAATCTGCTGCGGAAAGGCTGCAGCCTGCAAAGGAATAAATGTTGCCTTTAGGCCTCCCTCTGAGCGGATACTTTGCTTTGCCACTGATTATCAGGGTATCAGTTTTTTTCACAAACCAGTTTTTAACCCGTGGATCAATGTTGAAGGCATATTCCTTGCGCAGTTTTTCGATAAATGACTTTTTACCCATTGCCACGAGTTCTGACTGGTCGAGCCTGCTTTCCAGGAAAGGTTTTGCTTCTTCCCAGCTACCCGGCGCTTTTCTCTCGAGAAGTTTAATAATATGAAAACCGTATGGTGACCTCACTGGTTTTGTGTAATCACCTGTATCCCTGATTGCAAATGCTGCTTCGGAAAAGTCATTAATAAACTCTCCGGTACCAAACCAGTTCATTTCACCGCCATTGGCAGCCGATTCCCTGTGATCTGAATTTTCTGAGGCCAGCCTGGCGAATGATTCGCCCTTTTCAAGCCGCTCATAAATCTCATTGATTTCTTTTTCGGCTTTTTGAATTATCTTTTCATCTGAACCTGCAGGCGCCGACTTCATTATATGAGCCACCCTGATCCTCCCTCCTGAAGGTCTGCGGTCATTTACTTTGATGATATGATAACCGAAAGGTGTTCTTACAGGTTCGGAGACCATTCCGGGCTGAAGGCTGTAGGCAGCTTCTTCGAAAGGAGCTATCATCTGGTAAACAGTGAAATATCCAAGGTTGCCGTTGTTAACGATAACAGACCTGTCGTCTGAGCCGCTCTTTGCAACATCGGCAAAAGGTTCTCCTGAAATTATCCTTTCCCGTAAGGAGACTGCTTTGTTGTAGGCCTTCAAAGTATCTTCAGGCGATGCATCCGGCTTGCAACTTACGAGAATATGTGATGCGTTAATCTCCTCAAGGTATCTCTGGTAGGCTTTTCTGAGAACTGTTTCCTTAATATCCGGATCGCTGAGCCACGACTGGGCGAGTTGCTGCCTGTACCCGCTAAGTTCTTCCATGAAGGAGGAGGTTGTATCATAGCCATGTTCCATGGCGTCAGCAACTTTCAGCTTAAAGGCAATGAACTGCCTGAGATACTCATCCAATTCAACTTTGTAATCCGGATCCGGGCTCTTATTGAACATTCTTATAAACTCACCCGCCTCAACATCCATTCCCGCCACAGTCATAAGGATCTTTTCATCGGCGTTTTGCGAAAAGCCGGTTGAAAGAGACAGAAGGAACAGTATGGAGCTCAGGATTGTTTTTTGTCTCATGGCATTGCGAAGAGATCCATTATTCAATTGATTTCCTGCTGTAATTTGGCGATTCCCTTGTTATGGCAACATCATGGGGATGGCTTTCGATAATGCCTGAATGAGTTATTCTCGTGAATTTGCTTTCCGCCTTCAATACTGAGATGTTCTTTGCCCCGAGGTAGCCCATACCGGCTCTCAGTCCTCCCATCATCTGGAATATCACTTCCGACAATGTACCCTTGTAGGGAACCCTCGCTTCAATTCCTTCCGGAACGAGCTTGCGGATATCGTCCTCAACATCCTGAAAATAACGGTCTTTTGATCCCTGCTGCATGGCTTCTATTGACCCCATGCCCCGGTAAGCCTTGAATTTTCTGCCGTTATATATTATTGTATCGCCCGGAGATTCTTCAACACCGGCAAAGAGCGATCCGGCCATTATAGAATCAGCGCCGGCAGCCAGTGCCTTGATTATATCGCCGGAATATCTTATTCCCCCGTCAGCTATTACGGGAACTCCTGAACCTTCGATCGCCCTGGCAACGTTGTAAACAGCGCTCAGTTGGGGAATGCCCACTCCTGCTATGATCCTGGTGGTGCAAATCGATCCGGGGCCGATTCCAACCTTAACAGCATCAGCTCCTTCACTAACCAGTTTCTTTGCTGCTTCTGCAGTTCCGATGTTTCCGGTAACCACTTCTGTCGACGGAAAAGTTTTCTTGACTTCTTTCAGGATCCTTATCACGCTCTTTGTATGCGCGTGAGCGGTGTCTATAACAATGGCATCAACACCGGCATTTACCAGGGCTTCCACTCTGAGAAGGGTGTCGGATGCAATCCCTACTGCTGCGGCAACCCTGAGCCTTCCCTTCTCATCCTTGCATGAGTTCGGACGATCCTTGGTTTTTGTAATATCCTTGTATGTGATCAGCCCTATCAGCTTCCCCGACTCATCGACCATGGGCAGCTTTTCTATCTTGTGCTTCTGTAAAATGCGTGCTGCAGCCTGAAGATCGGTCTGGTGATTCGTCGTGATAAGGTCGGTGGTCATCACCTCAGTTATCTTCTTGCTCTTATTGTTCTCGAACCGCAGGTCTCTGTTAGTGACTATACCTTTTAGTATTCCGCTCTTATCGATCACAGGTATCCCCCCAATCTTGTATTCGGTCATCAGGCTGATGGCTTCGGCTACAGTTGCTTCGAGACCGATGGTTATCGGATCGAAGATCATCACGTTCTCTGCCCTCTTTACCCTTTTTACCTGGGAAGCCTGTCTCTCGATCGGCATGTTTTTGTGGATCACGCCAATTCCTCCTTCCCTGGCGATTGCTATTGCAAGCTCATCTTCGGTTACGGTGTCCATAGCCGCGGAAACGACAGGAGTGTTTATCTTAATGTTTCTGCTGAACATGGAGGATATATCCACCTCCCTCGGCAGCACTTCGGAATAGGAAGGAACAAGAAGAACATCATCAAAGGTCAAACCTTCGAAAAGTATTTTATCCTTAATAAATGACATCGTATGATCCTTTTGGTTTTTGTGGGCGCAAATTACTAAAAAAATAACCACTCTGAAAACTTGTTGCTACATTTGTATATGCCCCGCCAGCCGGTTACAATCGAACAGTGCAGGAAAATCCTGACCAGGTACTGGGGATTCACTTCCTTCAGGCCTCTTCAGGAGGATATTATCCGTTCCGTAACAGAAGGAAGGGATACGCTCGCCCTGATGCCGACCGGAGGCGGTAAGTCAATAACCTTTCAGGTCCCTGCACTGGCCATGGAGGGAACCTGCCTGGTGATCACTCCCCTTATTGCCCTGATGAAGGAACAGGTAAACCGGCTGAACAGCCTTGACATCCGGTCGCTGATGATCCATTCAGCCATGACGAAGGAGGAAATTGATATCACTCTCGAAAATTGCATTTATGGCGACTACAAGTTCCTTTATGTTTCCCCGGAGAGAATCTCCACACCCCTGTTCAGGGGAAGAGCGGGAAGAATTAACCTCTCACTTGTTGCCATTGATGAGGCTCATTGTATATCCCAATGGGGCTACGATTTCAGACCTTCTTACCTTAAGATTGCTTCCCTGAGGGAAATCATTGCCCCCGACGTGCCTTTCCTGGCACTGACTGCTACTGCTACCTCGCTGGTGGTGAATGATATTATGGAAAAGCTGGAATTCAGAAAACTCAACGTGCTCAAGACCAGCTTCGCAAGAAAAAACATCTCCTACCTTGTCCGTCAGGTAGAGGAGAAAGGCAGTTACCTTCTGAAAACACTTGGAAGTGTAAGCGGTAACGGCATTGTCTATGTCCGCAGCAGAAAAAGAAGCAAGGAAGTGGCTGAGATGCTTGTTGCCAACAACGTGAATGCTGATTTCTATCATGCAGGACTTCCGGACGAACTGAGGGACAGAAAGCAGGCTTCATGGTCGACAGGAAAATCACGTGTGATAGTTGCGACCAATGCATTCGGCATGGGTATCGATAAAGCAGACGTCAGATTTGTGATCCATTGGGATATTCCTGATTCAATAGAAAATTATTTTCAGGAAAGCGGAAGAGCCGGAAGAGATGGAAAACCTGCATGGGCTGTGCTATTATATTCTCCTTCCGACAAGACACGTCTCTATGATTCACTCCGGCAAAAATTTCCTCCGGTCGACAGGATCAAGGATGTTTATGAAGCCCTCTGTAACTATCTTCTGGTTCCCATCGGGTCGGGTAAGAACAACGTCTTTGATTTTAACATGGCAGAATTCGTTTCAAAGTTCCGTCTTCCTGTGATCGAAACATACAACAGCCTTGCATTTCTCCAGCGGGAAGGATATGTCGAATTCACAGAAGAGATTAATAATCCCTCCAGGGTACATTTCATTGTGGGACGCGACGACCTTTACAAGTTCCAGGTTGCAAATGAGTCATTCGATGGTTTTATAAAACTTCTTCTCAGATCCTACACAGGCATGTTCACCGAGTTTGTTTCAATAAATGAAGATTCACTGGCAAAAAAAGCTGCCATCACACGCGATACGGTGTACAATTACCTGGTAAAACTGTCGTCAATGCACATCATCAGGTATATCCCGGGGAAAAAAACATCGCTGGTAATCTTTACTGAGGAACGTCTTGAAAGAAAGGCTCTCCTGATCTCTCCTGAAAACTACCTTCACGTCAGGGACAAGTATGTCTCACGGCTCGACAAAATGGTCGATTATGCTGAATCAGCCAACAGGTGCCGTGCCGTAATGCTTCTGGATTATTTCGGAGAGGAATCGGACCGCTGCGGGACCTGCGACATCTGCCGGGAAAGAAATGAACTTGATCTCAGTAAATACGAATTTGACATAATACTTGAAGAGATAAAAAATATCCTTTCCCGGCAATCACCCGATCCCGAGGAACTTGTAAAACTTGTGACGCAGCCTGAGGAAAAGGTTATTAAAGTCATCCGCTGGCTCCTTGATCACAACAAGATCATTCAGGACAGCAGTCGCAAGCTGAAATGGAAGAAGTGATGTTAAGCCCTTCTATCTGATAACCTTAGTGTTCCCTCCCTTTTCCATCGCAATGTCAACCGGTGTGTTTGTCTTCCAGGCTCCGCGGGTAAAATCAGGAACCGGAACAGGGTACGACCTGCTTTCAACCGACCATTCGCTTAATGGTGCAACGGCGCTCCAGAGAGCAGCATCATACACATCCTGGTCGAGGGGAAGCCCGTTACGGAGACAGTCGATAAGGCGCCAGTTCTCAAGGAAATCCATTCCCCCGTGGCCTCCGACTTTTTTTGCCAGTTCTCCTACTTTTCTGACAATGGCAGGGGTGAATTTCTCCTCCAGAGCTTTCATTTCCTCGTCGCTCACCCATTCGTCGCCTACCGATATCTTTGCCGGGAGCGGATACTTAAGTGCTGCGGCTTTTGTACCGCTTATCTTATGTATTCTCGAATAGACATTTGGAGAAGTCACATCATGCTGGATCATTATAGTCCTGCCTTTCTCAGTAAGGATTGTAGTGGTGGTCATGTTGCCCCTGTATTTCCTGTCGACATATTTCTTATAGAAAGGATCGGTTTCTGCAAGAGTCTTTGCTGTGTCATTCATCTGGAAATCTTTACTCATTACAGATACCAGGAAATTCATCCTGTCGCCCCGGTTGATATCCATTATCTGGCAGACAGGCCCCAGTCCGTGAGTGGGATAAAGATTTCCACGGCGGGTGGAGTTCTCTTCCAGCCTCCACATCTCCCAATAACCTTTTTTGTTGAAGTTGCTGCCCAGCAGGTTGTGTATGTAAGCCCCTTCGCCATGTACAATGTCGCCGAAGAATCCCTGCCTGGCCATGTTCAGGGTAAGGAGTTCAAAGAAGTCGTAGCAGCAATTCTCCATCATCATGCAATGCTTCCTTGTCTTTTCCGAAGTCTCAACCAGCTGCCAGCACTCATCCATCGTTACGGCTGCAGGAACTTCAACCGCCACATGCTTGCCATGCTCCATGGCGTAAACACACATCGCGGCATGCATATTCCATGGGGTGCATATATAAATAAGATCTATATCGTCCCTTTCGCACATTCTCTTCCATCCCTCAGGGTCGCCTGAAAAAAGAACTGGCTTGAAACCATATGGTTCTATAAGTTTCCTGGTCTTTTCAACTTCTTCGGGAACCACATCACAAAGGGCTCTGATATCGACGCCTTCAATGAAGCTCATACTCCTTACGTGGCCCGGACCCCTGTTTCCAAGTCCTATAAAACCAATTCTGACAGCTTCGAGGCGGGGAGCAGCATAGCCCGACATGTTGAATTCCTGGCTGCCCTGTACTGACAGCAAGGATGACTCACTTCCAAAAGCTCTCAAAAGGCTGCTTCCGGCAAGCCCGAGTCCGGTAAGACCGGAGATCCTCAGAAAATCCCTGCGATTGCTTTTCATATCTTTTAATTTTTAATGTTTCTCCTTTATTTTGGTTTGTCAGAGCTATTTCCCGAAGAAATGCTTCTTCATAAAACTGATAAACACAGGGAAATCAGACGGCATGGATCCGTGTCCTCCTTCGTGCATATAGTATCCGAGGTCATTCAGGACCGGAACTCCTGCTTCAGGCCATATTTGAGTTCCAAGTGATTTTTTGCCGAGAAGCTCGTAAACCGGTCCTGCAGCCGCCGCCGCAAGAAATTCACCCTTGGGATCGGACCAGTTGTCGGTGGTGCCGGTCTGAAGCAGCAACGGCCTCGGAGCCATCAGGGCAATCAGCATGTGAGCATCAACAGGCGATTTGGACGGATCGTCCCTATAATTCCTCCAGTTGGAGGCAAACTGATAGAAGTACCTGGTCGGATGTGTCATGTGATCGATATTCTCACCATAATTCCTTCTCGAGAGTGCGGCGCCGCCTTCACCGGAACAGCTTGCAATAACCATCCCGAACCTCTGGTCGCGGGCTCCCGTCCATAGTGCCGTTTTTCCAAGCCGCGACACTCCGAAAAGAGCTACTTTCCCGGCATCGATCTGCGGGTCGGTCTCGAAATAATCCATCACCCTGCTTAGTCCCCACGACCAGGCTGAAATGGCTCCCCATTCATCGGGTGCAGGATAATCCTGTCCCTTCTTCAGATAGTATCCCCGGATGCCGTACCTGATACCCTCGGCAAAATCCGGCTCAATTTCACTGTAATTGACTGTGGCGAAACCGATGCCCTCCGACAGGAACTGGTTCACATCCATTCTTCCGAACCCGCCTTTTCTCTGTACCGGGACCAGGTTTCCCTCAGGATCACGCATCATTCCTGCCTTTATGCCGGGATCATCAGTGACTGTTGCATTCGGCATGAAACCTATACTGAGGAAAACAGGCACAGGTTCCTTTGCATCTGCAGGCAGGTAGATCAGAATATCCATTTTATGCGACGATGTGTCTTTTGTAAAATATACTGTAACCTGTTTCCGGACGGCAGCGCCGTCCAGCGCGGGCGTACCCCAGTCAAACACATTGAAGGTCATATCTGAAGGCCGCGAAGGAACCTTTCCATACTGGAACTCTTCAAAAAGAGAAAGTATCTCAGGTCTTCTCTTCCTTGTCCATTGCTTTGCATTCTTAACTTTCCTTCCGTTGGCCATCAACAGCGGATCGGGAAGTGTATATGTTCCGACCTTCGATTCATCGTAGTTCACAGGAATGCCTGCCACAACATCATTTGCGGGCTTCTGGCCCTGTGCTTCTGCCCGGTAGGCAATCATTGTTAAGGAAATAACAATGCAGACACAGATCTTTTTCATTTATTCGGTTGATTTTAGTATTGTAACCGGACCAAGCAAACCTGATTCAACAGGATTTCTTCCCCATACCATTACCTGGGAATTGAGCACCTTGTTCGCGGCAGGAGCCTTCTGATCTCCGATAAGCCGGTTGGTCCACTGATTGGTAATTCTTATCTCAATTACATTCACGCCTTTCTTTAAAAGTCCGGAAACATCTGTCCTGAAAGGGGAGGTCCACAGAAGCCCGGCATTATTGCCGTTTACTGTAACCTCTGCCATATCGGCCACGTTTCCAAGATCGAGGTACAGCTTCAACCCACTTTTAAGCCATGCTCCCGGAACTTTAACAGTGTTTTTATAGACAGCTGTTCCCGAGAAGTATTTTATGCCTTCATCCTCGTTCGCCGTCCATGACTGCAGATTGCTGAAAACAGCTTTTTCAGGAGCCCCGGCTCCGGCAGGGAATGATACTTCCCAGGGACCGGCAATGGCAGTCAGCTGCTCAATGACGCTTTTTTCTCCCGGCTTTTCGTTGCTTACTGCTTTTTTCCGGAACACTACGAAAAGCGATTTTCCGGCTTCAAGCGACAGCGGAACCACCGTGCCCTTGTCCTCAATGGAGTACCTGCACTCCGACAATGTGCCGGTCAGCGGATCCCAGATTTCCGGCTCCATGCCTTTTATCCGGAACCTGAATTCAGTGTCAAAGTGTTTTTCAGAGGAGTTAACCAAAAACCAGAAATCAGCATCTCCCGCTTTCCTGTGTATCCAGTCTATTTTTAAATCAAGCTTCCTTGAATATTCCAGATCGGGATATATCCCAAGATTATTAAGTACTACACTGACCGGAGTCCCCCAGAATATCCTTCCTTTGCCTGCCATCCTTTTCGTACGGCTGATACCGTCAAGGTCAGCCCATAACTCATCCACAATGTCGCTGAAGGCCTGATCTGTGCCGGGAATGCCTGAATAGCCGGGAGTTGTAACCGGTTTGGGACCAATTACAGTTGCTCCGGCCTTTACCAGTTCATTAATCTTTTTAAGCACATGAAACGTCATTCTGCCGGAATTCGGAAGAACCAGAACCGAATAGCTCATTCCGTCAGGGAGCAGGAGCTTCCCGTCTTCGGAAACACTCATCCGGTTAAGCAATACGTCGGCATTAATGTAATCATAGTCATAGCCTTCGGGCGGAGCCGGGATTAGTCCCGTACCCCATATCGGCATCGTCGACGGAGCACCTTCATCAAGAAGGTAGGCCAGGTCGGCGACGAATCTGCCCTGTTGAAGCATAAATGAATTCCTGGCAAGATAGGTCATAAACGGTCCGGCCTGCTCTGCCCAGGTAATGTTCCGGTTTATATGAGTTCCTACCATGGTATTACCAGGTTTTGTGTCGACCGGCTGATGAGCCGAGGTATGAAATACAAAACGGTTGATGCCCTGGGCAAACCAGTAGTCTCCTATCTTTTTCAGAGTATTTGGCGATTCATAACCTCCTCCTGTATAGGCTTCTGCAGCAACTAGCTTCTTTCCGTAGATATGCGATGCCGAAGCTGCGCCCCTGACATCCTGATAGTACATCAGCTCGGGATGCAGAGCCCTGTACCAGAATTCCCCCATGGGAATATCCACATATTTCTTGCAGAGGAGGGCATCTTCAAGGATCTCCAGCGAAACTCCCGAGGCTTCACCGTATGTGCTGATTCCCTGTTTGTTAAGGTAGGAGGTCAGAACACCATAGTGGTTTTCTGCAAACATGTCGGCAAGAGTGCGCCTGAAATCCCACAAAACCCGGTCGCTCACTTCTCCGTTAAGCATCACCCTGCCGGCAAGACCGGGAAGAAACGGCTTAAGGTCGTATCCTCTCCTGTTTTTGAATTCTGCAAGCATGTTATCGGTCCAGTTCTGCATTCCGGCTTCCCAGCTGTCGAGCATTACGCTTCTCAGCGTTTTGCCGTAAAGAGGTCCAAGGGCTGCAGCAATTGGCTCAGTGTACTCTCTGATATACGCTTCAGTATGTTCGCGGCTAAGTTTATCGGTTTCATAGCCTGAACCTGCCGCGACAGCCGGCCTGTTTTTCGAACCTGTTAGGGAATACCCGAAACGCATTACAGTCCAGTTGCCTTCAGGAACTTTCCAGTTCAGCTGCCCCTCAGGGGTAAGCATTGCTGTGAGATCGATAACCGATGCAGGATCGATCCCTGAACCGGGGACCAGTTCGCCCGATGCAACAGGCTCGTAATTAAAAAGGTGATAAAAGCCTGCCTTGTCCTCCCACCTGTGTATCCTGGGCCCTGAATGCAGCTTTATCTCGCCAAACGTGTAAGCCGTGTCGGGCGGATTGACAATCTCCCTCATCACATCATCGGGCTTCATCGGAGCGCCTGTGAATTCTATTCTGAAATACTTTGCCGTTACTGCGGGGAAAGAGAATGTGGCAACCTTGCCGGCGCGGTAGAGCTGAGCTCCGGGGAAAAGGGCAATTGTCCGGAAATCAGTCCCGTTGTTGCCCGCAAGAAGTCTGCCCTCCGGTATTCCCGAACGGTTGGCGAGAGTTATTGCCCTGGCTGTAAACGGCTTTTCATAAGTGTACCCGATCCATAATCCTTTCTTATCCTTTCCTGCTGCAACCCTGCATGAACTGTTAAGGTCGTCATCAAGTAGGGCGGCCGGATCAACAGTTCCCGAAGAGGTAATTGCGGATGCAACTGCAGGAGCAGCTTCAGCTTCTTCCGGAGGTGTAGGAAATGCCAGAACAACACAATCCTTATAAAATCCGGGAACCGGTTTGGGCGAGTTGGAAAGATCCCTGATTGGCCCTTCGTATGATGGCGGGTCAGGAAGCTTTCCTGTGAAAGTAAGAGGCCCCTTCAGATTCATTTCACTCCAGACCAGTTTTTTCATTGCCTGTTCGGGTCTGACCCACGGTCCGCCGGTCAGACTCCATCCGGCTGAACTGAAAATTGTCATCTCGAGGTCGAGCCTCTCAGCTTCTGAGGCTGTATGCTTTACGGCATCCAGCCATTCGGGCGACATGAACAGTATCTTGTTGTCAACCGTCTGGCCTTGTCCGGCTGCTACATCGGCCAGCTGCATTCCCCCTATGCCGACTCTTTTCATCCATTCAAGATCCTTTGTTATGCCTTCCTTTGTGACGTTACTGTTGGTCCAATGCCACCATGTACGAGGTCTGGCTGATTCGGGGGGATTCCTGAATCCTTCAGACAGTGAAAGCGCATCATCCTGACCATATCCGCTTAATGAAAGAGAAAAGAGCAGGAGTATCACAGAGGCCCTGTGAAGCCTTTTTGATAAGATTTTTTTCATGGCAATAATATGCTCTTAAATGAGGAGCTTAAAGTTCGGTAAGCTGGAGATTCCTCCACCTTACTTTAATGCCGCCCCCGCTGTGTATTTGTAAAAGTATCCTTCCTTTGCCCTGTCCGATCTTCTCATCATTCATATCAGTCATTACCTCGCCATTCAGCCAGGTGGTTATCTTATCACCTTCAACCTTGATCCTCATGGTGTTCCATTCATCTTTCTTCAGGATATTTTCCTTCTCATCAGGGATCTGATAAATCCATCCCCTGCCGTATGATTCATAGATGCCACCCGTATCATTTCCGGGAGGCGCCACCTCAACCTGCCATCCCGATATCTGCACTCCGGTCTTAATGTAGGAACGGATGAACACTCCGCTGTTTCCGTTTGCCTCCTGTTTAAACTCAAGGCTCAGATCGAAATCATCATAATATTTCCTTGTCCCGAGATATCCGTATTCCTCGTCAGGCCCGCTTTCACATACCAGTTCACCGTCCTTTACATACCATTGTTCAGTTCCGTAAATTTCCCAGCCTGTAAGGTCAGTACCGTTGAAAAGGTTCTCCTGTTGCGGTTTCCGGGGCAATTCCTTAATCTTCATATTCCTGAACCAAACCCTGCTGCCATGATCCTGGAGGGCAAATACCCCGCTCCTCGCAAGTCCGTACTCTGGAGCATTGTCCCATTTGCCGCTGTTTTTCCTTGAGAACCAGTCTTCAGTCCAGGCCTCGAATTCCAATACCTTCTGACCGTTGAGCCAGTGTTCGACATGGCCGTTGTCAAAGACTATCCTGGAGTTGTTCCATTTCATAGCCTTGTTCAGCTCTTTTTTCGCCGGATCGCAGGTGTACATGGCGTAATCTGCCGCAGCTTTCTGCCACTCCTCTATCGGACTTGCAAATCCGATATCGTCAATAAGCTGGTACTCAGGACCGGTTACATAAGGAACCTTAAGCTCGGGCCTCTCTACCACATGGTAGAGCAGACCGCTGTTACCTCCTTCTGATATCTTCCAGTCAAAATCAATTATGAAATTTTCATAATCTCTCGTAGAGACAATATAACCTGTGCTGTCGCTTCCCAGTCCCAGGGATGTGAGCAATCCCTTTTCAACCTTCCAGGGAGCTATACTCACTTCTTCTCCCTTGAAGTCGCGCCATCCGTTAAGGCTGCTGCCATCGAACATCAGCGACCAGCCGTCGGCGATCTCCTGTTCAGTCAGAATGTTGATCTTCTTTCCGCAGCCGGAGAATATTATCCCCGCCATAAGGATTACAATGAAAATTGAAAGAGTTTTCTTCATATTTGCCAGTGTTTGTGTTGTTTTATAATTCATCCGGAGCCTCCGGCATGGGTTTAGAGTGCTTAAAGTTATCAAACTTTAATTCTTTTTGGATAACTCTTAGGTACATTTTACCTAATTTTGCAGGTCTGTTTATTAAAATTTAACATGACAAGCAAGAACGATCCGATTTATTCCCGCAGTGTAGTCGAGTTTACGGCGACGGCTATGGAATTCTGCAAATATGCCGAAAATGCAGGCCGGATGAAGGGAGATGAACTGTTTAAGATACTGCAGCGAATCCTTCCTTACCTTTATATCAAGGCTTCATTGCTTCCTTCGCTCGAACCTTATTTTGAAGACGGAAATGAAAAATTCGTCACTGAAGCCGACTGGTTCAGGATACATGATGAACTCAGAAATAAATTCGGAACTGCCGATGATTATGTGGATATGGCTGACGAAAAGTTCAACGAGGCTGAAGGACCTGTTGCTTCAAGTATTTCCGAAGACATGGCAGACATTTACCAGGATCTGAAGGATTTTTTACTGCTTTATCAGACAGGCACTCAGGAGGTAATGAATGACGCCGTGTGGGAAAGCCGGCTGAATTTCGAAAATTACTGGGGACAGAAATTGCTTAACTCACTAAGGGCAATTCATAGATTCATCTACTCGGGAGAAGAGATAAGTATGACGGAACCACGTGATCCGGATGATCAGGCAAGAAAAACTTCCGACTGGTTCATTACAAGGAGACAAAAGGACTTTAGAGGAAATGGAAAATAACGGATACGTACAGACAATTTCTGAAGAGGAAATAGGCAAGTTCGAATTGTCGTGGTTCAGGGGCGAGATAGTGCTCATCGAGGATATGGAGACATTTAATGAAACCTTCCCAAGACTCAGGGGATCAGCGGTTCTGGGATTTGATACCGAAACAAGGCCTTCATTCAAAAAAGGGAAGAAGAACAAAGTGTCTCTTATCCAGCTGGCAAATGAAGAGCTTGCCTGCCTGGTCAGAATTAATAAAATCGGAATCCCTCCTCAGCTCGCAAGCCTTCTTGCAAATGAAAACGTGATCAAGGCAGGCGTCGCCGTGCATGACGACATACGTTTCCTCAGAAATGTAAGGGGATTTGAACCCTCAGGCTTTGTTGATCTTCAGAAATTTGTAAGGGATTATGGCATTGAGGTTTCCGGTTTGAAAAAGCTGGCTGCAATTGTCCTGGGATTCAGAATATCAAAACGCCAGCAGGTAACTGACTGGGAAGCGGAACAACTCTCAGAAGCCCAGATTGTTTATGCCGCAACAGATGCCTGGGTATGTCATCAGATTTATAAAAAGCTTCTGAATGGAAATTAAAATAACTCTGAAATCCGGAAAGGAACAGTCTGTGAAAAGACTTCATCCATGGATCTTTTCAGGAGCAATAAAAAAAATTTCCGGAACACCTGCTGAAGGCGATATTGTTAAGGTCTTCGACAATAATAACAACTTTCTTGCTGTCGGACACTACCAACCCGGCTCAATAGCGGTAAGAATCCTGTCATTCACCGATATTGAACCTGATGTCGGTTTCTTCAGACAGACCATTGAACGTGCATTTGAATTCAGGAAAGCCGCCGGTCTGACAGGCAATCACAAACTGAATGTCTTCAGACTGATACATGGAGAGGGGGACGGTCTGCCCGGACTTGTAGCCGACTATTACAATGGAGTGATCGTTATGCAGACGCACTCTGTTGGCATGTACAGGATCAGAAGAGAGCTGGCCGGAATATTGAGCGGGCTGCCTCACCTGAAGATCAGCGCCGTCTATGACAAAAGCGGATCGACAATTCCGTTCATGTCGGGAATAAGACCCGAAAACGAATTTCTCCATGGCAGTTCCGAATCCGTTATCGTAACGGAATACGGTTTCAGATTCAGGATCGACTGGGTTGGCGGCCAGAAAACCGGTTTCTTTATAGACCAGAGGGAGAACAGAAAACTCCTTGGTGAATTCACAAAGGACAGAAGCGTTCTGAATATGTTCGGCTATACGGGAGGGTTCTCGGTATACGCCATGAAAAATGCCCGCCTGGTCGACAGCGTTGACAGCTCCGCACAAGCCGTGCAAATGGCTGATGAAAACGTGAGACTCAATTTCGGCGACGACCCCAGGCATACCTCGATACAGGCTGATGCATTTGAGTTCCTTAACGGGATAAAAGGAAAATACGATCTTATCGTTCTCGATCCTCCTGCCTTTGCAAAACACAACAATGCGCTCGACAATGCTCTCCAGGGATACAAAAGGCTAAATATGAAAGCCATACAGATGATAAAGCCGGGAGGCATTATTTTTACTTTCTCCTGCTCCCAGGTCGTAAGCAGGGAAAACTTCAGGAAATCGGTGTTTGCAGCAGCAGCAAACACCGGAAGAAAGGTGAGGATACTTCATCAGATGAGCCAGCCCCCGGATCACCCGGTCAATATCTACCATCCGGAGAGTGAGTACCTCAAAGGACTGGTTCTGTATGTTGAGTAACAAATTTGAAAATTTGAGAATTTGAAAATGGAGTTGAATAAGAATATTAAGCTTATCGCCTCAAGGCTTGGCCTGCATGTCTGGCAGGTTGAAAATACGATCCGTCTGATGGACGACGGGGCTACCATCCCATTCATAAGCCGGTACAGGAAAGAGATGACCGGAAGCCTGGACGAGGTACAACTGCTTCACATAAAGGAAGAATATGTCAGGCTCAAAGAACTCGATGCCCGGCGCGAAAGCATTATTAAATCGATCGAAGAGCAGGAGAAGATGACTGCCGAACTCAGGGAAAAAATCGATAATGCTGTCACTATGGCTGAATTGGAGGATATCTACCTTCCATACAGGCCAAAGAGACGCACCAGGGCAACCATTGCAAGGGAAAAAGGCCTCGAACCTCTCGCTGCCATTATCATGGATCAGAAGGAAATCAACCCTCGGCGAAAGGCTGAAGAGTTCCTGAACGATGAGGTGAAAAGCGTGGAAGAGGCGATAGCCGGAGCTTCCGACATCATCGCCGAATGGGTGAGCGAAGACGAAAAGGCGAGAAGACAGCTAAGACGGCTCTTCGAGAAGGAAGCTGTCATTTATTCGAAGGTTGTAAAGGGCAAGGAAACCGAAGGCATAAAGTTCAGTGACTATTTTGACTGGTCCGAACCCCTCAGAAAATGCCCTTCGCACAGACTTCTTGCAATGAGAAGGGGAGAGGATGAAGGTTTCCTCCGTCTTTCAGTTGAACCGGATGAGAAAAATGCACTTGATCTGCTGTTTTCAATATTCGTCAGGGGAAGGAACGAATCCTCATCACTTGTTGAAGTTGCTGTAAGGGACAGCTGGAAAAGGCTTCTTTCCTCATCGATGGAGACCGAATTCAGAAATATTTCAAAGGAAAAGGCTGACGGTGAAGCTATTGGAGTTTTTGCGGATAACCTGAAGCAGCTTCTCCTTGCATCTCCTCTCGGTGAGAAGAACGTCCTGGCAATTGACCCCGGCTATAGAACCGGCTGCAAGGTGGTCTGCCTCGACAGGCAGGGCAACCTGCTTCATAACGAAACAATTTACCCCCATCCGCCCCAGAACGAAACAGCCCTGTCGGTCAAAAAGATACTTACACTTGTCAGTGCATACAGGATAGAAGCTGTAGCAATCGGCAACGGGACAGCAAGCCGTGAGACTGAGGATTTCATAAAGTGGATAAAATTCGACAGGGATATCCAGGTATTCGTGGTCAGTGAAGCCGGAGCGTCCGTTTATTCGGCATCAAAGGTTGCCCGTGAGGAATTCCCCGATTATGACGTAACGGTCAGGGGTTCGGTATCAATAGGGAGAAGGCTGATGGACCCGCTTGCCGAACTCGTAAAGATCGATCCCAAATCGATAGGAGTAGGCCAGTACCAGCATGATGTAGATCAGCTTAAACTTCAGAACGCTCTTGATGAGGTTGTTTTAAGCTGTGTAAATGCAGTAGGCGTTGAGGTCAATACGGCAAGCAGACACCTTCTTACTTACGTTTCGGGACTCGGTCCACAGCTTGCACTGAATATGGTGGATTACCGCACGGCAAACGGCCCGTTCAGGTCAAGGACCGAACTTATGAAAGTGAAGAGGATGGGAGAAAAGGCATTCGAACAAAGCGCCGGATTCCTCAGAATCAGAAACGCTGAAAATCCACTCGATTCAAGCGCCGTTCACCCTGAAAGCTATCATATCGTCGAAAAGATGGCAGCCGACATGGGCTGCGATATCAGGGAACTGATGACAAACGATGAAAAACGGAAGGCAATAAGGCTTGAAAAGTACATCACCTCAGCAACAGGTCTGCCCACTCTGAAGGACATAATGGATGAGCTGGCCAAGCCGGGCAGAGACCCCCGGTCAGCTATAAAGGAGTTCAGATTTGCCGATATTCATTCAATGGAGGATCTTGTAAGCGGAATGATAGTCCCCGGAATTGTAACAAATATTACAAAATTCGGAGCTTTCGTTGATATAGGCATAAAGCAGGATGGATTGGTTCATATTTCAAATATGAGTAACACTTACGTGTCCGATCCCTCAAAAGTGGTCAGGCTTCATCAGCATGTGATGGTAAAGGTGCTGGATGTAGACATTGAAAGAAAACGGATCCAGCTTTCCATGAAGGGACTTGACAATAAATAATTGGGGGCTGACTGCTGAGATCCGAATGATTCGAGGCTTACATTACTCTATTCCGATAAGCTTCCTCAGTTCGGCTATATGATTCTCGTAGATACCCCTCGGAACTGTATTGTATTTCCTGCACAGTGAAGCTGCATATCCTACGGCAACACCCATCTGACCAGTTGTATGCATCACCCTCGGACCACCAAGCCCTACATGGGAACAACTGAAACACCGGCCGGCCATGAAAAGGTTTTCTATGTTTTTCGAATAAAGTGTCCTGTAGGGTATATAATAGTGATCCACCTTGTGATACAGGGCTTCCGACATGAAGTCGGGCATCGCACTGTCAGCTTCAGCCTGCTGATAATGAACATCAATGTTTCTTGTTTCCATTGCCACTGCATCGTGGAATTCAGTCATATTCCTTTCATCATTGAAAGTGTAAATGTAATCGCCTGTCAGCCTCCTCGATTCCCTTTTGCCAACAAGATATCCTACCCAGTCGAGTCCGATATTGGCATTTGCCGGGTCCTTCTTTGCATTGCTGAATGATCCGTATATGGCTTTAAGGATATGGTCGCGTATGTACTCCGCGTCATCTATCTGGTTCAGGTCATCACGCGAAAACTCCCATTGCCAGGTTCCCGATAAAGCTGTATGGTCACCGGCAACATCCATTGCCCAGGGAACATCGGGAAATGTTACCGCTTTCCCGGCGTCATAGGTCGTCCAGAGAACAGACGAACCCATAACCTTGCCGTCAGCCCTGGACGGGCTCCAGAGTTCCCCGTAGCCGGCCAGGCTTTCGCCATATTTTGAAGAATCTTCTCTGCCGTACATGAATTCAGCGCCCGCCCAGTAACCTATCCAGCCGTCGCCCGTGCAATCGGCAAAAAGGGGAGCACTGAAGCGCATCCTCCTCCCTGTTGCCGTCTGACGCGCATCGATCGAGGTAATTTTTCCGTCTTCGGTGTTCGCAGAGTATACCCTCCAGTTAAGAAATATGCTTATGTTTTTATATTTCGCCATATTGTCGTGCCGCTTTCTATCGTCCTTCATTGCTTCGGGCGATCCGTTAGGCCACCATACGGTGTTGAGCATGTTTATTATTCTTTCAGATTTCCATGCTATTCCCTCGGTATGAACGCGTATTTCACTGCTTGCATTTCCTCCCAGGACCGGCCTGTCGTGAACCAGAGCAACAAGAAGTCCCTGTTCGGCAGCCGCAATTGCTGCAGCGCAGCCTGCAATGCCGCCGCCGGTTATCACAAGATCAAATTCTGCTTGACGCTCAGGAATATCCTCATCCCCGCCAAGCTTTTTTCTCCATGAAGCGAGCCCTGAACCATCTGAAGGCGGAGCTGTTTTTTTTGTACTAAAGTAAACTGCATCGCATCTTCCGTCAAATCCGGTCAGGTCCTTCAGTACTATTTTCAGGGCCGGGTCTTCAATCGGCACTCTTCCTGCATACTGCCAGTGCCATGATTCAACTCCTGTTCCAAGGATGCTTTTAAGTTCTATCCCGTTTATCACAATTTTAAACCTGCCGGGAGCCTCCCAGTCACCCTTTGCCCAGTTAAGCGTCCTGACCCACACATGATATTTCCCTCGTGCCGGAATCGTAACAGTCGTGGAAGCATCCCTCACGGGAGTTCCCAGACCGTGAGCAAGAAGATAGGGAGAGCCCATCTGTTCGGTAAACTGAGGATCAACAAGCCAGCTTCCTTTATCCAAAAACGATTCGGCTTCAACAAGCAGTTCATGGTTATCATTGCTGCATGAGATACCTGTGAAAAAGAGCAATATGAAAAGAGGAGTTGTGATCTTCATTGCCTCCGGGTTTTAATTCATTGCAGGAGCAGGCATCATTCTTCCGGCAGGAGCAGCGCTCCTTTCGGTAACAGGTTTTACGGGAATACGGGCATCTCTCATGGCGGCATTATACGCAAATGAAGCTGTGATAATGGCATTATGACGCAGATCATCAAGTGAGAGCCTTTCCCATGTGTCCATCACCGTGTGGTAACCGCGGTCATATTCAATCTCATCCTGAATAAACTGGAAGGCAGGTAAACCCAGACCGTCAAATGACTGATGATCAGTTCCTCCTGTATTTCTTATTGTTATGGTGGAAGCTCCCATATCCTCGAAGGGCCTGAACCACTCCTCGAAGATGGGCCTTGCCATGTCATTGCCCTGGAGATAAATCCCCCTGTATTTACCGCTTCCGTTGTCCATGTTGAAATAAACTGCAAACTTGTCGAAATCAGGCTTGTGAGCTTTGGTCTGCGCATCGGCAAGATAAGTGTTTGCATATCCCCTCGAACCGAACAGTCCCTGTTCTTCCCCGCCCCACAGGGCAATCCTTATAGTCCTCCTGGGTGATACGCCGAGGCTTCTCAGTATCCTGAGAGCTTCCATCATTACGATGCAGCCCGATGCGTTGTCCGCAGCCCCGGTCCCGCCATGCCATGAATCGAGATGAGCGCCTATCAGCACTACCTCATTCTTAAGGAGCTTATCGGTCCCGGGAATCTCCCCTATAACATTGTAAACCTTCGGACTCGGAAAGAACCTGTTCTGAATCTCGATCTCCATTTCAACCTTCACATTGTTCCTGATCAGCCTTTCCATCCTTCCGTGCGCTTCGGTAGGAAGATTAAGTTCGGCAAGCGGCTCAGGATCACCTGCCTTGTAACTGACGCTACCCGACCTGGGAACATTGAAGGTCCCCGAGTTGTTCAGGATAACTGCAGCTCCTTCAGATTTAATAAGCTCGGTGATAAGAGTCCTGAGAGCCCTCTGTGCCATATACTGAGCATAATCACCCGGCATCGGCCTTCTTCCCTGACGAGAATCGGCCATGGCAAGCTGTTCAAGTTCTTCTTCACTGTACCGGTGTGCCAGCGGCTCATAACTTACCTGGTAATTGGAGGTTGAGGGCATCATCACTATCTTCCCCCGGATCTTCCCCTTGTATTTTTCAAGATCTGCTTCATTTTTTACATCCATGAGAATAACTTCCGACCTTATAACACCGGCAGTGCTTCCTGTCCATGCCACAGGATTGCACGCGAAGTTGGAATAGTAGGGAGCTGTCATCGCAGCATAAGCCTTGAGGTTATCCCATCCGCCACGGCTGAAATCACCGGCTTCCTCCAGCCTTACGTTCTGGAACCCCAGCTCCTCCATCTTCTTTTTCGCCCATTCATTCCCCCTCGATCCACCTGTCGATCCGGTGAGCCTTGGCCCGGTAAGATCCGTCAGACCAAAAGCAAGGTCCTCAATAGCCGAATTCCTCATGCCTTCCTGCTTGATCCGGTAAATCATTGTCAGATCTGTTTTTTCTGTCTGAGCTGATAGTGATACAGAAAAAAGCATAAAAAGAAAACCACCGGTTATAAGTCTTTTAATTTCCATTTGATGGTATTTAGGGTTTTGTTATACTCAAATGTAGAAAAAACCGGAACAGCGACTCCGCAGTAAATGCATTTTAACAATTGTTAACGTTAGTGCCAGACTTTCCGGGTCTTTGCCGGGTTGAGCTCATTTTTTCTTAATTTTGGTCTTCATAATTGACTTTAAGACATAAGATGATATATCCCGAAAACTTTGAAACCAAGATAGGATTTGACAGGATCCGTCAACTCGTTTCCGAGAACTGCCTCAGTGATATGGGTAGGGAGAAAGTTGACAGGATCACTTTCAGCAATGATCATGAACTGATTGGATTTAACCTGGCAGCCGTATGGGAATTCCAGAATATACTCAGGTTTGAAGACTATTTCCCATCTGAACATTATTACAATATCTCATTATCACTTAATAAGATAAGGATACAGGGGTCATTCCCTGAAGTATTTGAAGTCTTCGATTTGAAAAGATCAGTAACCACGGTAAAGGAGGTGATAAGCTTTTTCAGAAAGAAAGATGAAAAGGATTATCCTTCCCTGAAATCTGTCTGTTCCAGGGCAAAATTTTATCCTTTTGTACTTGAAGCAGCCGACCGGATTGTCGACAAGGAGGGAAGAATTCGCGATAATGCATCACCCAGGCTCCGGGAGATCAGGGATGACATAGTAAAAAAAGGAATTCTTGCTTCAAGAAGGATGGCTTCGATCCTGAAACAGGCCCAGGCTGATGGTATTGTCGATTCCGACACGGCAGCATCGGTCAGGAACGGCAGGGGAGTTATCCCGGTAAATACCTTCGACAAGAGAAAGATCAGGGGATTGATCCACGATCAGTCTGCCTCGGGAAAGACTGTGTTCATTGAACCTGCTGAGATAGTTGAAATAAACAATGAGATCGTTGAACTGGGATACGAAGAAAGAAGGGAAATAGTGCGGATTCTTACGGCTTTTGCCGATGATATACGGCCTTATATTGACGATCTGATCCAGGCAAACGATTTTCTGGGTGAGATCGACCTGATAAGGGCGAAGGCTCTTCTGGGAAACCATCTCGGCTCGGTTAAACCAATTTTATCCCCCGGTCCCGGGATCTCATGGAGAAATGCCGTTCATCCCCTTCTATTCATTGCCTTCGGCAAACTCCGCGGCAGAAAGGTCGTCCCCCTTAATATTGTTCTGGAAAGCAAAAACAGAATAGTCCTTATCTCCGGACCAAACGCCGGTGGAAAATCAGTCTGCCTGAAAACGGTGGGATTGCTTCAGTACATGATGCAATGCGGGTTTACTATACCGGTGGATGAGGGATCCGAATCGGGAATCTTCAGCGATATATTTATAGATATAGGCGACGAGCAGAGCATCGATAATGACCTCAGCACCTATAGTTCACACCTGATAAGCATGAAGCACTTCGTGAAACATGCCTCCGGGACGACTCTGGTGCTTATTGACGAGTTTGGAACCGGGACAGAGCCCATGCTGGGAGGTTCAATAGCAGAAGCAATACTGGGAGAACTTAACAGCGCAGGAACTTATGGAGTAATTACCACGCATTACACAAACCTCAAGCACTATGCCAGCCTGACTGAAGGTATTGTAAATGCCGCCATGCTTTTTGACCACCACCTTATGCAGCCTCTGTTCCAGTTGAGCATAGGAAAGCCCGGAAGCTCGTTCGCCTTTGAGATTGCCAGAAAGATAGGGCTTCCGGAAGAAATCCTGAAAAAGGCTTCAGAGAAAGCAGGAGTGAAGAATATCGATTTTGACCGGAACCTTAAAGATATAGCACGCGACAAGCGATACTGGGAAAACAAGAGACAAAACATCCGCCAGCACGAGAAACGGCTTGCCGAGCTTATGGATCAGTATGAAAAGGAGATTTCCGGGGCAAAAGAACTCAGGAAGGAGATCATCTCGAAAGCAAAAAGCGAGGCAGGAACTCTGCTGAACGCGACAAACAGGATGATCGAAAATACTATCCGCCAGATAAGGGAAACACAGGCTGAAAAGGAGAAGACAAGGGAGGCAAGGCAAAAGCTTGATGAGTTTAAGGAGGAGATTGTAAAGGAAGCAATCCAGCCTATGGTCGCTTCCGAAGAAAGGATGGAGAGGCTCGCAGGAAAAGCAAGAAAGTTCAGGGAAAGAAAGGAAGAACCTGTACAAAACGATGCTGCCACCATAAATATGCCCCTCAAAAAAGGAGATGCCGTTAGAATGACAGATACCATGGCCTCAGGAGAAATCATTAAAATTGAGGACGGCATGGCCCGTATTGAAACAGGCAGTTTGAAGATACTGGTCCCTGTCAGTAAACTGGAAAGGATAAGCAGGGCTGAATACAGAAAGACACTAAGGGCTGAACGATCCGTTATTCCTGCTGATCCTCTTATTCAGAAAAGAAAGCTTGATTTCAAGCCTGAAATTGATATCCGCGGTGTGAGAGGGGAGGAGGCTCTTGCGAGGGTAAGGGATTTCATCGACACGGCAACCATGGTCCAGCACCGGAACCTCAGAATACTGCACGGAAAGGGTAATGGCATCCTGCGCCAGCTTGTGAGGGAATACCTGTCGACCATGAATGTGGTGAGATCATACCGCGATGAACATATTGAAATGGGTGGATCGGGAATAACCGTCGTTGAAATGGATTTTTAGACGTTATAACATTGTTATAACAGGTAGGATGTGCGGCATACGGTATGCGGAAGAGGAAAAAAAAGGACCTCCGAAAGGGCCCCTTTTTTCTGTCCATAATCTCCATTCTTTTCAATAGAGTTTCACAGAACCGTAGCTTGCCCGTACGTACACTCTGGACGTTGGAGAGCTATCCTTTCCCACAATCCCCGAAATTTCAGTCGATGTGTTTTCTACTATCCTGCGCTGATGCTGGAAATTGCCCTCATCAAGCTTAAGGTCGCCATAGGAGGTCCGTGCATCAAGTTCATAGTTTGCTCCGCTGTCAATGCCAAGCCTGACACCTATGTAGCGCGAATCGGTTTCTATCGATTCAAAACCTGCAGGGATGCTCTCAACTGCAATGGATCCGTACGCTCCGTCGAACTTGAGCTTTTTGGACAGACTGCCGATGTTGATGTCGGTGTATCCGGCATCAAGAACAAGATTGCTGACTCTGTCAATTTCAAGCTTGTCGTATTTGGATTCGGCAACGACCGAGCTTATTTTGTCTATACTTATCTTTGAATATTTGCTATCGAGCAGAAGAGCCTGGCATTCATCAATGGTAAATTCTCCCACATATCTTATAATAACATCTATCCACCCGGCCGAATCTATTTCAGCTTTTCCGTAAGCCACGCTTATTGCATTGATGGGCTTTTCATTGCCCCGGGTCAGTCTTTCGATCAGCAGATTCCCGTACTTGATGTCTATATTTACAAGTCCGTCGACTTTTTCTATCTCAGAATTGCCATACCTGTTCACAAGATTGAAGTTAATGTACGATGGCATGCTGACCATATAATCAATGCTGAATCGTCTGGTACCTCCTCCCCAGCCGGAGAAATTGAATTTCTCATCAATAACTGTCCTGGCCTTTAGGATGTCGCCTTCTTCGCTGAATACAACATTGATATAATCGAGATACTTCTGGGCCCTGTCGCGGTTCGGAAATTCAACAGTGACCTTTACAGCTATTTTGATTTCATCACCGTCGGTAGTCTCCACAATAACCTTACCGTACTTGTTGTTGATGTCGAGTGTGGTACCTGAATCTGCGGTCCATTCCTTGTTAAACTCCTTTGTAAGCTCCTGGGAAACAAGCCCCGGAGAGGTTAGGACAAGGCAGAACAGCAGCAATGCCCATGGTTTAAATGCTAGCCTTTTCATGATCTGTGTCGTTTAAATTTTCATTCCTTATGGCTTTCAGCTGATCCACTATGTACGACATTACCTCAACCTTGGTCTGGTAATGCTCTATCATTGCGTTTATTATTCTTTCATCGCTGGGATTGGCTTTCAGATCTTTCTGGAGCTGAACATATACCGAATCCATACTCCTGAGCTCGCCCAGAAGCATCTTTTTCTGACTGGCATTGCCATTAATGTCTATCGAGGAAAGCTCGCTTTCCATAAGGTTGACCTGGTGCGCATAATAGTTCTCCACCTCCCTGTACTGCGGTGAGACGTCACTCAGGCTCATCCTGTCCCTGTCGGGCCTCAGAAAATGCTCCCAGGTCCAGAGCGAGGAGAGTGTAACGAGCAAGGTAACCACAGCTGCCTTGAGAAGATACGGAACAATGCTTCTTTTGACCGCCAGAGTTTCGCATCTTATTTCCAGCTTCCGCTGAAATCTTTCAAAGTGTCCATCCGACGGCTCCCCGCTGTCGAAAAACTCTTTGTTGTTTCTTATAATGTCTTCTATATTTTTCATTTCTACAATTTTTTCATCTTTTTTTCATTTCGGCAATCAGTTTCTGTTTTGCCCTGGATAGCTGCGACCTGGATGTGCTGCTGGAGATATTAAGTATCTCAGCAATTTCATCGTGATCGTAGCCTTCCAGCAGGTAGAGCGAGAGGATGATCCGGTAACCGTCGGGAAGCCTGTTGATTGCATCTTTTACTTCTTCTACTTTTACATCAAGCTCTTCCTTCCTTACAGTCTCCTCACTGCTTTCATCCCTGATCCCCACATGAAGCTCAATATCTTCAAAGATCGCTTTTCTTCTGCTCAGAGCATCGAGCGAACGGTTTATCACTATTCTCTTCAGCCATGCTCCGAAGCTTACAGTACCCGAGTAAGTATCAATCTTTTCAAAGGCCGACAGGAACGACTCCTGCATAATATCCTCAGCTTCCATAGTATCATTCACAATTCTGAGACTCGTGTTGTACATTGCTTTATAGTACAACTTGTAAATCTTGAATTGGGCTTTCTGGTCGCCAGTCTTGCATCCGTCCAGTAAGTCCTGGTGCAAGTTTCGGAATGCTGCTTCTGCATTTGCCATTTTCGAGTAAAGGCTGGTTTTTATACTTTGAGCTGCACCCACTGTCTTCCATTATTTCCAATGAAAAGACGGAATGGATGTTTCATTGCTGCATTCAATTTATGAATTTTTGGAGATTTTCGTTAAAAAAAGCAAAATTATTCCCTGTGTTACTTCGCCTGATGAATAATCGAGCTCTGATCCAAACATGCTATGAGGTATTGAAAATATTATTAATGTCACGACTGCTGCCACCAGTGTGTAAACCCGCGTATTCCTTTTTTTGTTCATAACCACTGCCAGTATCCAGAACAGCAGTGCAATAAGTGTCTTGTTGTCAGTCAGATCCCATCCGAATGGCACTCCTGTCCAGAATTCACCGAACGCAAACTTCTGAACCGCCGGGCCAAGTATCATTCCACCGGCTATAAGAGTGATGAGGGTCCAGAGTGAATACTTCCTGAAAGCCGGAAGGTTGAAAAATGCCATCAGACCTGCCACGTTAGCAAGAAGCATGGCAAGGAACATGAATATTATGTGTGGTGTAAGTATGTACGACGGGACGGCTCCCTTGAACCTTATTACGACCGGTGTTTCCTTCAGGACGGTTATGGTCCCCTTTGAATCGGTCAGTTCAAGAAAGTACTCGATTTTCCCGGCAGGCGGCTGCTGGGGAACAGCGGCATAAAATCCCTTTTCCTCTGTAATACCGAATACTTTGTTCATAACCATCGAATTGACGGGATATACCTTATATTTAAACTCACTTGAGCTGTACTCTTCCCCGGTCCTGTATCTCCTGTAAAAAAGTCTGGCTTTTACAGCAGTGTCGGTGATCGCCAGTCTGACCTCTGGTCTCTCGTCAAGTCCCAGGCTCCTCACCAGCCTTACCTTTACCAGGGAATCATTTACTGTCAGGTACGTATCACGCGGATTCGTAGGTCCTGTCTTCCTCTGGTAATATGCTGCCCCGAGGGTTATTATAATTGCCAGGATCCATAGAATGGTTTTCTTCATGGAGTTCTGATTTATGTCTTAGACGTAATAGTGCTACAATTGTATCAGCAGAACTTCTTTTTTTCCGTTTCTCAAAATCTCAACGCTGATTGTTTCCCCATGTTTCAGCTGGCCCATCCGGTACATGTAATCCTGGATGTTGTTGATTGATTTGCCGTTAATGGCTGTGATGATGTCTCCTTTCTTCATGCCTCCCAGGGCGGCCGGCTTACCCGGCGTTACCAGGTCGGCGCGAAGGCCGTTCTTTATGTTCCCGGCGAAATCGGGCATGATCCCCAATGTCACGCCCTGTCTTCTCATGGTCCTGACAGCCTCCTGCTTCGGTCCGGCTTCAGTGAAAGCAAGCTTGTTTTCGTCGTTGGCAAGCTTCTCTGCCACATTGTAAATAATATCCGATATCCCTGCCATTCCCTGATAATTAAGCTTTTCCCAGGTGTCGGAAGGGGTATGATAATCGAGATGGGCTCCGGTTGTAAAGAAAAGGACCGGAATATCCTTACCGTAAAATGCTGAATGGTCAGAGGGCCCTGATCCTTCCTCCGACAAGGTAAGATTAACTGAATTTGTATCGACCAGTGAGACAATTAGTTCCTTCAGAATGGGGGAGGTTCCTATACCTCCGACCTGAAGGGAACCCGAATCACTCAGCCTGCCAACCATATCGAGGTTGATCATGGCGTTGACTTTTGAAAGATCGACAGGCGGATTTTCGGTAAAGTATTTTGAGCCAAGAAGCCCTGATTCCTCGCCCGAGAAACCTGCAAAAATGATGCTTCTCATGTTGCCTTTATCTGTGAGGGCAAATTTCTCAGCTATCTCAATAAAGCCGGCGACACCCGAGGCATTATCGTCGGCACCATGATGAACGGCAACAGTGTCGCCTGCACGGCTTGAAGAGCCTCCCATGCCGAGGTGGTCATAATGACCTCCGATTATCAGATACTCATCCTTCAGATTTTCATCCTCTCCTTTGAGGACCATAACCACATTCCGGGTTGGGCTAAGCGCCACTGTGACATCTGAACCGGCATTTACTTCCACCCCCGTTGCAAAACCGGTACTCTTATGTGATGTGTTTATTTCAGTCTCCAGACCAGCCGTCGTTTTGCCCTTTGCTGAAAGTATCCTGTCGGCAACGTTCCTTTTTATTCTCAAAACAGGGATGCCTACAGGCCAGGCTTCATTCGACAGGCCGCTGAAAGTGTCGCTGTTGTCATTTACGGGCCCTGACACCATGAGAACACCGGCGGCTCCCATGTCTTTGGCGAGCATGACTTTGTCCCTGTCACCGTTGAAGGGTATGAACCCGCTGACTGAACGGTTGGGTTCCGGATCGCCTCTGAGCAGCAATGCCCATTTTCCCTTTACATCAACGTCACTGTAATCATCCCATTTAATGCTGTCATTGCTGATCCGGAATCCATAACCGGCAAAGACAACTTCTGCACTGAGTTCAGCAGTTTCGCTGAAGGAAAAGGGAGAAATATCAGCTTCCGGATCAAAGGATTGGTCTCCGATCGACAGAAAATTCCTTTTACCCGAGGTAACCTTGTCCGACACTTCAAAATGCTGGAATCCTTCCCCTTTCAAGGGTTCAAGTCCGGCCATCTGTAACCTGTCCCTGATATATAATGCAGCCAGGCTGTCTCCTTCAGTCCCTGTCATCCTTCCTTTAAGTTCGTCGGATGAGAGGAATCTGACATGATCCTCCAGCTCTTTCGGAAATATATTCTTTGATATGCTGCTGTTGCACGACCAGGCGGCAAGCGAAGCCAGTAGTATTGTAAACTGAAATGTCCTTATTGTCACAAAGAGATTTTATTCAAATAGTTTAAATGCTTCCTTTATAAGACCTATTGCCTCCATAAGCTGGGCTTCGGTGATAACGAGCGGGGGAGCAAAGCGGATAATGTGCTCGTGAGTCGGTTTGGCAATGACACCCTTGTCCTTCATGGCAAGGCAGACATCCCAGGCAGTCTTTCCGTTCTTTGGCTTGATGACCACGGCATTGAGCAGACCTTTGCCTCTGACAAGCTCGACCATATCGGATTTAATTCCTTTCATTTCGCTGCGGAAAATCTTCCCGAGTCTTTCTGCATTCTCCGCCAGCTTTTCGTCTTTGAGCACTGAAAGCGCCGCAATGGCAACCTTCGCTGCAACAGGATTCCCTCCGAATGTCGATCCGTGTTCTCCGGGTTTGATGGTGAGCATTATTTCGTCATCGGACAGCACTGCTGAGATTGGCATCAGACCGCCGGAAAGAGCTTTGCCCAGGATCAGAATATCGGGCCGTACTCCTTCATGGTCGCATGCCAGAAGCTTGCCTGTACGGGCAAGTCCGGTCTGGACTTCATCGGCTATGAAAAGGACATTGTGCTTTTTGCAGAGATCGTATGACTTTTTTAAATATCCTTCGTTGGGAACAAACACACCGGCTTCACCCTGGATAGGCTCCACGAGGAATCCTGCCACATCGGGATCCTTCAAAGCATTTTCAAGTGCATTGAGGTCATTATATGGTATCGTTATGAATCCGGGAGTGAATGGCCCGTAATCGTTTCTGGCATCCGGATCAGTCGACATCGATATGATCGTGATGGTCCTGCCGTGGAAGTTACCTTCGCAGCATATTATCTTTGCATTACCCTGGGCAATGCCTTTCTTTTTATATGCCCATTTACGGCACAGTTTCAGAGCCGTTTCATCAGCCTCTGCACCGGAGTTCATCGGAAGAACCTTGTCGTAGCCGAAATAGCGGGTTACAAACTCCTCATACTCACCAAGCACAGAATTATAGAATGCCCTTGATGTGAGAGCAAGCTTCCTGGCCTGGGCAACCATGGCATCCACTATCCTTGGGTGACAATGCCCCTGGTTCACTGCTGAATAAGCCGAAAGAAAATCGAAATATCTCTTCCCTTCAACATCCCAGACAAATGGTCCTTCTCCTCTGTCGAGTACTACAGGCAGCGGATGATAATTGTGAGCTCCGTACTTGTCTTCCCGGTTAATATAATCCTGTGAATTCATGTTATTGATAATTAATTAGTTATGATAAATCGAAAAATAAGATACAATTTTACAAAAGCTTTTCGTCTTTTCCAAAAACTCATTGGCTCATATTGACGGCATGAAGGAAAGAGTCTTGCGGTCTTGCAGTCCCTTCGTCCCTTCGTCCCTTCGTCCCTTAGTCCCTAAGTCCCTTCGTCTCCCAACAACCCCGGTCTCAGCCTCCTTGTCCTCTCCACCGATTGCTCATGCCTCCACTTTTCAATATTTGCCGTGTGCCCCGAGAGCAGTACATCCGGGACCTTCCATCCCAGGAATTCTGCAGGCCTGGTATAAACGGGGGGAGCAAGCAGGTCGTCCTGGAATGAATCGGACAGGGCCGACTGCTCATCACCAAGCGCTCCGGGAATAAGCCTCACCACTGCATCAATTATTACCGCAGCCGGGATTTCTCCGCCCGAAAGAACATAATCGCCTATCGAGATCTCACTGGTCACGAGATGATCCCTTATCCTCTGGTCTATCCCTTTATAATGGCCTGCGAGGATAATCATATTGTTATTAAGCGACAGCGAGTTGGCCTTCTTTTGTGTCAGCTTCTCACCATCCGGCGAGGTGTAAATTATTTCGTCGTAGTCCCTCTCTCTTCTGAGCTCTTCGATGGCCTTGTAAACCGGCTCAATCATCATCACCATGCCGGCGCCTCCTCCAAAGGCATA